>Ga0209347_1000267_pt1 | contig 142909 bp, 137 predicted proteins | sample AutmiccommuBRH23_FD_187382 | JGI IMG/M metagenome (GOLD analysis project Ga0209347, IMG submission 187382) | Deep subsurface microbial communities from Mt. Terri, Switzerland - Autotrophic microbial communities BRH/23 (SPAdes) (version 2) | ecosystem: Environmental > Aquatic > Deep subsurface... | reverse complement strand
AAGATTATCCGGTATTAGCCCTCGTTTCCAAGGGTTGTCCCGGCTTTATGGGTAGGTTACCCACGCGTTACTCACCCGTCCGCCACTATCTAATACTTAACACTCAATCTTCAGTATTCTACAGTGTGTGTTGGCACTTATTTAATGCGTGGAGCGCTCATTCTTCGCGCTCTCGCTGTCCCAACTTTTACTGAACACTCAGTGTTAAGCATTAGACCGTTCGACTTGCATGTGTTAGGCACGCCGCCAGCGTTCGTCCTGAGCCAGGATCAAACTCTCCAAAAAAAGTTATTCAAACTCTTCAATTTGAAGAAGATGATTCGCTCATGATTCTTTGAAACTCTTTCGAGTCTCTCTCATTGGCTGTCCTTGTTGTTTAGTTTTCAAAGACCATGACAGAATTGTATTTTAGCATTTTAAACTCGCATTGTCAATACTAATCTATTCCAATTCCTATTCGTTAAGACGAGTTACTTATCGTTTCACTTATCATAAATATTTTGCTAAGCGAACAAATAGTACTATACCATAACTATGTGCTCCTCTTCAAACGTCATTAACGCCCATAATACTATTATTGTACCCAGAAATAACGCTTATTCTCCCTAGTGCTTCATTTACCTGGATACCATAATTTTTTATACATTATTTCTTTTTAAATTCAGTATAATCCTCATAAACAAAAGCTGCCCAACAATTAATTGGAACAGCTTTTAATATTAAGGTTATTCTTCAATATCTTCGTCTTGGACATTTTCATCTCTTGGTCGCATTGTTGGGAAAAGAATGACATCACGAATTGAGGCAGAATCCGTTAACAACATAACCAAACGGTCTATCCCTATTCCTAGCCCACCTGTAGGCGGAAGCCCATACTCTAAAGCCTGGACAAAATCTTCATCCATGATATGCGCCTCATCATCCCCTTTTGCCCGCTCAGCAGCCTGTGCTTCAAAACGTTGTCGCTGATCAATAGGATCATTTAATTCAGAAAAAGCATTGGCAAGTTCACGCCCAAATATAAACGCTTCAAACCGATCAGTATATTCAGGCTGCTTAGCGTTACGCTTAGCCAGCGGGGATATTTCTACGGGATGTCCAATTATAAACGTCGGTTGTATCAATTCTGGTTCAACGAACTCTTCAAAAAACTCATTTATAATTTTTCCGCGAGATGCATCCGCTTCGACATGTAAGCCTTTTTCTTGAGCTATAGAGCGAGCTTGTTCATCCGTTATGATTTCTGTAAAATCTACTCCAGAGTACTCTAAAATACCGTCAAGCATCGAAAGACGCCGCCATGGAGTCTTGAATCTAAGGGATTGTCCTTGATAAGTAATTTCCAGCGTACCGTGTATTTTTTGCACAATATGGACAATCATCTCTTCCGTCAATTCCATAATATCTTCGTAATTAGCGAACGCTTGATAGAGCTCCATCATGGTAAACTCCGGATTATGCTTGATTGAAATTCCCTCATTCCTGAAAGTACGGCCGATTTCAAATACCTTTTCAAACCCGCCAACAATAAGACGTTTTAACGGCAGTTCAAGGGCAATCCGTAAAAAAAGATGTATATCAAGAGCATTGTGATGGGTGCTAAATGGACGTGCTGCCGCTCCACCAGGAATTGTATGAAGCGTCGGAGTCTCTACTTCAAGGAAGTCCCTTTCTTCCAAAAATTCCCTCATAAACCGAATGATTTTACTCCGTGTCACAAATACTTGACGAACATCGGGATTCATAATTAAATCCAAATACCGCCTCCGATATCGTGTTTCTACATTCGTCAGCCCATGGAACTTTTCCGGAAGCGGGCGCATCGCCTTGGAAAGCAATAAAACTTCACGCGCATGAATAGATATTTCCCCGCGTTTTGTACGAAATACCTTTCCTTTTACCCCAATAATATCTCCCACGTCAAATTTAGTAATTAAATCAAACATAGTCTGACCCAATTCGTCCATTCGGATATAAATCTGGATACGACCATTAAGGTCTTGAACGTGTGCAAAGATAACTTTCCCTTGATCACGCTTACTCATGATCCGACCTGCAATACTAATTTCTTGACCCTCTAATTCTTCATAGTGCTCCAAAACATCAGACGTTTTATGTGTGCGTACATAGCGATTCGCGTAGGGTTCAATATCTGCTTGGCGAAGCATCTCAAGCTTTTCTAAGCGAATTCGCCAGAGGTCGTTGGTATTCTCCATCTGTATTCCTCCATCATATATTCTTCTATTATCAATTTTACCAAACTTAGACCTCACTAAACAAGAAAAATCCTTTAATATACCATTACCTTTTAGAAAACTTGGCTAGCGCCAAGCCATAGGCGCAGGCGGTAGCCTTAGTTGCCCTTATGCTTCCAGACGACGAAGACACCGTCTTCTCACGGTTTAACCTTCTTGCAGCACTGTCTTCGCACGTATTAGCCTTCTTGCAGTATATAACGATAAGTTATACTTTCTGACTAGTATAAAGAAAACTTGGCTGGCGCCAAGCCTTCAGGCGATGACCAAGGATGGCCGAGCGTCCCTGTAGCCGAGGATGGCGAGAAGGGACCTTCCAGAAAGTATAAAATAATGTAATATCAATAATCCTTAGTCTAATCAAACCCATATTCTGGTCAACTTTAGATCATAAACAAAGTGCAGCATCTGTACGTGGCCAAACCCAGTCACAGAAAAACTGCACTCTTTAGAAAACTTGGCTAGCGCCCACACGAAGACACTGTCTTCGCACGTATTAGTCCTTCTTGCAGACACTGTCTTCACACGTGTTAACTTAGCGGAGAAGCCATTAGGCGCAAGCGGTCGCCATAGTTGCACTTACGCGCCGGCCATGACTCGAACGGGACGTTCGAGATTAGAGCGCCGCCAAGGCGATAAGCACAATACTCTCCAGTGGAGAGTATTGCCGAGCCACACACCCAAAATGATACTTCGTGGCGAAGGAACGAGCTTATCGCCACGCTGCAACTCATTACGCATACTCCTGCAGTGTGGATTGGCAAGGTGTCGTGATGGCGAGAAGGGACCTTCAGAAAGTATGTAACACAAGTTATACTTTCTGGCTAGTACAAATAAACTAATTCCTAACTCATACTTCTCTCAAACCCTTTGAGTAATCTCAAGGCTCTTATTTAATATCAAGAATTTTATAGTGTAAAATACCTGCCGGAACATTTACCTCAACTATAGATCCTTTAGTTTGACCTAAGACCGCTTTTCCGACGGGAGATTCATTGGAAATTTTATTGGTACCTGGATCCGCCTCAGCTGAACCGACAATAAAATATTCTTCTTCCTCACTAAAGTCTAAGTCTTTCAATCGTACTTTAGTGCCTATTGCCACGACATCTGTTCCTTCTAGTTCATCAATAATTCGTGCATTCCTAAGCATTTTTTCAAGAGTAATAATCCGACCTTCAATAAACGCCTGATCGTTCTTAGCATCATCATACTCCGAGTTCTCACTAATATCTCCAAAGTCAATGGCTTGTTTAATGCGCCCGGCAACTTCTCGCCGCTTCACAGTTTTAGATAGTTCCAACTCTTCCTCAAGTTTTTTGAGGCCTTCTAATGTTAGAATAACTTCTTTTTCAGCCATATTTTCCTCGCTCCCTTTTCTCGTCCTACGCATTGCGCTACTTATTTATCGTACCGCGCGCTCTTTAAAGCCTTATATGCGTCACTAATATTAAATTTAGGAACTCTCTATAAAGATTTCCCAATTACATTACTCGTTATTATAAGGACCTTGCAAAATATTGTCAAGGATGCAGCTCTTATCTATAACCGAGTAATACTATCAAGTTCCTTCTTTTTTCTACAATAATTAGTTCATTACTTCATGATTCGAGTTAAGACCGTTCGCATTTCCTCCGGTGATTTCGTTTGCATAATCTCATCACGAATTTGCGCCGCTTTCCTAACCCCTTTGATATACCATACAGCATGTTTTCTCATTTCATTAAGACCGATTCTCTCACCCTTATAACGCAACACACGTTCAAAATGCTGCAATGCAACCTGTATCCGTTCTTCAATTGACGGTTCTGGCAAAACAATACCATACTTTAGAAAAGATTGGGTTCTCGGAATGAGCCATGGATTTCCCAGTGCACCACGTCCGATCATGACCCCATCACATCCTGATAGTGCAATCAATCTACCAGCATCTTCAGGTTTAGAAACATCCCCATTACCAATAACCGGAATACTTACTACTTTCTTCACTCGCCGAATCCATTCCCAGTCGGCATGACCTGAATAGAATTGTTCACGGGTTCTAGCATGAACTGTTAGCATTTGAACACCCACAGACTCTAGCCCTTTCGCAAGTTCAAGGGCTACAATCTCATGGTCGTTCCAACCGAGACGAATTTTCACCGTCACTGGTACATTAACAGCCTGCACTACAGCTGATGCAATAGCTTGTGCACGAGGAAGATCCTTTAGCAGTGCCGCTCCTTCACCATTTTTCACAATTTTCTGCGCGGGGCATCCCATATTAATATCAATAATATTCGCGCTAGATTCTATGGCCAATAATGCTGCTCGAGCCATTGTCTCAGGATCTGCACCAAACAGCTGAACAATCCTTGGCTCAGCTTCTCCACTTAAATTCAACATCTTCAAAGTTCTGGTGTTTTGATAAGTCAACGCTTTATCACTTATCATTTCCGTCCAAACATACTCGCCACCCACTGAACAAACCGTTTCCCGAAATGCTTTATCTGTCACCCCGGCTAAAGGCGCCAAGAATACCGGAACTCCAAATTCATAATGTCCTAACTTCATATTATTATTCCTCAGTTACTATTTCCGATTACGTTCATAGATCAATAAAAGTCCCTCAAGTGTTAGGAAAGGATCGACTGTTTCAATCGTTTCTGCTTCTTGAGAGATCATTTCAGCTAACCCACCCGTAGCAACTACTTTGGTCTCTGGTCCCAATTCCTCTTTCATACGTTTAACAATCCCATCCACTTGACCGGTGAATCCATAGTATATCCCGGATTGCATTCCAGCAACCGTATTTTTTGCAATAATTGAAGTGGGCTTAACCATCTCGACGCGAGGTAGCTTTGAGGCCCTCTGAAACAGTGCTTCTGTCGAGATCCCGATTCCTGGAGCAATCGCCCCTCCTAAGTATTCTCCATGTTTTGATACCACACAGAACGTCGTTGCAGTTCCAAAATCCACGATGACAAGCGGTCCTCCGTATTTAGTATATGCTGCAATGGCATTCACAATGCGATCAGCTCCAACCTCTCTAGGATTATCATAAATAATAGGCATTCCTGTTTTAACGCCAGGGCCTACAACAAGCGGTTCTACCCCAAAGTACTTTCGGACAAGGGCTTCCAACGTAGGCATCACTGGCGGGACTACTGAGGAAACCACGACCGCACTGATTTTTTGAAACGTTAATCCGCTAAAATCGAATAAGTTTTTAATAACCACGGCATACTCATCCATAGTCCGAGATTTATCTGTAGATACCCTCCAGTGATGAGTCAATTTCCTCTCATCATAAACCCCCAGCACGATGTTTGTATTACCTACATCAAATAATAGAATCATAATGACGCTCCTTATGGATAAAGTGAGCTACCTTCAGGCAGCTTTACGCCGACGAACCACTTCCTGTCCGACCCAAACGGCAATTCCTGCCTTAATGAGATCTCCCCAAATAAAGGGAATAAAACCGATCATCAAGACGCCTGAGATACTTGTCGGGCGATGCAACACCCAGTGCAAAATCATGTAAAGATAACTTAAACCAAAGAGATATAAGGTCACAATCCCCGCAAGTACGCCTACAATCCCCCACCAGAGACTTCCTTCCCGGTACACTCGCCCCACAACGTAAGCGGCGGCCACATTGCCGAGAAGAAATCCAAAGGTTGGCTTTAGAATGTAGCCTAATCCTCCAAACGGGGCGGAAGAAAAGACAGGCAACCCAAAGAGTCCTAATACTAAATAGACTAACATTGCCATAGCCGCATACTCTGCACCCAGAATAATTCCGGACATAAACACCAATATTGGCAAAACACTAAAAGGAACTAACGCTGGTGTAACCCAGTGGAGTAGCATACCAGCCAAACACATCAGTGCAGCCATTACCGACGTCATTGCCAATTTTCTCGTATTCATACCTTGGCCCCCTATTGTAAACTAATATTCTAAACAGAAGTTTACAATAGAACCAAGCAACTTGCAATGGCTAACTTGTACTTAACGGATTCAAAGACTTTTCCTCTAACTAGTTCGACCTTAAATTTTCACATTGATAAATTCTAAAAATAGGTACCTTGCTTGGAACGAAGCTGAACTTCTCCCGCTGAAAAACTTCTCTCTCCGCCCTCCGTTTCCAGAAGTAGGGCTCCATCGATTGAGATTCCCTTGAAAACACCTTCAATCACTTGATCTCCCCTTAAGATTCTTACTCCTTCGCCCAAACCAATTGCCCTTTCTGACCATTTCAACCTTAGCTCTTCAAACTCTTTTTTTTCAAGAGACATTAATTCCTTTTCAAGGTGCTTTAAGACTCCAGCCGCCAAGAGGTTGAGGTCTACCTCATATCTTAAAATTTCATAGAGAGTCGTGCCAGTGAATGTATTATTTAACCGTTCACGGGGGAAATTTACATTTATCCCGATTCCAAGAATCAACGTTTGAACTGCGTTCCATTCCCCTACTACTTCTCCGAGAATTCCTGCTATTTTCTGTCCTTTAAAAACAAGGTCATTTGGCCATTTGATTCCAATAGGCAACTGAAAGAGTTCCTTTAACGAGTCCACAATCGCGACACTCGCCGCAAGGGTTATTTTTGAGGCATCCGCCAACGACAGATTAGGCCGTAGAACTACGGACATCCAAAGCCCCCCCTTCGGAGATTCCCACTGCCGCTGTAGCCTTCCCCGGCCCGAGCTCTGTCGCCCTGCCAGAACAATCTGACCGTGAACTGCGCCTTGACGAGCGAGCTCCTTAGCGCGATCATTAGTGGATGACAACTCTTCTACAAAATCAATCACACATCCCAAAGAATGTGTGCTTAAGACTTGCTTTAAAACCCACTCATTTAGGGAAAGGGGGGTTTTCAATAAGCGGTAACCATTTTTCGTCTGGGCCTCAATATCAAAGCCTTCTTCTTTTAATATCTTGATCTGTTTCCAAATAGCAGCCCGCGTGACATTTAATTGTTGACTAATCCTTTCACCAGACACGTTTTCTTCAGGGTGCGCAGCGAGTAGATAAAGAATATCATGGCGTACCATTTAGATTCCTCTTTCCCAACTTGCTCTTGTCGTAGCTTTGATCTCACCCAGATCAAGGCTAAAGTCCATAGCCTTAACAGAATGGGTCAAAGCACCAATCGAAATCAGATCAACCCCTGTCTTGGCCACTTCACGAAGGTATTCTTCCTGAATCCCCCCTGATGCTTCAACGATTGCCCTCTGGTCAATATAAAGGACTGCTTCCCGCATTTCTTCTAATCCCATATTGTCTAGCATAATCACATCGACACCACAAGCTACCGCTTCTTCTACCTGTTCGATAGTTTCACACTCAACCTCGATCTTAATCATATGTCCGATTTGGGCCTTTACCCGTTGAACAGCTTCTGTTAATCCGCCTACTGCAGCAAGATGATTATCCTTTAACATCACCGCATCATAGAGGCCAAATCGATGGTTCTGCCCGCCTCCGACTCTGACTGCATATTTCTGTAAAGAGCGCCATCCTGGAAGAGTTTTTCGTGTATCCACGATGCTCGTTGAAAGTCCTGCGACCTGATCGACGGCACGTTTTGTTGCTGTAGCAATTCCTGAGAGATGTTGTAAAAAGTTTAACGCCGTTCGCTCTCCCTGCAAAATACTGCTTAGCGGACCTTCCAGCTCTATTACAACCTCACCGATATTCACTTTATCCCCGTCTATAACCAATTTATGGACCTTAATGCGTGGATCTACACGCTGAAAGACCTGCTCAACAAGTGACAGACCAGCGACTACGCCTTCTTGTTTGGCATATAGTTTTGCCAAACTGGTTAAGTCTTGTGAGAAAATCCTTGTGCTCAGGTCTCCTGTTCCGATATCTTCTTTCAATGCTCTATCAATCAGTTCCTGAAACTGGAACGTAGCGTACATGATTTTCCTCCTTACATTGAAGAGAGTGCTTTTGCCAAGATTCGTCCAGCCGTAAGGGAAAGTCCGATCGGAAATGTCCGCCTCGACTCTCTTTACGATCTAAAGCGGCTTTGGCAATAGTTGCCCCGATCATCAACATGTTAGCTGTTTCAAGTTCATCTACTGTGCGTGTTGATAAGATTTCTCGATCCCAATCCATCAATAATTTTGTAGCCTCCCTGAGGCCCGTCTCATTTCTCACAATACCCACCCTGTTCCACATTAAATCTTGAATCCGGGTCCGCAGACCTTGACCCTCTACCTGTTTTACAGATCTATTTATTCTGGTTCCTGTTCCCTTTTGACTTCCTTCAGGACTAAGAACTCCCGCCCATGAAGGGCGTTCACCTTCGATCTTGTCTCTTATTTTTTCTACGATGCGTGCTCCAAAAACCAATCCGTCCAGCAATGAGTTACTTGCTAACCGATTTGCGCCGTGAACCCCATTACAGGCACATTCCCCTGCCGCATAAAGATGAGGTAGGCTTGTCTCTCCATATGAGTTTGTCGCAATCCCACCCATCATGTAATGAGCAGCCGGGGCGACCGGCAAAGGCATGGTCAATACATCCATTCCAAATTTTAAACAAGTTTGGTATATGGTGGGGAATCGCTCTAAAATTCGCTCTTGCCCGATAGGTCGAAAATCCAAATAAACTGAACCCCGGTCCATTTCCTTCCAAATCGCTCGCGCCACAATATCTCGAGGAGCAAGTTCTTTCCCAGGCATATTTTCCATGAAGCGTATCCCGGTATCGTTAATTAAATGTGCACCTTCACCGCGCACCGCCTCGGATATTAAAAATCGAGGTGCATTAGGAGTTAACAACGCTGTAGGATGAAACTGGACAAATTCCATATTCATCAAATCTGCCCCTGCACGCAAGGCTGCCGCCATCCCATCACCCGTTGCGACGCTGGGATTCGTAGTATAACAATAAACTTGACCTAACCCTCCGGTTGCCAGAACCACTGCATTAGCCAAGTGCCCTTCTAACTCCCCTGTTTCCTCATTAAGAACTAAGGCTCCTATAATATCCCCTTTATTATTCTCTAGTAGATCAATCACAAAACGGCCTTCTAAGGTGGTGACATTATGGCTTGCCTTCACTTTGGCAACCAAAGCCCTTTCTATTTCCCACCCCGTCGCATCCCCCAGCGCGTGCAGGATTCTCCTCTGACTATGTGCGCCTTCTCGCGTTAGAGCAAACTCCCCATCATGACAGTCAAACTGAGCACCCATGCTCATAAGTTCTTCTACACAGAAAGGCCCCTCTTCAACCAGAATTCTTACTGTCCAAGGGTCGCAAAGTCCTGCCCCTGCCCGTAAGGTGTCCTCAAAGTGCAATGTCGGAGAGTCTGCCTCATCAATGGCTACAGCGATCCCACCTTGTGCATGCTCGGTATTACTTTCTTCAATTGTTTTTTTTGTAAGAACTGTGACCTTGAATTGTTCACTCGTTTTGATTGCTGTATATAAACCGGCAATACCGCTTCCCAAAACAAGTACGTCCGAATCAAAGACCTTTACCGATGATTTGGTCCAAGGGTATAAATAACGTCTCAATATGCCCATCCCCTGCTCTTCTGCTGCTTATAAGGCCAGCATTCGGTCTAGTGCTTCTTTGGCTTTAACTCGTATTTCTTCTTTTACCGTAATACGGGGAGAAAGGGCAATCAGCGCATCTCTTACTTTTGCTAAGGTTGTCAATTTCATATTTGGACAAACCAAACGTTCTGAAGCGAGATGGAATTTTTTTTCTGGGCAAACTTGATGCAGTCGATGTAAGATTCCTGACTCCGTTCCCACAATAAATTCTAGATTCTCTGAGTTCTGGGCATATGTGATCAATCCTGCTGTGGAACCGACATAATCCGCTACCTGGCAAATGTCTTCTCGGCATTCCGGGTGTACAATAACTTTGGCTAAAGGATGCTCTTTTCTGGCTTTAAGGATGTCATCCTTCGTTAAGCGATCATGCGTTTTACAGTACCCTGGCCATAACTGAAGTGATAGCCCAAGAATTTGTGCCGCGTATCGACCAAGGTTTTCATCCGGAACAAACAAAATATCATTTCCCTTTAATGACTCTACTACTTTTACAGCATTTGAGGAAGTACAGCAGATATCGCTCTCCGCTTTGACTTCTGCAGAGGAATTAACATAACTGACCACCTGAACTCCGGGAACCCTCTTTTTATAAGCTCGTAGGCCTTCGGCATCAACCATGTCCGCCATTGGGCAACCCGCGTTTGGCTCGGGTAATATAACAACTTTATTCGGTGATAGAATTGCCGCACTTTCCGCCATAAAATGGACACCGCAAAACACAATGACTTCTGCGTCTGTATTTGCAGCTTGTTGACTTAGCTGGAGGGAATCTCCGACAAAATCGGCAATATCCTGAATCTCAGGTCTCTGATAATAGTGGGCTAAAATAACTGCTTTGCGTTCTTTTTTTAGTGCTTCAATCTCCCCTGCTAAAGCCTGAAATAGATCTTTGCTAATGGTATGATTCATAAAATTTTCCACCCTCTCTAAAATGACAAAGTCTTTTTAAAGACTAGAACATTTCTGCCTCATTTTGTCAAGATATTCTCCCATGAACTTCTTTCGTACTAATTTTTGTTTCATGGTTTTTATCGTCGACATAGACGACTTTAGGGGTATACTGATGCGCCGCTTCATCAGTTAGCAATGCATAAGAAATAATAATGACTTGGTCGCCAACTTGCACCTGACGGGCAGCTGCTCCATTTAAGCAAATCACCCCAGAGTTTCTCTCTCCAGGAATAACATAAGTTTCAAGCCTTGCCCCATTGTTATTATTTACGACCTGGACCTTTTCATTAATCAAAAGATCTGCCGCCTCCATCAGTGCGATGTCAATTGTAATACTACCTACATAATGAAGATTTGCTTCTGTCACAACCGCTTTATGGATTTTAGATTTCATCATCGTTCTAAAAATTGTGATCAACCTCCACCACTTTGTTATCAATTAAACGGGTTGTCCCAAATTTAACTGCTAAAGCTAATAGCACTGGACGCTTTATATCAGTTACTTCAGACAAGTCCCCGGCATCCCTAACTTCCACATAGTCAATAACTCCATGGCTCTCAAGAGTGATCCTTTCCCGTAACTGCCTTTCGATTTCCCGTGCCGATCGCTGACCCGCTCGTAAACTTATTTCTGCTGCGTTAAGACTCTTGGACAGAATCAAGGCTTCCTGACGTTGTTCTGAGGTTAAATAAATATTGCGTGAACTCATAGCTAACCCATCTTTTTCACGGACAATTGGAACAGGACAAATCTCGATGGGAAGATTCAGATCCCTCACCATCCGCTCGATAATCAAATATTGTTGGTAGTCTTTCTGTCCAAAAAAGGCCATGTCAGGTTGTACAATATTAAACAACTTACTTACCACAGTAGCTACCCCACGAAAATGTCCAGGACGAGTTGCTCCACAAAGCACTGTATTCAACTTATCTACCTCAACAAATGTAACCATCGGAAGAGGATACATTTCCTCAACTGTTGGATGGAAGAGTGCATCAACCCCTGCTTCCTCTACCAAACGAGCATCTCGCTCTAAATCCCTAGGATAACGCGATAGGTCTTCCTTCGGTCCAAATTGTAATGGATTAACAAAAATGCTCAGCACCACAAAAGCATCGGTTTGTTTGGCTTGCTCGATTAAGGCCAGATGTCCCCGATGCAAAAAACCCATAGTTGGAACGAAGGCAATGTTTTTTCCCCGTTTTTTTTCCAAGGCTATGATCTCACGCAACTCAGGAATATGCGAAGTTGTCTTCACATCACACTCCACCTTTCTTATCCAAATTCGATGTCCGAATGTCGTTTACTAAGCAGCGATTTCAACAAGTCTAACTCCTCTGAAGGGTAGGTTAACCCTTGAATCGCACTCTTGCTTTCTCCTAACTCTAAAGCTTTTGACCCAAGCCCTTTATAAATCTCCACAAGTTTAGGTGGCAACCGGTTTAGGTGCCCTTGTACAACTTGCACATCTCCACGGGCAATTGGGCCGGTCAATGCTTGCGGTAAGCCTACTTGTTCTAAGTTCGAAAGCGTCCCTTTCATCAGTGGTAACAAAGAAGCCAAAGCTTCTCCCTCCTCAATTCCTGCTTCGGTAAAAAGTTCTACAGCCAATGAAGCAAGTACCACCAAATAATTAGAGGCCACGACGGCACCAGCATGATAAAGTGTCTTCTGGTCTGAAAATATTTTATGGGGAATTCCACCAAGATCCTTTACGATCTCTTCTCCTAAATCCTCTTCCTCACCTTCGATCCCAAAGTGAGTTCCCGAAAGAATTGCTAGTGCGTTATCCACACTTGCAAATGCTTGTAGGGGATGTAACGACAGGCAACGCACAGGCAGGCTCTCCTTGACACGTAAAACGGCTGAAGGAAGTGAGCCCGAACAGTGAATCCATACTTGTCCTGGTATAATTAGGGCTTTTGCAACCAGATTCTCTGCGATTGATCGAATCATACCATCTTGTGTCGTAATAAACAAAAAATCAACAGCAGGTACAAGCTCTTCCAAAGGGAGATGCTTTTTATTTATATACCTTCGAAACCGTTCATACGAGAGACTGCCTCGAGTATGGACCCCTACACATTCATGCCCAGTCTCTGTTAATTGCACTGCTATAGCTGTACCCACAATTCCGGCTCCAATAATCCCAAATTTCATCCCGATCCTCCTCCCAAGCATTAATCTCCGCCGAATGATTTGTATAAATAAAAAATACCTTCACGAACGTGAAGGATGTCATTCCCTCCGTCTCAGTCATTTAGATCCAAGCGGTGTATCTTTAATCTATATAAAGTAACAAACTTTTCGGTCGATCCGACAACATGATAATTATTGCCTAAATCAGTACGATTCAAAATGATATCGTCTAACATTAAGGTTTTATGCCTTTTGGGTGAGGGGATATGCCTTACCATCTCCTACAACATCAGTAATGGATCTTCCCGATGGCAAGATAAGGTTCGGCGCGATCTCTCGCAAAGGAGCAATCACGAAGGTACGTTCTTCCAGATAAGGATGAGGTAACCTTAATTCTTCAGACTCACTTACTCTATCCTCAAAAATAAGGAGGTCTATGTCAATTGTCCTAGGACCCCAATGCACCTTGCGCTCTCTTCCTAGTTGCTTTTCAATCTCCTGACAAACATGAAGAAGGTCCAGAGGCTCAAGGGTTGTTTCAATCTCTATGACCTGATTCCAGAATAGCGGTTGATCTTCAACGCCCCAAGGCTCTGTTACATAAATTTGGGACGTTGTCTTAACTTTAGTTGTAGGACTTTCTAAAGCCGAGATCGCCTCTTTAAGATAATAGCCTCGGTCACCCAGATTAGTACCTAACCCCACAAAGACCCTCATTTATAATCACCTACCTCGCCAAATCTCCACAGAAACATCTCTTAAAATCCCTGGGATTGGGGCTTGAGGTTTGTGCACTTCTACCCGTACAGACGCACAGGCAAACTGCCTCAAAACCCGACACGCAATTTCCTCAGCCAAGCGTTCTATCAACAGATACCTTCCCTCATTAACACAGGCCTTAATAACTTGGTATACTTCTCCATAATGGATCGTTTCCTCTACTCGATCTGAAGAGCCTGCCTGGCGCAGATCGTAAAAAAGATCCATATCGATCAAAAATCTCTGTCCTAAAACTTGTTCTTGCGGCAATACCCCATGGTATGAATAAAACTCTAGTCCGCGAAGATGAATTACATCATGCTCCGACATAGTGAACTCCTCTCTGTCCCTTCACTATGGCATCTGCCATTTGCATCGCCCTGCGATTTGCCTCGACGTCGTGGACGCGGATAATATCTACCCCAGAAACAACTCCCAGAACGCTGGTGGCCAGTGTCCCCTCTAATCGCTCATCCACCGTTAAATTCAATGTTTTCCCAATCATTGATTTACGAGAAGTTCCTAACAAAATCGGATGTCCCAGTGTTTTAAATTCTGCCAAACGGGCCATAACCTCAAGGTTTTGTTCGATTGTCTTTCCAAATCCGATTCCCGGGTCCACAATAATTTGATCTCCTGATAATCCATGGGCTTCTGCCCGCTCAATGCTTTTCTGTAAAAAGGTTAATATGTCCCCCATAAGATGATGGTAGACCGTTCCTACTTGATTATGCATGACAATCACAGGCACTTGGAAGTCGCCGACAACTCTAGCCATATCAGGGTCTTTTTGCAATCCCCACACGTCATTGATCATGTGAGCACCTGCCTCAAGTGCTTTTGCAGCGACGCTTGCCTTATAGGTATCTATCGAGACCGGGATCGTTACCCTCTCTAAAAGCGTCTTTAGTATCGGTTCTAAGCGCTGCCATTCTTCCTCGGCACCCACACCAGCATGATTTGGTCGGGTTGACTCTCCTCCGATGTCTAAAATGTCCACGCCTTCTTCAACCATGCGTTCCGCTTGAGAGATTGCATCCTCAATATTATTATATCTGCCCCCGTCAGAGAACGAATCCGGGGTTACATTTAAAATCCCCATGACGAGGGTAGGCCCCCCTAGTTTCAGTTCCCTTCCTCGACAATTCAAAATTCTGGTTTTAGAAGGTTCTAGGGCCATAAGTAAGTGCTTTAGAGCATGCCCGATCTTCTTAAGTCCAAATGGTTGGGATAATACCTTCTTGGCAAAGTGCTCAAGTTGCCGAACTGTACCGAGTAACATAACATCTGTCGCTTCCACATTATTAGTAATAACATCTCGGTGAACTGCAGCATCTCCGCCAACAGATAGCATCTCTTGCTTGAGAATATGGGCTACACGCAATGGAACTTGCTCAAGCTTTATTGCTCGCCCTAATCCCTTCCCGACCATATGAGCGATTCCTCCCGGGTCAGATCCAATTTGTGTTAACGCTATTCTAGCTTCTTGCAAATTATCAATACTAACCCAACGTATCCCATATGTTTCCATTGTTGTCTCTCCTTTAGTACACAATCTGTTTCATCGTAGGCTTAAACTTGTAACATTGAGTTTGAGCGGAACAATATCGACAATCTCTTGACCAATCATCCGCTATGGCTAATGCTACTCCTAACAGAGTCAAATTGTCGTCATGATGCCGACGATGTTCACGGATTCCTTCTAGGATCACTCGAATATCCTCCGAGTCAAAACCACACGTTTCAAGCAAAGGGAGCGCTAATCGGGCACTTGCCTCTGCATGATCTTCACCAGTTTGATATTCTACCCACCGTCCAATATCATGAAGCAAAGCTGCTGCGTATATTCCTTCTTTGGACAGAGAAATAGCTCCTTTTTCTAGCAAATACGAATAAGCGATACGCGCAACACTTAAACCATGTTCGAAACCGTGTTTACAAAAACGGCGTTCCCTTTCAAGTTCATTAATCTTCTCCATATAGCAAATATAATCTTCATGGTCCAATAGCTGGTTGACGCGAGCCATTGAATGTAACATATCGTCCCACTCCAACTTTCATCACACCTATTTTTAAATTATGCCTCCGGGGCAACAGACGGTTTTGCTAGCTTAAACACATATGCCCCTTTATAAGATGGGATACTCAAGGTTTTCCTTGCTATGCTTACGGTCATACCTAGATCTTTTAAAGTTTTTGCATCTAGTTGGGAAACATAATCCAGAAGCGTCTCTTGATCCCCAATTGCACTCAATTCATAAGGAATTCCCTCTACATTGTTTATAGGCACTTTGTTCACTAAGATGGTCGAACTTCCACTCAAAACTATGTCTGTCGAGCCAACAATCCGTTGGCCGTTAATACTGATTGCTTCAGCACCAGCATACCTCAATGTGTTAATCATCTTAGCAATATCATCCGTTCTAAGAGGAAAGACGACCTTTTTATTACGGTCATCAATGCTAATCAAAATTCCGGGACCCTCTACTGCAAGCGTCCCATCAAGCATCTGCAATTGTTTTAGATGTACAAGAAGTTGAGGATCCGTCCCCACCTGTTTCCGTGCCAAATCCAACTTCTCCGATAAGTCTAAGTGAATCTTTTGGAGTTGGGCATTTTGTTCTTGAGAATTCAACAGCACTGCTTTCATTTGAGTCAACCGTTGCTCACTAATTTGTTTGGCATCTGATACATTCTTTTGTGTTTGCGCCTGAAGAGCTATCAGAAAACCTAAGGCAATCGCTACCATAGTGACAGGTAAGGCTAAGTTTCTTTTCCAACGCTGCATTATGTCCCCTCCTTGATGGGTTCAGCATATTTGTAATTGCGCAATCTGCCTGCAGGAATTCTGACATCATCTAAAAGCTCAAGTTTGCGGGTAATTCCATATTGGTCTTGAAACTCCCCAAGTCTTACCCATACAAAATAAAAATTAAGGGCAGCAGATAAATTGTTTGAGTCACCGATAGCTCTAATCAGATAAGGGGGCATTTGACGGGTGCCATTGATTTGGATAAACGATCCTCCGCAAAACACTTCCGTATATGTGGTCACGCGCTGACCATTAACCGCGATGGCTTCCGCTCCGCCATTCCATAGGGCATTCAATATCTCTTGAATGTATTGTTCATGAATTACAAAATAGTTCTTGTCTTCTTCCCCAGTGGCTACACGAGTAGAGTCGTCCAAAGTGATTTGGACACCTGGACCCATTAGTTCAATTAAGCCGGCATTCATCATAGCTTCTTCTACTTGCTGATTTAGCAATGCCGATGCACTTTGACCCTGAGTATATTTAATTAATTCTTGCTGTATCTTTTCATTCTCTACGGAAAGCTGTTGGTTCTCTTGTTCCGTTTTAATCAGGTTAGGGATCGCCATTTCCTGCAGCGCCGCCTGACTGCCAGCGACTCCTTGGGCTTTGATCAGGATGATAAAAAGAAATCCGAGTAAAATCGAAGCTAAACCCAGTAGAGATCGTTCTTTTTTATCAAGATGCATGTATACACCTCCATGATAGCAACTATAGAAAACTTCGTTAGTTCCCACACGAAGACACTGTCTTCGCACGTGTTAACTTAACGGAAAAGCCGCAGGTGATGGCTAAGGCAAAACTAGTATTTGAAAAAAGGACACCCCTAAGGGCATCCTTATTTAATCCATGGCTAACCGTCACTGCGACTCCCAACTCCTGCGGGCGACCAAGTGGCGCTAAGCCCCTGGATAAGATCAACTTAACTTCAGATGGAGTAGGAAGCTCCATCTGAAGTACTTTATTCACTCAGCCATTCATCCCCGACTTTTTGATAATCCACAATTTCCTCGGGTTTAAAATAAAGTGCGATCTCACGTTCCGCACTCGTAACGGAGTCCGAGCCGTGAATAACATTTCTGCTGATATCCATCCCATACAATCCACGAATAGACCCAGGATTTGAGTTGGCTGGATTTGTTGCGCCCATTAACTCGCGAGCCAATGCGACTCCGTTTTTGCCTTGCCATACCATCGCAACAACCGGAGATGACATAATGTAGCCAACTGTCGGTTCAAAAAACCCTTTGCCCCGGTGTTCCGCATAATGCTCTTCAGCCAAGGTACGACTCACTTGAATCAGCTTCATAGCCACAAGTTTGAAGCCTTTATTTTCAAAACGATTAATTACCTCTCCGACTAATCCCCGTTGAACTGCATCCGGTTTTAACATAATAAATGTGCGTTCCATCTTCAATCTCTCCTTAATAGTAGTCTCTTCTTTTTAAAGTTTATCAATTTTTATTATTTCTTTTTCCATTGTTTGGTCAGGCAACTCTGCATCCTGCTTAGTTTTAGTTTCTGTAACAGCTAGGGAACTTTCAACAGGCTTTTCTAATGTTATCGAAGTTCCGACACCTTCGACTACTACCTCAGGCTTAACGTCAAACTTCGCCATCAGAGCAGCAAAATCTTTAACATCCAGGGTTTCTTTCTCCATTAATGCTTCAGCTATTGCATGCAATTTATCAATATTTTTCTGAATCAGATCTTGTGCCTTTTGATAGCAACCATCGATTATGCGTCGAGCCTCTTTATCAATCGAATATGCCACTGCATCGCTATAACTGCGATCACGTGAAATATCTCTACCTAAGAAAACCTGCTCTTCTTTGTGACCAAACGTCAGTGGCCCTAATTCCTCGGACATTCCCAACTCAGTAATCATTTTGCGAACTATCCCCGTGGCCCGCTCCAAGTCATTTGATGCACCTGTACTGATTTCATGAAGTACTACTGCTTCAGATACACGCCCACCGAGTAACATGATCACTTGATCAAGCAGTTGGGATTTGGTCATATAGTTACGATCTTCTGTGGGTAGAAGAAGAGTATATCCCCCTGCCCGTCCGCGTGGGATAATGGAAACCTTGTGTAAGGGATCCGTATGAGTCAGGAGCTCTCCTAAGAGAGCATGCCCTGCTTCATGATAAGAAACAAGTTTCCTTTCAAATGGGCTTATTACTCGGCTCTTCTTCTCTGGTCCAGCTATAACTCGTTCAATCGAATCTTCCACCGCCTGTTGTTTAATCTGGGTTTCATTCCGACGAGCAGAAAGAAGTGCAGCTTCATTTAACAGATTTGCTAAGTCAGCCCCAGTAAAACCTGAGGTCTGACGAGCAATAACTTGAAGATCCACATCCTCAGTTAGCGGTTTATCCTTAGAATGCACTTTAAGGATCTCTTCGCGTCCTCTAACATCAGGAACATCAACGATTACTTGTCGATCAAAGCGGCCTGGACGCAAGAGAGCTGGGTCAAGGACATCAGCCCTGTTCGTAGCCGCAATAATAATAACTCCGTCATTGCCATTAAATCCATCCATCTCCACGAGAAGTTGGTTAAGAGTTTGTTCTCGTTCATCATGTCCGCCGCCTAAGCCTGCTCCCCGTTGTCGTCCAACAGCATCGATCTCATCTATAAATACAATGCACGGGGCACTTTTCTTGGCTTGTTCAAACAAATCGCGAACTCGAGAAGCTCCAACTCCCACGAACATTTCCACAAAATCTGAGCCACTGATACTAAAGAATGGCACGCCTGCTTCTCCAGAAACAGCGCGAGCGAGCAAGGTTTTACCTGTTCCAGGAGGTCCGAATAACAGAACCCCCGTAGGGATCTTGGCCCCCAATTCATAGAACTTCTTCGGCATCTTCAAGAATTCAACCACCTCTTGAAGCTCCTCTTTAACCTCGTCCGCACCTGCAACATCAGCAAATGTCACCTTCTTCTTGTCTTCTCCAACTAAGCGTGCCTTACTCTTTCCAAACTGCATTACCCGGTTTCCGCCGCCCTGGCTTTGTTGCATCATAAAAAAGAACAAACCAACAATGATAATAATGGGTAACATTGTGGTCAGTAGTCCGATCCACCACGGAGACTTCGGAGGCGGTTCAACAACCAAAGGGAGACCGTGAGCATATAAATCCGCTGTAAGCTGCGGATCAGAGGCAAGCCCAATCACCTCATGTTTTTTGTCGTCCTTCATCGTGACTGTATACTTAGTAGAATTGTTTTCAACAACAGCCACAACACTTTTAACCTGATCCTCAACAACAGCCTTTTTAAAAGCATTATAATCTAATCCTACCTCTGTACTAACGGGAGGGGTCGACCACTGTATTAACATTATCGCCATGAGAATTATGAGTATATAAATTGCCGCATTCTTAAAAACCTTCAAATATGGTCCTCCTCTCTAGTTAGGAAGCTGCCTCATCAAGAAGCAATTCTTCATATTATACCATGCAGCATCAGGTTTTACAATGATTGCAAATTAGAACTCCCCGTCTGTGGTTTAAGAATGCAAAGAATTTTTTCATCCTTATTGTCAGCATGATATAGGCCGCTTTGGCGAACGCCGGGAATCCAGAGCACCTCTGTCCCATATGCGATTAAAGGCATCTTGCTTCTTGCTTGATCCGGAATCTTTGCTTCCTGAAAAACCTTTTTAAGAGACTTATGTCCCACACCTCTCAACCACATTCTGTCCCCTTCCCGCCGTGTACGACAGACTAAGGATTGCTCGGCAACCCGATCTAATAGGCTTCGGCTAAAAACCGCTATCTTGTTTTCGCATTTATCATAAGGATTCTCCGTGGAAAGATTCCATTCTCTCAATAAACCTATAGCCATTCTCAAGCTGGGAATTTCTGCCCACTGACCTACGACCAAGGGAATTTCTAAGGTTAACCCCTGTTGGTCGTCTGTCGTATTCATTACCCCGTTGGATTGCCCGATATTGACATGTGCACAACCAAACTGCAAACCCTCATCTGTGATCTTAATCCTCATGCCTGGCAAATCCTGCATCCAGCCAGGTTTACCCTTAGAGCCCATAATCTTTGAAATATACGTAAACCCTAGCCCACGGGGTTCTTTGCTGATCAGCATCCCAGCCTTACGTAACAGCCGGGAAAGTATCGCAGCAGGTTCTGTAAAAACGTCAAGACTTAAGCAGATCATTCCGAGGGAGTCTTTATAATGATACTTCCTCCAGGCGACCTCCACTTGCTGAGTTAAATATTCTTCATCCCAGCGCAGAAGTTCTCCCGTACGCCCTAGTGTTTCTTGAATACGGGAATTGTAACTCCTCTCCAATTCAGGTAATAGCTCTAAGCGGATCCGGTTACGGACGTAAACTGGTTCTTCATTCGAAGGATCAAGCGCAAATGGTACTGCTTCTCTCTCGCAGTAACGTAGAATATCCGCTTTTGTAAAGGTCAGCAAGGGGCGAATAATTGAGCCTTTACTCGGATACATTCCCGCTAAGCCAGCAGTCCCACTCCCTCTAAGTAACCGATAAAGAATTGTTTCTGCTTGGTCACCTAGGTGATGGGCTGTCGCCAAAAGGGTGCACCCTTCCTTACGCATATCCTCTGTCCAACGGGCGTAACGCCATTCTCGGGCCGCCTCTTGGAACGATTGACGCATATATTTGGCATACCCTTTGGCATCAAAATGATGAGTAATACATGGGATGTCCCACTTCTCTGCCATCTGCTGAACCAAGTGTGCTTCATGATCTGACTCTTTCCGAACTCCGTGATGAACATGCGTCAAAACCAAAGAAATTCCTCTTGACTGTTCCTGTTGTACGTATCGCCAAAGAATATGACTTAAAGCCATCGAGTCAGGTCCTCCAGATACTGCGACCATGACTTTAGAGTCAAAGGGAATCAATTGAGGTAATATGTGTATGCGCAACTTTTCGTAGATGTCTTGCGCCCCCTTTCGCAAAAAACCCAATTCTCAAAAGAAGCAATAAGCTAGCGTATTCTCCCCTCCAAGAAATCATATTCTCCATTATGAAAAATACTTGGGAACTTATTTTAATAATATAACCTTAACATTCTCTTCATATAAACACAACGTCATACTTAGACAATATATCTAAACATCCACCAAAAAAAGTATAGGACCTGGACAAAGAAAAAGACCCCAATTGCTCAGGGCCTCACAAATCTTTCGACTATTAAAAATCATTCTCTTCTAGTTCTAGAACAAACCGTTAACTTTACCTGTCTTGGTATCAACATCCACTCTTCTAAAGGCAGGGTCGGAACTTGTACCTGGCATTAAAGAAATTGTTCCTGCCATTGGGCAAAGGAACTTCGCTCCACCATAAACTAAGATGTCGCGAATTGGTAATCTCCAGCCTGTTGGTACACCTTTTAATGTGGGATCGTGGGACAAGCTCAAATGCGTTTTTACCATCATTGTAGAGAAATCTGCATAGTGCGAATCCGATTCAAATTTCTTAGCCTTGGCTTCCGCCTCTGGAGACCAATCTACGCCATCTGCGCCGTAAACTTCTTTAGCGATAAGCTCAACACGTTCACGAAGAGGCATTTCCAACGGATAGAGGCATTTAAAATTAGACTGCTCTTTGCAAGCATCCATAACGACATCTGCAAATTCCAAAGCACCATCTCCGCCTTCACCCCAGTGGTTGGAGTAGGCACAGCGTGCTCCTGCTTCCTTAGCAATCTTCCTAACCATCTCAATTTCTGCTGGGGTATCCAAGTGGAAACCGTTAATGCAGACAACCGGTACAATTCCGGATTTCTTAACAGTTTTAAGATGATGAAGTAGATTAGCACACCCTTTTTCCACGAGTTCAATATTTTCTTTAGTGTACTCGTCAGGTAGTGGACGACCAGGTACCACAGTAGGTCCGCCTCCGTGCATTTTCAAAGCACGGATGGTAGCAACAAGAACGGAAACATTTGGTTTCAAGCCGCCCAAACGAGCTTTAACATTCCAAAACTTCTCAAAACCAATATCAGCTGCAAATCCACTCTCAGTGACGTGATAATCAAACATCTTGAGGCCTAAGCGGTCAGCAATAATGGATGATTGACCGATTGCAATATTGGCAAATGGACCAGCATGTACCATAACCGGTTGACCTTCAGCAGTAAAGCAGATCGTAGGATTAATGGTGTTACGCATCCAAGCGGTCATTGCTCCATCAACTTCTAAGTCTTTGGTCGTGATTGGTTTGCCGGTTTTACTATAAGCAACAATAATGTTCCCAATTCGCTCTCTCAAATCAGGAAGATCTTTAGCAACCGCCAAAATAGCCATTAACTCTGAACCCACAGCAATCCCGAATTTTGATTGCATTTGGAAACCGTCTTTTTTGCCACCAATACCAATTGTAATATTTCTCAGGCATTGAGCAGCGAAATCGATAATCCAGCCCATTTCTACATTTTTAGGGTCTATGTCTAAACGCTTTAAATTACGTAAAGCCAACTCTTCATCAGTGTAATTGGCTTCATGCTGCATCCGAGCATTGAGGGCTACCATAGCAAGGTTATGCGCGTTCATAATGTCATTGATATCCCCGGTTAGTCCTAGAGAAAACTCGGTCATCGGTATTAATAGAGAGTTACCACCACCCGCGGCAGTTCCCTTAATATTCATCGTCGGGCCGCCCGACGGTTGACGAAGTGCGCCACCAACGTTTACGCCTCTCTTAGCAAGCCCTTCTATCAAACCTAAAGCAGTTGTCGTTTTTCCTTCGCCTAATGGTGTCGGCGTGATGGCGGTAACTTCGATATAAAAACCATCTGGTTTATCCTTCAAGCGCTCCATCATTTTTAGGAAGTCCACTTTAGGGGTTCTCCCGTAAGGAATTAGTTCATCCTTTTTGAGTGATAGTTTTTCTACCAGTTCATCCACGGTAGGCATGTTTTTTTCGGCCTCTTCGGCAATCTGCCAATCTTTTAGTTGAGTAGCATCCCAAGCCATTTTCAAATCCGCTCCCTTAATTAAATTTTGTTTTCCCTATAATAAGAAATGGGAAGTTTACCCGCACCACTAGTTAACCCTAGTATATAAAGCGTAGCCTATCCCACTATCCTACTAATCAATTTTGATTAGTATACCACAAACGCACTTTAATCATTCGGTTTAACAAACTCCGGGTGCTGGGCAGTCATTGACATAATTGTTTGATTCGACACACATTTCTGATATCCTGCTTTTAAAAAAATCTTTTTAAGAATTTTTTCACACCTTATTTGAAGGCTTTTTCCTGCAAGAGGCCAAGGTAGCGTCGTCTTAAAACAATTATTTATTCCAATAGTTTTTTCGAATAACCATGATTATTCCATCATCGTCCAAATTCCCCCCGCTTAACCGACGGGCTTCCTGCCCAATTAGATCAGCAATTTCTTGAGATTTATCAATAGTCATTTTCTCCAAATAGTCTTTAATCCAATCCCTTCCTTCTTTCAAAGCATCTTGAACTCCATCTGTCAGTAAAATTAACGTTTCCCCGCTCTGCATCTCCATTTCAATCACAGGAGTATCAATCTGGTTTAAAATGCCTGCAGGAAGGCTTGATGATTCAATTGTTTTTACTCCATCCGAACCGATTAGATACGAAGGCGATGCACCTACTTTAATTAGCTTTAAGTTAGTGGATTCTAAATCAAGAATTGCCATGTCTATTGTTACAAAACTTTCTTCGGGGGAACGCAGCACCAAAATAGAATTCAGCGCCTGAATCGCTCCTTCTGGTTTAAACCCTGTTGTCAGGAGTTGCTCCAGAAGGGTCAATGCTGTCGCGCTCATTTTCGCTGCATTTTCCCCAACACCCATTCCATCACTTAAAATAAAGGCATGTTCCTTTGTAGAGAAGGCAATAGATGCATAATTGTCCCCGCTCATTCCGTTTCCAGTTTTCGTAAATAAGGTTATCCCCACATCTAGAAAATAGCGGCGACGGCGGGCTAAATTTGATGGTTTTACTACTTCCCAATTATGCTGCGTATGAAGCTCCTTAGCAAGGTTTCCGATGACCTGCGAAACATTGAGAAATTGACGAGACAATGCCTCCTGATTAAGGAGCAGGCGACGGCGCCATGTTTCTTGGCTCTTCTCTTGCTCAATTATAAACTGTACTCCTAAGAGCATCTCCTTTAATCGCCCACAATGTCGTTTCCACTCGATTGGTAAGGACTGTAACTTTACATCAGTTTGCTTCTCTACTAAACCAAAAAGTTCAAAGAATATATGGTATGTTTTGTAAAACTCTCGGTTCCAACATACATCCATCGTCGGACAAGAATGACACACACGCTCTACCAGAATATTCATCAATTCTGGAACTTCTGGACGCATCTCATAAGACTTTACTTCAGCAGCTTGGTAGCTTAAGGCAATTTGGTCAAAAATTTCCGACAAGGCCTTTACTTTGGAGACAGTGGTCTCAATCTCTGGAATCACCTTTGGTTTCAGGAAGTCTTTTTCAGGGGATGCTCCCGGCCAAAGTAAAAAGAGGAAAAGACCCACTGTAGATGAAATAAGTTGAGAGTATATTGCCTCCTGGCGCAAAAAGACGGTCAGCATCAGCATCACGGCAATGAAAGCGGTCCCGATTCCTAATTTACCAAACCGCCGAAAGGCTCCCGTACAAAACCCTGCTAAACCGTAAATTCCAGCATCTATCAAATTTTGGGTATTCACTGATAATTGAGGCATAAAACCAAGTAATGCTCCTACACCCGCCGAAGTCCCCGCTCCGTAACGTTCTGAAACAAATAACGTAAAAAAACTCAAAAGGACGACGGAAAAATTTATCCCCATAACCTGAACCCCTTGAAGGCCACTAATCACACCGATGAGGATGAATAGCCAGGCAATCCCTTGTTCACGTTGGAATTCTCCTCTCCAAATAGCTTCTTTATGACATAAGGCAAACCAAAAAATGATTGCACATCCACCAGAAAGCACCCCTTGAAGGGCAACTGTTAGAAAAGCATTAATGTTCGGAGTTGCTAAGCTAAGAGCAAGAGAAGAAACTAGGGCCGTCATTAAACTCGTCAGGGCAACCAAATATATTCCTTGGTGCTTCTTTTTACGTAAAGATGGCAAAACAACCATTAAAGCGGCTAACATAGCCACCCCTTGTAAAGTGAAGGATACGTCGTTCAATGAAATCGAACCTATCAGAATACCGAGTAAACCAAAGGAAAACCCTTTCTCCCCTCTCAATATCAAGGCCGCCCCAAACGCAATTCCAAAGGGATGAAGCCCTAAAATACTACCTCGCGCCAACAACCCTCCTAATACCATCGGAAGAAACGTACTTTCAATTGAAATCCTGCTTCGCAGACCTTGATCTAATTTCAATGTTGCCCATTCTGCCATAATGTCACCTCTTAACCATTTATTGGTAATATTATAGCTCGAATTATTAGCAAAGCTTGTCTAGTAAAGTCAATAAACCACAACAACTTTCGACGATGTTCACACTATATCTCTCTATAATCCTGCTATAGTATTATGTGCCTTATAAATATGCCAGCATTTTTATAAGTTGGTATTAGAAAACTTGGCTAGCGCCCACACGAAGACACTGTCATCGCACGTATTAGTCCTTCTTGCAGACACTGTCTTCGCACGGGTTAGCACAGCTGAGAAGCCTTCAGGCGAAGGCATAGCCTTTAATTGCATAGGTAAGGTGCCGGACAGGGTGACAAGGGGACGAGGGTGACAAGGGGACGGGGTTGTTGACACCATTTAAATGGTGTCAACAACCCCGTCCCCTTGTCACTCTACCCGACTGATAAATATGCCAGAATTCTTATCAAGGAACCCTACTTCCGGTGGAATCTTTATCTCTAACTAAAATAAGAAAAACCGCCTTTCGGCGGTTATATCCTAGTATCTGCTTGATCCTCTACCTCCACGTTTAGAGTCTGTGGCCCGACGGAATTCAGTCTGACGTTCATCACTGTCTTTTATAAACTTAGCCAATTTATCCTCAAAGGACACAGTTGGCGGAAGACGGCGTTCACGACCCACATTGCGAACAGTGGGGTTTGCTTGTTTGATTGAGAGTCCAATCTTTCCCTTTTCATCAACGTGAATGACCTTTACTTTAACATGATCTTGTTCCTTTAAATAATCTCGGACGTCCTTGACATAGGCATCAGCAACTTCCGAGATATGTACTAGTCCGGTAACTCTATCCGGCAATTCAATAAATGCTCCAAAATTCGTGATCCCTGTTACGACCCCTTCAACAATACTGCCAACGTCAATGGCCATACGAAGCAAACTCCTCCTTGTGATGATCTATCTATACTTACTCTATATTATATGCAGTACATTTCATGCCTGTCAAGGTTAAGAATACCAATGTACCGTACTAATTCTTGGGAGAAATGAGAATTTCGCCTTGTTTTACAAGCCCTAACTGCTCCCGGGCCAACTGCTCGACGTAACTTGGAGTGTTTAGCTGAGTAATCTCCTCATTAAGAAGTTTCTCCTGTTGGAGTAATTTAGCCTTTTCTTGATTTAATTGGGCTAGTTGTCCTTCAACCTGCGACCGAAGTTTCCATATCTGCCACACTGAGCTTCCAACTATCACCATAATTGCGCATAGCATAAGGACGGAACCGCGACGAAATCGGACCTTTTGGCTTTTTTTAGAGTTAATCTTCAGACGAGCCCTCTTCATCCAATTCATCTCCTCCTAAACCAAGTTCCCCGTCCGGAATGATACAAACGATTTCATACCCTTTACTTCTTGCACGGGTTAAAAGAGTTGCCACAGAACTCTGACTGAGATGGAGTCGTTTAGCAATGTCTTCTAGAGACTTTCCGCATTCTTTGAGAATCACTGCTTGGCGTTCCCGAAAACTAAGTTTTTCCAAACCCCGAATTTCTAGTTGCACATCGGCACGCCCTTGCTAAAAGTTATACACAAATTGTGGATAGTTTGTGGACAGATTACCTACAAACTGTGTACAAACCGTTTACAAAACTTAACGGATAACTTCATTATAGCCACTCACTATATAGGAATCAAGCCCTCTGGAAAATTTTAACCGTTCGTTCTAGGTGGTAAGAGCCCCTTCCACCACTCTCTCAGCCTCCTTTTGATACACATAATCCGCTCAAAAAGAATAACTTCTCCTATCCGAAAAAGAAGCACACTAAGCCAGTGTAATATTGCATAGGGTGGTCTCATGATAAGTATTAACCCTCTAATTGGAATCTTGATGCCTCTGTGGATAAGTTTTGCAACAAAGGTTATTAATTTATATAATCCAAAAAAGCAGCGTAAAGAAATGCGACTCAATAATCTTAGATATAGCCCTAAACCCAGCAAACTACCCCAAATAATATACAAACGAAAATCTAAGGCATTTGCTCTTTCAAAAAAGTAAAAAAGAATAACTATGGCAATTAAAGAAAAGAGTACATCCCCAATAAAGGTTACGATTCGTCCCAATTCCTGCCAGCGTCGAAAAGAACGATAAAAGTCAAAAACTACTCCCACGGTCGCTCCAGCTAAGATTATCCAAAAAAACGTCTCGAATTCTGAGATTGTCCTTCCTCCTCTCTTCCTTCTTCAGACTACGGAAAGAATCATTTCTTTTTCAACGGAACACCCGGTTTAGAAATCCTCGACGTGAAGCTCCGCTCGGATTTCTATGATAGATTAAAGCAGCAACAGACCCTTGAAGATCTACTAATCCTTCCTCAAGATTAAGCAACTTAATGTCTAACTGATCCCCTTTGACACTTAATATCCCAAGTTCAGTTTCAAGAATAATTTCCTTGGGGTCAAAAGACTGAACCTTTTGAACCCCTGTCAATTCAATAAGTTCTCGATTTTCCATGACAAGGCGATGTCCTTTGGCAACTTTGTCGACCATGCCCCATCCCCCTAACTCTTTTTCTTCTTATAACCCTATTCGTCGTACCCGTCCTTTAGACTCATGTTTTACGCCTTATTGACTGCGCTCTATTGAATGCAATTCTTTCAATCCGTGCTCTTTATGCTAATAAAACCTTCTCTGGCTTGGTTCGACGAAATTTACAACATGTTAAAGTCTTTGGAAAGAAACGGGGGGAGAAAACGGGGACGGTTTTATATCATCGACTTATGTATATAAAAAGACAGAGTCTTTCAAATTAAGACTCTGTCTTCCGTTCATTCCTAATCATTTCATAGAGTGTATGTGCCTCGTTAGCTTTTACACTATTTGGAGCCGAGAGAACCTGAACTTCAATCACACGATTTGCATACTCTAAAGTGATGCTGTCTCCTATTTTGACTTCTGCTGAAGGTTTAACAATCCTTCCGTTAATTAAAATTTTTTCTCCAACACAAACATCTTTAGCAACTGTTCGACGTTTAATGAGTCGAGAAACCTTTAAATATTTATCAATACGCATACAACCCCCCCTTTAAGGAAACTAGGCCTATCGTCAGTTGTAGAGCACTTACACACTGGTTATGGATGGCGAGAAGGGACCTTTGAGAAAGTACTAACGAAAACTTATATCTGACTATATGAAAAATCAGGTTCCAGAAAGAACCTGGAACCTGATTTTCACCAGTACGAAGACTCATTTTTGTACCGCGTCCTTGAGAGCCTTACCTGCCTTGAAGCCCGGCACCTTCGCTGCAGGAATTTGGATTTCTTCCTTTGTCTGTGGATTTCTTCCAGTCCTTGCCGCACGTTCTTTAACTTCAAATGTCCCAAAACCAACCAGTTGGACTTTTTCACTTTGTGCCAACGATTCCTCGATCACTTCAAAAACAGCTTTGACTGCTTTTTCTGAATCCTTCTTGGACATGTCAGCTTTCTCCGCAACAGCGCTAACTAATTCAGCCTTATTCAAAATGAGTCCCTCCTAAATAACTGATCTTACTTATGACAATATATTTCGCGATAAATAACCAATCTCCTGCTTTTTTTAGATTATATTACAGCTAATTACCACTTTTTTCTTGTGATTTTGATTTTTCCCAAAAAATATCCATTTCGTCTAAAGTAAGTTGCTCAAAGTCTAAACCGTCTTCTTCACTTAGCTCAACCATTTTCAGGAAACGTCTTTGAAACTTATGTATATTATCCCTCAAAACTTCTTCCGTATCAAACTTTAAAAATCGAGATAAATTCACAATGGCAAACAATAAATCCCCTAGTTCTTCACGGATTCCGATTCCATCAGCTAAAGCATTTTCAAGCTCTTGTAATTCCTCCTTAACTTTTCCCAAAGGCCCATTTTGATCTGGCCAATCAAACCCTACCTTGCCTACTCTACGTTGAGTTGAAGAGGCCAACATGAGAGCCGGCATACCCTTAGGATCATTAAAAAAGTCTGGCTGGTTATCCTGTTCCTTCTCTTTTAGCTTAATTCTATCCCAAGTGAGAATGACATCATCTGCTGTTTCGGCCTTCTCCTCACCGAAAACATGGGGATGCCGACGTATCATTTTTTGGATAACCCCTCGAAGTACATCTTGAAGTTCGAACACACTTGCTTCCGAGGCAATCTGAGCATGAAAAATTACTTGCAATAATAAGTCTCCCAACTCTTCGCACAAATTATACATGTCTTGTTTTTCAATCGCATCAAGAACTTCATAACTTTCTTCAATCAAATATTTCTTTAATGTATCATGTGTTTGTTCTCTATCCCATGCACACCCTCCCTCTGAACGCAAGGTTTCCATCACTTTGACCAACTTATTAAAAGAAACGACATCTGAGTTCGGCGGCAAGACAAGCGTCGTCAAATGATCAAATTTCCCATGATCCATTTCGTAAAGCGGAAGCTTGTCCACTTGTTCGAGGGCGGTGCCGAGAGCCCGGACTACGTATACCCATGCATCATCGGGATAGGCATTCATGAGATCCAACTTAACCTCAGAGGCTAATAATTTATCATATACTTGAGGAATAACGAGCCATTCCTGCCCTGTCAGTTCAACGTCTTTAAGGACATCATAGTTTCGTATTAATACCCCCTCAATCGGGTCAAACTTCAAGACTCTAAAAATCTCATCCACAAAGCTCATGCCTGGATGGATCACAACATCATATTCCTGTGCAAGCCTTTCTTCAATAAGTTGTACAGTCTTTTCTGCAACCATGGGGTGCCCTGGAACTGTATAAATAACCTCGGCGCTCTTCTGCAATTCCTTGCGCAACTGCTCTGTAATCTTTTCATATACCGCCTCGAAGGAGGTTTCCGAGGCATAGATTTCATCAAACGATTTTATATGTATACCCTCAGCTATTAAATCCTGGATGCAAGGATGCTGGGATGTACGCGCAAAAATTATCTTAGCATTACATATACGTCGGTAGTTTCCAAGGGTCAACTGGTCAACACCTGCAGGACCTAACCCAATAACATGAAGACACGAAGACATTTTTATTTCACCTCCTAGAGTATTTTACCACAAACTATCTAGCGGGTATAGAAAACTTGGCTAGCGCCCACGACGAAGACACTGTTTTCGCACGGATTACCCTTCTTTCAGACACTGTCTTCGCACGAATTAGGCCTTCTTGCAGGACGGCGAGAAGGGACCGCAGGCGATTACCATAGTTGCACTTATGCTTCAGACGACGAAGACACCGTCTTCGCACGGGTTAACCTTCTTTCAGCACTGTCTTCACACGAATTACCCTTCGTGCAGTATGTATCGAATAGTTATACTTTCTGACTAGTATAAAAAAATAAAGCGGCCGGACCGCTTTATTATGTATGCTTATGTTATTTATTGTTCCATCTGTTTTGCTAAGAACCCTGCGGCGGTCTCAACTAACTTGACCTCTAACTCACCCATCTTTATGTTGGGCTCCTTGGACATAAGGATCACAGCACCAATTGGATCCCCTTGTGAAATAATCGGCGCGACGACTTCGCTGGTAAACTTACAATCTTCATCCTCATTTTCGGGACAGCTTTTGCAGGAGGTATGTTCTCCTGCCGTACCAATTTGAATGGTTTTTCTTTCCTCCATAGCTTGTTCTATGGCTGGTCCAATCGCTTTATTTAGATACTCTTTCTTTGACGCACCTGCTACTGCAATAATTGTATCTCGGTCTGCAATACAGGTAATATGCCCAGTAGACTCAAATAATGAATCAGCATATTCCTTGGCAAATTCTCCCAATTCACGAATAGGAGAGTACTTCTTTAGTATCACTTCTCCTTCCCGATCTACAAAAATCTCTAACGGATCTCCTTCCCGAATACGAAGTGTCCGACGAATTTCTTTTGGAATAACGACACGACCGAGGTCATCAATTCTTCTTACTATACCTGTTGCTTTCATAGACGCTTTCCTCCTTTTGTCGTTCCCGAAAACTTATTTCATCTTTATCCTTTTCGCTATCTTAAATTCAATGATAGTATATATCTAGGGATTGCCAATTATTCATTATTTTCCAATGTAAAAAAGAAGAAGGCATTTTTTCAATGCCTTCTTCTGCCCGATTTATTAACTTATTGGCTTATTTCCTTGAGAATACTCTATTTTTGCCTTTTTACGAAGATCGTCAAAATACGTCTGAAACTTCGCGTCTTTCGTCTGATTTAATGCGTCCTGTCCCACTTGGTCTTTCACCTTGGCGTAGTCAGGAGCTGATGCGCCCGTATGAGCTTCAACCTTGATGACATGGTACCCAAATTCCGTTTTTACAGGAGCTGTCGAAAATGTACCCACTTCTTGAGCAAACGCTGCAGTTTCAAATTCAGGAACCATTTTTCCTTTAGTGAAGGTTCCTAGATCCCCGCCAGACTCATTCGCCCCAGGCTCAATGGACTTTTCTTTAGCGAGCTGTTCGAAATTAATTCCAGCTTTAAGTTGAGTTATAATTGCATTTGCTTCATCTTCTGTTTTAACTAAAATATGCCGGGCTTTTACACTTTCAGGCTGGCTGTAATATTCAATATTTTTATCAAAAAAGGCTTTGATGTCCGTGTCGTTAACTTTGACTTCACCTGTAATTTTATCATATACCGCTAAAAAGTTCCTTAATTCAGGTTCTGTCATACCCTGTTGTTTTAGGGTGTCTTGGAATGTCGCTTCATCCCCCATATTTTTTTTGATAATATCTTCTTGCTCTTTGACTTTTGCATCCTCTGGATTAAGCGCAAGCTTCTTCACTTCTTGCTTAATAAGTTCCCCTTCAACCATACGCTCTAATAACATGCTTTTTATCTGAGGTAATGCCTCTTTTCCTTGGTCTGTGTCAAATTTCATGCCTTGTTTTTCATAGACTTTTTGTGCTTCAGCAACGCGGGCCTCATAGTCCGTGACCAAGATCGGATTTTCGTTAACTTTAACAGCCCATTTACCACCAACCAGCGAAGAGCACCCCGTGGTCACAAGCATCAACGCTAGGGCTCCAAAAATTAACCCCACGCGGGACTTTTTCATATAGACACACCCTTTCAATTTGACATAAGAACAGTATATCAAGGAGTTGTCCTTGAAGCAATGTCACAAAATGTCGAGAGCACTCTGCGAACTGCCTCAATCACCGCTTCTTGGTCAAGAGTGCGAATACGAATCTTACACTCTAAATTTCCATTTTGCATTGTTTTAAACGACAAAGGGTAGGGGGAAGCTGATGCCACAGACATCAAATGCTTCCCAGTTAAGAAATCAATATCTGCCGAAAAATGTAGACATACATTTTGTTTAGCTTGTTGAATTTGTTCTATCTTCAATAAGCTTGCCAGTAATTTGATACGAATAATTTCTATAAGATGCTCAACTTCACGCGGCGGGGTTCCGAAACGATCCACCAATTCGTCCACCATCTCACTGAGTTGTTCCTCATCTCGCACCATTGCCAGCCGTTGATACAATGACGCCTTGGTCTTGCTATCCACAACATAGGGATTTGGCAAGAAGGCATCAACTTGAAGCTCAATGCTTGGTTCGACGACCTCCTCGACCTTTTCTCCTCGAAGTTCTTGAACCGCTTCCTTGAGCATCTGACTATACATTTCAAATCCCACAGCTGCTAAATGTCCATGCTGTTGCGCCCCGATTAAGTTTCCTGCACCACGAATCTCCAAATCACGCATGGCTATTTTAAACCCTGCCCCAAATTCTGTAAACTCGCGAATTGCTGCCAGGCGTTTTTCGGCTATTTCGGTAAGAACTTTTTGCGGTTTATACAAAAGATATGTAAACGCTTTACGATTGGACCTCCCGACACGCCCACGCAATTGATAGAGTTGGGACAACCCAAAACGATCAGCTTCATCAATAATCAGCGTGTTGACATTAGGCATATCAAGCCCTGTTTCGATAATAGTTGTAGAAACCAAAATATCCATCTCATGTTCGAGAAAATCAAGCATGACCCGTTCCAATTCTCTTTCACGCATTTGCCCGTGGGCAACCCCAAACTTCGCTTCAGGAACCAATTCACTTAAGAAATTGGTAACCTTATCCATGTCCTCAACTCGATTATGTACATAGAACACTTGGCCTCCCCGTTGGATCTCGCGCCTTATTGCCTCTCTTACCACATCAGCCCTAAATTCTGTGACGTACGTTTGCACAGGATAACGGCCTTCAGGCGGGGTCTCAATGACACTCATGTCCCTAACTCCCACTAGTGACATATGCAAAGTCCTCGGGATCGGAGTTGCCGACAATGTCAGCACATCGACATTACCCTTTAAGGTTTTCAGTTTCTCCTTGTGAGCAACTCCGAAACGCTGCTCTTCGTCGATTACCAATAAGCCTAAATCACTAAATTTAACAGCTTCGGATAGAATACGGTGTGTACCTACGATGACATCAATTCGCCCTTCTTTAAGACCCTGTAGTATTTCCTTTTGCTCCTTTGGTGACCTAAAACGACTCAGCATTTCAATGGTAATCGGATACCCTATAAACCGTTCCCTGAAGGTATTAAAATGTTGTTGAGCCAAAATCGTCGTAGGAACAAGAACCGCCACTTGTTTACTATCCATCACAGCCTTAAAGGCTGCTCGGAGGGCAACTTCCGTTTTACCGTACCCCACATCTCCGCAGAGTAAACGATCCATGGGACGTGAACGCATCATATCCGCTTTCACATCCACAATGCTCTGGAGTTGGTCCGGTGTTTCAACATAAGGAAACTTCTCCTCAAATTCATTTTGCCATACGTTATCCCGGGAAAAGGCAAACCCTTTAATAGCCTCTCTTTTAGCATACAGTTTTACCAAATCAATCGCCATTTCCTTGACGGCAACGCGTGTTTTTTTCTTTACTTTATACCACTCAGTCCCTCCAAGTTTATAAAGCTTAGGCAGGGTTTCCCCCGCACTCCCTAAATATTTTTGAAGGAGATGTAGTTGATCTAGAGGAACATAAAGCCGGTCTTCCCCGGCATACCGAATTCCAAAATAGTCCTTCGCTATACCTCCTACTTCTAATCGCTCAATGCCGGTAAATTGCCCAATCCCATGGTGAACATGTACGACAAAGTCCCCTGGTTTAAGATCTGAGATAAATAAACTCTTTTGGGCAGGTTTGCTAGGTTTCTTGCCAACCGCCTTACTTTCTCGTTTATATATTTCTGTTTCTGTGAGAATTACTAGTTTCCCAAGAGGTAACTCAAAACCTTGGTCGAGGGAAAATGGATAGATATAAACATGTCCTTCCTCAACAGAATCCTGAAGTTCTTTACGAGATGCTATCACTCCACGATCCTTTAGGCCCTGAATTAAACGCTCAACATGATCCTCATCACCAACAAACAGTGCCACCACATTCCCAGCATCCTTACGATGCACAATTTCATCCACCAATTTACTTGTTTTCCCCATAAAACCCGTTAATGGGCGAGCGGTTAGGTTGAAAATTCGCTTTGGAGAGACCCCCGGAGCCTGCCTCAATAGCGTGGAAAGCCCGATCAAGGGACATCTTCCGTGATTTAATAAATCATCGTAGGTGATGAACTGTGACTCTGGATGAACAAACCCTTCACCGTGTTCCAGTTGCTGCGTGAAATCCAGTAAGCGTTCATTAGTCTGAAACTCTAATTGCTCTTTTAAGCGTAGGGGCTCATCCAGGATAACTAAACGATCGTCCGAAAGATACGAGAAAAATGAAACGAGCGGAGTATTCACTAAACTTAAGAAAGGATAAACATTTTCGTCCAAAATCCCCTGCTCAAGTCGTTCCACTATGAAATCCACTTTATTATGCAAACGTTCGACTGCTTCTTTCCTTCCGGCACGCTGAAGACGGCCGGTCGTTTTACGAGCTTCTGCCCGAATCGCAAAGCGAAGTTCTCCTAGCTCCTCTTTGGTTACGATATATTCCATGGCAGGGGAAACCAAGACCTTATTCTGAGACCTAATAGATTTCTGAGATCCTAAATCAAAGGCCCTGATGGAATCTACTTCATCATCATAAAACTCAATCCGTATTGGATCCCCATCTAAGGGGGCTATGTCCAAGATCCCTCCTCTTAGGGCAAATTGCCCTTTCCCTTCGACCGTTTCGATCCGTTCATATCCTCCAGTGGTTAACAAAGAAAGAACTTGGGATAAGTTATTTTTTTTCCCTACTTCAAAAGTCAACGCGAACTCTTTCCAACGTTCGGCCGGGAATAAACGTCGTTCCACTGCGAGAACAGAAGCTACGACGGTACAATTTCGGTCCTGAACCAGTTGATTCAAAACGCGAATTCTTTCGGAAGTCGTTTCCCTGCTTCTTCCCAATATTTCAAAAGGGAGCCATTCCGTTGTGGGCAGATGCAAAATGGTTTGATGGGAGCACCAAGTCTGCAAATCATTAGCCCATTTTTGAGCCTGCTCTTCTGAATAGGTCAAGATCAAACCAGGTTTAGACTTTTGCAAAAGCTGAGCGACAAAGGCTGCTTTTTGGCTTCCTTTTAAATCATATACCATTTGGGGCCATTCTCCATGGCTTAAGGACTGATTAATCTCTTTAATATCGAGCCCTCGTCGAAGATAACTATGTATAGTATTCAAAACGTTCATCCTTTCGGGTATTAAAGAAACTCGGCTGACGCTAAGCCATAGGCGCTGGCCATGACTCGAACAAGGATGTCCGAGATTAGAACACCGCTATGACGATAAGCACGATACTCTCCAGTGACGAAAGCCTCCAGTGGAGGGTTTCGCCGAAGCCGCAATCCCCAAAGAATACTTACCGGCGTAGGATGAGTATCGCCGAGCCACACACTCAAAACGATACTTCGTGGCGAAGGAACGAGCTTATCGCCACACTGCAACTTATTACGCATACTCCAGCAGTGTGGATTGGCAAGGTGTCGTGATGGCCGAGTGTCCCTGTCATGGACGGAGACGTGACCGTAGACGGCCGCCTTAGTTGCACTGATACTTCTACCCTCAAATAAGAATTCATTAATTTATCAGTGGTGCAGCGAAGCGGCATGAGGGTCTCACTAGTACAAAAAAAGATGAACGTCCGTTAAGGACCCCCATTTGCCTACCCCTAAACGCCAAAATAAGGGTCTCAACGGCGTTCATCTAACAATTGATACCGTCCTAGTCGCTGTTCATACTTAGAGCACAACGTAGGCCTTCCATTTAATGATATACGATACTAGGTTCCGTTTCCATTTCGCGCAAACAATCTGTGCAAAGCGCATACGCAACATTTCCAACGATATCCATTATAGGGTCCGAGTTATCGCTGGTCAAGTCATCTAATTCGATCTCTCCAATAATTCGATCACAAGCATGACATACCTTAAATATCTTCATCCCGTAATCACCTCCCTTAGCTAGTAGAATTACCCCTAGCATAGGAGGTTATACTACGACTCAACGATGGTATAAATTCATAGCCCGCTCAGATTCCCCTTTAATCCATAAGTAGGTTGCCTTTTCTGCACATCCTAACACCTCATCTAATAAGGGAAATTCCTCCTCCTCGAAGGGAGCAAGCACATAGCGCGCAGGGTCCCACTCTTTTGGTGGACGACCCACACCCAATTTTAGTCGCCATAATTTTTCCGTTCCTAATTCAGTCTGAATAGATTTAATACCGTTATGCCCACCTGCACCGCCTTGATCTCGTAAGCGGATTTTGCCCAACGGCAAATCCATATCATCCTGAACTATCAGTAGATCCTCTTGAGTAACTTTATAGAAATGAATAAGCTCACTTACCGAACGACCGCTCAAATTCATAAAAGTTTGGGGCTTTATGAGAAGTAGCCGTTCTTCCTCTACATGCCCTTCTGCTAATAATCCCTGGAACTTAGCACGAAATTGCAGCTTATGAGCCTCTACCAGTAGATCCACCAGCAAGAAACCAATATTATGGCGCGTCTCTGCATATTGAGAACCAGGGTTTCCAAGACCAACAATAACCTTCATTCTAATCACCTCCAAAGCATATTCGCCGGATACCATGAATATATTCTTGAATAAGGAACGAATCATCACCATAAAGGGGGTGAACTATGAAACCCAGCCGAAAATTCTTATCGTTACCAATCATTTCTCTCCAAGAAGGGCAACAAATTGGTTATGTAAAAAGTTTAATTCTAAATGCTGGTACGAAGTCCCTTGCAGCAATCGTGGTGGACCCTAAGGGTTTTTTTAAAGATCTGCGGATTATCCCCTATTCTAAAGTTGTCAGCGTTGGCGATGATGCGATCACCATTAACAAGGAATCTCACGTTGAAAAAACCTCAAGTCTCCCCGAATTATTAGATTTGGTCAAAGAAAAACTGACCATCATAGGAACAAAGATGGTCACTGAAACAGGCAAAACGCTTGGAACCGCCGAAGAATATTATGTTGATCCAAGTACCGGGAAAATAACTCAGATCGAGATTTCAGGCGGTAAACTCGAAGGATTTCTTAACGGCAAGGCGTGGATTTCTGCTGAATACATTACCACCATCGGACATGACGTTATTGTAATCCAAAAAGGAAGTGAGAATGCTCTAACCGTGTCTGACAAAGGACTCAGTGATTCCTTAAAAAATCTACTTCACTCAACGTCTCATCTAGCCTCCGAAACAACTCACACCATCAGTAACTACTTTAAAAAAGATAAAGTAAAAGCTGCTTCCCAGCCCGCCCCGGATAAGACACCCATTATTTTTTCGGAAACTGATACTATCCCCTTAGCTGACCAAACTGTCTCAGAAATACCTATACCCAAAGCCCCCCAGGGGTAACCACCCGGGGGCCTTTTTTTATACTAGTCAGACCCCCATGCCGCTTCGCCGCATCATCAGATGATGAAAAAGAATCCCCGAATCCTTACCTTAGCCCCCCCAAAGCTCTGCTCAGAGTCCCATCAAACCGACTGAAGGAGCGCTTGCCTGCTAAGCGGATGCGTCAGTGGAGCCGCGCTAAGGCGAGCGCCGACGGTTCGCGTCCCCGTAGCGCGCCGCAGGTTCACATGCAAAAATACCCAGAGGTTCGGAAGCGCTCGCGAACCGTCCAGCAAGCCAGCGGCGGAACTCGCAGACGCGTGCAGACAAGCGCTCCGCCCCGGAGCCAGACAGAAGAACCGTCCCCCTGTCTACTCGCCGTCCATGGCGATGCTCTAATCTCAAACGTCCTGTTCAAGTCATGGTCAGCGCATGGAGGCTTCTCCGCTGTGCTAACCCGTGCGAAGACAGTGTCTGCAAGAAGGACTACTATGTGCGAAGAAGTGTCTTCGAGGCGCTAGCCAAGCTTTCTTTAACTAAATAGTTTACTGATCGAAAGATCTTCATGAATGCGGACAATAGCTTCACCCAAAAGTGGAGCCACGGACAACACTTTGATCCGAGGAATCGCTTTCTCCTGGCTTATAGGAATCGTATTCGTAACAACGAGTTCACGAATAACAGAGTTCTCTAAACGTTCAATAGCGGGTCCAGATAATACAGGATGAGTACAACACGCATACACTTCCTTAGCCCCCCGTTCAACGAGAGCTTGGGCCCCCTGAGTAATAGTTCCAGCGGTATCAATTATGTCATCGATCATAATCACCGTCTTACCTTTCAGTTCGCCGATGACATGCATGATTTCCGAAACATTGGCTTCCGGACGCCGCTTATCTATAATAGCAAGGGTAGCGCCGATCCGTTCAGCTAAGTCTCTAGCTCGTGTAACTCCACCTAAATCTGGAGAAACGACACAGAGATTCTCCAGTCCTTTATCACTAAAATATTCAGCCAAAATAGGCACACCAGGTAAGTGATCAAGTGGAATATCAAAGAATCCTTGAATTGCTGGAGCATGTAAGTCCATAGTTACCACGCGATCCGCTCCTGCCGTTGTTATTAGGTTTGCCATTAATTTAGCTGTAATCGGGTCACGTGCCTTTGTCTTCCGCTCTTGACGCGCATAACCATAATAAGGCATCACTGCGGTAATACGGCGCGCTGAAGCCCTGCGAATAGCATCAATCATAATCAGTAATTCTATGATGTTATCATTCGTTGGATGGCAGGTTGGCTGAACAACATAAATATCGGCCCCCCGAACACTTTCATCTATGGCAAGGCAGGTCTCCCCGTCTTGGAAACGTTTAATTTTTGCTTCACCCAGCGGAACTCCTAAATAGTCTACAATTTCTTGCGCCAATGGACGATTAGCATTCCCACAAAAAATCTTAAATTCTTTTGCTGCCATGCCTCTTATTGCCCCCTATTTCTTCTTTTCGCGATGCCAATATTCCTTGACAATTTGCTGGCCCCGTTCAACTGCCAAGGCTTTTGCAGGAACATTCTTCGTAATGGTAGACCCTGCACCCGTAACGGCATATTCTCCTACCTCGACCGGAGCAACTAAATTAGTATTACTACCTATGAAGGCATGATCGCCAATTTTGGTGGGATGTTTGTTAACACCATCGTAGTTACAGGTAATCGTACCTGCTCCAATATTCGCAGATTTCCCGATGTGTGTATCTCCAATATAACTCAAATGGGGTACTTTTGCCCCCGTTTCAATCCAACTATTTTTGATTTCTACAAAGTCTCCTACTTTTACTTCTGCTTCAAGTTTTGTGCCCGGTCGCAAATAGCTAAACGGACCAATGTGACAACGTTCTCCGATCACCGCATCTCTAGCAACCGTGTAGGTCACTTCGGAACCACACCCCACCATACAATTCTCCATACTAGTCTGGGGCCCGATCACAGCATCCTCTTCGATCCGGGTTTTCCCCAACAACTGTGTAAACGGTAAAATCATAACATCCTGTGCCAGTTCTACTTCAGCATCGATAAAGGTCGACGCGGGGTCTACAATCGTGACCCCTTCTGCCATCCAGTGCTCCAAAATACGTTTACGAACAATCACTTCAGCCTCAGCCAATTGACCCCGACTATTAATGCCTAATGCTTCATGGGAATTTGCAGTGCAATAGGTCAATACTTTTTCCCCATGGTTAAGTAAAACATCAAAGACTTCCGTTAGGTAGTATTCCCCTTGGGCATTATGAGTAGTAATCTTCGTCAGAGCATCTTTGAGTGCCAACCCCTTAAAGCAGTATGTCCCAGTGTTGATTTCCATGATTTTTCGTTCATCAGGGGTTGCATCTTTCTCCTCAACAATTTTAACAAGGTTCTCACCTTCTTTAATAATCCGACCATAACCAAAGGGCTGTTCCATAAAGGCTGTTAAGACTGTGGCACTAGCCTCTTGAACCCGGTGCAATTCAACAAGGGCGGTTAGTGTCTCGGATTTGAGCAACGGCTGATCCCCACTTAAGACAAGAATAGTTTGGTCATCCTCTAAATAAGGTATAGCTTGCATGACAGCATGTCCAGTTCCGAGCTGTTCTTTCTGAACAACAATCTCGGCGCGTTTGTTTATGCGGGCTTCAATGCTTTCTCGTCCATGCCCTATAATTACTAGAGAACGTTCAACCCCAGCTTGAGCCACAACATCTAAGACATGTTCAATAAGAGTTTTCCCAGCCAATGAATGCATGACTTTCGGCAATTTGGATTTCATTCTTGTCCCTTTTCCTGCCGCCATGATCACGGCTATCAAATTAGACATAATCTAATTCGCCTCCAGCTTTAGTTTAACCTCTACTTATTTATATACCCGTAAAAGTATAACTTTCGGATAGCATAAGTGCAACCAACACCTTCGCTAGCCATATTTTTATACCCCAAAAGTTCTTTATTCGCCAAATTAGACAAAAATCCTTTTTTATGCTAGTCATAAAGAAAACTTGGCTGGCGCCAGCCTTGCGCAGGCGGCCGCCTTAGTTGCCCTTATGCTTCAGACGACGAAGACACCGTCTTCGCACGGGTTAACCTTCTTGCAGCACTGTCTTCGCACGTATTAGCCTTCTTGCAGTATACAACAAAGTTATACTTTCTGATTAGCAGAACATATAACTTCCTGGAAGTTCCTTTCTTGCCATCACGACACCTTGCCGATCCACACTGCAGGAGTATGCGTAATGAGTTGCAGTGTGGCGATAAGCTCGTTCCTTCGCCACGAAGTATCATTTTGGGTGTGTGGCTCGGCGATACTCATCCTACGCCGGTAAGTATTCTTTGGGGATTGCGGCTTCGGCGAAACCCTCCACTGGAGGCTTTCGTCACTGGAGAGTATCGTGCTTATCGTCTTGGCGGCGCTCTAATCTCGAACGTCCTGTTCGAGTCATGGCCATCGCCTGAAGGCTTCTCTGCTGTGCTAACCCGTGCGAAGACAGCGTCTTCGCACGCTATCCAAGTTTTCTTAAGCCCTAAGTTTTCAGACATGTTGAAGGAGACCTAGCTAAAAGGTCCCCTTCAACATGTCTGAAAATATTTACACAAGAATTTCATATAGCTTCTTTATAAGCCTTTAAAACAGCTGTTTGAATCACTTCTCTTGCTACAGCTGAAATGGGATGGGCGATATCACGAAATTCCCCTTCAGGAGTTTTACGGCTAGGCATTGCTACAAAAATACCATTCATACCTTCAACGACTTTAACATCATGGACGACAAAAGCATTATCAAAGGTAACAGAAACCACGGCTTTCATCTTTCCTTCAGTATTAATCTTCCGAACCCGCACATCGGTAATATTCATTATGAATCACCACCCTTCCACTTTCCGGGCTATTCATAATAATATTCTCTGTATGGTAAAAAAATCCTGCAATAAATTTAGGAAAATTTTATATTAATTAATAATATCCTTATGACAAGTTTTAACAACCAAATACAGGGACGACCAAAGTTCTTTCTGAATATGGATTCAATTCTTTTAGTTGCAAAAGGGACAAGTACCCTTCAACAAGCTTAGTCTCTGCAGCCATTTGAGCTTCCACTAAAATCCCAATTCCAACAACATCTGCTTCAAATTCCTCCATCAGATTCTTGATCCCCAATGCTGTTCCACCAGCTTTCATAAAATCGTCAATAACAAGTACACGTCGGTGAGGTTCTAAAGCTCTTCGAGAAAGTGACATGGTTTGAATACGCCGGGATGAACCAGATACATAATTAATACTGACTGAAGAGCCCTCTGTCACTTTGTTGCCACTGCGAATGACCACCATAGGCAATCCTAAGGCCTCTGCCGTGACAAGCGCTAGCGGAATTCCTTTCGTTTCAATGGTAACCACTACATCAGGTTTCTTATCTCGAAATGCACCTGCAAAAATTAGACCCAGTGGACGTAATACAGAGGGATCGAACAATAAGTCGGTCATATAGAGAAACCCGCCGGCAAGAATTCGCTCTTTATCGTTCAGACGCTGGGCCAGTGTACTTAAGACTTGGGTTGCTTCTTCCTTTGAGATTTCTGGAATATAACGTACTCCTCCGGCTGCCCCAGAAATTGTTTCAAGATGACCGTGCCCTGAAAGCAACAGGCTCCCCTTGACTGCCATCAGATCCTCACTAATAGTGGACTTAGCCGTTCGAAACTGTTCTGCAAATATAGTTAACGGCGTCAGGACATTGGGTTTTAACATCAACACTTGGGTGATGGCCACCATTCGCTCCGCTCTTTTCATCTTCTCCACGATTATTAATCCACCTTGTCCGGATCATTCTTAATACTAAGCGCTTCGAACATGACATTCTCGGCTGTAACAATATGCGCCATTGCTAAGGATTGAGCTTCCTCACTATCATGATTTCTTAAGGCTTCAACGATCATTCGGTGCTCCTCAATCGCAAGTCTATTTCGTCCTGGAACAGCTAGTGAAGTGGCTCGAAAACGTTGAATCTGTTCTCGTAAATTGGCTAAAATCTGAATCAACCGTTCATTGCGACTAGCGCTATAGACTAAGGCATGGAAATCCGTGTCAGACTTTATAATCTGCTCTAAATCCAACTCTTCCTCGTTGGCTCTATAAAACAACGCCCGTTCCATCTGTTCCAATTCGTCTTCAGTAATACGTTCAGCCGCAAGTCCAGCGGCCAATCCCTCAAGAGCAGATCGAATCTCAAAAACATCGGCAACGTCTTTTGAGGAAACGCCAGCGACGTACGCCCCTTTGCGGGGAATCATGACGACAAAATTCTCGAGTTCTAATTTTCGAATTGCTTCACGAACCGGAGTTCGGCTGACTCCCATTTCTTCAGCTAGCTGAATTTCCATCAACCGCTCTCCTGGTTCGAGAACTCCACTCAAAATGGCCTCGCGCATAGACTCAAAAACAATCTCCCGTAATGGTTTATAACCATCGAGTATAACTGGTAGCAATCGTTTCCCCACTTAAAATATCCCCTTTCATCCTATTATTCCCCCACAGTAGTAGTCACCCAAACATGCTTTAAGCCTTTTTTTCTCAACTGTTCTGCTAATTGCATAGCATGAAGCTCTCCTTGAGCAATCCCAAAGACACTAGAACCACTGCCAGACATTAAGGCTCCATAACACCCTGCATCGAGTAAAAGTTGCTTATATTCTAGAATATGTGGAACCAGCTGGATCGAGGCTGGCTCTAGGTCATTATAGAGCAGCTCTGCAATTCGCTGTACCGAGTTCTCTATTAAAGCTTTTTCCCAATCCGTTCTCTTTAAAAATCCCGCCTGCCCAACTAAGTCAAATCGATGGTAAGCTTCCCTCGTGTTCACCCCTACATTTGGTTTGATCAAGACCAGATCTAACTTGGGCGCTGATGGTAATATTTCAAGTCGCTCACCCCGTCCAGTCGCCCACATCGTTCCGCCTTGAAGACAGAACGCAACATCTGCGCCACATCTACCCGCAAGCATAAGGAGCTCCTCCTTACTTAAAGGTTCTCCATAGAGTTGATTTAGTAAACGAAGCGTTGCCGCGGCATCCGTGCTCCCTCCAGCCAATCCAGCCTGAATTGGAATATGTTTTTCAATCTCAATTTCAATTCCTCCAGATTGTCCGCATTGTTCTAAAAAGTCCACCGCTGCCTTATATGCCAAATTCCCTGGGCCACTTAGTGCTCCACAACGACATATAACCTTCTCTCCATGGCGACGAACCCGTATAATATCGTGCAATACGATGGATTGCATGACACTTTGAAGCTCATGATAACCGTCTTCTCGAATTCCTTGAATGGCCAAGGCCAAATTTATCTTAGCGTTTGCGAACGTTGTAAGAAAAGATTGTTCCATTTACATTACCTCTTCCGAACATTGCCAGAGTATTTCCTTCTATTATACATATTTTTAGATTGGAGTTCCAGCACTTCTCAGGGTAAAATCTTATTAGAAAACTTGGCTAGCACCCACGAAGACACTGTCTTCGCACGGGTTAACTTAGCGGAGAAGCCGCAGACGCAGGCGGTCGCCATAGTTGCACTTATGCTTCCAGACGACGAAGACACCGTCTTCGCACGTATTAGCCTTCTTGCAGTATACAACAAAGTTATACTTTCTGATTATTATTAGAAAACTTGGCTGGCGCCAAGCAAGGGGCGAAGAAAATCCTCGCCCCTCCTAACTCCAAAATACTGACTCAAACTCTTAAAATTCTCCGCCAACGACCCAATCGTTCTGAGTCGGTACATAGGATAAGGCCTTTTGCAATTCCATTCTCTTGCGAATTTCTTCTTCAATCGGCTCTAAGTGCTCATAAAACATTACAAACGTATCACCCGGAACGCAACTATCTAGTCCTTGACAAAAAGCTTCTGTTTCCGGAAGAACGACCTTTATCTTTCTCGGATCCATACCACTGAGTATCGCCTCATCATACAGCAGTTGGGCGATCTCCCCGGGTTTTCGCCCCCGCAGATCAGTATCCTCTCGAATAATTAAACGCTGGAAACCCTTTGCTGCAATGCGTCCTACTTCACGGACCGTTTCATTTGGCCGATCCCCTGGCACTGTAATACAGCCGATAAGAGCTTTCTTTTTTAAGTGTTTAAGAGTCTTGACAATCTCTTGAATACCTGCAGCATTATGCCCGTAGTCAACAAACACATGTACTCCCTCGACATCATATAGATTCAATCGTCCGCGATTGTGTTCAGCATCCGAGGAGAATTCTTGTAGAGAATCCCGAATAGCCGCCGTACTTATCCCCAAGGCCCATCCTGAGGCGATTGCAGCTAACGCATTATGGATATTATGCATAGCTTTACCATCCCATGTCACTGGGATCTGTTTCACGGAGCAGATCCTAAAAATTTGAGAACCTTGACAAAGCAGGATCATACCCCTCCGCACAAAGACTGCTGTACCACCTTTCCCTAAGTGTTTCCGAATATGAATATTATCTTTTTCCGTACTGAAAAAGATTACTCTCCCTTTTGTACGCTGTGCCATGTGAACTACATGAGAATCATCCGCATTTAAGACCACATAACTATGCGGCTTAACAACCTCAGCGACCAGACTTTTAAGATGAGCAATATCTTCAAGCGTCTCGATACCATACTGACCCAGATGGTCATTTGAAACATTAGTGATAACTGCTACATCCGCATAGTCATAACCCAAGCCCGACCGTAAAATTCCGCCCCTTGCTGTTTCTAAAACTGCCACCTGAACTTGGGGGTGGTTCAAGACAGCCTTTGCGCTCTCCGGCCCTGTCATATCTCCCTTAATCCACATTTTTTTATTGATGTATATTCCATCCGTTGAAGCCATCCCCACTAAAAGCTGTTGATCTGAGAGCAGTTTGCTAATCATACGGGTCGTCGTCGTTTTTCCATTCGTGCCGGTGATCGCAACGATCGGGATTCGTCCGTTTCCAGAAGGTAGTACTTGCTCTACAATGGCTTTACCCACATCTCTTGCTTTCCCCTTGCTGGGAAAATGGTGCATACGAATCCCTGGAGCTGCGTTGACTTCAATGATATGCCCGCTTCTCTCGCGATAGGAAGCTCCGATATCCTCGATCACCAAATCTATGCCTGCGACATCTAACCCAATCAACTTCGATGTATAGATTGCTAAATCCACATTATCAGGGTGTACGAGATCTGTTACATCCTCGGCGATCCCCCCCGTGCTTAGATTAGCACTGTCCCTTAGATACACCACTTCTCCTAGTCCAGGAACGGAAGATAACGTTAAGTTTTTGAGAGTTAGGTTCAAAAGCACCACCGAATCAATCTTAATTTTCGTTAAGACCTTTTCATGATCATCTCCCCTCATAGGGTCGGCATTGGTTTGAGCTACTAATTCCTCAATCGTCGATCTACCATCCCCTAATACATGAGCCGGAACTCTTTTTGCAGCCGCAATTAGACGTTCTCCCACCACAACCAAACGATAGTGTTGCCCCTCAATATATTCTTCGACGATGACCCATTCCCCATAGGTTTGAGCCACCTTAAACGCAGCTCTAACTTCAGCAGCGCTTGTGAGCTGAAGTGTTACTCCCTTCCCTTGGTTTCCGTGTAACGGCTTTATTACTACAGCAGTCTCTATTTCAAAAAAGGCTTCGACAGCTTCCTCTTCCGTCCTAACGATATGTCCACAAGGGACGGGAACCCCACCCTCGCTAAGTATCTTTTTGGTTATTTCTTTATTACAAGCAATATCTACTCCTATACTAGACGTGGCATCAGTAATTGTCGCTTGGATACGTCGTTGATTCCGACCATAACCCAACTGCAACAAGCTTCCCTCATTAAGACGATGGACCGGAATTCCCCGTTTCTCACAAGCTTCAACAATAACTTGCGTTGAAACCCCCAATTCAGATTCTTCCATCACGCTTTTGATCTGGTTTACCGCTGAAGAAACATTAAAATAGTTTTGCTCTAAAAGAGTCTTCACAAGTAAGAATCCCTGTTTAAACCCTTCAATTGCACCTGCTTTTGCTTCGTAATTGAAGATGATCTCATACCAACCAGGTTTATCTAATAAAGCCATAGTTTTACCATATTTTATGGTTTGTCCTGCTTGGGTTAGAAGCTCTATCGTCACATGTTCTATAACATGCCCAATAAGAGTTCCCTCTTGTAACCGCTCTAGGAATCCGCCAAGTTTACCCCGAGAGCAATGGTGTTCCACCAATGTCGGTAAATTTTCGACAAGTCGATAACGAAAATCCTCCAGTTCATTAGTAAACCGTTCTGTCCATTCTTGGAGATCCACAATCGCTCGAATAATTGGGCGATGGCTGTAAACATTTGCCCCTTCGATTGCTTGGATTTCTCTAATCTCCATTTTGTTATTGTTCCTCCTTAAGCAGCGATGGGTAATATCCTCCACTAGTTTTAACTTTTTTCCCTCTTGGTATTCCTCGCTAAAACATACATTTCGACTAAAGTAGAGAAACCCGCTGTTTTAGATCAAAACCATAGCCATCGGATAGAACATGCATTAAGATCGGACTTAATACAAGGGATTGGCCAGGAGTCGTTTCTGAAACATTAGTAGTAGTAGAAGTTGACGCATCTATTACTGTTACTGTATTGCTTCCGATCACCAAAAAGCTTGCATCAGACTGCACTAAAATGGCCGTATCCTCGTCGATTCCTACACCAAGAACATAGGGGTTTTGGGAAATTGCTGATAAAAGCCTACCGATTCGTCCACGCTGAGCGAAATGTTGATCAACCACCACAGAACGAAGTAACCCTAGTCCTGGTGCCATCGTCAAAGTATTTTTTTTTGCCGTTCCAGCTTCCCCCCCGACAATCATAGTATCCGACATGACAGAAGCTCCTGCACTTGTTCCCGCAATAATGATGCCGTTTTCGTATAACTGTTGGAGCTTCCGACCGAGCAACGTGCCTCCTAGCAATCCGGTAATCCGAAGTTGATCACCGCCCGTAAAAAAAATTCCTGTTGACTTCTCGAATCCTTTTTCAATACCTTGTCTATTTGCCTGGGTGCGGTCTGAAACATCGAGAACTTGTACTTCCTTGGCTCCTAGTTCTAGAAACAGTGTGTGGTACTCTGTCCCTACTTGAAGCGGGTATTCTGTCGCAGCTGTCAGTACCGTAATACGACTTTCTCTAGCTCCTGATTCTTGGATAAAACGCTTAAGTATTTTGCACTCATTTTTTTTATCTTCTGCTCCACCGATAATAAGCAGTTTTCCTTCTACATGTTCCGTCAAACTGATCCCTCCAGTCTGACTTATTTTCCACCTAAAGAGGGTTTAATTATGCAACGAACATTCAGAAATCACGAACATACCATGAGATAGCATCTAATTATGTAAAGAAAGGAGCTTCTGCTCTATGCTCAACCGCAGAATTGTCATTTATCCCGCTCGCCGACTGCTTGAGCTTTACGAAGGGACCCAGCGAATTCATTCTTATCCTATCGCAGTAGGCAAAAGATCAACCCCCACTCCCCCGGGCCACTACACCATCGCCACGAAAACTGTTTATCCTGGTGGAGTCTTTGGCAGTCGTTGGCTGGGGCTCTCTATCCCTCATTATGGAATTCATGGTACTAATAATCCCTCAAGCATTGGGCAAGCCGTGTCTAAAGGCTGTATCCGCATGCATAACCACGACGTCGAAAACCTATTCGGACTTGTCGAAATCGGAACCATCGTGATAATTAAGCCATAACAAGTAAAAGGCACTTCGCTTTATAAAAGCGAGGTGCCTTTTGGGTTTACATTTAATAACTTTCGGTGACAACTTGCTGGTGTTAACCTTATACTGCCGGTTTAGACGAATATCTCTTTACTCTATCTTCATGTTCACTCTTTCCAATTGGACAAGCATCATGACAAATCAGACATTCTGTACAACTACGAGGAGTAAATTTTTTAGCAAATTTTTGCCAGCCCTCGCTTGGATCAGCCATCATTTCCTGAGGAACAATACACTTATTAAAATCAACTTTCTTCCCAGGTTCTACACCCAGGGAAGGACCAGGTATAATTGCTCCAACAGGACAGGATTTCACACAGAGTTCACAATCACCACAGAGGTCTTCTTTAAACGGTTCATCGTAAGGTAGAACTGCATCGGTGACTACTGTGCACCAACGCTGGCGTGTACCTAATTGTGGAGTTATACACAAAGTCTGCTTACCTATCCATCCAAGCCCCGCTAATGTTGCCGCTGCTTTGGCATGGACGAAATGTGTTACTACAGCCTTAAACCCGGCATCCCGCACGACTGTTGCAAAACGGTGTGCCCGCGCCTCAAGCAATTCATAATAAAAATTATAATACTGAGAATTGGGAACATCATCGAAGGGAATAGCTCCGTCAGGTAACACCGAGGTTACTGCAGTATTAAGTAAGGGATCCCAGATATGCATACCAAGTACGATAACGCTTTTGGCCTCCGGCAGGAATCCTTGGGGAGTATCAAGACAACGATTCGGTGGAAAAGGTATTTCTGCTAATTTTGCAGCGTCAACGACACCAAAAAATTCAAATCCATGAACCTTAGCCTCTTCACTCCATTGCTGTTTTAATTCGTTTGTCATTTAATCATTCCTTTCATAAAATAAATTCATATTTTATTATCTTTCATTTGATATCATGAAAACTATCTTTAAATTCGTATAAACATCCCCCCTATTAATAATGTCCAACCACCTGTATTCCAGGAGCTACTGATAGGGACAGAAAACATAGATGAGGACGAAGGAAAAAAATAACTTGGATTTAAATTAATTATAATAATAACAAATTATCTTAATATACGCAATACTTAAAATATTCTATTAATTTTTGACATTACTGGAAGACTTATGTTTCTGAATTTTGATTTACCAAAGTTTCAAATAGAATAGGGACGATTACTCGCCCCTCTAGAGACTACCTTACCGAAGTCTCGATGCTCATTTAGCTAGGCGTATACTCTCCCTTAATAAGGACTCCTTGGATACCCTCGCCTCATCTGTCCCCTAGTCTCAACCCCGCCTACCCCATCCGTTCCTGTAATCGTGTGCGTCAAGATATCCTTCACCGAAACAATTTGATCTGTCGGAGTAAAGGCAATTCTCTCAACAATAAAAACCGGATCAAAGGCGTGGATGAGCATGCGTTTAGGCGATGAAGCAAAATTTGCTCCTGCTGAAAGAATTGCTTCATAGTTAGATTGGCAAGCACCTGCAAAAATTACCAACGCATCTCGATTATGCTGAAAACGTCGGGCTTCTAAAACAGATTCCACAAAAAAGCGGGAACTGCGATAGCTATCCATACTATGAAAATCCTTTTTCCCTGAGATTAATCCATCATGACCCGTCAATACCAGAATATCCGCTGGGTTTTCTTGCAGTATCTTTCGAATGACTTTTGGTTGTTCTATTTCGGATTTACAAATCCCCTTAGCATCAATTCCCATTTGCCGATACGTCTTGATACATTGGTATAAATAATCTTGGTCCCCATCAAGTTGCAATACCCGACCCGGTATCTCAAAAAATTCTCTTTGATCGTCTAGATCAATTTTTCTTTGATTAGTCAATTTGTGTAATTTCCGATAAATCATTTTATGATCATCGCGCTCATAGTTTGCAACTTCAACGGGACTCTTTAATACAAGGTCGGAAACAGGAGCATCCGCTAGTAGCCTTAGATTAAGCCCTTTGAGAATCGCTGAACCTTTGCCTCTTAAATTTCCCTCTATCTGATCAATGTAAAAGAAAATATCTTGCTGATGAGAGAGACGTGCTACAATATCTCCAATCTGAACCATAGACTGACCTCCTTTTCCTTTTTATTTCTACATACTATGCCGAACAAAATTAAACGGCATATAGTATAACAAGTTAAGTTAAAGGGGGTCCAACGATGTTCGCAGCAATCATTCCCGCTAGAAATGAAGAAAAGAGCATCTTGGCAGCTTTGACTACCATTCTACGTCTTCCCGTCAGTCACATCATTTTGGTTCTCAACGGCTGCACGGATCAGACATTCGAACTGGCCTGTTCAATCCCTGATTCTCGAATTCACATTCTCTATTTCTCAGACCCACTAGGGATTGATATACCGAGGGCAATCGGGGCACTGTATGCACGTCACTTAGATGTTAAAGGAGTCCTCTTTGTTGATGGGGATATGTCTGGAGATATCTATGAGAACCTTATTCAGCTCCTTGCTTCTGTTGAGTCAGGAATTGATGTTGCCCTAACAAATTGTTATCCTTACATTCCACATCGTCAAAAGCTCGCTAATCTCGTCCTCAAATTTAGAGGCAAACTCAACCGGGAGCTGGATTTGTTTAAAAGTCTCGGCCTTGCAACCCCTACCCACGGGCCTCATGCGCTTTCTGAACATGCCTTGCAAGTCCTTCCGCTCGAAGCCATTGCAATTCCTCCGCTCACCTTATATTGGGCCAAGAAAAATGGTTTAACTATTAAAGTAGTTACGTCCATCCCCCACGAAGCGCTGCACTCTCCTAGAAAACACCGGCGTCATGCTCGTCTGATTGCCGAAACCATCATTGGGGATTGCCTAATGGGATTATCCCTAGTCCGAAATGAACCTTCATCTCGATTACTGGGCAAACACAAATTATTAGGTTACCACCCAGAACGACGTTTTGATCTCCTTCAGTATTGGGAGCAATCTCTCAAATCTCATGGAATGTTTTATGAACAACATGTCATTATTCCAGGTTCTTTTCCCTCGGTCTCAAGCCCTTCCGATCCTATAGGTTAATGACTTCTAAATTTTGGATCAATATTATGCTTTTGAAAGTAATATAAGATCTTCGCCTTTTCCTCTTCTCTCACGTGGACGGTCGGTTGCATTTTTCCCTCTCTTACTCCACTCCACTTCATGTAGATCGTCTGATGATATGATTTCTTCAAGATGGGATCTGCATACTGTAAATCTACAACCACGTAATGTGCGTTAATACTAAGTTGTTTGGGATAAATTTCGTCACTGGGTATCGTTATAACTAAACTTGATGCCGAATCTTTAGGTATTTCATTGACAATCGATGATTCATCTGAGTAGATCGGCTTTGCTGATAACTGTTCATCAAAGACGACAGTCATACTTGAAAGATTAACCGCCGGGTGTATCCCCACATTGTTAAATTTTAACTCTAAGCTAAATTCACTTCCTAACTCGACTTTTGGGGATTCTTTCAGCACAAAATAAGGGCGTGTTGTCTCTTGTTGTACTTTCCAGGCAGCAACGGTTAAATAGACGGTAATCAATGCTGTGATGGCAAGCACAGATGTAGCTGTCGTTGCAATAATACTTGACCATTTTATTAATTGGTGTTTATTTCTTTTTCCCAACCCCAGTCCACCCTCCATTATCTTCAACGTTATGATTTCGAATTTCTAAGCTCGGAGCTTCGAGGCTTGTATTTCGGGCTCCCTTATAGTTTGGATATTTCCCATCTTTTATGCCCTCTTCGCCAGAAAATGTTCGTTTAAACTATTAAAAGCTCTCCACACGGAGAGCTTTTAATAGTTTAAACTGCAAATCATTGCCCTACTTAAGTAGGATAAATATAACCTTATGATATTTGAAAGGCTTTCGTTAAAACCTGAAATTCCTCAATACTCAACGATTCTGCTCGTCGGCCATCCGAAATTTCTACACCTTGCATGCGTTCGATAATTTCTTCTTTTTTCAGCCCTAAACCACCAGCAAGCGAATTTCCTAAGGTTTTACGCCGTTGGCTAAAGGCAGCTTTGACCACTCGAAAGAAGTCCTTTCTATTCACATCGAGCCCTGGATAAGGGCGAAGGTCCAGTCTAATTACAGCGGAGCTTACCTTTGGAGAGGGCCAAAATGCACTAGGCAAAACATCTATAACTTTTGTAACTTTGGCAGAAATCTGAACTGCAATGGACAAAATCCCGTAAGTCTTACTCCCTGGTGGTGCAGCGATCCGATCAGCTACTTCTTTTTGAATCATGATTGTCATCCCACTTAACTGACTCTCTTGCTCCAGAAAGTGCATAATTAGTGGGCTAGTGATATAGTAGGGTAAATTTCCTACCAGATAACCCATTTTATCTCCCCATAGGTCTTTCAAATTCAGCTTTAGCGCATCTTGATGAACAATCTCAATGGCGTGCTCTTTTAACTCTTTGTTTAGGATGCCTATTTTATGGGTATCCAACTCGATAGCCCACATCTTCGGTACCCTTGGAGCAAGAGCCCGGGTTAACACCCCAAGACCAGGTCCTATTTCCACAAGGGGAACATCCGGATGCAATGTACTGGCAGAAACAATATGTTCAATCACTTGATCATTTATCAAAAACACCTGACCCATTGATTTATGGGCACGCGCCCCATGTTTTACGAGACGTTGCGTATATTCAGCAGCGCTCTCCATGCTGCACCTCCTCAATCGCTTGAAAAAACTCTTCACGAGAGATTCCAAAACGGTTTAATCGATGTAGGAATTGTTTAGCATTAGAATCCCCGATCCCTAACTTGCGACCAAGAGCTAACCTATTTTCACTGGCTCGAGTTGCCCCTGCTAGACCTACTAACAATAAATCCTCTATGGTAAACTTCTCACTGCAAGTTTCTCGATCTTCTTGAATATGAGCAAAGGCACGACGGATTTCGTGTAATGCTGCATTTTCAACCCCGACATCTCCTTGTTTGGTCGCCACCTTTCTGGTTAAGTAAGTATGTTTAGCCTGAGGAACATACGCTCGAATACGGTTACGGATCTGCTCTCCAACTGTATCTGGATCAGTAAAAACAATTACCCCTTGGCGGTTAGCCATTTCTGCTATGTAATCTAACTTCTTCTTAGTTAGACCATAACCGTCTGTCCAAATTACATCTACCTTCCCAAGGGCAAGGCGCACAGCATGTGCATCATTTTTTCCTTCTACAACTATGAGTTCCTTTATCATCTCTGATTCCTCCGTTTTCAACTCTTATATCTTAACCGAGAATGTTCAAATACTCAAATGTTGGTTTGTTATAATAAAAAGGACGAAGGAAATGATTCCTTACGTCCTTTTTATAAATTATCAATTTTATTTCTTTTCTCTTGTTTCTTTATTAGTTCCATATGTTTTTATGAGCTGATCCCAGATCCGGGGATCCTCCATTCCTAAACGCCAAACGGCGACACCATGTAACTTATATTTGAGCGCATCATCCATTTTTGCTCTTAAGCTGGGGATATTCTCAAAGTAGACTTCGTGTCGTACCCCATTTGCTGTATAGGTAAACTGTGGCACCTTCGCATTGGGATCTGTAAGAATTTCTACGCCGTGTTTTTTAGCTCGCTCAACTGTTTGAGCATAGGACAGATAATCTGGCATTGTAGGTTTGTTCGTTCCCCAATCAAATGAATATACTGGGAGACCCATCACAATCTTTTCCTTAGGTATTTTCCCCACTGCAAATTTTATAACACGGTCTACCCATCCCTCAGAGGCTACAGGGCCTTGGGTTGTTCCCAGCCCATGCTCATCATAGGTCATAAGGATGATTTGGTCAGCGGTTTTTCCAATTGCAGCGTAATCATACGCACCTGACCATAGATCTGACGGATAATCCGCGAATTTTGCAGGAATAGAAATATTTAAGACTTTATCTTTTGCTTTCAACGCTTTTTTAAGTTCAGCAACAAAGGCAGAAAAATTTTCTCGATCTCCAGGAGGGGTTTTCTCAATGTCGACCGAAATTCCGTCCCAATTATCTTTGGTTGTGAGGTTGACTAAGTTGGTCACCAAGTTCGACCTTTTCCCTGGGTTAGATAACACACTGTGTGCTAAATTCTCATCAAAGCCAACTGTTCCTTTTAACTTCATGTTATGCACCAGTGCATAGGCTTTGGCCCCATTTTTTTGAACTTGATTTTTTAGTTTCAGATCAACATCGCCCGTCGTTATAACTTTGCCGTTTGCATCAAAAGAGTACCAGAAAAACGCTACTTCGTCCAACAACTTAGCATTTTTCAGTGTCGTTTCCTTCGAACTAGGCACAGGCCCCTCCTGATCAGTATAAAATCCCATGACAACTCGCTTTTCAGGCCCTAATACAGATTCTCGAGTTGATCCTGCCTCGGCTTCCGGCAGTTGGGCCGTCTGCTCCGGTGGTGTTTCAGGGGCAGCAGGTGGTTGTACATTCGTACATCCTGTCAAGGTAAGGCCTAAAATCAAGGCACTACTCGCTAATAAAGTTAGAAACCGTTTCATGCTTCACTTCAACTCCTTAATCTAGATTCGGTCACTGACTTTATCTTCCCCTCTTCAAAAGAGGATATGTATCTATGCGTAAAGCGTTAATATCCTATTTAACTTAATTATGGAAGTTCAAAATAATTAGCAATTCCTTTGGCAATTGCTCTAGAAAGCTGTTCTTGATACCAAGTTTGCTGTAGTTTTTTCTGTTCTTTTGGACTAGATAAATATCCGACTTCAACGATAACAGTGGGCATATTCGAATTTTTGATGATATAAAAATCTCCAGGTTTTGCTATCCTGCGATTCATCCCAGTTATTTTAATCATTTCTTGTTGAATTAATTCGGCTAACCTTTTTCCAGATTCAGATTTATAATGATAAAATGTTTCTGCGCCCGAATTTTGGCCGGTTACAGTTGCATTAACATGTAAGCTAACCAAAATATCTGCCTTCTCTTCGTTAGCCATTTCAATACGACGATTTAAGTCAATTTGCTTTCTTGTCGTCTTTCCCTTAACCCCATTGGGAACATAATCCAAATCTTCTTCTCGGGTAAGAAAAACTTCTATACCACTTGGTCGAAGCATTTCCTTAACCCTCTGTGCAATTTGAAGATTAATCGCTTTTTCATAAATACCCTGAGAGGAAACCGCTCCGGGATCATATCCTCCGTGACCAGGATCAAGCATCACCACATAACGGTCCTCAAATTGGCTAACTACAGCGGTAGTACCCTGCCAGAACACAGAGAGTACCAACGTAATCATAACACCGATAACAAGCAATATTGCAGATTTCGTTCCTAGTATTACTTTGGGCCATCGCATCCAGCACTCCCCCGTTTCACGGTTCTATTAAAGCGTATGTGCTGATAAATAAAGTTATACTTTCCAACAGGCAAAAAGAAAGCCCTCGCGTAAAACGCGAAGGCCAAGTGCGACTATGATTGTCTATAGATTGCAACCGTTACTAATCTCCCACTTCTAAGCGAACGATCCCCCCAGATTAAGTCTAATTTAAACTTCAAATGAAGTTTAAACCTCCATCCTGAAGTGATTTCCTTTATTGGACATATACTGTAATGTTCCGAACTCCCCATGATAATGCTTCCTGTTTAGAATTCATATAAAGGTCGATACGATTACCTTTGATTGATCCTCCGGTATCTAAAGCGCGAGCAGTACCATAACCTTCAACATACACTTTCTTCCCTAAAGGAATGACTCTAGGATCGACTGCAATAATACCCTTCCCAACCGGTGCTCCTGTAGCTGTTGTCCCTCCGGGCATACAATAGGCAGATGCTCTCATTACATAAGCTCGCTTAAAACTTATAGTATTACCGCCCCTCGAAATCGAGGTTTGCGTTCCACGCGAAACTACTTGATTAGTAGGGGGTTTAACTACTCTTTGACCGAGTATTTCCCGGTCGACTTCTTTTCCATCCTCAAGTGTCAGTCTGACCGTCTGCTCTTGAAGACCATTAGAGCCGCGACTGACGATTCTATCTGGTAATCCAACAGGATAATCCGCGGCCTGAGCAACAGTTTGATAGGGAATCTCGCTTTTTACCGTTTCTAAACGGTTCTCAACCCTCACCACGTTCAACTGGTCATTAGGTTCCAGCATATGGTCAAGAGCTAGAGAGATCTTATCCATAGTACCTAAGGAAATATCTAGTTTCTTAAGCGCATCAGCAACAGTTCGTGGTGCAATATAAGTATCAAGCTTTTTACCGTCCACACTAACTTGGATAGGAATCGCTCTAAGTACCTTGATATCCATTTGATGAGTTACGACGTCTGATCGCGATACATTTACTTCATCCACATCTTTAATCTCAAGTCCATAACGCGTCGATAATTCGGTAAGAGCTTCTCCTACAGTATTTGCTGGGGTTCGTGTATTGAATATTTGCTCATCAACTGAAAGATTCACAGGTACACTACTCGTTACTTCAATCGTTAATCCCTTTGTAACTTTGGTGTCTCGTGAGGGCCTTACGATATCTTCTGGGTAAAGCTCAATTTTCGACGAATGCTGAAGCGCTTGACCCACAGTCCCAAAGATAGTTGTGATACGCACCTGTTTTCCATCAATCATAGCATTGATAGTTTTTACATTGTATAACATAGTCATAGTTGCAATCAAAAAAATAGCAAATACAGAAACGGCAATTTGAACACTACGAGATGTCCGAACCAAGGCCAAGGCCTGAGTTCGAGTCAATTGAAACATGGAATCCCTCCAAAACGCTGATAACAACTTTATTTTAAGGCATAAGTAGTTAGTTGTCAAAGTTTTTTCCATTTTATGTATTAAAACACATAAAATGGGGCATGCTTTCGCCCTCCAGTCAATGTACTAACAGTGGCTAAAGAAACACATCCCTTCTATTCCCAGAGATATCTCCACCTTATCAACGGCTATCGGTTACCCATATCCTTTGACATAGACCATGCTTTCCATTGGGAATTACTTTTGGATCGACTACAATCAGCAAGATATATTTTTCCCTCCTTACAAAAGCCTATGACAATACTAAAAAAAAAAGAACCTTCTGCAACAAGGTCCTTTAAACAAGCCTAAAAACGCTTTCCGCATTATGCATAGTTTTTACTGCCACGTCCTCAAAACTCAAATTTTTAATTTCAGCAAGTTTTTGAACAATCTCTCGAGCATACGTCGGTTCATTACGCTTTCCACGTCGTGGCTCAGGCGTTAAATATGGAGAATCTGTCTCCACAAGGATTCGATCTATCGGGGCATTCTTTGCCACCTCAACTGTATGCCGAGCATTTTTATAGGTCACTGGCCCAGCAAACGAAAGATAGAATCCTAACTTCAAGAGAATCACTGCCATTTCCCAAGATCCGGAATAACAATGGAATACCCCTCCATAAAGAGGAGGATGGGCCTTTACGATCTCCAATACATCTTGATGAGCATCACGATTATGGATAACAATAGGCATGCCGACTTGATTAGCTAATTTTATCTGTTGAATGAATACCTCTTTTTGAATCGGACGTGGGGACAGGTCGCGATAATAGTCCAGCCCAATCTCTCCCCAGGCTAATACTTTTGGTTGCTTTGCCAACAATATAAGTTCATTCCAGGTTTCCTCTGTGACTCCTTCAGCATTGTGAGGATGTATTCCTATTGCTGCATAGATGAAATCATAGTCTTGTGCCAACTTCACGGATCGTTCAGAGGATGGGAGATCATATCCCACATTCGTCACCCGTGAAATCTCAGCTGATTTCATTCGAGTTATGACTTCTTCAAATTCTCCCGTATAACTGGGATCATCTATGTGTGCATGCGTATCCCAGATCATTTAACTCGCGCCCCTCCGGGAAGCATTTTGTTGATCGTAAGGACTTCCAACACTTCCTCTTGTGAGGCGGCTAATATCATCCCTTGTGATGTTATGCCTCTTAGCTTTGTCGGTTTTAAATTAGCTACAACGACAACATATTGATTGATAAGGTCATCTGGGGAATAATGTTTGGCAATCCCAGAAACAATCGTGCGTACTTCACCTGAGACTTCAACTTCCAATTTCATCAGTTTATCTGTTTTTTCTACTTTTTCTGCACTTAAAACTTTCCCTACTCGCAAATCGATCTTGGCAAAGTCTTCTATGCTGATTTCTTCCTTGATCGGCTCAAATTCAAGCGCTGGTACTTGTACATTCTCTATGGTTTCCTTTTGTATTTGGTCCACTATTTTTGTCTCCTCTGTAGTTAAATATTGTGAAATATCAATTCTCGGGAAGAGGGGTTCTCCTTTTTGTACTTGAATACCATATTCTATGATGCCCCATTGATCTGCTTCTTCCCATCTGATAAGCCCCTCATCTTTACCAAGAAGCATACAGATTCTAGCCGGTAATCCAGGCATAAACGGGGCGGTCAAGATCGCCATAATTCGAATGCATTCTACAAAGGTGTAGAGAACAGTATCTAAACGCTCTCTCTGATCTTCCTGTTTAGCTAAAGCCCAGGGGGCTGTTTCATCAACATATTTATTGCACCGTGCCACAAAACGCCAAATTTCTTCAAGCGCACTTGCAGGATCGCATCCGCCTAAACTTTTATCGACTGCCCTTTTAACCCCGTTACTCAGAGTCTTTAATTCCAGCTCCAGTGATCCATCTTGCCCAGGACGAGGAACTATCCCATCCCGATACTTGACAATCATCGCTAAGCTACGTGAGACAAAATTTCCAAAATCATTAGCCAAATCACTATTTAGACGCTCAACTACATTATCCTCAGAATACGTACCATCAGTTCCCACCTGCATCTCACGTAATAAGAAATAACGAATGGCATCCGAGCCATATCTTTGAATCAAAGCGAAAGAATCCTGCACATTTCCACGGGATTTAGATATTTTTCCACCATCTTTAGTCAAGTACCAGCCATGCCCATAAATAACCTTAGGAAGAGGAACATCTAAGGCCATAAGAATAATCGGCCAAATAATTGCATGGAAACGCACAATATCTTTGCCCATGATATGAACATCAGCTGGCCAATAACGTTTAAAGTTTTCCCCATCAGGGTACCCTAGTGCGGAAATATAATTAATTAAGGCATCCAGCCATACATACACCACATGTTTTGGGTCAAATGGTACTTTGATCCCCCACTGAAACGTGGTACGCGAAACACAAAGATCTTCTAGGCCGCCTTCAATAAATCGCAGCATTTCGTTACGTCGGGAAATAGGTTGGATAAATTCTGGATGCTCTTCGATATACTTTAGCAGGGCTCCTTGATACTTTGAAAGACGAAAAAAGTAACTTTCCTCCTTCAGTAATTCTACTTCACGACCACAATCGGCATTAGGACATTTACCCTCAATTAATTTATTCTCCATCCAGAAGGTTTCACAAGGTGTGCAATACCAGCCGGAATACTCTGACTTATAGATATCTCCTTGTTCATATAGTTTAGTAAAAATCCGTTGTACAACGTTTTGATGACGTTCCTCTGTTGTTCGAATAAAGTCATCATTAGAAATATCTAAGACTCTCCATAATTCTTTAAAGCGTTCTACAACACCATCAACATAAATCTTTGGGTCAGTCTTTTTGGTTTCTGCAGTGCGGACAATTTTCTGGGCGTTTTCATCCGTCCCGGTTAAGAAGTAAACCTGATCTCCCAACAACCTATGATAACGAGCAAGTGCATCCGCTGCAACTGTTGTGTACGCCGTTCCAATATGCGGGCTCGAATTCGGATAGAAAATTGGAGTTGTTATGTAGTATTTCACGTTACGTCTCCCTCTCGATATCTTTAAATTAATAATATAGAAAATCATATTTGTCAAGTATACCCATGATTAAGAATTAATATGTAGAAGGAAGGATTATTTGTCTAGGTTAATAATACCAGAAAAATCTTTAAAAAATGTGTTGACTTTATATGGAACGATTGGTATCATAAGTCTGTAGTTTCCTGTCGAATGTTGTTGTAAGGGAGTGGGGGGAAAATGATGAAATCAACTGGAATCGTAAGAAAAGTAGATGAACTTGGTCGTATTGTTTTACCGATAGAGCTGCGCCGCACTTTAGGTATTGACGAAAAAGATGCTCTGGAAATTTACGTGGATCAAGAAAAAATCATCCTCAAAAAGTATGAGCCTGCTTGTGTATTTTGTGGCAATGCCAGCGATATCCAACTTTTCCACGGCAAGAACGTCTGTCGGGAATGTGCTGTTGCCATGGGAGAAAATGTAGCTGCTAGCAACGAATCCAATTCAAAAGCCGTTTAACTAATGCTACGTACATAGATAAACTTCCATTAGTATGGAATTGGAATCAAACTTTTGAAGGCCTTTGTGGCCTTCTTTTTTATAGCATTTGAAGTAATTAGGTCCGGCTCCTCTCGCCATCCTGCAACATGGCCTAATTCGTGCGAAGACAGTGTCTTCGTGGGCTACAGAGGCACTTGGCCATCCTTGGCCGGCGCATCTAATAGGGCTTGATAAACCTCTGATTTTCTTACCCCGTAACGTTTAGCCACTTCTTTCATGGCCTCTTTCTTGCTCAATCCTTGGGCTACTTTTCCCGTAACCTCTGAGCACCATTGTTCTGGGCCTCCTACGGGTTTTACAGGGACGTACGGTGCAATAATAATACAACACTCCCCACGGGGCTCGGACACCTCAAAAGATCCTTTCAACTCTAAAACAGTTCCTCTATGCACTTGCTGATGCAACTTTGTCAACTCACGCACGACGGCTGCTGGGCGATCTCCAAAGTACTCCGACATTCCTTGTAATGTCGCTATCAGTCGATGAGGAGCTTCATAGAATATCTGCGTCTGCGGGAGATTTGCCAGTTGCTCCAGGCTTCGTTTCCTCGCTCCTGTGGAAGAAGGCAGAAACCCGTGGAAAGCAAAATGCTCCGTAGGCATTCCAGATAGTACCAAAGCCGTGAGAGCAGCATTAGGTCCAGGCAAGACATCAACCGGAATATTTTCTTCATGACAAAGGCGTATAACCTCAGCTCCAGGATCTGAAATTCCTGGTAGGCCTGCATCAGAAATGAGTGCAATCGCTTGACCACATTTAAGCTTTTCCACCAGTTCTAGAGATTTTCTCTTTTCGTTGTGTTCGTGATAACTAATCATGTGAGTTTTAATCTGGTAGTGTTGTAATAGTTTTCTTGAATGACGAGTATCTTCCGCAGCAATTAGGTCCACTTCCCGCAAGGTATCCAATACCCGCAAGGTAATATCTCCTAAGTTTCCAATCGGCGTTGCACATACATACAATGTACCTTTAGCCAACATGCCTTCGACTCCTTGTATCCCCAATTATTCCCACGGTTGATTAGTCCTTCCTCAAAAAGCCCACACAAAATAGGCAATCCCCTTCTAACGGTTGACCAAAATGAAGGTGACAAACATGGAAGCCTTCGTTATATAAACGGACAAGATTATCATGAGCGACTCCTTGAATGTGCTCAGCATTGGCAATAACGCGCTCTGTTTCTTTTTCTGGAAGAGTACACTCCCGCTTTAACTTAATATTTTCATCCTCTAATACTTGAACATAGGGTTTTAAACGGTTTACTTCTTCTAGTAAGGAGCGCAATTTCTCTTCTACTTCTGTAAGGGCCTGCGTCAACTGGCTCATACTTTCTCACTCTTTTCTTTGGGCCTTTCCCCTTTCCTATTGCGTTGCGGTCTCCCCTCAGGTTTAGACGTTAAAACACTTTCTACACGGGGATTCTGTTCGTCTTGGATTTCTGCTATTTTATGTCCTCCCTGAGGATTATGGCGTGAACAATGCTCTTTATCCTCAGATTTATAGCAACCATTTTCATACTTAAGACAACACATAAGACGGCCACAAATTCCAGAAATTTTAGTTGGATTTAAAGAGAGTTTTTGATCTTTAGCCATGCGAATCGAAACTGGTTCAAAATCTCCTAAAAAGGAAGTACAACAGAGAATCCGTCCGCAAGAACCAACGCCCCCAAGCATTTTAGCTTCATCGCGAACCCCAATCTGACGGAGCTCTATACGAGTCCTAAAGATAGCTGCTAAGTCCTTCACCAATTCTCTGAAGTCGACTCGTCCTTCTGCCGTAAAGGAGAATATTATCTTATTTCCGTCAAATGTATATTCAACATCAACCAACTTCATTGGCAAATGATGTTCAGAAATCTTCTTTAAGCAGATTTGGAAAGCGTCTTTTTCTTTAATTTTATTCTGCTCAACGAACAGTTCATCCGCCATCGTTGCCTTACGCATAACCTGTTTCAAAGGTTGAACCACTTCTTCGTCTGCAACTTGACGCGAGGGAATAACCAATTCCCCAAATTCGATACCTCTTGCTGTTTCAACAATCACCTTATCTGATGCAGCAAGTGTAAGGTCTCCCGGGGAGAAATAATAAATTTTCCCAGCGTGTTTAAAGCGAACGCCTACGACCTCAATCACAGCGAGCCCCTCCTTGTTAAAATAAATCTAATGCTAACACTTCAATTACTAATCTCGGATTAGCTTGTTGTCGTAGTAAATCGATCGCTTTTCCGATTGCCAAAAACTCATAAGGACGGGCCAGACCTTTTTGAATCCCTTCCTGCGCTTGTACCGCCATAACCTGCAAATAAAGGAGGGCTTGGTTCTTATCGATCGGGAAAAGAGCGAAAAGTTTAAGAAAATCTCTTTCTTCTATGGCAGTCCTATACTTTCTAACCCATTCTTGTAGTAGTAGTACACCATGCTTAAGAATGTCTGACGCCAAATTTTGGTTTTTCCCACTCAAGCAAAAAGCTAGAGAGGCTTCTTGCTCATCCACTTCTCCTAATTCCCTTAACCACGTTTCTTCAGAAAGATTGGGAAAGTATACAAGCTGAGCACGACTTTGAACTGTAGGCAAAATTCCTTCTGCATTTTCAGAGCATAATATAATTATGGTCCGCTCTGGTGGTTCTTCAATGACTTTTAAAAGTGAATTTGCTGCTGGTAATGTCAAGGCATCTGCTTGTTCAACAATGGAAACCTTATAGTTGCCCTCGTAATGCTTAAGGTATACCTTTTCTTGCCATGTAAGAACCTGCTCAATTCCGATGGTCGTTTTTAGAGGTTTCAACCATGAAACTTCCGGATGATTTCCACTAAGAATCTTACGACAAGTAGAACACTCTTGGCACGGTCCGTCTGACGTGGTATTACGGCAGTTTAAAATCTGCGCCAAGCGAAGAGCAACCTCCCGTTGATGAAGTACACTTCCTCCATGAAACAGTAAGAGATGGGCCAATCGTTTTTCACGTGCTGCCTTCTCTAAGAGTGCTAACTGTAGCTTCATAACATTACACCTTTATAAACTGTTCAACATGCAGAACAAATTCCGTAGCCCCACCCACAGGAACAATCACCATCTTCATCCCTTAATCCTCCTCGACTATCCAAATAGTTTGGCTTTCAAAACTGTCCCACCCTTGCCAGCGTTCCTCTACAGCGGCGAGTAGCATACTCAGTACCTCATGAGTCATTTTTTCACCCATTACTACGACTGGAATTCCAGGCGGATAGGGAGAGATCGTCTCCCCAACAATATGGCCCAAACTCTCCTTAAGAGGGATTTGGCGTTTGTGGGCAAGGAAAGCTTCCCGTGGTGAGAGATGTGGGTAAGGTAAAGGAGGAATTAATCCCCTAGCCATTTCCTGTCGATTTTTTGATTTAATAAAGCTCATTGAAGGCGCGAAGTGTATTAAGCTTTCTAACCCTTTCGTGAGCCATCGAACATCCTCTGGCGTATTTCCAATGCCTAACATAAATAAAATGTTTTCCTCATCCCATAATTCTGGTTCAATTCCAAAACCTTCTCTGAGGTATTCCACACAAAGAGGGGCAGGAACGCCCAGTGGGTATGTATTGATAAGAATCTTTGACCAATCCACCGCATGAATGCCATAAGCCCCGACATCCTTTGGAGAGAGAATACGAAAACACATGTCCACTTTCCGATGGAGATCCTCGACAGCTTCTTTAAGACAATCCCATCGCCATAAATCCAAAGCGAATTCTCCTGCCCGTTCCAATGAGGCGAGAAGCAAGTAACTTGGGCTTGAGGATTGTAGAAGTTCTAGACTTTGTCTCAAACGGGTGCGAGAAACTCTAGCCCCTTGAACATGCAGCATCGCTGACTGAGTCAAGGCGCTTAATGTCTTATGACAACTATTTAAGACAAGATCCGCTCCGAGCTTTAAGGCACTCGGGGGAAATAGTGGGCTAAGATAATGTGAGCCGTGTGCCTGATCCACAAGAACCGGTGTATTAAAACCCAAGCACGTTCTTTCAGATAATAATTCGCTTAAATCGAAAGCAGTTCCATAATAACTAGGATATGTGACATGACAGGCAGATACCTCTTGCCACAAAATCTCTTGCTTCTCCAGATTAAATCCTAACGGAAGATTAAAATCCGGATGAACTATAGGCATTACATAGTCTGGTTTCAATCCACTTAAAACCAAACCCGACATAACTGAACGATGGCAGCTTCTTTCTACAACAACTCGTTTATCAGCTGTGTCTTCCAAAGCCAGAAGCATCGCTTGATTGCCAACCGTACCTCCATTGATAAGAAAAAAGGTTTCCTCCGCTCCGAAAATCTCAGCTGCTTTTTTTAGTGCCTTAGCAATAATCCCACTTGGTGAGTGAAGCATATCGAGCCCCGGTAGCTCTGTTAAGTCAAAACCCAGAAAGTCGGAGCCATTAAAAAACTCCTGTCGACCTTTATGGCCAGGAGTATGGAAAGAGCAAAATCCTTGTTTTTGGTAATGGCTCAATCCCTCTCCAAGATCACCCACTAAACAATGAACCTCCATTTACCCAACTTGTTAATGTACGAACTATAGTATACACATGGTATTCCTTATAGTTTAACACGAATTAGGAAATTTTTCATCCAAAATGAGACCCCAAGGTTCAGAAGAAGTTACAAGTAGGCATTAAAATCAACTTGGAGTTATATAGAAAATTCCTTTTATTAAACATAGAAATTCCTGATATTCTTGAGAGCCTTGCTCAGCTGTGAATAGCTCATGCTGACAATCCGAGCAAAAAAACATTCCCTGCACTCTAAAACCATCATATAGTCCTTCTTTCGGAACCTGCGTACAACGATAACACACCGGAAGGATCTTACCCTCCTTCGGAACATTCATCTTGCCATCAACTTTCCCTTGGACTTCTGTAGGGCTTTTAGCTTGGGTATGGCTCGTCTTAATCATTATTATTCCCCCTAGTTACTTCTACCCCTAGTCTTGCCCCTCTCCTGATGAATTAACCGCACTGCTGCTTGACATTCCAGAATGATGAACCGTGACTTGTACCTCTAATGATACTGGAAAATCCTTAATCTTCTCCTCCCACTGATCCTTTATCGTCTTCCAATAAGCTGAATTTTTCTGTTCAATATGCCGACCAATTCCCAGAAAATCAAGACTTAACTCTCGTTGCTTTTTAATTGAACTTTTACATTCACTCTCAATAACTTTAGCAAAGCTTTTTTCTGCCCCTTTTGCAAGTTCTACCCATTCCGCCCCCGACAGTTGTTTTTTTAATCCCAGAACTTCATCAATGGCAATACTTGTTTTGATTTGGTAGTGTAATTCTATTTTTCCGTTATTAGCCTTCACTTTGTACTTCGTGTTGGATTTTAGTACTTGCCCTCCAAACTTCACGCTGCTTTCTTCAAGATCCACGGTATTTATTAAACGATTTGCAACATCATTTTCCAACCACATATACCCTTTGGTTTCTTCGTCTGTCAGAAAATCCATCAAGCGATCCCCACGTAAAACTCCTGCACCTTGTATTTGTATCTCTCCTGCCTCATCATTTCCGTCCGCTTTGTATTCCATGACCTCTCCTGGCTTAACGCTCTCAAGCACTGGGAGAATTGGCGCAGTACTTTTTGTGCCCAAAATTGTAAGGTAATGCCCTAACCGTACCGTCGGGAAACTCGATATCTCCTCTCCACCTTCTATGATATTTTTAATAGCCATAGATGGTACTAGCCCAGAACGTAATTCTAAATTCAAGATGTCTTGAGCCTTCCCTTTAGCTAAAATTAGGTACATTGACCGACGAAATTCCGAATAACGTTGTGCAAAATCCAATATATCATTAAAACCACCAGCTTTTGCTACGTCTTCACTAATGACAATAACCTTCAGAGAGCCCATAAAAGGTGTTCTATAGGTGACTTTAGCAATCTTTTCGATAGACTCTCTGGCGCTTGAAGCCTCTACACTAAATGTCCGGTCTTCAATCTCTGCACCAGTTTCACCTCCTTTTTTAGGCCTTGCAAATTGCTGTGTAATGAGAAAAGTACCTGGTTTTTCTCCAAGATCAAGTCCTATTCCTAATAGAGGTGCCAATTGCTCCACTTCCCGCTTTCCCCAACATCCAGTCAAAAACATAAGGCTTGCCATTAAGATCAAGACTAGTCCCTTTTTAAATGGCCTAATACTATTCATAGAACACCAGCTCCCTTTTTCCAGCGCGAGACTCCCCAAAGGGTTACTATCCAAACGGAGGTAAATGGCAAAATCAGATAATCGTCCACGAGTCCAATTTCCAATAATAAAGAAGGTCCTCTCGTAAACTTCAAAGCGATCAAGATAAATATGACACTTACTGCTAGGTTCCATTTTGACCCCTTTAATTTAAAAACGGTTTCTAAGCCCCAAGTAACTGTAAAAAAGAAGGCACTAACCTTGATGACCAGAGCCCCCAACCACACTCCTAGAAATAAGGATTCAACTCCAGCAACTGTCCGGCTTACTTCCACCATCTTCCCTAAAGCAAGTAAACCATAGACCAAACGTATTGTTTCTGCAGGACCAAAAACTAAAATTTGAATTAAGACAACTAACGTGTCCAGAATTCCAACCAAAAAAACTGCTCGCCAAACTCCTGTCTTCAATTGACCAAGCTCTTTTTTACCACTAGGTAAAAAAGAAAGGAGCCCCGCTAAGAAGAGAATATATTCCATTGCAAAGGGTAGTACTTTAATTCCCCCCCTAAAAAGTGGTTTTATTCCCTCACTTAAAATAGGTATAAGTTCTCCTTGTTCCATCCGAGGTATGGAAAGTCCAATATTTAGAACCAGCGCAATAATGATTATAGGAAAGATAACTTCGGAAAAGCGCGCAAAGACTTCGATCCCCGCCCTAACCAAGTAGAAAACGAGTAATAATCCTCCTAGGTTGAACATCCCGATAGGGGTTAGTGGCATAATCGAAGTCTCATAGATATCCCCGGCTTGGCCTAGTAACAGTCCGCCAAAGTAACCCGTGATTGAAATATAAAGGACCCCAATGCCTTTTCCGATCCATTTTCCAAACAACGTTTCTGAGATCTGTAATAAATTTTTTTGGGGATACTGTTCTAGAAGCGAAATGATCATTAAGCCATAAGGAATTCCTATGGCTAAACCCGGCAAAACGCTCATCCAGCCATCCCGTCCACCAACTCCGGTAACCATCGAGGCTACAGGAAAAAACGTCGTGCCCATAAGAACGGCTGCCCCTAATGTCATGAATTGATGCGGAGAGATTCTTTCCATCGTTACCCTTTCTTTCCTGATCGGGCTTCCTCAACATGTCCCATTTCTCCATTTAATGCTTAAATACCCGCGCTCTTCTTCCATCGTGCGACTCCCCAAAGGGCAAGTATCCAAACGGATACAAAAGGCATAATCAGATAGTCGTCAAGAAGTCCAATTTCCAAAATTAAAGAAGGTCCTCTCGTAAACTTCAAAGCAATTCCTACAAATGCGACACCCATTGCAAGTCTCCATTTTAATCCATTCAAGCCAAAGACGGTTTCTAAACCCCAAATCGCTGCGAAAAAGAGAGAAGCGATTTTCATGACCGCGGCTCCAAGCCAAATTCCTAAAAATATGGATTCAACTCCAGCAACCGTCCGGCTTACTTCCACCATTTTTCCTAATACAAGTAAACCATAGACCACACGGATGGTCTCAGCTGGTCCAAAAACAAGAATTTGCATTAAGACTACCAACGTGTCTAGGATACCCACCAAGAAAATAACACGCCAAAGCCCAGTTTTTAGTTGACCAAGCTCTTGCTTTCCTGTGGGTAGAAAAGCGATAATTCCCGCTAAAAAGAGCATATAGGTCATCACAAAGGGCGTTACTTTTAATGCCCCCAAAACAATCGGTTTAAATCCTTCGCTCAAAATAGGTATAAGTTCTCCTTGTTCGATCCGTGGTATTGAGAGCCCAGTATTTAAGATTAATGCAATGACGATCAGAGGAAAGACGACTTCGGAAAAACGAGCGAACACTTCGATTCTAGACCTTACTAGGTAGAAAACGAGTAAAAATCCTCCTAGGTAGAACACCCAGACAGGGGTTAAAGGCATTACCGAAGCCTGATAGATATCCCCGACTTGGCCCAGCAACAAGCCGCCAAGATAACCCGTAATTAATATATAAATGATTCCTATGCTTTTCCCTATCCACTTTCCGAAGAGTGTTTCCGAGATCTGTAACAAATTTTTGCGAGGATACTGTTCTAAAAGGGAAAAAACCATTAAGCCGTAAGGAATTCCCACAGCAAATCCCGGTAAGACGCTCATCCAGCCATCCCGACCGCCAACTCCAGTTACGATGGAGGCTACAGGGAGAAACGTTGTACCTAGAAGTACGGCCGCACTTAAAGTCATAAATTGGTGGGGAGAAATTCTTTCCATCGTTAGCCCTTCCCATTTGGTCGGGGTTCCTCGACGTCCATGAGTTGAGGACGACGCTTTAACGCCCACCATGGTGCCCGAACAAATGTATCTTGCAACAAAGCCCGAATACGCAGCGGAGCTATCGGGCTTAAATAGGGCACGCCGAAAGAACGCAGGCTTAGGAGGTGGATTAAGATCGCATAAAGACCCAGCGCCACCCCAAAAAAACCAAGAACGCCCGCCAAAATCATGAGCGGGAATCGCATGAGCCGAACAGCAAGACTTAAATCGAAGGTAGGAATTGCATAACTAGCCACAGCTGTCAATCCTATGATGATGACCATCAGGGGACTTACCAGGCCGGCCGTCACCGCTGCTTCGCCAATAATAAGTGCCCCAACAATTCCAATCGTCTGTCCAATCGGTTTTGGTAAGCGGAGCCCTGCTTCCTGCAATATTTCTAAAGTAACCGTCATAGTTAAGGCCTCTAATAGAGCTGGAAAGGGTACTCCTTGCCGACCCGCGGATATACTCATCAAAAGATCCGTCGGTATAATTTCCTGATGAAACGTCGTCACTGCAATATAGACGCTAGGGGCGACGATGGCTACAAATGCTCCTAGATACCGTACAAAACGAGAAAGGACCGCAACCATGGCCCGTTGGTAGTAGTCTTCATTGACATTTAAAAATTGTGTCAATACTGCTGGTACCACAAGGACTATAGGGGTTCCGTCGCAAATAATGCCCACTTTCCCTTCCAGAAGCTTTCCCGCTAGAACATCTGGACGCTCTGTAAAGGAGATTTGAGGAAAAGGCGAATAGGGATTATCCTCGATCATTTCCTCTATATATCCATTCCCTAGCATGCCATCCATTTTAATGCTACCCAGCCTCCTGAGCACTTCGGAGACAATATCTGGACTTGCTATTTTCTCAATATAGGTAACAACAAGATCCGTATTCGTCATTTCTCCAAGTTTTAAAGAAATGATCCGTAAAGAGGGATGTTTGATCTTGCGCCGCAAAAGTGAGGTATTAGTTCGAAGCGTTTCAGAAAATCCTTCACGTGGTCCTTTGACGATCGACTCCGTAATCGGTTCAGCAACGCCGCGATTAGCCCATCCCCGGGCACCGATAACGATAGCCTCTGTCAAGTTGCCGAAGAAAATGACTGAATCACCCGAAAGAATAGCATCAACAGCCTCTCCCATTTTGGATATTTTCTTAATCTCTAGGCCAGGGAGAAGACTCTGGAGTGTTTTATCCACAACATTTAATAAGGTTACTTGCGCTAATTCTGGATGTCCCGCCAAATCTACCATAAGTGGCTTGAGAATAAATTGATCGAGTAGATTTTTGTCTACCATCCCATCCACCGCCGCTAAAATACAAGGAATACGTTCTTTCCCTTGGAGGAAAAACTCCCTGAACACGACATCGCTACTCTTGGATAAAATTTCCTTTATTGTTTCTCCAGATAGAGGTTTTTTCAATTCCTCGTCAAACGAATACGAGGGAGACTTGCGTATCTGCTTTTCTCCCTTCGGACGAATGGTGAGATCTTTGATCATTTTCACCCAACTACGCATGTTTCTCCCTCCGATCTAGCTTATTTTGTCCGACAATGAGTCGTTTATTCGCAAGTAGGGGCAATTCATGAATTGCCCCTACTCCACAAAACCAAACCCCTTTCCCCCTCAGTTTAGATAAACCACGTCAGTGAACTCGTTCAACTAAAGTTGAACATCGAGTCTTCGGTGGGGGACTCTACCCCCACCGAAGCAGAATAAGGTGTACCACTCCCACTTGTAGAAGTGGGAGTCTACGATTTGGATTAAATATTTACGCACAAAAAAAGCGCTCCATTAATATTCATTAAAGTGAACGCTGAAAAGCAATACCAGAACGCAGTTAATTCGTCGGTCCTTCTGAGCATTAAAGCCTTTTTGGGATGCTCTTAAGGTAATCTTATTTCCGGACTCCTTTTTTATAAACCTTAATTGCAGCATCCGGACAGACGAGTTCACACATGTTGCAACCAATACAAGGAATTTCCTCTTTGACATGGGGCGCAGGAGTTCCATAAACACCTAGCTTATCCGACCATTCCAAGGTTTTGACTGGGCATTTTTCGATGCATAAGCCACAACCCTTGCAGAGGTGAGGGAAGATTGTCCATTCGGCTTTTGGTCCGTCTATGGTGATGGCATTATCCTTTAAGGACACTGGAGGTCCCTCCTTTCTCAGTGGCATCTCACAATTGAATATCTCTACTTACTTGCTAAGAGCTCTTCGATAATTTCAGCACCCCGCTCGAGTGCCCTGAAATTTAGTTCGCGGAGCTTTGGATTTTGTTCAAATTTGTACCCGAGTTTTAACTCCAATGCTTTTCGAGCATCTTCTAAGCTTAGTATACCAGTCGCCTTAAGAGTCGCACCCAAAATGATAACGTTAAAAACGCGGGGATGAAGCTCATCATTCGCCGTTTTCAAAGCAGGAATAGCAAGAACTCGTTTGGCATTCTGAGGCAAAAATTTGTCGACTCCTTCGATGGAAGACTCATAGACAAAGATCGTCTCAGGACCAACATACTGTTGGCAGCGAATGACAGCACGACCACTTAAGGCAATAACAATATCTCCTTTTTCAAACTTTGGGGCACCAATTTGCTCATCTGAAATCTGACAAAATGCTATGGAGACACCACCGCGTTGTTCAACACCGAAGTTTGGAATATAGAGGGCCTCTTTTCCTGCCTCATTGGCAGCATTCGTCATGATCTGTGCTACAGATTGAACTCCTTGCCCACCTTCACCTGCTAAAGCAATTTTAATGACTTTTGCCACTTTAACTACTCCTCCTTCTTCGTGGGAACCTTAAGTTCTCCGACTTTAAAGAATTTGGGCATTTCCTGCTCTACGAAGTTCCAGGTGTCCTTAGCGTTCATGCTCCAATTAGTTGGGCAAGAGGAGAGAATCTCAACAAATGAAAAACCATTGCCTGCTATTTGGTTTTCCAATGCCCGCTTGATGAAGGTCTTCAGCTGACGAACGTTAGCCATCGAACCACGTGCGACATAGGCTCCTTCACGAACGATGGCAGCGACCATTTCTGGTCCTTGCATCGGATAACCTGTTGTTTCGATATCACGACCATAGGGAGATGTCTCTGTTTTCATACCCGGTAGCGTTGTCGGTGCCATTTGACCACCTGTCATTCCATAATTAACGTTGTTAACGACGATAACGGTTATTCTTTCATTACGCATGGCAGCATTAACTAAGTGCTGGGCTCCAATGGCATAACCACCGCCATCTCCCATATAGGCAATACCTATTCGATCGGGACGGGCACGTTTAATACCAGTAATGACCGGGCCTGTCCGACCGTGATGCGTTTGAACCGAGTCGCAGTTAAAGAAATCCCATGATAGAAGGGAACAGCCAATATCGCACCCAAAAACGACTTTATCTTGAATTCCAAGCTCGTCAATCGCTTGCCCAAGGCCTTTTAAAACCAATCCATGACCACAACCAGGACAAAATTTATGCGGTTTTGTTTCTTGTCTCCATGATTTTGGCATATTTAATTCAACCGTCACAACAAATACCCCCTTCCGTACGTAATCTAAAAAATGGTTCTGAGTTTTTCGACCATTTCTTCGCTCGTTATTCCGACCCCGGGTTTGAATAGAGTGTCTATCGGTACAGTTTGTCCATAGATGCTTTGCGTTACAAGGCGATAGAATTGCCCCTCCGCGGATTCAGCCAAGAAAATGCGTTTTGTGCCATTCAAAGCCTTCTTAAGGGCTACAGTCGGAAAGGGGCGCAATGTTATTGGTCTGAAATAACCGACTTTGAGACCCTCTGCACGGAGTTCTCTAACAGCCATTTTTGCCGAACGACTGACAACACCGTGTGTCAGCACGATCACATCGGCATCTTCGCAGTCAAACTCTTCATGCTCGATAATTTGAGGAGTCATTTCGTCATAGTCTTTCTGAAACTGTTTAATCACTACATAAAGTTCTTCTTCCGTATTATACGTATTTCTTAGGAGTGAGGGATCACGGTCAACTCCAGGCATACCAGGTTGTCCAATTAAAGGTTCAGACGAAGTCATTTTTATTCCTCTTGATTCTGGATCATAAATCGTCAAGGACTCCCGCATTTTAGCTTGATAACCGTCACCTAAAACAAACGTTGGGAAACGATATTTCCATGCCACATTAAAGGCTTTAATCGTATAGTCAAAGAGATCTTGATGGGTCGCTGTAGAGTATACAATCCGGTGACCTTCACCATTTCCACCAAAGGTCGTTAAGTTAACCTCCTGTTGAGAGTAAATAACCGTCGCCGTAGAGGGTCCGCCCCGCTGTTGAATCACCATCACGGTCGGAATTCTCATTGCCTCCGCCATAGAAATAGGCTCTTGCATTAGGACGTTTCCCGGTCCTCCCGTCGCAGTAAATGCTTTGGCTCCAGATAATACTCCCCCCAATGTAGTAAAACCTGCGGAAAGTTCATCTTCCGTTTGTAAAAACTTTTTATCATATTTTGGAGCTAGACGAGTCCAATAGTGCATAACTTCGTTTTGAGGCGTAATTGGATAGCCGTACATGATGTCCGCTTGGGCAGCAAGTGCAGCCCATGTACAAACTTCGTTACCCGTCATAAACGCTCTTTTTTCTCCTACAATCGGCTTTATTTCTGCCATTTGATTTACACCTCCAAATTTTCGAAAGCAGGTGTATACAACAAACCTGCTTATATTACCAAAAGGCGTGGGGCATAAAGCGTTTGAGATAACGCACAGGATGCCCTAACCCATCACTTAAACCCAATTCTCCTCGAAACCGTTCTTCGGCAGCTGTCGCTACAACAGGAATATGTAACACTTTACCTACTTTTGATACCACCAATGCCCCTTCTTGTATAAAGGAAAGGGAAGTATCCTCCCCCAAGTGAGAATTATTAATAAGTCCATGAACTGGTCCGAGTTCACGAGCATATTCCAGCATATCTTCATACGTTCCCGTTAATGGCCGACCAAGATTGAGCACTAATAGAATCATGAGCTCCGGATCCTCCCCGGCTCCCTCGATAATATTCAGAGTCTTAGACCCTTTCACACCATACCCGATATCTAGTACAATGCTCCCGGGACGCTTGAGCACCCACCTCATGTCAGGACGGATAACTGAACCAGCTTCTCCTAATCCCATCGTTTCAGAGGTTTCCCATGCCACAACATCAAGCCCAAGTACCGTAAGTTCCTTACGAAGCGGACGTAAAGTATAGACTGGTTCAACGGTATCCAGATCTACCAACGTGATTGGCTTTTGAACATCTGACCTATGTAATAAGTCAAGCGCACGATTCACTGCACATTCACTTTTTCCGCTGGCATATTCACCTACATAAGCCTCAGCAATCCGTTTCAGGGTCTCACCTCTTTGCTAGTTTGTAAAATGTAAAATGTCCACAAAATAAATTTGGGGAACTACTTACTGTTAAATAGTTCCCCATGCACACTCTCTGTATACTCTTCATCAGATTCTTTCGTAAAATTATGTCCTATATTTTAGGACAAACATGTTGTGGTCTAAATCCCCAGCAACTGTAACACTGATAATGCCAAGACACCAGGAAATCCTAAAAATCCTACAAGTAAAATTGTAAAGAGGTTTATCGGGATATCAAATCCGATGACACTTAGTAGTAAGTTGAAAAGCCACAACCCAACAATTCCGCCTAAAATATGTATTAATACTTTGAGAAACACTCGAGGTTGTCCTAATGAGGAACGTAAAACTAACGCCAATAAAATAACAAATAGTCCCAAAAAAACAAAGGTCATGGGAATCCTCCTTTGCCTAAAGCATAGTACATACTATGCAACTAAGGACAAAGTAGAACCAATGCCATGTTTGCAACACGCGTTAAAAAATTTGTACTTTCTTATAGCAAAAAGAGAGCAGGCAACCTGCTCTCTTCCAGTGTCAAGATCTATGATGCTTTTTTAACTATTCTAATCCCACTTTTGATCAGCTAAACGCTTGTAAGATTCATAGCGTACCTTGGCGTACTTTTCAGCACCTACAAAAAGTTCCTCAGCACTATCCGGGAAGGTGTTCAACAGGGAAGAGTAACGAACTTCGCCCATGATGAACTCACGGAAAGATGCACTAGGCGCCTTAGAATCCAAGCTAAATGGGTTCTTGCCTTGATCGATCAAATCTGGATTGAAGTGATAGAGATGCCAGTAACCAGCATCAACTGCTTTCTTTTGCTCCTGTACACTCTTGGTCATACCAGCCTTAAGACCATGGTTGATACAAGGAGTATACGCAATAATCAAAGAAGGTCCTTTATAGGCTTCCGCTTCTTTAATTACCTTGATGGTTTGAGCCATGTTAGCGCCCAAAGCAATTTGGGCGACATAGACATATCCATAACTCATGGCAATCATGCCTAGGTCTTTCTTACGAATCTTCTTACCCGCCGCAGCAAATTTGGCGACTGCTGCTCTTGGAGTGGACTTAGAGGATTGTCCTCCAGTATTGGAGTAAACCTCGGTATCCATAACAAAGACATTCACATCGTCACCGGATGCAAGGACATGATCTAAGCCACCAAAGCCAATATCATAAGCCCAGCCGTCCCCACCGAAGATCCACTGAGATTTTCTGATAAGATGATCTTTTTTAGCCAGAATTTCTGCGAGGACTTTGTTATCCCCAACGTATCCGTTTAGTCCAGCTAGAATCTTGGCTGTAGCAGCTTTAGAGGCATCAGTGTCATCCCAGCCCGTAAGCCACTCTTGGAATGCTTCTTTCAACTCTGCACTGAGTTCCATCTCGAGCGCTTGCTTCATTAAGTCCACAAGTTTTTCACGTTGTTGACGAACGCCCAAGTACATACCATAACCAAACTCAGCATTGTCTTCAAATAATGAGTTAGCCCAGCTGGGTCCTTTACCTTCCTGATTCGTGGTATAGGGGACTGCTGGAGCACTACCACTCCAAATGGAGCTACAACCGGTAGCATTTGAAATCATCATATGATCCCCGTATAGCTGGGTGATAAGTTTAATGTAGGCAGTCTCTCCGCAGCCTGGGCAGGCCCCGTTGAACTCTAGTAACGGTTGAGCAAACTGGCTGCCTTTAACAGTAGTCAGATCGAAGAGCTTGCTCTTATCTTTTATAGTAACAGCATACTCCCAGTTCTCGGCTTGTTGTTCCATCTGCTCTGCTGCTGATTTCATAATCAGTGCCTTCACTTTAGCAGGGCAAACCTCGGCACAGTTTCCACAACCGGTACAATCTAATGTACTCACTTGAATCCTGAATTGTAGGCCCGTTGCTTCTTTACCGATGGCTTTTTTACCTACAAAGGTTTCAGGAGCATTTTGAGCTTCTTCTTCATTGATCAAGAACGGACGAATCGCTGCGTGCGGGCAAACAAAAGAACATTGATTACATTGAATACAATTATCGATCTGCCATTCCGGTACGATAGTAGCAATCCCACGTTTTTCATAACAGGCTGTTCCTACTGGGAAAGTACCATCTTCACGTCCTGTGAACGTGCTCACGGGGAGACTGTCTCCTTCTAAGGCATTCATCGGGCGAAGAATATTCTTGATGAAATCCGGTTCATCAGCTGCCGCAGCAGCTTGCACTTGCGCGTTGTCTGCATTTTCCCAAGCAGCCGGAATTTCTACCTTGACCAGAGAAGATACACCGAGATCAACCGCCGCAATATTCATATCAACGATGTTTTGACCCTTTCTACCATAGGTTTTTAGAACGGATGCTTTTAGATAATCGACAGCCTCTTCCACAGGAATCACGTTAGCAAGCTTAAAGAAAGCTGATTGCATGATCATGTTAATGCGGTTACCGAGACCAATTTTAGTAGCAATAGATACCGCATCAATGATGTAGAAATTGACTTTATTTTTTGCCAGAGCTTCTTTCATAGCAACTGGAAGTTTTTCATCCAGTTCTTCTGGAGTCCACTGGCAATTCAAGACAAAGTTGCCACCTTGCTTAAGCCCTTTGAGGAGATCATATTTGTAAACATAGGTTTGGTTATGACAAGCAATGTAATTCGTGCCTGTCACATAATAAGGGGATTTGATTTGCTTTTTACCAAAGCGAAGATGGGAAATTGTAATTCCGCCCGATTTCTTACTGTCATATTGGAAATATGCTTGGGCATAAAGCTTGGTGTGATCCCCAATAATCTTAATCGCCTGTTTATTAGCACCCACAGTACCATCCGCACCGAGCCCCCAGAATTTACAGGAAATTGTCCCTTCTGGAGCAGTGTCGATAATTTCATCCTCTGCTAAGGATTTATGGGTAACGTCATCGATAATTCCAATCGTAAAGCCATTGATTGGGCTTTCGGATTTAAGGTTATTATAGACAGCCAGTACTTGAGATGGGGTAGTATCTTTTGACCCTAAGCCATAACGGCCTCCGACGACCATCGGGTTGAGATCGCTTGAGTAAAATATGTCCTTAACATCTAAATAAAGCGGTTCTCCTGTGGCGCCGGGTTCTTTAGTACGGTCAAGAACCGCAACTTTCTTAACTGTCTTAGGTAATACTTTAAAGAAGTAATCACTGGAGAACGGACGATATAAGTGAACCTTAACAACCCCAACCTTTTCCCCTTTGGCCATGAGATAGTCAATAGTCTCCTCAATAGTGTCACAGATCGAGCCCATAGCCACAATCACATACTCCGCATCATCTGCACCATAGTATTGGAAGGGATGATATTCTCGGCCAGTGAGGTTCTTGTATTCTTGCATATAATGTTCAACCATGTCTGGAACAGCACTATAGAAACTGTTTGAAGCTTCCCGACCTTGGAAGTAAACATCCGGATTTTGAGCCGTTCCTCGAAGAACTGGCTTTTCAGGATTTAAAGCCCTATCGCGGAAGGCTTGTACAGCATCCATATCTAATAGATTAGCGACGTCTTCATAGTCTGGAACATCAATCTTTTGAATTTCATGAGAGGTCCGGAATCCATCAAAAAAATGGAGGAAAGGGACTCTTGATTTAACAGACACCAAGTGAGCAATAAAGGCAAGGTCTAATGCTTCCTGTACATTATGAGAGGAAAGCTCCGCAAAACCAGTTGCCCTCACGGACATAACGTCCTGATGGTCACCAAAAATTGATAAGGCATGAGTTGCTAAAGCGCGGGCGCTGACATGAAATACACAGGGCAATAGCTCTCCTGCAATCTTATACATGTTAGGGATCATTAAAAGTAAGCCTTGCGAAGCTGTATAAGTTGTTGTTAAAGCCCCTGCCTGAAGGGATCCATGCAAAGCTCCGGCAGCCCCACCTTCAGATTGCATCTCTACAACTTTAACTGGTTGCCCAAACACGTTTTTCCTGCCATGAGCCGCCCATTCGTCGACCAATTCTGCCATTGTTGAAGAGGGTGTGATCGGGAAGATAGCGGCAACTTCCGTAAATGCATACGATGCATATGCGGCTGCTTCGTTACCATCCATAGTTTTCATTTTGGACATAATTTTCTCCTCCTAATGATATAATGTGATTAATTTAATTTAGAACTCAAAATTTTTCACTTTAATTTATGGTAATCCAATTTACCCATTTTTACCCTGTTTTACGGGGTATAAATGTATTTTTTGTACAACTACCATAAAAATAGAGTGAGGGAACTAATTCAGATCTAGCCCGAATAGTCCCCTTACGACAATCTCAGTATACCCTTTAATTGTTAAACCCGTCAACAATTAAATTTATGGTAAAATGCAATCCTCAAATTTCCGAATTCCTTAAAAATTTCCGAAATTATTAGATTCCTTATACTGCGTATCATTAGGTTAACTTCTAGGGAACCCTTGATAATAACAGTCATATCCTCATGCTTGGATCTATGAAGTTATAATTGTCGGCGACCTTCTAAAGCCCTTGCAATGGTCACCTCATCGGTATATTCTAGGTCTCCTCCCACTGGGAGACCATGTGCGATCCGAGATACCTTAATTCCCATTGGTTTAATCAAGCGAGCTAAATAAAGGGCTGTTGCTTCCCCCTCAACAGTAGGGTTCATTGCCATAACCACTTCTCTTACTCCATCTAAGCGTCTTAAAAGCTGTTTGATTGTCAACTGCTCTGGGCCAATTCCGTCCATTGGGGATAGAACCCCGTGCAAAACATGATAATGTCCCTTAAATTCCCTAGTTTTCTCTAACGATACCACATCTCTTGGATGCTCAACTACGCAAAGTGCAGTAGGATCTCTATGTGTATTTTGACAGAGCGCACACGGCTCTTGATCTGTAAAATTCGAACAGATAGAACACTTTTTGATATCACGATTTGCTACAACAATAGCCTGTGCTAAATCCCCAGAAACTTGGGGCTGTTGAAGTAAGTAAAATGCAAGTCTTCCTGCTGTTTTAGGACCGATCCCAGGCAACCGGGCCAAGCTACTAATAAGATCTGCCAATGGCTGTGGGTATTGTAAGAAATCCATAGACCACCTAGAACAATCCGGGGATCTTTAAACCACCGGTCAGTTTACCCATTTCTTGATTGGACATTTCCTGAGCTTTCCTTAACCCTTCATTTAATGCCGCTTTTACAAGATCCTCCAGCATTTCGACATCCTCGGGGTCAACTGCTTCAGGTTTGATTTTCAACTCGACCAATTCCATTTTCCCACTAACGACAACTTGAACCATCCCTCCGCCGGAAGAAGCATCCACAGTTTTGGTTTGGAGCTCTTCTTGCATTCTCGCCATATCTTCTTGCATTTTTTGCGCTTGCTTTAACATCTGATTCATATTACCACCCATACCGCCGCCCATTCCTTTAAAACCTGCCATTTTTCAAAACACTTCCTATCTTGTTTATTTTCCTAAGCCTTATACTCTCGTCAGGTATTATTCCCTCACCACCACAAGATCTTGTCCGAACATGTCCTTAGCTTTGTTAATCAAAGCCTGTTCTTGGCTTTTCAAGTCTTGGCTTTCTGAATTTTCCCTAGTTTGAAATTCATTTTCCATAAAATTTTGCAGAATTAGAGGAGTCCCAAATAATTGTATAAGAACCTCTTCGATGGTCTGCCGATTCTCAGCTTGATTGACTTTGTCCTTATGAAAGGAACAACCTTCACGGAAAAGGATGGTCAAGGTATTTCCATCGAGTTGAGCTGGTTTTCCTTCCATCAAAAAGGCTTGGGTTGATTTTTTGCGTTTTTTGACCTGTTCCATAACATCATTCCAGCGTGCTTGTATACCCTCAATATTTAGGTTGAGTTTGCTCGCTATTACTGTGTTCTCAGAACTTGTAGTGTCTCCTGAATCTTCAGTTTTTACTACGACATTTCGAGTATTCTGTGATGGAAATAAATCGTTTGGAATAACCCGACCCATTTTAGGACTAACGAGAGGCTTCCCTTTATAAATTTCCTTATTAACTACATTTTCACCTTGAACCTGTTGTTCTATGACAGACAAGCGCTTCAGAATTTCTTCCTGTCCATCAATTATTGTAGGTTGGCTTTCATGAATGGTCTGGACTAATAGAAGTTCGGCAGCTAATCGAGCGTTAGACGCATATTTAAGCTGGCCTTCTCCTTTTAATAGTATAGAAATCCAGCGTAAAATTCGAGAAATCCCAATTTGTTCACTCTGTTTGACCAACCGATCTTGAATATGGGGTGCTACCATAGGAGTTTCTCCCGTAGCAACAGTCAACAACATTTGACGAAGATAATCTAAGAGCTCTCTAATAATCTGCCGAGGGTCTCGCCCATGTTGTATGCCTTCAGATAAAAAGTTCAAACATTTACCATAATCAGCAGAAGTAATTTCATCCACTAATCTGGCACTATAGGTCTCGCCAACCATTCCTAGTACCAGATACACCTCTTCCACCCCGATCGGATCATCCTGTAGAAGACATTGATCTAAAATACTTAAGGCATCTCGAAGCCCTCCTTCTGACTTCTGAGCAATTACCATAAAAGCGCTTGGATTTACCTGCCGCTCTAAAAACGTACACACTTCAGCCAGTCGCTTTTGGATATCTCCAACTGGGATACGATGGAATTCAAAACGTTGTACACGTGAAAGAATTGTCAAAGGTATTTTTTGAACTTCGGTCGTAGCTAAAATGAAAACAACCTGTGGAGGAGGTTCTTCCAATGTCTTAAGCAAGGCATTAAAAGCCTCTGTCGTCAACATATGTACTTCATCAATAATATAAACCTTATGTTTCCCTTGTGTCGAGCTCAGTTTTACATTTTCTCGTAAATCGCGAATTTCATTGATTCCGCGATTTGATGCCGCATCAATTTCGAACACTTCCATTGCTGAACCTTGGTCAATACTAATACAGGAAGAGCAATGATTACAAGGTTCTTCACCATCTCGCTGTTCGCAATTTAAAGCCTTAGCCAAGATTTTAGCAGCAGATGTTTTACCCGTACCTCTCGGGCCACTGAATAAGTAGGCATGGGCAATTCTCTCTAGCTTTAGAGCATTAAGCAAGGTTTTAGTAATATGCTCTTGTCCTACTATGTCTTTAAACATTTTTGGACGCCATTCACGATAAAGTGCTAAATAAGCCATACTTTCACCCTCGATAAATAGAGTGTATCATATACCAAAAAAGATGGTACATGACCACCTTTATCTGTTATTAATAGCCGTACACCTTTGATCGAACCAGCGCCTCCGAACGTTACCTTGATCGGCGAACTCAATTCAGGCAACCTTACGGCACACAAAACGCTCTCCTTAGTGCTGCTTCCGTCAAGATCTGACACGGTTCGGAGTGTCCTGTTGCGTAAGACCAAAATCTCATCGCTGCCCACCAAAGACAGCTTCACAGGCGTGGACCTTTCGCAGGAATTCCACCTTGCTAGAGCGGGCTGCAAGTTACAGGGAACCGCTACCTCCCCATCTAGTACGGCTAAATCAATTATAGCAAAATATAGAAGACTTGGCCAGCGCCCACACGAAGACACTGTCTTCGCACGTATTAATCCTTCTTGCAGACACTGTCTTCGCACGTGTTAGCCAAGCGGGAAATCCGCAGACGCAGGCGATAGCCTTAGTCACATTTATGCGCTGGCCATGGATGGCCGAGTGTCCCTGTACCCCACGAAGACACTGTCTTCGCACAAATCAGACCTTCTTGCAGGATGGCGAGCAGGGACCTTCCATAAACGTCAATTATACTTTCTGACTAGTAAAAAAGCCAAAGTCGAATACTTTGGCTCAAACCCTTTCAAATGGCGGAGAGAGAGGGATTTGAACCCTCGACACCAGTTACCCAATGTACCCGCTTTCCAGGCGGGCGCCTTCGACCACTCAGCCACCTCTCCAATGTCCCTTAAACAACAAAACATATTTATATTTTGAGGAATTTAGTGAACAAGAAAGATTATATCGCAAAGAGACAGGCGAGTCAATGGGAAATACTCTGTAAATATATGTATATAATAATTTCCTGCTTAATTTTATGATTACTGAATAATTTTATCTTAAATATCGTACAGTATGCTGTGTATATATTAGATGTCTAGGTTCAGGGTTCCAATATCGTTAACACCTCTTGATAATTAAAGTTATAATTTCAGCTAGAGTAATTCCATAAAAGTAATCTTCTATTATTAATAGTTTAATAGGCTTCGGAGGATAAACATGGAAATAAAACAACTCAAAGAACTTAAATTATACGGCTTTAATAACCTTACAAAAACTCTCAGTTTTAATATGTATGACATCTGCTATGCAAAATCACCTGAACATCGGCAAGACTATATTCGATACATTGATGAAGAGTACAATTCAGATCGATTAGCAAAGATTCTCACAGAAGTAGCCAACATCATAGGGGCACATATTCTAAACATTGCCAAACAAGATTACGATCCTCAAGGGGCTAGTGTCACTATGCTTGTTTCTGAAGAACAAGAAGAGGGCACTTTAGGAGAAACATCCTCTGCAGATTTAAATGAGGCTTATCCTTCGGCGGTAGTTGCTCATCTTGATAAAAGCCATATTACAGTGCACACATATCCAGAAAGCCACCCTAATAAAGGGATTAGCACCTTTAGGGCGGATATTGACGTCTCAACGTGTGGTATGATTTCCCCTCTAGCTGCACTTAATTACCTATTAACTAGTTTTTCCTCAGATATTGCTATCATAGATTACCGAATTAGGGGATTTACCCGCGATCTTGACGGAAGGAAGTTTTTTATAGATCATAAAATCAACTCCATCCAAAACTATGTTGCCAAAGAAAAGAAAGACCTTTATCAAATGATTGATGTCAATGTTTATCAAGAAAACATTTTTCAAACAAAAATGATTTTAAAAGATTTTGATTTGGACATCTATTTATTTGGCACGGCAAAAAATGAACTCTCCCCAAATGAAAAGAAACGAATTAAACAGCGTATAAAAAAGGAAATGGCCGAAATATACCATGGAAGAAATATCTCTAGAGTCTAACTTTGCAAATAGTAACTAGCTAGAGAGACTTCAACCGGTGAAGTCTCTCTAGCTAGTTTTTAATACTGTTGCGTAGCTTCTTAACTTTTTTCAAATAAATTTTGTGGTTCGTCGATTTCCAACGACAAATTACTTGGCTTAAACAAACGCTCATCTCCTAAATTCACCGCTATAGTTATTTTAGTTATTCCAAACACAAGATGAGATATAAAGGTAGAAATAGCATCTTTAGGTTTCACTGGAAAAATAGAAGTTGCACCAAGTCTAGAGGAGACTCCGTATAAAGTTCCCCATTCAGCAGCACCCAATCCAGCCCCTTTAATAAGATTTTTGTCTTTTCCCATAAGAGTAAGCCAATATATACAGGTTACGCCAAGTCCCATAGCAATCATATTGTCGGCGATCACTCCTACTGTTCTTCCATAAGGGGATGCTATTTTTGACTTTTTTAAAAAAATCCCCGCGGCAGTAGAATAACCATTACTTTTGGAAAAACCTATTTTGTTAGAAATCTGTTCTACAGCTATTTTTGCTAAATTACCCCCCAGACCAGATATCGCACCCAACCAAAATCTGTCGGTAATCTTCTTCACATAGTTTCACCTCTCGTTTTATTGTGTAATACTTATACTGTCATTAGCAAGTTTTCCCTTACAGCACGAATACTATTACGTCCAGATTATTCTAGGTAAAAGTATCGATGAGAAACTTTTTTCTGCTTTCTACATAGTTCAATTATATATCGAAAGCTTTACATAAATGCAACTAGGCAATCGCCTGCACCTAAAGGCTTCTCCGCTGTGCTAACCCGTGCGAAGACAGTGTCTTAGTGGCGCTAGCCAAGTTTTCTAATGTGCTGAGATAGACGCTGCTTGCGAATGTGAATAATCTATATTCCACTGAGCGTATTTGTTGTCACTTCTGTGATCTAGCAAACTGTAGTTTGCTTTGAGAAATTCCCCGAAATCCGCAGTGACTTTAGTTGCACCCCAAATATTAAGGTGACTTGAATTGTTCATATCTGCTTTAAAGTCAAGCCCTATTTCAGACAGCTTATCGTTATAATTAATAAAGGGGATATTATTGTTTTTAGCTATCTCCGCTACCTTATTGAACATCTTAGCTGGCTCTTCCACCCAGTTCGTCGAACCAGACGTACTGTCATAATTATATGGAGTGTTAATCAAAATCAACTTAAAGCCAACTTGATGAGATAGATCAATGATTTTTGTTAGATATTCCTCAGTCTTAGGTGGCAGGTCTATAATTCCTGTTGTTAAAACATTATTTGAAGCTTCTTTTCCATATTTATCTGTACCCGCCTCAAAACCTTTTGCAAAATAGCTCTCAGAAGTATCATAAAGAAAATCTCGCTTGGTTAGTTCCTTCCATCGGTCATGATATTTGATGATCGGGACTAAGTAATTTTTTCGATCTTGACGTGGCGTACAATTTATAATAGCGACGAGTTTATTCATTGAAAAATTTATGTTATCAAGAGCATTTCTGACATACCCTTCTTCCCCATATTCGTCAGTTAAACCTAAATAGTATAGATCTACTACAACAATAGGTTTATTATGATTTTTTAAAACTTCCTTTATCAAATAATATGTAACATCAATGGGCTGTCCACCCGTTGCATAATTATAACTAGTGATACCCTCTTGATGCCATAATACATTTGGATCAATCCCGCCGTTCATATGACTTGAACCCATTAATACAACATCATAGGCATTTCCGGTATGATTATATAAACCTTCGATAAGCTTACTGCGGTGGCCTGTTTTGATAATAAATATTGAATTCAGAATCGAAATAACAAACACTACTAAAATTATAAAAATTATACTTTTTCCAATTGCCTTTCTGAGCACAAATAAATCCCCCTAAAATTGGAAATAGACAAACTGTTCAGGATTGTACCCCGGCCCATATATGCCAAATATAAGAATAACGACTATCGCACTTAAATATAAAGACCATCTTAACCCAATAGGTTGTTTAGATAATTTACTACGCAGACTCCTAGTCCGTTGTAGCATGTTGACCCCTAAAATGACACCTATACTCAGAATCGCTAGTATTAAATCTTTCGGGGTTAACCCCAATTTATAAATTGAGCCATTAATAAAGACCTCTGGATTAAAATAGAGCATATTTTTAATTATTATAAGAGCATATGTAAATGAACTAGCTCTGAAAAATATCCATGCAAAATTAACTAACGCGAAGGTCACCAATACCTGAAACAACTTATAACTAAAGGTATTGGTCTTGATTTTAAAAGTTTTGACAATAGTATCTTTAATTGGCTTTAGCAAGTCACCCATTACTTGATAAACACCGTGTAGTGCCCCCCAAATTATAAAATTGAGAGTTGCTCCATGCCATAAACCTGCCACGAGAAAAACAGCTGTGATATTATAATAATATCTTAGCCTACCACGCCTATTGCCCCCTAACGGAATATACATATAGTCCTTAAACCATGCACCTAATGTCACATGCCAGCGTCTCCAGAACTCTTTGATTGACTTTGAGAAATATGGACTTTTAAAGTTCTGAGATAACCTGAATCCCATGACCTCTGCTGCTCCTCTTGCAATGTCTGAATAAGCCGAGAAATCGCAATAGATTTGGAAGGCAAAAAACACGGTTGCTATAGCTATTTCAAATCCTTTATAGGCACTAGGATTGTTATAAACAGTATTTACTAGTATTGCTAACCTATCCGCTACCACCATCTTTTGGATGAGTCCCCAGCCTATTAATAATAACCCATTCTTTACTCGAACATAATCAAATAAGTGCTTTTCATCAAACTGATGCAACAAATTTTTAGATTTTTCTATAGGTCCAGCAACTAATTGCGGAAAAAATGATACAAATAAAGCATATCTACCAAAGTTTTTCTCTGCCTTAACATCTTTTCTGTAAACATCTATTGTATAACTAAGCGCTTGAAAGGTATAAAAAGAGATTCCAACTGGAAGTAAATAATCAAACGATGGTATGTAAATAGGACTATGAAAGTAGGAAAATATCCTTTCGATACTAGTACTAAAAAAATTATAGTATTTAAACATAAATAAAATACTTAAGTTAATCGTAAGGCTTAAGAAAACCCACAATTTCTTGAGTCCTAAGGACTTTTTTTGATCATGAATTCCATTTGCTCTGTCAATTAACAAACCACTCAAGAAAGTAACAATGGTTGAAGTAGCAATTAAAACAGCATAACTAGGATTCCAACTCATGTAGAAATAATAACTTGTTAATAGAAGCCAGATCCATCGCATCCTATGGTTAAGTGCAAAATAAACAAAAACTACGATTATAAAAAATAAAAAAAATTGTATCGAATTGAATAACAAACTAAGGTACCCCCGTTTAGCTTCAGATATAGTATATAATAACTTAAACTAACTAGCGTTGTATAGCCCCTTGCTAACCCATTCTATTTTATCAACAAGTTATTTGGATTCTTTCCCTATCTTGTAGGGTTTTTAAATATGATTGACTAAAATACTCTAAAATTTGGTCTCAATGTGACGATAAGACCCAATAATAGTTTTAGTAAAATATAGTTAAAATTAAACAACCAAAGTATCTGATTTTATTCATATTATTTCTGATTGCCCAGGTAAAGTGGAGATTATTTTTAGTCATTTTAAAACAAATAACAGGGTCTTCGCGTTAACCCGCTAAGACCCTTAGTTTCTTTGATATGCTGTTGATCTTTTAGTAGATTAATATAAAAGAGCACGTAATGATCTACCTAACACCAATATAGATCGCTTATTACCTAACAATAATCTTTCGACCATAATCAAGCAGGTCACCACCTATACTGATGATTCGTTCGACCTTACAAGATATCTACCCAGCTATATACAACCTCTCGGCTGTATATAACCGACTTCTTACACATGCATATATCTACCGACATATGGTTGAGTAAGAAAAACCAACACCCTGTAAAATCTTAGCTCGACCCTTTACCATAAGTTGGAACCTTAAAACAATCGATCAAGACTGCAGTAAAGCTTTTCCCCACCGTAAAAGATCTTCCCTCTGACAATATACAAGCGTTTTACCACCTGTATATCATCTTTGGCCGACCCATATACACCCCGTTAAAGAGCACATATAAATCTTGACTCAACCATTACATACCCTTATGATCGTATTATTAACCTTAGCTCAAAAAAATATACTGGAAAATTTAGTATAATGGTAACCAAAATTATAATTTCTATCACTCTGCAAACTCCTTTAAATTAAAGTCTCCCCGACAACCTTTTCGCTACGCTATTTAGTCTGCCGCTTAAAAGTAAAAAGGGTCTTCGCGTTTTATGTCGCGAAGACCCTTGAATTATTCAATATGTAATGGCGGAGGAGGTGGGATTCGAACCCACGGACGGCTCACACCGTCAAACGATTTCGAGTCGCTCTCGTTATGACCACTTCGATACTCCTCCGTATATAGCCTCTGACAATAAATAACGCAGTTATGATCGTAATTTCTTGAAGAATAATTTTAAGATATCCGAGCACTCTTCTTCCAGAACCCCAGCAACGACATCGACTCTATGGTTCCAAAGTGTATAGTCCAAGACATTCATTACTGAACCTGTAGCTCCGCCTTTAAGATCCATCGCCCCATAGATAAGTTGCTTTATACGAGACTGCATGATAGCTCCTGCACACATCGGACAAGGCTCTAAGGTGACATAGAGGGTGGTATCCGTCAGCCGCCAACTTCCTAATGCTTTGGCTGCCCGTTGGATTACTAAGACCTCAGCATGTGCTGTAGGGTCGTTTAACTGTTCTCTTTCATTATGCGCTTCAGCAATCACTTGACCGTTATAAACGATAACTGCACCTATGGGTACTTCCCCTTGCTCAAAGGCCATCTGAGCTTGTCTAAGCGCAACGCGCATCCAATCTTGATGAAGCATAGCTACCTCTGTTTTTGGTGACCCTGGGAGGAATCGAACCTCCGCAAGACAGGGTTTAGGAAACCCCCGCTCTATCCCCTGAGCTACAAGGCCACAGTGATGATTAGACAATTTAAAGAGAGTAAAGGTTCGATATACGAATCTCGAATATCGAACCATGAACATCGATAATGGTGCGTTCGGAGGGATTCGAACCCCCGACATTCAGATTCGAAGTCTGACGCTCTATCCAGCTGAACTACGAACGCAAAATAAGCTTAGTTTAGATCCCCACACCGCTACAAGTAGTAGCGCGTAACATGCCCATAACAAGTCTTTCACTCGAACTTCGTGCTTCGAACATCGAACCTCGATTATGGCGGAGGGGGTGGGATTCGCTCCCCTCGCTTTCGCTCACTATCACGCCGGGGCGGGAAAACCCTCCCAAAGGTCGGCTTTTCTTTTTCCGCCCGTTCGAATCCCACCCTAATATTTACTGTTTTATGGCGGAGGGGGTGGGATTCGAACCCACGGACCCCTTGCGAAGTCACCGGTTTTCAAGACCGGGTCCTTAAACCACTCGAACACCCCTCCAAGTAAGACAACCGAAGGAAAGTATATCATATATATTAAACATATTCAACTATATAACTTTGTATTTGTTAACAATTATTTAGTAACTTACGTCGTATAGAGTCCTACTCCATCCGAAAGTATAGTTTGAAATTTTTCTTAGGCTTAGCTTCACATATTGACCATCATCCAATATATTCGACACCCATATAAGGCTGTAGTGCTTTAGGAACATGTACCCTACCATCTTGATCCTGATAATTCTCCATAATCGCCGCAACCGTGCGTCCAATTGCTAATCCGCTACCATTTAATGTATGGATAAACTCTGGCTTATCCTTAGGGCCTCTGCGAAAACGAATGTTTGCCCGACGTGCTTGAAAATCTTCAAAGTTACTGCAGGAAGAGATTTCTCTATAGGTATTAAAACTAGGTAGCCATACTTCTAAATCATACGTTTTGGCAGACGTAAAACCGAGATCTCCCGTCGATAATGCCATAACCCGATAGGGAAGTTCTAATTCTTGAAGAATACTTTCTGCATCCCTAGTCAGTAATTCAAGTTCCTCATAGGAATTCTCAGGAAGTGAGAATTTTACCAATTCTACTTTGTTGAACTGGTGTTGGCGGATAAGCCCTCGCGTATCCCTCCCCGCCGAACCGGCCTCAGAACGAAAACATGAACTGAATGCACAGTGGTGAATCGGTAATTGACTACCGTCTAATATTTCTTCACGATAGAGATTCGTCACAGGAACTTCTGCGGTAGGAATTAAGAAGTAGTCTGTTCCAACAATTTTAAAGGCGTCATCCTCAAATTTAGGCAGTTGACCTGTCCCCGTCATGGAAGCACGATTGACCATATACGGAGGGAGTATTTCTGTATATCCTTTTGAGGTATGACGATCAAGCATAAACGAAATAAGTGAACGTTCCAATTTAGCGCCTAACCCTTTGTAAAACGTAAACCGAGCGCCTGTCACTTTAGCAGCCCTAACGAAATCAAAAACATCCAACTTTTCGCCAACTTCATAATGGGCCTTCGGCTCAAAATCAAAAACACGAGGGGTTCCCCAAGTACGAACTTGAACATTGGCGCTTTCGTCTGAACCTATTGGCACAGAGGCGTGAGGTATGTTTGGAATCTCATAGAGCACTTTTTCCATCTCTTGTACAATGTTCGCTGATGTTTCTTCTAAGTCCTTAATGGTTTGACCAACTTCTCGCATTTCTAAAACGAGACTTTCGGCATCTTCTCCGTTTTTCTTGAGACGCCCAACTTCTTCAGAAACTGAATTACGACGTGCTTTTAAAGTCTCAACTTTAAAAAGTAATTTGCGTCTTTCTTCTTCTTGTAATAAAAAGTGGTCGAGACTAATGGAAACATTACGCTTTTGTAATGATTCCTTAACCACTTCAGGGTTATTACGAACAAACTTCAGATCCAACATATTAAACACCCTCCCATGCCTATTAGAAAACTTAGCTAGCGCCCACACGAAGACACTGTCTTCGCACGTATTGGTCCTTCTTGCAGACATTGTCTTCGCACGTATTAGTCCTTCTTGCAGACACTGTCTTCGCACGGGTTAGCACAGCGGAGAAGTCTTAGGCGCAGGCGGTAGCCTAAGTCGAATTTATGCGCTGACCATGGATGGCCGAGTGTCCCTGTAGCCCACGAAGACACTGTCTTCGCACGAATTAGACCTTCTTGCAGTATGGCGAGAAGGGACCTTCCAAAAAGTATCTAACGCTCAGTTAGACTTTCTGGCTAGTAGAATAGTTTTACTTTACTTAATGTTCATCTATCATATTCAGAAAATACTTATGAACTCTATGGTCTGGGGTAAGTTCCGGATGAAACGCACTGGCCAATAAATTTCCTTGTCTTACAAAGACAATTTTGCCATTATATTCTGCCAATATACCTACATTCGGAGCAACCTCCCGAAGGTAGGGTGCACGAATAAAAACAGCACGTAAGGGATTAAGACCTAATGCAGGTACTAAAAGGTCCGTTTCAAAACTTGCCACTTGCCTTCCAAAAGCATTTCTTTCTACCACCGTGTCCATAAGATTCAAGCGATACTGTTCACTATCAACAATAGTTTTACTAAGTAGGATCATACCAGCACAAGTTCCGAAAATTGGCATATCTTTAGCGCCAAGTTCCTTAATTTTTTCACCCATCTCATCGATTCTCAGGAGTTTCCCGATAGTCGTACTTTCACCACCTGGAATAATAAGACCCTGTATTCCATCAAGATCACTTGTTTTACGCACTTCTATAACATCACAACCTAATAGTTCCAAAACCTTCCGGTGCTCGCGAAAAGCACCTTGTAGTGCCAATACGCCAACACGCTTTTTCATTCTTACCAACCCCGTTCTTGCATACGTTGGGATTCGGTCAGTGTCGATATTTCAATTCCCGACATAGGTTGTCCTAAATCTTTGGAGATCTCTGCAAGTAACTTTGCATCCTTATAGTGGGTCGTCGCCATAACAATCGCTTTAGCGCGTGCTTTTGGGTCACCCGATTTAAAGATTCCTGAGCCTACAAAAATACCATCCACTCCTAGATGCATCATTAATGCTGCATCAGCCGGCGTGGCTATACCCCCTGCAGCGAAGTTTACCACGGGTAGTTTACCGTTTTCTGCAACATAAAGGATTAAATCATAAGGCGCACCCATATTTTTAGCAGCTGCCATAAGCTCTTCTTTCGGCATTAGAGTTAAAGCACGTATTTCACTCATTACGGTTCGCATATGCCTAACTGCTTCAACAACATTACCCGTTCCAGGTTCTCCTTTGGTACGAATCATAGCGGCTCCTTCTCCGATTCGACGTAATGCTTCACCTAGATTACGGCAACCGCAAACAAAGGGCACTTTAAAGTCATGTTTATTAATATGATACGAATCGTCTGCAGGTGTTAATACTTCAGATTCATCAATATAATCAGCACCTAAAGCTTCTAAAATTCGAGCTTCGACAAAATGTCCGATACGTGCTTTTGCCATGACAGGAATAGATACTACAGCCATTATATTCTGAACAATGGAAGGATCCGCCATTCGAGCGACCCCACCTTCAGCACGTATATCCGAAGGAACACGCTCTAAAGCCATTACGGCACATGCTCCAGCCTCTTCTGCTATTATTGCCTGCTCAGGGGTCGTAACATCCATAATGACGCCACCTTTTAGCATTTCGGCAAGCCCAGTCTTAACATTTAATGATCCAATACCAGTCATTTCATAGTTCCCCCTCAAGATTAATTAAAAAAATTAGTTGCGTATAAAAGTCATTTTCTATGATTCCAAAAATGCTAACACCTTACGCTAATTTTGTCAATTTTACTCCTCTTCTTCTGAATCCTCAGGATTATCCCCTTCCTCGATTTCTCCTTCATCTTTCATCAAGACCTTAGCGATCGCAACAACACTACTTGCACCAGTACGCATGGCCAAAACTCCATGTGCGGATCGACCTTGGTTGGATATGCTGGAAACTTGGATGCGGAGCATTATTCCATTATTCGTAATAACCATTAATTGGTCTTCGACCTGAACAACCTTAATTCCAACTAATGCACCTGTTTTAGCATTCAATTTCATGACAATGATACCTTTACCGCCACGTGCTTGGACACGGAATTCCTTGAGATTAGTTCGCTTGGCAAATCCCTTTTCACTCATTGTTAAGAGTTCACCCTCATCACCAATTACATCCATACCGACAACAAAGTCATTTACGTCAAGCTTTATTCCTTTTACCCCGCGCGCTGTACGTCCCATATAACGCACATCAGACTCTGCAAAACGAATAGCTATTCCATTTTTTGTAGCTAAAAATATGTCATCTAACCCTTGGGTTAGCTTAACACCAATAAGTTCATCCCCTTCATCCAAGGTCAAAGCAATTAACCCATCTCTTCGGGATGAGTCATATTCTTGCAATGCTGTCTTCTTCATGATGCCTTTTTTAGTAGCTGTAATAAGGAAGTAATCCGGGCTATAATCCTTAATTGCCATGACTGCTGTTATCATTTCATGTTGGCTCAAATTTAAAAGGTTTATAACGGCAGTTCCCTTACCTACTCGACTGGCTTCAGGAATCTCATGGGCTTTCAATCTATATACTTTCCCCTGTGAAGTAAAGAAAAGAATATAGTGATGAGTCGTCGTCGTAAAGAGATGCTCCACAAAGTCTCTTTCTTTAGTAGCCATCCCGTGTACGCCTTTTCCTCCTCGGTTCTGGCTCTTATATGTATTTAGAGGCAACCGCTTAATATATCCATAATGAGTTACAGTGACAACCACATCTTCCACTGCAATAAGATCTTCAATATCCATTTTACTGACATCAACTGTAATAAGTGTCCTTCGAGCATCTCCAAATTTACGCTTGATCTCTTCCAGTTCAACCTTTATAATCCCAATAACCATAGCCTCTGACGCAAGAACTGACTTCAGATAGGCAATGGTATTCATTAATTCATTATATTGTTTTTCTAGTTTTTCTCGTTCTAATCCGGTCAGACGCTTTAAGCGCATATCGACAATAGCTTGGGCCTGTTTTTCACTTAAACCAAAACGCATGATTAAATTTTGTCTAGCATTCGATTCATCTGCTGAAGACCGAATAGTTTCAATCACTTCATCAATATGATCAAGGGCAATTCGTAGTCCCTCAATGATGTGAGCTTCTGCCTCCGCTTTATTGAGTTCAAATCTGGTTCTTCGGACAATAACATTCTTTTGATGTTCAATAAAGTAACTAATCATATCTTTAAGTGTAAGAGTTCTCGGCTGTCCATTGACTAATGCCAGCATATTTACGCCAAATGTATCTTCCAACTGAGTATGTTTATAGAGCTGGTTCAAAATGACTTTAGGATTGACATCACGTCTTAGTTCAATTACAATACGCATCCCTGACCGATCTGATTCGTCCCTCAGATCGGTAATTCCATCTATTTTCTTATCACGAACAAGGTCTGCAATCTTCTCAATCATTCGAGCTTTATTGACCATAAAAGGGATTTCTGAAATCAGAATGCGACTCTTTCCGGACTTTTCCATGCGTTCAATATGCGCTTTTGCCCGTATCTTAATCGAACCTCTTCCTGTCAGATAAGCAGACCTGATTCCTTCATAACCCATGATCGTTCCACCAGTGGGGAAGTCTGGACCTTTGACATAGTTCATAAGATCATCCATAGATAAATTAGGGTCATCTAGTAAGCCAACGGTCGCATCGATCACTTCCGTTAAATTATGAGGGGGAATATTTGTTGCCATCCCTACAGCAATTCCTGAAGAACCATTAACCAGTAAATTTGGAAACTTTGCTGGCAATACAGTTGGTTCGTCTTGTTTTTCATCATAATTTGGAGTGAAGTCAATAGTATCTTTATCAATGTCTTCTAACATATAAGTTGCTATTTTCGCCATACGCAGCTCTGTATAACGCATAGCTGCAGCAGAGTCACCATCAATTGAGCCAAAATTACCATGTCCATCAATGAGAGGATAACGACTGGCAAAGTCCTGGTCCATACGCACAACCGCATCATAAATTGAACTATCCCCATGGGGGTGAAATTTACCCATGCAATCCCCTACAAGACGTGCTGACTTACTATAAGGCTTGTTAGGGGTCAGACCCAACTCATGAAGGGTATATAATATTCTGCGATGCACAGGTTTGAGACCGTCTCGAACATCGGGCAAAGCGCGGCTAACGATTACACTCATTGAATAATCAATAAATGAATTTCTCATTTCTTCCGCAATTTCAATGGGAAGGACTCTCCCTCCCAATAGTTCATCCGCCATGAATGAGCACTCCTTTAAGTATCTAGATTACGAACATCTTTAGCATAGCGATTAATAAAGTCACGCCGAGGTTCAACCTTGTCACCCATTAAGACTGTAAACATTTCTTCAGTCCTCATAGCATCTTCCATTGTCACTCGCAGGATAGTTCGCTTTGCAGGATCCATCGTAGTTTCCCATAACTGTTCAGGATTCATTTCTCCCAAACCTTTATAGCGTTGAAGCTCTACCTTATCTCTACCTATCTTCTCAAGAATTTTGGTAAGTTCAATATCCGTGTAAGCATATTGAATATCTCGCCCCTTTTTTATTTTAAAAAGAGGCGGTTGCGCAATATATACATAATTATTTTCGATCAAAGGCCTCATATAACGATAAAAGAAGGTTAGTAGTAGTGTTCGAATATGAGCACCATCTACGTCAGCATCTGTCATAATGATTAACTTATGATAGCGTGCTTTTGCAATATCAAATTCATCAGATATACCAGTTCCCATCGCGGTGATCATCGCTCGAATTTCTGTATTTCCTAATATTTTATCAAGTCTCGCTTTTTCAACATTAATAATTTTTCCACGTAAGGGTAAAATGGCCTGGAACCGGCGATCTCGACCTTGTTTTGCAGAACCACCAGCACTGTCTCCCTCAACTATATACATTTCACATAGATCTGGTTCTTTCCAGGAACAATCGGCAAGTTTGCCGGGAAGTGAGGTTCCCTCTAAGGCACTCTTACGGCGAGTTAACTCTCTCGCTTTTCGAGCAGCATCTCTTGCTCGTGCTGCTTGAACTGATTTATCGATAAATTTACGAGCAATCGATGGATTCTCCTCAAGAAAAATACTTAATCCTTCTCCAGTTGAAGAGTCCACGATACCTCTTATTTCACTATTGCCCAGTTTTGTTTTTGTCTGTCCTTCAAACTGAGGATCAGGAACTTTGACAGAAATTACAGCTGTTAATCCTTCTCTAATGTCATCTCCAGAAAGATTGGAATCTGCAGTTTTCAACATATTACTTTTACGAGCATAATCATTAATTACCCTCGTTAAAGCCGATTTAAAACCCGCCTCGTGGGTTCCCCCTTCTTGGGTATTAATATTATTTGCATAGGAAAATAAATTTTCAGCATAACTATCATTATACTGAATACATACCTCAACTTGAACATTGTCCTTTGTCGTTTCAATATAGATTGGCTGAGGATGTAAGCAATCTTTGCTTTTATTAAGATACAATACAAAATCTTGTATGCCACCAGTATGTATAAACGTTTCTTTAACGTTGGTACGTTCATCCGTTAAATTAATTGCAATACTTTTATTTAGAAATGACAGCTCTCTTAGTCGATGGGCTAGAATGTCAAAGTCATAAACCGTTTCTTCAAAAATTTCTGAATCAGGAATAAAGGTTATCTTCGTACCATTAATCTCAGTTGTCCCAATGTTTATCAGCTCCGTAGCTGGCTTCCCTTTGGCATATTCCTGATGATAAACATGGCCTCCTTTAGAAACCTCAACAACCAACCATTTCGATAAAGCATTAACGACACTTAGACCGACTCCATGAAGCCCCCCTGAAACTTTGTAGGCACTTTCACTTCCACCAAACTTCCCTCCAGCATGTAATACCGTCAAAGCAACTTCCACAGCAGGTTTACCGGTTTTAGAATGTATATCTACAGGAATTCCACGTCCGTTATCAATCACAGTAATACTATTGTCTACGTGAATTAAGACATCAATTTTATCACAGTAACCTGCTAAAGCTTCATCAATACTGTTATCGACGATTTCATAAACAAGATGATGAAGCCCACGAGTACCTGTGGTACCAATATACATACCAGGACGCTTACGAACAGCTTCTAAACCCTCAAGCACTTCGATTTGCCCTGCATTATAATTGTCAATCGTACTTTGAACTATTTCTTTGTTTTCTTGCAAAGCTGTTTCCTCCTAAAGAAAACTTGACAAGCGCCGAGGCTTCAGTCTCCGGCGTCGCCATAGTTGCACTTATGCGCTGTCCATGGATCGAATAGTGAACTCGTTCAACTAAAGTTGAACATCAAGTCTTCGGTGACATAAGTCTCCAGTGACGATAGTGTCCGGTGGACACTATCGCCGAAGGCGCATGCTCCATAGATTACTAACCGCCTAAGGATGACTTATGCCGAAGGCGCAGACCACTGAAGTATACTTCAGCGCCGTAGGATGGACTCTACCTCCTTCGCCGCTAAGTGTTTCTATTGGGAAGGCGGCTCGTCGATACTCTATCCTACGCCGGTAGGTATTCCTTTGGGGATAGCGGCTTCGGCGATACTCTCCACCGGAGACTATCGTCACCGAAGGGGAGCCGGGGGTACCACTCCCACTTGTAGAAGTGGGAGTCTTACGATTGGTTAAGTATTGGAGGATTGCCATGACTCAACCAAGGATGGTTAAGATTAGAACACCCTCATGGATGGTGGTTTCATAATGGCGAGAAATGACCTCCAGAAAGTATATAACAATAAGTTATACATTCTGAATAATTACAAAAAATGCCTTCAACCTTATTATTATACACTAAAAATTTAGATGTATCAATTTTAAAGATATTCCGAATTTTTTAAATATCCGTTCCTCCTATTTCAACAAATGAACGTTTATATAAAGTAATTGAAGAGATTGGAGAAAAAAATAAATTAGCAATCGTTATAATTAAGGTCTTTTCTCTTCCAGGTTTAGAGATATAACAGATATTTTTATAATGATTTTTCATATTATTAAAAAACATCTGATTAATTTGTCCTACTTTTGTCATTTCTAAGTCTATAATTGCAATTACTTCATCCTTTTTAATCAAAACATCTCCGCCAAGATGTAAATACAATTAAGTTTCCCTCCTTATGTGTCCTTGTTCCACTCTATAAAGTGTTCCTAACTCAAGTTGATTATCAGCACTTGTCATAGTTATAAGAGTTTGTATGTGTGAAGACTCAATAAACCTTATTAAGTAGTCTCTCCTAAAATGATCCAATTCAGACAACACGTCATCAAGTAGAAGAAGGGGATATTCCCCTTTTTCCTGAAGTATCAGCTCTAATTCCGCAAGTTTTAAACTCAGAACTAAAGAACGCTGTTGCCCTTGTGATGCAAAAAGCCGTGCTGGTTTACCATTTAAAAGAATTTGTAGATCATCACGATGGGGACCAACGAGAACCATTTGACGTTCTATCTCTTGATCTAATTTATCATTCATTAATTTAGGAAATTCAGATATAGCCTCAGTTACCGTTCTTTTGCCCAAAGCATTATAAAGGACCTGTAATTTCTCTTTTTTTGAGGATATATTTCCATAAATAGGGTCCGCTACATCTTGTAAACGTTGCGTCAGCTCTGCTCTATTAAGAATAATTCTTTTTCCCAATTCAATAATTTGTTCATTCCAAAGTTGTAATTGTGAGTATTTTAGAGACTTTTCGATATATGACTTTAATAGAGCACTTTTATGCTGAACCACTTTATTGTAGGCATTGAGAATACTTACATGTCCCGGGCGCATTTGGGCAATATGTAAGTCTAAAAATCTTCTTCTTTCCGAAGGCCCCCCTTTAATCATAACAAGGTCATCCGGAGAAAAAAAGATTACATTAATGGTGCCAACAAAATCAGATAAACGTTGACAAGATACTTTATTAACCTTAACATTTTTTTTCTTATCTTTATAATGACTTTCCAATGATATTTTATGGTGATTAATTAAAAAATCTCCATAAAGATGGAACTCACTTTGCTCCCAACGTAAGAGTTCTTGTTCCCTATGTGCTCTATAGGATTTTCCTGTCAAAAGGTAATAAATACCTTCAATGATATTTGTTTTACCCTGACCATTGTCCCCTATTAAGATATTTGTTCCAGGCATGAATTTAATAATTTCATTTTCATAATTACGGAAATTTTGTAGGCGTATGTTATTAATCATTATATTAGAATTAAGACGTTCTTACAGGCAATACTAGATAAATATAATTTGGATTATCTAAAGGACGCATTACTCCTGGGCTAAATGGTCCAGATAGTTCAAATAAAATTTGATCACTATCTATTACTTTTAAAGCATCAATAAGAAATTTAGCATTAAAAGCAATTGTAACATCCTTACCTTCCATTTCTATCGCTATTTGCTCGGATATTTTGCCTAATTCAGAGGTTTGATCAATTCTTAATTCATTACTTTCAATATTAATTCTTATAATATTGGTACCACTTTTGTCACGGGATAGTAATGATGCTCTTTCTACCGTTTCAAGAAATTCTTTAACAGATAAATTTATCTTGGTCTCACATGTTTGGGGAATAACTTGTTTATAGTTTGGAAATTGACCCTCTATAAGCCGTGAAATCAAATAAATAGATCCAAATTTAAATACTACTTGATTATTACTATAACTAATTGTTAAGACCTCATCTTCATCTCTTAATAAGCGATAAATTTCTGATAATGTTTTTGCAGGAATAATACCGCTAAAATGAGCTTCTTCAGAATTAGATATTTGTGAAATGCTGTATGCTAAACGATGTGTATCTGTAGCTACTAATCTAATATTAGGACCCTCAATTTGCAAAAGTGTTCCATTAAAAACTGGTCTATTTTCTTCTGCAGCACAGGAGAATATGGTCTGTCTAATCATATTCTTAAATATCACAGTAGGTAAAACAAATGATATGGGTTCTATAAGATCTGGAAGTAAAGGGAATTCTTCAGGATCATATCCATTTAAAACAATTTCGGATTGATAATAACATATTGTAATCGCTTTATCCCGTTCTTCTAATGAGATTGTTGTATCTGGTAATTTACGAACAACTTCTGTGAAGAGTTTAGCAGGAACAATCATTGTTCCCGCCTTAGAAACTTGGGCTGGAACTTCACACCGAATCCCCATTTCAAGATCTGTAGCTGCAAAATGTAAAGACTGGTTTTCGGCCTGAATTAAAATTCCTTGAAGGACTGGTAATGGATTTTTACTGGATACAGCCCGTTGAACAGCATTTACACCTGAAAGCAGTGCATCTTTTGAGCAGAAGATTTTCATATGAATCGTATCCTCCTAAAAATGTTAAACTTTTCGTTCTAAACTGAGCTTATTAATAATAAGATAATAAGTAGTAGTTGTAGTAGTATTACATGTCAATATGTGTATAAGTAGACTGACATATTTAGATTACTGAGTAAAAGGATGTTGAAAAAGTTGTGGATAAAAGGATTGTATTATCCACGTGTCCACATTTAAAAATATATCGTAAGGTTATTAACAGGTTATTAACATTTAGATTTATATGAGAACTTTTTTAGAAAGTATAAATTGATCACCAGTTAGAAATGATAATTTAGGTTCCTTCTCGCCATCACGGCATCTAGCCATCCATGGCCATCGCATAAGTGAAACTATGGCAATCGTCTGCGCCAAAACGCTTCTTTGCTAAGTTAACACATGCGAAGACAGTGTCTTCGCGTGGGCGCTAGCCAGGTCTTCTAATCTGATTGAATACGTTGAATTATTTCATTTACTTTTTTCTCTAATAACTGATCATTGATCAAGGCTTGTGTGATCTTATCGTGAGCATGCATTACAGTGGTATGATCTCTGCCACCAAACTCATCTCCAATTTTAGGTAAAGAGGAATCTGTGAGTTGTCGAGAAAGATACATGGCGATTTGTCTTGGAAATGCTACTGCACGGGTTCTTTTTTTAGCCTTAAAATCGTTAGGTGATAAGTTAAAAAATCTCGCTACGATTTCTTGGATAATCTCAATGGTTATCTGCTTGGTGTTATTAGTGGGTATAATATCCTTTAATGCTTCTACTGCGACTTCTGCGGTTATGGGGATTGAACTAAGGGATGCAAAAGCCATGACTCGAATAAGTGCACCTTCAAGTTCACGAATGTTGGAGCGAATCTTATCAGCAATGTAAACCATTACTTCATTAGGGACCTGTAGATTTTCCATTTTTGCCTTTTTCCGAAGGATAGCAATTCGCGTTTCTAAATCGGGTGCCTGAATATCCGTGATTAATCCCCATTCAAAACGAGAACGTAAGCGGTCTTCTAAAGTTGGAATTTCTTTTGGGGGGCGGTCAGAAGAAATAATAATTTGCTTATTAGCTTCATGCAGCGCATTAAATGTATGAAAGAACTCTTCTTGAGTTCGTTCTTTACCAGCTAAAAATTGAATATCATCAATAAGAAGGATATCTACGTTGCGGTAATGATTGCGAAACTCGTCGGGGTTTTCGTCTCTAATGGAATCAATCAGTTCGTTTGTAAACTTCTCACTAGAAACATAGATAACCTTAGTAGTAGGTGACCGTTGCAAAACATGATGACCTATTGCATGCATAAGATGTGTTTTTCCTAAACCAACTCCTCCATAAATGAAAAGAGGATTATAGGATTTGGCTGGTGATTCTGCTACAGCTAATGAAGCTGCATGAGCAAAACGATTGCTATTTCCTATGACAAAGGTGTCGAAGGTGTATTTTGTATTTAAAGAAATTGCAATAGGTTCAGTTTGTTTGGGAATTGTAGTGGGAATAGGCTCAGATAAAATGATATCCTCTCTATAATTACCTTCTGAAGGGGATAAAATAAAACGAAGACTAACAGAATGACCTAAAACGGATTGAACAGAAGACCGAATCATAGGTGCATAACGACTCTCTAACCAATCTTTAGCAAATTCATTGGGGACACTGATAACAAGTGTATCTCCATCAATATTAAGAAGTCGAGTAGAACTCAACCAAGTTTCAAAACTCGGCTTGGAAAGTTCATTTTTCAGTTTTTCTAGCGTTTCCTGCCACAATAATTGGAGTGAGTTCGATTGTGGTGGCATTGATGGACCTCCCTTGTCTCAAAATGAAAGAATAATGACAATAAAAAAGTTATACACAAACTTATGCACATTTGTGGATAACTTAAACAAATTACGTGTTGTGAATAAAATATAACACGATTTGTTGTTGTCGTCAGGTATTGTAAAAACATAATATCAAGTTTCCTTGGGGTTATCAACAAGAATATAGTCGGTTTACAAAATTATTCACAGTGGGATAACTTTTTAACCGATTGTTATCCACAATGTGTTATAGTCCTCTGCTTGACAGAATAAAAATTATTAGAGTATAATCTCTAAGTAAAGTTTGATTGAGTTCGAATGTTTTTTCGTTTGAAATAAAGGAGGTGTCGTTAAATTGAAGAGAACATATCAACCGAAGAATCGGCGTCATAAGCGTGTTCACGGTTTTTTAAGTCGGATGAGTACGCCAACGGGGCGAAATGTAATAAAGCGCCGTCGATTAAAGGGTCGTAAGAAGTTATCAGTTTAAGGCCGCAATTATGTGGCCTTTTTTTAAATAATTTTTCTGAGGTATCATACTAATTCCTATAACGTTTAAATTAAAGCGATGTGAGTTAGAATATGATATATGATATGGAAGCCTGGAGGAATTATGCTACAAAGAAAGTTTCGCTTGCGCCAAAAATCGGGCTTCAAATCAATTTTTGAACTCGGAAAAAATTACTCTGTAAAATATGTTGCTATTTATGTTATTTTTAAAGGTCCTAATCGTTTTGGTTTCATTGCCTCTAAAAAAGTTGGAAATGCTGTTCAAAGAAATAGAGCAAAACGACTCATGAGGGAAGTCGTCCGGCTCCATCTATCGGAAATAAGGAAAGACATTCAAATTATTTGTATTGCAAGAGCAAGAATCAAAGGAGTTTCCTACTCTGAAGTCGAAAACAGTATGATGAATATGTTTAAAAAAGCAAATATATTGAATCTTGATAAAAAGTGAGAAATATAATGAGACGTATTTTAGTTGGTTTAATTCGCCTATACCAAATATTAATTTCTCCTATAAAGGGGCAAACTTGCCGTTTTTATCCGAGCTGTTCAGAATATTCAGTTCAGTCTTTACAGAAATACGGTATTATTAAAGGTAGTTGGAAATCAATTAGAAGAATCCTAAGATGTCATCCATTTAATCCAGGAGGGCATGATCCAGTTTAAGGAGGGCTTTTGTGAGTACTATTGTTGAGGGAATGACTTATTTATTAAACATACTCTATAATTTGTCTACTACGGTAGGTCTACCATATTACGGTGTTGCGATTATACTTTTGACTATTTTGATTAAAACCTTGATTTTTCCTTTAACTTATAAACAAATGGTCTCAATGCGAAAAACAGTTGATTTACAACCAAAGATTAAAGCCCTTCAAGAAAAATATAAAAATAACAAAGAAAAAGCTAATGCCGCCGTTATGGAGCTCTACAAAGAACACCAAGTAAATCCTTTAGGTGGTTGCCTTCCTATTATTATTCAGTTGCCGATTTTCTGGGCGTTATATAGTACTTTGCTTCATTTTCCTTATGATCCAACAAATCCTTCCGCCCATTTGTTTTTAGGTTTTGATTTGACAGAAACCTATGGATTTGCTCTGACTTTTCATTTAATTATACCCATCTTTGCCGCTGCGACAACTTACCTGCAAACTAAATTAACGAGTCCAAATGCTTCCACAGACCCAACCCAAAAGACGATGTTGTACATTATGCCAGTATTTTTTGCTTACATAAGTGCTACAGTGCCAGCAGGGTTAGCCTTATACTGGATAACCATGAACGTTGTGTCGATTTTTCAACAGCTTTTTATTAACAATAGATTAGCGAAAAAAAGTAAGAAAGCAATATAGGGAGCGTGTAAGGCGTGAGGAGGGTCGTTCATGAGGATTGCAGAGAAAACTGGGAAAACAGTTGAAGAAGCTATTATTGCTGGAATTATGGAATTAGCCGTTGATCGTGATCGTGTAAAAATAGAAGTGATAGAGGAGCCTACGAAGAAAGGTCTATTTGGTCTTTTTGGAACAAGTCTGGCGAGAGTACGTGTTTCTTATGAAGACGATCCGGGTTTATTGGCACAAGAGTTTATTCATAAAGTTTGCCATGCTATTAGTGTTAATGCAGATACTCAGGTGAGTAAGGATGGAGAACATTGGCACATTGATATAACAGGTGCGGAGCTTGGGATCCTTATCGGGAGACGTGGAGAAACATTAGATGCACTCCAATATTTGACGAATTTGGCCGTAGCTAAAAAACTATCTGAAAGAGTTCGAATCATTGTTGATGTAGAAGGGTATAGGTTACGTCGCGAAGAAACTTTGGTTCGTCTTGCAAAAAGATTATCAGAAAAAGTTAAGAGGACTGGCACTAGGATAGTGTTAGAGCCGATGAACCCTCATGAACGGCGGATTATACACACTTCTTTACAGGATGAAGCTAAAGTTTCAACATTTAGTGAGGGAGATGATCCGAATAGAAGGGTTGTCATATCACTTAAAAGAGGATAGGGGGGGTAACCTCCCTTTTTTTATTTTACTAAGAAATAAATTATAATTTTGGTCCCTTGTAGCCATCACGACATCTAGCCTATCCACACTGCAGGAGTATGCGTAATGAGTTGCAGTGTGGCGATATGCTCGTCCCCTTATCGTCATGGCGATGCTCTAAACTCGAACATCCTTGTTTTCGAGTATTGGCTGCAGGGACACTTGGCCACCGCATCAGTGCAACAAAGGCGACCGTCTGACCCGAAGGCTTCTCCGCTGTGCTAACCTGTATGAAGACAGTGTCTTCGTGTGGGCGCTAGCCAAGTTTTCTAATATATAATTAAACAGGTATGTAGCTATATAAGTTAGATAAGAATATAGATTAGGAGACTATCGTCACCGAAGTAGAATAAGGAACACCCACTTGAAAAGTGGGAGTCTCGGAATTGATAAATGGAGATGAATTGGTTTGGAAGATACAATCGTGGCAATGGCTACGGCTATGGGTGAAGCAAGTATTCATATTTTGAGATTGAGCGGTTCTAAAGCAGGTTATCTTATTGAAGAATGCTTTGAACCTCGAAATAAGGAACGCTGGTTAAAAAACGATAACTTTTCTTTAAATTTGGGCTTTTTTCATGATGAAAATACGATTCTTGATGAAGTTTTGGTTGGTAGAATGTTAGCTCCTTCTTCTTATACCGGTGAAGATGTTTATGAAGTCAATTGTCATGGTGGTCCTTTTGTGGCTCAAAGAATTTTGCAGGCGTGCATTCGTCATGGTGCACGTTTAGCTGAGCCTGGTGAATTCTCTAAACGGGCGTTTTTGAACGGAAAGCTTGACTTAGTTCAAGCGGAGGCAATCATAGATTTAATCGGTTCTCGAACTGAGACATCTGCGAATTTAGCTTTATCTCAACTGAGTGGTGGACTTTCAGATTTGATTTTAAATTTGAGAGAAGAAATATTAGAAGTACTTGCATTTATTGAAGCAGGTATTGATTTTCCGGAAGATGATGTCGAAAGCTTGGATAGAAAAACTCTTGAATCACTTATTAATAAAGCTGTCGGCAATTCTAGACTTCTATTAGCAGGGAGTAAAACGGGTAAAATACTGAGGGATGGCTTAATCACAGTTATTGTCGGAAGGCCCAATGTTGGTAAATCGAGCTTACTCAATGCCCTTTTACAAGAAGAACGAGCTATCGTGACAGATATACCGGGAACTACGCGTGACGAGATTAGGGAATCTGTCAGTATAGGAGGAATTCTTCTACAATTAGTAGATACCGCAGGTATTTGTGAGAGTCATGATTTCGTAGAACGTCTCGGAATTGAAAGAACGTGGAAGGCATTAATATCGGCAGAGTTGATATTGTTGGTGGTACAGGCTAATCTTCCTCTTACAGAAGTAGAAGACCAAATATTGAATAATTACTCCGACAAAGTGATTGTTATTATTAATAAAATGGATTTGTTAGAAGAAGGTCAAGAAGTTGTATCAGTTAATGAGAGAGGGCTTTGTATTCCTTTTTCGGTTCTTCAACGTAAAGGATTTACAAAGCTCGAAGCAGAAATTAAAAAAAGAGTCTTTAAAGGGGAGACTGTCCTCTCGACAGATGCACTTCTTTCTAATGTGCGACAAATCTCTTCATTAGTGCATTGTGATAATGCATTAAAACAGTCATTAGAAAGTTTGCAGCAGGGAATGCCATGGGATATACTTTCTATTGATATACGACAAGCCTTACAATATGTTTCGGAAATTACGGGTCACAATGTTCAAGAATCTCTTCTTGAGGATATTTTTGCTCGATTTTGTATCGGAAAGTAGGATGAGCTTTGGAATACTTTGCTGGAAAATACGACGTTATAGTTGTCGGAGCCGGGCATGCCGGTTGTGAGGCTGCTCTTGCCGCTGCACGAATTGGTTGTGAGACGCTCTTACTTACATTAAACTTAGATACGATAGCACATATGCCGTGCAACCCTTCTCTTGGGGGGCCAGCTAAAGGGCATTTGATTCGAGAGATTGATGCTTTAGGTGGACAAATGGGAATTATTGCGGATGAGACATCATTACAAGCAAAAATGTTAAATACTGGGAAAGGGCCCGCTGTTCATGCATTGAGAATACAGTCCGATAAACAGGCATATTTCATTCATATGCGTAATGTCTTACTGTCACAACCTAGACTTACAATCATCCAAGGATTAGTAGAACGACTGGTCGTTGACAAGAATATGATGACTGGTGTTGTAACTCGAACTGGTGCACGTTTTGAATCAAATAATGTTGTATTGACAAGTGGAACCTATTTAAGAGGGAGGATTATTATTGGGGCTTCTATGTATCAAGGTGGGCCTAATGGTCAGATGCCTGCAATGTCTTTATCGGATTCGCTAAAAGAGTTTGGGGTTGAATTAGGAAGATTTAAAACAGGAACACCGCCACGAATCCAACGGCAGTCTGTTGATTATACTAAATTTCGCAATCAGCCTGGCGACGAGACCCCATCGCGTTTCTCCTTTATGCCTACTGAGAGCAAGTTTTGGCTAGGTGATCCATCAAAACAAGTTTCTTGTTGGTTAGGATATACAGCTAACAAAACCCATGATATCATTCGGGAAAACCTCTATCGCGCGCCCTTGTATTCGGGGGAAATTGAGGGTATAGGTCCTCGCTATTGCCCATCAATTGAGGATAAAGTTGTACGTTTTGCTGATCGTGAAGCGCATCAAATTTTTTTAGAGCCTGAAGGCTGGAAAAGTGACGAACTTTATGTGGCAGGTTTGTCGACCAGTATGCCTGAGGAGGTTCAAGTTCTTATATTACAGAGCATTCCAGGTTTAGAACAAGTCCGAATGTTACGACCTGGGTATGCAATTGAGTATGATTATGTTTTGCCCCATCAACTTTCCCTTAGTTTAGAAGTGCGCCAACTAAAAGGACTATTTACTGCTGGTCAGTTAAACGGGACATCTGGATATGAAGAAGCTGCCGCTCAAGGGTTAATGGCTGGAATTAATGCTGCACGGCAAGCATTGGGAAAAGACACTTTTATTCTTCGTCGTTCGGATGGTTACTTAGGAGTCTTAGTGGATGATTTAGTCACAAAAGGTGTAAAAGAGCCTTATCGTCTTTTAACATCACGAGCTGAGTATCGCCTTGTTCTGCGCCAAGATAATGCGGATTTAAGGTTAACAGAAAAAGGTCGAGAAATTGAGTTGGTGAATGAGGAGCGTTGGCAGCGTTTTTGCCAGAAAAAGACGAACTTTGAGCATATCAAAGAAATCCTTAGATCTACGGTTTTCTCTCCTCTGAGAGAAGATCTTCAACAGATAATGAATGAAGCAAAATCAACTCCAACACGTGGAGGAATCAGTGCCCAAGATTTGTTACGAAGACCAGAAATGTCTTTTAGCCATTTAATTAAGCTTCTCCCTGAGTTGGAAAGATTCGATATAGAAGTGTTAGAAGAGGCAGAGATTGAAACTAAGTATTCTGGTTATATTGATAAACAATGGGCTGATATCGAAAGATTTTCCAAATTAGAGGAGCGGATTCTACCTGAAACTCTTTGTTATGAAGAAATCCGGGGTTTATCTACGGAAGGAAGACAAAGACTCATGGAAGTTAACCCACTAAATATAGGGCAGGCTTCTCGAATTACAGGAGTAAGCCCTGCTGATGTTTCCGTTTTACTCGTTTCTTTGGAACAACGGCGTAGAAGGGGGAAATAAATGGTGTTTAATGAGTATGAGTCTTTAATTAAGGGGTTAACATATAAGCATATAGGGTGTGAATTATCAGAATTACAGATTACTCAGCTTTGTCAATTCGGTGAACTTTTACTAGAGTGGAACCAAAAATTTAATTTAACAAGAATTATAGATCCTCAAGAAGTTATTTTAAAGCACTTTATTGACTCTATGATTATTTCGAAATATATTCAAGGTATTTCTTTTGCGGATTTAGGTACTGGAGCAGGGTTTCCAGGAATTCCACTAAAAATCCTACGCCCTGAGTTAAAAATAGTATTAGTGGATTCTTTAAAGAAGCGCTTAGATTTCATCGACATTGTTATTGAAAAGTTAGATTTAAAAGGAGTAGTTACTGTTCACTCTAGAGCAGAAGATTTTGGAAGAGACGTGCGTTACAGAGGATATTTCGATACTGTGGCTTCACGCGCAGTGGCCCGTCTGCCGATTTTATTAGAATATGCTCTACCTATTCTCAAAGTGGAGGGGCTTTTCTTGGCCGCGAAGGGATTACAGGCGGGTCAAGAACTAATTGAAGCACAAAAGGCTTTAAAGATACTAGGTGGCATATCCCATGGAATAGAACACTTTAATTTGGGAGATGGTGCAGAGCATCGAGCAATTATAATAATTAGAAAAGTCAAAACAACTCCTTCATTGTACCCACGTAAAGCGGGACTTCTTAGAAAGAATCCTCTTGTATAGTAGTTTTGTTTCATAGGTCCTTACTCTAGAAGTAAGGTCTTTTTTAATGCACGGTGAAGGAAATACGGAAAGAATGTCGAATTTATTACTAGTATAGTATTTTATAAGTTGGAGTGTAGGGGGGTGCAGTTTGGAAGATTCAAATAATCAGAGACTTTGGCAGGATAATGAAAAGGTAATTTCAGAGACTGACTCATACAAGAATGATCGAAGGTATGTAAGGAAACCTCGGGCAGGCATTAATTTCAAAAAGAGTAAAAAATTTTATATTTGTTTAGCTCTTACTCTTTCTGTATTAGTCTTTGCTGGTCTTTCAGTTCTGCTTTATACGTGGGACCACCATCTAATTGCAGAAGGAGTATCCATTTCAGAAGTCGATGTGGGTAATTTAACTCATGAACAGGCAAAAGAGACGATGGATAAAGAAATTAACCGTTTGATGGGGCAAACTGTGAAACTTATTGTTGATCAATACTCGTCTGAAGTCAAGCTTGGGGATTTAGGACTTTTAGTATCGGCTGACTCGGCATTAAAGGAAGCTTATGATGTTAATAGAAAAGGCTCAGTTCTTCAAAAGGTTATGGCTAAATTGTCTGCACCCAAAGGAATACATTTAAGTTTATCTCATAAGTGGGATGATGAGAGATTATTACAAGAGCTCAATAAAAACTTGGAAGGGTTAAATAGACCCTCAGAAGATGCTTCTTTTGAAATTTCTTCACAAAACATGATGATTATCAATAAAGAAACAGTCGGACAAGTAATTGATACTGAGAATTTAATTTCAAAGATTAAAGAGATTGATATTTTTGCGCCAGTACCTGATATCGCTGTACAGTATAAAGAGCATCTTCCACTTTTAACTGCAGCCCAATTGGAAGATCAAAAGATTACGGGTTTATTAGCGAGTTATACCTCGCGATTCGATCCAACACAGACTGCAAGATCGGAAAATGTACGTATTGCTGCAAGAGCTATGGATAAATCAATAATTAAGCCTGGCGAAACATTATCCTTCAATCAGATCGTGGGGGAAAGAACTGTTGAAGCTGGATATAAGGATGCATATGTCATCGTTAACGGGCAGTTTGTTCAAGGATTGGCTGGAGGAATATGTCAAGTCTCTAGCACTTTGTACAATACAGGGTTACTAGCAAACTTGTCTGTCACTCAACGAAGCAATCATGATCTGGCAATCTCCTATGTTCCACTAGGACAAGATGCCACGGTAGCCTATCCAGATCTTGATCTAAAGTTTAATAATAACACGGGGGGTTACCTACTCGTTCGTACAAAAGTGAGTAATAATGCTGTTACTATTGAGCTCTATGGAAAGGTGATTTCTGGACGTGAAATAGTTATTACAAATACGACTGAATCTGTTATTCCCTTTGAGGTACAAAGTCTTGTCGATGAAACTCTTGAACATGGTGCTTCGATTGTAAAACAGGAGGGTCAGCCCGGATATATTGTAAAATCGTTTCGTACAATAAAAATGAATGGTGAAGTCGTGAATACTGAGGCCCTTAAACAAAGTCGCTACTTGCCATTACCTAAAATAATTGCAGTTGGAGCATAAATTACTAAGATATTATTTATATTTTATTAAAAAAGCGCTGAAAGCGCTTTTTTTATTGGAGGGGGTTTGATACTATCATAGAGTATAATGTTATTGGGGGATAAAGGATGTGTGCGCTATTGATAACTAAAGTAGTCGCTGTCGCTAATCAAAAAGGTGGTGTCGCTAAGACGACAACGGCGATAAATCTGAGTGCTTGTTTGTCTGAACTGGGAAAACGTGTTCTGCTTGTGGATTTAGATCCACAAGGAAACGCTACCAGTGGAATGGGAATTGCTAAACATAGGCTTACTCGTTGTGTTTATGACGTCTTAATCAACGATGTACCACTTGAGCAAATAATTATGAAAACTGATCAAAAGTATTTGAAGGTTGTACCTGCTCGAATAGAATTGGCAGGTGCAGAAATTGAATTAGTAACCCAGAGTTCACGTGAAGGAAAATTGAAGAATGCTATTGAAAGCGTCAAGAGAGAATATGATTTTATTTTTATTGATTGTCCACCGTCGTTAGGGCTGCTTACCTTAAATGCTTTAACATCAGCGACGGATGTTATCATTCCGATCCAATGTGAGTACTACGCCCTTGAAGGATTAACTCTCTTAATGAATACATTGGAAAGAGTTCGCAAACATCTCAACCCTAACTTAAACATATTAGGTGCACTCCTGACAATGTTTGATGCGCGCACGAATCTTGCTATACAGGTTGTTGATGAAGTTAAGAAGTACTTTCCACAAAAAGTCTTTCGGACTATTGTACCGCGCAATGTTCGCCTTAGTGAAGCTCCGAGTCATGGAAAGGCAATAAATACTTACGATTCTCGTTCTAGGGGCGCAGAGGTATATCGTGATTTGGCGAAGGAGGTTTTAGAACGTGTCTAAGAAAGGACTTGGCAGAGGACTCCAGGCTTTACTATCTGATGAGTTAGGGGATGATCCAGGCATAAAGGAAATTTCTATCTCGAATATTGAGCCTAATCCAGATCAACCTAGAAGAGAATTTGAACCTCAAGCCTTAAACGATTTGGCAGATTCTATTCGTGTTCACGGTCTATTACAACCAATTTTGGTTAGACCTGTTGGAGAACAATATTTTATTATTGCTGGTGAACGACGGCTACGTGCAGCTAAAATCGCTGGTCTAACCAAAATACAATGTATTGTTCAAATGTGTACTGATCAGGAAATGACAGAACGTGCTCTGATAGAAAATATCCAACGTGCAGATTTGTCTCCTATTGAAGAAGGCTTAGCCTATGAAAGACTTATTAATGAGTATGGATTAAGTCAAGAGCAGGTTGCACAGCGTGTAGGTAAAGCACGAACAACTGTGGCAAATCTTTTACGTGTCATCCTGTTACCTAAAGCCGTGCTCGATTTGTTAAGAAATAGTATGATCTCTTTAGGTCATGCTAAAGTGTTACTAGGTGTCAAAGATACATCCTTACAGGTATTAACTGCTCAAAAAGCAGCAAAGGAACAATTATCTGTTAGAGAGACCGAGAATCTTATTAACAGACTTACTGAAAGAACAGAGAAAGTTAAGCCCGCCCGTGAGCCTTCCCCCTTAATACACAGTATTGAGGATCGTTTACGGACGAGCTTTCAAACCAAGGTTATTGTAAAAGGAGATTATAGGCGAGGTAGTATTGAAGTAAAGTATTTTTCAGAGGATGAATTGAATCGTCTTTTGGAATTGTGGAGCATCCATATAGAATAATATTAAATGTTCCACGTGGAACATTTAACTACTAACTACTTAAATCCAATTTGATTTCAGTAAAAATGTTCCACGTGGAACATTTTTAGATAAGTGGTTAGGAAAGAAGGGAAATAAAGTTGTTAGGAACCATAGTGAACACTGTCGCCATATTGTTTGGAGGTTTGTTAGGACTCTTGTTCGGACAAGCCTTACCGGAGAAAATCAAGAAGACCGTCATTCAAGGAATTGGGCTAGCCGTCTTGCTGATCGGAGGAAGCATGGCTTTGAAAACAAATAATCCTTTAGTAGTTATCGCTAGCCTAGTGTTAGGTGGAATAGTGGGGGAATTGATAAATATTGAGCAACGTTTGCAAGAATTTGGGCAGTGGCTTGAACGCAAATTACCGAAAAATGGTCAAGGGGCTGGATTCACAAAAGCTTTCGTAACAGCAAGCTTAATTTACTGTGTAGGAGCCATGGCTATCATGGGGGCATTGGAAAGCGGACTAAGGGGAAACCATACAATACTATACGCGAAATCGATGTTAGATGGAATTTCGGCACTGGTTTTTGCTTCATCAATGGGAATTGGGGTATTAGCATCAGCGATTCCCGTATTCTTATACCAAGGGTTAATAACTTTCTCGGCAGGACTTCTACAAGGAGTTCTGTCTTCTCAAGTCATTAATGAAATGGGCGCTACTGGAGGTCTCCTTATCGTAGGAATAGGTTTGAATGTCTTAGAGATAAAAGAGATTAAAGTGGGTAATCTATTACCGGGAATATTTATAGCAATCCCAATAGCCATGATGTTTACTAGACTACATTTAGGTATGTAGAATATCAAATTAAAACGAACCATTCCCTATAAAGGATCAAATTTTACGTGAGTTTAAACTCATCTGAAGTATAGTTGAACTTATCCAAGGGCTTAGCGTTACTTAAAAAGTGTAAGACTTGTAGCAGTTGACATTGATATATTAATTATAGAAAGGAAGTGAATAAACCTGGTTATGGTAGAGCATAGTAAGTAAATACTCTATGATACTACCACTTTGTTTGGTCGACAAGGGGAAAGTTGAAACAAAATGTTGCGATTTTTAAAACCAGGCAAACTATTGGGGATACTAGAGGGTATTATGCCTTTGTATTGGTGGGCAATATATGTCTTAATCGCATTAATATTAATTGCTTTGACTACATCAATTTCGCTTTATCGTCGAATGAAACGTTTTGAAGCTTCTTATATAAGCTTACAGACATTTATGGAAGGCCAACAAATGGATACATTGCTCCATGAATATATTCATAAGGTAACTCAAATAGAGCAGAATCTTGAGAAATGTAATTCAAGACTTGCTCATATTGAACCAAAATTAAAAGCCAGTGTAGATCGTGTAGAATTACTCCGCTTTAGAGCATTTGAAGATGTAGGTAGTGATTTAAGCTTTGCCTTTGCGCTCTTAAATCAAGAGGGTGACGGAGTAGTTTTTAGCTCTATCCATAGCCGAGAAGAATCAAGAATGTATGGCAAACCGATTAAAGAAGGACGGTCAGTGTATTCACTGTCAGATGAAGAAAAGGAGGTCATCTCAAAAGCAATGATAGGGCTAAAAATTTAAACGCTCCCTCTCATACGCTCAGATGTATTGACGTGCACTCTTAAGTAGGAATGGGATATGAGAGAACTAATGTTTTCTGACATCCGCCAGACTAAATTAAGACGGGTATTTTGCAACACCATGTATTCCATAAAGCCGCCGACGTTTACAATGCCAGTCATATGGGCTTCTCCAACTTCTGGAAGTTTCTTATTTACTCCTGCCCCAGGTTTCAAAGGTCCATCCGACAATGTAATGCACCCGATAGAGTCCAAACGCCCAAGACAGGCATCAACTGCAATAATAAATGGGTTTCCAAAAGTTTGTTGTATATTATTGATGTTTTGCTCCAGATTTGTAGCATGTACTGGGTCATCCAATGTACCGTAGACATGAAGTTGAGGTAATTTTAGACGGGAAAGATGCGTGCCAATCAATGGACCCAACGCGTCTCCCGTTGAACGATCGGTTCCAATACATAAAATTACGGCAGGGCGTTTCTGTATGGATACGAATAGATTAGAAAGCCGTGTTTCAAGTTTCGCTTTAGCGCTATAATCGTCTATGTGGGCTTTTATTTTTTGGGTATCAGTCATAAATGAAAATAAACTCACAAGCTGCCCCCTTACTTTAAATTACTATAATGGAAACTCCTTCGGATGGAGAACTACTCCATCTGAAGTTTAGTTGAGATCATATCCAGCGGCTTGAAGGGTCTTATTGACCGCTTGGAGATTAGCGGCGGTTAGCCAGTGGATAAATTTTAAAGCATTCACTAAATTATTTCCCAAATTACACTGTTTTTATGCATGAGATGCTGATCTTAGCCATAAGGATGATGGCGAGGAGGGAGTAATCATGCAGTGGAAGACAACGTTTCAGGTTGCTGCAACATATGTTGGAGCAGTAATGGGGGCAGGATTTGCTTCTGGTCAAGAAATCCAACAGTTTTTTGCACGCTTTGGTCATTGGGGGTTAATCGGGGTTGTTTTGAGTTCTTTTCTCTTTTCGCTCTTGGGTTGGGCAATGATAGATTTACAAGATCGATGGAAGATCTCTTCTTATAACAATTTCTTTGACTGTTTACTTGGTCGAAGATTAGGAAAATGGGCAGATGGACTCGTAAGTATCCTATTGTTTGTGGGAATGCTGGCAATGATATCCGGTAGTGGGGCGCTCTTTCATGAGTATTTTGGATTTTCTAAATGGTTAGGGATTTTATTAACTAGTTGTATTATTGGATTAGCTTTATGGTATCGTGGAGAAGGTGTCTTATGGATAAATTCAGTTCTTATACCCTTGAAATTTATATTTTGCTTAGGGATTGCTACTGCAGCCATATTTTTATCAACAACTGGGGACGGCGAACCTGTTGTGATGCTTCCAAATCCTATTGTGAGTAATTGGATAATCTCTGCTGTCCTATATGTTTCCTTTAATGTAACCTTAGCAATGGTAGTATTTGCATCGCTCGGTCGAGAAGTTCAAAAGACAGGTGCACGTTTAGGAGGGATTTTTGGCGGAATTGCTCTTGGGTTGTTTGCTTTCTCTATAGGGGCATCATTACTCCGTTTTCCAGATATATTAGGTTTAGAAATCCCTATGGTTGGAATTGCAGGTAAGCTAGGGGATTGGCCTGCCTTTTTCTACGTTGTAGTCTTATGGTTAGCTATGATCACTGCTGCAGTTGGTAATGGTTTTAGTCTTGTTAGCCGAGTGGTTGATTTTGGAAGGTTGAGTTATGGCAAGGCAACCCTTATATTATTTCTCCTGCTTCTACCTGTTGCAGGTGTAAAATTCTCCCAGATAGTACAGCTGGTATATCCTTTGTTTGGTTACTTAGGACTTGTTTTCATGCCGACAATTCTATATTTCTGGCGCAGAGGATAAAGGAAAAGGGGCTTAGCGCCACTTATACATGAAGAAATAACAAAGGCATAGTGGCGGCTAGCTATCGGATAAAATTAGGTATTCGAACGACGAAAGATGGATTTGCTTTACAAGTGGAATTTTTGCTATAGTAGAAAGGAACAAGTTATAAAATAACCGACTGAATATATATGTTGGTATATTAAGTGAACTCGTTCAGCTAAAGCTGAACATCGAGACTTCGATGACGTAAGTCTCCAGTGGAGACTTACGTCGAAGGCGCAGAGCCACTGACGAATACTTTCGCGCCGTAGGATGGACTCTACCTCCTTCGCCGCTAAGTGTTTCTATTGGGAAGGCGGCTCGGCGATACTCTACCCTACGCCGGTAGGTATTCCTTTGGGGATAGCGGCTTCGGCGATACTCTCCACTGGAGACTATCGTCACCGAAGCAGGGTACGGGGGCCCACTCCCACTTGAAGAAGTGGGAGTCTTACGATTGGATAAATGATCTTTGCGACATATATGATGACAAAGGGTGAGACTGTGAAATCTTTATATGAACAAGCGTTAGAGTATTTGGAAGAGGGTTACTATGATGAGGCAGCAAATGCTTTGCAATCATATCTCAATGATAATCCGACAAATGCGATGGCCCATAATAAACTTGGAGTTGCTTTAGCCAAAAAGAAAAACCGAAAAGAAGCAAAGCAATGTTTTGAAGAGGCATTGAAATACGATGCACATCTTGTCCACGCTTTAAATAATCTTGGCAATATTGCTCGGGAAGAGGGAAACCTGGAAAGGGCAGTAGAATACTATCAAAAAGCAATTCATATTGATCCAGACTATTCGCTCCCTCATAATAACTTAAGCGTGGTATACAAGCAGCTTCACCGTTATGGAGACTTCATTCGAGAGATTAAAACAGCAAAACGCTTAGAAAACAGAAAGGTTCATAATCCTAAAGGAAGGCTTGACTTCACGAGTTGGCTTAAAGAATTGTGGTCTAAGCCACATAAATAAGGGGAACGAAAATGGATGAACGACACTATTTAGTAGGCACAGCAGGGCACGTGGATCATGGAAAAACTGAGTTGATTCGGGCTCTTTCCGGTATGGAAACAGACCGTTTAAAAGAAGAAAAGCGGCGAGGGATCTCTATTGAACTTGGGTTTGCGCATATGACCCTACCAAGTGGTCGGCAAGTTGGGATGATCGATGTTCCAGGGCACGAACGCTTTGTGCGTCAGATGTTGGCGGGGGCCAGTGGGATGGACATTGTGTTACTAGTCATCGCGGCAGATGAAGGGATCATGCCCCAAACTCAAGAACATTTGGACATATTAACATTGCTAGGAATACCTAGAGGGATTGTTGTTTTAAATAAGGCAGACCTTGTGGACGAAGATTGGCTTGAACTCATGGTAGAAGAGGTTAACGAGAAACTGGAAAAAACTTCTTTTAATCAAGCAAGGATATGCTGTGTTTCTGCTCTGACGGGTAAAGGGATAGATGGGCTCCGGCAAACCATTGATGAATTACTTTCAGAGGTAGAGAGTAAAAAATCGACAGGTCCAGTTAGGATGCCGATTGACCGAATCTTTAGCATTCAAGGTTTTGGCACAGTTGTAACAGGAACCCTCCATAGTGGGACAGTGGAATTGGGGCAAGAGTTAGCAATTGAACCTGGCCACCTTATTGCAAAGGTTAGATCCCTACAAGTGTATAAAAACAAAGTAAATTCTGCAGGAGCTGGACAAAGGGTGGCTGTAAATCTTGCCGGAGTTGATGTTTCTGAAGTGGAGCGAGGTTCAGTACTTGTAATACCTAAGACGTTTAAAGTTGGAAAGATTTTAGACCTAAAGGTAACTAACCTTCCTTCAGCAGAGAAGCCCTTAATACAAAGGCAACGAGTTCGTTTCCATCTCGGAACGACTGAGATTCTAGGACGCATACATCTTTTGGAACAAGAGGAGCTCTCTCCAGGTCAAGAAGGATTTGCCCAAATATTGCTTGAAGAACCAGTTCTTGCAGCACCCGGGGATCGTTTTGTGCTGAGGTTTTACTCTCCTACTCATACGATTGCAGGGGGTAAAGTACTTAGTGTAGCAGAGTTCAAGCTTAAAAGGTTTAAGGAAAGTGTTTTAGCCCATATGAGAGTAAAGGACCAAGGGGATCCGCTTGACCTTTTAGAAAGAGAAATGGACGATCCCAGAACGAGTTCAGATTTAGCGACTCTCTTGCATGTCAATTCCGCTGAATTAAGGGAGAGTTTAAAATCTCTAGAAAAATTAGAGAGATTGGAAATTTGGATGGAAGATAGTGTCTCTCTCTACTGGAGAAAAACCGCTGCGGAAGCGTGGAGGTCAAAACTAATCAGCGTTGTAAAGTCACACGAAGAGGAATTTCCTCTGCGCGGAGGAATTAGTAGGGAGGAATTAAAAACTCGCCTTGGAATTTCCTGGACACATCGCCGTTGGCAAACGATTCTTGAACAAGGATGCATACGGAAGTTTTATCGTATCTCTGGAAGCAAAGTTCAATCAAATGAAGAGGTTCAACTACCACCGAGGATTATAAAGCAACTCGATGCGTTGCGGTCGTTTTGGCAGAATGTTGGACTTATGCCCCCCGAATTAGGGACAGTAGCGGGAGCATGTGATATCCTTAAGATGGAAATACAAGAATATGCTGGATATTTATGTGAACTAGGAGAATGGGTCTCTATTAGTGGATTCTATTTTAGAAGTGACGATATTCAACAGGCAAAGTTAAGTTTGATAGAGTTATTAAAACTACAAGGGGAAGTTGGAGTCGCTGAAGTCCGTGAGTTATGGAAAACATCTCGAAAATATACGGTTCCTTTATTGGAGTTCTTTGATCAGAAACGCGTGACACAGCGAAAAGGGGACAAACGGACTCTGTTTTAGAGCAAATATCAGACCATCGAGACTTCGGTGTCAAAAGCCTTCAGTGACGCTAGTGGACACTTGCGCTGAAGGCTCATGCTACAGAGAATGCTAACCGCCTGAGGATGACTAATGCCGAAGGGCTGACCACACAAACAATACTGTCGCCCGAAGGATATCTACCCATAGAAGCAGAATTTGGAGTACCTAATTGAAGAAGTGAGTGTCCATTTTAGTGAACTCGTTCAACTAAAGTTGAACATCGAGTCTTCGGTGGGGGACTCTACCTCCTTCGCCGCTAAGTGTTTCTATTGGGAGGGCGGCTCGGCGATACTCTCCACTGGAGACTATCGTCACCGAAGCAGAATAAGGTGTAAGACTCCCACTTATAGAAGTGGGAGTCTTACGATTTAGATAAATGTTCCTATTCCAGGGCAAGTTGGGGCTGTTGCAAAACGAACTGAAGGTTCGTAATAAGGTATCAGCCCCTTTTATATATCTGAAAGAAAACGGATGAGTTTTGCCAAATGGAGTAGTTCTTTGGATAAAGAGCTACTTGGGATCTGCCCTGGGGAGGAGCGCTTTTCTGCTGTGTTAACCTGTGCGAAGACGGTGCTGCAAGAAGGTTTAACCCGTGCGAAGACGGTATCTTCGTCGTTCTGCACACGTCTGCGAGTTCCGCCGCTGGTGGGAAAGTCGGTGGGGATTCTTGCTCCCTAGATTGCTCAGGTATAAAGCAGGCTACAGCAACGCTGTATAAAATGCTGATAATTACCAATACTAATCACAAAACAAAAAGAAAAGGTGATAGTAATGGAAGTCCGTGAGGAATGGGGAACAAGGGCTGGTTTTATTTTAGCCGCTGTAGGATCCGCTGTTGGACTAGGAAACATTTGGCGTTTTCCATATGTGGCATATGACAATGGGGGAGGCGCATTTTTCATTCCGTATTTATTTGCGCTTATAACTGCTGGTATACCGCTTCTGATTATGGAATTTACAATGGGTCATAAATATCGTGGTTCTGCACCGTTATCTTACACACGCGTGAATAAGAAAACTGAGTGGATCGGTTGGTGGCAAGTAGCGGTAGCTTTCATAATTTCTACATACTACTCAGTTATTATTGCCTGGGCAATGGCTTATACGTATTTTGCTGTAGGGCTGCAATGGGGAGACGATCCAGGTGGATTCTTAATGGGGGAATACTTAAAACGAGTGGATATTGTTAACGGGGCACCCATCGGTTCTGTAGGATCGATCGTTCCTCAAGTTTTTATTCCGCTAATACTCGTATGGGTTATTAGTTTAGCAATATTGTTTAAAGGTGTTAAGAAAGGGATAGAAAAGGCAAATCGCATTTTTATTCCAACATTACTTGTTATGTTTCTAATTATTGTTTTTCGCGCCCTTACCTTGGAAGGTGCCGCTCTTGGGCTAGAAGCATTCTTTAGGCCAAATTGGAGTGAAATTGCCTCACCTGCAGTTTGGGTTGCCGCTTATGGACAAATTTTCTTCAGCTTATCAATTGCCTTTGCAATTATGATTACATATTCAAGTTATTTGCCTAAGGACGCTGACATTAACAACAATGCATTCATTACAGCTCTTAGCAATTCAAGTGTTGAGCTTTTGGCTGGCTTTGGTGTTTTTGCTACCTTAGGGTTTATGGCAAAACAGGCCAATGTTCCAATTGAAGAGGTAGCTACGGCAGGTATTGGTTTAGCGTTTGTTGTGTTTCCAGAGATATTAAACTCGTTCCCTGGTTTTAACGGTTTTTTTGGTTTGTTATTCTTTGGCTCGTTAGTATTTGCAGGGTTATCGTCATTAATTTCTATTGTCGAGACCTTTATTTCTGCGGTACAGGATAAATTCAAGGCGTCACGGACAAAATCAGTTGTGATCGGCGGCGGTCTTTCAGCATTGATTTCAATTTTGTTTGCAACTCAAGGAGGATTATTCTTTTTAGATGCTATGGACTACTTTATTAATACGTTTGGTATTGCTTTAGCAGGTCTTGTATCGGTTATTACAATTTCGTGGTTTGTAAAGAAGTTAAAGACCTTCCAAGACCACGCTAATCTAACTTCGGACTTGCGTACCGGTTTATGGTGGAGAATTTGCTTAGGTATTGTGACACCGGCAGTATTAGGCTATATGTTCGCCCTAAATCTTATCGATAACTTGAGAAACAATTACGAAGGTTATCCGACCCTGTTTCTAATTTATTCAGGTTGGGGAGTAGCAGTTGCAGCAATCGTTGCTGGCTTTATCATGGCCTCTCTGAAGTGGAGAGAAAAAGAAATGGAAGAGCTAGCTTACTCTGAAAATAAAGGAGCAGACGAATTATGAGTGGCAGCGCAATAGTAATGATGTTTGTCGGTATTATTGTAATATGGGGAGGACTTGCAGCAAGCATTTGGAATGCAATAAAAGTATCGAAGCAGAAATAGATATATTTTATGAAGCAGGGATGAGACAGAAGTATAATGTGATTAATAAAGGCATCGGGTTGATACCACCGATGCCTTTATTGATGCGCTTTCCAAGTAGTATTTTATGCTGCTGGCTGCTCATATAGATTATCTTTTGTCGTAGACTGACTTGCTCGATTTGGCAACAACTGCTTGCATAAATACATAAAGTCGTGGTGCGATGTACAAAAAGGGCTTCTTGAAGATATAATTGAGATTTCACATGTTTTCTGCAAAAATTTTCGGACAACGCGCAGGGAAAAAGGTTGCAGCGAAGAATAAACATATCTTAGGGGCGAGTGAGAATGAAAACGGTTCGAAGGATGGTTCTTATGAATGGCCGAGTTCTAAAGTAGAAAGGGGTATTTTGTAAATGTATGTTCGTCAATTTATGACAGCTCAAGTCTTCACAGTGAACCCGGAAGATTCTATTGCTGATACTGTGGTTCTTATGAGGGAAAAGAAGATTAGCCGAATGCCAGTCGTGGAAAAGGGTAAACTTGTCGGATTTGTGACAGATGGGGATCTTAGAGAGGTCTCTCCTTCGCCGGCGACTACTCTGAGTATTTTTGAACTTAATTATCTTATAGCCAAAACCCCCATCCGTGAAGTAGCAATTAAGAAGGTAGTGACCTGTCACCCTGACACTAAGATTGAGGAAGCAGCCTTGTTAATGAGAGATCATAAAATTGGTGGATTACCTGTGGTTGATGAGGGTAAGGTAATTGGAATTATTACTGGATCAGACATATTGGATGCATTTTTAGATATAATGGGATTTCGTAGTCCTGGACAGCGAGTAATGATTGAAACCAAGAATGAAGCTGGTGTCATGTTAGACCTTGCCGTCACTATTAAGGAGTTTGATGTTAATATTGGGAGTTTAGCGGTATATCATCTAAAAGATAATAAAGTTCAGATTCTTGCCCGTCTTCAGGGTGACAATGTAGCAGAAGTTAAAACTTCTTTAGAAGAAAAAGGGTACCAGATCAAAAAGTAATTTACTTCCAACCACTGATGAATGAAATGAATTCTTATTTCAGAGTAGCCTTTCATACCGCTGCCGCGGTACCATCAGATGATAAAAATAGGTCCCTCAGGTCGGGCAGCTTCTCCCACTTCCTGCAAGAAAGCAATTCGTGCGAAGACAGTGTCTTCGTGTGGGTACCAGCCAAAGTTTTTCAAATAAAGGAAAGAAGAAAGAAAGCGCTAAAATGAATTTAAATTCAGCGCTTTCTTTCTTCGTAAAAAGAGATATAATTAGAGTATTAAACTGTAGAGATAAATGAGGAGATAGAGTAATGTATCTTTTTAATCGATCTATATCCGTGAATGTCCGTTCAATCGATACAAATACTGTAACAGTGGATGGAGTTTTTTTGGATAGCTATCATGAAATTTGTATGACTCTCTTAGTAGATATAGAGAGTCATACAATTACGTCAGCTGGGGGGGAATTCCGGCGGGTTCCCCACACAGATTGTATGGAAACCCAAAAACGAATTAAAGAACTTATAGGAATTAACTTAAACCGAAATGTGCGTAAGCAAGTTCAAATGGCGGTTGGGCTAAAACACGGATGTACACATTTAACGGATCTTACACTGGAGTGTATAAAAGGATTTATGCAAGCTACATACCAGTTGATGCATCTTACGATGCAAGCCGACCAAGTTAATGAACTAGTTGAACAGTACCTCGCAGGTAACTGTTTTCACTATAAGAATCTTAGCCCGTCTAAATAACTCTAACTCATTTTATCGTTTGGATTGGTATATGCTATTAAGATGGTTTCCGAGCTCTTATTTGAGGTATTAAATTTTGTTTCTAAAGCTTTAAGATCTTCGATTTGGCCGTTCGTTAAATCAGAGAATAAAATTTCAGAACGATTCATTTCAAAACCTCCTTTCTAATATTTAAACTCAGCCCTACTGTTAATCTTGACATTCTTAGTTTGCTCAAGATTATGGAAATTTAAACCTTATTTTTTATGTTTCAAATAAAATAAATAATCCAATTCGCTTATTTACTTCCCTAATTATTACGAATGTGATAAAATTACTGTCGATAGTATGGGGATGGATGGTGGCTGGTGCTGCTCCCGGACTTCAAATCCGCGTGTCGGGACGCAGAACGTTCCGAGGTGTGTTCGATTCGCACGCGTCCCCGCCATAATCAAGTTCGATGATTGAGATTTTAATATGCACAGTACATTTTGCGTTTAATCTTTGGACAGGTTCAGGAAGATTCAATCTGGAGTAAGTCTTATAATGTTTTGTATAGGCAGCGAGAAGCTGCCTTTTGATGTATTGGGATGTCAGAGAGTTAAATAGAAACTTTGCCGATGGGTTTATTCAATCGTAAGACTCCCACTTCTACAAGTGGGAGTGGTACCCCCGGCTCCGCTTCGGTGGGGATAGAGTCCCCCACCGAAGACTCGATGTTCAACTTTAGTTGAACGAGTTCACTCGATGCCTGCTTCTAACCTCGAATATCCGTGCTCTAGTCTTGGCAACAGACCCTAGGTAATGGTGGCGCTAAGCCCCTGGATTAAGTTCAACTCAGCTCAGATGGAGTAGAGCTCCATTCGAAGTAAGTTTCATATATAAGGGGGAGACGATGTGAACCTGATTGATGTTCTTATTGTGGGATTTGTCTTGTTAGGAGCGTTACATGGCTATCAAAGAGGCTTAATAACAAGTATTGTAAATTTTTTAAGTTGGATTATAGGTTTCTTGGTGGCTTCGTGGCAATACATGGCCGTTCTTCGCTGGACTGAACAATACTTTCCACTTCAGCAATGGTTAGAGCCAGTGATCTATCGAGCACTGCTTCCCACTGTGGAGTCTAAAGCATCATCTTTACAACAAAAGGTTTTAGGAAATATTTTTGGGGCAATTCCCGAAGAATGGAGCAGTATTTTTTCTTCGTTGAATCTAACTGGAGTGAAGATGCCACAAACCATTGAACAAATGACTCATAGTCTGGCAGGAATAGTTACTGAGAACATCTTAAGCCTTCTTGCTTTTGGCCTCGTGTTTTACTGTGTTGTGTTATTAATGCAGTTATTAGCAGCTATTCTCCTTCGTCCCTTTGGCAGTTTGATTGGATCGTTTAATCGCGGAGGGGGACTTATGTTTGGAGGGTTAAGTTCCCTTATTGGTTTGTCTGTTTTGGCAGGCTTATTGTCTCCCTTCATACAGCTGGGTGTAGGTGGTAGTTTTACTGGGCTCATACAGAACGCATACTTTTACCCTTATTTAGTAGAGACTTTTAATGTCTTGGATCAGCTGTTTTCGGCCCAACTTAGAGAAAAGCTATTTGAACCATTATCAATGGGTAAGGGAGTTTGGTTTTAGCACATAATGGAAAATTATTTCAGGTATCAGAAGTCTAGCTGAATTTATACAGGGACTTAGCGCCGCTGGCCAAGGATGGCCGAGTGTCCCTGTAGCCCGAAGACACTGTCTTCGCACGAATTAGCCTTCTTGCAGGATGGCGAGAAGGGACCACTTAATGACTGTTAAGAAGCGGGAATCTTAGTGGAAGTTGGTCATCGTATAAATCAAACGGAGAAGAAGAAGACTTAAGAGTATCGGGTAGAGTAATTTAATGTAAATTAATTCAGGCTGTAGAGGTGATTATATTTGAGTTCGAAGAAGGTAAAATCAGCATGGGATGAACTAAGAATGTCAGAGAAAGAATGTCAAGCGATCACAGAATACCTCTCCTTCCTTAGTAAAGGAAAAACGGAGCGAGAATCTTGGCAGATCCTTGAGGGGTGGGCCCGCAAAAAAGGGTTTATACCCCTTGATGAAGTGAAGGATTTTAAATCTGGACAAAAGGTCTCTCTGGCAGTACGGGGCAAAGCAGGTATAGTGGCAATTGCAGGGCTTCGACCGTTAAACGAAGGTTTCAGATTAATTGTGACACATATTGACGCTCCTCGGTTAGATATTAAACAACGCCCTCTCTATGAAGAAGAAGGGCTGGCTTTTTTAAAAACTCATTATTATGGAGGGATTAAAAAATATCAGTGGACCGCCTTACCGCTCGCTCTTCATGGCGTTGTTATCTTGCGCGATGGGCATAAGGTTGAAATTATAATTGGGGAAGACGAAGAAGATCCAATCTTTACTATTTCGGACTTGCTTCCACATCTAGCTAAGGACCAAAATAAAAAGAAATTAAGAGAGGCTATATCAGGTGAAGGCCTCAATCTTTTGTTAGGCCACAATCCTTCCACTGAGGATGGGGAAGAGCGTGTAAAATCAGCGGTTCTCCATATTCTGGAGGACAAACATGGTATTAAAGAGGACGACTTTGTGAGTGCCGAGTTAGAGGTAGTGCCTGCCGGAAAAGCTCGCTATTCAGGATTGGACCGGAGCTTTATTGCAGGATATGGCCAAGATGATCGAATTTGTTCCTTTGCCGCTTGGAAAGCACTTGAAGAAATTAAGCAGCCAGAGTGGACTGCGATTGTTGTTTTTGCAGATAAAGAAGAGATCGGCAGTGATTCTAATACGGGTATGAAAGCACGCTTTTTGGAGAATTTTATCGCCGAACTCATCACCTTACAAAATGGTAGTTACGATGGATTAATGGTTAGGCGTGCTCTGGCTAGGGCCAAAGCTCTTTCTGCGGATGTCACAGGTGGATACGATCCTAATTATGCGGAGGTTATGGACAAACGTAATGCGGCCTTTTTAGGACGAGGTCTGGTAATAAGTAAATATACGGGTTCTGGGGGAAAGTATGAAACTAGTGATGCTAACCCAGAATTCGTGGCGGAGGTCCGTCGAATTTTCGATGATGCCAAGGTCTCTTGGCAAGCTGCTGAATTAGGGAAGGTTGACCAAGGCGGCGGTGGTACAATCGCCCAGTATATGGCAGTTTATGGAATGGAGGTCTTGGATTGTGGAGTAGGAATCCTGAGTATGCATGCTCCTTGGGAAATATCATCCATAGCAGATCTGGTCATGATGATGCGGGGGTATCAGGCATTTCTGAGAAATTATGATTAATACATAGACGGAAGGGACAACTCATGATATGAATGCTACTTGGTTTAAGGATAGTAAGTGATTGCATTTACTCAACCTAATGAACAGTGGAGCCTTGAGAGAGAACTGCGTCGTCAAACTCATAGTGTATTTCTAAAAGAAGAGAACTCCACACAAAATATTTTTATGGCAGATCCCATGAAGCGTTAAAACTATTGGGTAGATTCACTTATTTAAGATTTAATATGAGAAGTAAAAGTGATGTACGATCTCCTGCGTTCGTACTCAGTGCATCGAAATTCGAACCTCGATTTAGAGAGGAGGAGTAAATAGTTGATTCTGTTAAATGTAGGAGATATTGTTCGTCTTCGTAAACCTCATCCCTGTGGCAGTACAGATTGGAAAGTGATGAGAACAGGGATGGACTTTCGGATACAATGCTTAGGCTGTCAGCATCAAGCCTGGATTCCTAGAGTCAAACTTGAACGTAACTTAAAAGAGATACTTCATCATGCCGATGAAAATTGAGAAGAGTGGTTGCAGAGTAGGAAAACATCACATATAATCTGTAAAGATAGCTCGTCTGCGTATTAGGAGGAGGTTCAAAGCATGACATTACATGCGGGAATTGTGGGTTTGCCTAATGTTGGTAAGTCGACGTTGTTTAACGCCATTACCCAAGCGGGTGCTGAAGCGGCAAATTACCCATTTTGTACGATTGATCCGAATATTGGAATGGTGGAAGTTCCTGATTTTCGTTTGCAAAAACTGGCGGATATGGTTCATCCTAAAAAGATAGTTCCAGCAACTGTCGAGTTTGTAGATATTGCCGGACTTGTTAAAGGAGCGAGTAAAGGAGAAGGCTTAGGGAATAAATTTTTGTCTCACATCCGCGAGGTCGACGCTATTGTACATGTTGTGCGTTGTTTTGAAGATGAGAACGTTGTCCATGTCGAAGGAAACGTAAATCCTAAACGGGATATTGAGACGATTGATCTTGAGTTAGTCTTAGCGGATATGGAGGGTATAGAGAGACGTTCAGATCGCACGTCGAAACTCTTGAAAACGGGGGACAAAAAGGCTCAAGGGGAAGTTGATCTCTTGGAACGCTTGAAGGAAGTTTTCAATCAAGGTAAAGGGGCGCGCTCATTGACCTTTACGGACGAGGAACGAGATATTCTCAAGGGATTTCCGCTCTTGACGCTTAAACCCGTGCTATATGTCGCGAATGTCGGCGAAGCCGGACTTGCAACTGCAAGTGACAATCCCTATGTTCAACAAGTTATGGAAATCGCCGCCGAAGAGGGTGCTGAAGTAGTTGTAGTCTGCGCACAGATAGAAGCGGAAATTGCAGAACTTGAGGCTGACGAAAAGGATGCTTTTTTGGAGGATTTAGGGCTTGCAGAATCGGGACTAGATCGTTTGATTAAGGTTGCCTTTCAGTTGCTGGGTCTAACGACGTTCTTTACTGCAGGTCCAATAGAAGTGAAGGCGTGGACGATCTATCAAGGAACAAAGGCTCCTAAGGCAGCGGGGGTAATTCATACAGATTTTGAACATGGATTTATCCGAGCCGAAGTAGTCTCTTACAAGGACTTTGTAGCGCACAACGGGTTGAATGGTGCAAGAGATAAAGGGTTAGTTCGTTTGGAAGGTAAAGAGTACATTATGAACGATGGAGATATTGTTCACTTCCGCTTTAATGTATGATTAAAAACTTTGTTATCCAATAGTAAGACTCCCACTTCTACAAGTGGGAGTGGTACCCCCGGCTCCGCTTCGGTGGAGGTAGAGTCCATCCTTCGCCGCTGAGTGTACCTTTTGGGATCAGCGGCTTCGGCGATACTCTCCACAGGAGACTATCGTCACCGAAGACTTGATGTTCAACTTTAGTTGAACGAGTTCACTTTCAATTTAAATTCAAAAGATATGTAAGATCTAGATTAGAAGTTGCTTTTTAGAGGATCAAATGATATAATTTTTGCTTGGTAGTCTAAATATCCCTGCTCCGTAAAATCGGGGCCGCTTAGTCCGAGGGGAGGTGCAAATATGAAAGCGTATGAAATACTTTATATCATCCGGCCAGATCTGGATGAGGAGGCAACCACAGCACTGGTTGACCGTTTAGGTGGGCTCGTAACCAGCAATGGTGGTGCAAACCTAACGGTAGAAAAGTGGGGTAAACGTCGGTTGGCCTATGAAATCGAAGATTATAAAGAAGGCCAGTATATTCTGATGAACTTTGAAGGCGAAGGCCGTACATCTCAGGAAATTGAGCGGGTTATGAAAATCTCCGACGATGTAATTCGTTTCTTAACCGTTAGAAAAGATGATTAAAGGACGGTGGGGCACATATGTTGAATCGTGTCGTTTTGATTGGCCGTTTAACGAAAGACCCCGAATTGCGCTACACGCCAACGGGTGTAGCGGTCGCTAATTTTACGTTAGCGATCGATCGCAATTACAAAAATGCTCAAGGGGAAAGAGATACCGACTTTATTAATTGTGTAGTCTATCGCCAGCTTGCCGAACTCTGTGCAAATTATTTAGCAAAGGGAAAACTCGCAGCTGCAGATGGTCGTATTCAAGTACGTTCGTATACTGGACAAGACGGTCAAAAACGCTGGGTTACAGAGGTTATAGCTGAAGATGTTCGCTTCTTAAGTCCAAAAGACAGTGGAGGCGGAAGCATAGAATCAAAATCTCAAGGCGGGAATAGCTCATTTGGACATGAAGTGAATTTGGATGATGACATCCCATTCTAATAGGGGAAGGGGAGAATTAGTATGAAACGTGAACGCGGACGTCGCCCACGTAAGCGGGTATGTAGTTTTTGCGTAGACAAAGTTCAGTCTATGGATTACAAAGAGACACATAAAGTACGAAAGTATGTTACGGATCGCGGCAAAATATTGCCACGTCGTATTTCGGGAAACTGCGCTATGCATCAGCGCCAAGTAACCTTGGCCATCAAGCGAGCTCGTAGTATTGCCTTATTGCCATATAGTGTTGAGTAGAAAAAGGGAGCGAGAGCTCCCCTTTTTTCTTTTTTAGCATTAGGCCGCTTCCAGACCATTTTATCTCTGGTTAAATTTTCATTCGATTGAGGTGCAGGAGATTCATAGGTTTATCACGAACAGTATCCGGTAGGTATAGTTTGTCTCTAAGAGAGTCTTCGAGAAAATGGAGATTAGGAGGGGGCATCCCTGGATATTGAAGTAGATGTAGTTAAAGGGTTAAAAGCCATTGATGAACTAAAGGTGAATCTTATTCAAGCACAGTGGCTTATCCAACATGGAACCCTAAGTGGTTCTGAGGATGAGATGATTCAGGGTTTGGCAGACCTTGTAGGAATGAGTTATTTATTAGCAAGAAGGTTGGGTTTTGACTTTTCCCGGCTTGATCGTATGTTACTTCAACGCCTAGAAGGTTTAAAAAACAGTGATGATATGAATCTTGAAAAGCAATGGGGAGATTTGAGCTTGCTACTGAGCTATCTCGCCCCAGAAGACTAACTTATAGAAGAAAGTTGGAAAAGATGTTTATAAGTGATGAATTAGCACAGGATTACTTAGCGAGAGCGGTTTTATTGACCTTTCCTGCGGTTGGCATCGCTATAGGAATCTGGGGGGTTTTTTGGGAAATACTTTTGTTATTCGCAGTGTTTTTGTTAGGCTGTCGTAAAGGGGTATTTTCAGCCGCTTTATTCCTGGCCGGTGGATATATCGCAGCCTTGATTGTTTTCGGGGTTATGGCGCTTAATTATTTTAGCTTTGTACCCTTTGCAGGGCTACTAGGGGTTTTTGGTTGGCAAAAGGATTGGCCTGCCCGTGTGACCTTTTTTTGGAGTGCTGCCTTGGCAGCGGTTTTAGGAGCCGCACCAGCTCTTGTGTTTGTGGTACAAGGATTCGATGACAATACTGCGAGTGTCATGATTAGTGCTACTATTCAGCAATACCAAACTTGGGGATTGCTAGAAATGATGCAACAACAGGGGATCAGCGAGGTACAGATTCGAGATTTGTTGAAACAAGGAATTGAAATTTATGCAATAGTCATTCCTAGTATTGCTGCGATTGTCGCTATAGCGAAATTTGGATTTGTTTTCTATTTTATGAGGCGGTGGTTTAAAGGAAAAAGGAAATGGATACCGTTCACTCATTGGCGCTTGCCTTGGTATGCGGTTTGGGGTGCAGTTTTAGGTATTGCTTGCTATCTCTTAGGAGATCAATTTTCCTGGTCGATAATTCGTGGAATAGGGATTAACTTTATGGTTGTATACGGGGCAGTAACCCTCGTGTTAGGTATTTCTGCGTATCTTTATCTGTTACAATCCCCAAAGATTCCACGGTTTCTTAAATGGGCATTAATTCTTGTCAATTTCATATATTTCATGTTTAGTATCGTCGGTATAATTATGTTTGGACTATTCGATTTAGTAATAAACTTTCGGCGTTTGCCGGAAGAATCGTAAGGAGGTTATTTTCATGAAGGTTATTCTTCAAACAGATGTGAAAGGAACTGGTAAAAAAGGACAGATTTTAGAGGTTGCAGATGGGTATGCTAGAAATTTTCTTTTTCCTAAAAAGTTAGCTATTGAAGCCACTACAGGTAATATTCAGGATATCTCACATAAGAAAGCTCTGGAAGATCGCCGCAAGATAAAAGAAAAAGAAGATGCCGTTCAACTGGGTAATAGAATTAATTCTCTTCTGATAGAGGTCAAGACGAAAACAGGTGAAGGGGGTCGCTTGTTTGGATCTGTGACCAGTAAGGAAATTGCTGAAGCTTTAAAAAGACAACATGGACTTGAAGTAGATAAACGGAAGTTAGATATAAAAGAACCAATTAAGGCCCTTGGTAATTATGAGATTCATGTAAAGATTCATCCGGATGTGACAGCAAAACTTCAGATACTTGTCGTTGGACTATAAGGTACAAAGTATAGACTGCGAACTACGGACACAATGTTCTCGCGAAAGGGGCCCCTTAATGAAAGGGATTTTGGCAAAATGGTTAAATCAAACTAATTTCGGTGATCGGTTACAAGATGAGGAAGAGTGGAGTCGTGAAGTGGAAGCACTCTTTGTTCTACTTTCGAATTACTATGGAACAGACAAGCTAGTGCTTAAGGCCAGTCGATTGGAAGCGCTGAAGCTTATGCGTTCGGATGAACTGGTCGAACGTGTCGCCGGATTACGCAAAATAGTCTCAGATGATCCGACTGATCAAAAGATACCGAGGAGGCAGGAGATTCCCCAGATATTAGATGAAATCGAGGAACAAATCGCAGACCTTATTGCTAGGCGTACTGTAGAAGAACGTCTGGAACGTGTTGTTTCAGAAAAGATGCAAGAACGTCATGAAGATTATGTCAAAGATATTAAAATGCATGTGCTCCAAGAAACTGCTGGGCCGGAAAACGCTCAAACACTTAAAAAATTTGCCATCCTCGAGAAAATGAATACTATTTCACTTAAGCGTTCTGCATTTGATGTATTACGTCCCCAGACCGTGGAAGAGATCGTAGGGCAAGAAAGTGCGGTGCAAGCACTTTTAGCCAAATTGGCAACACCCTACCCTCAACATATGTTGATATATGGTCCACCGGGCGTTGGTAAGACTTCGGCAGCTAGGGTCGCTTTAGAAACGGTCAAAAATCATCCCCATTCTCCCTTTACCAAAGATGCTCCCTTTATCGAGGTGGATGGTACGACCCTAAGATGGGATCCACGGGATGTAACCAATCCTCTTTTAGGTTCGGTACATGATCCAATCTATCAAGGTGCAAAGCATGATCTAGCAGATACGGGGATACCTGAACCAAAGATGGGGCTAGTAAGTGATGCTCATGGAGGTATTCTCTTCATCGATGAAATTGGAGATATGGATCCCTTGCTTATAAATAAGCTGCTTAAAGTGCTCGAAGATAAGCGTGCATTCTTTGATTCTTCGTATTATGATCCTGGCAACATCCAGGTTCCTCAGTGGATCAAGAAACTTTTTGATGAAGGGGCTCCGGCTGATTTTGTCCTCATTGGGGCCACCACGCGGGATCCCGCTGAGCTCAATCCTGCTCTGCGTTCTCGCTGTTCTGAAGTATTCTTTGTGCCTCTAGAACCAAGAGATGTTCAACACATAATACGCCAAGCCGGACAAAAGCTTGGCGTGATTTTAGAAGAGAACATCCCAGAAGTTATCAGTGAGTATGTGATAGAAGGACGGAAGGCTAATAGTATTCTGATGGATGCGTACGGTCTATCAAGGTATCGTAACCCCGATGAAGAGGAAATTCGAGTGACAAGTGAGGATGTTTATGAAGTCCTGCGCTCCGCTCGGCTTACCCCTTTTATTTTTCGTAAAGTCCAAACTAGCATGGAAATTGGAAGAGTTTTGGGACTGGGAGTATCCGGATTTTTAGGCTCCGTTTTGGAGATTGAGGCAATTACCTTTGCTGGACAGGATGGTAAAGGATCGATCCGGTTTAATGAAACTGCAGGTAGTATGGCTAGAGATGCAGTTTTTAATGCCGCCGCTGTCATACGTGATCTAACAGGAGAAGATTTACGTAATTACGATGTGCATGTTAACGTGGTCGGTGGGGCAAAAATCGATGGTCCCTCAGCGGGTCTTGCAACAACCCTGGCCATCTATAGCGCGTTAAAAAGACGACCACTTCGGCAAGATATTGCTGTCACTGGGGAGATTTCCATTCAAGGAAAGGTTAAACCAGTCGGCGGCATTTACGAAAAGATTTTTGGTGCCAAGCAGGTTGAAGTTCGCAAGGTTTTAATCCCACTAGAAAATATAGCGGATGTACCTCAAAGTTTACAAGGCATTGAAGTAGTGGCAGTCAGTACGATTGAAGAGGCTATGAAACACGTTTTTTAACCACTTATAAGTTATTAACTGCAATAGAGCATTAGAGAGCGAGTATGACCGGGAGGAGAGAAGATATGGAACTAATAAAAGTTCCACCACAAAATCTAGAGGCCGAGCAGGCGGTCTTGGGTGCAATGATGCTCGAACCGGAGGCTGGAAGTTCTGTCTTTGGAATGCTTCAACCGGATGACTTTTACAGAGATAATCATCGTTTGATTTTTTCCGCCATTCAAGATCTCTTCGAAAAAGGAGATCCAGTTGACTTGGTTAGCGTCGCAGAAGTTTTACGTCGGCAGGGACGGCTGGAACAGGTGGGTGGAATAGCTACGATCTCTGAAATCGCCCGTTCTGTCCCTTCCGCGGCAAATGTAGAGTATTACGCCAGACTTGTGTCAGAAAAGGCCCTTCTGCGTCAGCTTATCCGGGCAACAAGCAGTATCTTAGAACGGGGATATGAGCCTGGAGAAGAGGCACGTGAACTCTTAGAGGAAGCAGAAAAACTGATTCTAGATCTTTCTCGACGGCGAGTAAAAGATGGATTTAGCATTATTCGTGACGTTCTACTAGAAACGTTTGAAAAAATAGAGTATCTTTATGCTCATAAAGGAAATCTAACGGGTGTTCCTACTTTTTTCACGGAATTAGACCGAATGACTTCTGGTTGGCAGCCTTCTGATTTAGTGATTATTGCCGCCCGGCCCTCCATGGGTAAAACGGCGATTGTTTTAAATATGGCTCAAAATGCAGCAGTTCGGGCCAAGGTTCCTGTCGCGATTTTTAGTTTGGAAATGTCCAAAGAGCAGCTGGTGCAACGGATGCTTTGTGGAGAAGCGATGGTTGATCAACAGCGTGTAAGGACGGGAGATTTGCTGGATGCAGATTGGCCGAAATTGACTCGAGCAGTGGGGCCTCTCTCTGATGCCCCGATCTTTATTGATGATACGGTAGGGATCTCCTTGGCGGAGCTTCGATCTAAGGCACGTAGGTTGAAGACAGAACATAATTTGGGTATGATTGTTATTGACTACCTTCAGCTTTTGTCGGTTGGGAAAAAAGCAGAAAGCAGGCAGCAAGAAGTAGCTCAAATCTCCAGAACTCTTAAAGGACTTGCACGAGAACTTAAAGTCCCAGTCATTGCCTTGTCACAGCTTAATCGGGGGGTTGAACAACGCCAAGATAAACGCCCTATTATGTCAGATTTGTTGGAGTCGGGGGCAATTGAAGCGGATGCAGACGTGATTTCATTTATATACCGAGATGAGTATTATCATGCAGAGTCGGAGAAAAAAGGAATAGCGGAGTTGATTATAGCAAAACACCGCAACGGTCCAGTCGGAACCGTTGAATTGGGTTTTCTTAAGGAGTTCACAAAGTTTGTAAACCTTGAACGACAATATCAAACAGCTTAGATAATCCCCCTTGCCAAATCGTAGGTGGGGGGGATTTCTGTGTACAGAGCATAATGTGGACAGTGACACCACAGCCGTCCAGTGCACACCGAGTAGAAAACATTAGGGGAGTAAAATGTCGAATGTTTTATGTATATTTTAGATTAATGTTCGGTTATTGGATTGACAAGGAGGAGCGGGATTGTTAAGATAAAATTGTTTGCGACTAGGGTTCTTTGTTAGTTGGGAAAAAGAAACGGCTCTAGGAGGGGAAACAGTTGAAACATGATGTAGATGTCTTAATTATTGGAGCCGGTCCGGCCGGAATTTTCACGGCCTTAGAGTTATCAAAACACTGTAAAGATCTGAAAATTCTTATTGTGGATAATGGCCGAAGCATAGAAAAGCGAAAGTGCCCAGCCCGTGTAACTGGAGTTTGCGCGGGATGTAATCCATGTGCTATTACCCGAGGATGGTCAGGTGCAGGGGCCTTCAGTGACGGAAAACTGTCTTTGAGCCCTGCGGTAGGCGGTCGTTTAGTGGAATATATGAAAGAAGAACAAGCTCAAGAGCTAATTGATTATGCTGATTCCATTTACCGGCAGTTCGGAGCACAGGAAACTGTGTATGGTTTAGATAACCGTCGAGTGGAAGAAATAGAATATGAGGCATCTCGTCACAACATCGCACTTATTCATTGTCCTGTACGGCATTTAGGTACAGAGCTGGCCTATGAAGTGTTAAAGGGCATGTATGAGCATCTTATGCAAAAGACGAATACAACCTTTTGGGAACTTGCTGAAGTCAAGAATATTTTAGCCGACTCAGAAGGGGCGATTGGAGCTACCATCCAACGTCGAGATGAGCAAGAACTGGATGAAGTCTTTGCTCGTTACGTGGTTGCAGCCCCCGGCAGAGGGGGAGCAAATTGGCTTGCAGAGCAGACCATTCGTTTAGGTGTAGAAACGGAGAACAACGAAGTAGATATTGGGGTACGAGTCGAAGTTCCGAACTCTATACTGGATAATTTAACACGTGAACTTTATGAACCAAAATTGGTTTATTATTCAGACACTTATGATCTGAAAACACGGAGTTTCTGCGTCAATCCAGGTGGCGTGGTATCAGAGGAGCACTATGATGGGGACATTGCCGTGGTGAATGGGCATAGTTACGCCGATCCTGCGAAGAAGACAAAGAACACGAATTTTGCTTTATTAGTTTCAACTCGTTTTACTGAACCCTTTAATCAACCCATTAGATATGGTCGATATATTGCCCGCCTTGCTAACATGTTAACTGGCGGTGGTGTAATGGTTCAGCGTCTGGGAGACCTTCTGCAGGGAAGGCGGACTACTGAAGCCCGTTTGCTCCAATCCACGACTATTCCGACGCTTCTATCTGCAGTACCAGGGGACCTTAGTTATGTACTTCCGGAGCGGTATTTGACTTCCCTTATCGAAACCCTAAAAGCCTTTGATAAAATTGCACCCGGTATGTATTCAAAAAATACCCTATTATATGGGGTTGAGGTTAAATTCTATTCCTCCAAAGTAAAAGTTAAATCGAACTTTGAAACAGCGATTCCTAGACTATATACAATTGGTGATGGGGCGGGAATCACTCGCGGATTGATGCAAGCCTCGGCGACGGGTATTGTTGTTGCTCGAGATATCGTGACCAAGGTATAAAGAAGTTAATTTCAGATGGAGTTTAATCTAAACTCGTCCAGTACTAAAGTGGGATGTACGTTATCACAAATGCGATCAGGCTTCATACGATAGCTATAGTCATTGGATAATTTAAAACGTCATCGTGGAAGCTAATAAGAATTATCATTATAGGAAGTTAAGAAATGACTGGGGGCGAAGGTTGTTGCTCGATCGATATACTCATCCAGAAATGGGAAAGTTATGGCAGGACGGATATGAATATGAACGTTGGTTAGAAGTTGAACTAGCAGTCGCAGAGGTCATGGCGAAGCGAGGGGAAATCCCTCAGGAAGCCATGGAAATAATAAGGGCAAAGGCAAAAGTGAATTCTGAACGGATCCTAGAAATTGAGGCAGTAGTACGTCATGATCTAATTGCTTTTTTGCAGGCAGTTGTAGAGGAGATTGGGGAAGCAGGAAAATACCTACATCTCGGATTGACTTCTTCAGATGTGAAAGACACCGCCTTAAGTTTAGTCTTAAGAGATTCTGGGTTTCTACTTAAGAAAGACTTAAAAGACCTTCGAGATGCTCTGGTTAGGCGAGCCTTAGAGAGCAAATATACTGTGATGGTCGGTCGAACTCATGGTATTCATGCCGAGCCGCTAACGTTTGGCTTGAAATTAGCCTTATGGATTGCTGAGCTTGATCGTCAAGACCTACGTCTCGATCAAGCGATTACTTCAGTAAGTGCTGGAAAGATCTCAGGAGCAGTGGGGACGTATGCAAATGTTTCGCCTAAAGTAGAAGAGGCAGTCTGTCAACATCTGGGTTTAGAAACGGCTTTAATTAGTAACCAGATTTTACAAAGGGATAGACACGCTCATTTTGTGACTACTCTGGCTTTAATCGGCGGTTCTATTGAAAAAATCTCAACAGAGATTCGCAATTTACAGCGTACGGATATTCTTGAAGTGGAGGAACCCTTTGCAGAGGGTCAAAAGGGCTCCTCTGCAATGCCGCATAAACGTAATCCAATCATTTGCGAGCAAGTGTCCGGAATGTCGAGGCTTCTACGAGGTAATGCGTTAGCTGCAATGGAAAACATTGCACTCTGGCATGAACGGGATATGACTCACTCTTCTGTGGAACGAATCATACTTCCGGACAGCTGCATTCTCTTAGATCATATGCTTCGACAAATGACCAAGGTTATTTCTGGTCTTAAGATTCGAGAGGATCAGATGAAACGAAATCTACAGAAAACCTTTGGACTGACCTCTTCCCAGCGCGTTCTTTTAGCCTTGGTCGAACATGGTTGTATGAGAGAAGAGGCCTATTCCTGGGTTCAACAAAATGCTTTTCAAGCATGGGATCAAGGGCTGGACTTTATTGAAGTTGTTTCCGAGGATGTACGTGTAATAAACTATTTGACTAAAGAAGAAATTCAAGGCTTGTTTGATTTAAGATATCACCTACAGCACGTGGATGATATCTTTAAACGACTCGAATTAGAAGATTAGAGCTTGAAAGATAGGAGGAAAATCTATATGGCTGCTGTTGTTTTAATTGGTTCTCAATGGGGAGACGAGGGAAAAGGCAAGATAACGGATTTCCTGGCCGAAAAAGCGAATGTCGTCGTAAGGTATCAGGGGGGGAACAATGCTGGTCACACGGTTGTTGCGAATGGGGAAGAGTTTAAGCTTCATCTTATTCCTTCGGGAATTCTCTATCCAGACAAGACTTGTGTGATTGGTAATGGTGTGGTGATCGATCCAAAGGTTTTGTTAGAAGAATTAAATTACCTTGCTAAGCGAGGTATTAAGACGGGCAAACTAGTCATTAGCAGTAATGCCCATGTCATTATGCCCTATCACAGGGTACTTGACGGCTTGGAAGAAGAGGCACGTGGTGATCATAAAATTGGTACCACAAAACGTGGAATTGGCCCTGCTTATATGGATAAGGCATCACGGATTGGAATTCGCATTATTGATCTCCTAGATAAGGATGAGTTTGCCGAGAAGCTTCGGCGTAATTTAGTTGAAAAAAACAACTTGTTCGTAAAAGTCTATGGCAAGGAAGCACTGGAATTTGAGGGGATTTATGAAACATATTTAGGCTATGCTGAAAGTATTCGTTCAATGGTGACGGATAGTTCGCTCACTATTGATGTGAGCATTCAAGCAGGGGAGAAAGTTCTCTTTGAAGGGGCTCAGGGAACCTTGCTTGATATAGATCATGGGACCTACCCGTTTGTGACATCTTCTCATCCGATTGCTGGAGGGGCTTGTATAGGAGCTGGTGTTGGACCTACCCGTATCAATCGGGTAATCGGAGTAATTAAAGCTTATACCACGCGCGTCGGAGAAGGCCCTTTCCCTACAGAGCTACTGGATAAGACCGGCGAAGAAATGCGCAAGAATGGACATGAGTTTGGAACCACGACCGGCCGTGCACGTCGTTGCGGTTGGTTCGATGCAGTTATTGCACGCTATGCAGTTCGTGTGAGTGGAATTTCAGATTTTGCCGTTACAAAACTAGATGTTCTTTCAGGATTTGAGAATCTAAAGATTTGCGTGGGGTATCGTGTCCAGGATGAGATTATTCGAGAATTCCCACAAAGTCAAAAGATATTTAAGCAATGTCAACCGGTTTATGAGGAAATGCCTGGATGGCAAGAAGATATTACACACGTGCGTCGCTTCGAGGACCTACCTCAAGCAGCTCGAAATTATATCCTTCGGATTGAGGAACTATCAGGTGTACCAGCTACGTTGGTTGCAATTGGTCCAGGACGCGAACAAACTATTGTACGCGGGGAGATTTTTAGCTGATTAAGCTTTACTATACTAACGATTATCTTGTCTTTTTAGAGGTTTACCAGGACAAGATAATTAAAATTGCAGAAAAGTATTGACATATTTGATATTTTCGTATAGTATTCTAATTCGTGGTACAAATATTGGGCCATTAGCTCAGTCGGCTAGAGCACCTGACTTTTAATCAGGGTGTCCCGCGTTCGAGTCGCGGATGGCCCACCATTATACTAAATGTGACAAGCAGACGATGGAATTTATTCCAATGAATATTTTGTCAGCTGTGGTTGACAATCCTGAAGGCATACGACGAGGGGCGTACAAATAGTAATGGTCAAAGACAGTAATTAAACTGAAACATTTAGTTACTGTCTTTTTATCAATTCCGAGACACCCACTTCTTCAAGTGGGTGTTCCTTATTCTACTTCGGTGGGGGTAGACTCCCCTCCGAAGTCTCGATGTTCAGCTTTAGCTGAACGAGTTCACTGCGAATCAATGAAGGTACGCATCAAGTTAAACTTGGGACAGAGCTAGCCGAGACTGCTAGCCAAGCATTTACTGAAATATGATATTAAAAAGGGTTTTTACAGAATATAAATGCATCTTTACCTGAAACAAAATAGTAAAAAAATCTTGACAGGGATAGAAACATAGTGTAATATTCATATTTGTGAGTGTCCTTTAGATATTACCTGACTTTCAGTCGGTACTCTAAGTTTCTCTTAGTACGAGTAGAGGAATGCGTACATTCTTGAAGACAGTAATCGGAAGCCAGAGGCCAGAAAAGAATGCTTAAATCTGAAACCGGCATCTGATGACTGACACTAAATGGCCCGTTGGTCAAGCGGTCTAAGACACCGCCCTTTCACGGCGGTTACACGGGTTCGAATCCCGTACGGGTCACCACTATTTAATGCCTCGGTAGCTCAGTCGGTAGAGCAGAGGACTGAAAATCCTCGTGTCGGCGGTTCGATTCCGTCCTGAGGCACCACTTATAGATTGTATAACATTCTAAGCTTCTTAAATTAGCGAGTTAAGCCTATGTAAATGTGTTACAACAGAGTTATTAGCCTATTGTAACGGAGTATCTTATAAATGTAATATTTTAAGGTTCTGTTGTTCCCTTCAAGGAAGAATCAGGACTTTTTTTGTCGTAGCTATTCTTAAACTCATCAAGAATACAAATATATAAGTGGCGAAGTGGTGCTAAGCCCCTGGATTAGTTCAACTAGAATTCAGATGGAGTCTAAACTGCACTTGAATTAAGTTCCCTATATGAGAAATACTAAGAGCGTGATCATCGTAAATATATAATCTAATTATTGACCACTTACTTGGAGTTAGTAATTAATTCATTGATTATAAAAAACGCGATAGGATTAGGTGAATATTATGCCATTACCTGAGAATAACTTATTGTTTGGGTTTGCACCAAGATTAACGACAGAACAACGTGAATATGTGGACGCGATATTTGATTATCAATTAGTAATGGTCAATGCCAAAGCAGGAACTGGTAAGACGACTCTTGCGGTTGCTTGTGCCAAAATTTTTAATAAACCTCTAACCTATATTTTTAATCCAGTCCAAGAATCTTCGATGGGTTTCAGACCTGGGACTCAATCTGAGAAGGAAAGTATTTACCATCAACCCCTGATAGATGCTCTCTTAGAGATCAACGAGAACCCCGCTCAGTGTGTATATAACGAAGAAGCACTAGTGAATGAAGCAATTCGTAGGAAGGTGAGTATGAAACGTGTGATGGATAGCATTTGGTGTTATCCTAAAACTCCATTATTTCTTCGAGGAACTAATCTTAAAGATATGACAATAATTATAGATGAGTGTCAGAATTTTTCTATCCAAGAATTAAGAAAAATTCTTACTCGTGTTAACGATTCATGCAAAGTTATTTGCATAGGGCATTCTGGACAGATTGACATCCCTGTTTCAAAAAGTGGTTTCGTGCCATATATAGAACACTTTAAGGATCAACCCTATTGCAAGATTGTTACACTATCTAAGAACTTTCGCGGAGAACTTGCGAACTGGGCAGATGCATTTCAAAGTATCTAACGCTAGTTCATCCTCTGGTCAAGCAGAACTAGAACCCGGTTCAATTTACTGCTTTAGGACAATCGCCTAATTGGAATTTCGCTTCTTTATAATTTTAAAAATTTAAATTGTTTAATTGACTTTAAGCATGATTACGATTATAATTCTTTTTGTGGAAGGGGAGACCAAGGTCTTAAGGATTAAAAATGGACAAACCTTAATATATTTCAAATGCGGACGTGGCTCAGCGGTAGAGCATTGGCTTCCCAAGCCGAGGATCGCGAGTTCGAATCTCGTCGTCCGCTCCATATGATATGTAGGCACTGCAAGGGATTGCGGTGCTTTTTTGTGTTGTATAGGAAGTGTAGATAATAGCTTTGACGACAACTAGCTCTTAAAAAGAAAAACCGGATTTCTCCGGTTCATTTTATTGCCTTTATTAAATTGCTAAATCGAGAGACGGCCCGGATTTTACCCTCTGGAGTACTATGACCGTAAATATCCAATGTGGTACTGGTTTTGGCATGGCCAAGGAGGTCGCTCACATTAACTGGATTTTCACCATCATCTAAAAGCAAGGTTGCCACCGTATGTCTCTTATGGGGCGCTCTCCATAAGAGGCATACGTTTGCCCGGAATCTACTGAAAACCGGTGAAGGATTGGAAATGGTCGCTGAGATTCTGGGGCACAAGAGTTTAAATACGACGCGAATTTATTATGACTAGTAAAATCTTATGGAAAGTAAATGGTGAAAAGTCCCCATTTTAAAGGGTTAAACTGTCACCATTTACTTTCTTTATCTTTTCATAATTAACTGCGGCCTAAGTTGTTGAGCCAGTTCATTAACCCCGTGTCATTATTCCAAGTAGGTACTGTAGCAGGAATAATATTATTGTTCAATTTTACAAGAGCCTTGCGTTTAATCTCAGTGCTTGTCTTCGAGTAAACTGCCGTAGTTTTCAGATCAGAATGCCCCAGAAAGTCACGAATATATATTGGATTGATGTCAGCCTGCGTTAAATGCATTGCTTT
>Ga0209347_1000265_pt1 | contig 143147 bp, 116 predicted proteins | sample AutmiccommuBRH23_FD_187382 | JGI IMG/M metagenome (GOLD analysis project Ga0209347, IMG submission 187382) | Deep subsurface microbial communities from Mt. Terri, Switzerland - Autotrophic microbial communities BRH/23 (SPAdes) (version 2) | ecosystem: Environmental > Aquatic > Deep subsurface... | reverse complement strand
CACAGTTTTACATTGAGGACTATTACAATACGATCCGTCGCCACGGGGCATTGAATCAACAAAGCCCCATGGCGTTTGAACGGAACAATTAACCCGTGTCTACTTTAGCTGGGGCATATCAATGACCTTGGCACTGGAGAGCAAACCTAATGTTGGCAGCAGTATTTCGCGGTGGCGGCAAATCCCTGGTTATCGAAAACATCCCAGACCCCACCCCTGGCCCCGGTCAGGTGGTGGTCAGGGTTGCACGCTGCGGCATCTGCGGCAGCGATCTGCATATGGCTGAAAGTCACAGCTTCAGCTTCCAGCCCGGTGATGTGCCGGGGCACGAATTTGCCGGTGAAGTGGTGGCCCTTGGCCCCCACACTGAAGGCGTCAAGATTGGCGATCGCGTGGCGGTGATGCCCTTTTTGTCCTGCGGTAAATGCAAGGCCTGCCTGGCAGACCAGCCTGCCGGCTGCGTGACCAAACAGATGCTGGGTTCCTGGGGCGTGAAGGGTGGCTATGCCGAGTATGTGCTGGCCGATGCCCGCTGGTGTGTGCAGCTGCCCAAATCCCTGAGTTTTGCCGACGGCGCGCTGGTGGAACCCCTGGCGGTGTCGCTGCGCGCCGTTCAGGCCTCTGCTATCTGCGCCGGTGACAGGGTGCTGGTGATTGGCGCTGGCGCCATCGGCATCGCTGCGGCCTACTGGGCGCGGCAGTCGGGAGCTGGCCGTATTGCGGTGTCCGCTACCTCCACGCGCCGTGAATCCATGGCCCGGGCGGTGGGCGCCGATGCCTTTATCACGCCGGAGCCGGATCGCGATCTGGCTAGCCAGGCAGGGGAAGCGCTGGGCGGCGAAGCGGATATTGTGCTCGACTGTGCTGGTGTCAGCGGCTCGCTGGATATGGCGGTATCTGCGGTGCGCAGCGGTGGCCTGATTTCGGCGCCGGGGGTGTGCTGGTCGCCGGATCAATTCACCCCGATGATGGCCATGATCAAGGAAGTCACGGTCAAGTTCACCTTTGTCTACGATCTGCGCCAGTTCGAAATCGCCATCGGCGCCCTCGACAGGGGCCAGGTTCAACCGAGAGCAATGATCACCGATGCGGTCTCACTGGATGAAGCGCCGGATGCCTTTGAAGGACTCAAACAGCGCAACAACCATTGCAAAGTGCAAATCTCGCCCTGGTAGACTTTTTCTTCAGACTTCAGACTTCAGACTTCAGACTTCAGACTTCAGACTTCAGACTTCAGACTTCAGACTTCAGACTTCAGACTTCAGACTTCAGACTTCAGACGCGATTCCCTTCGCCCCCACCCGCATTTTTAACGCGGGAATAACGGCTACCAAAAACACCAGGCCGAGGAAAATCGCCGTCTGCCGGTAGCTGGTGATTACCGCATCCGCTGCCGGAGTATTTACTGCCAGGCGCCATTCGTACACCAGCATAAGAATATTGGCGCTCATGGCACCCCCCAGCTGGCGCAAAAAATTCGCCGTGGCGATCCCCTCGTTCATCAATTCCGCTGGCAGTCCGCGGGTGGCGGTGGCGTCGAGTCCGGGGATCATGATGCCCATGCCGAGGCCGCGGCTGAGGGTAATCAGCGCAGCGAAAATCCACAGGCTGGTGGCCACGCCAGTAAAGCCCAGCGCCATAAAGGCCAGTACCGAAAACAGGATGCCGAGGGTGACAACCCACTGCGGCGGGTAATCATCCACCAGCCTGCCACCGAGAGGCAGCAGCAGGCACAACAGCAGACCTGATGGCAGCATGACAATGCCGGTGGTGACGGCGCTGAGACCGACACCGTCCTGCAGGTAGAGGGCGATCAGATAACCCGAGCCCCACAGCCCCATACCGTACACAAACGACACGCAGGCCGAGGCGGTGAATACCGGATAGCGGAACAGGTGCAGACTGAGCAACGGTTTGTTGCGGTGCAGCTCGTAGAGGATCAGGGCAACCAGCAGTGCGGCCAGCACCAGCAGGAAAACCGCCAGCGGTTGTCCTGGCCAGTGGCGCTGCTGCAAATAACTTGCCCCGCCGAACAGCACGGCCAGAAAGGCTGACACCAGGATAAAGCCGCCCCAGTCAAAACGGCCTGACGCTGCAGCGCCGGTTGTGGCGCTGTCGAGTTTTGGCATGATGCGCCAGGTCAGGGCGAAGGACAACAGGGCGAGGGAAATGGGGACAAAAAAGATCCCCCGCCAGCCCCACCACTCGATAATAAAACCGGAAAGGGTCGGTCCGGTGGTGGGCGCCAGGGCCATGCCGAGACCAAACAGGGCGCCTGCGCGACCCCGGCGCTCGACAGGAAAAGCCGAAAACAGCGCCATCAACGCCAGCACACTGATGAAACCCATGCAGGCGCCCTGCAGGGCGCGGGCGGCGATCACCAGCCCGATATGACCGGCGAAACCTCCCAGCAGTGAGCTGGCGATAAACATCCCGAGACTGCCGAGAAACAGATTGCGCACTCCGATGCGATTCGCGCCCCAGCCAGCCAGCAGCATGGTCAGGGTGGCAAAGGTGACAAAGGCGGTGATCAGCCAGTGCACAATGTTGTTGGCGACGCCGAAATCCGCCATCACATCGGGCAGGGCAATATTGGCAAAGATGGCGGAGAACGACGTTGACAGTACCCCGGTCATCACCGCCAGGGTGAGGGGCAGCAGTTCGCGGTTCTCGGCTGAAAGTCGGGGCTGGTCCGGCATGGGTAAGGGTCCGTGGGTCACAACTAAATGCCCGCGGGCATTGGCAAGTGGCACAGTATAGGCCCACTGCCCGATGGGCAAAACCACTGACAGTGTTGCGGGTGCACTGTTTTTACTGATCCGGCCAAAAGAGTGGCTGTTTTGTCTCACGAGCGGTTTGTAGTGCGCACCAATAACTGACAACTTGACAGTTATTGGTGCGCTGCTATAGTCGCTGGCAACGGAAAACTATCCTAACTCATCCCCTCGCCGCACTGGAAATTCCATGGACTACACAGAAATTACCTACGAAATCATCGGCAACGTTTGCCGCGTATTGCACAACCGTCCCAACCATGCCAACTCCGAATCGGAAAATCTGCTGGCGGAACTGGACGACGCTCTCGAGCGGGCCAAAGTGGACGACAATGTGCGAGTGCTGATTATCGGCGGCGTCGGCAAGCATTTTTCTGCCGGACACGATCTGATCGGCGGTGTCGTCACCCGCGGCGACTATACCCCTGAGCAGCACTGGCTGTGGGAGTCGGAACACTACCTGGGCAACGCCCTGCGCATCCACGATTTTCCCAAACCCACCATTGCCCAGGTGCAGGGCGCCTGCATTGCCGGTGGCTTTATGGTGGCCAATATGTGCGATTTGATGGTGGCGGCTGACGACGCGTTTTTCAGCGACCCTGTGGTCCACAGCCTGGGTGCAGCATCGGTTGAAGTACTGGTGCATCCCTGGGTGATGGGCACCCGCAAGGCCAAGGAATTTCTCTTTACTGGCGAAAAGCTCAGCGCCCAGGACGCCAGGGAGTGGGGCATGGTCAACCATGTAGTGCCCCGCGCTGAGCTGGAAGAGTTCACCCTGAACCTCGCCAACCGCATCGCCCAGGCGCCCCCGATCGGCATCCGCATGATGAAGCGCTCCCTCAACCGCCATATGGATATCCAGGGTTTCCGCAACGCGGTCATGGCCCATTTCGACACCCATATCCTCAGCACCTCGACCCAGGAACACCGGGATATTTCGTCTCAGGGTATGCGGGAATCCATTGGCAGGGCAAAGCAAGTTCAGAAAAAATAAACAAGGCGGGCTGACCGCGCCAAGAGGTCAGTCACACAGGCGCATGGCCGAAATGCGGTTGCCGGTCCACTCCCTGAAGGCGCTAGAGGTACAGATCTAAACCGGCTGGTAGATTGCACTGGCTGCGGACACGATCCGGTCGCCATTGCTAGTATCCAGCAGTAACAGGCGCACTGCCAGTTGGTCACCGCTGCCGGCAATCACCTGACCAGATGTGCGAAACGGCCCGCTTTTGCCCCGCGCGACAAACATCACCTGCCAGTGGCGTATGGCAATGGGGCGGCCAGAGGTGGCGCGGTGGGCCAGGTCACTGGCGGCGGTTTCCAGGGCAATGTGCTGGGGGCCGAGATGCAGGGCAGCATCGGGTGAAGCGGTGGCGCTGTCCAGGGCTGGCAGCTGCCAGTCGCCGTTGCCCAGCGGCTCAAGATTGAACACCTGGTGCAGCCGTGGCATGTCCGGCCTGTCCTCCACCGGAAGAGGCGGGTTGTCCACCGGCTGGTAATCCGGCGGCGGCGTGCCGAGGCTCACGGCGGTGCCGCTCGACAGGGCGATAACCCGCTCGGGGTTGGCATCATCGACAATCAGCGAGCGGCTGAAACCCATGGCGCGGCCCAGCTTAACCGTCTGGGGCAGCACCCGCACCCGGGTGACCCCGCAGGCATCGTCGATGATATCGAGGGTGGCGGTCACCGGATTGGGGATATACAGGTCGTCGTGCATGCCGCCGGATTCCGCCGCCGCGATTGCCAGGGGCGCCGCCAGCAACGCACCCCGGCTGTCGCGCATATCGTGGCGCAGGGGCATGGTGACCGCCGCCACGCCGCGGTCGAGAACCGGGTTGACCCGCCCCAGGTAACGGTAGGTAAGCAGGGTGGTCCAGGTGTCGGTAAATTGCGACCAGTAGGCGCTGTCGCCAGTGGCGCGGATATCGCTGGGTGAGGACATAGGTTTTACCGCTCATTGATGGCTGGTGCTACTGTAGCGCACAACGGTTTGCCGTGGCCTGCCCGCCGCAGCTTGCGACCGCCAAAGATAGCTCGCTGGCCGCAATTGATAACAGTGCCTGGAGCCCGGCCCGTTAACATGACTGCGTGAACGCATTGGTGTTGTGCCCGGTGGCGATAGAATACAGCTTGATAACCATAACGAGACAAATCTGATGCAGCGTCACGAATCCCCGGCTTATGCCCGCTACGTGCTGATAATCCTGACCTTGACCTACACCTGCAGTTATATCGACCGCTATATCCTCTCGGTGCTGGTGGAGCCCATCAAGGCGGAGATGGGTGTATCCGACACCCTGATGGGCCTGCTCGGCGGTTTTGCCTTTGCGCTGCTGTACACACTGGCGGGCATTCCCATTGCCCGCTGGGCGGATCGCGGCAACCGGCGCAGCCTTATCGCTCTGGGGATCGCCATCTGGAGCCTGATGACTGTGGCCTGCGGATTTGCCCGCAGTTTTGCCCAGCTGGCTGTCGCCAGGGTGGGGGTGGGTATCGGCGAGGCGGCCTGTACGCCACCGGCCCACTCCCTGCTGGCGGATTACTTTCCCCCGCAAAAGCGCGCCACTGCCCTGGCGGTGTATTCCATGGGTATTCCCCTGGGGGTGATGTTCGGGTTTCTGGCCGGGGGCTGGATCACCTACTACTTCGACTGGCGTATGGCCTTTATGGTGGTGGGCGCGCCGGGCCTGGTGCTGGCCCTGCTGGTGCGCTTCACCATCCACGAGCCGCAACGGGGGCGCATGGAGGCCGCAACCGCACACACCCAATACAGCTTTGGACAAACCCTGGGCATCATCTTCCGCAACCGGGCGCTGTTGCTGATCCAGATCGGCGGTGCGTTCTACTCGATTGCCGGATACGGTCTGTCGTTCTGGATTGCCCCGTTTTTTGCCCGTGTCCACCAGTTGCCACTGCACGAAATGGCCACCTGGCTGGCGGCGGGCGCCTTTTTTGGCGGCGTGGCCGGTTCGTTTTGCGCGGGTTTTCTGGCCGACAAACTCGGGCGCCACAGCCTGCGCTGGTATTTCCTGACCCCGGCCCTAGCCTTGCTGATCGGCCTGCCGGTGACCATCACCATGCTGCTGACCACAGACCCGCGCATTGCCCTGGCGCTGTTCCTGGTGCAGCAATTCACCTTTTTTTGCTACAGCGGCCCGATTTACGCAGTGTTGCAGTTCCTGGTGCCCGCCAGCACGCGGGCAATGGTGGTGGCGGTGCATTTGTTCATTCTCAATCTGGTGGGGCTGGGGTTCGGGCCGTTGCTGATCGGCATGATGAACGACAGTTTTAACGCCAGCCTTGGCGCTGGCGGGGCCATCCGCCTGTCGCTGCTGGTGATCACCATCGGCACCGTAGTGAGTGTGATCTGCTTCTGGCTGGCGTCCCGGGCGGGAGCGGTGCGCAGTGATCAGGCAGCGTACCTGGCGTCGAATTCCTAGTGCCTTTTGATAATCGAGTGGAGAAGCAAGCATGATCAGGAATCTTTCCATGAAACCCACCGGCTGGTTCCATGTGGCCTGGAGCGAGGAAATCCCCCCCGGTGGCGTCAAGCCGCTGAAATACTTTGGCCGCGAGCTGGTGGCGTTCCGCACCCTGGCGGGGGAGCTGTCGATTCTCGACGCCCACTGCCCGCATATGGGTGCCCACCTGGGTCACGGTGGCAAGGTGGTGGATGACTGCATCGCCTGCCCCTATCACGGCTGGCAGTTCGACGGCAGCGGCGCCAATGCAAAAATTCCCTATGAGGATTACACGGTCAACAAAAAACTCGGCAAGTGGCCGGTGATCGAAAAACACGACTGTGTGTTCCTGTGGCACGACCCGGCGGGCGGGCCGCCGCGGGAGGGCTGGCTGGGCGATCTGTTCGATCACGATACTGTGCCGGCCGACCCTGCGGATTTTTATCCGGCCTACCGCAACGGCGCTATCGTCTACAAGCCGAACGAAAAAATTCACCCGCAGATGATTAACGAAAACGGCGCTGACAGTGCGCACTTCAAATACACCCACGGCGCGCCGGTGGATCCGGTGATTCTCGATTTTGACGGCAGCGGCCCGATCTGGAAATCGTCCTTCGGTTTTCGCTCCGCCAAGACCGGCCAGGTGGCGCTCACCCATTATGCGCGGGCCTGTGGCATCGGTCTGTCGTTCACGGTTTTTCATCACCACGGCAGCGGCAAGAATCAATCCCTGAACTACGGCTTTAACCGCCGCCTGATTCTGTCTGCCACTCCGGTGGATGATGAACATACCGATCTGCGGGTGACCTACTTTTTTCCGCGTGATCACCGTTCGCCGGACACCATGCCGCAATACGTACACGATGTGGCGGCGGACACTGAACGACTGTTCGAGGAGGATGCGCGCATCTGGCGCCACCAGAAATTTATCCAGCGCCCGCTGTTTGCCAAGTCCGATGTGGAAATCTACACGGCCCTGCGCAAATGGAGCGACCAGTTCTACGAAGTGGCGGGGCTACCCGTTGGCCCCATGACTGTGGTGGATGAAAGTTGATGAATGGAGGATTGAATGCAAATGCTGGCGTTGGTCTGTTGTCAGCCCCCAGCTTGTGGCAGTTGCTGGAACAGCGGGTTGCGCTGACACCTGACAGCACTTTCCTGATTGAGGCCGCGAGCGACAGCCGTGTCAGTTTTGGCGAGTTTCACCATCAGGCTCTTGCGCTTGCCGCCTGGCTCCACGAAAAGGGCGTGCGCCGTGACAGTGTGGTGGCCTGGCAGTTGTCCACGTCTATTGAGGCGGTGCTGCTGGCTTTTGCCCTGGTCCGATTGGGTGCGATTCAGGCACCCATTATCCATCTCTACCGCGAGCGGGAGCTGACGGAAATCCTGCGTCAGGCGAAGTCGCAATTCCTGATCGTTCCCGCCGACGCGGCGCATCTGTCCATGGCGCAAACGGTGGTGGCTGCATTGCCCGCTTCAGCCACAGTGCTTTGCCTGTCACAACCGCCAGCCAGCGCAGTGCCACTGCCAGAGTCTGTGACCGATAAAGGCGAAACCGTGCGCTGGTATTACTTCACCTCCGGCACCACTTCAAAACCCAAGGGTGCCCGCCACACCGATCAGACCCTGATGGCAGGCAGTCGCCATATGGCCGTTGCCCTGGATGTGACAGAGGCCGATGTCGGCAGCATTGGCTACCCCATTGGTCATATCGGCGGCACGCTCTACTGCGGGATGGCACTGATGGCCGGAATGGCGGTGGTGCTGCTCGACAAATATATTCCCGCCAATGTGGTGACGGCATTCCGCCGCTACGGCGTGACCCTCGGCGGTGGCAGCACCGCCCACTACCAGATGCTGCTGGCGGAGCAGGAAAAGACCGGAGAAACACCGCTGATCCCCACCATGACGGTGCTGGCCGGTGGCGGTGCCGCAAAACCCGCCGGACTGTTCGGGCAGGTACGGGCGCGGCTGGGGGCAACCATTGTGCATGCCTACGGCATGACCGAAGCACCGATCTCCGCCAACAACAGCCGTCGCGGCAGCGATGATCAGCTGACCCACAGCGACGGTATGCCCATGCCGGGGCTGGAGGTGCGCATTGTCGATGTTGCGGGCGCACCTGTGGCACCCGGTCAAAGCGGTGAAATCCTCCTGCGCGGTCCCAATGTCTGCAAGGGCTACCTCGACCGGCAGCAGACCGCAGATGCCTTTGACAGCGAGGGTTTTCTGCACACCGGCGATGTCGGTATGATCCGCGCCGATGGCAATCTCTGTGTCACCGGGCGCATCAAGGACATCATTATCCGCAAGGGCGAGAATATTTCGGCCCGTGAAATTGAGGAGCTGTTGCTGGATCATCCCGCAGTGCGCGATGTCGCCGTAATTGGCCTGCCGGATGCCGAGCGTGGCGAGTTGGTGTGTGCGGTGGCGGAACTGGAGGATGGTGCCAAAACGCTCTCCTTTGACGATATGGTGAATCACCTCGCGGCAAAACAACTGATGCGGCAAAAAATTCCCGAGCGTCTCGAAATCATCGACCGCCTGCCCCGCAATGAAGGCCTGCAAAAAGTGGTCAAGGCCGAGCTGCGGGCACGCTATGCCGCCCCCGTGGAGAATTGAACATGAGCAACAACCTGGAACAGCGCCTGCAACGGGTCGAGGATATCCTCGAAATACAGCAGTTATTTATCGACTACGGCACTTTTCTCGACGCCGGTCAGTTTGCCGATTACGCCGCGCTGTTTGCCCGCGATGGCGAAATCCAGCTCGGCCCACTCGGTGTGGCGAAGGGGCCAGAGGCAATCCGCACCATGATGACAAAAATGCTGGGCGGGCAGATCGGCAAGAGTTTTCACATTATCAGCAGCCCCCGAATCACCTTCGAAGATGATAGCCGCGCAATCTCGGAAGTCATGTGGACGGTGATTGATCGCAGCGACAAGGACAAACCTGTGGTGACCATGATCGGTCGCCACCGTGACCAGCTGGTGCGGGAGGAGGGCAGGTGGCGCTTTTTGAAAAGGCGCGGGTATGTAGATATTCCCGGCCTGTTGCAACGACCGTAACCGTAGCCATAACCAAGGCAAGCCTGTACAGGATGCCAATGACAAGGTGGATGCTGAAATTCAGGGGCTGAAACGATCTTTATGAATCACACAGGATGGCCAAAAAAACCCGGCGGTATAACCGCCGGGGAAGGGAAGATACAGTCAATTTCAGAATGGTATTAATGACAAGCCAACGGACAGTCGGTCGATAAATCTTCAGGGGATTGACATGACCGGCCAGCCAGGCCAGTTGAGCATGTGGGTGGTGACCGAATATTTCGTGCCACAAGGCATATCAATGGTGCGCTACGTTTTAGTCGAGAGCGTTCGTGCTGAGCTTGAGAGTCCGTTCGTGCTGAGCTTGTCGAAGCACTGCCGCCAAGGCCTTCGACAGGCTCAGGCCGAACGGCATTCACCAGGACCTTCGACAGGCTCAGGCCGAACGACATTCGCCAAGGCCTTCGACAGGCTCAAACCGAACGGCATTCACGTTTAACTCGTGCCTGATCAATAACAAGCCGACCATGGGATCGGCTTGTTAATTCAGCGGGCAGTCTCAGTTTCCGTCAGCGCCAAACCGGTAGCGGATCTGCAAGCCGTAGGTTCGCGGCTCGTTATAGGTTTCCGAGTAGAATCCCAATGCCCCCACGACATTGTTGGAACCGACAATCCATTCGTCGTCGAGCACATTGCGGGCGAAAATCCCGGCATCAACCGGATAGCCGAGCACATTCGACCAGTCGACACGCAGGTTGACGTTGTCGTAGCCGCTTTGGTAACCCTGCTTTTCCGGCAGGATAACGATTGCCGAGTCATCCAGCCACATGCCGCTCTGGCGGTAGTATTCCCCGTAAAAGGTGATGCGGCCCAGTGCTTCGTCCATGGGCAGAGTCAGGCGTACTCCCAGCGTGCCCTGGTTTTTGGGTACCCCGACAAAGGGGCTGTCGATATAGGGTACCTGGTCGCCATTCACGTTGGTGAGGGTTCCCGGCCACTCCTTGTACTCGGCATCAGTCCAGGCGTAGTTGAGCATGAATTGAACGTATTCGTTCAATACCAGCTGGTGCTCCATTTCCAGGCCGGTGATCTGCGCCTCGGCAATGTTGTTGATCTGGGTGACGACACCGCCGTTACCTGTGGGGATGGTTTCACTTCGCTGGACGTCGTTTTGCCAACTCCGGTAAACCGCGACATTGGAACGCACGGGATGCCCCAGGATTTCCCAATCGGCTTTAAGGCCAAACTCGATATCATCGAGAGTTTCCGGCGCGTACTGGTCAATTGTGCCCGGCACATTGGCCGCAGCGGAGGTGCCATTAATTCCCCCGGGCTTGAAGCCGCGCCGGTGGGCGAAGTAGGCGAGGGTGTCGGGATTGATCTGGTAATCCAGGCTGAATGTCCAGCTCTTGGCATCTTCTTCGAATTCCAGGGTGCGGGTAAAGCTGCCAATACTGCTGCCATCAACACCGGGAATAAGCGCAAAAGTATCCTGGGTGGACTCGCTTTCGGTCCAGCGGAAGCCGCCGGTAACACTCAAACCGTCAAGTAGCCAGTCGGAGAGGTCAAAAGTGCCTTGAGTGAAATAACCGGTCTGGATGGTTTCTCCCCTCGACGTGTTTGCGAAAAGAAAGTTGGCGCTATCCAGTGGAACGGTAAAGGCATTGTTAAAGGTGAGAAATACCGGCGGTGGCGCAAACTGACCTGCCACTTTCTCGCGGAAATAGCCGAGAATCCAGTTGTGCTTGCCATCGATGTCCCCCAACACCTGAAACTCATGGACGACATCGTCGCCAAAATCGGTTTCTTCATCGCTTTTCCGCACCACCGGGCTCTGGGGCATGCCAGCCAGATCATGGTTGTTGATAACGACGCCGTGGGGATAACGGGATGCGCCGAACTCGCGGATGATGCTGGATTTTCGATTGCGATGAAAACCGAGAATATTCTTGAAGCTGACATCGCCGAGGAAGCCAGCTTCGCCGACATCCAGAGTGGTGATATTGATAATCTGCTGATCCCGGCCCTTCTTGTAGTTTTCTCCCGCAGTCAGGTTTTTGCGGATCGAGCCGCCGCTATTGTGGCGGTCAACTTCGGCGGCGATATCCGCTCTTAATTGACTGATGCGATTGGTGCGGGTGCCGATACAACCGGGGATATCGCCAAAACCGATTTGACCCTGTAAGGCAATGCCATAACACAGCTGCTGAACGGTGTCGGCGCCGGTAACAAAGGGCTGCGCGAAGAAGGCGCCAATGGCAGCGGGTGTAAAACCGGCCAGGGGCTGGATGGTCACATCGTCCCGCAGCAGAGGAAAGTTAGGGTTCCAGTAGGTGAGGGGAATGCCAGTGGTGGACTCGTCGATGTTATTGGTCTGAAGTAGCGTGTAGTTTTCCAGCCAGTCCACGGGTGTGAAGTTGACACCCAGGCGATAGGACTCGCGATGGCGGTCATCCTGTTCTTCGCCGGTGCTGATGCTGGTTGTGAAACCATCCCGGCGCTGAACGTTGAACGCCGCACGGACGGCCAGTTTATCCTCCCACAGAGGTATGTTGAGTGCCCCCGAGGTTTCGAACATGTCCAGGTTGCCGAACTTGGTGTCGAGATAGCCGCCAAATTCATCGGTAGGTTTTTGCGGGCTGAACAGCACGGCGCCGCCTGTACTGCTGCGGCCAAAGAGTGTGCCCTGGGGGCCTTTCAGAACCTGCATATCGGCAAAATCATAAAACTGGATATTGGTTCCAGCGACACCGACGGCCTTGATGGACACATCGCTGAAGTAGGTGATGACCCCCGAGGTGGAGCCGAAGGTGGCGCCCTGGCCGCGTATAAAGTAATCCACCGAACCGCGGGTGGCGCCGCCCTGCCTGACCACCAGCCCCGGCACATGGGTAATGAGGTCGTAGGGGTTTTCAATGGATTTTTCGCGGATGGCTCCGCTGTCGATAGCGGTTACGGCGATGGGAACGCTTTGCAGGCTCTCCTCCCGTTTTCGCGCGGTGATGATAATTTCCTCAATGAGTTGAGCGCTTGTGTTGGCGGTATAGAGCAAACTGGCGGAAGTGAGCGAGATCGGCAGCACCAGTGCCGAATAGAGTTTTTTCTTCATTATTGATCCCCTTTTTGTGAATGAGCTGTGGTTGTGGATGAGTTCAATTTATTATTTGTTGACTCGGTGTTTGTGTTTTATTGAGTGTTGTCGCAGACGTAGGTTTATTAACATTGCCAGCAATTTTTTGTGTTGCTGAGGGAATGCGGGCAAAGATCAGGAAAAGACACCGCCATTGGCTGCGCATCCGGGTTTACCCCGCTTGTGTTTATTCGAGGTCGCTCTTTCACCCTGTTCATTCACCAGCAACCAAAGCTGGTGAGGCTGTGAAATCTCCTAGATGGCCAGCTTGGGGTGATAGTCCATCCAGGGTTGAATCACGGAAAATGCCTGGGCTGCCCGCATCACTTTCACATCGGCAAACCGCGGGCCAATGATCTGCAGGCCGATGGGCATGCCATCGACAAAACCGCAGGGTACCGAGGCAGCGGGAAGGCCGAGAATGTTGGCGATGTAGGTGTAGCAAGTGCTGATGTGGTTGGCGTAAAAGGGATCGGTGTAGGGTTGATCCCATTCACCAGCGGGGACTTCGGGGGCAATGATGCCGAGGGTGGGTGTGCAGATCAGGTCGTATTTCGCAAAGATATTGTCTGCCCAGCGCAAGACGTCAGTGCGATTTTCGAGAAATGTGATCTCTTGTTGTTTGGTAATCTTATTGCTCCCCAGCTTGGAAAGTAGTTCTTTAAGGGGTGGCGTCAAGATCTCTCGCTCCTCAGGCGTGTAAGCCATCAGTTTCTCACCGACACGGTTTGAAATTTGCGCAATCTGCATAAAAACGCTCCAGGCCTTTTCGTCTGGAAAGACCATGCTTGGCGCATCGACTGTCGCACCGGCGTCTGTAAAACGCGAGGCGGATTTTTCAATGGCATCGACCACGCGGGCGTCGATGATGGGTATTACACCAAAATCGCGGCTCCAGGCAATGTTGTAACCTGCGATACCCTTATCCAGTTCGCCGAGAAAATCCGGCGCCGGTTGTTCAATGGAACTGGGGTCCATGGGATGGTATCCCGACATCACCTGAATCATCGTGGCCGCATCTTTGACATGCAGGGTCACAGGGCCAGATGAAGTGGTGTTGATGCTGACAGGAAGTCTCATCGGTATCCGGCCTGCGCTGGGTTGGAGGCCAAATACACCGTTGTAGCACGACGGTATCCGCGTCGAGCCGCCGCCATCGCTGCCCACGCCCATGGCGGAGATACCCGCAGCCGTTGCGGCACCGGAACCGCCACTGGATGCGCCGGAGATACGCTTGATATTCCAGGGATTAAACGTTTCCCCCGCCACGGAATTCTTGGTGCGGGGAAATTTGCCAAATTCGGGTGAATTGGTTTTTCCGATAATGATCGCCCCGGCAGCACGCAGCCGTTCTACCTGTACCTCGTCCCTGTCGGGAATATAATTTTTGAAAATCTCCGAGCCGTGGGTGGTGCGCAGGCCTTTGGTGTCGATCAAATCCTTAATGTGTATTGGCAGCCCATGCAGTGGCCCCAGGGTTTTGCCTTGCATCACCATGGCTTCGGCCATTTTGGCCTGCGCCATTGCGCCTTCTGCGTCGACGGTAATGTAGGAATTTATGGCTGGGTCAATCCTGTCAATTCGTTCAAGAAAGTAGCTTGTTAACTCTACCGGCGACAGGGATTTATTGGCGATTAATTCGCGAAGTTTCCAGCCCGGTGTCCAGGCAAGTTCTGAGGACTTGGTCTGTTTGAAGGAGGCTGCCATAAGATTTGGAACCTGCGTGGCAAGGAGTGCAGCAGAGCCTGCTTTGAGCAGGTTTCTGCGGGTGATATCGATGTTGTTATCTTCTTCTTTCATGCGGGGTTCTCTCCGGAAATTGAAATGTCGTGGTGGGCGACGATCTTCAGGTATTTATCGAATCTAATGTTGCTGGCCGGGGATAGTCGGCGGCCCGCGATAACAGCTGATACACCATATGCACTCGCCGATTCAGCGACAAGGCGAATCGAATAAGCCCTGACTTATGTGAATGGGAAAATGTGAATGGGCAAATCTGAATCGACAAATGTAAATGCGCAAAAGCTTCGCCCAAAGGCGCTGACGCAGTTAACGCAACTGCGCCAGGGAGGCCGTTGAAACCTGCCGTATTGAACCTGACCTGAAAAGCTGGCAACAGGGCTCTGAACCCTGCTGTGTACCCAAAGTCTATGCCAATGCTTTTAACAGAGACCCAACCGGATCCGGTACCGCCAATGGCCCGCTGTCAAATACCATCGTCATTTTCTTGTCTGGCTCAAATGCCGGCCATGGCAATGTGGGCGTGGAAGGATTGCCTGTTTTTGCAAAGGCAACCCATGCCCCGGCCATGGCTGCGGCCAGTGCGCGGGCGTCAGGCGAGTCGCCAGTGGCCTGGTCGCACCGCTGGGTGTTATCAAAGCAGAAGGCGATTTCCGAGGTGTGGTACGCACCCGGACGACCATCCAGTATCGGCGTCTGCCAGGTAAACCAGAAATTGTAGACTGGAGCACCACCCTGTTTATGCTTCAATCGCGCCTGCTCCAGCGCCTGTTCTCGCCAGGTCGCGCCCCCCACGATAAACACCAGGTCGCCAGGTGATACATGGGGGAAGTGTTCGCGCGCGGCAGCGGCGATAGCCTGCGCCTTGTCGCCATAGATCTTGGCCAGCATCGGTACGACTTGGTCTTCGGTTATCGGCAGGGCACCAAACTTGAATTCATCTCGTGTGCTGCCGACGATCAAGGGTACATCCCGGGAGACGTCAGGCGCCTTGTCCTTCCAGGGCCGCGCTGGCAAAACCGTCCCGTCAATAACCGGTCCGAATGCAATCCTCGGCAGCCGCAGAGGCCCGCCGGGGCTCGGGAAACCCGGCTTGGCATCCGGGAGCTTATTGGACACGGCATCAGCGGCTGCCATCAGACGCTCGGGGGGCAATTGACGCAGCTCTGACAGGCTGGGCTTGCCGAGTTCGTTCATGATGGCATCGGTATACAGGTGTGCGTCGCTTTGCCTGATCCACATAGGCATCGACCCGCTTTGAACAATCGCTCGCTGAAACAGTCCTTCTGCAGCGGGCATCGCCATCAAGGTGGAAACCTTTACGCCGCCACCCGACTCGCCAAAAATCGTCACGTTTGATGGATCGCCGCCAAAGCGCGCGATATTGTCCCGCACCCATTGCAGGGCCAGCACCAGGTCGAGCATGCCGAGGTTGCCGGATTGTGCGAAATCGGCGCCGCCGTATTCGGAAAGATCGAGGAAGCCCAGCACACCAAGCCGATGGTTAAATGACACGAGTACAACGCCGCGCCGCGCCAGGTTTTCTCCGTCGAACGAGGGTAAATGATGAGATGAACCACTGGTGACGCCGCCGCCATGCAACCAGATCATCACGGGACGATTGCCCGAGAGTCCCGTTGTCCAGACATTGGCCCGCAGCATGTCCTCACCCTGATGGCCTTCATCCCGATCCTGGAGAAAATCCATTTCGTCGCCCACGAACCCCGTCCTCTGGGGGCTGACCGGGCCAAAAGACAATGTGGTGCGCACGCCAGTCCACGGCTCTGGCGGTCGGGCGGGCAGGAATCTGGCTTCGCCGCCTGTAGCGGCGCCGTAGGGGATGCCCTTGAATATGTGCACTTCGCCGCGGCGAAAACCACGAATCTTGCCGGCAGTTGTCTCGACGATTTGGTCCGGCGGTGTTGAAACCGTACCCCTGCGATCATCTTTCGGCATCGCCTGGGGCGCCGCCATCAGGTTGGGTATCTGAGTGGTGAGTAGTACGCCAGAGCCTGCCTTGAGCAGGTTTCTACGGCTGATAATGATGTTGTTATCTTGTTCTTTCATGCTGGGTTCTCTGCAGAGGTTGAAACCTGGTGGCGACCGAAAGTCATTGGGTTGTTGTCGATGGCTGCTGGCAGCCCCTGACAACACCCAATGCACGATATTGACTCGCTGATTTGCCGACAAGGCGAATCGAATAAGCCGTGACTTATGGGAATGCGCAAGTGCTTAGCCCAAAAGCACCCATGCAGTTAACGCAACTGGGTCAGACGTGCTGTTGAAACTTGAGGTATCGGGATGCACCGTTAAAAAAGAGGGGCAGCGGCAGCGGGGTATTGGGTATGCAGAAAGCGCAAAACCACCTGGATGATGGATTTGACCTTGGCTGTCTTGTGAAGACGGCTGGCTAATCAGTGGTTCTGGTGCGTTGCAGAGGGGCCGACTGGTGCCGCCGGGTCAGTGATGCAGCAGCTACTCAGCTTGTTGCAGGGTTTCTTGCAGGCCGTGAAGCAGTGGTCGCAGCAGTGACTCGAGCTGCTTGAGATCCTGCGTCGACATTCTGTACAGGGCCGAGAACTCGTGCTCCTTTTCATGCTGGCGAATGGTGTGCAGGGTATCCAGCCCCTTTTGGGTGATGGATATAAGATTGAGGGCTTTCCCTTCGGCACTGGCACTCAGTTTTACAAACCCCAGTTGCTCAAGCCGGTTGAGATGGAGGGCCGTTGTGGTCAGTGGCAACAGACTTCCCGACGCAAGCTGGGCGAGGGTGGCCTCCTTGAGTTGCAGACGATAGAGGATGTTGAGCAGGTGTCGTTCCGGAAAGCTGATGCCATAAGGGGCGCAGGCTCGCTCAGTCAATAACTTCATGTGCTGCACGGCGAGGAACATCCGCACCACCACGCCCATCGCAAGCGGGTCGTAATCCGCGCCAATGGCGGCCCACTGGGCCATGACGCTATCGACGGGGTCCTTGCCTTCCTCGAGGAGCAGGCTGCCCTGGCTCTCTTCGGTGTTGTTGAGCACGTCCTCCCGCAGGGCGCCGAATTGAACGGACAGCCAGTCGAGGGCAACCGGGTTGACGCCGTAGATGTGGTAGCGACCCTGAGGCGTTTTGGTGACCAGGCCTGCTTCCAGCATGGTTTTCAGGTGCTGCGAAACCGCAGGCTGGGATATGGGCAGGTCAGCGGCCAGTACCTTCACCGGTTGTGGCTGCTCCAGCAACAGGTTGAAGATGGCGCGCCGGGTGGCGTCCGCCAGGGCGCCCAGTAATCTCTGGCCATCCAGGAACTCGGTGTGAGTGTCAGGGGAGGCATCGTGTCTGTCATGTCTGAGCATGCTGGCGTGTCGTGTCGGTAGTGAATTATTAAGTGTTTATATTATTGATGCGGTACGTTTTATTCGAGAGTGCGTTCGTGCTGAGCTTGAGAGTCCGTTCGTGCTGAGCCTGTCGAAGCACCGGCAATGCCTTCGACAGGCTCAGGCCGAACGGTATTCACGTTTATTTCGTGCCGGATCAATAGGCGACTATATACCCGTGACCATATAGCCGCCATCCACCGGCAGAATCACGCCGTTGATAAAACTGGCAGCCGGTGACACCAGAAACACGATGGCGGCGGCGATCTCTTCCGGTTTGCCCCAGCGCCCCATGGGCGAGCGCGCCAGGACCCGGGCGCGGTATTCTTCGTCTCCCCGCAGGCCGGTGGTCATGGGGGTTTCGATCCAGCCTGGCGCCACGGCGGTGGTGCGAATCCCCTCCTTGCTCCAGCCCACCGCCAGGGATTTGGTGAACTGGGCGACAGCCCCCTTGCTGGCCGCATAGGCGGGGCCGGTGCCACTGCCGAAAAAGCTCATCACCGATGCCAGGTTGACAATAGCGCCGCCCTGTCTGGCCAGCAGTGGTTTGGCTTCATAACAGCAGCGCATGGTGCCGTGGAGGTTGATATCCACGGTTTTCATAAAGCCTTCTTCACTGAAATCATCGCCGCTACGGCCCACCCCGGCACAGTTGACCAGGATATCCAGGCGCTCGGGCAGGGCGAAAAAAGCTTTTACCTGGTCGCTGTCAGCTACATCCAGTTTGACCAGGGCGATATCCGCCATGGCCTTGTCCTCGAGTCCGGCGAGCATTTCTGCATCGCTCAGGCCTGTGGCGGTCACCCGGCAACCGGCATCGCGCAGGGCAATGGCGGTGGCGCGGCCAATGCCGCTGGCGCCGCCAGTGACGACTGCATGGAGACCTTCAAGATCTTTCATATCGCGTCTCCCATTTCCCGTTAAGCCATCTCCCGTCACGAAAGCCCCCGCACCGGCACCAGCGCGCCATGAATGGCGCGAGCTGCGTCAGAGACGAGAAAGCAAATCACATTGGCCAGATCCTGTGGCGCCACCCACTGGGACGGGTCGGCATCGGGCATATCCTTGCGGTTGGCGGGGGTGTCGATAATGCTGGGCAGCACGGCGTTGACGTTGATGCCCTTGCTGCGCAATTCGGCGGAGAGGCTTTCGGTCAGGCGCATCACCACGCTTTTTGCCGAGCAGTAGGCCCCCAGGTTGGCCTGACCCTGGAGAGCGCCGAGGGCACCGACATTGACGATGGCGCCACGGCCCTGGGCCAGCATCACCGGCACCACAGCGGCGACCATGCTGCGCAGGGTTGCCACATTGAGGCGGAACATGGCGTCCCAGCCCGGGTCTGCCAGATCGTGGGAGGCGCCCATGTGAAACCCCCCGGCGAGATTGAAGAGGCCGTCAATGCGCCCCATTTTCGCCACCTGGCTGGCAGTGGTATCGGCATCGGTTAGATCGAAAGCAAACTTTTCCGTGTCGGGGGCAAAATCATCGGGGAAGGCCAGATCCACCAGAATTGGCGTGGCGCCCTGTTGTTGAGCGATGGTGGTGACAATTTTACCCAGGCCGCCAGCGGCGCCGGTGATGACGATACGTTTGCCGGAAAGACTCATGGTTAACTCCTGCTGTTATGATTTCAATGTGCGCGCCCCATCGCGGGACGCGGGATAGTCAGGCAAATAGCTGATAAAGTGTCAGCGATGGTAAGCGGTGCAGGACCGGGGTTCAAGCCTGTAAACTCAGCTTGCAATCTCTGCCGGGACTGGGGGCAGAAAGCCGCTGCATCAATTGACTGGCATGCCTGTTTAGTACTATGTTGCGGCCAGCGCCAAGCTCACATAAATGACAATTAAACTGGAGAGTCATCATCATGCTGCAAACTTTTTCCGGCGACCTGCCTGCCCATGTGCCGAAGGAACTGGTCATGTCCTTTCCGCTGCGGCTGGGTGCCGAAACCTGGGACAACCCTTTCACCACCCTGATCCCCGAGATGCACAAGGCGCCGCGCGCCTATTATGCGCCGGATGCCTGGTCCGGTGTCGCCCCTGCCTGGGTCTTTCGCCGCGCCGATGACCTGACAGAGATTTATCTCGATACCGACAATTTCAGCAGCAAGGACTTTGCTCCCTTCGCTACCCTGATGGGTGAAAACTGGGGCGTCTTTCCGGTGGAAGCCGACCTGCCCATGCACACCCATTACCGGGCGCTGATGCAGCCGCTGTTTACCCCCAAACGTGTGGCGGAAATGAACGACCGGGTGCGCTACCACGCGCGCTACTATATCGACCAGTTCAAGGACGGCCATGGTTGCGAATTTGTCAGCGCCTTTGCTGCCCGCTTCCCCATTGCCGTGTTCCTTGAGCTGTTTGGATTGCCCATCGACGAGGTTGAACAGTTCCTCGCCTGGGAAGATGACCTGCTGCACAACCCGGATATCAGCAGTATTGCCGCAGCCACCGCAGCGGTAAAAAATTACATCATGACGACGGTCGACAATCGTCGCAAGGAGCCGAAAGACGACCTGATCAGCGCCCTGACTCATTCAACCGTGGATGGTCGGCCCGCCACCGACGACGAAATTTTCGGGCTCTGTTTCAATCTCTACCTGGGCGGCCTGGATACCCTGACTACCAATCTCGGCTGGCAGTTCCGCCATCTGGCCACGCACCCCGAGCACCAGCAGTACCTGCGCGACAATCCCGACCAGATTCCCGACGCCGTTGAAGAACTGCTGCGCGCCTATTCTGCTGTTGCCACTGGCCGCACCTGTATCAAACCGGTGAAGATCGGCGGTGTCCAGCTGATGCCCGGTGACCGGGTGGTGATGTCCACCACCCTCGGCAGCACTGATCCTGAAGTGTTCGACAATCCCACCGAAGTGCGCTTTGACCGCAAGCCGCGCCATCTGGCGTTTGGTTCAGGCATTCACAACTGCGTCGGTTTGCGCCTCGCCCGCCGCGAGTTGCACGTAGCCATGGAGGAACTGCTCAAGGCGCTGCCACCGTTCCGTCTGGCGCCGGATGCGAAAATCCTCACCCGTCTGGGCGGGGTGATTGCGATGGATTCGCTGCCGTTGGTGTGGTGATTCTTCTTTTGGTCTGAAGTCTGAAGTCGGACGTAAAAGCAGTAAAGCTCACCGGAACGGGAATGCCCCGTTCCGGTCCACCATCAGTAGTAGCAGACCCTGCTTGCCGGACTGTCTTAGCTTCAGACTTCAGACTTAAGGCGTCAGTCCCAAAACACTCTTCGCCAGAATATCCCTCTGCACCTCGTTACACCCGGCATAGATGGTGCCGGGTCGTGACATCGCCAGCTGCCAGTACAGATCGGTAGTGGTGCTGCCCGCTTCAACGGGTCCCGTAATGGCGCCCAGTTCGTCGCCGATATCCACACTGAATTCGGTGATGCGCTGGGTCAGTTCGGTGATGTATACCTTCAATGCAGATGCCTCGGCACCGACTTCCTCGTCGGCTTCGACGCGCTGGCAGATGGCTTCATACCACTGGCGGTAGTCGTGTAGATCCGCCAGCAATTGCCCGAGGCGATCCATAACGCCCTGGTCATCGCTGCTGCCGGTTTCCACCACCAGCTGCTGAGCCAGCATCATGGCCTTGATGGCGAGGTTGGGGCTGGCCAGCCAGATACGCTCGTGGCCGAGCAGGGCCTTGGCCACGGTCCAGCCGTCGTCGAGCGGACCCACCAGATTTTCCGTCGGCACTTTTACATCGCTGAAAAACACCTCGCAGAGTTCTTCTTCCCCGGCGATATGGCGGATGGGGCGGATATCTACGCCAGGCAGTGTCAGATCGATCAGCAAAAAGCTGATGCCCTTTTGCTTCTTGTCGTAGTTGCCGGTGCGTACCAGCGCATAGCAGTGTGTGGCTTCCATCGCCAGGGTGGTCCAGATCTTCTGGCCGTTGACGACAAAGTGGTCGCCCTGGCGGTCGGCGCGGGTTTTGAGACTGGCGAGGTCGGAACCGGCGTTGGGCTCGGAATAGCCCTGGGCCCAGTAGTCATCGCAGGCGAGGATGCGCGGCAGGTATTGCTGCTTTTGGGCAGCGCTGCCGTATTTCATCAGGGTAGGGCCGAGCTGGGTGACACCGTTGTCGATCATCCGCGCTACGCCGATGCGCTCCATCTCTTCGTTGTAAATGCGCTGCTTGCGAAATGACAAACCCAGGCCGCCGTATTCCCGTGGCCACTCCGGCGCTCGCCAGCCGTGCTGATGAACCAGACTCATCCAGGCGCGGGTTTCGGCGCCGTTCATACGCCGAAACGGACGCAGGTAATCCTGGCGCATGTCCAGGGGGTAGTGGGCGTGCAAAAAGGCGCGGAAGCGCAGGCGAAAGTCTTCATCCGCCAACAGGTTGATATCTTCTCCGGCATTGGCCGTTGTATCAGGGCTGGCGGATTCATCCAGTATTTGAGACTCGCCACCGTCCGCTGATTGTGTCGCCATAAAGTGCCGACGGTGGCGACTGGCATTGCCAAGCCAGGCGGCGCCCTGCAGGGCAGCGCGCAGGTAGTGGCCGACGCCGCCTTCCTCCACAAAACCCATGGCGCCGTGCATCTGGATGGCCTCTTTCGCCACCTTCAGTGCGGTGTCGGCGCAGCGCGCCTTCGCTGCACTGATGGCAGACTTGCTGGCGATACTGGAGGGATTGTCCCCATGACACTGCAAGGCATGGTGCCAGCTGGCGTTTGCCAGTTGCAGCTGAATATGCAGATCGACACAGCGATGGCGCAGAGCCTGGAAGCTGGCCAGTGGCTTGCCAAACTGCTGGCGGTCGCGCAGGTAGCCCAGGGTTTTTTCCAGGCAGCTGGTGGCAGTGCCAGTCAGCCAGGCGCACAGAGCGATGCGGCCAGCGTCCAGGGCGGCGCGAATAGCGGCGCTGGCCTCGTCACCGCTGCAAAGCACGGCTTCCCCTGAGAGGGATACAGCGTTAAAGCTGACCGTTGCCAGATTGCCCTGGCCGCTCGGCAGCGCTTCGATGGTGACGCCCCCTGCATTGGCGGCAACCGCTACCAGCAAGGGCTGGCCCGAGTCATCCCGGGCCCACACCAGGAGGATGGAGTCGTTGCTGACATCGGCCACAAACCGTTTGCAGCCATTGAGCTGCCCGCTGCTAAGGGTTGAGGTAAGTGATTCGGCGGGATTGAGCTGGCCGTGCTGTTCCTGCCAGGCCAGGCTGAAGCGCTGCTCGCCAGCAGCCAGCGAGTTGGCCAGACCCTGGGCGCGGGAACTGTCTGCACAACCGGACAGTGCCACAGACGGCATCAATGCCGCCGCAATGTAGGTGGCAGGGGCCAGCCAGTGGCCGAGGCGCTGCGCCAGCAGTGTTGCCTCGTGCAAACCCAGCCCGGAACCGCCGTGGGTTTCCGGCAGGGCAAGCCCCAGCCAGCCGAGTTCGGCCATTTCCCGCCACAGCTGCTGATCGGCAGCTGTCGGGGTGTCGCTGCTGTCGGCGGGAGGGTGCTTGCTGCGCCAGTCCTGGAAGAAGCTGTCGATGCTTTCCAGGAGCAGATTGTGAAGCTCAGTGTCGTGGGTCATGGGCAATCTTTTTATGCGGGGTGGTGGTTGTATAACAAGGTTAGGTGTGTAGAATAGCTGACATAGTGTAAGTTTTTTGCGGGAGGGTCAAATGGTTTTCAGCGCCCTCATCGTCAGATTCTCGCTCAATTGCATCGCTGTAACAGTCGGTCACTAACAGCCGCTCACTTTTTATTTTCACCAACAGTATTGTCACCAACAGCATCAGGAACAGTTAGAGGAATAGCTGAATGATTCGTGGACTCGAACCCGGCCGCAAGCCGGCCCTGCTGATCAGTGAATGCCAGCGCGGGGTCATTGAGCGCGGTATGACCGATTTCCCCGGTCTCGCCGATCAGGTCGAAGAGCGCGGCATGGTGCCGCGTATAGCAGCCCTGGCACAGCAGTTTCGCGCCAAGGGCCATCCGGTGATTCACCTTCATGTAGCCCATCGCCCCGATTATGCAGATTTGCCGAAAACCAGCCTGATTGTGGCGCGCAGCATCAAGAACCAGCGCATGCGCCTGGGTACCGCTGAAGCGGATGCGGTGGCGGCGCTTGCTCCCCAGGCGAGCGATATTCTCCATAGCAGGACGTTCAGCCTGCTGGCGTTCAATGGCACCGACCTGGATGCCATGCTCCGCCACCGCGGCATCCAGACCCTGGTGCTGGCCGGGGTGTCTACCAATATCGCCATCAACGGCCTGGCAGTGTGTGGCTCGGACCTGGGCTACCAGGTGGTGGTGGCGGAAGACTGCACGGCGGGCGCCAGCGCTGAAACCCACCGGTTTATGGTCAGCAATGCCTTGCCGTTGTATTCAACGGTGACAGATTCCAGCGCCATCATGGCGCAAATCGAGGGGGCGTAGACCGCCCCTTTAGCGCGGTTGCCCGGGTCATGGAACTGACCTATGATTAGTTTTTTTGCGATTGATTAGCGTTGATAAAGATGGCCGGATAGCGTGTCGGGTTTGAGCCATTCACACATTCAATAAGCACTATTTAGTGCGGGACAATCCCGCGGAGGTTAACGCGATGGGTACACAGCAAATACGGGTTGAAGCGCTCACGGAAGTGCGCAAGGATTTCATCGATAATCGCCGCTACACCTCGGCGGAGTTTGCCCGCCTTGAGATGGAAAAACTGTGGACCAAAACCTGGCACTGGGCCTGCCGAGAGGAAGAGGTTCCCCAGGTGGGGGATTACCTGGCCTACGATATTGGCGACCAGTCGGTGATTGTGGTGCGCACCAGTGCCGACCGCATCGAAGCCTTTCACAACGTCTGCCCTCACCGCGGGCGGCGGCTGCTGTCCGGGCGCGGCAAGATCAACAAATTCCACTGCGTCTTCCATGCCTGGCAGTGGGATCTGCATGGCAACAATATTCGGGTGCTGGACCGCGAACAGTGGCAGGGTTGCCCCGATATGACTGACGAGGATGTGGCGCTGTCCCGCGTCCATGTCGACACCTGGGCCGGCTTTGTCTTTATCAACATGAACCGCGAGCCTGAGCCTTTTGACGAATTTATCCAACCGGTACCGCAGTTCCTCGATATCCTGCGCATGGAGGACATGCGCTACAACTGGCACAAGGCGATCAAGGTCAAGTGCAACTGGAAGGTGGCGCAGGAAGCGTTCATGGAGAGCTACCACGTGTGGGGTACGCACCCCCAGTTCCTCAAGTATTCCGACGACAAGAATGAGAGCATGGCCCAGGGCAAGCACGGCAAGCATATCTGGGCCTATGAATACCCGCCCGGCGTGCCGTCGCGCCGCCTCGGCAAGCAAGCGCAGACGGTGGATGAAATCCGCGAGAACTTCGGCGAACTGATGGGCGATGTCTTTGGCGACCAGCTGGGTCTTGGCGAGGGCGATGGCCAGTTCAGTGCCCGCGCCCTCAAGGCAGCCGGAGCCGCCATCCGCGCTTTGCCTGCAGGCACTCCCATGGAAAAGGCCATGGAAGCTTCATTCTTTGCCATGAAGGACGCGGTAGAAAAAGACGGGGCCTACTTCCCGATGATTCCCCCCGAGTTTCGTGCCACCATGGGCGATGACTGGAATGTGTTCCCCAATCTCAGTGTGGTGTGGGGTGCCGATGGCACGCTGATCTTCCGTGGCCGCCCCGACCCTGAAGACCCTTACAATCCCGACGCAGCCATTCTTGATATGATCAGCCTCATCCATTGGGGGCCTGGCAAGGCGCCGGTGGTGGAGACTGAATATCTGGATGACTGGCGCAACCAGAAAGCCAGCATCCCCAAGCTGTTGCAGCAGGATCTGGGCAATGTGGAGGATGTGCAGCGCGGCATGCACTCCGTTGGCTTGCGCGGTCTGCGACCCAATCCGGTGCAGGAAGTACAGATCAGCCATTTCCACGAAGTGATCAACGACTATCTGTTTTCAAAGTGAAAGCCTCTTACCGAAGTAGAGTACGGCGATGAACAATAATGATAAACATGCGGCCTCCTATGTGCTGGAGCCGTTGCGAGTGGATAACAGCGATGCCATCCAGTGGCAGGAAAGCACCGATGTGCTGGTGGTGGGCTATGGTGGCGCCGGTGTCTGCGCCGCTCTCGAAGCCCGCGCCCAGGGTGCCGATGTGCTGGCCCTGGACCGTTTTGAAGGGGGTGGCGCGACCACGCTCAGTGGCGGCATCTACTACGGGGGAGGAACCCCCTACCAACATGAGGCCGGTTACAACGATACGCCGGAGGAGATGTATAACTACCTCAAACAGGAAATCGGCGACGCCGTGCGTGATGAAACCTTGCGGCGTTTTTGCAACCAGAGCAGCACCAATATGGACTGGTTGTGCAGTCACGGTATCGGTTTCGGCTCCAAGGTTTACGAGGGCAAGCGCTCCTTTCCCCCCAAAGGCTACGACATCTACTATTCCGGCAACGAGTTGAGCCCGGAATTTGAAAAAATTGCCCGCCCTGCGCCCCGTGGTCACAAGGTGGCGGGCCCTGGCTACACCGGCTCCACCCTGTTCAATACCCTGCGCGATTCGGCGCACGGCAAGGGTGTGCGCTTTCAGGGTCACACGGTTGTGACCCGTCTGATTCTCGATAGCAGCAATCAGGTTGTCGGTGTCGAGGCTCTGCGTATCGAACCCGGCAGCGAGGGCTGGAAAAAGCATTTGAAGATTATTCGCAAGGTGAATGCCTACCAGCGTTTTATCGAGAAAGCAGCCCTGGACGCGGCGGAAAAAGTACGTGCGGTGGAACAGCAGTATGGTGTGCCCATCCGCATCCGTGCCCGCCAGGCCGTGGTGCTCACCACCGGCAGTTTTGCCTTTAACCGCGAAATGATCAGCCATTACGCCCCCAAGTTCAGCAAGGCCATGGCGCTGGGCACCATCAGCTGCGATGGCAGCGGGGTGGTGATGGGTCAAGGTATCGGCGCTGCGCTCGGCCATATGGACTCCGTGACCGCCTGGCGCACCATCAGCCCGCCGGTGCAGTTTGTGCAGGGTATCGTGGTCAACAGGGAGGGTTGTCGTTTCGTTGCCGAAGATGTCTACCTCGGTCGTCTCGGCCACGAGATGGCACAGCAGACCGAAGAGCGCGCCTGGGTCATTATTGACAGCCACGCCTACTGGACCTCCTACAAGGACACCATCCCAAGACCTGGGGAAGAGGGCTATCTCGAATTCAAGGGGCCGCTGCTGATCAATCTGGTGAGCAACAGCACAAAGGGCAAAACCCTGGCGGATCTGGCCGCGAAGATTGGCGTGGATGCCCAGGGCCTGGAGGCCGAGGTGGCGCGCTACAACGCCGGTATTGCTGCGGGCAAAGACCCGCTTGGCAAGAAAAAATCCAACTGCCGCGAGATTGGCAAGGGACCCTACTATGGCATCGACATCTCGGTGGGCAGCCAGAAATTCCGCTGCCCCACCATCCCCATGGGCGGGCTGGTGGTGGATGAAGACAGCGGCCAGGTATTGCGCGAAGATGGCTCAGCCATAGCCGGGCTTTACGCCGCGGGGCGCGCTGCGGTGGGCATTCCCTCAGGTTTTTATGTGAGCGGATCATCCATCGCCGACTGTGTCTTTTCCGGGCGCCGCGCCGGCCACAGTGCTGCGCAACTGGCCACCGACAAGGCTGAGCGGCAGGCCAGCATGGCCGCTGGAGCCTAAAAAAAGGTCTGAGAATTCAGGGTGTGACGCTATTCAATAAAAGGAGAAACCAGTGACCGATTCAACAACAGGGCAACCGGATAAAGCTGTGCTGATCGACATGTACAGCAAGATGTCCCTTATCAAACAAAACGACGAGCACGCCCGCAAGCTGCTGATGTCGGGCCGCCTGCCGATGATCTACTACTCGCCCCGCGGCCAGGAAGTGATTCCCTCGGCGGTGTCGGTCAATCTCAATCAGGATGACTATATTTGCACCATCTACCGCGGCACCCACGACATGCTCGCCAAGGGTGTGCCCTTGGATGCGCTGTGGGCGGAGTTGGCCGGACGCGCCACCGGCACCTGCAAAGGCAAAGGCGGCCCCATGCACATCACCCATCCCGAAAGCGGCTGCATGATCACCACCGGCATTGTCGGCTCCAGCATGCCCATTGCCAACGGCCTTGCTTTGGCATCCCAGGTGAAAGGCGATGGCAAGGTGACTGTCGCCTACTTTGGCGATGCCGCCTCCAATATCGGTGCCTTCCATGAAGCACTCAATATGGCCTCGGTGTGGAAACTGCCAGTGGTGTTTGTGTGCCAGAACAACCGCTTTGGCGAGCACACCCGTTTTGAAAAGGCGACAGCGGTAGGAAAAGTCTCAGACCGCGCCGCTAGTTACTCCATGCCCGGTATTCATGTCGACGGCAACGACCCCCTGGCGATGCACGCGGCGGCCAAAGAGGCCATCGACCGCGCCCGCAACGGCGGCGGCCCGACCCTGATCGAGGCCATGACCTTCCGCTTTTACGGCCACGTGTTTGGCGATGCCGACGGCTATATGGACAAGGCCGAGAAGGAAGCGGCGATGGCCGCCGACCCGGTGCCGCGCTACCGCCAGTGGCTCATTGACCAGGGTCATGCCAGCGAAGCCGATCTCGGCGCCATCGACGCAGGGCACGAAGTGAATATCAAGTCGGCCATCGACAAAGCCCTGGATGCGCCCTGGCCGGATGTGTCGGAACTCTACAAAGACGTCTTTATCAACGACCTGGCAGCGGTATAAGGGGAACAACCATGAGCAAGCAAATCACTACCCTCCAGGCCATCAATGAAGCCATGCACCACGCCATGGCCGCCGATCCCACCGTTATGCTGTTTGGTGAGGATGTGGCCGACCCGGAAGAGGGTGGCGTCAATGGCGCCAGCAAGGGGCTGTCGACCAAATTCGGCGACCTGCGGGTGCGTTCAACACCCATTTCCGAACAGGCCATTATCGGTGCCGCCATCGGTGCTGCCATGGCAGGTATGCGGCCTGTGGCCGAGATCATGCTGATGAACTTTATGACCGTGGCGATGGACATGATTACCAACCACGCCGCCAAACTGCGTTTTATGTCCGGCGGCCAGACCGCAGTGCCCCTTACCATTCGCTGTACTACCGGCGCGGGTTTTGGCACGGCTGGCCAGCACTCCGATTTTCTCGAGGCCTGGTTTGCCCACACCGCAGGTTTGAAAGTGGTCACTGGTGCCAGCCCGGCGGAAGTCTCCGGCCTGCTCAACTCCTGCATCTTTGACGACGACCCCTGCATTTTTATCGAAAACCTGCCCGCCTACTGGCAAAAGGGCGATGCCCCGACCGACCCGGGTGCGCGTATTCCCCTCGGCGTGGCGCGCATTGCCCGCCCCGGTGATGATGTCACGGTAATCACCTATGGCCCGCAGGTGGCAGTGGCCCAGGCAGCGGCGGAAACCATGGCGGCTGAGGGCGTGGGTGTTCAGGTCATCGACCTGCGCACTATCGTGCCCTGGGACCGCGAGACGGTTCTGAACGCCGTGGCCAAAACCGGCCGCGCGGTGGTGACCCACGAGGCGGTGAAGGCCTTTGGTGTCGGCGCCGAGATTTCCTCGGTGATCCACGAAGAGCTGTTCAGCGATCTGAAGGCAGCAGTGCAAAGAGTAGGTGCACCCAGCTGTGCCGTACCCTATTCAAACCCGCTGGAAAAAGCCTTTGTGCCGGATGCCGACAAAGTATTGGCGGCGATCCGCAAAACCCTCAATTAATGTTCGACCCCTATTTTTCTCGACAGAGTTGGAGAACAGTAAATGACAATCGACGTTCTGGTGCCCAAAATTGGCTTTTCCATGGCGGAAGGCACCCTGACAGAATGGCTGGTGGACGATGGCGCGACAGTCAGCGAAGGCCAGCCCATCTACAGTTTGGAAAGTGACAAATCCATTAACGAAGTGGAAGCGCCAGCCAGCGGCGTGCTGAAAATCCTCGTGCAACCGGCCGATGATCCCATCCCGGTGGGCACCAAAGTGGCGGAGATCGGGTAAGCTGATGGCCGAGCAAAAACCCTTCTGGGAACAACTCCCTCCCTGGCCGGAGGGGGATTTCAGTGTGTTCGGCGAGGTGGAAGAAACCTCCCTGTCGCGCATCCAGACCCTCACCGCCAGTTTTATGAGCCGCAACTGGCTGACCATTCCCCACGTCACCCACCACGACGATGTGGATACCACGGCGCTGGAACAGCATCGCCAATCCATGGCGGTGAAGCTCTCCCCCCTGGTATTTATGGTCAAGGCCCTGGTGGATGCCCTGGTGGCATTCCCGCGTTTTAACGCGTCGCTGGATGGCAGCGGCAAAAAGCTGATACTGAAAAAATATTTTCATATCGGTATTGCCATCGATACGCCCAACGGATTGCTGGTGGGGGTGGTGCGGGACTGCGATAAAAAAGATCTGGCCCAGCTTGCGGACGATATTGCCCAGTTGTCTGCCAAAGCCCGGGACAAGGGCCTGTCGATGGCGGAAATGAGCGGCGGCTGCATGACCATCAGCTCCCTCGGCGGCATTGGCGGTACGGGTTTTACCCCGATTATCAATGCCCCGGAAGTCGCGATTCTCGGCATTACCCGCAGCGAGTGGAAACCCGCTCGCGGGGAGGGCGGTGAACTGGTATGGCGCCACAAGACGCCATTCTCGCTCAGCTACGATCACCGGGTGATCAATGGCGCCGATGCAGCGCGCTTTCTCAGGCACCTGGATGCTGTGTTGGCGAAACCTGAACTTCTTGCTGTCTAAACTTTATGGGTAATCAGTCAGGAATTGGATGTAAGCAACCATGAACCAGTTAATTCACCAATCTGAATGCAACGGAGGAGGACAATGAAAGTACGAGTCCCCAATATGGATTTTTCCCGCATCCGCGCACTGTGGGCGCCGGTGCCTGAATTCGCCCAAAGCTACAATGCATTTTCCATTGTGCCCGCCCATATTGAGCCCTATCTGATGAAGGTCATGCGGCGCGCCAAGGATGTGCTCGACCCGAAACACGAGCAACTCCACGAGGAGATCGCCATCTTCAACAAACAGGAGATGGAGCATTGCAAAAACCATGTTGCCTTCAATCGTGCGCTTTATGATCAGGGTTATGGCGATCTGCGCGAGGTGGAAAAACCCTACCAGCAGGATTATGTGCGCTTTCTGAAGGACAAATCCCTGCGCTTCAATGTGGCCTATTGCGAGGGTTTTGAAGCCATGGGCTCAGCAGCTGCCCAGGTATTTTTTGAAGATCTCGACGGGTATCTTGATGGTGCCGACAGTGAGGCCGTTGATTTGTGGAAGTGGCACCTGGCGGAAGAATTCGAGCACCGGGAGGTTTGCTACAAGGTGTACAAAACCCTTTATGGCAACGGTCCCTTTGCATATCTGTACCGCATTGCCGTATTTATCTATGCGATGACCCATATTGGTGGTTATACCGCCAGAGCGCAAAAATACCTGATCGGCGTTGACCGGGCATCGATGTCGGAAGACGAGCGCCAGGCCTCCATTGCCCGCGAAAAGGCGCTGGGCAAAAAAGTCGCTTCTTCCAGCAAGAAATATCTCTTCCAGGTGTTTTCCCCGTTTTACGATCCTGGCAAGAAAAAGCCCTCGCCCGGCATGCAGGAGATCCTTGATCGCTACGATACTTCCAATACTGTGACCCCCTGAATCAGATCCCGGTGAAAGCCGGGATCTTTTTTACAACTCCTTTTTTATTATTTCGATAATACCTATTGCAGCAGGTGCAGGATGACTATTCCCAAGGATTACAGCTACCAGGAATCCCCCAGCGCGTTTGTCAATCATGTTGGCAAGATCTATCACAAGCGCAGCACTGCTGCGGATGGCGGTGAAGAAGTGTGGACTGCCCTCGAAATACAGGATCACCACGTCAATACCTGGGGTTTTTGCCACGGTGCAGTGATGAGCAGTCTGGCGGAAATGGGCACTGCCGCGCCGGCCTGGGATCCCGATGGTCCTCCGGTGGTGGCTATCGAAATGAACATGCAATTTATCAGGGCGCCGAAACTGGGCCAGCTCCTTGAAGTGTGCGGCACTGTATCCCAGCGCACTCGCAGCCTGGTGTTTTGTCAGGCCCGGGCCTATGCCGATGGCGAGCTGGTGTTTACCGCTTCCTCCATCCAGAAAATCCTCAAAGCGTGACTGTGCCGGGGTTGGCAGCCCTGGTCACTGACCCAGGGATCTCTTGACCATGGGCCCGAGCCGCAACGCTGTGCTGATTCTCGCCCTCAGCCTGCTGTCGGCCATTACACCCCTTGGCATTGATATGGCCCTGCCCGGATTTGCCAGCCTGGAGAGTGATCTGGGATTGGCGCCGGGCGCGGGGGCCAATACCGTCAGTATCTTCCTGCTCGGATTCGCCCTGGGTCCGCTGTGGTTTGGCCCGCTTTCCGACCATGTGGGCAGAAAACCCGTGCTTTACGCAGGCATACTCCTGTTTTCGACCGGTGGCCTGCTGTGTTATTTAGCGGACAGCGCCTGGCTGTTTTTCGCCGGGCGACTGTTGCAGGGGGTGGGAGCGGGTGTTTGCTCGTCCATTCCCCTGGCGATAGTGCGCGACAGTTTTGAAGGCTTGCAGGGCCGTCGTGTCCTGACCCTAATCACCCTGGTGATGGGCGTGGCACCCATTGTTGCCCCGGTGATAGGGGCTGCGGTTGTCGCCACACTGGGGTGGCGCCATGTGTTCTCCATTCTGTGGATGACAGGTGCTGTGCTGTTGCTGTTTGTTATCCTGGGTTTGCGCGAAACGCGCGTCGCCACGACAGCGCGAAATCTCTCCTTGCGGCCTATGCTGGCGGCATACCGCACAGCGCTGGGCAATCGGGTGTTTGTCGGCTATGGCCTCGCCAACGGTTTCAGTGTGGGCTGCATGTTTGCCTTTATCGCATCTTCACCGGCTGTGTTTATGGGCCGGTTTGGGGTGCCAGCGGCGACTTTCGGACTGATATTTGCCGTTATTGCCGCGGGCATTATTGTCGGGGCGACGCTCAACGACAGGCTGTTGTCACGAGCCTTGCCTCCCGCTGGCGTACTGGCCGCTGCACTGTTTGGCAGCCTCGCTTCTGCGCTGTTGCTGCTGGTATCTGCTTTGGCAGGGATTGCCACGGTGACTTCCACCCTTGCCCTGCTGGTGCTGAACAATCTGTGCAGTGGCATGATCCGACCCAATGCCACCCACGAGGCCATGCAACCACTGCCCCATATTGCGGGCAGTGCATCTGCACTGTTTCGCGCTGTACAGATGCTGCTGGGCGCCATAGCGGCAGCGGCGGTCAGCACAGTTGCTCCCGCCCATGCCCTTCTGGCCATGGCGGGGGTGATGAGTGGCACAGCGCTGGTCTCGCTGCTGATGTTCTGGTGGGTGTCAGTGACAAGATCATCACAGGATATGAGCGGATAAGGTGTTATCGCCATGGGCAGAACGCTGCCCATCGTCTTGACATGCTAAAATATTAGTATTATAAAAGTGCTCGCAGTGTTGATGGCTAAGGTTTCAGCGCGTCAATCATCCCTGGTCCGAATAACAACGAGGAGTGAGTGTGATAGCAACGCAAGTGCTGGTTGTTGGTGGGGGTCCGGTGGGTATGACCCTGGCCAATGCGCTTGCCTTTTATGGCGTGCGATCCGTACTGGTGGAAAAAAACCCGGGCACTACCACCCACCCCAAGATGGATATCACCAACGCTCGCAGCATGGAGATTTTCCGCAAAACCGGTTTGGCCGACGCACTGCGGGCAGTGGCGATACCTGACGAAAATCCATTTGATGTGGCCTGGATCACCAAACTCAACGGCCATGAACTGCATCGTTTCAGATACCCCAGTGCCGCCGAGTCTCTAATTCAAATTCGGCGGAAGAACGATGGCACACAGCCGTCCGAGGCCCCGATGCGGGTTTCCCAGGTGCTTATCGAGCCGGTTCTGAAAACAGCCATAGAGCAGAACCCCCTCATAGAAGTGATGTTTGGCTGGGCATTTGAATCTTTCACCCGGTGTGAAGAGGGTGTGACGGCACAGGTTGTGGATGGCAGCGGCAAGCGCATGAACATCAGCGCGGAATATCTGGTGGGTTGTGACGGCGGTGGCAGCCTGGTGCGCAAACAACTGGGCATATCCCTGTCGGGCAAGGCGCAGGTTTCACGGCGTTATATAACCCATTTCCGCTCTGATGCTCGCCAGCTGTTGCAGCGCTGGGGCAAGGCCTGGCATTACCAGTCAAACCTGGGAACCCTGGTGGCACAGAACGACCATGACACCTGGACACTGCTGTCGCGCATTCCTGACGATGTCGAACCGGAAGACGTTGATCCTGCCCGGCTGATTGAGACATTCGTCGGCGAAAAAATTGCCCACGAGATTCTGGTGGCCAACAGCTGGAGCCCCCATTTGCTGGTGGCTGACAGTTACGGGCAGGGCAGGGTATTGCTTGCCGGTGATGCAGTGCATCAGTACATACCCACTGGCGGCTATGGAATGAATACCGGCATAGGCGACGCTTTTGATCTGGCCTGGAAACTTGGCGCGCTGGTGCAGGGATTTGGCGGCGAGCAGCTGCTGGCCTCCTATGAAAGCGAGCGCCGCCCGGTGGGGCTGGCCAACTGCACAGGGTCGGAAAAACACAATCAGGTGCGGGTGCAAATTGCCGGGCTGTATACGCCTGAGCTGGATATCGACAGCGACCAGGGAGAATTGCAGCGGCAGAAAGTTGCGGCCAGTATCGCCGCGATCGGCAATGCCGAAAACGAATGTGCTGGCCTGGAACTTGGCTACTGCTATCGCGATTCGCCGATCATCTGTAGCGAAGACAACGCCAGTCACAGTGGCAACCGCTTAACAGTCGATGACCCGCTCGAGTACCGCCCGTCAACCGAACCGGGCGCAAGGTTGCCGAGCGTGTTTCTCGGCGACGGCAAAAATATTTATCAGCTGCTCGGCCCCTGGTTCACCCTGCTGTGTTTTGAATCCTGCGACACCGAAATGGTCGACGCTGTTGCAGCAAAAATGGCTGTTCCCCTGCAGATAACCCGCATTGATTTACCTGGCTACAGTGACATTTATCACTCTGCCTGTGTGCTTGTCAGGCCTGACCAGCATGTCGCATGGCGCGGCGCAATGCCTGTTGACGAGCAAAGTATTGAAAGAATCTTGTCGCGGGTGGTGGGAAAAATGGCTGTTGATAATGACAACATTGGCTGCCCGGATAATAGCTGTGTCAATCAATACACCTGATCATTGTGAGTGAATTAATAGGGCGGACAAGCAAAGACAATTCAGCCTGAAAACTAACCAGTAACACCAATATTCAAAATCATAATTAAGGATGAGGTATACGTGGACAAGACCGGATATATCAACAGCAATACAAATCGCGGCAAATTGCTGTGCCGCAATCTGCTGGCAAAATACCTTGTAACCGCTTTGCTGGGATCAGGATCGCTGATGATGGCAAGCCATGCTGGTGCTCAGGGGCTGGAGGAGATTATTGTCACCGCCCGAAAACGGGCTGAATCTGTGCAGGATGTGCCTATCTCTATCAGCAGTTTTTCCGGCGAAGATCTTGAAGCCAGCGGCGCGACCGATATGTCCGGCATTGGCTTTCACACACCCAATATGCTGCTCACAACATCGGCATCCAGTGATTCGACTGTAAAAGTGGCAATTCGCGGCCAGGCACAGAATGACAATATCGGCACTCTCGATCAGTCTGTCGGTATCTATGTGGACGATGTGATCTGGGCGCGTCCGGTGGGCCTGAACATGAACCTGGCGGATATCGACAGGGTAGAAGTATTGCGCGGCCCGCAGGGCACCCTGTTCGGGCGCAACACCACGGGCGGCGCAGTGCAGGTGTACACCAAAAACCCGGAATTTTTTACCGAGGGCCGCGTAGCTGTTAGGGTTGGCAATTACGAGCGCGGCGACTACAGCCTGATGTTCAACACACCGCTTATCGATGACATGCTTGCGCTGCGCGTCAGTTACGACGCCCAGAAGCGCGACGGTTGGCAGGACAACAAACTCTTTGATTACCAGCCCGGTCAAAAAGATACGCAAAATATGATTGCGAAATTATTGTATAAACCGTCGGACACTTTTGACTTGCTGCTGAAACTGGACAGGTCGGAAGGGGATTATCTGACCCGTGGCCAGGTCATGACCTTTTTTGATGGCGGTGCCCCGGCGTTCGGCGGCGCTGATCCGGTAGCGGTATTTTCCGGTGGGGCACAAACAGGCTTTGATTTCGTCACGGATGACTATTCAAACGTCAGTGAAGGCTTTAAGCCGAAAACCACCTGGAAGCATGAGGGTGTAGGCCTTACCTCAAACTGGGTGATCAACGACGATCTGGCCGTCAAGGCCGTTGCCGGTTACCGCGAACTCGACGAAAAATCCTTCGGCGATTACGACGGCACGCCTTATCCAATTCTGGATATTTTTATCGGCCAGGAAGGCCACCGCATGATGAGTGGCGAGATCAACGTCAATGGCAGCGCCCTGGACGACCGGCTGCAGTGGACTACCGGAGCCTACTATTTTAATGAAGAGGGCGGTGACCGCGCCTGGGTGGCCTTTGGCCTGCCCATTCGCCAGGCGCAGTTTGGCGATACTGAAAACAGCAGCAAGGCCATTTTCGGCCAGATGAATTATCGCTTTACTGAACAGCTGACCGCTACGCTGGGGCTGCGTTACTCAAAAGAGAGCAAGGATCTGCTGTCAAAAAACCATGGCGCCGATTCTGTTACCGGTGATTTTCTCGTCTGTTCCATTCCGACCCTTTACACCGGGGTTGCTGATCCCACTGATGAAGCAGGTTGCCAGGCGCGCTTCAGCCGCGAGGATGATTCTGTCGATTACACCCTGATGCTCAGCTACAACCTCAACGACGATAAAATGGTTTATTTTAAAACCGGCAGCGGTTTCCGCAGCGGCGGCCAGAATCTGCGCGGCGGTGATCCTTTCGGGCGTGACTCTGCAGGCTCCATTGCATCGTTTTCCTCCTTTGACCCGGAAGAGGTGGTTGAGTATGAAATCGGTTTCAAGGGTGATTTCCTCAATTCCCGTTTGCGTACCAATGTGGCTGCTTTCTATTCCAGCTATGAAGATATCCAGCGTTCAACCATTGTGCCGGTGGGCGGCGTAGCCACGCTGGTATCGAACGCAGCGGAGGGCAATGTACATGGTCTGGAAGCTGAAGTCACCAGGGTGCTCACCCATAGCTGGGATCTGGGCGCCACCTTCGGCTGGACCGACGCCTCCTACGACAAGTTTCTCGACTTTGATGCCCAGGGCAATCCCAAGGACCGGAGCGACGAGCCCTTTATTGCCACCCCCGAGTACTCCTTCAGCACCTGGACGGTATACCGCATTCCGGTGCAAACCGGCGAGCTGTCGGTGCGCCTCGATTATTCCTGGCTGGATGAGCATGTCACCTTTGCTTCGACCCGGCTGGAAGGCAGCTATACACCCGCCAAGGGCCGCATGAACGCGCGCCTGCAATGGGATCTCAGCGACAGTGTCGCGCTGGGTTTGTGGGGCAAGAACATTACCAATGAACGCTACCGGGAATACGGTATCGAACTGTTTGACAGCAACGGCTATGCCCTTGGCATCGGCAATGAGCCGCGCACCTGGGGCCTGGATCTGGCCTACCACTTCGGCGGACGATAGAGTAGGATCAGACAGCGTATTCACCACCAAACATAATATAAATGGCCATCGGGCCAGGGGGTTGTAAGCATGACCAGCAGGGCTGATATACCTGACAGGATGTTTAAGATTCGGGACGATTTTATTCCCCAGGAGCGCTATATCTCCAGGGAATTTGCCGAACTGGAAAAGCGCAAGATCTGGCACAAGGTGTGGCAGGTGGCCTGCCGCGAGGAAGATGTGTCGGCTGTTGGCGACTACAGTGTCTACGACATTACTGACCAGTCGGTGATCGTGGTTCGGGCTGGCAAAAATGACATCCGCGCATTCCATAATGTCTGTCCGCACCGGGGTCGCAAGCTGCTGGAAGGCCAGGGAAAGATCAATAAATTCCACTGCGGTTTCCACGCCTGGCAGTGGAATCTGAACGGCGACAATATCCGCGTACTCGATCAGGAAGACTGGCAGGGTTGCAACGACATGAACCCTGAGGATGTGTGCCTGACGGCGGTGCGCACCGCCACCTGGGGCGGCTTTGTGTTTGTCAGTCTCGATCCCGATGGCGAATCCTTCGAGGAATTTATCGATCCGGTGCCGCAGTATGTGGATTGCCTTGAACTGGACAAAATGACTTTCGCCTGGGCGCTGACGGTGAACCTGGATGCCAACTGGAAAGTCGCCCAGGAAGCGTTTATGGAGAGCTACCATGTGTGGGGCACTCACCCGCAATTTATCGTCAATATCGACGAAAAAAATGCCAGCACCGGCATGGGGCGCCACGGCAAGCACTTCTATTTTTATGAGCGCCCGGTGGGCGCGCCGTCGCGCCGCCTCAACAAGCCGGTGCCCGATGATGTGGTGACGGGTTTCTCGGCGTTTTTGCAGTCTTTTTACGAACAGGTGGGCGATGAGAACGGCAACGGCCAGATGACGGCCCGTTCCATCAAGGCTGCGCAAAAAGCGCTCGAAACCGTCCCCCGCGATACCCCCTTTCCCGATTACATCACTATTGCCGTCGAAGCCATGAAGAAAAAAGCCGACGAAGTGGGCGCGCCGTTCCCGATGCCCACTGCGCAGCAAAAAGCCGATATGGGGGTGGACTGGAATGTGTTTCCCAACCTCGGTCTGGTGATGAGCTTTGATGGCTGCCTGATTTTCCGCGCCCGCCCGCGCGGTGATGATCCCAACCACTGTTACCTGGATATCTGGAGTGTGCTGTGCTGGGCCGATAATGAGTGCCCCGGTGTGCGCCGCGCCCACATCGACAATTGGCGTGATGAGGAACAGAAGAAGCTGATTCCGTCACTGCTGATTCAGGACACCGGCAATATCGAATTTGTCCAGAAGGGCATGCACTCCCTGGGCCTCAAGGGCTTGCGGCCCAATCCTGTGCAGGAGCGGCAGATTTCCAATTTCCACAAGGTCATCAACGATTACCTGCTGAAATAACCATAACTATAGGAATTTCCCATGTCCGACGCCCACAACAGGGTCGCTGACCCTGTCGCCCTCAGCTATGCCGAAGCGCCCATTGTGATCGATGACGCGGAACACTATTCCTGGGATGAAGCTGCCGATGTCATTGTCGTCGGTTACGGCGGTGCAGGTGTGAGCGCGGCTCTTGAGGCGCGCGCGCGGGGCGCCCAAGTGTTGGCCCTCGACCGCTTTGATGGCGGTGGCGCCACCACCCTGAGCGGCGGTGTTGTCTATGCGGGCGGTACCCGTTACCAGAAGCAGGCGGGTCTGGAAGATAATCCCGATATCATGTTCCGATACCTGAAAATGGAAATTGGCGATGTGGTGCGGGACGAGACCCTGCGGCGCTTTTGCGAAACCAGCGATGAAAATATGCAGTGGCTGGAAAATCACGGCGTCGAATTTGGCAGCAGTGTCTACACCGGCAAAAGTATCTATCCGCCTGCTGGGTATGACATCTACTTTTCCGGCAATGAAAAAGTCACCAGCTCGGCGAAAGTGGTGCCGTCGTTTCCCCGTGGTCATCGGGTGGTCGGTGACAAGTACACCGGCCATGTATTTTTCAACAAACTGAAAGAATCAGCGGCGCGGCTCGGGGTTGAATTCCGCAGTCATTGCCGTGTTACCCGCCTGGTAGTGACCGGGCAAAATGAAGTGGTGGGCGTGGAGATTGCGACCATCGACCCGGCCTCGGCGGATTACGCCGAGCACCAGAAAATGATCAAGCGTTTCAACACCTACCAGCGCTTTTTTGCCTCCACCACCCGCAAGGCGTCGCAACAGATTGCCGCGTTTGAACAGCGGGTCAGCAAGAAAATTCTGGTGCGGGCGCGCAATGGCGTGATTATCAGTACCGGCAGCTTTGCCTTTAACCGGGAGATGATCAAAAGCTATGCCCCCAAATACGAAGACACCGTGCCCCTCGGCACCCTGGGTTGCGATGGCAGCGGCATTGCCCTGGGCTACAGCGTGGGTGGCGATCTGGGCAAAATGGATTCGGTCACCGCCTGGCGCTCGATCAGCCCGCCCTACTGCTTTGTGAAGGGCATGGTGGTCAACCGGATGGGCAAGCGCTTTGTGACGGAGGATGCCTATGTGGGCCGCCTCGGTCATGAACTGGCCCAGCAGCCCGGTTGCCAGGCCTGGCTGATTATCGACAAGGAGATTTACCGCGAGGCGTTTCGCAGCGCCATTACCACCAAGGGTATCCCGATCTTTGAATATTCCGGACCCTTGCACCAGCTGCACAATCTGATTCGCTGTACCCGCAAGGCTTCCTCGATTGAGGCCCTGGCAAAAAAGTGTGGCATTGACCCTGGAGGTCTTGCCGCTGCGGTTCAGCGCTATAACGATGATGTCATCAAGGGCGAAGACAGTGAGCTGGGCAAGGGGAAAGATTATCTGCGCCAGCTCAAGGATGGGCCGTATTACGCACTGGATATCTCGGTGGGCAATCGCCGCAACCCGCTGCCGGCGATTCCCATGGGCGGCCTGATGGTTGACGAGGATACCGGCCATGTGCTGGACCGCGAGGGCAACAGTATTCGCGGCCTCTACGCCGCGGGCCGTGCTGCGGTGGGGATTCCGTCGGGGTTTTATGTCAGTGGTTCGGCACTGGCGGATTGTGTATTTTCCGGTCGCCGTGCAGCGGCCCATGCCGTGTCCGGGGTTACCGCCTCAGCCAATGCAGAGTCGGGCGCCAGCGAACAATCCACAGGCATCGCACGCTGATGAACGTGCTGGTTTTTGGCGCCTCGGGCTATCTCGGCTCACACCTGATTGATCACTTTATCGCAGCCGGTTATGACACCAGCGGTTTTTGTCGCACGCCGGTGGCGCCTGCACGCAACAACCCCCAATGCCATTATGTGTACGGCGACTTGCTTGATGTGGACAGTTTTGTGCCGCTGCTTGAACGCTACGATGTGATTATTCAGGCCGCACAGCTGAATCTGGATGAAGAGTTGCAGGCTGTCAGCGCCATGCTGGCCGCGATAAAGGGCAGCGGTAAAACCTTCATCATGACCTCCGGTACCGGTGTGCTGTCACAGCGCACCGATGGTGACTGGTCTGAAGATACCTTTGCCGAGGGAGATGATTTTGTGCCGTCAAAATATATCGGCGCACGGCTCGACACCGAAAATCTGGTGCGCGCCGCCACCAGCAAGGGTATCCGCGCCATGGTGGTCAGGCCGCCGCTGATCTGGGGCAATGGCGGCTGTCCGGTCATTGCCCAGCTGTATCAATCTGCGGCCACGAGTGGCGCGGTGTGCTATATCGGGCGCGGGCTCAACCTCTACAGCAATGTGCATGTGCAGGATCTCGCCGGTGTTTATCAGCTGGCAGTGGAAAAAGGCCAGCCCGGCGCGCTCTACCATGCGGTGTCCGGCGAACTCAATTATCGCTCCCTCGCTGAGGCCATCGCAGCACGTCTGGATTTGCCAACCCGCAGTGTCGATCTGGGTGAGGGTATCGAGCTGTGGGGCAAGTTCTCTGCTCTGGTGGCGTTTAGCTCCTGCAGCCGCTCCCGTTGCCCCCGCACCCGGCATGAGCTTGGTTGGTATCCCGCTACTGATCGCCTGGATATCCGCGACGATCTGGGGCATCCCAATTACATCGCGCAGGTGCAGCGATGACCGGCAACAGCGCTTTTATCGACGACTTCCGCGCCGCGCTGTTCGCCGATCCTGAACCCCTGATCATGGATTATGCAGGGCAGGATTTTTTCTCTCGTGGCGATATTGCCGCCGTGGGGCGCAGCATTGTCGCCCTGTTGCAAAATGCCAGTGTGCCGGGCGATGCCGCCATTGGTCTGGTGATCCGCAATCGACCCTTGCAGGCAGCGGCCATGCTGGGGCTGATAGCCGGGGGTTATTCCTACACCTCCATCTACGCTTTCCAGTCACCAGCCATGCTGGCGCGGGACGTGACGGAAACGCGCTTTGCCTGTGTGATTGCCGATGCGGAAGACTGGTCCCCGGAGTTGCTGGCTGCCACCGGGGCCATGGGTGCCGTGGGCATACGCCTTTCCCTCGCTGGGGCTGCGCGGGTGGAGGCCATTGATCCGACATTGATATGCACCGTGGCTGATTATCACCAGGTGGCAGATGGCGCCATTGAAATCCTTTCAAGTGGTACCACTGGAAAGCCCAAGCGCATTGTCTTTCCCACCCATATGCTGGTGCGGGCGGTGGACACCGTCAGGGCCGGGCAGATGGACGACACCAGGCCACCGGATATCTGTACCTGGCCCCTCGCCGGTATTGGCGGCTTGTGCAACCTGGTGGCCAATATTGTCATCAACCGTTATATGACCCTGCTTGACCGCTTCAATGTGCCCGAGTGGCTGGAGGCGGTGCGCCGCCACCGGCCCTCCTTTTGCAGCGGTCCGCCCACGGTTGCGAAAATGCTGGTGGATGCCAACGTTACCCCGGAGGATCTGGCCTCGGTCAAATACTTCTACGGCGGCAGCGCACCGATGCCGGAAAATCTCGAAAAAACCCTGCTGGAAAAATACGGTATCAAGACCGTGTGGGGTTACGGCGCCACGGAATTTTGCGGCACAGTGGTGAGCTGGAGCGCAGCTCTTTACGAGCAGTTTTACCCGCAAAAGCGCGGAGCTATGGGTAGAGCTTTGGCGGGTATCGGCGTGCGTGTGGTTGACCAGCACAGTGGCGAGCCATTGCCCAACGGCCAGATCGGCTACCTTGAGGCGAAAGTGCCAGCCATTGGCGAGCACTGGATCAGGACCACGGACCTGGCCCTGATCGACGACGACGGTTTTGTATTTCACAAGGGCCGTGGCGATGGCGCCATTATGCGCGGCGGTTTCAAGATACTGCCGGAAACCATCGTCGCCGCGCTGGTGGATCATCCGTCAGTGCTGGATGCTGCTGTGGTGGGATTGCCGGATGAGCGGCTGGGTGAGGTGCCGGTAGCGGCTATTGAGCTGAAGTCAGGCGCGTCGCTGATCAGCATTGATGAGGTTATGGATTTTCTGCGCGACCGGCTGGCGGCCACGGCACTGCCTGCACAGATCCGCATTGTTGATGTGTTGCCCCGTACCCCTTCCCTGAAAGCCGATCTCGCCGCAGTCAAAAATCTGTTTGCAAAAACCGATTAACGCATTTTGCCCCAAATTCTTACAGTGCCGCCGATGGCGTCATCATCTCCCGTCTGCCTTCAACATCTCTCGCACTCGTCTAATCCATCAGATTGAGCTGCTGCCCCAGTAACTGCCCGCCATCCACCACCACAATCTGCCCGGTGATATAGGCCGCATCGTCCGATGCCAAAAACAGCATCGCCTTGGCGATATCGTCCCCTTCACCGACCCGGCCTAGGGGAATGTTCTGCTCCCACTGGCGGATTGCCTCGGCACTCAGGGAGGCCTCGAATGAGGCGGACCTTGTGCCACCGGGTGCCACGGCATTAACCGTAATGGCGTCTTTGCCGAGTTCAACCGCCGCGCCCTGCACCAGTGAGTTGATGGCAGCCTTGGCGGCGCCATAGTGACTGACGCCGTAGAGATGATTGCGGTCGGCGCTCAGTGATGAGGTAAACAGAATCCTCGCTGACTCACTGCGGCACAGGTGTGGATAGGCGTCTTTGATCAGCCAGAAGCCGGTGTTGACGCTGACATCGAAAATTTTCTGAAATTCGCTGTCGTCCGTGCCCAGCAGCGATGTGTAGGGCAGGTAGGCAGCATTGTGCACGACGATGTCGAGTTGGCCCCACAGTTCGAGTGCCCGGTTCACGATGGTAGTGGCGCCGGCTCGTTCACCCAGGTCCACTTCTATCAGTGACGCCTCTCCGCCCAGGTTGCGGATGTCTTCCAGAACAGATTCCCCATGGCTGGCGGTGCGTGTGGCGATCAGCACCCTGGCGCCGTGTGCAGCGAACAGGCGGGCAATCGCCGCGCCTATGCCGCGGCCTCCGCCGGTGACGATGGCCACACGGCCCTGGAGACGGCGGGTAAGGAGAGTGGATTGCACACTGTGATCAACAGCAGAGCTGGTCATTATTGTTATTCCTGGTTATGTGATTGCTGGTGCAGATTTTCCTCAGGTTATTGGCCCTTTTTATTGGCAGCAGCCATTTCGTCGAGGCCCACGGTGACAATCTGGCCGCAGATGGCCCAAGCGTTGGCGTGGCCGAGGGAGTGGGTGTCAAAGGTGGTTTGCAGGGCATTGCTCATGCCCTGGGCATCGAGCGTCTGGTTGACAGCGCGCTTGGCCATCAACAGGGCATGGGGATGCATTTGGGAAATTTCCGCAGCCAGTGTGAGGGCCGCGGATTCAAGCTGGTCACGGGGCACTACGCGGTTCACCATCCCGAGGCGATGGGCTTCGTATGCATCGATGGCGCCGCCGGTAAAGAGCAGCTCCTTGGCCTTGCGGGCGCCGAATTCCCAGGTGTGGCCGTGGTATTCCACACCGCCGATGCCCATGCGGATCACCGGATCGCTGAAGCGCGCGTCTTCGGCGGCGATGATCAGGTCGCAGGGCCAGGCCAGCATCAACCCGGCGGCGATGCAGGCGCCTTGCACCGCAGCGATGGTGGGCTTGGGCAGGTCGCGCCATTTGCGGGAGTAGCCGAAAAAGTGCTTCAGCTCCCATTTGTAAAGCTTCAGCATGCCGTTTTGATCCACATCCGAGAACATCGATTGCCACGGCTCACTGTTGAACACATCGGGGTCGATATCGTGACCGGCAGAAAAATGCTTGCCGTTGGCCTTGAGGACAATGACCCGCACATCGTCATCATCCACTGCGCGGTCAAAGGCTTCGTCCAGTTCCTTGAGCAGGGCGGCGTTCTGGGCGTTGCGCCGCTCCGGGCGATTGAGGGTGATTACCGCCACGCGGTCGATGGTTTCGTATTCGATAAAACTCATGGTCTATCCTCAATGGGTTGTTCCGCCAGTATCGGTGGGAGTTACTTCTCGATCAACTAATATGCTAGCATCTCTATTAAAGGTCTCGCAAAGGATTTGCCCGTGACACTCAATATCAGACGGCCCTACTGGCGCTATATGAATAATGATGACAGCTATCACCTGAGTTTCAGCCACGTCGGCTTTTTTGTCACCGTCATGGACACCATGGTGGATTTTTACAGCAATGTGCTGGGTTTTTTTATCACCGACCGCGGCGTGCTCAATGGCCGTCCCATCACCTTTCTGAGTCGTGATCCCACCGAGCATCACCAGATTGTGATGGTGGCCGGGCGCGAGCCGGGGGCGCTGCAAAACATCAATCAGGTGTCATTCCGGGTGGGTTCGCTATCGCAGCTGCAAGCCCTGTACCGGCGCCTGGTGACCATGGGCGTGAAGGGCATGGACCCGGTGACCCACGGCAATTCATGGTCCATGTATTTTCAGGACCCGGAGGGCAATCGACTTGAAGTGTTTACCGAGACCGAGTGGTATATCTCCCAACCCCTCAAGGAACCGCTGGATCTGAACCTGCCGGAAGCCGAAATCCGCCGCCAGACCCTGGAGTTTTGCCGCGTACGTCCCGGTTTCAAGCCCATTGAGGAATGGCAGGCCGGGATGCGGGCCATGATGGCCGAAAAGCCCTAGGGCCATTAAGGTGATGAGCTCACGGCGAAATAGTGCCCGGCAGTCAATGGGGTGGCGGAAGGAAGGCGGGCTTCAACGGTTTTGAACACAGGCAGAGAAAAACAGGACGGTAATGACGGCCCAGGCTGTAAGCGATTATCTGAGCGTAGACGTGGTGGTCGTTGGTTCCGGCGCTGCCGGCCTGTCAGCAGCCATCCGTGCTGCGGCTGGTGGTCTCAGGGTTCTGGTGCTGGAAAAAACCGCATTTTTCGGCGGCAGTACGGCAATTTCCGGCGGCGTTGTGTGGATTCCCGCCAATTCAGCGATGGTGGAGCAGGGTGCTGCCGACAGTCGCGCTGCTGCCAGGATCTATCTGCAACAGACCTTGGGCGAAAAATTTCGTCCCCATTTGATTGACGCCTTTCTCAGCCACGGCCCGGCCATGGTGGACTTCTTCAATAGCCGCACCGAAGTGCAGCTGGCGCCCCGCATGTACGGCCCCGATTACCACTCTGAACTGCCCGGTGCCAGCAACGGTGGCCGCGGTCTCGACCCGCTCATGTTCGATGGCCGCAGGCTGGGCAAATGGTTTGCGCGCTTGCGCCCAGCCCTGCCGCAGATGACCATCTTCGGCGGCATGATGGTCAGCCGCTACGATATCGATCACCTCACCCATGCCTGGAAGCGCTGGCCGTCCTTTTTGCACAGCGTGGCTATTCTCGCCCGACACCTGCGCGACAGGCTCACCTATCCCAGGGGCACGCGCCTGCTGGCAGGGAATGGCCTGGCGGCGCGCCTGCTCAAGTCCGCCCTGGATAGCGGGGTTGAACTCAGGAGCGGGGTGAAGGTAACGGAGCTGGTCAGTGAACAGGGCAGGGTGGCAGGGGTTGTAGCCAGCCTTGAGGGGCGCCTGATGCGCATCCGCGCCAGCCGCGGCGTAGTGCTCGCCAGCGGTGGTTTTGCCGCCAACCCTGAGTTGGCTGCCCGGCATCTCAAGTACCCTGACCAGCATCTCAGCATGGCACCGGAGGGCAGCACTGGCGATGGCCTGCGCCTGGCCACAAGCATCGGGGCAATGCTGGGCACAGGCAATGCCAATCCGGCTTTCCTTACGCCGGTGTCGGTCTTCGAAAAAAATGGCGGCGGCCAGGTGCGCTTCCCGCACCTGATTCTCGACCGGCAAAAACCAGGGCTTATCGCCGTCAACAGTGAGGGCAAGCGCTTTGTGAACGAGGCGGATTCCTACCACGATTTTGTCGAAGGCATGTACCGCAGCCATGTACAGGTGCCTAGCATCCCGGCATACCTGCTGTGCGATTCACGATTTATCAGGCGCTATGGCCTGGGGCTGGCGCGACCCTGGCCTTTCAGCCACCGCTATCTGCAGCGATCAGGTTACCTGATCAAGGCGCCAACCCTGGCGCAACTGGCCGCTGCGCTGGTCATTCCCGAGGCTGCGCTGTTGCGCACGGTGGAGAGCAATAACGCAAATGCCGCCAGCGGTATTGACGAGGAATTTGGCCGCGGCAGCACTGAATACAATCGCTACCTCGGCGATCCCGACCATACACCCAATCCCTGCCTGGGCACTATCAGCCAACCGCCATTTTATGCAGTGAGGGTTTACCCCGGTGATATCGGCACTGCCACCGGGCTTGTCACCGATGAAAAATCCCGTGTTCTGGGCGCGTCTGGTGTGGCCATTCCAGGCCTCTACGCCTGCGGTAATGATATGAATTCGATTATGGCGGGACATTACCCGGCGGGAGGCATTACCCTTGGTCCGGCCATGACGTTTGGGTATATCGCTGCCGGTGAGCTGCTGGGTGAGCGTGACTCAAGTGGTGCACGTGAAGAGCCGCTGGCGGAAACGGGTGGAAAAGGTGGTTAGCCCCCGGGTTGGTCCATTTCGTTGAGAATGCGTTTTTCAGTAGCGAAAATATGGTGTTCCATGGCGCGACGGGCCTTCTCCGGGTTGTGTTCGACGATGGCGGCAATGATGGCCTCGTGTTCCTGATGGGCCAGTGTCAGGTTCAGGGCAAATACTGGCTGATTGGACAGCGCAACGTAAAAATCAGAACGGTCACCCAGGCTTTCAACCACCTCGGTGAGCAGTGGTGAGCGGGTGATTCTGCGCATTTCACTGTGCAACTTGCGGTTGAGTACCCGGTATTTCTCACCCTGTTTTTTCGTATTGCCTTCCTCCTCGGTCAGCGATCCGATCTGGGCCGAGATCAGTTGCAGGCCGAGGATGTCATCGCTATCGGCGCGCGCGGCGGCGAGCTCGGCAATCAGAGCCTCGCCACTGGCAAACAGGCGGTAAAAATCATCAATCTCCTGCACGCTGGGGCTATGTACGCGACAACCTACCTGAGGCACGATCTCGATAAACCCTTCAAGTTTGAGGCGCTTCATGGCATCCATCACCGGCTGGCGACTGGCTCCCAGTTGTCCGGCGATATCCTCAATGGGCAGCCAGTCTTCGCCGCGCACCTGACCTTCAAGCAACATGCTCTTGATATGTTCGTAGGCTTTTTCGGCAAGTCGCATGGTATCTGGCTCCGGGGCAACAGTTGTGGCCCATGGTGATAATCGGGTCAATAGGCCTGTGAATCGTTCAGGCATAAATTTTAAAGCTAGAATTCTACCCCATACCACACTGCCTGACACTGATTGCTGCTGCGGGAGGTTTTTCAGGATGAAGTACATGCTTTTCGGGAAACGATGAGTGGTTGTCGGTCAAGGCTAATATGTTAGTATTCCATTATCGTTGCTGCCGGATATTGCTTCACGCAATAGCAGCATTCAGGCACCTGATAAGTATCCCCACAACAGACAGTTGACAATAATGACAATGGGCCAGGCTAACGGTTTAATCCCCGACGACCCCAACGCAGTGGCGCCGCTGCGTGCCTTGCAGGGCAGGCAGCCGGAATACCCGCCATGGTTCCAGTGGGCGATCAACCAGCCCGTGCTGCGGCAATTTGTGGAGGTTGATGGTGTTGCCATTGATACCCGCATTTGGGGAGAGGAGGGCAAGCCGGGCATCCTGCTGTTGCACGGCAACGGCGGCAATGCCGACTGGTGGGGTTTTATCGCCCCTTATTTGGCGCTGGATTACCGGGTGGTGACCTTCAGTTTTTCCGGCTCGGGGGATTCCGGCTGGCGCGACAGCTACAGCGCCGAAAGCTTCGCGCAAGAAATCATGGCAGCGGCGGAATCAGGCGGTTTGCTGGGCGGTGAACACAAACCGGTTATCGTGGCTCACTCCTTTTCCGGTGCGTTTGCGCTGCTGTCAGCGGCTCGCCACGGCGAACAGCTGGGAGCGCTTTATCTGGTGGACAGCGCCCTCAAACTGCCCAAAGGGTTCAACGCGCTGGAACGCAAAAACCCCAACCGGCTCTATCCCTCGATTGACGCAGCCCTGCAACGCTATCGCTTTTCGCCGCCCTATATCTGCCACAATGCCTACATTGCCGACTATATCGCCAGGCGGTCACTGCGCTTTGAAGATCGCGATAGTGAATCCGGCTGGTGCTGGTCATTCGACCCGAACATGATGAGCAAGCTGGGTTATTCTGCGGATACGTCCCCCTGGCTGGATCAGGCGCGCTGCCCGCTGGCGTTTATCTGGGGTGAAACTTCATCGTTGTTCCACGGTGAAGTGGCAGACTTTATGTTTGCCCTGGCGCCAGCCAGCACCCCGCGCATTGCCATCCCGGATGCCGGTCACCATGTGATGGTGGATCAGCCCCTCGCCCTGATCGCGGCAATTCGCGCCCTGATGGCTGGTGCTGGCCAACAACAATAATCATTGTGCTCTGACAACAAGAGCCGTTTTCTGGAGCTGATAACCATGTCTGATACCGAAGACAGAATTTACGAGTTGCGCTTTTACAACGTGGCGCCGGGCCGCGATGCCGATATGCGCAGTCGTGTCCAGAACGATCTCGCCTGGCTGTTTCCGCGCCACGGCATTCGCCCCATCGCGGGCTGGAGTGCCATTTCTGCGCAATCGCTGCCGATGTTTATCTACATCACCCAGTGGCGCAACATGATTGAGCGCAACCGCCACTGGGCGGGTTTTTATGCCGACCCGGACTGGCAAGAAGTGCGCAACCGCACCAATCGCGGATCAGAACTGGTGGAAGATTACGAGATTTTCTTTTTGCGGGAAATGTCTCCCTGGCTGCAACTGGCAAGCACCGGCAACGAACTGGATGAGCTGGTGATCCACCATACCCTGGTGGGCAAGGGGTTGGCCGTTGCCAATGCCCTGCGCGAAAGGGAACTGCCTGCTCTGGAAAAAAATGGGGCAAGGGTACAGGGCGCATTCGATGTGATGAGCGGTTGCCGTTTGCCCGCAGCGATTACGGTGCTGCGCTGGCAGGATTTTGCAGCGCGGCGTGAAGCGGAGCGCCTGCTCAGCAGTGATCAACAACTGCAACAGGCACGCGCCAGCGACCGCGAACTGTTCAATGCCAATCTGATCGGGCACAGCTCATCGTTTTTGCTGGAACCGGTGCCTGTTGACTGGCAATAACACGTTTTGTCACTGCCAGCCATGACCAGCGACATGACCAGCGAGGAGGCATCGCTTGCATTTCCAGTTTGATGACAGACTAAACAGCTTCAGGCAGGAGGTGCGGGATTTTGTTGCTGCGAATCTACCCGCACACATTGTCAACCGCCAGCGCCACAAATCCTTTGCGCCGGATGATCTGCACACCGCCGAGTGGCAAGCCATCCTTCACAAAAATGGCTGGTCGGTGCCGGGTTGGCCGCTGGAGTATGGCGGTACCGGCTGGTCGCCACTGCAACAGTTTGTGTTCAACGATGAATGCGCCGCCGCCGATGCGCCTGTTTTTCCCTGGGGGCCGAGGGATATGGTGGGGCCGATTATTTACACCTTTGGCTCTGACTACCTGAAGGAAACCTTCCTGCCGATGATCCGCGAAGGGCGGCACTACTGGTGTCAGGGGTTTTCCGAACCAGGCTCCGGGTCCGACCTCGCCTCCCTGCGCACTACCGCTGTCAGGCAGGGCGACAGCTATATCGTCAACGGCCAGAAAATCTGGACCAGTGGCGCTGCGGTAGCCAAATGGGGATTTTTCCTGGTCAAGACCGATACCAGTGGCAAGCCCCAGCAGGGAATTTCCTTCCTGATTATCGATATGTCGACACCGGGGATTAGCGTGCGCCCCATCCAGCAGATGGATGGCGATGACCACCTGTGCGAAGTGTTTCTCGACAATGTGGCAGTGCCGGTGGAGCACCTGGTAGGCGAGGAGGGCAAGGGCTGGACCTACGCCAAGGACCTGCTCGATCATGAACGCACCGGCAGCTCCTATATTTTCTGGAACAAGCGTGAGCTGGCCAAGGCGCGCGAAATTGCCAGCTCTGAAACTATTGACGGAATTGCGGTGATCGACAGCGAACCGTTCCGCTCGCGGCTGGCGCGCATCGAGGCGCAGCTGACCGCCCTCGAATGGTCGGTGTTGAGAATGCTCGCTGACGAGCAAACACCCTGGCATCCCTCCGCCCTGGCCTCGTGCCTGAAAGTGCGCGGCGCGCAGCTGCAGCAAAGTATTACTGACTTGCAGATGCAGGCTATGGGCAGAAAATCCCTGCGGTTTATTGCGCCACAACAGATGGCGGATTTTCCGGTTTCGACCCTGTGGCCGGATTATCTGGTGGGCAAAACCTCGGTGGCGCTGATTACCCGCGCCGCCACCATCTACGGCGGTACGCTGCAAATACAGCGCACGATTATTGCCAAAATGGCATTTGGAGTTTAGCCATAATGGATTTCAATCTGTCATCAGAACAGCAGATGCTGGCCAGCAGTGCCGAGCGTTTTATCCGCGACCAATATCCCTTTGAATTGCGTCGCACCGTAGCAAACGGCATGACGGGCTACAGCGATAAACAGTGGTCCGCCATGGCGGACCTGGGCTGGCTGATGCTCAATGTGCCTGAATCCTATGGCGGCCTGGGCAGTGATTATGCCGATACCTGCATCCTGATGCAGGCGCTGGGCAAGGGCCTTGTCAGCGAACCCCTGATCAGCACCGGGGTGTGGGCGGCAAGTCTGATTGGCGCCTGTGAAGACGAAGCGTTTAAAAAATACTGGCTGGAAGCCATAGCCAGCGGCGCGCAAAAATTCGCCATCGCTCACTTCGAAAATGGCCAGAGCATTAACAGTCACAAGATAACCACCCGCGCAGAAAAAGACGGCGATGGGTATGTGATCAATGGGCAAAAAACCGTGGTTTTTGATGGCCCTGTTGCCGATGCGTTTCTGGTCACTGCGGCTGAAAACAGCAGTGGGTCGTTCAGTGTTTTTCTGGTCGATAAAAACACAGTCGGCTTGACCCTGGATAACTACCGGCTGATTGACGGCAGCGGCGCCAGCGATATCTCCTTTGACCAGTGCCGTGTGGCAGTGGGCAACCGCATCCTTGCCGGTCAGCGGGCCGCTGACAGTTTTGCGATGGCCAGTGATCGCGCCCACCTCGCCGCCCTTGCCTCCATGGTGGGCATTATGGAAGCGTGCCTGGAACTGGTTCCCGACTATGTGAAAAACCGCAAGCAGTTCGGCCAGCCCATCGCGCAGTTTCAGGTGATCCAACACACGCTGGCAGATATGTTTGTGGCGTACCAGGAGTCGCGCTCAATTCTTTTCCATGCCCTGGCCAATATCGATAATGCCGATACTCAAGCGCGGCAGCAGGCGCTGTCGGCTGCCGCCATGGTGATAGGCGACGGCCTGCAACTGATTACCGAACAGGGAATTCAGTTGCACGGCGGCTACGGCGTCACCGACGAATATGCCATCAGCCATTGCTACCGCCGTGGCCTGGTATTGCAGCAGTTTGTTGGCGATGATCATGCAATCCGTTTTTCCACAGCACCGCTGTCTGCACGGCAATCAGGAGAACGAACCATTGAGCGTTGAAGTCGATCCCCGGCAGATACCAGCGATATTGGCAATCCACCACCTGAAAGCGCGCTATTTCCGCTGCGTGGACAGCAAGGACTGGGAGACACTTGCCACCCTGTTTACCAGCGATGCCACGCTGTTTTTCCCCGAAAGCCAGAGCGAACCCATTGCTGTCCAGCTGGGTATTCCCTTTATTGCCGAGGCCCTGGCGGGTGCGGTAAGCATTCACCACGGTCATATGCCGGAAATCGAAATCCTCTGCGCTGATGAGGCCACGGGCATCTGGGCCATGGAAGACAGGATTTTCTGGCCGTCGGACAAACCCACCGTCATGGGGCTGGAATCACTGCACGGCTACGGCCACTATCACGAGATATACCGCCGGGTGGACGGGCGCTGGTTGATTCAATCATTGAAGGTAACCCGGCTGTGGACGCGGGGCATTCCTCCCGCGCGCGGGGTGAGCTGAAATGGTGCTGGCCGGTTTCGTTAACACAGAGCGAATGGATCGCAATCCATGATCGACAAAAGCAGATACACATTGGCCGAATCCGTGGCGGATATTGCCGATGGCGCCGTGGTGCTGGTGGGCGGATTCGGCATGGCCGGTATGCCCAGCGAGCTGGTGGATGCGCTGATTGAGCAGGGCGCCCGCGATCTCACCATCGTCAGCAACAATGCGGGCAATGGCGAGACGGGCCTTGCCGCGCTGATCAACAAGGGGCGGGTTAAAAAAATGATTTGCTCCTTCCCCCGTCAGGCCGATTCCCATGTGTTTGACGCTCTCTATCGTGCCGGTCGCATCGAGCTGGAATTGGTGCCCCAGGGCAACCTGGCGTGCCGCATGGAAGCCGCCGGGGCAGGGCTTGGCGCTATCTTCACACCCACCGCCTATGGCACTGAGCTGGCGGAGGGCAAGGAATGTCGCACCATCGACGGCAAACACTATGTGCTCGAATACCCGATCCAGGGCGACTACGCGCTGATCAAGGCCCACCAGGGGGATCGCTGGGGCAACCTCATCTACAACAAGTCAGCGCGCAATTTTGGCCCCATCATGGCGCGCGCGGCGCGTTGCACCATTGCCCAGGTGAGCGACATTGTCGGCCTTGGCGAACTGGACCCTGAGGCGGTCGTGACGCCGGGGATTTTTGTGCAGCGGGTGGTGGCGGTATGAGCGATAAATCCATAGCCAATGAGTCGATGATAAAACTGACTCGCGAACAGCTGGCGGCGCGGGTAGCGCTGGATATTCCCGAAGGCGCCTATGTGAATCTTGGCATTGGCCTGCCCACCCTGGTTGGCAATTACCTGCCCGGCGAGGGCGATTATTTTCTGCACAGCGAAAACGGTCTGCTGGGGATGGGGCCGGCCCCCGCCAGCGGCGAGGAAGATCCCGAGTTGATCAATGCGGGCAAACAGTATGTGACGCTGTTGCCCGGCGGCTGCTATTTCCACCACGGCGATTCCTTCGCCATGATTCGCGGCGGTCATATCGACATCTGCGTGCTCGGTGCCTTCCAGGTGGCGGCCAATGGCGACCTGGCCAACTGGCACACCGGCGATCCCGATGCCATCCCCGCCGTGGGTGGCGCCATGGACCTGGCGGTGGGAGCGAAGCAGATTTTCGTGATGATGGAACACCTGACTCGCAGCGGTGAGAGCAAGATCGTCCCGCAGTGCAGCTATCCCCTCACCGGTATCGGTTGCGTTAAACGCATCTATACCGATCTTGCGGTGATCGACATCACTGAAACGGGTTTGCGTGTAAGAGAAATGGTGGCGGGGCTGTCGTTTGAGCAATTGCAGGCATTGACGGCGGCCGATCTTGTCGACGCGACATGACCCTTGTGGATACAGCATAACTCTTGTGAACGCAAAATAAATCGGGAGAACCCCCTTTGCAAACCGTGTATATCTGCGACGCCATCCGCACCCCTATTGGCCGTTTCGGCGGCGCGCTGTCTTCCCTTCGCGCTGATGATCTGGCAGCGCTACCCCTCGTGGCCCTGCGCGAGCGCAACCCGGGAGTGGATTGGGATGCAGTGGACGATGTGATTTTCGGCTGCGCCAACCAGGCGGGGGAGGACAACCGCAACGTGGCGCGCATGGCGGCGCTGCTGGCGGGGTTTTCCGTGGCGGTGCCGGGCACCACCGTCAATCGCCTGTGCGGTTCGAGTCTCGATGCCATCGCCATCGGCGCGCGGGCGATCAAGTGCGGCGAAGCCGACCTGATTATTGCTGGCGGCGTGGAGAGCATGTCGCGGGCGCCCTTTGTGATGGGCAAGGCCAATACTGCCTTTTCACGCGACATGAAAATCGAGGACACCACCATCGGCTGGCGTTTTATCAATCCAAAGATGAAGGCGCTGTACGGTGTCCATTCGATGCCCGAGACCGCCGATAACGTCGCCCGCCAGTTCGCTATCAGCCGTGAGGATCAGGACGCCTTTGCCCTGCGCAGCCAGCAGCGTGCTGCTCAGGCATTGGCAGCAGGATTTTTCGACAGGGAAATTCTGCCGGTGGAAATACCGGGCCGCAAAGGCTCCAGCGTCATAGTCGACCGCGATGAGCACCCGCGAGGTGACACTACTGCTGCCGATTTGGCGCGCCTGAAGGGTATTGTCACTGCCGAGGGCAGCGTCACCGCCGGTAATGCCGCCGGGGTCAACGATGGCTCAGGGGCGCTGTTGCTGGCATCGGAACAGGCCGTCAGCCACTACGGGCTGACCCCCAAAGCCCGCATCGTGACCAGCGCGGTGGTGGGTGTGGAGCCGCGGATAATGGGTTTTGGCGCGGCACCGGCTATGGCCAAAGTGCTGCGTCAGTCGCAGTTGGCGGTTGCCGATCTGGACGTGATCGAGGTCAACGAAGCCTTTGCCGCTCAAGTGCTGGCGGTGCTGCGCAACCAGGGCATCGCTGACTATGACCAACGGGTCAATCCCAACGGTGGCGCCATCGCCCTCGGGCATCCTCTCGGTGCCAGCGGAGCCAGGCTGGTGACCACGGCCATCAACCAGCTGCACAGCTCTGGTGGCCGCTATGGCCTGTGTACCATGTGCATCGGCGTGGGGCAGGGGATTGCCCTGTTGCTGGAAAGGCTCTGACACAAGACTGAAAAAGCCCCCTGAATCTTTGCTTCAGGGGGCTTTTTTTTCGAACCTGTACCTTCCGCAGAAGCAGCGATCAGCGCCCGGTAAATTGCGGCTTGCGCTTTTCACTGAAGGCGTTGATGGCTTCCTGGTGGTCGTCGGTGAGGCAGGCGGCCAGGTTCTCGTAGGCCATGCCGATATCCATCATCGAGGCCGCCATCTGGCGCAGCGGGGTGTTGATGGTGGATTTGCTCCAGCGCAGGGACTGGGTAGGCATGCGCGCCAGGCGATCAGCGTAGGCATCGACCTTGGCGTCCAGCTCGTCGGCGGGCACCGCCTCGTGGATCAGGCCCAGCTGCTCGGCCTTTTGGGCATTGAACAGTTCGCCGGTGTACAGGTAATGCTTGGCGCGGCCATAGCCCATCAGCAGCGGCCACATGATCTGGCCGCCGTCACCGCTGATCAGGGCCACGTTGTTGTGGGGGTCGCCAAAGCGGGCGTGGTCGGCGGCGAAGATGATGTCGCAAAATACTGCGAGGGTGGAACCCAGGCCGATGGCATCGCCGTTAACCTTGGCGATCAGGATCTTGTCGCACTCGAGGATGGTGGAAATAAAGCGCTTGGCTTCGCGGATAACCCGGTAGAACTCGGTGGGATTGTCGCGCAGCCACTGCATGTAGGGGATGTCACCGCCAGCGCTGAATGCCTTGCCCTTGCCGCTGATGATGACCACGTCGCTGTCCGGATCGTCGACGATGTCGATAAACACGGTGCTCAGTTCAGTGTGGGCATCCATGGCCAGGCTGTTGAGTTTCTCCGGCACATTAATGGTCATGTAAAGAATCCGGCCGCGGCGGGTGAATTCAAAGCATTTGTATTTGTCGAGGCTCATGGGTACTCCCTGAAAGCGAGGATGAAGGTTCTGTTTGGGGTGGCGCAGGGCACAATGCCTCTGACACGGCTGCCGCTGGGGCTGGCATGTGCCGGGATAATAACTGACATAGTGTCACTTATCAACCGCGATGGCGCAACGCAGGGCTGGGCAAAATTGCCGGGAGCAGGATTGGCCTTGACCCGCAATAACTGACAAAATATCATTTATTGCTGCTGGTCCCGGCCAGTCAATTTTGAGATTACTTGAATAATCACTCTAACAGTCACTCAACCAGTCACGACAGGATGAGCATGAGCAGTACTATCCAGGCTTCAACCCTCCATGCGACAACCCTGTGGAAGCTTCTTGAAGCCCGTGCGGCGCAAACACCCAACCTCACCATGCTGATTGAAGCTGCCACTGATCGACACCTGACCTTTGCCGATTGCCTGCACAGGGCAGAACGTATGGCCGCAGGGCTGTATCAGCGGGGAGTCCGCGCTGATGATGTGATCGCCTGGCAACTGCCGACACGGGTTGATACCGTGCTCCTGGCCCTGGCTTTGGCCCGGCTTGGGGTGGTGCAAAATCCCATCCTGCATCTGTACCGGGAGCGGGAACTGGGGGAACTGGTGCGCCAGAGTCAGCCCTCGCTGCTGATCATTCCTGGGCCTGACGCAGCCTGTGACTACCCGACGATGGCGGCAAGTGCCTGCCCCGATGTGCCGCAACTGGTACTGAGCGGTGATTTGCCCGATGGGGATGCGTCGCTGTTGCCGCCGCCTTTACCGTCAGCTGCTGGCAGCGTGCGCTGGCTGTACTGCACGTCCGGCACCACTGCCGGGCCAAAGGCGGCGCGCCATACCGATAGTTCCGTCATGGCCGGGGGTTATACTCTCGGTCAATCCATGGGCGTTGAGCTGGGGGATATGGGCAGTATTGCCTACCCCTTTGCCCATATCGGCGGGGTGATGTACCTGACCATGATGCTGGCGGCGGGAATGTCGGCGGTGTTGCTGGAAAAGTTTATCCCCACTGTCGCTGTTGAGGCCTACCGCCGCTACGGTGTGACACACGCCGGAGGCAGCACGGCCCACTACCAGGCATTTCTGGCTGAACAGCGCAAAAATCCCGGTGAAAAAGTGATTCCAACCTTGAAGGTTTTGTCAGGTGGCGGCGCCGCCAAACCCCCGGAACTGGTTTATCAGGTCCAGCAGGAACTGCAGTGCAAGGTACTGCACGCCTACGGCATGACCGAGGCACCGCTGGTGGCCCACTGCACCTGGTCCGACAGCGATGAAGAGCTGGCCCACACGGATGGCTGCCCGGTGGCGGGTATGGAAGTGCGCATCATGGCTGAGGATGGCAAACCCGCCCCGGCGGGTGAAACCGGCGAGATATGGATTCGCGGTCGCAGCCTGTGCCAGGGTTACCTCAGCGCCGAGCAGACCGCCGCCGCCTTCACCGACGATGGTTTCTACCGTACTGGTGACCTGGGGGTGCAGCGTCCGACAGGCCATATCAGCATCACCGGGCGCATCAAGGACATCATTATCCGCAAGGGTGAAAATATCTCCGCCCGGGAAATAGAGGATCTGCTCTTTACCCATCTGAAAGTCGCCAATGTGGCAGTGATTGGCCTGCCCGATGCCGCCAGTGGTGAGCGCGTCTGTGCTGTGGTGGAAATCAGGGAGGGGCAGTCGGCCCTGACTTTCAGCGAGATGGTGGAGTTTCTCAACAGCCAGGGATTGATGCGCCAGAAAATCCCCGAGCAACTCGAAGTGGTTGAGGCACTGCCGCGCAACCAGGCCCTAAACAAAGTATTGAAGTACAAGCTGCGGGAGATGTTCTCGCAGAACACCTAATACTGGTTGCTGTTCGTTCGGGTTGCACCTAAAAGCCTTTGTCACGGCAGGAGTGCTGCCACGCACAACGTGAAACCTGTGCCGCATTTATGCTTAACTTACGCCCTCGTTCGCATTACTGATCAGAGGGTAAATAATGACAACAACGGACACAGAATCCATCCGCGCCCGCCTTGAGCCATGGCTGGCGGAGAAAATTCCCGCCACCAATCTCAGCCTTTCGCCCTTGCAGACTCCCGGCGGCGCGGGCTTTTCCGCCGAGATGTTTTTCACCACCGCACGCTATGAGGACGCCAGTGGCGCGACCGAAAAAGACCTGGTGGTGCGCCGCCAGATCTTCGGCCACGATCTGTTGATGAACGCGGATTTGCGCCACCAGTGGAACGTGATGGATGCCTTTGCCAAGCACACCGATGTGCGGGTGCCGCCGTTGGTGGGTATGGAAATGGACCACGCCATACTCGGCGCACCCTTCCTGGTCATGGAGCGGGTGCCCGGCCGCATCATCTCGCAAAATCCCAATTACAACCGCGAGGGCTGGCTGGCGGATTTGCCACTGGCAGAGCGCCACCGGGTGTGGAAAGGCGGCATCGAGAACATGGCCGACATCCACAAGGTTGACTGGCACAACGGTTTTGAATTCTTGCACGATCCTTCCCAAGGCGAGCCGGGCCTCGACCAGTACCTGAAGGGTGTCGGCGACTGGCTCGACTGGGCGCGTGCCGACCGCTCCTGGTCGGTGCTGGAAAGCGCCATGGACTACCTGCGCAATAATCGCCCGGCCAAAACCACCATCAGCGTGCTGTGGGGCGATCCGATTCCCGCCAACACCCTGTTTGACGACAACGGCAATGTGGCCGCCACCATCGACTGGGAAATGGCCGCCCTTGGCCCTGGCGAAATCGACCTCGCCTGGTGGCTGTTTTTCGACAACCTGTTCAGCGTTGGCTTTGGTGTTCCGCGCCTTGAGGGTTTGCCCGACCGGGAGGAGAGCATCGCCATTTACGAGGCCCGCGCCGGGCGCAAGGTAGAGAACATGCACTACTACGATGTGCTATCCACCCTGCGCATGTCGATTGTCTCCGCCCGCCAGGTGGACCGTCAGATCGCCCAGGGCAACCTCGCCGTTGACAACAGCGCCCACGTCAACAATCCCACCGCCGCCCGCCTGGCGGAGTTGATCGGCGCGCCGCTGCCGGAGGTTGGGGAAGATTTCCGCCAGCTCATGGCAGTGATTATGAAAAAACATTGATTGCGAAGAGCCAGGATTTTCCTGGTTCCGGCATTATCAAACACACCCCGAATTCAGGAGAAAAACAATGCGTGCAGCCGTTATCCAGGAAAAAAATACCGCTCCTGTTGTGCAGGATTTCCAGCAGCCGGTTGCCACTGAAGGCGCCCTGCTGATCGACGTCACCGCTGGCGCCATCGGACCCACTGATCTGATGCGCGCCGCCGGTTTTTTTGGCCCGGTCAACGGCCCGCTGGTGGCGGCGGGGGAGGGCACCGGTCGCCTTGCCGATGGCCGCCGGGTGTATTTCGGCCATGCTGTGCATCCCTTTGGTGGCTGGGCGGAAAAGACCCTGGTGCCAGAGGCCGAAGTGTGGCCAATCCCCGAAGCATTGAGCGACGAACAGGCCCTGTGCCTGGGGCTGTCGGGCATCGGTGCACTGATCCCCCTTGAAGAAGCCCGCATCCAGCCCGGTGAGCGGGTGCTGATCCTAGGCGCTAGCGGCCCCTTGGGGCAGATTGCCCTGCAAATCGCCCGGGTACTGGGGGCGGGGCTGGTGGTGGCCGCCGCGCGCAATGCCGCCGCGCTGCAAAAATTGCTGGACAGCGGGCTGGCAGACGCCACCGTGCAGTTGGGCACAGGCGATGATCTGGTCGGCCTCAAGGCGGAATCCGCCGGCGGTTACAACGTCGTACTCGACACCATCTACGGTCCCCCCGCCGAGGCCGCCATGCGCGCCACGGCGCCGGGTGCGCGGATGATGAGTATCGGCGTTGGCGCCGGGACGACTGTCAGTCTCACCCTTGGCGATTTGGTGATGCGCAGCCATATTGGTGTCGGCACCGGCCAGCGCCCGGTGGCGGAGCGTCGTGCTGCCTACGAGCGCGTGACTGCCATGGCGATCAAGCACGGTTTCAGGGTGGATGCGGCGGTGTTCAGTCTCGATGACGCGCCCAAAGCCTGGCAGGCGCAGGCGGGCAGTCCTCACGCCAAGGTGATTGTGAGGCCGTGAATCCTGGCAGGAGAGACACTGGCGAACTGGAGATGGTTTCGCTGCCCTGCTTCTCGCGGGAATGCTCGGCGCGCCAAGGCGCCAAGGAAACGCCTGCCCAGACTTTAAGGCTGTGTGCTGGCTGGTTGCTATCGGCGTTGCTTGTGTCTGTAGGATACTGCCAACGTCAATCCGACCTTGATTGGGCTCCTTGAGATGCGATGGCTTTTACTGTTTGCGTGGCTCCCCCTTTTTGCCCTGGCTGATGGGTCGCACTGTCATGCCATCAAGGATGCGGACAAGAGGCATTATTGTCTCGCTATGGCAAAAAGCCAGGAATCCCGATGTTACTCAATAAAAAATACAGACAGCCGTCATCATTGCCTGGCACAAACCCGCAAGCAAAAAAGCCGCTGCCACAGCATCAGGGGTAATGATGAGCGGAGTCAGTGCCTTGCCAGGTTTTGATTCTTCGTTTTCTTGTTCCTGGTACTGGCACTACAACAGGCTCTCGATGGGCAGGAGCGACATAAACCACACCATGAAACGCTTCCAGGCCGGGCTGTGGGGTTCCTTGTTGTGGCGAATTTCCTCGCCGTCATGCCTTTCCAGCCAGTAAATTTTTCCCTCATCGGTGAGTCGCACCTCATAGGCTTTTTCAGGAATTTTTTCCAGAAATGTGCTCGCTACCTGTTGCGCAAGCAGCGGACTCTCGATGACAAAACCCAGCTCGGTATTCAGCTTTGCAGAGCGCGGGTCAAAATTGAAGGAGCCGACGAATACCCGTTCCTGGTCCACGGCAAAGGTCTTGGCATGCAGGCTTGAACCTGAGCTGCCAAAAGGTCCGGCCTTCAAATCCCTGTCAGGCCCGGGACCCAAACGGCGCATTTCATACAGGCTGATACCTGCAGTCAGCAACTCGCGGCGATGCTTGGCGTAGCCGGAGTGGACAGCGGCCACATCGGTGGCATCCAGCGAGTTGGTGAGGATGCGGATATCCACACCCTTTTCGCTCAGGTCAACAAACTGCTCTACGCCCCTGTCCGTGGGCACGAAGTAGGGTGATACCAAATCCAGCTGGTGGTTGGTATCGCCGATGGCATCGTTCAACTGGCGGGTAATGAGCGTATGCGAGCGCGCCCGGCCAAGTCCCTTTGATGGCGGGTCACTCACCATTCTGGTCATGGCCCATTCCAGGTCGAGCTTGCCGGCGAGCAGGTCGCGGATAAAGCGGGAATTTTTCATCGCCTTGACATAATCAGCAGCGGCGGGATCTTTCGTTACCAGTGATGCGGCGCGGGCCAGTTGCGCGAGTTGCTCAGGATTGGCCGCAGGCACAATCAGCTTCAGGGGGTAGGACGAGGCACTTTGCCAGTACAGATCAAAATCACTCGAGACATCATTGACCACCGGACCCACGGCCAGTACGTCGAGGTCAGTAAACAGCACACCATCGCTGGCGCCAAAATATTCATCGCCGATATTGCGCCCGCCAATGATGGTGGTGAGGTTGTCGGCGGTCCACGACTTGTTGTGCATGCGCCGGTTGGCGCGCGAGAAATCGGTGATAAAGCCGACCAGACGGGGGCTGCGCACCAGAAAAGGATTGAATAGGCGCACCTCGATATTGGCGTGGCTGTCGAGTATCGCCAGGGTTTCATCAAGCCCCGAGGTATTGTTGTCATCCAGCAATAACCTGACCCTCACGCCCCGATCGGCTGCGGAATGGAGTGTTTCAAACAGCAGGGTGCCGGTGAGGTCGTTGCGCCAGATGTAGTACTGGATGTCGAGCGTGCGCTCAGCCGCCCTCGCCAGCAGCACGCGCGCGGCAAAGGCATCGTGAGCGTTGAGCAGGGGATGAATGCCGGATTTGCCTTCATGGAGGGCAACCAGAGGCGCAATGCCCTTGCCGAGTTTGGTTTGACTGGCCTCGGCCTCCGTGATGGCCAGGGAGTGTTGCCGACCTTCAAGCGATGGCAGGTTGGCGCAGCCTGCCAGCAGCATGGCCAGCAGGCAGAGGGTGAGCAGTGTTTTACTGGTGGGCTGGTTCAGTGCCTGCTGTGCTCTCAGCATGGATTATCCTGTCGTTATGTGCCGGTGATTCCAAAAGCCCCATGATACCTGTAAGTCACATGATACCTGTAAGCCCCATGATACCTGTATCTGCAGCAGCGAGGTGATCATGCCTGTCAAAGCTGCGCCCGGGCGATCAGGTTGAGGCTGACAGTGTTGCGCTCAGTGACAGCTTTGATACCTTGTTGGGGAAATAATTCGCAGCAGGACCCCCGCGGCTGGTGTGGCTCCGCTCTCCGTGTCAGAGATAGATCCAAGAAATCCCGGTCCGGTGGTGGACAGTGTTTGCCTCGACGGGCAATAATACAGTTGTCTTGCCGGGTGGGGCCGTCAGTGGATGGATCCCGAAATACGCCATAAAAATAACGTGGAATACACTCATGAATAAAACAGCCCAATATATGTGCCTCTGGAGCGCCGCCGTGATGGGCCTGCTCGTTACCGTCGGCTGGTGGCCGGTGGCCCAGTTTGTCCCGCCTCCGTCTCCGAGCCTGAGTGCTGAGCAAATTGCTGAAATGTTCTCCACCAATACTTTTGGTATTCGCACCGGCATGTTGCTGATGCTGGCGGGCGTCGGCTTCTTTATGCCCTTTATTGCGCTGATTTCGGCCCAGATGCGCCGCATGGAGCATACCCCGCCGGTACTTGCCTATACCCAGCTGCTGGGTGGTTCCATGAGCGTGATGATCATTATCGTCCCCATCATCCTGTGGACCACGGCGGCCTTCCGCCCCGAGCGCAATCCCGAGATCACCCAGATGCTCAACGATGCGGCCTGGCTGCTTGTCGCCATGGCATTTGCCCCGGGCATCATGCAGAACCTGACGATTGGCCTGGCAGTACTGTGGGACAAGAGCGCCAAGCGGGTTTTCCCGCGCTGGGTCGCCTATGTCAATTTCTGGATGGCGCTGGGTTTTCTGCCTGCCGGTTTGATGACCTATTTCAAGGTCGGCCCCTTTGCCTGGGATGGCCTGCTGGCTTTCTGGCTGCCACTCGCAGCGTTTGCCATTTGGTTCAATGTGATGTTCATCGCCTTGCAGAAGGCGATCAAGGAACAGCACGAAGCCTGACAGGAGTATTTTGATGTCTGGTGCTGAGATAACCGCTGACGCCCCCATGAGCCGCACCCGTGCCGAACGGCATATGCCCGGCGAGGAGGGCGTGTGGGTGTTTATCATGGGAGACATGACAGTCTTTGCGCTGTTCTTCCTGGTCTTTGCCTGGTACAGCGGCCAGGCGCCGGAGCTGTTTGCCGCGTCACAGGCCACCCTCAACGCCGGTTACGGGCTGTTCAACACCTGCCTGCTGCTGACCAGTTCGTGGTTTGTGGTGCTGGCGATGAATGCCGTGCGTCACCGTCTCGATCGCCAGGCTGCAGTGCTGTTTGTACTGGCAGCCTGCTGCGGCCTGGGGTTTTCGGTTATCAAGGTGCTGGAGTACGGCGAGAAGATCGGTGCAGGCCTGGTTCCGGTCACCAACGATTTCTACATGTTCTATTACATCCTCACCGGATTGCATTTTGTGCATGTGGTTATCGGCATGATCGTGGTGCTGTTTATGGCGCTGCGGGCGTGGCGCGGGGTTAACCTGCGCACCCATCTGTCATTCCTCGAGGGCGGTGCCAGTTACTGGCATATGGTCGATCTGCTGTGGATCGTGCTGTTCCCCTTGATCTATTTGATGAAGTAATCCTATGCGTCAGGTTGTCAGTCATTACACCACCTGGATCTGGCTGTTGCTGGTCGCCCTTACCACCATGTCGTGGGAAGTGGGCGACGGTCAGGCCACCGGCATCAGTGTCTCCATGGTTACCCCTGTGCTGTTGCTGGTGGCCTTTTTCAAGGTGCGCATGGTGGGCATGCATTTTATGGAGCTGAAAACGGCACCATTGCCTCTGCGCGTACTGTTCGAGGCCTGGGTTGTTGTCACTTGCGGCACGCTGCTGCTGATTTATTTCCAGGTTATCTGACTTTCCCCCCGGGTCTGTATGGCGTTGGCGGTTGTCCACAGTATCTGTGGATAAGTCTGTGGCTGTTGTGTGGGCGGAGGGTAGATAGTCCACCTGAGCCCCCGTAGCCTGCGGGGTTGGCCGCAGTGCCTGATAAATAACCAGCTGCGGCCAGTCAGTGTTTGATGGCCGACCTTTCCCTGTCTGCGGAGAAAATAATAATGAGTGAAGAAGCCCGATTGACCACATTTATCGAAGGCTGTGTGGGCGGCAAGGTGGTATCCCTCGAACGCCAGCCCCGCTGGCGCAAGGCTTGGTATTGCCAGGTGGAGCGCGATGGCGGGCTTGTCCCCCTCTATATCCGCGGTGACAAGCAGCTCGATGCCGAGCCCTATCCAGGGCTGGGGCGTGAAGCCCGTATTCTGCAAATCCTCGAAGCCCATGGCTTGCCTGTGCCCCATGTCTACGGGGTGTGCCAGGACCCTGAGGCCATCGTTATGGACCGGGTACCCGGTGAGCGGGATGTCAGTTTTGCCGCCAGTGATGAAGAGCGCAGGACCATCGCTTTCCAATATATTGACGTCATGGCGAAGATGCACAGTCTCGATACTGCCGACTTCGAGGCCATGGGGATTGCACTGCCGTCCGGCCCCGAGGCCCTTGCCCTGGCCTATGTGGATGCCAATCAGCCACTGTTTGACCGCACCCGCCGCGGTCCGGAACCGATGCTGGAGTTCGTCCTCAAATGGCTGCGCCGCAATGCTCCGCAGGACCGTAGCGAGGCGCGCTTTATTCATGGCGACGCCGGCCAGTTCCTGTTTGACCAGGGCAATCTCACCTGCATCCACGATTTTGAGGCCTCCCATATCGGCGACCCGTTGGCGGATCTCGCCTCCCTGCGGGTGCGCAATCCCACCGAGCCGCTGGGTGCTGATGTCAACGAACTGTTGCGCCACTACCAGGCAATCACAGGTCGCAAGATCGACTCCTGGGCGCTTAGTTATCACACCGCCGCATTTATGGTGACGGCGGTGATGGCACTGGCCGGGCCGATGAAAGACCCTGATACGCCATTACAGGGCGAATACCTGATCTGGGATATCACCTGCAAGCGAGCCATGCTGTGGGCCATGGCAGAGTGCATGGGTGTCACCATCCAGCGCTGCCAGGCGCCTCCGCCACAGGGCTCCTATCAGGACTTGATCGTGCGGGTACTGGAGCAGGGTATTCATCGCCTGGAAGCGGCCAGCGCCGCTGATCAGCGCGAAAAACAGTCGGCCCTGATGTTGCTGGAGTGGCTGAAAAACAGCGCCAGTTTCGGCGCAGAGCTGGAGCAGCGAGACACGGCCATGCTTGAACAACTGCTGGGTGAAACACCACTTCAAGGAGTGGATAGGGAAGCCCAGCTGGAACAATTCGTCCTCAAGTCCGGACCAGAACAGGATATCGCCCTGCTCAACTATTTTGCCGCACAGATTGAAGCGCAGGTGCTGATTGCCAGCTCACTGGGCGAGCGGTTGGAAGGCTATGCACTGCCGCGGGTGGAGTTGTAAGCCATAGCCAGTCTGTTTCGTTACCCCCAGTAAAAAACAATGCCCACATCAGTGGGCATTGTTATATTTTGCGAGGGTTTTGACTATTTGTTAGGGCCCTTTTCTCGGGCTTAAGTCAAATAGCTGCCGCGAAGGTCATGGGATAAATCGACAGGGCTGCTATCACGCCTGTGTGCCTCTCTGAGAAAATAAATAATGCTGAAAGTCACACTTATCCCTGGATACAAAAGAGCAGTAGGCCATTAACTCCGATATCGTTTTTAAGCGCTTAAGTTAGCTACTGTGCAGGGCAGTTAACCTGACCCTGCCTTTAGATCCGAGACTCTAGGGCCTGTTAACACTATTTGTATTATCGGCGTTGTGCCTAAAAAAGCGCCAATCGAGACGCGACGAGCGTAGTTTGGTTATTCCAAATGAGTGAGGAGCAACGACGAGTGGCGCTTTTTTAGGCGCAACCCGCAGGGCTGGGGCCATTTTCCCGCCCAGCTTCGTTGTCAGTCGTTCACATAGGCCCACTATGCTTCTCTCCCTCCGCCTCTCTGGCCGATAAAATGGCCTCCAGCGACGATGATGCAAATAGTGTTAACAGGCCCTAGTACCTTCAAGCCTTGAATATTTCCTTGTCCAGCAATGGGTCAGGTAATTTTAAAGGGCAGAATGATGGCGAATCATCAAAAAGGTCAAAAGGTACAATCCACAAGCTATGCCGGGCAGAGAAGCGGAACTCTTCTTGTATCGGCTCGGAAAACGAATCGGTCATTGGATAAATAAGCAATAAGTCACCGTTTCTCTCTCCAAGATATTTCTCTGCATAAGCAAACATCTGGTAAAAGTCACTTTGGGCGAGTCCGTATTTTGCCTTGCCGTTGTTTTTGGAGTCATCCAGCAGCTTCCATTTGGTGTCCAGTATCCAAAGCGGTACTCCGTTACTTGCGATAGTCAGGTCAGGCTTCAGACGAAACCATTCTTTTCCCTGGTGGGAGACCAGAGTCTTGCCCTGAACCTGCTTGCTGAGGTGAAACGATGGGATCAGCCATCGCGGCGAAATGTCGGCAACGTAGCTCTCGAATACAGCTTCCATGGGAAACAGCAGTGACATGGCATTAGCGCCGCCATGCATGCTGAGCGGCGACATACCCTCCAGTATGAGTCTGGCCCAGCTTAGCGCCGGCTTGTAATAGTCCATGCCTCGGTCCAGCCGAGTAGCTGCGAAGTCTGCTTTGATGTCCCAGCTTTGCGGAACGTCATTAAAGGCAAACAGTAGCTCGCGGCATAGTCGTTGATTCTCTACAACCCTGGTGTGACTCAGAATTTTTTTTAATGCACTGTGCAAAAGACGATTGATGGGACGATCCGTGAAGAACTCGTCAAACTCCACGTAAAAACGTTGTGGATGGACAAGGTTGTGTTTGATCTGTTCACCGGCGAGCAGTTTCCCACGCAGAAACAGTAAATTATCTCGACGCTGCAAGTAGTCACTCCGCAGGCCCCTTTTCACCACAGTGTTTACACTGGTGAGAAACTGGCGAACAAACACCTCGAAAAGCGGTAGTTTGCGGGCTGCTATCTGAGCGTCGGTAGTCGCGATATGGCGAAAGCCATTGAGATGGCAAAGCATCTTCAGTAGTACCGAGCGCGCCAGGGCAACGCGCTCCTCGCTATCTGCTAGGGCTCTACCCAATTTCGGCAAGACTTCAATCTGCAAGCCACTTGGGGTGTGTATTACCCCTGCATAGTTCAAAACCTGCAGGGCTCTGCCACCCCCTCGCAATGCGGGTTTCATAAATGGGGTTGTGGTAGCAACATCGCTCACCTGCCCCAGGCAGAGGCGCTCCAGATAGTCAAAATCCCGCTGCGGTATACATCGGCACCGTTCACCCTCCAGTCGGCTGCTGAGATAATCGTACTCGTGAAGGGTGATAGGCTGGCTCACTTAGCGGGAACCGCGAGCATGGCTGACGAGTGCGAACTAATCCCCTTATAGGCTTCAGGACTATCAAAAGCATCCTCATTGACCACATAGCGAATTCCTGCCCCGGAAATCTGTATTGAATCTGTGTCTTCGCCAAATAGCTCACTCAGGTTGCCATTGGCATCTATTGAGTGGATAAATTGGAGCTTATCCTGCTTTTGGTTGTCGCCAAGCACCAGGCGAATCTTGTGCCAATCCTCAAAAAAGTACTCCTGCAGCAGCGGCAGAATCTTTTTGTGCATTACACGAGAGAGCACAGTAAAGGCAGCGTCCTCACCACTGTTGGCTAGAGCCTGCATCACAGGAATAAAAAATGCGTGCCCCAGGGTGTGTTCACGGTCATACAGGAACTCGATGCGCCTGTTTAGCGTCTCCAGCAGTGTTCGCAAGGAGATACCTTTGATAGGGGGAGTGTCAGTGAACAGTGTGGTATCGGGCATCATCTCCACAAACTCGAATCGGCGCCGGAGGGCAGTGTCCATTAGTGCCAGGGAGCGGTCGGCCGTATTCATGGTGCCTATCAAATAGAGATTTCGCGGCACTGAAAGTTCTTTCTTGGAATAGGGTAAACGGGCAACCAGTGACTCTTCGCTGCCGGCCCGTTTGCTGGGCTCAATCAAGGTGATCAACTCGCCAAAGATACGCGAGATATTACCCCGGTTTATCTCATCAATTATCAGCACATAGTTGGTCAGCTCGGCAGCGGTGCTTTTAGTGGGCAGCAGATTGTGCTTGCCAAGCAGTTTTACCACTTCCACGGGCGACACACGACGCAGATGGTAGAAAGTCTTTAATGTGAGATTGACGTTATCATTCAGATCGATGAATGGAATATCAAAATCTTTGGCAATCCAGGTTACCGGCAAGACATTCTGAAATGTGGCCTCATGCTTGTAAGGAGATTTTTCGTAGTAATAACCTCCACTCACGACGCCAACAGCTTTAATGTTGGTAATACTGGAAATCACGACCACCCAGTCACCCACTTTCGCGCCGGATGAGAATTCATTTAACGAGCTAAGACTCTGTGAACCGAGTGTCGCAAGGTAACTGTTTTGTTCATCAGTTCGCTGACTGGGGTCAATGGAAAGGTCACCCGCCTTTCCCCAACCGATCCGCGCCACATTGGTTTGCATGCAATCATCAAAGATTTTACTCGGGCCTGCACATTCAATGGAAAGCTTCCATACTTTTGCCCCTGGCTTAATCTCAACCTCGTAGGGTACAGCCTTGGTTTGGGCAGACTCGCAGATATCTCGGAAAATGCCAGGCTCAACGGAATAGGAAATTTTGCCATCGTCAGTGGAGGCACGAATACCCTCAACAAACTCCTCGTAACTATAACTCTGGTGAAATGTCACCAGAGCAATGCGCTTCTCTTCCACCAGATTGTCATAGCGTGATTTCAGTGCCAGCCAATGTTCGCGGGTCACATCATCTGTGTCGCTACCCACCACGTCCAGGTAGAAATCGGGGTCAGCAGCCTTAACCGCAGACACAACGGTTTGATGGGTCTTGCCTGTTCCGGGTGGGCCGTAGAGGATCTGATTAAGGGGAATGTTTTTGATTTTTTCGCGTTTTACCGGTTTAGTGCTCTCTGATACCCCTTTATCTTTTATCCCTTTCTCATCGTTAGCCAATGAGGTGCTGGCCCAGACATCAAAACTGTACTCTAAAATCGGCTTGCTCCCTCGCCTTGTGATCAATGCGTTATAAGCATCAGCAAAGGAGGCATTCTGCAGGCCACTTGCCTCACGCAATGCCTTCAGCAGATAAATGCTCAATACCACGGGTTTATTTGGGGATTGATACAGGAACGCCACTTTCCACTTCAGGGTAGGGCTAAGATCAACCTCCTCGATGATGTCGAGATTGCCGGCACTGACAGCCGCGACCACTGAGAGTATTCGACCTTTGATCGTTTCAAAGGCAGAGTTTTCATCACTTCCAAATCGCTTGTTCCAGGTATGGCTGTCCCCATTGGCCATATGTTTGCGAAAGTCTTTGGCCTCACCGGCGCGGCGGTAGATACCGAATTTCTCGGAACTGCCGCCGGCTATGGAGCCAATTGGCAGGGTCTTGCGTTCAAGCCAGTAGGTGAATGTATCCTTGTCGCCTATCCCGGTATATTCATCCAGCGTCATTTCTGCGAGCTTTTGCGCAGGCCAGCGTGCCAGGAACTGATCCCAAAGCTTGTAGAGTTCTTTGAAGTTATTATCCATATTGTCGATGTCTATCCTGTCAGGTTTTTTGACTCATTGCGTTTCTCTGCAATAGTGCCGGGTAACTGGTACTTACAGGCTCTTGATCGCCTCTCAGGCAGTGGCCCTCTTGCTGCCGGGCTTCAGTTTGGGTTGTGATTTTTCGCGCTCGGCGAGAATCTTCTTTAGCAATGCCTCGGCACTGTTTTCACCGCCAATCAATTCCGGATTGTCCTTTCGCCACTGTTCTGTCAGTTCGCCGCGAAAGGCTTTTGCGAGAATGGATTGGGTAAGGCTGTTGACTCGCCTCAGCGCAGCATTAGCTTTCGACTCGATAGCTTCGGCGTAGGAGAAGATCTCTTCGACGCGGCGGACGATCTCGGTTTGTTCTTTAACCGACGGAATCAAAATTCTCATTTTCTTTAACGCTGGCATGTAGATAGTTTTTACTGTTGTACCCTGCCCTGAAATTAGCAAATGATCTTTCGCGGCCATAAACGAATACATTAAAAATTTATTGTCTAATTTTTCGCCACAAATCCAGTTTGCGAAATGTTGCGTAGTCGACATTGATTTCCCCATTATCGTTACATACCCAACTGATATATCTCGACAAAAACATACAGTGCCAGGAGGCAGTAATCGAGCACTCGAATTTTGTATTCCCAACGTTGTTGGCTTGTGTTTTGTGTCCTGTGCTATTTTTCCGTGTAATTCACGAATATCCTGAAGACTGAGCCAATAAACATCACCACCATCCCAATATTCACTTACTGATTTGCGTGGCGTATGTCCAGATTCGAGCTTAGCTAAATCGGTCAGCTTCTGCCAGCTCCACCCGTTTGGTGCAATATCTGTTTCAAAGCCTATGGATATTGATGATTGAATTAAATCTGCTGACTTACTTTTTCCTAATTCGTCCGTCAACTTTCCACCTACCGCCGCAGCGAGAACTGATTGGCGGAAGCGTTTGAGAATTTTTGGTATGCGGTCGAGTCGGGCTTTGGTGGTTTCTACCTGGGCCAGCAGGGTATCCAGTTTTTCGGCGATTACTTTTTGCTCGGCTAGTGGAGCCAAGATAAATGGCGCTGCAATTGCATCTTTTGTGCCCAATCTGGGCATGTTTACGCCATAACTTACCTCCTTGACATAGCTCAGAAAGGTCTCGCTTTTTAGCCAGTAGAACAAAAATTTGTTATCGACTTGGGGCTCAGCATTTAGCGGAATAATTTCTGTTGTGCAGACACCGCTATTATCTGCCAATACGATTTTATTCAAATATGGCCGGAGCTTACCGTATAAAACATCACCCTTGTTAAATCTATTCTTTGTACTCTTAAATGGTCGTTTAGCCGCGTCTAATTGTTGTAAAATCTTAGAGCTGTCTTTTTCAATATCCTCAAGCTCCAGAACCCAAGTGTCGCTAGATACGTCCGATAACTCGCATTTGTCTGTTTTACCATACTCGACAACCTTACCCAATGAAGTATTGATCCACCCCTCTGGCAACTTCGGCTCCACCATCATTCAACTCCAGGCAACATTTTTGCCAGAAAAGCTTTATGCTGATCAGCTTCATTTCCCGCGCCCAACTCTCGCATCAACGAATCAATTTCAATGAGTGCCTCGACCAGTTCACCCATGGCTCCTCCCGCTAGTACATCTGGTTTTGGCAAATTGGTTGCATCCACGCTGTCACTATCTTTTAGCCAGCTAATATCCAGCGAATCACCTTTATGCTCGGCAATCCACTGGCGGGTAAAGCAACGCCAACGGCTGTGTGCTAAACGGTCATCCACATTCTGGTTTTCATCCGCCTCGGCTATGTCTACTTCTTCGGCGTTAAAGCTCCACTCTCCTTCGCTGCGTTTACTGGAGCCATCGGCTTTCTTTCCGTAGACCTTTTCAAAGGGTGTCAGGTGCTGCTCACCAAAGGGCGTGCGTTTGCCAAAGTTGGGCATATTGCTGCGCAGATCGTATACCCAGACGTTTTTTGTGCAGTTTTCTTCCTGCTGTTTGTTTTTGGCACTGGCTTTGGCAGCGCTCCCCTTGGTAAAGAACAGCACATTGGTTTTTACCCCCTGGGCGTAGAAGATTCCGGTGGGCAGACGCAGGATGGTGTGCAGGTTGCATTTGTTCATCAGATCACGTCGCACATCTGTACCCACTCCTGCCTCGAACAATACGTTGTCTGGCAGCACCACGGCGGCACGACCACCGGGTTTCAGGTTGCGGTAGATATGCTGCAAAAAGGCCAGTTGCTTGTTGCTGGTTTTATAGGTGAGGTCATCGCGGGTGATGCTGGCCTCGCCACCCTTGGCAGTGCCAAAGGGCGGGTTGGCAAGAATCACATCCGCCTTGGGCAAACCTTGCCCCACCTGCCCCAGCGCATTGCCCAGGTGCACCACGCCTTCGTCGTCCCCTTCCATGCCATGAAGCAGACAGTTCATTAGGGCCAGTCGGCGAGTGCCGGGCACCAGCTCTACCCCCACGAAGGCTTTGTTTTTTTGAAAGTTCTGTTGTTTTTTATCAAGATCAAACAGCTCATCTGTCTGGCTTTTGATATAGGCGTCGGCTGCTATGAGGAAGCCAGCTGTACCCGCGGCCGGGTCCTGAATCACTTCACCTGGTTGGGGCTTGATACAGCGCACCATGGCATTGATTAGCGCGCGTGGGGTGAAGTATTGCCCAGCACCAGATTTGGTTTCGTTGGCGTTTTTTTCCAGCAGGCCTTCATACAAGTCCCCAAGGCCGTCTTTTTGGGCGCTGTACCAGTCGATCTGGTCGAGGGTTTTTACCAGTTGGGCGAGGTGACGAGGTTCCCTCAGGCGGGTTTGGGCATCGGTATAGACGGCCAGGATTAAGGGATCTTCATGAACGCTTTTGCCGTCGTTGTCTTTGCCCGTGGATAAGGTCAGCAGGATGCGCTTGTAGTCATTGAGTAGGGTGAGGCCGGATTTGCCGTTGAGATCAGTCCAGCGGCAACCCTCGGGTAGCGGGTGCTTTTGCAACAGGCCAGATTCCGTATTTTCGTGAACCATTTTGATAAACAGCAGCAGTACCAACTCGGTCACATAGTCGCTGTAGTTAATGCCATCGTCGCGGAGGACGTCGCAGAGGTTCCAGAGTTTTTGAACAATATCGTTGTTTGTCATAATTTCTCGGTGTGATGTGTTGTCATTCCCGGTTGAGAATGTCGATATAGGGTGTATAGGCGAAGATGCGATTGCGCTTTTGGCCAGTGATTTCTCTGACCAGGTTTAATTCTGTGGCGAGGCGGTCAATGACCTTGCCGACGGTAGCGGGGGTAAGCCCGGTGGCATCCACCAGTTTGCTAATGCTTGCTATGGGTTGAGCGAACAGGGCATCCAGTATTTGCGCGGCTGAGCCTGATATTCGCCCCATTGGCTGGATCAATTGTTTGTGGTCTGTGCGTAGTTGGTGCAATGCCTGGGCGGTGTGTACCGCCTGAGCCGCTGTTTCGGCCACAGCATCGACAAAGAACAGGAGCCAGTCTTCCCAATTACCCGTGGTTCTTACCTGTTGCAGGCGCTCGTAATAGGTTTGACGATGTTTTTTGAAAAACACCGACAGGTAAAGCAAAGGTTGGTGCAGTATGCCCGCCTCCACCAGTATTAGCGGAATCAGCAGCCGACCCAGGCGGCCATTGCCGTCCATAAAAGGGTGGATGGTTTCAAACTGGACGTGGGTCAACGCCGCTTTGATGAGGGGATCGGTGGCTTCCGGCTGGTCATTGATAAACTTTTCCAGTTGCGCCCAGCAGTCGGCGATATGGGTGGCAGGGGGAGGCACAAAGATGGCTTCGTCCGCCCGATGGCCACCAATCCACACCTGGTTTTGCCTGAATTCCCCTGGGCCCCGGTTAATACCTCTGCCTGAGGTCATCAACGCCTGATGCAGTTCAGTGATGAGTCTGAAGGTTATGGGTTGCTGTTCAGCAATACGCTGCAAGCCAAGGTGGAGGGCGTTCACATAGCAGGATACCTCCTGCACATCGTCCATCGGGACGCCGGGAAGGCCTTCCATCTCATAGAGCATCAGGTCGCTTAGGGACGACTGGGTGCCTTCAATCTGCGAAGACATTACCGCCTCTTTGCGGACATAGCTGTAGATGAACAGGTGGGCATCAGGCAGCAGTGTGCTGATGGCATCCAATCTACCCAAGGCCAGCATGGCCCCATTGATACGTTGTTGTAGTTTGTTTTCGATCAGCAGGGGAGGCTTGGGAGGTAACGGTGCAGGGATAAAAGCCTGGCAATTGACCCCGCCAGCGATGCTGGAAACGTATTGCCCTGTTAGCCCCCGATCCATGTTGTTGCCTTTTAACCTAAAATTGGACTGTACACTATTTTAAATTATCCATCAAAGTGAAATAGCGGGCCCTGTTATGTTAACTTGCGTGGCCCTTCGCTGTCTGCCACAGGGCACCATTCAAGTCCCTTAAAACATCGTCAAGCTGGTTGTTGAGTACCTTGTCGAGCCGCATTGCGCCGCCTTCCAGTGCTGGCAGGTTGTTCAGTGTTTCCCGGTCAATTATGACTTCGTGGGTAAGCTGTTTTGCCAGGCGCTGTAGCCACTTTCTTTGCGCGGCTGTCCAAGTATGGCTGTTAAATATCAGTTGCATGGCGTGCTGAACACGTTGCTCAAAGGGGATTAAGGGTTCGCCAAGGGCCGCCTGACGGATATAGCCGATAATGCTGGCGGCAATATCCTGATTGGTCTGATTGCGCCACGCGGTGCTGAGCCGGGCCTCGGGGTAACCGGCATTGTCCAGCAGGAGGCGGACCTCTTTAAGCTGCTCCCGCGTAAGGTCCCTGGGCCGGGTGACTACCACTGTGAGCGCGACAGACTGGTTGAGCTGTTGTTTTATAAAATGGTTAAAACTGTCCAGGTAGTCCGCTGGTTTTTTGTATTCCCCGTAGGCCTGTTCCCGCTTTACCAGCTCATCATCGTGCTCTGAAATCACCGGGTAGCGATCACTGCCGATCAATAGCTGAACTTCTGATACATGATCCATAAATGTCGTATGTTGCCGCAAAAATTCAGATGCCTTGACAGGGCCCATTTTATGAAGGTGCTGATGCATTGTGGCGGGGTCCACTCCCCACTTGTAACTAAGCTCTAGAAGCTTTTGTTTTACCGCGGGTTTTGTCTCTGCCTCTTTATGGGCTTTGCGCAACACTCTCATCAGCTTTTGACTTAACTGACTGAGAACAACATCGGCATGGGTTTCCCCTTCCTGCTCACCCGGTGTATTTAAGGACAATTGCAACTGATCTGGGTCGGCCAACTCGCCGACTAGCTGCTCAAGGGTGATATTGGGGTCTTTTACCAAGGGTTTCATGGTGGAGACTTCTTGCAGGGCCGCGTATATGTCTACCGGGTCGTAAATCCTGAATACAGTTTTACCAATCTCATCACAGCGGCGGGTCGCGCGGCCAATCATCTGTTCATAAAGGATACGAGAGCGAACCCGGCGCAAAAAAACCAGGTTGCAGATAGCGTGAACATCAATACCTGTGGTGAGGTAATCAACCGTGATGGCAATGTTGGGGTAACGCTCATTTTTATAGCCCCTGAGAAGTTGCCTGGGTTGGTGACTCTGGCCGGTAATTTTCACAACAGCCTGCTGATTGTATTCGCCGTTATATAGCGCTTTGAAGGCATCATCCAGGAGCCGCTTCACCATATCTGCGTGGAGATCAGTGGCGGCAAAGATAAGCGTCTTCTCTTCGCCAAAAGGGTCCAGTTCCTGCGCTAACTGCTCGCACACCACCTTATTGAAGTTTTCATTGATGACCCGGCGATTGAAGGCTTCGATTTCAAAATTAAGCTCATCGTCCAGATCGGCCGTTTCAACCGCGCCGGTTTGGGTATTGATGACATGGACCGTTTCGCCTTTTTCAAAGGCAATACCTTTCTGAGTGAGCAGGGTTTCATAGCGGATGGGGGGTTCATGATCTATCAACCAGTCATCCGCCACAGCTTCCCTGTAGGTGTAGGTGTAAACCGGTTTGCCAAAAATCTCGCTGGTGTGTTTTGCGGGAGTCGCGGTTAAGCCTATTTTGACCGCGTCAAAGTAATCCAGAACACGGCGGTAACTGCTGAGGTACTGATTAAGGTCCCGCGTGGCCAACTCGCCCTCGGTCATTTCCTGATCCAGGGCGTAGCCCCGGTGAGCCTCATCGACAACTATGCAGTCAAACTGATCGAGGGGAGGGGGCGAATCAGACATAAAGATTCGTTTGACCATCGCCTGAACAGTTGAGACCTGGATGCGGGTCTCTGCTTCAGCGGCCATGTCACCCAATTCGGCAATATTGTAAATTGTGCTCAGGCTTTTGTTTTCTTCCAGGGGTATCTCCTGGAACTTACCTATGGCCTGATCGCCCAAAGGTGTTCGGTCAACCAGGAACAGGATTCGTTTGAAGCGTTCTGCTTTGAGGAAACGGTACATCAAGCCAATGAGGGTCTGGGTCTTGCCCGTGCCAGTGGCCATGGCCAACAGGCACTTGTCCTGGTTGTTCGCGAGCGCCTGCTCTACAGATTTAATGGCTTTGATCTGATAGTCCCGCAACCTCAGGTAACCAAAGCCTTCTCGTTCTAGTTGTTTCTCGGCCTGCAACTGGCTGCGATTGAGCTTATCCAGTAATCCGTCGGGCGTATGGAATTTCTGTAAAGGTCTGGCCGTATTGCTGTGGTCTCTGACGTCGCGAAACCAGGTCCCGGACTGCTCTGCCAACTGTGGAACATAGGGCCGACCGTTGCAGGAGTAGACAAAGGGCACATGGTAGTGACTATCTTCATTGTCTGGCCAGGCCGCGCTCCGAGCCGCCAGTTCCCAAGCGCCCGATAGCGGCTGCATTACCTGCAAACCTTTGGAATAGCGTTCAGCCTGGGGGATTTTGCCGGCGACGTTTGTATTCTCTCGTTTCGCCTCTACCACGGCTATGGGGGTTAATCCGTAGAAGAGGACATAATCCGCTGAACCACCTTTTCCTTTGTGCTCAGTGGGCCATTCGGCAATAGCAATATTTTTCCCAGCTACGGGCCGCGCCCCTTTGGAATATTTCAGTTCTTGCGAGTCTGCCAGCCAGCCAGCTTCTTCAAGTTGCTGGTCAATCAGGATTCGAGTCAATTCCTCGTTAAGACTTACCTGTTTGCCAGCCTTAATTGTACTTTTGCTGGCTTGTTGTTTTTGTGCGATCTGGATCTTTTCATCTTTTTGAGCCAGTTCTGCCTGAAGTTCTTGTAGCCTCTTGTCAAAACGTTGCTGCTGAGAAGACAGCTCTACTTCTTGCTTGGCCAGTTGAGCATTAAGCTGACTTGCTTCCGACTCCATCAAGTCTGCCAGCTCAGCATATTCAACTTTCTCCCGCCCAAGTAAATCTGTGAGTTCTTGGCTTGTATCCAGCAATTGATTGGCATCAGTCAGTTGACCACGAAGCCGCTCAATCTCCTCCTGTAACACACTCAAGTGTTTGCTGGGGTCTGAAGGTGGGAGGAATGGGCCTGGCTTGAAGTTGACACCCTGTTTGCCAAAAGACTGATGGAACCAAATCGCCAACGTTTGAGCTACTTTTAGGCCATTGAGGGCTTCCTTGTGTCGGGTTTTAAACTGATGTGTTGCTTTGTTTCCTTCAACCCGCAAGGTGTGGAACAGGTCCCGGATAATAGGTTCGAGGCGCAGCTCTCGATTAATTCTATAAAGCAGCTCTGCCTGAGTGGTTTGTTCGTCAAAGGCGATACCTCCCCGGGCAGCGAGATCCTGGGCAAGAGCTTCGCCGAATTGGCGCAATTTTATCAGGGTAGTATTAGGGTCGCTGGGAAATACTGTTTCGGCAGTTTTTGCCAATTGGGAAAAAATCGGGTCGTGTTCGCTCAGGAAATCAAAATTACTTCCTGCTCTTTTGGTATTTTCTCCCTCGACCATTTACACCTCAATCCTTTAGTCACATACCGCTTTATATGTAGTGGTTGGCGATTGCAGTTCAATACTGCACCAAGTGATACCAAAATGGCAAAAAATACTTCAGTTCTACTGATCTTGCTCTTTGGCTACTGCTCGCAGAGGTACAGTATCAGGGCTGTCCGCTTTTGGAGCGTCGAGATAAACACCCCACTATTGGGTCTTCGCGGAGAAGGGTTTTCAGTAGGTGATAGCAGATATACCACTGCTTTGGGATGATTGGTCGTTGGGCAGGTCTGCAGGGCCAGCGTTTGCTTGGTGCTGCTGGGTTTGATGAACAGGGATAGTCTGCCGCCATCCATTAGCTTTCTGTCTCTAGCGGCGGGTTTTGCCTTATTAACTGCTGTGAGAGAGAGCAGCTCCTTTGCCATTTGGCGGTGCCAGTCAAAAACGAATCTAGAAACCGCCTAATGTGTAACCAAAGTCATTGGATTCCAGCAACCGTGGTTGGACTGATTCGGGCTATAGGAGAAATCAAGGATTATGGACAATTTGGGCTTGGCATGGATAAGGTTTGGTACAGAGGCCGGACTTGAAAGTAGGTGTTATCTATATGAAATATATAGATATATAACGATTCGTTTTATTTGTATACCGTCAAATATACCGTCAGGGGCGTATCCTTGAATAATCCCCTGTGATCAAAATCTGGCAGCAAGTTGTACCTGCATTAGATCTATCAACGAGATTCTCAGCTGGGAGGTTTTAGGGAGGGTGTAGGTGGAACTGTGCGGTCAAGGACGGCGATATTGACACTATCGCCGTCATGGGCAATTCTTAACTTGGTGTCGTTATCCCTAGTGGCATCGCTGGGTGACTGAAGGCGGGCTTTTAACCCGCTGGATTTCGCCCTTCTTTACTGACATTTTGTCTGCGACATGATGGGTCGGAAAAAGTAGGGATTAATAGGGATTCTCGCCGACAATCACTGAGCTTAGACAGGTTCACCAGGAACAGTAACGTACCCATTGAGACAGCGCCATATTTAGGATCTTGTGCTCTGAACCAATTTGACGATCAGCCGTGTCGCAGGCATCGCAAACACTCCGCCGGACCCACCAATGCAGTAGGTTCACTGCATGAGATCGACGTGGGTTTTATATTTTGTTGAATGATCCTGACTCTGTTGAGGGCCGGGCAGCTTTCGAGTCCTGTCTGCTCAAAATCTGTTCGGCATGGTCAGCGACCTCTGCTTGCCTTCAATGGGCTGATGGCCGACGGGTATAGACATGTATGTGCCTGCGTGACAGCAGGCTATGCCCTGCCGGGCAGGAATACTCTGCGAAGTTCCAACCAGGATGAAGTTCGGGTGTTGATAGCGATAGCTCTCCGGCGTTGTAGAACACTTTGCAGGCCAGGCAGCGCACGCTGCCGATGCCCGCGTCAATAAGCTGGGTGGCCATTTTCTCGAAGTCTATGGCATCAGGAACAGGCGTTGGTCCAGGTAAAGTATCATCTCGCCCGGTGATATATTTTACGATTGCCATTTGCTCGTCTTCCCAGAACATAGGTAACGAATCTCCCTTGAAATGATTTTGTACGTCTGCCGCATTGAAAATCATAGCGACAGGCTGGGTAGAGTCCTTGGAGTTTGGAAAGTCGTACGACACTTGGACGCCACAGGGAGGAGGGTTTTCAATCAGCTGATGTACCCGACGGCGCTGGGCTGCATTGGTGCTTGCGAAGTCCAGTGCTTGCGGTTGGTCGTTTCTGATGGCGCCACCTCTCAATATCAGGCTTGGCTTGAGTATCAGCAGTACAGGCCACAGCAGCATACCCATACAGAACCCTATCCAGATGTCACCGCGACGATAGTGCCAGTCAAACTGATCCAGGCGGCGCCACATCGCAAGGCCAAGCCAGGCGGCAACCAGAAGCGTCAGGGAAAGGTAAATCCACAGGGCAGTCATATGTGGGCGATCATCCGTTGATTACGCGATCCAGCAGTTTATCGATAACAGTATGGGTATAGGAATAGGCCCAGTCGCCAGCGCTGCCCCGAGGCCCGGCTACATTCAGCACCTTGATAGAACCTTGACCCAGAAAACGAAGCAACTTCTCAACGGTCTTGCGGGTATCAATGGCTTCCGCATCGATCAGCAGGTAGGGCTTATGCTCCTTCAGACATAAGGCGAGGGTTTGCTCAGTGCCGCCAGAGAGCGTGTCGTAGTAGATTATCAGGGTGGCATCGCTGTCCCGGACATTCTGCCGGGTGCGTTGGCGGTAACCGGCGCCGGAGAGTTCCTGAAGGGGATAGCGGTCGGGAATAATTCCATCTTCTGCTAGCCGCCCTTCTGGACACCAGCCCCCGACAGGAAAGTTGCGTGCCATGGCGGCATCCAGGGCGGCCCGGTCGACTCCCGTCTGGCCGCCAGATACGATTTTCTCCAGGTTCGTCATTGGGCGACCAAGTGCGGGTATTTGTTGTGGATATGATTGGGCCTGGTATAGCGGCTCCTGTCATCCTTACCTGAAACTTACCTCATTCAAGTGATTTTACTCGAATCTTTGCTTGAAGCAGTCCTCGGGAGTCACGCCAGAAATGCAGAAAGACGCTTGTGCAGACTATCAATATGCTCGGGGGGAAATTTCTTGTCGATGACGAGTTTGCCATTTGTTGTAATAAGGCAGCAGTCGAAGTCTGCGCCCAACCAGGCTTTGCAACAATCTGAGTTTTTGAAACCGGAGGCCCAGAGGGAATCTTCCTCTTCAGTTTCTACCCAGTAGAGATCGCCCGGTAAAGCGTAAGGGGAGTCCAGTCCGAGGTAGCGGTTCATATCGGTTTGGTTTGACCACCAATTAACAAACAGGGGTAAAGACATATTTGGAAACCATATCCAGCATCTGTAGCCATAGTCTTCATCCAGAACGACCGTAAGCTCAGAACCAAAGCGATTTTGTAACGTTTGAGTCATTTCTGTATCAACTCTGTTTTGTAGATTGCTATCTTACCGCGATGGGGTTCACCGCTCTATTGTTTGCGACCAAATCAGCCACTTCTTGTCGTCGGCAATCCGCTTCGGCACCACGGCGCATCTGAAGCCCGCTCCCGAGCAGTTGCGCGGGATTCCCGAGAAAGGAATACCACCGATGGAGTGGCGGGGAACTGACGTTGACAAAGTGGGCGCCATGATCGACACTTTCTTGGCGACCGCACACAACAAATTCCCACAGATCAAAAATTATCGTTATGCCTTCTCAAAACGGCAGTTCGTCGACCAAAACGGAAACCCCGGTTGGGGTAGATTACTTCAAGATATTGGGTTGGCGAATCAACAACCCGGACGACCAGAAGACGGACGAGGAAATCCTGGCGCATTACGCGCAGGTGAATCAACGCTGCGCCGAATCATCTTTATCCAGTCCCTTGTATCGAGCGAGAGCGGAGCGCGACCCGGAATTCTTCAGCAAGTTCTCGTCGGGAGCCGCTCGCTAGTCCAAAACGGCGATCTTCGCGCCCTGCTGCGCGACGGCGATCACCCCTTTACCCTGTCTGGCACCAATGCTTCCGACAACTCCCAAACCGGCTTGCAGGTCCAGGCTATCCTTGCCTCCATTGAAGCTGATCCAGTCACGCCCAACCTGCGGTAAATAGCTGACCGTGGATAGTCATTAGCATTCCGACGAAAAAGTAAGGGAGAATCGGCTGCTTTACCTGTACCAAAAAAGAAGCCCCGCATTCATCGAACGATCCGGGCTGCGATTGCCAGGTGAAGTTCGCCAATTGCGAGGCTACACAGAAAGATTAGTGATAGACACCGATCCTGTCAACCAAAGCAAATCGCGCACTCTGGTATGGCGTTTCTGGAAAGCGAATGAGACGGATCTTATCTGATCCTTCCCTGCTTTGACTCTTCAAGCCTATCTTCAAGGAATTCCGTGACGGTGCGAATTTTGTCAGTCATGCCGCCCAGAGAAGCGATTACCAGTCGATCATGCTCCGCTACCAGGCGCGCAAATGTTTTCCAATGCATGCCCTTGGGTTTGAGTCCGCTGCATTCATTGAGAATCCCCGGTGGCCAGCCCAGCTTCACGCGGATCTTGTCTGCCCGGCGTGCCTGGCGGTCATACCCTACTTTTCGCTGGCTCTTATAGGCCAGTTTGCGGCAATGTCGACAGGCGTAGATCTCTCCACCATAAAGAATGGCGACCCGTCGGCCACAGCCAACGACAGGGCAACGGAACCAGGGGCGTGAACCCCCCAGTCGACAAGTCGTCCAGTCGAGCAATATGAAGTGGCTGCGATGACTCCAATCCTCCGTGCCCCGGTTTCGCCATTCGTAGTCCAGCGCCAACCAGCCTGTCTTTACACTTATCGAGATTCTGGTGGCTCCCACCCCGCGGCGACTCCACGACCAGGTACTGTTTGTGCCAGGAGCCAGCAGTCCCTGGCGGTGAAGCTGCCGTATATCCAGCGCCCGATAGTTGTCTGTGGTGTCTTTGGCGCCAGAGTAATGCCGCCTTCCACTACCGAGACCGCCCATGGTCACCTCCGATTTTTTACCGAAATCATTTGGAGTACGCAGTATCCAGTGTTAACCGGCGTAACCATGCGTACCATCGACTGAACCTTGGCTCTGTTGCCTGATCCAGGTATTTGCTGCTCGCCTGCCCGTGTTGGCCTGGCGGTGAGGTATAGGCTCCTCGATGCTGGCCGTCATCCAGATTTCCCGATAGCCACCCAGTAGCCGTTGCCGGACTGGAAGGGGTTTTCCTTTCAGGATGTTCAGGAGAAAATCCCCATCCTCGGCCAGCAGCGGCAGGTCCTCCAGGCTGGCCAATAGCGAGGGTGGTGTCGTCGATGCAGGTAATAGTGGGATAGGTTCAGGCGAGGGTATAACGGTGAGGCCGATGCATAGGGCTTGCGCAGCCACCCAGTCCAGCGTCTTAGGATTAGCGCTACAGGATTGCACCACTCTCTGGCGGATCTCCACATCATTCTCGAGGATATGATCCAGCCATGAGGTCACCAAACATTGGTCTTCTGGCGTCAGCGCACTGGAGCTAATTTGATTAGTGAGAGCAGCAATGACGTCATCACGATTCTGCGCTAACTTTGCCAAAAGGTTGTCGGGTGGAGGGTGACGCGAAGTCCAGGCAATCTTGCCGTTTACCAAGGACAGGGACAGCCCCACTGCCCCAGCCTCGGCGACCAAGGCGAGGCCGTTCATAACTCACCCCGATAAGTCGCAGTTTCACTACTGGTCTGTTTGGATGCGGAAGCTGCGGAAGTTGCGGAAATCCTTGCCGCCAACGGGTTTGCGGGTGCGGAAGCATTGCGGATGCTTGCGGAAACCGCGTTTTGAGTCGTCGCCTCGTCGTGCGTTACGCCATTTTCCGCAACCTTCCGCACAGTGTCCGCAGCCTCAACTGGCCGCATTTCCACGGTTTCCGCAACTTCCGCAACTTCCGCAAGGGGGTTGATGCGAAAATACTTGCCGTCCTCAGAGAGCAGGTGCCGGTACTGGATCAGCAGCCCCAGCAGCTTGTCCCGGTTGGCGACTTTACGCACATACCCGGGTCCGGATTTCCCCAGTTCGTTGCGGTGGAAGGATTGCCATTTATCGGCGCGGCCAGGGTCTTTGAGCCATGCAATCAGCGCCGTTGCTTGGGTCAGCTCAAGAGGGGGCTGTACCTCCTCAGAGTAACGAGACCATTCCATCAGCGAGTAGCGCACCAGCTGACAAGCACTGGCCATGGCGCTTTCATCAATCACCCCCAGGCCGGCAAAGCAGGCGAATACCGCAGCCACCCGTCTGGCCAGTTCTCCGGCACGACCAGCAAAGGGACGAATGCAGGCGAACTCTCCCAGTGATTCCTGTTCCCGCTCTGTGTCGTTGTAAAAGATCAGCCAGGCCCGGGTAGCCCCATCGGTGAGTTCAAGCACGGGCGGGGTGACTTCTCCGGTTTCCGGCACGATATAGGCTGGACTCGCCTGTAGTTCACGCGATCGTTCCCAATAGTGCTGTAGGCGCGCATCCGCGTAGCTCTTTTCGGCGATCTTTTCCAGCGTGAGTGACCGGGTGCCCGCCAGGCTTTTGGCACTGCAAAACAGGAAGCGGGGCAGAAAACCCTGGTCACGCAATAAGGGGTCTTGCAAAGCCTCCGCAGTGGCAACTGGCTGTGCCATCATCAGAATGGACAGGCGCCGTTTGTAGGCGACGCCCGAACCCTCGGCGTTTCCTTTGGAGCGGGTGCGCTCAAAAAAGCCACTGTCATACGCCTTGATCAGGCCGCCGATAGTGGCTGCACGAGTGTCCGCCTTGAAGGAGGAGCCACCGAAGAGCTGCCCGCCTTCGTCGGTATCCCAGCACGCCTGGGAGGCGCCGCGGATCATGTCTCCTGCAATCGGTTCGAAGGTGGCGTCCGAGTACTGGGTACGAGGGTCCGCTGGCAGAGGATGTTCAGCAAGGAATTCCTCCCTTTTCTTTCCCTTCAAACTGTCTGCCTGACAGAGTATCTCGGTTACCAGCGTGCGATGCTTCGTGCGGGCTTGCCGCTCCGACTCATCTACTTCCCGAAACGCCAGGCGGCGACACTCCGATTTACGGTCCCCACTATTGGCCAGAGTTAGCATGAACAGGGAACACGGCATCCCGTCTTGTCGCTGATGATGGGGTGCATTCACTCGGGTTTGCGCTAGATACGCGGCTGCACCAATCACACACTGCCCCGCCAGCTCTATTGGCGCCTGCACATAGTAGGCGATGGCCTCGGCCGCCTCCCGCATTAGGGGGGGCAGGGCATCCACCGGGTAAGGTGTTGACTGTGGCCGCGGCGGGAGCAACGGCTGGGGGCGATTGGCATCACTGATACTGGGTTTGGGAAAGGTCTGCATGGGCTCCAGTATCATTAGCTGGCCCTCCTGCAGTTGGCGACATCGTTAAAGTCTGTGCAAGTGCAATCATCGCCACAGGATTGTGGCCACACGAGTCCACCACCCACGGCCTGGGCGGCCTCCGTGGCTTTAGTGATGCCGGGATTGCCGGGGGTGCGGTGATCATTGTCTGCGGCCAGAATCAGGTCCAGTTCGGGATAGCGTTGTTGCAGTGCCATCGCAACCGGTTTTAGATTGCCGGCGTTCATAGCGGCGACAGCGGGCAGCCGGGTTTGGGCGTAAACTGTTGCTGCCGTCGCCCAGCCCTCGGCTACGTACAGTCTGCCGCTGGTCGGCAAGCTTGCAGCACCCACGAGGCTGAAGCACCCGGTAATTCGGCCATCTTTCAAAAACCGCTTATTACCGCTGTTGTCGATACGCTGAATATTGACCAAGGTCCCGGCAATGTCCCACATCGGCATCAACAGCCAACCACCCATCACACGGATACTGAGAACGGGAAGCTGCTTGCGCGTCAGATAGGGGTGCAGTGCCGATGCCGGCTCACTGCTCTCCCACAGCGACTGTGCACGACGGGCGGTCTGAGCTTGGGCAGAGAGGAGCACAGTCTTGCGGCGATGATCACGGGCAATTGACTCCGCTCTCAATTCCCGGGCAGTAATCTCGCAGGAGATACCACCAGCCGAGACGCTGTATCTCTCCCCAGTGCGCCAGTTGCCAAAAGTGCAGGAGGGCACGCCGTCCAGGTGACATACATACCAGCACGCCAGGTTGCCTGGCTTGCCGTTGGGGTCATCAACCCGGTGAATCTCACCATCGCCGATGGGCGCGATGAGCACCCCCAAATGGCGGAAAATAGCCTCAGAAAGCTTGTCAATCGCGTGGTGGGTGGTGGTAAAATTGTGTGCGAGAAAACGTTTATGGCTGGCCTTTGGTTGGCCTATTTTTTTGTCCATGAGTTAGGCCTCCCGGCTGCCGGCAAGGCCACGACTTCGGTTGATCTGTTGTTCCAGCCAGGCTTCGATTTCGGATGCGACCCAGCCGACGGCCCTGCCGCCAAGGGATACGGGATGCGGAAACCGATCTTCTGAAACTCTCAAATAGATTGAGCTTCGGGAAAGACCGGTGCGAATCTTGACTTCGGGAAGTCTTAGGATGGTAGTAGCCATGCTAGCGTCCTCCTGGACGTTGTTAAACACATGGCAGACATACTGATTATCGGTGAGCAAAAAATCAGCGGGGAAATTACTAGGTGATTTTCCCCTTGCGATTTTGTTTTGATTTTTTCATCGCTCGCTCGAACTCACGCCGAATAGTATCCGGCGATTTGTGAAATTTTTCTGACGTTTTGTGATATGCCTCTTGTTTAGATAAACCAGACTTCAAATAATCTTTGACTGTGAATAGCCGAATCGATAGAGCTTGGCGGCTCGCTTTTCTCCCCGGTTGAGCTGGAGACATTTTCATGGTGGCTAGGGACACCTTTTTTTTATCTGCCTCATCGATAACACCAATGGCAAGTTTTGCGAAAGCTCGTCTTGCTGGCTGGGGAAGAAGATCGTCCATCAGCAAAAGAGACGCCAGGACTATCTGGAAGGTGTTCTCAAATTGCACCTCATCGATGTCCATATTTTCCCATTTGCTGACAAGGTCCTCGGCATAATCTAGCCAGTCACTGAGTTCGTCCCCGGCATTGGCGAATTTCCATATTTCATGTTCAGAAGAAAACATAGTTCCATTTACTCCTTGACGGTATAGGCCGGATAAATACCAATTAGCTTCTTGGAATTCTATAGACATTACAGTACATTGCAGTACATCCGCAATATCCAGAAATCGAGGCTGCCGTGGCCATTACTAAGACCTCTACACTCACCTTCCGAATCGACCCGAGCCTCAAGGAAGCCCTACGCACAGCCGCCCACATGGAGCATCGCTCTATCGCCAATATGGTGGAAGTAATGATCCGCGATCATTGCCAGCGCAACGGCATTCCCATTCCCGAGCAACAAGCCCTACCCAAGGAAGACAACCAGTGAAGTTAACCCTTTCCCACCTCGAACACCTCCTGCTGCGGGCCTGCGACGACCTGCGGGGCAGCATGGACGCCAGCGAGTACAAGGAATACATCTTCGGCATGCTGTTTTTGAAGCGTGCCAGCGACCTGTTCGACCAGCGCCGCGAGGAGCTGCGCCAGCAGCTCAAGGCCCGTGGCATGGCGGATGCTGATATAGAGAGCGAGTTGGACGACCCGGATCACTATTCTGGCAAATACTTCTATGTGCCAGCCCGCGCCCGCTGGAACCAGCCCTGGCAGGAAGAAGTCGTCGACCACGGCGTAACAAAAATCGTCCAGCGCCCCGCGCTGAAACATACCAAGGAGAACGTCGGCAGCATCCTCAACAAGGCCCTGGAGGCGGTGGAGGAGGCCAACCTGGATGCCCTGCAGGACGTGCTCACCGGCATCAACTTCAACAAAAAGATCGGCCAGCGCTCCCTCGATGACGACACCCTCGCCGACTTTGTGCAGAATTTCGAGAAGATCCCCCTCCACGACGACGACTTCGAGTTCCCCGACCTGCTGGGGGCCGCCTATGAATGGCTGATCAAATACTTCGCCGACTCTGCCGGCAAGAAGGCCGGCGAGTTCTACACCCCCGCCGAGGTGGTGCGCATCTGTGTCGAGATATGCGATCCGGAAGAGGGCATGAGCGTCTACGACCCAACGGTTGGGTCCGGCGGCATGCTTATCCAGATGCGGGACTACCTGCGGGAAAAGGGCGGCAGCGCCGATGAGCTCGCTCTTTTCGGCCAGGAGAAGATCGGCACCACCTGGTCCATCTGCAAGATGAACATGCTGTTGCACGGTATCTCCCACGCCGACATCCGCCAAGAGGACACCCTGCGGGAGCCCCAGCACCTGGATCACAACAACGAGCTCAAGCGCTTCCATCGGGTGGTGGCCAACCCCCCCTTCAGCCAGAACTACATCAAGAAAGACCTCAAGTTCATTGGCCGCTTTCCGGTGATGATGCCCGAGAAGGGCAAAAAGGCCGACCTGATGTTTGTCCAGCATATGCTGGCGGTGCTCAAACACGATGGTCGCATGGCCACCGTGATGCCCCACGGGGTGCTGTTTCGGGGGGGCGAAGAGCGCGAGGCGCGCAAATACTTTATCGAGCACGGCTACCTGGAAGCCGTTATCGGTCTGCCTTCCAATCTGTTTTACGGTGCCAGTATTCCCGCCTGTATTTTGGTGCTTAACAAAGAAGGGGCTGCCAGGCGGGATCATGTGCTTTTTATCAACGCCGACAGGGAGTACCGGGAGGGCAAGGCACAGAACCACCTGCGCCCGGAAGACATCGACAAGATCATCTATGCCTACCGCCAGGGTGGGGATATTCCCGCCTACGCCCGCCGGGTGCCCAGGGCCGAAATTCAAGCGGAGGAATACAACTGCAATATCCGCCGCTATGTAGACAATGCGCCACCACCGGAGCCCCACGATGTGCGCGCTCATCTGCATGGCGGAATACCCCGGGTGGAGGTGGGTGGCCTCAGCCATTTCTGGGATAACTACAACCAGCTTAAAGACGGCCTGTTCGTACCTCGTGACGATGCCTATGTGGATTTCTCCCCGGTGCTGGAGGACAAACGGGCCATTGCCGATTTTATTGCCAGTCACCGGGGTGTGACGACCGCCCACGAGCAGTTTATGGAAACTGTAGAACAGTGGTGGCAGGCCAATCTCCCCACTGTGGAAGCCTTGGCGCCGGATGCCGGGAACCCGCAGGTTCGCCCGCGCAACGTCTATGTGATGCGCTCCTCACTGCTCAGCAGTATCGAAGTTGCACTGGCAGAGCAGAAAATCCTCAACCGGTTCCAGGTGCGCGGCGCTTTTGCCAACTTCGTTAACCTGCTGAAAGCCGATTTCAAATCCATTGCCGCCAGCGGCTGGGGGCCTGAACTGATCCCCGATGAGGAAATCCTGCAAAGCCAGTTTCCTGAGTTGCTGGAAAGCCTTGAGCAGGCCCAAAACAGATTGGCCGAACTACAAGCCCTTTTTACTGCCGCTGATGAAGAAGACTTTGACGATGCCGATGATACCGGGGTACTGCCTGGCGATGAGGTTAAAAGCAAGAAAGAAGAGTTAAAAGCCAGCACTGCCGAGTGGAAAGCGCAACTTGCCCTGGCTAAGAGTCTTGCCGGCGACCTCTACACCGAGCTAAAGGCGGCTGACTTAATTCCCAAAGGGGTAAAAAAAAGCTACTACTGCACAGAAGGGTTCACCCAGAAGGAACCGGTGTTCGACAACGGCCACCGCATTTTGGCGTTGGCCCAACAAGCCGGGTTTGCCAGTGACTACACCGCTGCGCTACGCCAGGCCATGGCGGACGGCCAACGGGCGCTGGAGCGCGCCGCCAGCATCAATACCAGCCTCGAACGTCACAAAGCCCTGGAAGATGAAGCCAAAACCCTGAAAAGCACCACCAAAAATATCGAGAGCCGCCGCGACCAACTGGTGGCCAGCGCCCGGACCAAAATCACTCCCGACCAAGCACGGGATGTAATCCTGGCGCGGCAGGAGCAAACCCTTTACCGCATCTACATGGGCTATCTGAAGGCTCACCAGCGCCAGTGCATCAAGGCCATCGAAAACCTGTGGAGCAAGTACGCAGTAAACGCCCGGCAGATCGAGGCGGAGCGGGATGCGGCTTCCCGGCAGCTTCAGCAGTTTCTGGTGGAGTTGGGGTATGAGTGAGTGGGTATCAAACAATTTGGGTGACCTAGTCACTTTCCAGAAAGGGCGGAAAGTTGATACAAGTCCATTTCCTTTGCCTGGATATGAGGCTTACCTTGGCGCTGGTGCTCTTTCTGGGAAGTATGATGGATACGGCTCCACATTCCTGTCCGTTCAAGCTAATGCGAATGATGTCTTGATGTTGTGGGACGGAGAGAGAAGCGGACTTGCCCAAAGAGGATTATCGGGCGTTGTCTCTTCAACAGTTTGTAAGCTCTCGACTTCTGGGGCAATTGACTGCGATCTTCTTTATTACATTCTTGCTTACAATTTTGAGTGGATTCAGAACAGGCGCACAGGCACAGGCATTCCGCATGTTCCCAAAGACATCGGTCGGATTCTCAAAATCACGTACCCGAGCAAAAAGTCAGAACAAATAAAAATTTCCCAAATCCTGCAAACCACCGACCAGGCTATCGAAAAAACCGAAGCCCTGATTGAAAAATGCCAGCAGATCAAGGCGGGGCTGATGCATGATCTTTTTACCCGAGGCATCGGCCCCGACGGCAAGCTGCGCCCACCCCGGGAGCAGGCCCCGGAGCTATACCAGGAAACGCCGATTGGGTGGATTCCGAAGGAGTGGAAGTTACAAGAAGTTAATGAAGTTGTTGACTCTATCGTTGACGGTCCTTTCGGCTCAAACCTGAAAACAGAGCATTATGTCTCTGATCCAGGTGTTCGGGTTGTTCGATTGCAGAATGTGACCGAATATCAATACAACGACGCCGATCGGGCATACATTTCTGATAGGCATGCACTGAGTTTGGCAAGAAATGTTGTCGTTGGTGAAGATGTTCTTATAGCAGGATTGGGTGAGGAACGTTATCCCGTTGGTCGAGCATGCACTTATCCACCAGACCTCCCAGCCGCGATCAATAAAGCAGACTGTTTTCGGGCTAGATGTATCCCCCAAGTATTGATGAACAAATTCTTTATGCTGTTCTTAAACAGCACCTTTGCGCGGCAACAGGTAAGGCGGTATGAACAGGGTGTGACGAGGCCCAGAATAAATACTGGTAATTTAAAACGATTGCTCGTATTGGTTCCCTTTCTCAAGGAACAGGTAGAAATTGTAAATAAATTCGATGCAGTCCAATTTCGCCTTGCTTCTGAGGAGTTAAAGTTGGAAAAACTCAAAAAACAAAAATCCGGCCTAATGCACGACCTGCTCACCGGCAAGGTCCCGGTCACTGTCGATACCGACACCGCGGAGCTGGCCCATGTATAAAATCGACCCCGCCCATAACCGCATCACCCCCATCGAGGCCAAACGCTTTGCCGAGCTGCGTTTTGGCGAGCGCAAGCATCTGCAGGAGTGGCTGGAGCACTGCCCCCAGGCCCTGGCCCAGGGGGACGGTGAGGAGCTGCTGATTATCCAGAAGGAGTTCGACGGCTTCGACGATACCCGCGAGCGCCTCGACCTGTTGGCCCTCGACAAGGAGGGCAATCTGGTGATTATCGAGAACAAGCTGGACGACTCCGGCCGGGATGTGGTGTGGCAGGCCCTCAAGTACGCCAGCTACTGCGCCAGCCTCAGTACCCAGCAGGTGGTGGACATCTACCAGCGTTACCTCAACCAGAAAGCCGTGGAAGAGAACAGCGCCCCGGCCCGGGCCGAGGACAGGCTGATCGAGTTCCTGGAGGTGGACGACCTGGAGTCGGTGCAGCTCAACCGCATCCGCACCCAGCGCCTGATGCTGGTGGCGGCCCGCTACCGCAAGGAAGTCACCAGCACTGTGCTGTGGCTCAGCCAGTTTGGCATCGCCTGCCAGTGCTTCAAGGTGACGCCCTACCAGGCCGGCAGCGAGCTGTTCCTTAATGTGGAGCAGATCATCCCCACCCCGGAATCCTCCGATTTTATGATCGGCATGGTGGCCAAGGAGGTGGAGGAGAAGAGCGCCGACAACGAGCAGAAGCAGCGCCACCGCCTGCGGCTGGCGTTCTGGGAGCTTGCCCTGGACAAGTTCAGCCACAGCCAGTGCAGCCTGTACAACAATATCAGCCCCGGCAAGGACCACTGGCTGTATGCGGGCTCCGGTGTGTCCTCGGTGCCGTATTCCATTATCTTCGCCAAAAACGAAGTGCGGGTGGAGCTGAATATCGGCCGCAAGAACCCGGACGAGAACCGTTTTATTTTCCAGCGGCTGTGTGAGCAGAAGGACAGCATAGAAACGGCCTTCGGCGCCCCCCTCGAGTGGCTGCCCCTGCCGGAAAAGAAGTCCTGCCGCATCCAGTACGCCAAGGCAGTGGACGGCTACGACAAGGCCCAGTGGCCCGCCATGATCGACTGGCTGGTGGATCATATGACCCGGCTGGAAATCGCCCTAAAGGAGCCTCTGAAGACAATCAACCAGCAGCTCAAGCATAGCGGAGGCGCACTGGCGACAATGGATGGATAGTACCAAACTGATTATTGAAGAGCTTGCCGAGTCGGCGGAGCTGGAGTGCAAGCTCGCTGCCGGGGCGGATGGGCAGGGCAAACTGCCAAGCGATTTCTGGCCCACCTACAGTGCCTTTGCTAACACTCACGGCGGTATTATCCTCCTTGGGATACGTGAGAGATCCAGGGGGCACTTCAGCGTCGAGGGCATTGGTAATCCTCAGAGAGTCATTGGTGATCTCTTCAATACTTTAAATAACCGCCAGAAGGTGAGTGGCAATCTGATCGCCAACGAGGATGTGAAAATCCTTAATCTGGAGGGTAAATCTGTTATTCAGATTACTGTCCGCAGGGCCTCCCGTCATGAACGACCGATATACCTGAATAATAATCCCTTCAACGGCAATACCTATCGTCGTCTACACGAGGGAGATCAATCCTGTGATGATGAGGCGGTGCGGCGCATGCTGGCGGAGCAGGTGGAGGACGAAAGGGATGCGCGCATACTGCTGGGCTTTGGCTGGGGTGACATTGATAAGCGCAGCTTCGGGGTCTACCGACAGATGCTCAAGGATGCAAAGCCCAATCATCCTTTTCTGGAGTTGGATGATTTCGGCTTGTACGAGAAGGTACGAGGCTGGCGCCGGGATCGCCAGTCTGGGGACGAAGGCCCCACGTTGGCCGGCTTGCTCATGTTTGGCAACTGGGATGCGATTCAGGAGGCGGCGCCACATTATTTCGTCGATTACCAGGAGAGGCCAGAGGCTAAAAAGGAGTTGCGCTGGATAGATCGTTTGGTGCCCGATGGCTCTTGGTCGGGTAATTTGTTCGATTTTTACCGCATTGTTTATCGCAAGTTGACTGATCCAGATGGGTTGAAAATACCCTTTCGCTTGAAGAAGGGACAGCGCCAGGACGACACGCCTGTGCACGAGGCGATACGGGAAGCACTGGTCAATTGCTTGGTACACGCTGATTATTCTGGCCGAGTATCCGTTTTGGTAGTGAAGCGCCCCGACATGATTGGTTTCCGAAACCCCGGGGATATGCGTATTCCGTTGGATAAAGCGCTACGGGGCGGCGAGTCGGACTGCCGCAACCGGATCATGCACCAGATGTTTCTGATGATCGGCTTGGGTGAACGCGCAGGTTCCGGTATACCGAAAATCTACAAGGGCTGGGATTGGCGCCACTGGCGAGCACCATCACTCTATGAGGTTGATGAACCGCCCCAGACTCTGCTGGAGCTGCGAATGCTTGAGCTGATGCCGGAAGGAGTGCTTGGGGAGTTGGAAGTGCTGGTGGGTAATGCATTTGCCACATTGACGCAGCTTGATCGTGTGATTCTGGCAACGGCTTTGACTGAGCAGGTGGTAACACACAAACGCATTACCGAGATTGCAGTTGACCACAGCCATGACATTACCACCGCATTACAATCCCTGGTTCGCCAGGGATTCCTGGCGGTCCAGGGTCGTGGACGGGGTGCAGTGTACTTCCTGCCGAGCCAAGGCTTGCCCACCCCCGAACAAGTATTCGGAGCAGGTGTTGAGCCATTCCCCAAGGAGGACCGGGACTCCGAAGATTTGGCTGGACACTCCGAAGATTTGACTGGGAGCTCCGAAGATTTGACCGAGAGCTCCGAAGATTCAGCGGGTTCTGAGTACCTGGACGACTTCGGACGCTTGGTAAATTTCATGATTTCAGCCCCTGTAGTCCATGATCTCGATAAGCTGACACCAGACTTCCTGGCACAATTGCGGGCGAAAGCTCGACTGGCCGAAAATAAGAAAACGCTCCCCAAAGAGACCATGAGGCAGGTGATATTATCGCTATGCGACGAGCATTATATTACTCGCAGCTGCCTGGCGCGCTTGGTCCACCGCGATCCCGATTCATTGCGGCAGCAACATCTCACCTATCTGGTAAAACAGGGCAGACTGAAGCTGGCCTTTCCCCAAACCCCCAATGACAGCCGTCAGGCATATATTGCCAACAAGGATCTGTCACCAATGGAAGAACCATAGGATGTCCGAGTACACGGAGGTAGAACAACCCTTTCTGCGCCAACTGGAAACCCTGGGCTGGGAGGTTATCGACCAGGGTCAGGAGATTCCGTCCGACCCTGCCCGCAGCCTTCGCGCCAACTTCCGCCAGTGGCTGTTGCCGGACGTTTTCAACCGGGCGGTATCGCGCCTCAACCTCGCGGCCAGTGGCGAAACCTGGCTGACGGACAAACAGCTGCAGGACTTGCAGGAACAAATCCTCCGTCAGCCCAACCGCACCCTGCTGGAGGCCAATGAGGCGGTGCAGAAGCTGCTCTTCAAGGCCCAGGTGGACGTGAATGAGACCACCGGGGAGCCGGACCCGGTGGTACGGCTGATCGACTTCGCCAACCCGGAAAACAATCACTTCCTGGCCATCAACCAGTTCCGTATCGACACCCCCGGTTGCGTCAAACAGTTCATCATCCCCGACATCGTGCTGTTCGTGAATGGTATCCCCCTGGCCGTGGTGGAGTGTAAGAAGGGCGGCGCCAATTGTGCCAACCCCATGGCGGAGGCCTTCGAGCAGCTGCAACGCTATATGAACAGGCGCCAGGCCACTGCCCAGCAGGGTCTCAAGGAAGGAGAGCCCCGGCTATTCCATACCAACCTTCTGCTGATTCGCTCCAGTTGGGCGGAGGCGGATTACGGCACCATCACCTCCGGGGATGAGCACTTTTACCCCTGGAAAACCCAGTGGCCTGCCATCGATAGCAGTATCGAGGGTATGAGCCAGCAACAGGCGCTGATCAATGGCATGCTCAATAAGGCCAACCTACTCAACTTGCTCCGTACCTGTTCTGTGTATATGGATACCGATGGCGGGCCTCGCATAAAGGTGGTGGCTCGCTATCAGCAATTCCGGGCCGCCAACAGGATTGTGACGCGCTTGCGTGGCGGGATTACAGTGGAGGAGCGCAGCGGCGTGGTGTGGCACACCCAGGGGTCGGGCAAGAGCCTGACCATGGTGTTTGTGGCTCGAATGCTGCGCGCCTCGCCGGATCTCAGTGACTACAAGATTGTGCTGATCAATGACCGCACGGATCTTGAGGATCAACTGGCAAGGACGGCAACCCTCATTGGTGGCCGGGTCAATGTCATCGACAGTCGCCGGGCATTGCGTACCGATCTGTCCTCCGACAGCTCTGATGTGAATATGGTAATGGCCCACAAATTTTTGATTGCGGACACCAGTCTGCCGGTAGAGCTGGCCGACGCCTTGGGCACATACCAGTCCATGCCTGGCAGAGATACCTTTGGCGCGGTCAATACGTCGTCCCGTATCGTGCTGATGATCGATGAAGCCCACCGCACCCAGGGCTCTGACCTCGGCGACAATATCTTTGAGGCGTTCCCCAATGCAGCGCGTATCGCCTTTACTGGTACACCGCTGATTACCGAGCGCCACGGGGAGAAGAAGACCGTGAAGCGCTTTGGCGAGTATATCGATACCTACAAACTGATGGACGCGGTGGCGGATGGCACCACCCTGCAGATTCTCTACGAGGGCCGCACTGCGGACACCGCCCTCAACGACAAGCACGGTTTCGAGACCCGCTTTGAAAACCTGTTCAAGGAGCGCAGTGAGGAAGAGCTGCTGGCCATCAAGAAAAAGTACGGCGCCACCGGCGACCTGCTGGAAGCCGAGCAGCGCATTGGCGCCATTGCCCGCGATCTGGTCAGGCATTACCTGGAGCACATCTTTCCCAACGGCTTCAAGGCACAGGTGGTGTGTCACTCCAAGTTGGCGGCGGTGCGCTATCAGAAGGCCATTGACGAGGCTCTCGATCAGGCCGTGGCGGAATTGCAGGCTTGCCCGGTTCCCGATAATGAGCTGATCAAGCGGGTGAGCTTTCTCAAATCCGCCGTGGTGATCTCCAGCGATGGCACCAACGAGGCCGCTTATATCACCCAGTCCCGCAAAGAGGCCCGGGCCTGGAACGCGGTGGACAACTTCTGCAAACCCTTCGAGTTCGATGACCCGGACAAGGTCTATACCGGCATTGCCTTTCTGGTGGTGTGCGATATGTTGCTGACGGGATTCGACGCGCCCATTGAACAGGTGATGTATATCGACAAGAAGCTGCGGGAGCATACCCTGCTGCAGGCCATCGCCCGCACCAATCGGGTAAAGAAGGGCAAGCAGCGCGGCTATGTGGTGGATTACATTGGCCTGACCGAGAACCTGACAGAGGCCCTCACCCTGTATGCGGCTGCCGACGAGGAGCAGGAGCTTGCCCTGGGGCTAAAAAACATCACCTCCGAGGTGCCGGTGCTGGAAGAGCGCTACCAGCGCCTGCTGCAGCTCTTTGCAGAGCACCGGGTGGCACGGGTGCGGGAGTTCGTCGAAGGTAAGCTGGAGACCGTTGCCGAGGATGCGGTGGTGGTGCATGAGGCGGTGAAACTATTGAAGGATGAACGGATTCGCGCCGATTTCGATGTCTACCTCAAGAAATTCTTGTCCAGTATGGACATCATCCTGCCCCACCAGGCGGCTCAGCCATTCCGGGTGCCGGCCAAGCGTTTCGGCTACATACTCCGTGTCGCCAAGGAGCGCTACAAGGATGGCAGCCTCAACCTGGGCGATGCCGGTCAGAAGGTGGCCGACCTGATCAACGAACACCTTATCAGTCTGGGCATAAACCCCAAGGTGGCGCCGGTGGAGTTGCTTTCCGCTGACTTTATCGAGAAGCTCAACCAGCACGCCGGTGGCAACGCCGAAGCCAAGGCCAGCGAGATGGAACACGCCATCCGCAAGCACTGTACCGTTCACCACGATGAAGACCCGGCGTTCTACAAAAGCCTGTCGCAGAAAGTGGAAAACCTTATCGACAAATATCACGAGCAATGGGAGCGCTTGGCGGAGGAACTGGAAAAGCTGCGCGGGCAGGCCATCGCAGGTCGCCAGCAAGGGGAGGAGGGCATGAGTCGCGAGGCGACTACCTTCTATGAACACATCGCCAACGAGGCATTCGACAACGGCAAGGTGCCTGTCAGTGCCAAGGTAAAGATGAAGTCCCTCATGGGCGAGATCGTCGACAAGCTGAAGGACAGTATCGGCAGCATCGATTACTGGTCAAATGGGGACAAACAGAAAAAGACCCGGGGTGAGATCAAGACAGCACTGACATTGAGTGGCATCCCCGAACTCAAACAGAATCGGGAGCGGGTGGCCGTGGAAATCATGAAACTGGCAAAGAACCGCCATGACGAGCTGTTGAAAGGGTTGAATGAGGGCCAGCCGCGATGAATGCCCGACGTGTTCGAGACATTGAATATCTTTTGCTTCCTGGAACTTCACGCAAAACTACGGACATCGTTATTGAGCGCAATGGCAGGGTGACAGTAAGGCCGCCCACCCACTTCACCCCCGAACAGGTGGATGCGGTAGTGGACAGCAAACGGCTGTGGATCTATCGCAATCTGACTGAATGGAAGGATCTCAATACCAGCGCCGTTGCCCGGGAGTGGGTGAACGGCGAGACCTTTCTGTATTTGGGGCGAACTTACCGGCTGGCACTGGCATCCGACCAGGGTCGCGACCTGCTGCTCAAGGACGGTCGCTTTCGCCTCAAGCGGTCAGTGATCGAGCAGGGAGGAATTGATGCGGCTCGGGCCACATTTGAGCGCTATTACGTCGATAAAGGACAGGAGCGGCTGCAGGCTCTTGTCGCGCATTATGCTCCCAAGGTTGGTGTCCAGGTGGCTGGCATCAAGGTCAAGGAAATGGGCTACCGCTGGGCCAGCTGTGGCAAGACAGGCATCCTGAACTTCCACTGGAAGTGCATGATGGCGCCGCCGAAGATTATCGACTATATCGTCGTCCATGAGCTCTGCCACCTTCGCTACCGCGATCACTCCGATGCCTTCTGGAACGAGGTGGATAAGGTGATGCAGGACTGGCGTGAGCGTAAGGATTGGCTGAAGGTGCATGGCGCGCAGCTGGATCTGTAAGGTCGCTCAAACGTGAAAGGACTCGAGCCGCGATGTAGTTTAGGGAGGCCACATAAGTGAAAAATGAGACTGATACTGACGCCATTTTTATTGGCTGGGATGTTGGAGGATGGAACTGCGAGAGAAACAGCAGAAGCAAGGACGCCCTCGTCATTCTGGATTCGAAGCTAAATATTGTTGGCCAACCTTTTCGCGGCAACTTGAGAAAAGTTATTAATCAAGCTGGAAAAAGCGAGGAGTTGATAGGTCTCGTTTTTGATCTTTGTGAGGCAGGTTCTCCTCCGACCAATGCAGCTATCACTCTGGCTATTGATACTCCGCTGGGATTCCCCTCTGCATTGGTCAATCTTATTACGGGTACAGGTCATAGTGGTCACATCGGGGCCTCGGAAAGTAACCCATACTTGTACCGCTATACAGAAAGGTTCCTTTTCGATTATGGATTGAAGCCACTTTCCGCCATCAAGGACATGATCGGCAGCCAGGCTACCAAGGGGATACACTTTTTATCGAAGTTTGCGCTGGAGATGCAGTCTGTGGGTGTGTGGTCAGACAGCAAGCGTCTAACGGTGGTAGAAGCCTATCCATCCGCCTGTTCTGCTTCGGACAGAATCCGTCTTGAACTGGTGCGTTACCTGGCGAATCGTGACTTTCTACCAGATGACTTTCGTGTCAAAGATGTCCTCTTCGAGGATCAAGGGCGGTTATTCAACGAACTGTTCAAGCTTGTCGAGAAGCTTCAGGAAGCAGAAGCAGGGCCAAAGGTGATGGAGGTGGAAACCGAGAAATGGATACGTCCAATTGGACATCCGGATATTCGTGACGCTCTGGTTTGTGCACTGATTGCCTATGTCTTCGTGACTGACAGGAATGAATTGGCCCCGCCGAAGGATGATGTTCCACCGTCCGAAGGGTGGGTCTGGGTTCCGAGAGACTCACTCAACTTTCGGCGGGACCGGCTGGTAGATCAGGTCTGAATTACTACACTTCATGACTTGAACGGAGCAATCGGGACTACCTTATTGGAGCCAAGGCGCATAGTGTCCAAATAATCCGCCCACCACTGCATCATTCGAGCTCGTTCGTCCATATAGCGTGCATGATGGGTGTAGGCCGCCCGAACCCCATTGCGCTCCATATGCGAAAGCTGCCGTTCGATGGCGTCGGGGTTGAACCCCTCCTCATTGAGGATTGATGACGCTGTGGCACGAAAGCCGTGGGGTACCGCCTTGGATTTGCCGGTGGTGTTGCCGTCGTAACCCATGCGAAACATAGCCAGGCGCAGCGTGTTATCACTCATGGGCTGATTGCGGTCGCGTTCAGAGGGGAAGAGCAGTTCGTACTGCCCGCTGATGACCTTGATCTCCTTTATGACGGTGACCGCCTGTTTGGAAAGAGGGATCAGGTGCTCCGATTTCATTTTCATGCCGCCGTAGCTGTTGCCCTCGCTGTCCATTCTGACACCGGGGATGCGCCACAGGTGTTTCTTGAGATCGAACTCTTCCCAGCGCGCACCGCGTATCTCGGAAGATCGCTGGAAGGTCAGTACGAGCAGTTTCAGTGCCAGTTGGGTTAGCGTGCGCCCCTGCAGGTGATAGTTGTCGAGTGCTTCCAGAAACACCGGCAGCTCCTTTCTGGGCAGTGATGGCCGATGTTCTGATTTCCGCGTCTTCAATGCTTTGTTGAGGTCAGCTGCGGGATTGGCGGTGGTGTAACCCATGACGATCCCATAACTGAAGACGCGCTTGATGTCGGTGAGGACCCGACTGGCCACATCCAGAGCATCCCTTACTTCAATCTGGCGGATAACCCGAATCACATCCTGGGGTGTCACGGCAATCAGTGACACCTCTCCTATTAAAGGAAGAACATCCTGGGTGAAGCGCCGCCAGATTCTGTCGGCGTGTTCTTCGGTCCAGGTGCCTTTTTGCTGGGTCCACCACTCATTTGCGACTTTTCCGAAGGACAGTCCCTGGGAGTCGGTGGCGTGGCGGCTTTGGCGTTTGGTTTGCTGGGGGTCGATGTTTTTGGCGACTTGCGATCGAGCTTCGGCGAGGGCTATGCGCGCGTCCTTGAGACCGACATCCGGGTAGACACCAAGTGCCAGGGTGCGTCGCTTGCCTCCTAGGCGGTAATCGTAGCGCCAGTACTTGGAGCCGGAAGGGTTGACCAAGAGATACAGGCCGTTGCCGTCGGTGAGTTTCCTGGGTTTAGTTCCGGGTTTTGCCTTGTCCACAGCGGGAAAGGTTAGCTGTTCCTTTGCCATTTGGCGGTACCTGTCTGGAAGTAATTGACGGTATAAATCAAAAACGAATCGAGATACCGTCAAATATACCGTCAGGCGGGGTGGATTCCAATGGATTTCTTAAGACCTTGTAGGACTAGGGATTTGGAAAAATTCTTTATTTTCAGGGGTTTTTAAGCGGTTTCGGATGTTGCTGGATGGTAATGTGGTACCAGAGGCCGGACTCGAACCGGCACGGTGTTGCCACCGGTGGATTTTGAATCCACTGCGTCTACCATTTCGCCACTCTGGCATTGCGTCGCGGCAAGTGCGGATATGTTGATTTTTGCCGGTCCCGTGCGTGGCGCACAGGCCGCGCATTATAGCAGTGGTCCTTGCCGGGTCAACAACTCACTGGGCTGCTGGCGCCTGTTTGCAACCAGCAGCGGGTGTTCCACGCTTGGTCGCCGGGGCGTAATCCGGTAACCTTGCGCCTTTTCTGGACCCCGGACATGCGCAGGGAACTCTTCAAGTACTTTTTGCCCCCCTCCCAGATTGCTTTCCAGCCTGCTGCCGAGCGGCGTGGCAGTCGGCTGTTGACGGTGGATGGCCCCAGTGGCGTCATCGCTCACCGCCACTTCCCGGATATTCTCGACCTGGTACGGCCCGGTGACCTGATGGTGTTCAATGATACCCGTGTCATTCCGGCGCGACTGCTCGGTCACAAGGAAACCGGTGGCAAGCTGGAGTTGCTGGTAGAGCGACTGGTGGATAAGCACCGAGTGCTGGCCCATATCCGTTCCGGTAAGTCCCCCAAGGCGGGCACCCTGCTGCTGTTTGACGAGGGCATCAGCGCGCTGGTGACTGGACGCCGCGATGACCTGTTTGAAGTGATATTTGCCGGGCATGCGGTGCTGGAGGTGCTGGAGCGCATCGGTCATATGCCGCTGCCTCCCTATATTGACCGGCCCGATGCCGCAGAGGACCGCGAACGTTATCAGACTGTATACGCTCGCGAGCCTGGTTCTGTCGCTGCGCCCACTGCTGGATTGCACTTTGACGAGGAAATGCTGGCCCAGTTGCAAGCTAAGGGTGTAGAGATCGGTTACGTCACCTTGCATGTGGGGGCGGGCACTTTTAAACCTGTGAAGACGGATGATATCCGCGATCACCATATGCATGCAGAAATCATCGATGTCAGCGAGGAGCTGTGCCGCCGTGTGGAGGAAACCCGCGCGGCGGGCAACCGCGTTATTGCTGTTGGCACTACCAGCGTGCGCTGTCTGGAAACCGCCGGCGCCTCCGGTGTGATGCAGCCCATGCAGTGCGAGACCGATATTTTTATCTATCCTGGTTACCAGTTCCGCATTGTCGATGCACTGGTTACCAACTTCCACTTGCCGGAATCCACCCTGTTGATGCTGGTCAGCGCCTTTGCCGGTTACGGCCTGGTGATGCAGGCCTACCGCGAGGCGGTGGAGCAGGGTTACCGCTTTTTCAGCTATGGAGATGCGATGTTTTTGTGTCGCGATCCGCACGCCCACGATGTTCGCCTCGGCGAGGTTTTTGAAGGAAAGATTGAATGAGCGATGGCGCCAATCGTCAGTGTTTTATGGAATTTGAACTGGATGGCAGCGATGGTCTGGCGCGGCGCGGACGGCTTAAATTTCCCCGCGGTGTAGTGGAGACCCCGGCCTTTATGCCGGTCGGCACCTATGGCACCGTCAAGGCCATGCTGCCCCGCGATATCGTGGAGATTGGCGCCCATATCATTCTCGGCAACACCTTCCACCTGATGCTGCGCCCCGGTACAGAAGTGATAGAGGCCCACGGCGACCTGCACGATTTTATGCAGTGGCAGGGGCCAATCCTCACCGACTCCGGTGGTTTTCAGGTATTCAGCCTGGGGGATATGCGCAAAATCAGCGAGGAGGGTGTTGCCTTCCAGTCGCCGATTGATGGCAGCAAGGTGTTTATGAGCCCCGAGGTGTCGATTGATGTGCAGCGCTCCCTGGGCTCGGATATTGTCATGATCTTTGATGAGTGCACGCCCTATCCGGCAACGGTTGAGGAAGCCAAAAAATCCATGGAGCTGTCCCTGCGTTGGGCGGCGCGCAGCAAGGCGGCCCATGGCGACAGTCCTTCCGCGCTGTTTGGCATTGTCCAGGGCGGTATGTACGAGAACCTGCGACGGGAGTCACTGACGGCACTGGAATCCATCGGTTTTGACGGCTATGCCATTGGCGGCCTGTCAGTGGGGGAGCCGAAGGAGGATATGGTGCGCATCCTCGACGCCATTGGCGACGAACTGCCGCGCAACAAACCCCGCTACCTGATGGGGGTGGGCAAGCCAGGCGATCTGGTGGAGGCGGTGCGGCGCGGTATCGACATGTTCGACTGCGTGCTGCCTACCCGCAATGCCCGCAATGGTTACCTGTTTACCAGCACCGGGGTGGTGAAAATCCGCAATGCCGTGCACCGCCACGACACCGCTCCGCTGGATGCGGATTGCGATTGCTACACCTGCAGCCATTTCAGCCGCGCCTACCTGCATCACCTGGATCGCTGTGGCGAAATGCTCGGCGCCCAGCTCAATACCATCCACAATCTGCATTATTACCAGCGCCTGATGGCGGATATCCGGGCCGCCATCGCTGCAGGCCGCTTTGATGCGTTCGCCAGCGAATTTTACCGGCGCTATGGGGCGTGATGCCCCGCAATTCCCAACAGTGCCGATTCAGGATTGAGGGGCATCCGATTGTGCAGGTGGTATCAGCGCTCAGGATACTTCAGAAGTGCAGTGGCCGCAGCGAGTGGCCTTGAGAGGAATAGCCGACAGGCAGTAAGGGCAGTCCTTGGTGGTGGGTGCAGCTGCCGGAGCCTCTTTCTCCCGTTGCAGGCGATTGATGGCCTTGATCAGCATAAAGACGGCAAAGGCCACAATCAGGAAGCTTACCAGGGCATTGAAGAACAGACCGTAATTGATCGTGACAGCACCTGCATCACGGGCAGCACTCAGTGTTTCATAGGGGCCAACAGCGGTTGCCCCTTCCTTGAGGGTGACAAACAGATCGGAAAAATCCACACCTCCCAGCAGTAATCCTATCGGCGGCATCAGCACATCATCCACCAGGCTTTTGACGATGGTGCCAAAGGCACCGCCAATAATGATACCAACGGCCATATCAACGACGTTGCCGCGCATGGCAAAGGTTTTAAATTCTTTCAACATGGTGTGTCTCCATTGTATTTGTTGTGTTCTGCCAGAGGTATTGAATGCGACGCTACTGGAGCCGGCAGGGATGGTGTCGCAGGGTTGCAGCAACCCATTGGAGTGGAATTCCTGCCGTTCAACCTGCCGTTCAAATAGTAGCGTAATTTTCTATTCTGCCCAGCGTTTTATTGAGGGAGTGGCAGGGCTTTGGAGGGAGGGGTGAATTACATACAACCCCGAGGCTAATTCCCCTATAATGCTTCGCTTTTACGCGACCCAAGAGCCCAATCCCATGAATCGTTACCCGCTTTGGCGCTATCTGCTGATTCTGGCGGTACTCACTGTCGGCCTCATCTATTCTCTGCCCAACCTGTTTGTTCCCGATCCGGCGTTGCAGATCACCGGTCAGAGCAGCTCCCTGGAAATGGACGAAGCCGTTGTTGAGCGCATAAAAACAGCACTTACCGATGAGGGGGTGGCGTTTTTTGGCGAACAGGTCAAGAAGGCCGATGCCATGATCCGCTTTAACAGTGCTGCGGACCAGCTCAAGGCCAAGGAAGTCCTGCAGCGCGTGCTGGGCCCGGACTATGTGGTGGCGCTAAACCAGGCAGAGACCACACCCGGCTGGTTGAGCGCCTTGGGCGCCAAGCCCATGAAACTGGGGCTTGATCTTAGTGGCGGGGTGCATTTCCTGCTGCAGGTGGACACCGATAAGGTGGTCGACAAGTATCTCGAAACCCAGGTTGAGGAGCTCAAGAGGGCATTCCGCGAAGGTGGAGCCCGCTACAAACATCTGGGCCAGGAAGGACAGGTGGTGGTGGCAGAATTTGCCGATCAGGAGGCGCGGGATATCGCTGCCGATATTGTGCGCAGTGATTTCCGTGATTTTGCCCGTGAACTGGATGAGAACGATGGTCGATTCACCATCAAGCTCACAGTGCTCGACACCCTGATCAAGGAAAAAGAGGATTACGCCGTAGGCCAGAACCTGACCACCCTGCGCAATCGGGTCAATGAGCTGGGCGTATCCGAGCCTATCGTGCAGCGCCAGGGCCGCAATCGCATCGTGGTGGAATTGCCGGGTGTGCAGGACACCGCTGCCGCCAAGCGCATTATCGGCAAGACCGCCAACCTGGAATTCCGTCTTGAAGCCGAGCCGGGCAAGACGGTGCCCCGTGAAGAGTTTGAGTTCAAGGATCCCAATGCCATGCCGCGCACGGCCTGGCTGGAAAAAACCATTGTGATTACCGGTGATCAGGTCAGCAACGCCTCCTCGGGTTTTGATGAAAACGGTCAGCCCCAGGTCAATATCAGTCTCGACAGCACTGGCGGTCGCGATATGAATTACGCTACCCGCAATAGCATCGGGCGACGACTGGGCGTACTGTTTATCGAAACGCGCCCGGTCCAGAAAGAAGTGCGCAATGAGCAGGGCGAGCGGGAAACGGTCATTGTCCAGCAGGAAGAAAAGCAGATTATCAGCCTCGCCACCGTGCGCAGTGCCCTTGGGGTGCAGTTCCGCATCACCGGGTTGAGCAGCCCGGCGGAAGCCTCGGAGCTGGCCCTGCTGCTGCGGGCTGGCGGTCTGGCGGCGCCCATGTATTTTGTCCAGGAGCGCACCATCGGCCCTTCCCTGGGGGCGGAAAATATCGAGATGGGTATCAACTCCATCATTATCGGCACTGCCATGGTGGTGCTGTTTATGCTGGTGATTTACCGGGTGTTCGGTATTTTTGCCAACCTGGCGCTGGGTTTTAACCTGGTGCTGCTGGTGGGAATCATGTCGATACTGGGCGCCACCCTGACCCTGCCGGGCATTGCCGGTATCGTCCTGACGCTGGGCATGGCAGTGGATGCCAACGTGCTGATTTTCTCCCGCATCAAGGAGGAGATGGCGGCAGGGCTATCGCCTCAGGCGGCCATTTATGAGGGCTACCAGCGCGCCCATGTATCCATCATCGACTCCAACCTCACCACCATTATTGTTGGCGTGATTCTCTACGCTATTGGTTCCGGCCCGGTGCAGGGCTTTGCGGTGGTGTTGACCATCGGCATTCTGACCTCGATGTTTACCGCTTTGATCGGTACGCGTGCCCTGGTAAACCTGTTCTTCGGTGGCCGCCACAACCTGCAAAAACTCTGGATTTAGGTGTCAGTCATGACAACGCTCAACGTGATCAACTATATGAAGTGGCGCAAGCTCGCCGCTGTCATTTCCATCTTGCTGGTTCTCGGTTCCATTGGTTCCCTGGTAACCAAGGGCCTGGTGCTGGGGCTGGATTTCACCGGCGGTACTCAGATCGAGGTGGGTTTCGAAAACGATACCGATCTTGGCAAGATTCGCAGCCAGCTTGTTGCCGCAGGGTTTGAAAGTCCGGTTGTGGTGCACTTTGGCTCCCAGCGCGATGTGCTGGTGAAGTTCCAGGCTCAGCCCGATGCAGGACTTGAAGAGCGCATTGTCTCTGCCCTGTCGGCAGAGGGTGAGCAGGTGGATCTGCGCCGCGTGGAGTTTGTTGGCCCCCAGGTGGGCGAAGAGCTGCGCGATGACGGCGGGCTGGGCATTCTCGTTGCCCTGGGTCTGGTAATGCTCTATGTGTCGATGCGCTTTCAGTACAAATTTGCTGTGGGCGCGGTGGTGGGATTGATCCATGACGTCATTATCGTGGTGGGGATATTCTCGCTGCTTGAACTGGAAGTGGACCTGACCGTGCTGGCGGCAGTATTGGCGGTGATCGGTTATTCGCTGAATGACACGATTATCGTCTACGACCGCATCCGGGAAAATTTCCGCCTGATTCGCGATGCAGACCCTATCCAGGTGATCAATGAATCGCTTACCCAGGTGCTGTTGCGAACGGTCTACACCTCTCTGACCACCCTGTTTGTGTTGTTTGCCCTGTTTTATTTTGGCGGCGAGTTGATCCACAATTTTGCACTGGCGCTGATCATCGGTGTGGTTGTGGGTACAACGTCCTCAATCTATGTGGCGGCCAATATCATCCTGGGGATGAAGATATCCCGCGAAGACCTGATGCAGAAGGTCAAGGTGGAAGGCGTTGATGAGTTTGACGGCCTGCCGTGACAGGGGATGACGCCGGGGTGTGAGCCGCGATTTCTGCTTGCGCACTTCAGCGCCAGCGGTTTTCCCAGGCCAGCATGACCCGGCGCGGGTACCAGTACTCTCCGTAACTGCCGTTGTAGCGCGCCAGCGCTTCCCTCAGCCGACCCTGTTCTTTGTCGAGATAGTATTTGAGGATGGTGCAACCGTAGCGCAGGTTGACGTCAGCGTTGATCAGGTTGTCATCAGGGCGACCGATCTCGTTTTTCCAGAATGGCATCACCTGCATCAGTCCCTGGGCGCCAGCGCTGGATACTGCGTAGGGATCAAACCGGCTTTCCACCTCAATGACCGCCAGCACCACTTCCGGTGAAAGCCCTGCCCGTACCGCTTCCCTGTGAACCTTGCGCAAAAACAGCAAACGCTGGTTTTTGTCGGCAATAAAGCCTTGCAGATGGTTGGACTTGGCGAGCAGCCACACCTCGGCATCAAAGCGGTCTTCAAAACTGTCGGCCTGGCTGACAGTATTCTTCAGCAGGGCCAGCAGTTCCTCATCAACCGCTTCCTTGAACGGGCTGGCTACGCTGTTTAGCGCCAGCACCAGCGTGGCCGCAGTGGCCAACCGGGACAAAGCCTTCAACGCGCCAGTAGCTTTCAAGGCTAGACCGCCGGAGTGGTTTTGCCCATCAGGAAATCGTTGATCTGCACCAGTGGAACTTCGATGGATTCAGCATCGCGGCGACCCTTGTATTCCACTGTATTGTTTTCCAGCCCGCGATCGCCGACCACCAGGCGGTGGGGAATACCCATCAGCTCAACATCGGCCAGCATGGCGCCGAGGCGGCCCTTTTCAATATCCATCAGCAGCACATCGTAACCGCTCTGTTTCAGTTCCTTGTAGAGGTCTTCACAGGCTTTGCGCACGGCTTCCGATTTGTGGGCGTTGATGGGCACGATGGCGATCTGGAACGGTGCGATGCTGTCGGGCCAGATAATGCCGTTGTCATCGTGGTTCTGCTCAATGGCGGCGGCCACAATGCGGCTGACGCCGATGCCGTAGCAGCCCATGATCATGGTTTGTTCCTTGCCTTCTTCATTGAGCACCTTGGCGCCCATGGCCTCGCTGTATTTGGTGCCGAGCTGGAAAATATGGCCCACTTCAATGCCGCGGCGAATTTCCAGGGTGCCCTTGCCGTCGGGACTGGGGTCACCTGCCACGACGTTGCGGATATCCTCGATGCGGTGGGGCGGGCAATCGCGCTGCCAGTTGACCCCGCTCAGGTGGTAACCGTCGCGATTGGCGCCACAGACAAAATCGGCCACCACTGCAGCGGCACGATCGACAATCAGCGGGATGTGCAGGTTGACCGGACCCAGTGAGCCGACGCTGCACTGCAGTGCAGATTTCACATCCGCTTCGCTGGCAAATTCCAGGGGTGAGAGTACACCGGCAAGTTTTTCTGCCTTGATATCGTTGAGCTGGTGATCGCCGCGCACCGCGAGCGCCACCAGACTACCTTCTTCCTCGCCTTTTACAATCAGGGTTTTGACTGTTTGCCCGGAGCTGACGCCAAGCAATGCGCAGACCTGGTCGATAGTCGTTGCCCCTGGTGTGGCGACTTCAGCGAGAGTCTGGGTGGGGCCGGGGGCTGCACTGAGTGTGGTGATCGCTTCCGCCTTTTCAATGTTGGCGGCGTAGTCACTGCCGTTGGAGAAGGCGATGGCATCCTCGCCGGACTCGGCCAGCACATGGAATTCGTGGGAAAAACTCCCGCCAATGCTGCCGGTATCCGCCAGCACCGGGCGAAAATCCAGACCCAGGCGGGTGAAGATGTTGCAGTAGGTGCTGTGCATCAGGTTGTAGGTGGCCTGCAGGCTTTGCTGGCTGGTGTGAAAGGAATAGGCATCCTTCATGATAAATTCCCGCGCTCGCATGACGCCAAAGCGGGGGCGAATCTCGTCGCGAAACTTGGTCTGGATCTGGTAAAAATTGGCGGGCAGCTGCTTGTAGCTGCGGATCTCGCCGCGGATTAGATCGGTGATCACTTCTTCATGGGTGGGGCCCAGGCAAAAATCCCGCTGATGGCGGTCATTGATGCGCAGCAGTTCCGGCCCGTACTGCTCCCAGCGTTTGGATTCCACCCACAGGTCGGCGGGCTGCACCACGGGCATCAACACTTCCTGCGCGCCTGATTTGTCCATTTCTTCCCGCACGATTTTCTCCACGCGGCGCAGTACCCGCAAGCCGATGGGCAGCCAGGTGTAGAGTCCGGAGGCCAGCTTGCGGATCATGCCGGCCCGCAGCATCAGCTGGTGGCTGATAATTTCGGCGTCGGCGGGAGTTTCTTTCTGGGTGGAGATCAGGTAACGGCTGGCGCGCATGTTTCCTCTGTTATCAGGTAGTTTTCAGTGGGGGCTATTTTATGTCGCCTTGGGTGCGGGGTATAGTGCCGCCTAGAGTGACCGGTGATATTGACGCAAGGTGCGCCAATGCTGATGGTGAGGAGTAAACGATGTTTCAACTGGATCCGCAGCTGGAAAGGGATTGCGTGGTGATAGGGCGGTTTCCCCTCTGCCTGCTGCTGTTGAGCCGCGACGCCAATTATCCGTGGTTCATCCTGGTGCCGCAGCGTGCGGGTGTAACCGAGCTCTACCATTTATCCAGCGAAGACCGGGCTGTGTTTATGGCTGAGTCCAGCACTCTGTCCGAGTTGCTGATGGATGTGTTCGCCGGTGACAAGTTCAATGTGGCGGCGCTGGGTAATGTGGTATCCCAGCTGCATATCCATCATATCGTGCGTTACAGGAGTGATCCTGCATGGCCGCGACCCGTATGGGGTGCTGTTCCACCGTTAGCCTATACACCGGAAAATCTTCAGCAGCGGGTGAAGGACCTGGTGCCGTTGCTGAGTGGGCTTGAGTGTGAGGTGTTATTCGCTGGCGACAATTGAGCTGACGTCGGGAAACTACAGATGTATTAAAAAACCCCGGCAGGCCGGGGTTTTTTAATACTGCAGTGCAAGGCTGTTGCGCGCTGTATCAGTTCGCCATGTCCTTGAGTTTTTTCAGAGCCAGGATCTTGACGCTGGTGCTGGCAGGACGTGCCTTGAAAACGGTTTCCGCGCCGGTAAAGGGGTTGGTGCCTTTGCGGGCCTTGCGGGCGGGTTTCTTGACCGTTTTGATTTTCATCAGACCGGGCAGGGTAAATTCGCCTACACCGCGTTTTTTGATGTGGCGCTCGATGATGTCGGTAAGACCATCAACCACAGCGCTGACCTGCTTCTTGGTCAGGCTGGTGGTTTCAGCGAGTTCGTTGAGAATCTGGGTTTTGGTGTATTTCTCGCTGATAGCGGCGGCGGGTTTTTTTGCCGGAGCCTTTTCGGCGGCTTTAGCTGCAGCTTTGGGAGCGGCGGGCTTGGCTGCTGATTTGGCTGCTGGCTTTGCCGCTGCGGGTTTTGGAGCGGCTGCTTTTTTTGCAGCTGGTTTGGCGGCTGGTTTTTTTGCGGGTGCTTTAGTACTTGCCATAATGATTTTCCCTTTCTGCTTGCCAGAGTTTATGTGAGAACGACGGTGGCTTGTATCCTCCCCCCTGTTATTGTGGAATCAGGAAATACAATAGCAGCCGCCGTCATATATATAGCATCACCGATTGTCAGGCAACACAAAACCGTTAGAAATAGCTGTTTTCTGCAAAAAAACCTGGCAATTGGGTCCGATATTGGCATATTCGCCGGGTACTTTTCTGTGGCAGGCGATTTCAGCGCTCTTGATTGCGCGCTTGTCGATGCTTCTAGGAGCAGGGTCCGTAGGGTATAATGCGCCCCTTTTTGTTCTCCAGGTTTCTGGGTAAGTTCAGCTGTCTTCATCGGGAGATGAGAAACATGCCTATCTATGCGTACCAGTGTCAGGGCTGTAGTCATGTGCTCGAAGCCCTGCAGAAAATGAGTGATGCTCCCTTGAGTGAATGTCCTGCCTGCGGCACGAGCCAGCTCAAGAAAATGCTGACTGCGCCAGCCTTTCGGCTCAGCGGCTCAGGGTGGTATGAAACTGACTTCAAGAAAGACAACAAGAAAAACCTGGCTGGCGATCAGGGCGCAAGCCCGGATAAGGGCGGGGTTGCAGAAAAACCAGCAGCGGCTGCCGAGAGCAAGGCGCCAGACACCACCAAGAAGCCAGCGGATACGACTGCGGCCGCCAGCTGACACACTCAAAAGACAACAGTAATCGGGAATCAATCTAATGCGTACAGGCTATTGCGGCGACTTTCGCGCCTCCTCCGTCGATCAGGAAGTCACCCTTTGTGGCTGGGTGGACCGGCGTCGCGATCATGGTGGCGTGATTTTTATCGATCTGCGGGACAGGGAAGGCATTGTCCAGGTGGTGTTTGACTCGGATTGTGGCGAGTTTTTCCAGATCGCTGACAGGGTGCGTAGTGAGTATGTCTTGCAAATCAAAGGCGTGGTAAGAGCCCGCAGTCCTGGCACTGTGAACCCGGAAATGAAGACCGGCGAGATCGAGGTCTATGGTCGGGAGATCGAGATTCTCAATACATCCGAAACGCCGCCGTTCCAGCTCGATGATCATATCCAGGTGGGCGAGGATGTGCGCCTGCGCTATCGCTATATGGATTTGCGCCGCCCGCAGATGATGAACAACCTGCGCTTTCGCTCCAATGTCACCATCGCCATGCGCAATTTCCTGGCCGAGCGCGGTTTTCTCGAAGTGGAAACCCCGATGCTGACCCGGGCCACCCCGGAAGGCGCGCGCGACTATCTGGTACCCAGTCGTACCCATCCGGGCAAGTTTTTTGCCCTGCCGCAGTCCCCCCAGCTTTTCAAGCAGCTGCTGATGGTGTCCGGTGTTGACCGCTACTTCCAGATTGTGAAGTGCTTCCGCGATGAAGACCTGCGGGCTGACCGCCAGCCGGAATTTACCCAGGTGGATATCGAGTTTTCATTTGCCGATCAGGAGCAGATTACCTCCCTCTCCGAGCAGATGATCCGCGAGCTTTTCAAGGCTACCCTGGATGTGGATCTGGGTGATTTCCCGCGTATGGATTACGCTGAAGCCATGGACCGTTACGGTTCCGACAAGCCTGATCTGCGTATTCCCCTGGAGCTGGTTGAAATTGGCGACTTGGTCAAGGATGTGGATTTCAAGGTGTTTTCCGGTCCGGCCAATGACCCCAAGGGGCGCGTTGCCGCACTGCTGGTGAAGGGTGGCAATGATTTGTTGTCCCGCAAGCAGATCGATGCCTATACCCAGTTTGTGGGTATCTACGGTGCCAAGGGGCTGGCCTATATCAAGGTCAATGACATCAATGATCTGGAAAATGGCCTGCAGTCGCCCATCGTCAAATTTTTGCCGGAAGCGACCCGCAAGGCAGTGCTTGAGCGTCTGGGTGCAACTACTGGCGATCTGGTGTTCTTCGGTGCCGACAAGACCCGGGTGGTGTGCGATGCTTTGGGCGCGCTGCGCTGTAAACTCGGCGCTGATCTCAATCTCTATACCTGCGCATGGGCGCCTTTGTGGGTGGTGGATTTCCCCATGTTCGAGGCCAACGAAGATGGCAGTCTCACGGCCATGCACCATCCCTTTACGCGCCCCGCCTGCACCCCGGAAGAGCTGGCTGCGAATCCCCAGGATGCCTTGTCCCTGGCCTACGACATGGTGCTCAACGGTACCGAGCTGGGTGGCGGTTCGATCCGTATCCACTCCCCGGCGATGCAGCGTGAAGTCTTCAAAGTGTTGGGTATTGGCGAAGAGGAAGCCCAGGAAAAATTCGGCTTCCTGCTGGATGCGCTCAAGTACGGTTGTCCTCCCCATGGCGGGTTGGCCTTTGGCCTTGACCGGCTGGTGATGTTGATGCTGGACTGTGACTCGATTCGGGATGTGATTGCCTTTCCGAAAACCCAGTCCGCTACTTGCCTGATGACGGATGCGCCTGGCAACGTCAACAATGCTCAGCTGCGCGAGCTGAATATCCGCCTGAGGGAAAAAGCAGAATAGCGACTGACGTTATCTTGCCAGCTATTATTTGAGAGCTGGCAAGATAACAGTTTCTGGAGGTTGCTGGTATTAGTTGTTAAGGCCCGATCTGCTTGAACTGCTCAGACACGAAAAAACCCGCACTAAGCGGGCTTTTTGCTATTGCTTTGGGCAGAACAGCCAGAGGCGGTCCTGCGGCAAAGATTTTAGCTGGCGAGCGCTTTGATCTGGGCGTTCAGGCGGCTCTTGTGACGGGCAGCCTTGTTCTTGTGGATAATGCCTTTGTCAGCGATGCGGTCGATAACAGGTACTGCAGTGTTATAGGCTGCCAGGGCTGGTGCATGCTCGCCTTTGGCGATTTCAGCTTGTACGCGTTTGATATAGGTGCGCACCATGGAGCGCAGGCTGGCATTGTGTTGCCGGCGCTTTTCGCTTTGCTTGGCGCGCTTGCGTGCTTGGGGTGTATTTGCCACCGTTCGGCTCCTTTAATGAGGTCAGAAGTTCAGGACGCGGGACTATACAGAGATTGACGGGGCTAATCAAGCCTCTGTGAATCCCTTCGCCAGCACATGGCGGTTAATGGATGGCAACGTTGGCGGTTGGCTGTCCAGCCAGTTGGCACGCCTGTAGCAGGCAGGCCTGATAGCCACTGAATTCGCCGTGCTGATTGCAGTGACGGCGCAGCATCAGCAGGGAAATCTCAAGATTTTTCTGGACGCTGCGACCAGGGCATTGCGCCCGCCTGGCCATGAAGTGGGTGATGTGGTGATGTACGGCGAGCAGGTAGTGGCGTTCCAGTTGAATTTTGCCGCTGCGGCCCAGACTTTCCGCCAGTAAATGCCCGGATAGCATCAGTCGATCCATGGCGCTGAATTTTTCTCCAGCAGATTCCAGGCCCCGATCAGGATCATGACTGGTCAACATCTCGCTCAATTCGTAGCAGCAGCCGAAATAACTGATCGCTTTTTGCAACTTACCCTGTTCCAGACTCGTTGAGCCTTCATGCATCCACTCTTCCCAGCGCCCCAGAGCCTGGGAGTGGGATTGATTGATTAATGCCCGATGTTTGTCGCACAGAAATTTCATGGTGATTCTCCATCCTTTTTGCAAATTGATGCGCTGCCAGCTGAGGATAAGCGGCAGAATCAGATATTAATGATAATAAATATCATTTGCAAATAGTGGTTAATCTCTTCTCTGGTTCCTGTTTCCCGGAGTGGTTGCAGTAGCTATTTGAGGTCGGGAAATGGCCGCTGGCGCAGGGTTGCAGCCACGGCTGGGTTGGCCAGTCTCTCGAGTGCCCAGACGATATGTTGGCGAACAAGAGGCGTGCTGCTATCAATCCTGTCAGTGAGGGCGCCGATCACCGCCGGGTCAGGCGAGCCGTTGCCGAGACCCACGGCAAGATTGCGCTGCCAGCGCTCGTAACCGATACGGCGAATGGGGGAGCCGGCGGTTTTTTCTTCGAACTCGGTTTCACTCCATTTGAAAAGAGTGAGGAGATCCTGGTTGGCCAAACCGTGACGGGGCTTGAAATCGCTTTCATCGGTGGGGCGCGCATAGCGGTTCCAGGGGCAGATGGCCTGGCAGTCATCGCAGCCGAACACCCGATTGCCCATCAGGGGGCGCAGTTCCTCGGCAATGGCGCCCTTGTGCTCAATGGTGAGATAGGAAATACAGCGCCGCGCATCCAGCTGGTAGGGGGCAGGGAAGGCGTTGGTCGGGCAGATACTGAGGCAGGCGCTACAGTTGCCGCAGCGATTGGGTTGCTCTGTTTTGTCGATTGGCAAAGGGAGGGAGGTGTAGATTTCACCGAGAAAAAACCACGACCCCGCTTTGCTGTTGAGAATCAGGGTGTGCTTGCCCATCCAGCCCAGCCCGGCTTTTTCTGCCAGGGGTTTTTCCAGCACCGGTGCGCTGTCGACAAAGGGCCGTTGGCTGAGCTCGACTCGCCAGGCGCTGGGTGAGGCCTCTTCAATACGTTTTGACAGCTCAGCGAGCCGCTTGCGGATCAGCTTGTGGTAGTCGCGACCGAGGGCGTAGCGTGAAATATAGGCCTTGTCGCTGTCGCGCAGGGTAGCGATCAGGTTGCTGTCTGCGGGCAGGTAATCCATGCGGGCGCAGATTACCCGGCAGGTGCCGGGCAGCAGTTTCTCGGGGCGCCAACGTTTGTCGCCGTGGCTGGCCATCCAGTCCATATCGCCCTGATAGCCGTTCTCCAGCCACGACTGCAGGCGCTCACCGGCAGGGGCGAGATCAATGTCGGTAATGGCTATCTGCTGAAAGCCCAACTCCTGCCCCCAGCGGTGGATGTTGTCCGCCAGTTCTTGCAGGATGTTGGGGTCTTTAGCGGAGTCGGTCATAAATTGGCCATGGCGGGACGGGGCTGTTTCCGTATAATTCTGCCAGACTTTTATCCATAAGCTCGAAATTCATCCATACTCGCCTGTTTACAGCGGAAAGCCCATGCCAACACTGCCGAACACCCTGTACAGCGCCTCCCAGGTTCGTGAACTGGACCGGATCGCTATCGAAGAGCGCGGCATTCCCGGTATTGTGCTGATGAAGCGGGCCGCCCGCGCAACCCTTGACGCCCTGCTTGAGCGTTGGCCCAGCCCTCATTGCATCACTGTTTTTTGCGGGGCCGGTAACAATGGCGGCGATGGCTACATTGTTGCAGCTCTGGCGCATCAGCAGGGGATTCCTGTGGAAGTGATCCAGGTCGCAGCACCCGATAAACTCACAGGTGATGCCCGTCGGGCTTACGAGTTCGCCTGCCAGGAGCAGGTCAGCTGCATTTTATACGGCAACGCTGACACACCCGAAAGCGGCGTGATAGTGGATGCCATGCTGGGTACTGGCGCCAGCGGTACGGTGCGGGGTGATTTTGCAACGGCAATCCGTGGCATTAATGCATCCGGTTTGCCCGTGGTGGCGGTGGATATCCCCTCTGGTCTGTGCAGTGATACAGGTGCCGTTCTCGGCGACTGTGTAGCTGCAAATTTGACCGTCAGCTTTATCGGCCTTAAACGCGGGTTGCTTACCGCTCGCGGACCTGCCTTTGCCGGCGAACTGGTATTTGATGATCTCGATGTGCCCGATGATATTTATGACCAGATAAGGGCGGATGCCAGGGTGCTGGATTGGCCACACCTGGTCAGCTTGCTGGCGCCGCGCCCGGCGGATGCCCACAAGGGTCTGTTTGGCCATGTGATGATTATCGGCGGTGAGCTGGGCTATGGCGGCGCCGTGACCATGGCGGCCGAAGCGGCCCTCTCTACAGGTGCCGGATTGGTGAGTGTTGCCACCCGGCCCGAACATGTGCCCGCCGTTCTGGCTCGCTGCCCGGAAGTAATGGCTGTGGGGGTGACCTCGGGCCAATCCCTCGAGCCCTGGCTGTCGCGCCCCACCGTGCTGGTGATTGGCCCCGGCCTGGGACGCACGCCCTGGTCAGAGCAAATGTTGCAAAAGGCGGTGGCCAGCGGTTTGCCCATGGTGGTGGATGCGGATGCGCTCAATATCCTCAGCGAGGGGCGAGTAGCGGCAAATGCTGACAGTTCTGGCTGGCTGTTGACCCCGCACCCCGGCGAGGCTGCACGCTTGCTGGGTGTTGATGCGGCCGAAGTACAGCGCGACCGCTTTGCGGCAGTGACAGCCCTGCAGCATAAATACAATGGCACTGTGCTGCTCAAAGGGGCGGGAACACTGATTGCCAGTACTGCTGGCAGCGCAGCAGAGAGCGCCATCACCCTGTGCCCCTACGGCAACCCCGGTATGGCCACTGGCGGCATGGGTGATGTGCTGAGTGGCGTACTCGGCGCGTTGCTCGCCCAAGGGTTTTCTTTGTCACAGGCGGCGCAACTTGGCGCCTGTCTCCATGCCCTGGCGGCGGATGATGCGGCAGAGCATCTCGGACAATTGGGTCTGCGCGCCACAGATCTGTTTGCACCCCTGCGAGCCCGTTTAAACCAGCACCTGGCAGATGGATTCTGGTGATGGCATGGCTGCAGTGTTGACCATTCAGCTGCTCGGGGAAGAGGCAATGGTGGCCTTTGGCCAGCGTCTCGGCGCGGTGATGAACGATGGTGTCATTTTTCTGGAAGGTGACCTCGGCACGGGTAAAACCACCCTGTGTCGCGGCATACTTCGTTCCCGCGGGCATCAGGGCGCGGTCAAGAGCCCGACCTTTACATTGGTGGAGCCTTACGATTTTGACAGTGGCCCGGTGTTCCACTTTGATCTGTATCGGTTGGTGGACAGTGAGGAGCTGGAGTACATGGGTATCCGGGATTACTTTCAGCCCGGCAACCTGTGCCTGGTGGAGTGGCCGGACAAGGGCGCCGGATTTTTGCCCGAAGCGGATCTGCAAGTCAGTATCAGCGTTGAAGGGGCCGGGCGGAGGGTGGTTATAATGCCCTTGTCTGGCCATGGTCAGCGAGCCCTGGCCCTGTTGGGTGCGGATTAAAACCATGGGGAAGCAGCTGCCCTTTCATATGTCGTGTCGTGTTTTTACTACCCTGCTTGCAGGGCTGCTGCTGTTGTGCGCCAGCACTGCGTCTCTGGCGGTGGTGGTGCACGATGCGCGCCTGTGGCGAGCGCCCGATCACACTCGTCTGGTATTCGACATCAGCGGGGCGGCGGAACACTCCCTGTTTACCCTTGAAAATCCCGACAGGCTGGTGGTGGACATCAGCAATATCCATCTCTCCACCAATCTGGATAAACTGGATTTCAAGGGCACGCCGATCAGCAGCATTCGCTCGGCCCAGCGCAATGGCAAGGATCTGCGCATTGTTCTCGATCTCTCCAAACCGGTAAAACCGCGCAGCTTTCCCCTCAAGGCCAACGAAAAATACGGCGACAGGCTGGTGGTGGATCTCTACGATCTGGAGCCGGATAAAGAAAAAACCGTTGCCGATGTGGTGACCAGCAAGGATAAAAAACGCCAGATTGTCATTGGTATCGATGCCGGTCACGGTGGTGAGGACCCCGGCGCCATCGGGCCCAACGGCATTTACGAGAAGCGGGTGGTGATGGCCATCAGCCAGGAACTCAAACGCCTCGCTGATCGCGAATCCGGTTTCAGGGGCGTATTGATTCGCTCCGGTGACTACTACATTCCGCTGCGCAAACGCACTGATATCGCCCGGGAAAACCGCGTCGATCTGTTTGTGTCGATTCACGCCGACGCGTTCAAAAATCCGGCAGCACGCGGCGCTTCCGTGTTCGCCCTGTCGCCCGGCGGCGCCACCAGCGAAACCGCCCGCTACCTGGCGGAACGGGAAAACAGTGCAGACCTGATCGGTGGTGTCGGCAGCGTCAGAATCAGCGACAAGGACAAGGTGCTGGCGGGCGTGCTGCTCGACCTGTCCATGACCGCAACCCTCAACAGCAGCCTGGATGTGGGCAAGGAAGTGCTGGGGCAAATGGGTGGTATGGCCCGACTCCACAAGCGCCATGTGGAACAGGCGGGGTTCCTGGTGCTGAAGTCCCCTGATATCCCCTCCATCCTGGTGGAAACCGGCTTTATCTCCAATCCTACAGAAGCTCGCCAGCTGGCAGACAGCGCCTATCAGCGGCAAATGGCCGAAGCGATTTTTACCGGCATCAAGCGCTACTTCTATAACAGACCACCGCCCGGAACCTGGGTTGCCAGCAACAGCGGCGGCAGTGGTTCCGGCCAGGTTTATGTGATTGCCCATGGTGATACCCTGTCCGGCATCGCCGCGCGCCACAACGTCAGTGTCGACGCCCTGGTGCGCCACAACGATATGAACTCCACCACCATCCGGGTGGGGCAGCGCATCAAGATTCCTTCCACCTGAGTTACCCGAGGACCAGCATGGCCCGTATCCAGCTTCTCAGCCCCCGCCTGGCCAACCAGATTGCTGCCGGTGAAGTGGTTGAGCGCCCGTCCTCCGTGGTCAAGGAGCTGATTGAGAACAGTCTCGACGCGGGCGCCAACCGCATTGAGATCGATATTGAGTCCGGCGGCACCAAGCTGGTGCGGGTGCGGGATAACGGCTCGGGCATCAACGAAGAAGACCTCACCCTGGCCCTGAGCCGTCATGCCACCAGCAAGATAGTCGATCTTGAAGATCTGGAGGCGGTGGCAACACTGGGGTTTCGCGGCGAGGCACTGGCCAGTATTGCCTCGGTGGCGCGCCTCGAACTGCTTACCAATACCGCCGACAGTGGCCCGGGCTGGCGCGCCCGCGGCGAAGGCCGCGATATGCGGGTGGAGGTCGATCAGGTTCAACACCCGCGCGGCACCAGTGTCGAGGTGCGGGATCTGTTCTTCAACACCCCGGCGCGGCGCAAATTCCTGCGTACCGAAAAGACCGAGTTTGGCCGCATCGACGACATTATTCGCAAGCTGGCCCTGAGTCGCTTTGATGTGGCCTTTACCCTGCGCCACAACGGCAAGGCCGTGCACAGCCTGCGCGCCGCTCCGGGCCAGCTGGAGCAGGAGCGCCGGGTGGCGGCCATCTGTGGCCCGGCCTTTATGGAAAATGCCCTGTTTATCGACCAGACCCGTGGCGCGCTGCGTCTGTGGGGCTGGATTGGATTGCCGACCTTTTCACGCAGTCAGGCGGATTTACAGTACTTTTTTGTCAATGGCCGGGTGATTCGCGACAAGGTGGTGTCCCACGCGGTGCGCCAGGCCTACCGGGACGTGCTCTACCACGACCGCCATCCCGCCTACACCCTGTTTATGGAGCTGGATCCCGCTGAGGTGGATGTCAATGTCCATCCCACCAAGCACGAGGTGCGATTTCGCGACAGCCGCAGCGTGCATGACTTTCTGTTCAGTACGCTGCATCGCTCCGTAGCGGATATTCGCCCCGGGGATAGTGTCGCCAGCAGCGCACCAATAACTGCAGCGGGTGACTCGCAGGACTTCCTCGTGGCGCCGGTTTCATCCGTACCGTTGCAGGGGCGTATTGATGGACTGGCCCGTCCCGCCAGTGACTGGCGCGCACCGACTCCCGCACCGGGCTCCGTCCGCACCCAGCTCGCCGGTTACGGGCAGTTACACCACAACGATCAGCTGATGCCCGCTATGGCGGAGCAGGATGACAGGGAGATCCCGCCCCTGGGTTATGCCATTGCCCAGCTGAAAGGGGTGTATATCCTGGCGGAAAATGCCCAGGGTCTGATTATTGTCGATATGCACGCCGCCCATGAGCGCATCAATTACGAGCGCATGAAGCAGGCCTTTGAATTGCAGAGAATCACCTCCCAGCCGCTGCTGGTGCCAGAAACCATCGCCGTCAGCGAAAAGGAGGCCGATTGTGCCGAGGAGTATGCCCAGGTGTTCAACGATCTCGGCTTTGTGCTGCAACGCGCCGGTCCTGAAAGCCTGCTGATTCGCGAGATTCCCTCGATCCTCAAGGGCTCCCAGGCGGAGCCCCTGGCCCGGGATGTGATATCCGATCTTCTCGAATACGGTTCCAGTGACCGTATCCGCGCCCATATTGACGATATTCTCTCCACCATGGCCTGCCACGGTTCGGTGCGCGCCAACCGCCGTCTCGGCATCCAGGAAATGAACGCCCTGCTGAGGGATATGGAAGCAACCGAGCGCAGTGGCCAGTGCAACCATGGTCGGCCCACCTGGAGCCAGCTCAGTCTTGATGAGCTGGATCGCCTTTTTTTGCGGGGGCGCTAATTGCGAGATATTCGTTTCATGGCAATAGTCTTATGACGTTGGGGGTGTGGCAGCCAGGCGTGAATAAACCCCCAGTGGTGTTCCTGATGGGGCCTACCGCTTCCGGCAAAACAGAGCTCGCCGCCCGCCTGCTGGCGCATATGCCCGCCGAAATTATCAGTGTCGACTCGGCCCTGGTGTACCGGGGCATGGATATTGGCAGCGCCAAGCCGGATGCGGATTTTCTTGCTCGCGCTCCCCACCACCTGATTGATATCCGCGATCCGGCGGACCCCTATTCAGCAGCGGAGTTTGCCGCCGATGCCATTCCCCTGATCGCCGATATTTGTGGTCGAGGTAAAATCCCTCTGCTGGTGGGCGGCACCATGCTGTATTTCAGGGTGCTGACCGAAGGGCTGGCGGATCTGCCTCCCTCGTCCCCGGCGGTTCGCGAGGCGATTCTTCGCGAAGCAGCACAGGTCGGCTGGCCGGAGCTGCATCGCCAGCTGACAGCCATTGACCCAACCACTGCCGACCAGCTGCATCCCAATCACTCGCAGCGAATCCAGCGGGCGCTGGAAATTTACCGCCTGACCGGCACGCCACCCAGTGAGCTTAAAGCCGGGGCGAATAGCGGTGTCAGGCCGATTGTCGATGACTACAACATCACCCAGCTGGCACTGCTGCCAGCCAATCGCCAGCGGCTCCATGACCGGATTGCCAAAAGATTTCACGCCATGCTGGAACAGGGGCTGATTGACGAGGTCCAACGGCTGCGAGTCCGTGGAGATTTATCGGCGGACTTGCCAGCGATCAGGGCTGTGGGTTATCGCCAGGTGTGGGGCTACCTGGATGGTGAGTATGATTTTGATGAAATGGTGGCGCGCGGTATTGCCGCTACCCGGCAGTTGGCCAAGCGTCAGCTGACCTGGTTGCGGGGCTGGCCTTCCCTGATCCCTCTGATAGTTGATGATAATGAAGAAAAAGTAGCCGATTTCGACGAATTGGTTGTGAACTGCTTGAAATATTTGCAAAACAGCCCCATATACTAGCCAGGATGCTGTTGGTATCATAGGCACGCAAGCTGAGTGGCCGTCTAACGGCACGGTTGCGCCTGGTTCCCGATGTTTTTCGTTTTTAGGCGCTTTTTAATTGATAAGGAGTAAAGATGATGTCAAAAGGGCATAATCTACAAGACCCTTTTTTGAACCTGCTTCGCAAGGAGCGAGTACCGGTTTCAATTTTTCTGGTCAACGGTATCAAGCTGCAAGGACAAATTGAATCTTTTGATCAGTTTGTTGTGCTGCTGAAAAATACTGTCAGCCAGATGGTCTACAAGCATGCCATTTCCACGGTGGTTCCCTCCCGCCCCGTACGTTTGCCACCTGTTGCGCCTCAGGATTCTGATGAGGACAGTGACGAAGGCGACGACGACTAAGAGACCGTTGAAAACGCCCAGCATGGTCGGCACAGCGCTAAAAATACTTGAAAAATGCCCGTTCACCCTCAGGTGGGCTGTGCATTGCTGAGTATTTTTGCCCTGTTCCGGCGCTTTGTCGGGTGTTTTTTCGTGGTTTGTCAGGAGGTCTGATTGTTTTTTGATCGTCCCAAATCCGGTGAGCTGGCGGTTTTGGTCCATATGGACCTCAATACAGAAAACGAACCGGATGACCCACGGGAATTTGAGGAACTGGTTCTCTCTGCCGGTGGTGATCCTGTTGAGTTTCTGACCGGTCATCGAGCCTCACCCAACGCCAAGTATTTTATTGGTACAGGCAAGCTTGAAGAGTTGCGGGAGGCGGTCGAGCATCATTGCGCCGAAGTGGTGATATTCAACCACACCCTCTCTCCCAGTCAGGAACGCAATCTCGAAAAAGAACTCAAGTGCCGGGTGCTTGACCGCACTGGGCTGATTCTCGATATTTTTGCCCAGCGGGCACGCACCTATGAAGGCAAGCTGCAAGTAGAGCTGGCCCAGTTGCAGCACATGTCCACCCGCCTGGTGAGAGGCTGGACTCACCTTGAGCGCCAGAAGGGTGGTATCGGCCTGCGTGGTCCCGGTGAAACCCAGCTGGAAACAGACCGCCGCCTGCTGCGCGTGCGTCTCAAAAGCATTCAGAAGCGCCTCGAAAAAGTCCGCAGCCAGCGCCAGCAGGGGCGCCGTTCCCGCCAGCGTGCCGAGATGCCCACTATCTCCCTGGTGGGCTATACCAATGCGGGCAAGTCCACCCTGTTCAACCGCCTGACGGACTCCGAAGTGTTTGCCGCTGACAAACTGTTTGCCACCCTCGACCCGACCATGCGCCGCCTTGACCTCGCTGAATTTGGCTCGGTGATTCTTGCCGATACAGTGGGTTTTATCAGCCATCTTCCCCACAAGCTGGTGGATGCCTTCAGCGCCACGCTGGAGGAAGCTGCCAGTGCAACCCTGTTGCTGCATATAGTTGATGCAGGCAGTGACGAGCGTCAGCGCAATATGGACAGTGTGATGACTGTGCTGGAAGAAATCGGTGCAGCAGAAAATCCCCAGTTGCTGGTATACAACAAGATCGATCTGCTGGACGGTATGGAACCCCATATTGATCGCAATGACAGCGGGCGTCCGGTTGCGGTCTGGCTGTCGGCCCAGACCGGCGCAGGTGTGGATTTGCTGGCGGATGCCATCAGGGAATGCTTGGGTGGCGAACTGGTTGTCGGACGATTTTATGTTGCTCCCGAACGTGCCAGGTTGCGTGCCAGGTTGTATGAACTCGGTGCCATTCAGTCCGAGGAAACGCTGGACGATGGCGGCGTTATCCTGCGCCTGAGCCTGCCGGTGGCTGATTTCAACAGACTGTTAAAAGCGGAATCCCTCAACCCCGGGGATTTTCCTGCCCTCACTGATATCCCGGTAATCGCGGAAAGTGCCTGACGCTGCCGGGGTGTCTTGCTAGAATGTGCCCCCAGATAAATCTGTACGGAGAAGTGTAATGGCCTGGAATGAACCCGGCGGCGGAAAAGACCCTTGGGGCAGCAATGGCCAGGGCGGTGGCCCCCCCGACCTTGATGAAGCGCTGAAGAAAATCCGTGAAAAATTCGGTCGCTTTGGTGGCGGCTCCTCAGGGTCCAGTCCTGGCACCACAGGTGGCGGATTCAAATTACTGCCCATCGTGCTGGTGGTGCTGGTTGTTCTCTGGGCTCTGGCTGGCATCTACCAGGTGGATGAAAAGGAGCGCGCTGTCGTGCTGCGCTTTGGCAAGTTCCACAGCACAGTCACTCCCGGCCTGCACTGGAACCCGCCGCTGGTTGATTCCGTGACTGTTGTCCGTGTCACCGAGGAGCGTCAGTACCAGAATGACGCCCGTGACCTGATGCTCACCCAGGATGAAAATATTGTCGACCTGCAATTGGTGGTGCAATACAACATCGCCGATCCGAAAGCCTTTGTGCTCAACGTCAAGGATCCGGAAATCAGCTTGCGTCACGCTACCAACAGTGCGCTGCGCCATGTGGTTGGCAGCACCAAGCTGGACGCAGTGATCTCCTCGGGCCGCGAACAGGTGGGCATTGAGGTTAAGGATCGGGTGCAGACTTATCTCAATAATTACGAGACAGGCATCAACGTGGTCAAGGTCAACATCCAGGATGCCAAGCCCCCCAACCAGGTCAAGCCAGCTTACGACGACGTGATCAAGGCGCGCGAAGACCAGGAGCGGGTTATCAGTGAAGCCCAGTCCTATGCCAACGGCATCATTCCCGAAGCCCGCGGTCTGGCCCAACGCATTATCGAGGAAGCGGCGGGCTATAAATCCCGCGTGGTCGCTGAAGCAGAAGGTGAGGCTGCGCGCTTTGAAAGCCTGCTCTCTGAGTATCAGCAAGCGCCCGAGGTGACTCGCCAGCGCCTCTATCTCGACTCCATGCAGTCAGTGATGAGCAGCAGCACCAAGGTGATGGTGGGCGTCAAGGACGGCAACAATATTTTCTATCTGCCCCTGGATAAAGCAGCCGAGGCTGCACCGGGAGGCACGGGTACTCCCTCGCAGCGCTTGACGCCGGCCCAGATCAGCACCATTGCTGACGAAATAGTCAATCGCCTGCGCACCCAGTCGTCCGGTACCCAGCGCAAGGAGTTACGCTAATGAATGCTCGATTTTCCGGCCTGATCATTGTCCTTGCCCTGCTGCTGATCGTGGCAAGCAACAGCCTGTATGTCGTCAAGGAAACTGAAAAAGCGGTAAAGCTGCGCTTTGGTGAACTGATCGAGGAAGATATTCCGCCAGGATTGCACATCAAGGCGCCGCTGATGCACGAAATCCGCAAGTTCGATGCGCGGATACTCACCCTGGACACGCCTACCGAGAGCTTTTTTACCGCCGAGCGCAAGCGCCTGTTGGTGGATTCCTACGTCAAGTGGCGCATTTTTGATGTCGGTGCCTACTACCGTGCCACTGGCGGTGACGAGGCCGTTTCACAAAACCGTCTGTCCACCAGGGTCAATGGTGGTTTGCGCAACCAGTTCGGTACTCGCACCCTCCATGAAGTGGTGTCGGGCAAACGGGATGAGTTGATGCAGGAGATTCTCAATGACCTCAATAGCACTGTGCAGGGTACCCTGGGCATTGAGGTGATCGATGTGCGGGTCAAGCGCATCGATCTGCCGGAAGAGGTCAGCGAGCAGGTATACCGCCGCATGACCGCCGAGCGCGAGAAAGAAGCCCGCGAACTGCGCGCCAAAGGTCTTGAGCAGGCTGAAAAAATTCGCGCTGACGCCGATCGCCAGAAGGTCATTCTCGAAGCGGATGCGTATAAAGAGTCGGAACAGTTGCGCGGTCAGGGGGACGCCCAGGCCACTGCCGTTTATGCCGGGGCCTACCAGAAAGACCCCGAGTTTTTCTCTTTCACCCGCAGTCTCAGCGCCTACGAAAAGTCTTTCAGCAACAAGGGCGATATTCTCCTGGTTGATCCCGACAATGACTTCTTCCGTTATCTCGACAATCAGTCAGGCAAGTGAACTGCGCGGGGGTTGCCGGAAAAAAATGCGGCAATCCCCACGCTGCGGTGCTAGAATTCCGCAACCGGGGAAACCCGGTTTTTTTGTGTTCCTCTTGACCCTTGTGTTCCCTTAACCACTGTGCAGGCAGGATAGTTGAATGTGGCTCGACTTGGCCCAAGCGCTGTGTCTGGTGCTGGTAATTGAAGGCATCATCCCCTTTGTTGCCCCGGCCCGCTGGCGCAAACTGGTACAGTCCATGGCCCAGATTGATGATCGCACCATGCGTATTGTCGGCTTTGTCAGCATGGTGGTCGGCGCCGGACTGCTGTTCCTTCTCAAGTGATACCCCGATCCAGATGAGTGAGAAATTCCTATGACTCAGGTTGACCGCTGGCTGCTGCCAGAGGGAATTGAAGAAATTCTGCCCAACCAGGCCTTCAAGGTTGAACGGCTGCGACGGGAATTGCTGGATTTCTACCACGCCTGGGGATACGACCTGGTTATCCCGCCACTGGTGGAATTTACCGATTCGCTGTTGAGCGGCTCCGGCCGGGATCTGGATCTCCTCACCTTCAAACTCACTGACCAGCACAGCGGCCGGATGATGGGCGTGCGCGCCGATGTGACCCCCCAGACCGCCCGTATGGACGCCCACAGCCTGCGCCGCAACGGACCCAATCGCCTGTGCTACGCCAGCACGGTGCTGTACACCCGGTCGCGCGCGCCCCTGTCTTCACGCACACCGATCCAGGTGGGAGTCGAACTCTACGGCGAAGCCGGGTTGGGTGCCGATATCGAAGTGATCACCCTGATGGTGGAAGCCCTGCAACAGGTAGGGGTGGACAATATCTGCCTCGACCTGGGCCATGTGGGTATCTATCGCAGCCTGGAAGAGTGCCTTGATCTGACTGGCGGGCAAAAGGCCGAACTGTTCGAGTTGCTGCAGCGCAAATCTTCCGAGCTGGGCGACTGGGTGGCGCGCAATATAAAAGATGCAGAGATGGCGGCCATTGTGGCCGGGCTGCCGCGCCTGGCCGGTGAAGTGGATATTCTCGATACAGCGCGGGCGTTTTTTGCCGCCGCGCCCGCCGAAGTAGAGCTGGCCATCGACGAGTTGCAGCAGGTGGTGGATGCCATTCTCGCCACCAATCCCGCAGTCAGCCTGTATCTCGACCTCTGTGAGCTGGAGGGTTACCACTACCACACGGGCATCGTCTTTGCCGGTTACTGTGAAGGCGCCAGGCAGGCGCTCGCCAACGGTGGCCGCTACGATGATATCGGCGAGACCTTTGGCCGCGCCAGGCCCGCCACCGGCTTCAGCATTGACCTCAAAGCCCTGGTGGAGCGGCTCGACACGAGTGAGGAACCCGCCAACGGCATTTATGCCCCAGCCTGCGAAGAGCCAGGATACCCAGCGTTTATCCGCCAGCTGCGCGCTGGCGGTGAGCGCGTGGTGTGCGGCTTTTATGGCCAGCTGCCGGATTACGCAGAGCTGTGCTGTGACAGAGTTCTGGTGCAGGAAAACGGCACCTTCAGTCTTAAACCGATTCGTTAATCTTTTCTAGAGTTATGACCATGGGAAAAAATGTAGTTGTGCTGGGCACCCAGTGGGGTGATGAGGGCAAGGGCAAGATTGTCGATCTGCTCACCGATCAGGTGTCCACCGTGGCGCGCTTTCAGGGCGGCCACAATGCCGGTCATACCCTGGTGATCGACGGCGTCAAAACGGCCCTGCATCTGATTCCCTCGGGAATCCTCCGCGCAGGCGTGATCTGCGCCATCGGCAACGGTGTGGTGCTGGCGCCCGATGCCCTGATCACCGAAATGGAAAAGCTTGAGGCCAACGGCGTGCCGGTACGCGACAGGTTGCGTATCTCACCCGCCTGCCCGCTGATCCTGCCCTACCATGTGGCTCTCGACCAGGCCCGCGAGGCGGCGCGCGGCAATGCCCGTATCGGTACGACGGGGCGTGGTATTGGTCCGGCCTACGAGGACAAGGTGGCCCGTCGCGGTCTGCGGGTGGGCGATCTGCTCAACCCCGAGCGCTTTGCTGCCAAGCTCCGAGAGGTGATGGAATACCACAACTTCACTCTGGTGAATTATTACAAGGCCCCGGCCCTGGATTACGAGGCAACCCTGGCGCAGGTGCTGGCCTGGGGCGAAGAACTCAAGCCCATGGTGGCGGATGTGATCGACCTGCTGCACAGCGAGCGCGAGCGGGGCGGCAATATCCTCTTTGAAGGCGCCCAGGGATCGCTGCTGGATATCGACCACGGCACTTACCCCTTTGTGACCTCCTCGAACACCACTGCCGGTGGTGCTGCCACCGGCAGTGGCTTTGGTCCGCTCTATATCAATTACGTGCTGGGTATTACCAAGGCCTACACCACAAGGGTCGGCTCCGGTCCATTCCCCACCGAGCTGTCCTGCGAAGTGGGTCAGCGGCTGGGCGAAAAAGGCCATGAATTCGGCACCACCACCGGACGCAAGCGCCGCTGTGGCTGGTTTGATGCGGTGGCGGTTCGCTACGCCGTGCGGATCAACAGCATGTCGGGCCTGTGCCTCACCAAGCTCGATGTGCTCGACGGCCTGGACGAAGTGAAAATCTGTGTGGCTTACCGCGATGCCAGTGGCGCTTCTATCTCGGTACCCTACGACGCGGAGGGCTGGGAGGAGGTGGTGCCGGTCTACGAAACCATGCCCGGCTGGCAGGAATCAACCGTCGGCGCCCAAAGCCTCGACCAGCTGCCGGATAACGCCAAGCGCTATATTCGCCGCCTTGAAGAACTCACCGACAGCCCCATCGACATTATTTCCACCGGGCCTGATCGCATCGAAACCATTGTGTTGCGCCACCCCTTCGGTTGACGCTAACGGGACGCCTCTCGCCGACCGCATTGGATATAGACCATGAACAAACTTGAGCAGCTCAAAAAGGTGACCACTGTGGTGGCGGATACCGGCGATATTGCCGCCATCCGCCAGTACGCCCCGGTGGACGCCACCACCAATCCCTCCCTGCTGCTCAAGGTTGCCACTGACCCGTCCTGCGCGCCGCTTATCGACGAAGCCCTGCGTTGGGCTGACTCCCGCGCTGCCAGTGCAGAAGATCTCAGCGATGTTATCGACAGGCTGGCGGTTATTGTTGGGCGGGAAATTATCGGGGTTATTCCCGGACGGGTTTCCACCGAAGTCAGCGCCAGCCTGTCCTTCAATACCGAAGCAACACTGGCAAGGGCCCGCAAGATTGTTGCGCTTTACAGTGAACTGGGCATTCCGACAGACCGGGTGCTGATCAAGATAGCGTCCACCTGGGAGGGAATTCGCGCGGCTGAAATTCTCGAGAAGGAAGGCATTCAGTGCAATCTCACCCTGCTGTTCGGGTTTGGCCAGGCGGTGGCCTGCGCCGACGCGGGGGTGTTCCTGATTTCGCCTTTTGTCGGCCGCATCTACGACTGGTACAAGGCCAGTACTGGCAGGGAATACAGCGGTGCCGACGACCCCGGTGTGCAATCGGTTCGGCGCATCTTCAATTACTACAAGGCCTATGATTACCCCACGGTGGTGATGGGCGCGAGCTTTCGCAACACCGGGCAGATTGAAGCGCTGGCTGGCTGCGACCGCCTCACGATCAGCCCCCAGTTGCTGGATGAGCTGAGTAGCAGCCACGGCGAACTGACTGCCGCACTCAATCCCGCTGTGCTGCGCTGTGATGACAGAAAAATGACCAGATCGGAGCAGATGTTCCGCTGGGAGCTGAACCAGGACGCCATGGCCACGGAAAAACTCGCCGAAGGTATTCGCAAATTCCATGAAGATGAAGTCCGTCTTCAAGCCATTCTCAAGTCACTGATTGCCAGCAAATCTGTGGATTAAAACTATATAAACGCTACAAGCGGCCTGTTCGCTATCCAGAGATACACCCGCAGGCAATGTGCCTGATCTTGCTTGTCTCTTCAGACTGTTTAAATCAGTGTCTGCCTGACATATTCCTGCGCAATCGCTGTGCGGTCATCCGTCTGCTTTATCACCCTGTTTATCTGTTTCTTTTGATGTATACAGCTGCCAGGGTCCATATTAGGATGGGGGTGTGTGGCCGCGGCTAATGATTAATTCACCCGCTGACAAAGACCTTTTCAGAGACGAAAAGCATGGTCCCATACCGATGGTATAGCATTCCCGTCATTGCCATTCTCTATGCGGTATTGATGCTGGCTCTCGTTCCCCTGGAACGATTGGTGCCTGGCTATATTTTGCTCATCCATCCGGCTGCGGGGTTCGCCGCAGCTGCGCTCTTGCTGGTTGGCCTGCGCGCCTGGCCGGGGGTTTTTCTCGGGGCTTACGCGGCTTCTCTTGCCCCCGGTTTTGACTTCCTCTATCAGCCAGCAGGTATTTTTACTGCCTCTGTCGCCACCCTCCAGGCAGTGACTGCTGCGCTTTTGACCCGGCACTTCTTCCGTGCCTCAGAGCACCAAGGTCGAGAGACACTGGTCACCGGCAGTTCCGTGGTCGGGTTTTTACTGCTGGCGGCTCCGGTTGCCTGCCTGATCCCTGCTGCTGCGACCTTCGCTCCGCTCCTGCCCCTCGGCAGCGTGCCCGGTTGGGGAGAACTGATGACGCATTCCCCCGGTGAAGGCTGGCTTATGATCTGGGCCAGCAACAGCCTGGGGGTGTTGATAGGGGCGCCCTTGACGCTGATCCTGTGGCCTGGTGCTCGCGCTTTTCGCCAGGATTGGGGTGCACGGGTGGCATTGCCCCTGCTGGTTACCGCAGTGCTGGTGGTGGTGGGTCATATCGCTCTGGATCGTTACGAGCACCGGGTGGCACAGCAGGCCGATGCCAGGGTCGTGGACACTGTACTCGATGAGGGCTTCGAACCCCTCGCCAGGGCTATCGAATCACTGCACAGCGTCGAGCTTTTTTTCTACGCCAGCGACGAAGTTACCCGCCAGGAATTTACTGTATTTACCTCACTGCTTTTGCGCTGGCCGGGCCTCCATAGCATAGAGTGGGTTCCCCAGGTGGCGGCAGGGGAGCGCCTCGCCCTTGAAACGGGAGCAGTGGACTTTACTAGTGGGCGAACACAGCTGCCAGTGCAGATCGTAGAAGAAAACAGCAGTGGCCAGCGTGTCAGGGCTGGCGAACGCAACCAGTACTACCCCAGCCTTTTTGTGGAACCGTTGTCCAGCGGTGCTGACATTCTCGGTTTTGATTACGGTTCGTCTCCCTCGCGCCGGGCCGCTTTGGAGCTGGCCCGTGACAGCGCAGAGGCGGTAGCGTCCGAACCGCTGCCGCTGATGCAAACGGGTATGCTGGGAATCCCGGTTTTTATTCCCCTTTACAGCAAGCATTTTGACCCGCAAGCGGCGACAGTTGCCCAGCGCCGGGAAGCCTTGCTGGGCTTTATCAAGGGCAATTTCGAGGTGCAGAACCTGTTCGCCATGCTCGCCGCCAGCGCCACTGCGGCCAATGTCCAGCTCAGGCTTTCCGATCTTAGTCAGGGCTATCGACCCCATGTTCTGATCAATACGCTGGTGGATGAGAACGCACTGCCCGTGCAGCGCGATGTGCCCTTTGCCAGTCGCACATTGCTGGTTGAAGCCTGGCTGGCGCCGACCTGGCGTTCAGGTGCCAGCCTTGTGTCACTGCTTTTCCAGGGCTTTTCCGTGCTGGCCGCATTTCTGGTTGCCCTGGCGGTGCTGGCGGCAGCGGGCCGCAACAGTACAGCTGAAGCCCGGGTCAGGGAGCGCACCGCAGCCCTGCGTGCCAGCGAGCAAAATCTCGAAGTGACACTGCACAGTATTGGCGATGCTGTGCTGGTTACAGATAGCCGTGGTCGAGTCACCCGCCTCAATCAAGTGGCTGAAGCATTGACGGGCTGGAGCGGGAAGGATGCCCTGGGCCGGAAGGTGGAGGAGGTCTTTTCGATCATCAATGAACATACTCGGGAGCGGGTAAGCGTCTCTGTTGAGGAGGTTCTGCGTACCGGCATGATCCGCGGCCTTGCGAATCACACGCTGCTGATCGCCCGGGATGGTCGCGAACACGCCATTGCCGATAGCGCGGCACCCATTGATGGCCCGGATGGCCAGGTGCAGGGCGTGGTGCTGGTGTTCCGCGATGTCACCGAGGAGCGTGCGGTGGCGCGCGCCCTGGAGAGCAGCGAAAAACGCTACCGGCAATTAATCGAGCAAGCCCCCTACGGCATTCTGGTGCAGGCCGAGGGGAAATTTGCCTACCTCAATCCCACGGCACTGGCGTTGCTGGGGGCCAGGGAAGAGAGCCAGCTGCTGGGACATCCCATACTGGATTATCTGCATCCCGACAGTCGCGCGGCGGTGGCAAGGCGCATGGAACAGTTGAACAAGCTGGGTGTGCCAGCCCCTCCTCTGGAAGAGCAGTGGCTGCGGCTTGATGGCACCTTGCTGCAGGCCGAGGTTACCGCTGTGCCTCATATCCATGAAGGCATACGCGGCTCGCTGGTGATGTTGCAGGATATCCGCGAGCGCAAGGCGGCCGAATCCCTGCGTGACCGTTTCTTTGATTTGTCCCTCGATCCGCAGTGTGTGCTGGATAAAAATGGGTACTTCATGCGGGTAAATGCGGCCTTCTGCGAGGTGCTTGGCTGGCACAGCAACGAACTTGTCGGTGCCCACTACCGCGATTTTGCTTATCCGGATGACCTGACCGAGGCGTTTGAGGAGGAACAGAAGATCCATGTCGATGGTATCAGCCATCGGCTGGAGCTGCGCTTTCTGTGTAAAGGGGGTGACTGGCGCTGGCTGTCATGGAGTGCGGTCAGTGCTGAAACCGATGGGATGATTTATGCCGTGGCCAGGGATATCACTGCCAGTCGCGATATTATCGAGGCGCTGACCACCGCGCGACGTGAAGCAGAGTACGCCAATCGGGCAAAATCGGCCTTCCTGGCTACCATGAGTCACGAGATTCGCACGCCCATGAACGGTGTCATCGGACTTGTGGATGTGCTTTCCCATACTGCCCTCAACGAGCATCAGGCGGAACTTGTCGATAATGTGCGTACCTCGTCCCAGTCCCTGTTGCGCCTGATCGACGATATTCTCGATTTTTCCAAGATCGAAGCGGGACGACTGGAGCTTGAAAATGCACCGGTGTCAATCGAAGCCATTATTGAGGGCCTGTGTCATTCCCTGCTGCCCGTCGCTGCAGCGAGGGGTGTTGAACTTTGTGTGTTTGTTGACCCGGCTATTCCTGAACCTGTGCTCGCCGATGAAGTCCGCCTGCGCCAGGTGTTCTACAACCTGGTGGGTAATGCCATCAAGTTTTCCGGACATCAGGACGATCGGCCAGGCCGCGTCGATGTGCGGGTTGAGCTTGCTTCCCGTCACCCCTTGCAACTCAAGTTCACTGTTGCCGACAACGGTATTGGCATGTCGAAGCAAAGTCTTGAGGCGTTGTTTGAACCCTTTATTCAGGGCGAAGTGTCCACTACCCGCCGTTTTGGTGGCACAGGCCTGGGCCTGGCGATCTGCAAGCGCCTGATGGATCTTATGGGCGGCGCCATCAGTATCGACAGTGAAGAGGGCGAGGGTACTACTGCCGTGGTCACTGTGCCCTTTGCCGTGGCGGCAGAGCAGGCTGCTGTGGCGCAGTTCGATTTGCAGGGTATCCGCTGCATGGTTGTCGACAGTCCTGCCATCAATGCCGCTGACCTGTGCAGCTATCTCGCCAGTGCGGGAGCCAGTGCTGAAATAATCGACGATCTCGAATCTATCGCCAGTACCCGGGAGCACAGTGGCGACACGGTGGTGGTCATTCTCGACAAGCGTGCACCAGCCCACGCCTCGATGCCCATCGCTCGCCTGTTTGCGGCTGCGGGGGATGTGCGCTATGTGTTGATCACCCATGGGCGGCGGCGCCGCAGTCGCCAGCAAGCGGGCAGTGTAGTGACTCTCGACGGTGACGCCCTGCGCCGCCACGCACTGCTGCGAGCGGTGGCCGTCGCCGCAGGCCGGGCTTCCCCCGAGGTCGTGCATCACCCTGCAGCAGCGGCAACTACTCAGCCAGCGCCGGTGTCGGTTGAAGATGCCCGCGCTGCAGGCCGCCTGATCCTGGTGGCAGAGGACGATGCAATCAATCGCAAAGTGATCTACCAGCAACTGGCGATATTGGGTTACGCTGCAGAAATTGTTGATGATGGCAAAAAAGCCCTCACCGCCTGGCGGCAGGGACAATTCGCCCTTTTGCTTACCGACCTGCACATGCCGGAGATGGATGGCTACAGTCTGGCCCAGGCTATTCGCAGCGAGGAAGCGGGCAAAGCGAGGATACCGATCATTGCCCTCACCGCCAACGCACTGCGCGGTGAAGCCAGTCGCGCTTATGGGGTGGGGATCAATGATTACCTGGTCAAGCCTGTATCCCTGGAGCGGCTTGGCGCCTTGATTGAACACTGGCTGGCGCGCGCAACCAGTCCCGTGGCAAATAGCGTTGAGGACAGTACCGTGACAACTGAGAAGGTCATCGACGTTGAAATCCTTGGCGATTTTATCGGCAATAACCCGGTCAAGGTGCGGGAGTTCCTTCAGGATTACCGGGTGGCGGCCGAGCAGTTGCAGGCTGAAATGCACCAGGCGGCGCGCCAGGGCGATTTGCAACAACTGGCCAGTTACGCTCACCGGCTCAAATCATCCTCGCGATGGGTGGGGGCATCAGGTCTTGGTGACCTCTGCGCCGAACTGGAAAATTTAGGACGCACAGGTAAAAAAGCCGCCATAGGCGAATGCCTGTCGCGTTTTGATCGCAATCATGCTGCGGTAATGGCCGCCATCGAACATTTCCTCAAGGACGCAGAGTAATGACAGTCGCGGATTTACAGCCCCATATTATGGTTATCGATGATGATCCGTTCGTCCTCGGTGTGCTGACTCACCAACTGACATCCCTGGGGTGTCAGCATCTGCTGACCTGCCGCGAAGCGCGCCACGCCATGGATGTGATGGAGGCAGCTGAAGCCGTGGTTGAGCTGATATTCTGCGATCTCGATATGCCCGACATAGACGGTATCGAATTCGTGCGCTTTCTCGGCAGTATTGGTTACCGGGGTGGAGTAGTGCTGGTGAGCGGTGAGGATATTCGCGTGCTGCAAACCGCTGAGAGGCTCGCCATGGCCCACAACCTGAGGGTATTGGGTACGCTCCATAAGCCCATTTCCCTGGCCGACCTGTCGGCCATGCTGGTGTTGCAGGGTGATGTGACCACAACCTTGAATCCACACACTGCCCTGCGTCAATACCTGCCCGATGAGCTGAGGCAGGGTATTGCCAATGGCGAACTGGTCAATCACTACCAGCCGTTGGTCAGTCTCAGCAGTGGCGACGTCATAGGGGTGGAAACCCTGGTGCGCTGGCAGCACCCGGTGGACGGGCTTATCTACCCGGATCGCTTTATTTCCCTGGCAGAAGACCACAACCTTATTGATGACCTTACCCGCTGCGTCCTCAGCCAGGCGATGGGCCGGGTGAGTGAATGGAATGCGCTGGATTTCAAACTCCATGTTTCTGTCAACCTGTCGATGAACAACCTCGCATCGCTGCAATTTCCCGACTTCGTCGCCATGACTGCCGCCGCCAACGACATTCCCCTGTCACGCCTGGTGCTTGAAGTCACTGAAAGTCGCCTGATGCGCAATCGCATTGCTGCCCTCGATATTCTCACCCGTTTGCGGCTCAAGCACGTGAGTCTGTCGATTGATGATTTTGGCACTGGTCACTCATCACTGGTGCAGCTGCGGGATGTGCCCTTCGACCAGCTCAAGATTGATCGCAGCTTCGTCCACGGCGCTTGGCGCGACAATTCCCTGCGCGCCATTTTCGAAGGCAGTTTGAGTATGGCGCGCCAGCTGGGCATGGTCAGTGTTGCGGAGGGTGTCGAGGATGAAGAGGACTGGCACTTCCTGCGCGCCACTGACTGCGATCTCGCCCAGGGCTATTTTATCGCCCGCCCCATGCCTGCAGAGCAGCTGCCGGACTGGATGGCTCACTGGCAACAGCAGCGCCAGTCACTGTTTGCTTGACCCGCTGAACCACCGCGACGAAGACGCATCAATAACTCGAACACGTAAAAATGAGAGCAATGAAAAGAATGAAGTATGCCTTTGATCCCCAGTTTCAGGATTTTGTCGCCACCATGCCCAGCGTTGATTTTTCCCGGCTCGACGAAGCCAGGGCATTTTTTGCGCAGATGACCGAGTCCATCAAGGCCGCTGTCGATGCCAGTGATGTGGATATCGTTGAACACTTTGTCCCCGGCTCTCCCGGCGCTCCACAAGTAAGGGTGCTGGTGTATACCCCACGGTCGAAAAAAAGTATCACTCCCGCTTTATTGCACATTCACAGTGGCGGTTTTGTGCTCGGCAGTGTCGAGATGATTCACGGCGAATCGGTGCGCCTGGCCACTGCATTGGGTATCACGGTGGTAGCAGTTGCCTATCGCCTGGCCCCGGAACATCCATTTCCCGCAGCGATTGAAGACTGCTACAGCGCCCTGAGCTGGATGGCGCAGGAATCCACGGCCCTCAGGATCGACCCGGCCCGCATCGGCGTATTGGGGCAGAGCGCGGGAGGCGGTCTTTCCGCTGCACTGGCATTGCTGTCGCGGGACAGGCCAGGCGCCAAGTTGTGTTTCCAGTATCTGGGTATTCCTGAACTGGATGACCGCCTGCAAACACCCAGCATGGCTCAGTTTGTCGATACCCCGTTCTGGGACCGGCCCAGCGCTGAGTGGAGCTGGAAGTATTACCTGGGTGATATCAAGCCGGGTTCCGAAAATGTCTCACCCTATGCCGCGCCAGCACGGATGGCTGACCTCTCGGGCCTGCCGCCGGCTTATCTCAGCGCCCAGCAGTTCGACCCATTGCGGGATGAGGGCATTCTCTATGCCTTGCGGATGCTCCAGGCGGGTGTGAACGTGGAGCTGCACAGCTTTCCGGGCACCTTCCACGGTTCTCTGGTGATGCCCAATGCGGAGGTGAGTCAGCGGGAAATGGCGGAAATGGTAGCGGTGCTGAAAAGGGGGTTGTGGGCGGATATGCCCGAGCGGTAGATTTGCCGGGCCTCTTGTGCCTCGAGTGATGCCTGTGTACAGGCGTGAAGGGCTGATTGGCCGCCCGTCGCTACATAAAAACCGTTTGTCGGCCCTCCCTGTCTAACAGTTGTATAAGATGGTTTGACTTCTTAGACTGCCCCCCAACAGCGCAATCGACCATTTAAATCTGTTGCGCTGTTGTTCCGGTCTTGGATTCAAGTCTATCCAGCCGAATTGTGATGAAAAAGGCAAACCCGTCAAAAGGCGGGGACGCAAAGCTACCTGTCTAACGGATGTCAGCATCCCATGATCGAGGGGCCGCCACACGTCAAGCTGCACATCCTGTGCCGTTTCTTGCTTGTTGCGCGCTTTCACATCAGAAGATTGCCGCCATCCCATGATCGAGGGGCCGCCATACACCATCCTGCTATTGGCAGGGTTCAGTTTGTGCGCCACAAAATCTGGTCAGTTACGCCTTGCTCTTGTACGGAATGATCCCCGGCGCTGTTGCCGGAGATTTCAACAACCCACACGAGGCAAACAGCATGAAAACGTCTACTATCCAACAATTCCGCAAACTCACTCTGGTTTCCGCTCTGGCCTTGACCACGGGTTGGGCTAGCCTGTCCCAGGCTGGCACTGATACCGAGAACCTGTCGGTCAGCGCCACGGTGGCGGACAATTGCACCATTGCCACTAGTGCCTTGGCATTTGGTAGCTACGACCCCATCGTTACCCATAGCGCAACTGCTTTGGAGAACACAGGTTCTGTCAGTGTCACCTGTACAAGTGGTGCCGCCGTCGCCATCACCCTGGGCCAGGGTGCCAATGCCGATACTGGCTCATCAGATGCAGCGCCTGCACGCAGGCTGACGGATGGTGGAGGCAACTTCCTGAGTTATTCTCTCTATAGTGATAGCGGACGCGCTACAGCGTGGACCAATGATACAGATGGGGACGTGGAAGACACCGGAACAGGGACAGAAGAAACCCATACTGTCTACGGTAGTGTCGCTTCCGGCCAGAATGTACCGGCTGGCAGCTACTCTGACACAGTTGTGGCCACCGTTACTTACTGATGATAACTGTCACTAACAGCCAGGCCGCCTTGCGCGGCCTGGCTACAGTCTTTTTTCTGTTGATGCTGCTGACGGCGGCTGTAGCCAAGGCCGGCAGTTTCAGCGTCAGCCCGGTGCGCGCCAGTCTCTCCGCACAGGAGCGGGTAGTTGCCCTGCGGGTCAGCAACAGCGGCACTGAACCGTCCTCGATTCAGGCGGAACTGATGGCCTGGCGCCAACAGGGCGGTGAAGAAATCCACGAACCGAGCCGGGATGTGCTGGTCACTCCCCCTATTTTTACCGTCCCTGCCGGGGATACACAGGTTATCCGTGTTGGCTTGCGCCGCCCTCCCGGAGAGGATGTCGAGTTGAGCTACCGGCTGTTTTTGCAGGAACTGCCAGCTCCGATGCCGGAGCATTTCCAGGGCTTGCGGGTCGCCATGCGCTTGAGCATACCGGTCTTTGTTGCACCAGTTTCCGGTCAGGTGACACACGATCTGGCGTGGCGCGTCCGCCAGGGCAGAGATGGCAACCTGCTGCTTTCTGCCGTCAACAATGGTAAAGGCCATGCCCAGATTACCGCCCTGTCAATGCAATTGCCTGCTGGTCGCAAGCTGCGCCACAGCGGCAATACCTATGTGCTGCCGGGGGCTGATCGCGAGTGGTCCATCCCTGCCCAGGGCGCCAACATAGCCGCAGGTGCAGAGCTGGCGCTGTCAGTGAAAGTGAATGGCAAGGACATTACCGCCCGCCTGCGCGCGCAGTAGGGCTACGCGGTGGCGCAGGGGAGCGTTGGTGCTGGCTATCCAGCTGGCACTGACATCAGCGACCCTGGCACCAGCGGTCCCCGTACTGGCGCAAGCCCCTGCGGCTCCCATGACGGTGCGCGCTGTGCGGCTGGGGCAGTGGCCCGACCGCCTGCGGCTGGTGCTTGAAACCGACCGGGATATGCCCTTTCGTCTGGTATCCGGTGCCAGCGGTGAGCAGTTGATAGTGATCCTTGAGGGTATGGATCACGGTGCCCTGACTGCGGCGCTCAAGGGCCAGATACCGGCCGATCACGGGTTGATCAGCAGTTACTACCTCAGTGTGCACGGCCCTGATGCTGCCCGCCTGGAGGTGAGGTTCCGCTACCCGGTGACAGCGAACCTGTTTAATCTCAGGCCAGACCATGGTTACGGTTACCGGCTGGTGATCGATCTGTTTGCGGGTGGCCGGGAGGGCGCATCTGTCGATGGCATGGATCGCGATGCTGGCGCCACGCCAGCGAAGGTCACCACAGCATCGTCCGTTGCTTCGCCACAATCCGCCGCAGTGGCAGACAATTCGCTCGCCCCAGCTGTTGCTGCACCCGATTCCCCGGTCAGTGCCAGCGATGAGTCATCCAAGGGCAGTTCGGCTGAAGTGTTGTGGCTCGAAGCCAGTCTCAACAACCAGCGCCAGCGCACCACCGTACTGGCGCTGTACGACGAGGACGATCAGCTGTTGTTGTCGGCAGCGGACCTGCGCCAGTGGCGCATCGCGGTGCCGGAGCAGGGCGGGCTGGAGTACCAGGGCGAACGCTTTTATTCGCTGGCTGAACTGGGCATCCAGGTGCAACTTGATCTGCGCCAGCTGACCCTGGATTTACAGGCCCCGGCGACGCTGTTTGACGACACGGCCCTCGACGGTCCTCAACGGGACAGGCTGACCCTGACGCCCTCCGGGCTGGGCGCCTTTTTCAACTATGACCTGTCCGCCACCCACAGCGACGCAGAAGATACTATCCGCCGCAACGGTTTCTTCGAGCTGGGTGCCTTTAATGGTTGGGGCAGTGGCACCTCGACGTTTCTCGCCCGGCCCGACAGCGTGGGCAGCGAATCGACACTGGTGCGGCTCGATACTGCCTGGCGCAAGGACAACCCCGACACCATGCGCACCCTGAGTCTCGGGGACGCCAGTAGCAGCGCTACCGGCTGGAGTGGCGCGGTGCGTTTTGGCGGCCTGCAGTGGGGCACTAATTTCAGCACCCGACCGGAATTTTTGACCATGCCGTTGATGACCATTGGGGGGGAGGCGACCCTGCCCTCCACCGTGGATCTGTACGTCAACGACGCCCTGCGCCTGCGTCGCGAGGTGCCGCCCGGGCCCTTTACCATCGACGAGATTCCCACCATTACCGGCCGCGGCCAGACCCGGCTGGTGGTGCGCGACATCCTTGGCCGCGAGCAGATTATCACCGAGGATTTTTACCTCAGCCAGCGCCTGCTGCGGGCCGGGCTGAAGGAATACTCCGTGGAACTGGGGGTTGTGCGGGAAAACTACGGGCAACAAAGCAATGACTATGGCCGTCCTCTCGCCTCCGCCACCTGGCGCAGTGGCCTCACTGACCGTCTCACCATTGAGGCCCACGGCCAGGTTCTGGCTGATGGTGAGGGCCGGGGCGAGCAGCAGATGGCGGGGCTGGGGGCTTCCTGGCTGTTGCCCTTTGGCGGCTTGCTGTATTCCGCCCTTGCCAGCAGCCACAGCGAGGGCGGACAGGGCCAGCTGCTCAACCTGGGACTGCAAAGGCAGGGGCGGGTTTTCAGCCTTGGCTTCGACAGCCAGCTGGCCAGTGAGGACTTTGTCCGCCTCGGCATGGTTGCAGATCAGCCCCTGCCCAGCCAGCAAACGCGGATCTACGCCAGCCTGGCGGGCTGGGGGGCCGGGTCGCTGAATATCGGCTACACCCGCCAGGACTACCGTCAGCGCGACGATGTTGAGTTCGTCAACCTCGGCTACAGCCTGGGGATGGGCAAGCTCGGCTACCTGTCCCTGTCGGCGCTGCATTTTGTCGACACCAGCGAAACCAGCGTGCGGCTCAGTTTTACTCTTCCCCTGGGCATGGAGCGCAGCAGTGCCACCTTCAGCGCCAGTCGCGGTGCTGACCGCAGTGAAGGCGAGATGCAGGTGCAGCGCAGTCTGCCGGCTGGTACCGGTTTTGGTTACCGCCTGCAGGCGGGACTCGGCGACAGTGACCAGCGCCAGGGCAGCCTGGGCTACCAGAACAATTACGGCACCTACCTGCTGGAGGGATCCCGGACGAATGGCCAGACCGGCATCCGCGCCAGTATGCGCGGCGGCGTGGCCCTGCTGGGGGGCGGAGTATTCCCCGGTCGCAGTATCGACAACAGCTTCGCAGTGGTGACCCTGCCGGGGTTTCCCGGGGTGCGGATCTACGCGGAAAACCAGGAAGTGGCGCGCACCAATGGCAAGGGTGAGGCACTGATTCCACGGCTGCGGGCCTATGAACGCAACCGCATCAGTATCGAGCAGGCAGATTTGCCCTTCGATGCCAATGTCAGCGGGCTTGAGCTGGAAGTATCACCCTACTTCCGCAGCGGCGTTACCCTGGCTTTTCCGGTGGAGCACACCCGCGATGCCTTTTTCAGCCTGGTGGACGAAGGCGGGGAGCCTCTGCCAGTGGGTGCGGTGGTCACCACGGCCAGCGGCGAACACTTTCCGGTGGGGATGCGCGGCGAGGTGTTTCTTACCGATCTGCAAGCGCTGAATGAGCTGGAGGCGCGGTGGCCGGGGCAGCGCTGCCGGTTCACCCTGGAAGTCCCCGACAGCGACGAACCCCTGCTTGAGCTGGGCCAGCGGACATGTACAGGAATAAACCCATGAAATTCTGTCAGCGGATTGCCCGACTCTCCAAGCTGTTGGCCCTGCAGCGCGGAAGCAGCCTGCTTGCTGCTTTGCTGATGCTGGCGCCAATCTGCGCAGTGGCGGACTGCGGTGTGGCCACCAGTGGCCTGAATTTTGGCAGCTATGATGTGTTCAACAACAGCCACACTGATATTGCCGGTAATGTGACGGTGAGTTGCACAGCAGCCACCCCCTACAGCCTGCAAATGAGTCCGGGCAGCGGCACTTTCAGCGAGCGGCTGATGCTGGGCAGCAACCACAACCTGGCCTACAACCTCTACACCGACGCCGCCCGTAGCCAGGTGTGGGGCGATGGCAGCGGCGGCAGCGCCACAGTCAGCGGCAATACCGACAGCAGCGCCCAGCACACAATCTATGGCCGTATCCCGGCGCGCCAGAATGTGCAGGCCGACGCCTATGGCGATGCCATTGTCATCACCCTCGAGTACTGAGCGTGGCTGCTGCCCCTTCATGGCAGCGCAGCAGTAACGAAGCGGGAAGCGAAAATAGGTTTGCAGCGTGAAACAGCCCTATTTATTGACGCCCTGTCAGGCGGTCGTGGCCGTTATCATCCAGCCCACCTTGACAGCCAGCAACATCAGTGCAGCTACACCCAGCGCACCAAAAGTCAGCATCATGCCTGCTACCCGGTAACGGTAATTTTCCTTTGCCTGACTGACCCCCAGGGCATGGATGATGCGCCCCACTAGCAGACACAGGCACAAGCCATGTATCAGGACTACAGATCGGGTGGCCAGCTCGCAAAAATAGATAAGCAGTAGTGCAAGCGGAACATATTCACTGAAGTTGGCATGTACCCGCATGGCGCGCAACATCTGCGGATTGTTGCCATCTCCCACCGGTATGCGCAGCGAGCGGCGCAGGCTCAGGGTGCGCACGCTGAGGCCGATAAACAGCAGGGCCAGCAATGCGGCGTAGGTTGCGGTGACAATCATAGATATGTCCTTTTTTTGTAAGCACAGTAAGACAGGTTGCTGAACAGGTTGCCACCACAAGCGAAGCGACAACAGCACAGAATTGGCAGGTTGCTGGCCTTTGATAGTGAAGACGCCAGCCAGTAGCTGTCAATCAGCCTGGAAGATAACATTTGTCTTTGACTCAGCTTTATGCAAAAAATCCTATCCCGCTTACCATGCCAGCGATGATGTCGTCATGCCGATCAAATCCCGTATCCGCACCATTCCCCACTATCCCAGGCCCGGGATCATGTTCCGTGATATCACTACGCTGCTGAAGGATGCGGAGGGTTTCCGCCTCACCATCAACAGCCTGGCAGAGCGTTATCGTGAGGCGCCAATCGATCTGGTGGTGGGTATCGAGGCGCGCGGGTTTATTCTCGGCTCTGCCCTGGCTTTTGCGCTGGGCAAGGGGTTTGTCCCGATCCGCAAGAAAGGCAAGCTGCCAGGCCGGACCCTTACCGCCCAGTACAGCCTCGAATACGGGGTGGACAGTATTGAGATCCATGTCGATGCCATTGCAGCTGGCCAACCGGTGCTGCTGGTCGATGACCTGATTGCCACTGGCGGTACGGCGCTCGGCGCTGCCAGCCTGATTGAGCGCAGCGGCGGCATGATCCACGAGTGCTGCTTTATCGTTGACCTGCCCGGGCTGGGTGGTTCAGCCCGGCTGCAGGATCACGGCCTTGCTTGCTTTGCCCTCACCAGCTTCGAGAGCGAGTAACTCCAGCGGATGGTCAGGGCGATTACTTGAGAGCTGACAGAACAGGTGGCCTTTAATTGTTGATTTCCCAATCGCCATCAGGGGTTCGGCAGGCAGTGCCGTAGACTTTTTCGTTCCTGCCGCCGATCACCGCATCCATGCTGTATTCCCGGCAGGGGCCGCTGGCGCTGTTGTAGGTGCGGGTGGGAACAACCGTGTACTGGTTGCCGGTGTCGGGATTGCGCCACTGGGAAGGTACGCCGGTGCGCACGGTTTCCAGTGACTGCGCGGTGCGCATACGGTCCATATCGTCCATGCTCAAACCCACTCTGCTACCCACATGGGAGCCGATCAGGGTGCCGGCAATAATGGCTGCGGTGCGTCCGCTGCCGCCGCCCACCTGGGAGCCCAGTACGCCCCCCAGCAGACCACCGATCACCATGCCTGCCTGTTCATTCTGTCCCTGATAGGGCGCGCAGCCGCCGAGGCCAATAGCGCTGGCGGCAATCAGTGCGAATATCATTCGTTGAGTCATACCCGGAATCTCCAATTGGCCGATAGTTTTAGTGTAGATCATGGCGTAGGGGTGGGCTGCCATTGAACGCTACACTTATTTAAACGCCCCACAGTG
>Ga0209347_1000264_pt1 | contig 143238 bp, 130 predicted proteins | sample AutmiccommuBRH23_FD_187382 | JGI IMG/M metagenome (GOLD analysis project Ga0209347, IMG submission 187382) | Deep subsurface microbial communities from Mt. Terri, Switzerland - Autotrophic microbial communities BRH/23 (SPAdes) (version 2) | ecosystem: Environmental > Aquatic > Deep subsurface... | reverse complement strand
TGCGCGGGCGCACCGCGCTGCGGCTGGCGCTGGGTGCCATCGGTGGGCCGCGGGAAGAGGCGGCCTCGGTCGTGCTGTCGCTGGGCCTCGGGCTGGCGGTGCTGGCGGCGGTGGGCCAGATCGACGCCAACCTGCGCCAGGCGATCGCGCGCGACCTGCCCGCGCGCGCGCCCGCCTTCTTTTTCGTCGATATCCAGAAAGACCAGATGCCGGGCTTTTCGGCGCGGCTTGAGGGCGACGCGGCGGTCAGCCGGATCGAAGCCGCACCGATGCTGCGCGGGGTGATCACCCGCATCAACGGGCAGGACGCGCGCGCCGTGGCCGGCGACCATTGGGTGCTGCGCGGCGACCGCGGCGTGACCTATTCCGCCACCCTGCCCGACACCACCACGCTGACCGAGGGCGCATGGTGGCCCGAGGATTACGACGGCCCGCCGCTGGTCAGCTTCGCCGCCGAAGAGGGGGCCGAGATGGGCCTCAAGCTGGGCGATACGCTTACCGTCAACGTGCTGGGGCGCGACATCACCGCCGAAATCGCCAGCTTCCGGCAGGTGAACTTCGAGACCGCCGGCATCGGCTTCGTGATGTCGATGAACCCCGCCGCGGTTCAGGCCGCGCCGCATACCTTCATCGCCACCGTCTATGCCGAACCGGCCGCCGAGGCCGCGATCCTGCGCGATCTGGCGGGGATGTTTCCCAACATCACCGCGATCCGAATCCGCGACGCGGTTGACCGGGTGACCGAGGCGCTGGGCGCCATCGCGGCGGCAACGTCCTATGCCGCGGGCGCGACGCTGGTCACCGGCTTCGTGGTGCTGGTGGGCGCGGCGGCGGCGGGCGAGCGGGCGCGGGTCTACGAGGCTGCGGTGCTCAAGACGCTGGGCGCGGCGCGGGGGCGCATCCTTGCCTCGTTCGCGCTGCGCGCGGCGTTGCTGGGCGCGGCCGCGGGGGTGGTGGCGATCGTCGCCGGCGGGCTGGCGGGCTGGGCGGTGATGACCTTCGTGATGGAGGTCGACTATCGGTTCGAGCCGGTCTCGGCGCTGGCCATCGTTGCGGGCGGTGTGCTGGCGACGCTGCTGGCGGGGCTTGGCTTCGCGCTGCGGCCGCTGGCGGCGCGCCCGGCGCAGGTGCTGCGCGCGCAGGAATGAGCGGGCCATCCGCCGATCGGTTCGGCCGGGCCGAACCGATCGGCCGGAAACCGCCTCACCCGGCTGATGGCGCGCATGGCGCCATCGCCTCGCGGAGGGGGGGCCTGGCGCCGGCTCAGGCCGCTGCTTCGAGGTGCGCCATCGAGGCGCGCAGCGCGCCCTCGGGGTCTTCCAGCGCGTGCACCTCGGGGGCGAACGGCTCGAAGCTGAACGGCCCGTCGTAGCCCGCCGCCACCAGCGCGCGGATCTGCGCCAGGTTCCCCAGCCGGTCGGCGCCGTCCACCAGCACCCGGTGCGCGTCGAGCATGTCGGCCACCGCCACCCCCGGCGCGGTCACGCCCGAGATGTGCACCAGCCCGGTCAGCGCGGGGAAGAAGGCCGTCTCGCCGGCGAGGTGGTGGTGGAAGGTGTCGTGCAGCAGCCGGAACGTGCCCTCGCCCGCCGCGGCGGCGATCGCCTCGGCCGCCGCGGCCTTGGTGCGCAGCGACGAGATCGGAAAGCCCAGCGGCTCGACCAGCCCGACAAGGCCGCGATCGGCCAGCATCGGGCGGATCGCGCGCAGCGCGGCGGCGGTGTCGGCGGCCGGCACCGCGCGGCCGTCGTTCAGCGGGCACATCACCAGCGCCCGCGCGCCGCAGGCGGCGGCGTAATCGGCCATCGCCAGCGCCCGGCCCGGCAGATCGCCGGCCCAGAGGTTGAAGGGATAAAGCGCGTTGATCGAGATCACCGTCACCCCGGCCTCGGCGGCGGCCTCGCGCACCGCCTCGGGGGGGTGGCTGCCCACGACGTCGGGCAGATCGTTGCGGATCTCGACCTCGGTCGCCCCGAGGCGGCGGGCCAGCGCGAAGAATTCGGCCAGCGGCAGGCGCGGGGCGACGATGTGGTTCATGGCGAAGCGCATGGCGGGCCCCTCAGGCGTAAAGCGCCGGGCGCGCCGGCAGGGTGACGGGAACGGCGGTGCCCGGCGCCTCCTGCGCCGCGACGCAGGCATCCGAGGTGACGGCGGCGACATAGCCATCCCACGACGACGGGCCGGCGGCGGTGCCTTGCGCGGCGGCGCGCAGGAAGTCGGCCAGTTCGACGTCGTAGGCGGCGACGAAACGGTCTTTCCAGTCGGTCAGGATCGGTTGCGACAGGCGTGCGTCGCGGCGGGTCTGCACCGCCATCGGCTCGGGCAGGCGGGCGATGCCTTCCTCGCCCACCACCTCGCACTGGATGTCGTAGCCATAGCGGCAGTTGACAAAGATCTCGACGTCGATCACCGCGCCGCGCGCGGTTTCCAGCAGCACGATCTGGGGATCGGCCACCTTCGCGTGGGCGTGTTGCGTCTTGCGCGGAAAGATCACCCGGGCCGAGACGTAATCGTCGTCAAGCAGCCAGCGCAGCACGTCGATCTCGTGGATCAGGGTATCGTGGATCGCCATCGGGGTGACGTATTGCTCGGGCACCGTCGGGTTGCGGTGGGCGGCATGCACCATCAGCGGCGTGCCGATGGCGCTGTCGACCACCTGCTTGAGCGCGACATAGCCGGCATCGTAGCGGCGCATGAAGCCCACCTGCACGAGGCGGCGGCCATGGGCGGCCTCGGCCTCGACGATGCGGCGCGCGCCCTCGGCGGTGGTGGCCAGCGGCTTTTCGCAAAAGCACGGCTTGCCGGCGGCGATGGCGGCCAGCACGTATTCCTCGTGCGTCGCCCCCCACGAGGTGACCAGCACCGCGTCGACCGCGTCGGAGGCGATCAGCGCCTGCCCGCTTGCGAACACTGTCGCGTCGGGCGCGACGGCGGCCCGCACCGCCTCGGCCGAGGCGCGGTCGACGTCGCTCAGCGCGACGATCCGGCCGCCGTCGAGCACCTGGTTGACGCGACGGGCATGGTCGCGGCCGATCATTCCGGTGCCGATGACACCGATGTTGACAGTCATGGCTTCACCCTTGTTTCCAGTAGGTGTCGATGTAGCGTTGCATCTCGGCGCGCATGAACCGGCCCGAGGCGTCGGCGCGGTCTTCCCAGGCGAAGACGCAGGCGGTCATGATGCCGTCGAAGCCGATCTCGGCGAGGGTGCGGAACACGTCGTCCCACGGCACCTCGCCCTGGCCGATGTCGAGGTGCTGGTGCACCCGCGCCGCCGATCCCGGCGGGTTGACGATGTAGCGAAGGCCGGAACTGGCCTTGTGGTTGAAGGTGTCGGCGATGTGCACATGCGCCAGAACGTCGGCGCATTCGCGCAGCATCGCGACGCTGTCGTCGCCGAAATAGAAGGTGTGCGGGGTGCAGTAGTGGAACTTCACCCGGGGGCTGTTCACCGTGCGGATCAGGTCGACCGAGGGCTGGAGGGTTTCCACCCAGTCCTCGGGGTGCGGCTCGATATGCAGGTTGACCCCCTCGCGTTCGAGCACCGGCACCAGCTCGTCCATGCTGCGCCACCACGCATCCTCGCACGCCTCGATCATCGCGCCGGTGTGGCAGCAATAGCAGCCGCCCTTGTCGGGATGCGGTCCGCGCCCGAATTCGGAGTTCAGCGTGTCGACCTCCATCTCGACCGCGATCTCGATGGCGCGTTTCCAGTGGCGCACGGCCGCCTGCCGCTCGGCCTCGTCGTTCGAGGCCCAGCGATACATCGGCAGCAACGAGGCGACGCCGACGCCGGCCGAAGACAGCGCCTTGCGTAAGCCGCGGATGCGGTCGGGAAAGACGCGCGGCGCCTTGAACCATTCGAGAAAGTCGCCGCGGGGCGAAAGCTCGATCCACTCGTAGCCCAGTTCCGCCACCTTCGCGGGCAGTTGGTCGAGCGGGATGTGGCGGTGCATGTGCGGGTCGAGGGCGATCTTCATGGCATGCCTCCTTCGGTCGGCGCTGGCGGGCGCCGGTGGATCGCAATTCTGGAAGGGCCGGTGCGCTCAGGCGGCGCCGGCGTATTCCTCGCCGGTCTTGGCGCCGGTGATGTAGGCGACGACGTCCTGGCCGTCGGTTTCGTTCTTGTCGAGGTTGGCGACGATCCGGCCGCGCCGGAACACCACGATCCGGTCTGCCAGGTCGAACACCTGCCGCATGTTGTGGCTGATCAGGATCAGCGGCTCGCCCGCCTCCTTCAGGGTGCGGATGATGTTCTCGACCTGCGCGGTTTCCTGCACGCCCAGCGCCGCCGTCGGCTCGTCCATGATGGTGAGCTTGGAGTGGAAGGTGGCGGTGCGCGCGATCGCCACGCATTGCCGCTGCCCGCCCGACATGTTCTGGATCGTGTTGCGGATGTTGGGGATCTTGACCGCGGTCTTTTCGAGCCCGTCGAGCGTGGCCTGCCGCATCGCCTTGTAGTCGAGGAACCGGAACGGCCCGAGCCAGTTCCAGTAGGTGATCTCGCGCCCCAGGAACAGGTTGTCGGGCACGTCGAGGTGATCGGCCAGCGCGAGCGTCTGGAACACCGTCTCGATGCCGGCCTCGCGCGCTTCCAGCGGGCCGGCGAAGTGCACCGGCTTGCCGCCGAATATGATCTCGCCGCGGGTCGGCTGCTCGACCCCGGTGATCTGGCGCACGAAGGTCGACTTGCCGGCGCCGTTGTCGCCCATGATCGCGACATGCTCGCCCGCGCGGATGGCGAAGTTCGCCCCTTCGAGCGCGTGCACGCCGCCGTAGTGCTTCGTCAGGTCGCGGGTTTCGAGGATGATGTCGTTCATTGTATGCCCCCCCCTCAGGATCCCGCCGCCGCGCGCCGCTGCCGCCACTGGTCGAGCACCACGGCGCCGACGATGATCGCGCCCTTGACCATCTCCTGGTAATAGGCATCGAGCCGGAGATAGGTGAAGCCCGAGATGATGACGCCGAAGATCATCGCCCCCAGCACCGTGCCCACGATCGAGCCGCGCCCACCCGAAAGCGACACCCCGCCGATCACCGCCATGGCGATGGCGTCAAGCTCGTACATGACACCCATGCCGGCCTGCGCGGTCAGGTTCTTCGAGGTGAGCAGGATCGCGGCGAAGCCCGCCAGCATCCCGGCGATGGCATAGACCAGCACCTTGTGGCGCGCGACGTTGATGCCCGACATCCGCGCCGCGTCCGGGTTCGAGCCGATGGCGTAGGTGTGCTTGCCGTAGACCGTGCGCCGCATCACGACGTGGAACAGGACCGCCAGAAGCAGGAAAAAGACCGCCGGGTTCTGGCCGTTGAACAGCTCTCGCATCAGCCAGGTGTCCGAGAACAGGCCGAACGTCAGCGTGTCCATCAGGTTGCCGTTCGATATCGCGGCATAGCTGTCGGTCGGGAACGAGATCGGGTTGCCCTGCGACCACCACTTGGCCACGCCGCGGGCCGACACCATCATGCCCAGCGTCGCGATGAACGGCGGAATGCCGGTGTAGGCGATGAACATCCCGTTGATCAGCCCCGCCACCAGCCCGCAGGCCAGCCCCACCAGCACCGGGATCAGCACCGGCAGGTCCATCAGCAGGGGATGGGGCACCATCGCCCCGTCGACCTCGCTCAGGAAGATCGCCTTGGGGTTGGGGTTGCCGTTCACCTCGGCCACTTGCGCGAAACTCATGGCGATCATCGCCGCCGCGCCCACGACCGAGCCCGACGAAAGGTCGATCCCGCCGGTGATGATGACCTGCGTCACCCCGATCGCGATGATGCCGATGATCGCCACCTGCAGCACGATGATCTTGATCCGCGCCATGTTCAGGACGGTGCCGTCGCGGGCCGAGTTGAAGTCGAACAGCATCGACTGGCCGACCGTGAAATGGCCGATCGCCTCGAACAGCGCAATCAGCAGCAGCAACGCGATGAAGATGTTGGCCTCGGCGGGCCAGCTGCGCTTGCGGGCGTCGAATGCGAGGCCGCCGGTGCTGTGGGCCGCTTTCGCCATTTCCTGCCTCTTCCCATGGGAACCTCGGGGCAGGCCCGCCCGGGGCCGGCCTGCCCGTTCGCTCGTCGGCTGTCGCGCCGATCAGTTCTTCGACAGGAAGTCGTCGATGTTGGCCGGGGTCACGAGCAGGAACGGGATGTAGACCTTCTGGTCCACGTCCTCGCCGCGGGCGAGGCGCAGCGCGGCGTCGACCGCACCCGAGCCCTGGCCCGCCGCGTCCTGGAACACCGTCACGTCGAGGTCGCCCTGCGACATCGCCACCAGCGCGTCCTGGGTCGCGTCGACGCCGGTCACCACCACCTCGTCCATCGGGATGCCGGCGGATTTCATCGCCTGGATCGCGCCGATCGCCATCTCGTCGTTGTTGGAAAAAACGGCGTCGAAGGCGGTGCCCGACGACAGCCAGTTGGTCATCAGATCCTGCGCCTCGTCGCGCGACCAGTTGGCGGTCTGCTCGTCGATGATGTTGATGAAGCTGCACATGTCCATGCCGATCACGTCATGGAAGTCCTTGGTGCGCTGGACGGCGGCCTGGTTCGACAACTCGCCCATCAGGATGTAGATGTCGGCACCGCCGGCCTTGCCCGCGGCGCGCAGCAGCTTGCAGCCCTCGAACGCGGCCAGCGTGCCCGACTCGATCTCGTTCGAGGCGACGAAGGCCTGGTTGTCGGGAAGATCGTCGACATTCACCGGCTCGCGGTTGACGAAGACAAGCGGCACGCCCGCGCCTTCGGCGGCGTCGGTCATGGCCTGCGTGGCCGAGGTGTCGACCGGGTTGACGATGATCGCGTCGACGCCCGAGGCGATGAAGTTGTTGATCTGGTCGAGCTGGCGGGCGACGTCGTTCTGCGCATCCTCGACCTGGATGTCGACGCCGTCGAGGCCGTCGGCATATTCGACCATGCCGTTGCGCAGCACGGTCAGGAAGTTGTCGTCGAACAGCGCCATCGACACGCCGATCGTCTCGGCCGAGGCCGCCACGGCGAGGGTCGTCGCCACGGCCGTCGAGATCAGGAATTTCTTCATTGCAGTACCTCCACTGTCGATCCGGCAGGCCGGACCGCACGAGTTGCGGGGCCGTTTTCGTCGGACCGGGGCGATGCCACTGGTACGTCCGCGTCCGTGTCCGGCGTGTCGGAGCCCCCTGGCCGCAATCTCCTCCACGCGGCCATGCGGTGCAGAATTCCCGATCGGGTGCCTTGCGGTCAACGCCGGGATGCGGGCCTTATCCATCATTTGTGATGTATAATGATGTCGACCATGATTGATTTACATCATCACAGGGATTCGGGCGTCCACACCTCGAAGGGCAGGAATCGCTGGCCGGGGGTTTCGGCCATGCCGTTCTCGACCGTGTGGATCATCAACGTCACGAGTTCGTCGCAGATCGCGCGCAGCGGCGTCGCGATCACGATCGAGACGATCCGGTCCTGCAACGCCTGCCGCGTCTCGTCGGTCAGTTCGTTGACCACCAGCGCCACCTCGCGCCGCGGGCGGGTTTCGCGCAGCGCCGAAATCGCCCCCTCCATGCCGCCGCCGGCGCAGTAGATCCCGACAAGGTCGGGGTGGTTGGCAAGCATCTCGTGGGTGGCCTCGTAGGTCAGTTGCCGCGCCTCGAGGTTGATGTAGGGGTTCAGCAGTTCGAAGCCCGGGGCGTATTCGCGCAACGAGCTGCGCAGCCCGGTCTCGCGCAGTTCGTGGCCGTGAAAGCGGTGCCCGCCGATGAAGATGCCGATCTTGCCGGGCCGCGCCGCTAGCTTTGGCATCAGCCAGCCGACCGCCCGGCCGACCTTCAGGTTGTTGAGACCGATGTAACTTTCCCGAACCCCTTGCGAGAAATCCGACAGCAGCGAGAATGTCGGGATGCCGCGCGCGCGCAGCTCGGCCACCGCAGCGGTGACCTCGTGATGGTCGAGCCCGGTTGCCGCCACCGCCTGCACCTTGCCCGCCATCGCGCCGATCAGGCCGGCAAGCTCGTCCGGCAGGGTGGTTTCTGCAAAGCGGATGGTGGCGCGCAGCCGGTGGTTGGTGTCGGCCAGCAGGCGGGCCTCGATCCGGGCGGCGAACTGGCGGTAGAAGGCGTGCCGCTCCTTTTGCAGGATCACGCCGAGGTGGATCTCGGGCAGGTCGGCCAGCAGCCGGTTGCGCAGCGCGTTGACCCCGTGATAGCCGATCCGCTTCGCCGCCTCGTGCACCTTGAGCGCGGTTTCCTTGCGCACCTTGAGCCGGCCGTTCAGCACGCGATCGACCGTCGCGACGCTGACATTCGCTTCGCGCGCGATGTCGGCAATGGTCGCCCTGCGCATGTGATGGCCCCCTCAATCGTGATGGAACATATCACAATGAAGCGCGGGCCGGTGCAAGCCGTCTTTCATCGCCGGTGTCGGCGTGGTGCCGCGCCTGCTTGATGGGGATCGCGGCGGTGGTGTCGGGCAGGATGCAGCGTTCGCCCTTCGCGACCCTTTCGGCCAGATGCCTGAGGGGGGCATCCCGCGGGCCGTGCCGGGCCCACCCGCTGCAGCCATCGTGCGCGGCCCGGGGAAGGGACCGGACGGCGATGCGGGATGGACAATCCAGGCGCCGGGGCCGTGCGCGGCCGACTCGACCGCCGTGACGCGCTGGGGTAAAAGGGGAACAAGGCCGCCGGCCCGCTTCTGGCGGCGTGGGAATGAGTATTTGGACCAAGGTGAAGGGGGGGTGTGCGATGACGCCGCGGCGGTATCTGTCGCTGTGGTTTTTGCGGCTGGCGGCCGAGCGGCTGGCGCGGCGCGGGGCCGGCGAGGGGCCGCTGGCGGTGGTCGCCGACGAGCGCGGCGCGCAGGTGCTGGCCTCGGTCAACGCCGAGGCCGAGGCGGCGGGGCTGGCCCCCGGGCAGGCGCTGCGCGATGCCCGCGCGATGTGCCCGGCGCTGCTGACCCGCCCCGCCGATCCGGCGGGCGAGGCGGCGTTCCTGATGGCGTTGCAGCGCTGGGCGGGGCAGTTCTCGCCGCTGGTGGCGGTGGAGGGGGAGGCGGCGCTGATGCTCGACATCACCGGGTGTGCGCATCTGTTCGGCGGCGAGGCGGGGCTGATGGCGGCGGCCGAGGAAGGGGCGGCGGCGCTGGGGCTGAGCGTGCGCGCGGGGCTGGCCGACACCCCCGGCGCGGCCTGGGCGCTGGCGCGGTTCGCGGGGCGGGGCGGGGCGGCGGCGGCGGGGGGCGCGCGCTCGGGCGACGCCATCGCGCAGGAGGCGCGGGCGACGCGGTCGCGCGCCGGGCGGCGGCACTGGACCCGCGGCGGCCCGGCGCCGGCGGTGGCGGGCGATGCGCCGCCGGCCGGGCGCATCGCCCCGCCGGGGCAGGTGCGCGCGGTGCTGGCGCCGCTGCCGGTGGCGGCGCTGCGGCTGGCGCCCGAGGCGGTGGCGGGGCTGGCGCGGCTGGGGCTGCGGCGGATCGGGGATCTGGCCGGGCTGCCGCGGGCGGCGCTGGCGCGGCGCTTCGGGCCGGGGGTGCTGCTGCGCCTCGACCAGGCGCTGGGGGCGGTGCCCGAGCCGATCTCGCCGGTCGCGGCGGCGCCGGTGCTGGCGGTGCGGATCGGCTTTCCCGACCCGATCGGGCTGCGCGCCGACCTCGAGGCGGCGCTGGCGCGGCTGCTGGCGCGGCTGGCCGCGCGGCTTGAGGCGGCGGGGCTGGGCGCGCGCGCGCTGCGGCTTCAGGCGTTCCACGCCGACGGCGGGGTGTCGGCGGTGGCCGCGACGCTGGCGCGCGCCACCGCCGAGGCCGGCCGGATGCAGGCGGTGCTGGCGCTGAAGCTCGATGCCATCGAGGCCGGTTTCGGCATCGACCGGCTGCGCCTCGAGGCGGTGGCGGTCGAGCCGGTCTCGGCCCGCCAGCACCGCGGCCACCTCGAGGCGTCGGCCGATGCCGCGGCGCGGGCGGCGGCCGATACCGGGCTGGATGACCTGATCGGCCGGCTGGGGGCGCGGCTGGGGATGGAGGCGGTGGTGCGGCTGGCCCCGGCCGACAGCCACATCCCCGAAAAGACCGCGCAGATGCTGACCGCCGCCTTCGCGCCGGCCCATGCCGGGCCCTGGCCCGCGCCGCCGGTGCCACGCCCGGCGATCCTGATCCGCCCCGAGCCGCTGCGCGCCCCCGACCGGCCGGCGCTGCCCGACAGCTTCGGCTGGCGCGGCGCCACCCACGTGCCCGCCGCGGCCACCGGGCCGGAACGGATCGCGCCGGAATGGTGGCTGGACGATCCCGAATGGCGCTCGGGCGTGCGCGACTACTGGCGGGTCGAGACCGCGGCGGGTGCGCGGCTGTGGCTGTTCTACGCCCATGGCGGGGCGCTGTCTGGGGGGTGGTTCTGCCACGGAATCTTCGCCTGACCCCCCTCGCGGGCGCCCCGGCGCCGTGGCAAGCTGCGCGCGACCGAAGGGGGGGCGATGGGCGCGGCGGACGTGATCTGGCTTGACGGCGGGGTGCCGGCCTCGGCCCGCTTCGACGACCCGTATTTCTCGCTGGCCGGCGGGCTGGACGAGGCCCGCCACGTCTATCTTGCCGGCAACGGCCTGCCCGGGCGGCTGTGCGACGGTTTCGCGGTGGCCGAACTGGGCTTCGGCACCGGGCTCAACCTGCTGGCGCTGTGGCTGGCGTGGCGCGCGACCGGCCGCGCCGGGACGCTCCGCTACACCGGCTTCGAGGCTTTCCCGATGCGCGCGGACGAGATCGCCCGCGCGCTTGCCCCCTTCCCCGAGGCCGCCGCCGCCGCCCCGCCGCTGCTGGCGCAATGGCAGGCCGGCGCGCGGCGGCTGGAGCTGCCGGGGCTGGTGGCCGAGGTGATCGAGGGCGACGCCCGCACCACCCTGCCGGCGTGGGAGGGGTTCGCCGGGGCGTGGTTCCTCGACGGTTTCTCGCCGGCGAAGAACCCCGAGATGTGGGGCGCGGGGCTGATGGCGGCGGTGGCCGCGCACACCGCGCCCGGCGGCACCTTCGCCACCTACACCGCCGCCGGCCATGTGCGGCGGGCCTTGCAGGCGGCGGGCTTTGCGGTAAGCCGGTGCCCGGGCTTCGGCGCCAAGCGCCACATGAGCCGCGGGGTGAAGGACACCGCATGACCGAGCAGAACCTGCGCCTCGGGATCGGGCTGATGGTGCTGACCACCTTCATCTTCGCGATGCAGGACGGCATCTCGCGCCATCTGGCCGGCGAATACAACGTGCTGATGGTGGTGATGATCCGGTTCTGGTTCTTCGCGCTGTTCGTGGTCGCGGTCGCGGCGCGGCAGGCCGGCGGATTGCGCCGCGCCGCGCGCAGCCGTCACCTTGCGATCCAGATCTTCCGCGGCGTGCTGCTGGCCGGCGAGGTCTGCGTGATGGTGGTCGCCTTCACCCTTCTGGGGCTGATCGAAAGCCACGCCGTCTTCACCTCGTATCCGCTGCTGGTCGCGGCGCTGTCGGGCCCGGTGCTGGGCGAGAAGGTGGGCTGGCGGCGCTGGGCCGCGATCGGGATCGGGTTCGTCGGCGTGCTGATCATCCTGCAACCGGGCTACGCGGTGTTCTCGCCCGCCGCGCTGATCCCGCTGCTCGCGGCGTTCGGCTTCGCGCTTTACGGGTTGCTGACCCGCTATGTCGCGCGCGACGATTCGGCGGCGGTGTCGTTCTTCTGGACCGGGGTCGCGGGGGCGGCGACGATGACGCTGATCGGCGCGTGGTCGTGGGAGGCGATGAGCGCGCCGGACTGGGCGTGGATGGGGCTGCTGTGCTGCACCGCCGCGCTGGGGCATTTCACCCTGATCAAGGCCTATGAGGTGGCCGAGGCCAGCGCAGTGCAGCCCTTCGCCTATCTGCAACTGGTGTTCGTGGCGATCCTGGGCATCCTTGCCTTCGACGAGACGCTGCGCCCCAACGTGGCGGCGGGGGCGGCGCTGGTGACGGCGGCGGGCCTGTTCACGCTGTGGCGCACGCGGCGGGCCGAGACGGCCGGTGGCTGATCCGGGGCGCCACCGGGCGGCCCCGAAAAAACCCCGTTTCGCGCGAGATGGACGGATCTTTGCCTAACAATCGGCCGATACCGAGGCTATCGTTTCGCCATGGTAGAGAGAACGCCGTTCAACCGGGTGCACCTTGTCGGCCACGAGGCCGAGTATCTGTCCGAGGCCATCGCCAACGGGCAGTTGGGCGGCAATGGCCCCTTCACCCAGCGCTGTGTCGAACGCATCGCCGCCGTGACCGGCACGGACTTTGCGTTGCTGACGCATTCGTGCACTGCGGCGCTGGAAATGGCCATGCTGCTGTGCGATCTCGCGCCGGGAGACGAGGTGATCGTGCCGTCGTTCACCTTCGTGTCTACGGCCAATCCGATCGTCCTGCGCGGGGCGGTGCCGGTGTTCGCCGATATCGATCCGCGCACCCTCAACCTCGATCCGCAGGCGGCGGCGGCGGCGGTGACGCCGCGCACGCGGGCGATCGTGGCGGTGCATTACGCCGGCATCCCCGCCGACATGGACGCGCTTGCCGCCATCGCGGCCGCCCACGGCCTGCTGCTGGTCGAGGACGCGGCGCAGGCCTACGGCTCGTCCTACCGCGGCCGGCCGTGCGGCGCGCTGGGCGACATGGCGGCGTTCAGCTTTCACGAAACCAAGAACCTCGTCTGCGGCGAGGGCGGGGCGCTGACCGTCAACCGCCCCGATCTGATCGACCGCGCCGAGATCATCTGGGAAAAGGGCACCAACCGGCGGCAGTTCCTCAAGGGACTGGTCGACAAGTATACCTGGGTCGACGTCGGTTCCTCCTACCTGCCTAGCGAGCTTGTGGCCGCCTTCCTGCTGGCGCAACTCGAAGACACGCAGGCGGTGAACGCGCGGCGCCTCGCGATCTTCGCGCGCTACATGGACGCCTTCGCCGATCTTGCCGCCGAGGGCATCGTCGGGCTGCCCCATTGCCCCGAGGGCAGCGTCGGCAATGGCCATCTGTTCTACCTGCTGCTGCCGCGCCCCGCCGACCGCGACGGTTTCATCGCCCACATGCGCGCCGCCGGGATCGTGGCGCCGTTCCACTACGTGCCGCTGCACAGCGCCCCGGCGGGGCGCCGCTTCGGGCGCGCGTCGGGCACGCTGGCGGTGACCGACGACATCGCCGCCCGCCTCGTGCGGCTGCCGCTGTTCGCCGATCTCGGCGACGGGTTCGACCGCGTCGTTGCCACCGCCCGCCCGTTCCTCGAGGCCCTGCTGCCGCGCCGCGCCGCCCGCCGCTGACGCCATCCCGGCCGGACAGGCTCCGGGCGCGTCCGCGGTGCGAAATCTTGGCATTTGCGTTCGTTCGTGCGACAAAACGAAAGCTACTTGCCCCGAGGGCTTTCGATGCGCGTCAGCGGCACCGCCGTCCAGTCCCGCCAGGCCGAGATCCTGCGCCATCTGCGCCGCACCGGCCGCGCCGAGGTCGAGGCGCTGGCCACGCTTCTGCACACCACGCCCCAGACCATCCGCAAGGACCTGAACGCGCTGGCCGCCTCGGGCAAGGTGCTGCGGTTCCACGGCGGCGCCTCGTTGCTGGCGGGGGTGGAATACACCGCCTTCGAGGTGCGCCGCGCGATCGCCGCCGAGCAGAAGGAGGCGATCGGCCGCGAGATCGCCCGCCGCATCCCCGACAACGTCGCGATCTTTCTCAACTCGGGCACCACCACCGCGGCGGTGGCGCGCCACCTGTCGCGGCACGCGGGGCTTCTGGTGCTGACCGACAGCGTGCAGATGGCCGACGCGCTGCGCGTCCATCCCGGCCTTGACGTGGTCGTGCCCGGCGGCACCGTGCGCCAGTCCGACGGCGCCATCCTGGGCGAGCAGGCGGTGGATTTCGTGCGCCAGTTCCGCGTCGACATCGCCGTGGTCGGCGCCGCCGCGATCGGCGAGGACGGCAGCCTGCTGGATTTCGACCTGCGCGAGGCGGCGCTGCTGCGGGTGGTGCTGGACGGCGCGCGCACCGCGATCCTCGCCGCCGATTCGTCCAAGTTCGACCGCGTCGCGCCGGTGCGCGGCGGCCATCTGTCGCAGATCCGCCAGTTCGTCACCGATCCGGCCTGCCCGCCCCGCCTGCGCCACCTCTGCCGCACCCTGGGCGTGGCCCTGATCGAGGCCCGCTGAGACCGCGACTCTTGACTTGATGGTTCATCGGATGGACCATACGAAAAAAACGAAAGGCAAAACGCACCCGGCCGATTCGGGCCGGACAGGGGGGAGAAGCGGCGGCATGATCTTCGTGCCCTTGCGACTGCTGGCGTCCTTCAACACGCCGGTGCTGCGGTTCTGCCGAACGCTCGGCTGGATGGCGCTGGCGTTGATGGTCGTGGTCACGCTGCTGCAGGTGTTCATGCGCTACGCGCTCAACAGCGCGATGGCCTGGCCCGACGAGGCGGCGCGCTTCCTGATGCTGTGGATGACCGGGCTGATGGCGCCCTCGGCGTTCCGCTGGGGCGGCTTCGTCGCCATCGAGATGCTGCCCGAGGCGCTGCCGCGCCGGCTGGGCTTGGGCCTGCACCTGGCGCTGCTGCTGGTGGCGCTGGCGGTGCTGGTGGTGGGCCTGGTGTACGGCTGGGGCCACGCCATGGGCTTCGGCGGCAATTTCAACTCGTCGTCGCTGCGCATCCCGCTCGACTGGGTGGGCGGCGAGATGGTGCGCGTCAAGCTGCGCTACATGTATGCCTCGCTGCTGGTGGGCATCGGGCTGATGACGCTGGTCTGCGTCGAGCTGATCTTGCGCAACCTCGCGGCCCTGACCGACCCCGACCGCGCGCTGCCCGACAACGACCGGCCCGCCAGCTTCGCCCCGGAGGCCGAGTGATGCTGATCTGGTTCCTGCCGGTCTTCCTCGTGCTGCTGATGATCGGCCTGCCGGTGTTCTTCGCGCTGATGTTCGCGCCCGGGGTGCTGTTGTGGCTGAACGGGCAGGAGCGCGACCTCGCGCTGCTCTACCGCAACCTCTACAACGGCATGGACAGCTTTCCGCTGATGGCGCTGCCGTTCTTCATGCTTGCGGGCGAGATCATGAACCGCGGCGGCATCACCACCCGGCTGGTCGAGTTCAGCCAAGCGCTGATGGGCCACCTGCGCGGCGGGCTGGCGCATGTCAACATCCTGTCGTCGATGCTGTTCGCGGGGCTTTCGGGCTCGGCGGTGGCCGATACCTCGGCGCTGGGCTCGACCCTGATCCCGGCGATGGAGAAGAACGGCTACACCCGCCGGTTCGCGGCGGCGGTGACGGCCGCAAGCTCGGTCATCGGGCCGATCATTCCGCCCTCGGGGATCATGATCATCTATGCCTACGTGATGGGCGAATCGGTCGCGGCGCTGTTTCTGGCCGGGATCGTGCCGGGGGTGCTGGTGGGCGTCGGGCTGATGCTGGTGGTGCGCCTGCTGGCCGACCGCTACGACCTGCCCAAGGCCGAGCGCATCGTGCACCGCAACCAGACGATCACCCCGCTTGAAGCGTGGGTGTCGTTCGTGCTGTTGCGGGTGAACGTCGCGGGGCTGCTGGTGGCGCTGGCGGGCGGCATCCTGGGCCTCGCCGGGGCGGCGGTGAACGGCTGGGTGCTGTTCGTGGCGATGCTGATCGTGGCGCATCTGCTGATGGTGCGGCTGCGGGCGCTGGTGTCGGCCGATTTCCGGCTGATCTGCAAGCGGGCGGTGGCGCCGCTGCAAACCCCGATCCTGATCCTTGGCGGCATCCTGGTCGGGGTGTTCACGCCCACCGAGGCTTCGGCCGTCGCGGTCGGCTATGCGCTGCTGGTGTCGTTCTTCGTGCTGCGCTCGATGAAGCTGCGCGACCTGCCGGCGATCCTGACGCGCTCGGCGCTGGCCTCGGCCACGGTGCTGCTGCTGGTCGGCGCGGCGGTGGCGTTCAAGACCGTCGTCAGCCTCGCCCACGCCCCCGAGATCCTGGCCGACGCCATCCTCGGGCTGTCGCAGAACCCGCTGATACTGCTGTTCCTGATCAACCTGCTGCTGTTCGTCGTGGGCATGTTCCTCGACGCCGGCCCGGCGATCATCATTCTCGGCCCGATCCTCGGGCCGATCTTCGTCGACCTCGGGGTGCATCCGGTGCATTTCGCGATCATCATGTCGGTCAACCTCACGGTTGGCCTGGCGACACCGCCCATGGGGCTGGTGCTGTTCGTGGCTTCGCAGGTCTCGGGCGAGAAGGTCGAGACGATCTCGAAGGCCATCTTGCCGTTCCTGGCTGTCGAAATCCTGGTGATCTTCCTGATCACCTATATCCCCGCGGTGTCGATGACGGTGCCGCGGCTGGCGGGTTTCGTGCAGTGAGGGCGGCCAAACGGGACGACAACAAGGAGGTTCCCATGCTCAGAACGACCCTTTCGGCGCTTGCGGCGGCCACGATGCTGGCGGGCGTCGCGCTGCCGGCGGCGGCGCAGGACTATACCCTGCGCGCCACCGCCAACTCGAACGAGAACGACGAGGATTACGACGGCCTGATCGTGTTCAAGAACTTCGTCGAGCAGGCATCGAACGGCGCCATCGCGGTGGAGCTGTTCATCGGCACGCAGCTTTGCGCCAACGGCGCCGAGTGCCTTCAGGGCATCGCCGACGGCACCATCGACATCTACATCTCGACCTCGGGCGGCGCGGCCGGGATCTTTCCGTTCGTGCAGGTGCTGGACCTGCCCTACCTGATGGCCGACGACCGGGTGGCCGAGGCGGTGCTGCAGAACGGCACCGAGTTCATGAACACCATGAAGGCGATGACGCTCGAGAATTCGGGCGGGGCGATCCGGCTGATGACGGTGGGCAACACCGGCGGCTGGCGCAATTTCGCCAACACCCGGCAGCGGGTTGAGACGCCCGAGGATCTGGCGGGCATGAAGATCCGCACCGTGGTGGCCGACCTGCCGCAGGAACTGGTGCGCGCGCTCGATGCCTCGCCCACCCCGATCCCGTGGCCCGAGCTGTTCACCTCGCTCCAGACCGGGGTTGTCGAGGGCTCGAAGAACGGCATCACCGACATCATGGGCATGAAGTTCCCCGATGCCGGGCTGAAGTATCTCACCCTCGACGGGCACGCCTACATGGGCGCGCTGTGGTTCATGAACAACGAGGTCTACATGTCGATGCCGGACGAGCTGAAGCGCGTCGTGCTCGACGGGTTCTACCAGCTTCAGCAGGCGACCTTCGCCTCGCCCAAGCGCAAGTCGATCGACGCCTATGAAGAGTTTGCGGCCGCCGGCGGCGACATCTACGTGCCCACCGCCGACGAGAAAGAGGCGTTCCGCGCCGCCGCGGCGCCGGTTTACGACTGGTTTCAGGCCAACATCGACGGGGGCCCCGAGATCTTCGAGGCGCTGACCGCCTCGGTCGAGGCCGCGACCGCCGAGATCGAGGCCGCGCGCGCCGCCGACCTGCAATGAAAACCCGGGCCGGGCCCATGCTGGCCCGGCCCGTCCCCCCGAAAAATCCGGCCGGGCCCATGCTGGCCCGGTCCGTCGCCCCGAAAAATCCGGCCGGGCCCACGCTGGCCCGGCCCTTCCCCCCGAGCGGACAGATGCCTTCACGCCCACCCTCCGCCGCGCTGCGTCGCGTTCTGCCCTGGGCCGGTGCCCCGCAGCGCCGCCGCATCGCCGAGCAACTCGAAACCACCGCCGACCTGGCCCCGCCGATGGGCGGGATCGGTGCCGGCACGCTGTCGCTTGGGGCGAACGGCGGGCTGGTGCAGACCGCGCTCGATCCCTGGGCGCCGCGGCTGGCGCACTGGCCGGGGGCCGGGGTGTCGGTGTTCGCCGGCGGCGCCGGCGCGCGAGCGCTGATGCCGGCCGGGCGCGCCGCGCCGGGCTGGGCCGCCGACCCCGCCGGCAGCCACCACGCGCTCTGGCCCAAGGGCTGGCATTGCCACACCCACGGCGCGCTGGCGGTGAGCGTCGAACAGCTTTCGCCGGTGTGGCCCGGCGGCGAAGATACCGACCTGCCGGTGGCGCTGCTGCGCATCCACCTGCGCAACCAGGGCACCGTGCCGTGCCCGGCGGCGGCGATGGTGTGCCTGCCGAACCTTGTGGGCGGCGCCGGCGCGGGCCATGTGCCCGAGGGCCAGCACGCCGCGCCCTTCCGCGCCGACGGCGCCGAGGGGGTGGCGATGCACCGCGCCTGGGCCGGCGGCCCCGAGGCCGGCGAGGGCACGATGGCGCTGGCCGCGCGCCCCGCCGCGGGGGTCGGGATCAGCGCCTGCCCGGCGTTCGACCCGGCGGCCGAGGGCGCGGCGCTGTGGGCGGGCTTCACCGCCGACGGCACGCTTGCGGCGCTGCCGGCATGGCAATCGGGCGGCGCCTTCGCCGAGCATCCGGCCCCGGTGCAGATGGCTGCGCTGGCCGCGCGCACCGATCTTGCCCCCGGCGCCGCGGCCACGCTCGACTTCGCGCTGGCGTGGGATCTGCCGCACCTGCGCTTCGGGCGCGGCCGGCTGTGGGCGCGCCACCACACCACCCGCTGGGGCACCGCCGGCAGCAATGCCGCCGCGCTCGCCGCCCATGCGCTGGCGAACGCCGACACCTGGTCGGACGCGATCGACGCCTTCCACGCCGACGCGCTGGCGCGGCTCGACCTGCCGGCCCCCGCCGTCGCGGCGGTGATCAACGAGCTTTACCTGATCGCCGCCGGCAGCGTCTGGACGGCGCCGGGCCACGGCCAGCCGGCGCTGTTCGCGCCGCTCGAATGCCCCGATTATCCCCTGTTCGGCACGTTCGACCTGTGGACCTACGCCGCCGCCGCCGTCGATCCGCTGTTCCCGGCGCTGGCCGACAGCCTGCTCGACGCCTTCGCGCGCGACCTGCCGCGAGACGACCCGACGCCGCGCCGCCACCTCAAGTCGGCCGCGCGGCTGCCGCGCAAGCGCGCCGGCTGGCTGTCGCACGACCTCGGCGGGCCGGCGGGCGACCCCTTCGTCGAGACCAACGACTACGCCTACCAGGATTCGAGCCGCTGGAAGGATCTCGACGCGATGTTCGTGCTCGAGGCGTGGCGCAGCGCCCGGCGCGGCGGCCCGGCGCGCGCGGCGGCGCTGCTCGCGCCGGTGCGTCATGCGATGGAAGCGCTGGCCACCGCCGACCGTGACGGCGACGGGCTGATCGAGAACGACGGTATCCCCGACCAGACCTTCGACAACATCCCGATGCACGGGATCAGCGCGTGGTGCGGCGGGCTGTGGCTGGCGGCGCTGCGCGCGGCCGCGGCGCTGGCCGAACTGGCCGGCGCGCCCGAGGCGGCGGCGGACTGGCGCGCCACCTCGGCCCGGGCCGAGCCCGGGTTCGTCGCCGCGCTCTGGACCGGCAGCCACTTCCGCCTCGACAGCGCCGGCCCGTGGCCCGAGGCGGTGTTCGCCGAGCAATGCCAGGCCCCCGCCACCGCGCGGATGCTGGGGCTGGGCGACATCGTGCCCGAAGGCCACGCCCGCCGCGCGCTGGCTACGGTGATGGAACGCAACTTCCGCGCCGCCGGCGGCGGCCGCGCGGCGGTGCTGATCGCGGCCCCCGGCCCCGCCAGCCCCCACGCCCCCAACGAGGCCGAGCGCGGCCTGCAATGGGACGAGGCGCTGGTGGGCTGCAACTATTCGCTGGCGGCCGCGCTGCGCTGCTACGGGATGGAGGACGAATGCCGCGCGCTGCTGGCCGCCCTGGCGGGCGAGCTTGACCGCCGCGGCTTCGCCTTCCGCACCCCGGCCGCCTTCTCACCCGGGGCCGGGCTGTTCCGCGCCGCCGCCAACCTGCGCCCGCTGGGCGCCTGGGCCCTGGCCGCCGCCCGCGATCAGCGGAACGGATAAAGCCAGGCCTTGTAATCGTCCACCAGAACCAGAGCCTTCCCGATTTGCGCAGACGTCATCTTCTTCACCACCTCTTCTTGCGAGATCGCCGCATCGGGATCGCCGCCGATGGCGGACAGCACATACCACATGTAGGCGCGCACGAGGTCGGGGGCGGGCAGGCCGCGGCCGATCTCGTAATACCAGCCGACACCGGATTGCGCCCCGGGATGGCCCTTCATCGCCGCGCGCAGATACCATTCGAAGGCGCGGACGTCGTCACGCTCGACGCCCAGGCCCATGGCATACATCACCCCGATCAGTTCCTCGGCCTCGGCGTTGCCCGAGATCGCGGCGGGGCGCAGTTCTTCCATCGCCTCGGCCCAGCGGCCGGCGTCCATCAGGTCGCGCGCGGTCTCGATCCCGGCCGCCGCGGGGAAGGCCGCCGCAACGGCCAGAAGGGCCGCGCCCGCCAGATGTCGCATGTGCTTGCCCTTTGCCTGCTGCCGCTTGGCGCACAGGCTGGCCCGTTGCCGGTGCCGTTGCAAGAGGATGCCTTCGTCGCGGTCGATCCGGCGCAGGCCCGCCTCGGGCAATTGCTGTTCTTCGACAAGGTGCTGTCGGGCAACCGCAACATCGCCTGCGCGACCTGCCACGCGCCCGCGCACGGCACCTCGGACGGGCTGTCGCTGGGGGTGGGCGAGGGCGGGCAGGGCGTCGGCCCCGAGCGGACGGCCGGCACCGGCCGCGACCGTATCCGCGCCCGCATCGCGCGCAACGCGCCGGCGCTGTGGAACCTTGGCGCGCACGAGATCGAGGTGCTGTTCCACGACGGCCGGCTTTCGCGCTCGGACATCTACGACAACGGCTTCGACAGCCCGGCGCAGGAATGGTTGCCGCCGGGGCTTTCCGGCATCCTCGCCGCGCAGGCGCTGTTCCCGCTGGCGTCGCGGTTCGAGATGGCGGGCGACCCGGTCGAGAACGAGCTTGCCGGCCGCGCGTTCGAGCGGGTGGATTACGTCTGGCCGCTGGTGGCCGAGCGGGTGCGCGCGATCCCCGGCTATCCGCCGCTCTTCGCCGAGGCATTCGACGATGTCGCCGCGCCCGCCGACATCACCATCGCCCACATCGCCAACGCCATCGCCGCCTTCCAGGCGTTCGAGTTCCGCTCGCACGACAGCCCGTTCGATGCCTTCCTCGCCGGCGACGCCGGCGCGCTGGGCCCGGCGCAGCGGCGGGGGATGGCGCTGTTCTACGGCAAGGCGGGCTGCGACGGCTGCCATTCCGGCCCGCTGCTGTCCGACCACCGCTTTCACGCGCTCGGGCTGCCGTTCTTCGGCCCCGGCCGGGTGCGCCCGTGGGAGCCGGTGCGCCGCGACGTCGGCCGGATGGGCGCCTCGGACCGGCTGGAGGACGCCTACCGCTTCCGCACCCCGATGCTGCGCAACGTCGCGCTGAGCGCGCCCTACGGGCACAACGGCGCCTGGCCGACGCTCGAGGGGATGGTGCGCCACCACCTGAACCCGGCCGCCGCGCGGGCGGCGTGGAAGCCCGCGCTGGCCGCCCTGCCGCCGGCGCCATGGCTGGAAGACAGCGATTTCGTGGGCATGCAGGACCGCGCCGAGATGGCCCGCCTTGCCGCGCGGCTCGACATCGCGCCGCGCCCGCTGGGCGATGCCGAGGTGGCCGATCTTGTCGCCTTCCTGCACGCGCTGACCGGCACCGCCTCGGTCGAGGGGCGGCTGGGCCGGCCCGACCGGGTGCCCTCGGGGCTGGAGGTGGAATGATGGCGCGGGTTCTGTGCGTGGGCAACGCGGTGGTGGATTTCGTCCTCCGGGTGCCGGCCTTCACCGACCGGCCCGAAAAGATCGTGGCCAGCGAGGCCGCGATCGTCGGCGGCGGCTGTGCCGCCACCGCGGCGGTGGCGGTGGCCCGGCTGGGGGGCGAGGCGTGGCTGGCCGCCCGCCTCGGCAGCGATCCGGTGGGCGACATGATCCTTGCCGGGCTTCAGGCCGAGGGGGTGAACTGCACCCTGGTCGAGCGGGTTGAAGGCGCGCGCTCGTCCTTCTCGGCGGTGCAGGTGGATGCGGCGGGCGAACGGCAGATCGTCAACTTTCGCGGCGCCGGCATGCCCGAGGGGCCGGGGCGGGTGGGCGGCGCGCCGGCGGTGGGCGCGGTGCTGGCCGATACCCGCTGGACCGCAGGCGCCGCCGCGGCGCTGGCGCTGGCGCGCGCCCGCGCCATCCCCGGTGTGCTGGATGCCGAGGCGCCGATCGACCCCGCGCTGCTGGCCGCCGCCAGCCACGTGGCATTTTCGGCGCAGGGCCTCGCCTCGCTCGCGCCCGGCCTTGCGCCGGCCGCGGCGCTGGCGGTTGTGGCGCCCGGCCTGTCCGGCTGGGCCTGCGTGACCGATGGCGCCGACGGCGTGCACCTGCCCGGCGGCGCCCACCTGCCGGCGTTCGCGGTGGCGGTGGTCGACACGCTGGGCGCCGGCGACGTCTGGCACGGCGCCTTCGCGCTGCGGCTTGCCGAAGGCGCCGACGAAACCGCGGCGGTGCGCTTCGCCAATGCCGCCGCGGCGCTCAAATGCACCCGCCCCGGCGGGCGCGCGGGCTGCCCCGACCGGGCAGCGACCGAGGAATTCCTGAAGGAGAGAACGCGATGAACCTCACACCCGGCAAGCTCTGGGGCCTGCGCCGCATGGCCGACGCGAAGGGTATCTGCAAGATGACCGCCGTCGATCAGCGCCCCCCGATCAAGGCGCCGATCGCCAAGGCGCTGGGCGTGGCCGAGGCACCCTGGGCCGAGGTTGCCCGCTTCAAGCGGCTGCTGGTGGAAACCCTGCAGGACGGCTCCACCGCGCTGCTGCTCGACCCCCATTATGCCGTCCCCCACGCCATCGACGCGCTGTCGCCCGCCAGGGGCCTGATCGTGACGCTGGAGGATTCGGTGTTCACCGACACCCCGGGCGGGCGGCTGTCGTCGGATATCGACGACTGGTCGGTGGGCAAGATCAAGCGCATGGGCGGCGATGCGGTCAAGGTGCTGGCGTGGTATCGCCCCGATGCGGCGCCGGAGGTCTGCCGCGCGCAGCACGACTACGTCCGCCGCATCGGCGACGAATGCGCGCGCCTCGACATCCCCTTCCTGCTGGAACTGCTGGTCTACCCGCTGGCCGCCGATGCCGACACCACCAAGGACTACGTCGAGATGAAGGCCAAGAAGGCCGACCATGTGCTGGCCTCGGTGGCCGAGTTCGCCAGGCCCGAATACGGCGTCGACGTCTTCAAGCTGGAAAGCCCGGTCAACGCCGACGAGGCCGACGGCTCGGCCGCCGTGCAGGCCGCCTTCGACGAGATGGGGCGGCTGGCGGGCCGGCCGTGGGTGATGCTGTCGGCGGGTGCCGGGCAGGCGGCGTTCCGGCGGGTGCTGGAACACGCCTTCCGCGCCGGCGCCTCGGGCTTTCTTGCCGGCCGGGCGATCTGGCTGGACGCCTTCGCGCATTATCCCGACTGGGCGGCGATCGAGGCCGGCCTGCGCGGCGGCGCGCGTGCCTACCTTGACGAGATCGCGGCGCTGGCCGATGCCCATGCCGTGCCGTGGTTTACCCATCCGTGCTACGGCGCGGGCGGCGCGCGGTTCGCGCCCGCCGACGCAAGTTTCCGCCACACCTATCTTGAAGCCTGAGGGTGCCATGAAGATCGGACTCCTGCCCCTCGGACGGGCAACCTTCGATGTCGAGTTCGCGGGTGACCGGCTGGCCGCGATGCTGGCGCGCCTCGACGCCACCGGCCACGAGATCGCCGGCCCGCGCGCCCTGCTGACGGACCCCGGCGCCACCGACGCGGCGATCGCCGATCTGGCCGCCGCCGGGGTGGACCGGCTGCTGGTGCTGCAAGTCACCTTCACCGATGCCGCCGCGACCGTTGCCGCCGCGCGGGCGGTGGGCGCGCCGGTGGCGATCTGGGCGGTGCCCGAGCCACGGCTGGGCGGGCGGCTGCGGCTGAACGCGTTCTGCGGCCTCAACCTTGCCGCCCACGCGCTGGGGTTGAACGAAATCGCCTTCGGCTGGCTTTATGCCGACCCCGACGCCGGCGGGCTGGCCCCCGACCTGGCCGAGCTGCTGGCGGGCGGGAGGCTGGCCGGCCGGCTGGACGGCACGCCCCCGGGTGCAGCCAGCCCCGAGGGCCGGGCGCTGGCCGACCGGCTGAAGGGCAAGCGCATCGCCCGCATCGGCGCCCATCCCGACGGCTTCGACACCTGCCGCTACGACCCGGACGCGATGCACGCGCTGGCCGGCGTCAGCGTCGAGGCGCTTGACCTGGACGGGTTGTTCGACGCTGCCCGCGCCGCCGACCCGATGGCGGTTGCGGCCATGCGCGCCGAGGCGGGCGCGGTCGTCTCGGGCCTCGATGCGGTCGACCAGCCGCAGCTTGACCGTTCGCTGCGCATCGGCGTGGGCTTGCGCAACCTGAGCAAGGCCGAGGGCTACGACGCCTTCGCCATCCGCTGCTGGCCCGAGGCGTTCACCGAGTACGGCGGCGCGGTGTGCGGGCCGGCGGCGATGCTGGGCGAGGGCCGCGTGCCCTGTGCGTGCGAGGCCGACGTGATGGGCGCGCTGACCCAATTGCTGCTGCTGGAGGTGGCCGACGCGCCGGTGTTCCTGACCGACCTTGTCGACATGGACCCGGCCGACGATACCGGCGTGGTGTGGCATTGCGGCCAGGCCCCGGCCTCGATGCGCGACGCGCAAGCGCCGGCCGAGGCCACGATCCACACCAACCGCCGCATGCCGCTGCTGTTCCAGTTCCCGCTGCGGCCCGGCCCGGTGACCTTCCTGCGCCTCAGCCAGGCGTTCGGGCAGGTGAAGATGGTGCTGGGCAGGGGCGAGATGCTGCGCCGCCCGGCGGCGTTCACCGGCACCTCGGGCGTGGTGCGCTTTGCCGGCGGCACGGCGGCCACGCTGGGGCGGATCATGGCCGCCGGCCTCGAACATCACATGGCGCTGGCCTACGGCGACCACCGCGCACGGCTGCGCGACGTCGCGGCCGCGCTTTCGCTTCCGGTTCTGGAGATCTGACATCATGGGAATACGCTACGGCATCATCGGTGCCGGAATGATGGGGCAGGAGCATATCCGCAACATCCGCCTGCTGGACGGCGCCGAGGTGGCGGCGGTCGCCGACCCCGACGCCGGCATGCGCGCCGCCGCGCGGCTGGCCGCCGGCACCGGCGCGCAGGCGTTCGAGGACTGGCGCGCGATGGTCACGGCCGATCTGTGCGACGCCTATGTCATCGCCAGCCCCAACGACACCCACCACCCCCTGTTGCTTGGCCTGCTGCCGGCCAACAAGCCGGTGCTGGTGGAAAAGCCGCTGTGCATCACCGCCGCCGATTGCCGCGCGGTGATCGCGGCGGCCGCAGGGCGCACCGCGCCGGTGTGGGTGGCGATGGAATACCGCTACATGCCCGCCGTCGCCCGCCTGCTCGACGAGGTGGCGCAGGGCACCGCCGGCACGCCGCGGATGATCGCAATCCGCGAGCATCGCTTTCCGTTCCTGCCCAAGGTCGGCCACTGGAACCGCTTTGCCGCGCGCAGCGGCGGCACGCTGATCGAGAAATGCTGCCATTTCTGGGATCTGATGCGGCTGGCGATGGGCTCGGACCCGGTGCGCGTCTATGCCTCGGGCGGGATGGACGAGAACTTCCTGAACGAACGCTACGACGGCCGCGTGCCCGACATCCTCGACAACGCCTTCGTGACGGTCGATTTCGCCTCTGGCGCGCGCGGGATGCTCGACCTGTGCATGTTCGCCGAAGGCTCGGAATGGCAGGAGGTGATCTCGGTCACCGGCCCGCGCGCGCGGCTTGACGCGATGGTGCCGGGGCCGGCGCGGTTCGCGGCCGCCGGCGCGCGCCACGCCTCGCGCTTCGTGGTCTCGGACCGCGCCAGCCGCACCGCCCGCCACGAAGAGATCGAGGTCGACCCGGCGATCATGGCGGCGGGCGATCATCACGGCAGCACCTTCTTCCAGCACCAGCGCTTCCACGACCTTGTGCGCCGCGGCCACGGCACCCCCGAGGTTACGCTGGAAGACGGGCTGTGGGCGGTCATGGTGGGCGAGGCGGCCGAGGCCTCGGCGCGCCTGCACCAGCCGGTGGAGTTGTGACGATGGAGACATTCGGCGAAACCCCCGATGGCCGGCCCGTCCACCGCCTGACGCTGCACGGCGGCGGGCTGACCGCGCGGCTGCTGACCTGGGGCGCGGTGTTGCAGGATCTGCGGCTGGAGGGCCATTCCGCGCCGCTGGTGCTGGGCTTCGACAGCTTCGCGCCCTACCTGGCCCACTCGCCCTACTTCGGCGCCACCGCCGGGCGCTGCGCCAACCGCATCCGCGACGGCCGCTTCACGCTCGACGGGCAGGCGTTCGAGACCGACCGCAACACCCCCCACGGCCACACCCTGCACGGCGGTGCCGCCGGCATGGGCAAGCGGTTGTGGCAGGTGGCCGGGCAGGGCGAGGACTGGGCCGAACTGGCGATCGTGCAGGATGACGGCGACATGGGCTTTCCCGGCCGGCTCGAGGCGCGGGCTCGGTTCTCGCTGCTGCCGGGCGGGGTGCTCGACATCCGCTACCGCGCCACGACCGACCGCGCGACTTTGTGCAACCTTGCCCACCATTCCTATTTCGCGCTCGACGACAGCGGCACCATCCTTGACCATCGTTTGCAGGTGGCGGCCGACGCGTTCCTGCCCTGCGACGACAGTTTCACCCCGACGGGCGAGGTGCGCCCGGTTGCCGGCACCCCCTACGACCTGCGCGAAGGCGCCAGCATCCGCGCCGCCAACGCCGGCGGGCCGATGGACTGCAACTTCTGCGTCTCGGACCGGCGTGTGCCGCTGCGCGCGGTCGGGCGGCTGGAAAGCCCCGCCTCGGGCATCGCGATGGACATCCGCACGACCGAGCCGGGCTTGCAGGTGTATGACGCCGCGCGGATCGACATTCCCGTGCCCGGCCTCGACGGCCGCCGCTACGGCGCTTTCGCCGGCCTCGCGCTCGAACCGCAGGTCTGGCCCGACGCGATCCACCACCCCGACTGGGCGCAGCCGGTGCTGCGCCCGGGCGAGACCTGTGACCAGCACACGCAGTTCGTGTTCACCCGGAGGGCGCCATGATCCTGATCACCGAGTTCATGGACGAGGGCGCGGTGGCGCGCCTGTCGGCCGCCCACAAGGTGCACTACGACCCGGCGCTGGCCGACCGGCAGGACGCGATCGCCGGGCTTCTGGGCGGGGTGCGGGCGCTGATCGTGCGCAACCGCACCCAGGTGCGCGGTGCGCTGCTGGCGGCGGGCACGGATCTGGCCTGTGTCGGGCGGCTGGGCGTCGGGCTGGACAACATCGACCTCGACGGCTGCCGCGCGCGCGGGATCGAGGTTTTCCCCGCGACCGGCGCCAACAACCTGTCGGTGGCCGAATACGTTCTGGGCACGGCGATGGCGCTGCTGCGCGGGGCCTACAACGTCAACGCCGCGATGCTGGCCGGCGAATGGCCGCGGCAGGCGTGCTCGGGGCGCGAGCTGGCGGGCAAGGCGCTGGGCCTGGTCGGCTTCGGCGCCATCGCGCGGGATACCGCGGTGCGGGCGCGGGCGCTGGGCATGGAGGTGCTGGCGCACGATCCCTTCGTGGCCGACGGCGATCCGGTGTGGTCCGCGACCGGCGCGCGGCCGGCGCCGCTTGAGGCGCTGCTGGCCGAGGCCGATGTGGTCAGCCTGCATGTGCCGCTGAGTGCCGGCACGCGGCATCTGATCGACGCCGGCCGGCTGGCGGCGATGAAGCCCGGTGCGGTGCTGGTGAACGCCGCGCGCGGCGGGGTGGTGGACGAGGGCGCGGTGGCCGCGGCGCTGCGCGTGGGCCGGCTGGGCGGCGCCGCGCTTGACGTGTTCGAGGTCGAGCCGCTGACGGCGGCGGCGGCGGCGGTGTTCGCGGGCGCCCCGAACCTGATCCTGACGCCGCATGTCGCCGGGGTGACGGCGGAATCGAACGTGCGGGTCAGCGAGCTGATCGCCGACAAGGTGCTGGCCCGGCTCGCCGCCGGGTAGGGCGCGGCCGGCCGGTGGCCGGGCGCCGCCCTCGTGTCTTCGCGACACCGGCGACGGAAGGTTGTCGCATGGAATTGCGCCGGCATCGGCGGCGCGGGCGGTTGACTCCGCCCCTGCCCGGCGCGACATGGGCGCGATGATCGGGAACCTTGCTCTTGTCGCCCTTGGCGGGGCCGTCGGCGCGGTGCTGCGCTATCTTGGCGTGCTGGGCGCGGCGCGGTGGCTGGGCGCGGGCTTTCCCTACGGCACGCTGGCGGTGAATGTCGCGGGCTCGTTCCTGATCGGGGTGGTGTTCTCGGCGCTGACCGCGCGCGAGGCGATGCACCTGGCGCCGTTCCTGACGGTGGGGGTGCTGGGGGGTTTCACCACCTTCTCGGCGTTCTCGCTTGATGCGCTGATCTTGTGGGAGCGCGGTGCGGCGGGGCTGGCGGCGGCCTATGTGCTGGCCTCGGTGGCGCTGTCGCTGGGCGCGGTGGGGTTGGGTGTGATCGTGGTGCGCGGGGGGCTGGGATGAGCAACGTGACGCTGCGCGAGGTGGGCCCCGACGACGACGCCATGCGGCTGGACCGCTGGCTGCGGCGGCTGCACCCGGTGCTGACCCAGGGCCAGATCGAGAAGATGTGCCGCAAGGGCGAGGTGCGGGTGGACGGCGGGCGCGTCAAGGCCGCGACGCGGCTTGCCCCCGGCCAGCAGGTGCGCATTCCGCCGCTGCCCGAAACGCCGCCGCCCCCGCCACCGGCCGAGGGCCCCTCGGACAGCGACGCGGCGATGATCCGCGATGCGGTGCTGTGGATGGACGACCATATCATAGCGCTGAACAAGCCCCCCGGCCTGCCCAGCCAGGGCGGCAGCGGCCAGGGCATGCGCCATGTCGACGGGCTGACCCCGGCGCTGGCGTTCGGCTACAAGGAGCGTCCGGTGCTGGTGCACCGGCTGGACAAGGATACCTCGGGCCTGCTGCTGCTGGCGCGCACCCACCGCGTCGCGCGGCGCCTGGGCGAGGCGTTCCGCGCCCGCCAGACCCGCAAGATCTACTGGGCGGTGGTGGCCGGCGTGCCCGCGCCGCGGATGGGCACGATCCGCTACGGGTTGGTGAAGGCCGGCGGCGGCGGGCGCGGCGGCGAGGGCGAGAAGATGCGCTGCATCCTGCCCGACGCGGTCGAGGCGACCGAGGGCGCCAGGCGCGCCACCACCGATTACGCGGTGATCGAGGCGCTGGGCCGGCGCGCGGCCTGGGTCGCCCTCGTGCCGGTGACCGGGCGGACGCACCAGTTGCGCGCCCACATGGCCGAGATCGGACATCCGATCGCCGGCGACGGCAAATACGGCGGCTCGGGGCAGGAGAATGCCGGCGACGGCTGGGGCGCGCAGCTTGGCGGCGACATCAGCCGCAAGCTGCACCTGCACGCGCGTTCCCTCGGATTCGAGCATCCGGTGACCGGGGCCGAGATCGTGCTGACCGCGCCGCTGCCGGCGCATATGGCGCGAAGCTGGGCCACCTTCGGCTGGGACGCGGACGCGGCGCCGGCCGACCCGTTCGCGGAGCAGGCATGACGGGGCGCCCGGCCCCGATCGGCGGGGGGCGCTGCCCCCCGCACCCCCCGGAGTATTTGGGCCAAGATGAAGGGCAGGGGGGGCTTCGGGTTGACGGCGGCTTGGGTGCGCAACCGGGCGGCGCCGGGCGGTGCCATGGCGGGGCGCGATGAGCGGGCGGCTTGTGGTGTTCGACGTCGACGGCACGCTGGTCGACAGCCAGCACCAGATCCTGGCCAGCATGGCCGCCGCCTTCGCGCTGCTGGGCCGGCCGATGCCGCCGCGTGCTGTGGCGCTGTCGGTGGTCGGGCTGTCGTTGCCGCAGGCGCTGGCGCGGCTGATGCCCGACGTGGGCGCCGCCGACCTGGCGCGGATGGAGGCCGCATACCGCGCCGGCTATGCCGGTGGCGGCGAGGCCGGGCAGGCGCCGCTCTATCCCGGCGCGCGCGCGGCGCTGGACGGGCTGGCCGCGCGCGAGGGGGTGTTGCTGGGCGTGGCCACCGGCAAGTCGCGCCGCGGGCTGAACCGGGTGCTGGCGCATCACCGGCTGGCGCGCCATTTCGCGACCACGCAGGTGGCCGACGACCATCCCTCGAAGCCGCATCCCGCGATGCTGCTGGCCGCGCTGGCCGAGACAGGGGCGGCGCCGGGGGTGATGGTGGGCGACACCACTTTCGACATCGAGATGGGGCGCGCCGCGGGCTTTCGCACCATCGGAGTGGCGTGGGGCTATCACCCGGTCGCGGCGCTGCATGCCGCCGGGGCCGACCTTGTGATCGGCGGCTTCGCGGAACTGGTCGGCGCGCTCGAGGCGCTGGGATGAGCGGCTGGGCGCAAAGGCGGTTCTGGCGCGCCGCCCGGGCGGTGGAGGAGGGCGCGGGGTTCGGCGTGCTTCTGGACGCGCGCCCGCTGCGGACCCCGGCGAAAACGCCGCTGGTGGTGCCCGCGCGCGCGCTGGCCGAGGCGATCGCGGCCGAGTGGGAGGCGCTGGACGGCGCGATCCGCCCCGAGGCGCTGCCGCTGACGCGCGCCGCAAATACCGCGCTGGTCCGGGTCGCGCCGCGGCACGCCGCGGTGGTTGGCGAGGTGGCCGGCTATGGCGCGACCGATCTGCTGTGCCACCGCGCCGAGGGGCCGGCGGAACTGGCGGCGCGGCAGGCGCGGATGTGGGATCCGCTGCTGGACTGGGCCGCGGCGGCGCTGGGCGCGCGGCTGGTGGTGACGCAAGGCGTCGTGCCGGTGGCGCAGCCGGCCCCGGCGCTGGCCGCGTTGCGCGCACGGGTTGCCGGGCACGACGCCTTCGCGCTGACCGCGCTGCACGAGGCGGTGGCGCTGACGGGATCGCTGGTCATCGGGCTGCGGGCGCTGGCGCCGGGGGCGGACGACGCGGCGCTGTGGGCGGCCTCGCGCCTCGACGAGGACTGGCAGGCCGAGCAATGGGGCGCCGACGACGAGGCCGAGGCCGCCGCCGCCGCGCGCGCCGCGGCCTTCGCCACGGCCCTGCGCTTTCACCGCCTGGCGCGGGGCGAGGCCGCGTCCGGGGGCCGGGTTGACGCTACGTAAGCGGTGCAGAACCTTCCACGAAACGGGCATTTCGCAGAAGGATGCTGCCAATCGGGCGCGTGCGACTTGACGTGTTCCGGCGGTTTCGCTCAAAGTTCGGGCATGAAAGAGGGCGGGCCCCCGCCCTCTGGGCGCGCAAGCGCATAACGAGCCGTCCGCCACAGGACGCAGGATCAGGAAGAGGTAAGAATGAGAACTTCGATTTTTCTTGGCGCGCTGACCGTCACCGGCCTGGCCGCCGGAGCCGCCGCCGGTGCGACGCTGGACGACGTCAAGGCCCGTGGTCAACTGAACTGCGGTGTCAGCACCGGGCTTGCCGGTTTCTCGGCCCCCGATGCGTCCAACGAATGGCAGGGCTTCGACGTCGCGGTGTGCCGCGCCGTGGCTGCCGCCGTGCTGGGCGACCAGACCAAGGTGTCGTTCCAGCCGCTTACCGGGCAGACCCGGTTCACCGCGCTGGCCTCGGGCGAGATCGATGTGCTCTCGCGCAATACGACCTGGACATTCTCGCGCGATGTCGACCTCGGGTTCACCTTCGTCGGGGTGAACTACTACGACGGCCAGGGCTTCATCGCGCCCAAGGCGCTTGGCGTCAGTTCGGCCAAGGAGCTGGATGGCGCCACCGTCTGCATCCAGACCGGCACCACCACCGAGCTGAACCTTGCGGATTACTTCCGCACCAACAACATGTCCTACGAGCCGGTGCCGATCGAGACCAACGCCGAGGCACTGCAGCAATACAATGCCGGCGCGTGTGACGTCTACACCACCGACGCCTCGGGCCTTGCCGCCTCGCGCGCGACCTTCGCCAACCCCGGCGATCACGTCATCCTGCCCGAGATCATCTCGAAAGAGCCGCTCGGGCCGCTGGTGCGCCAAGGCGACGACCAATGGGCCGACATCGTTCGCTGGACCCTCAACGCGCTGATTGCGGCCGAGGAATACGGCGTGACCTCGGCCAATATCGACGAGCTTGCCAAGGGCACCGAGAACCCCGAGATCAACCGCCTGCTCGGCACCGAGGGCGATCTTGGCGCGATGCTGGGGCTGGATGCCGACTGGGCCGTGCGTGCGATCTCGGCCAACGGCAATTACGGCGAGATCTTCGCCGCGACGATCGGCGAGGCGACCCCGATCGGCCTTGCGCGCGGGCTCAACGCGCAGTGGACGCAGGGCGGCCTGCTTTACGCGCCGCCGTTCCGCTGAGGGGATGACAGAAGGGGCGCACCCACCGGGTGCGCCCCTTTGCCATGCACCGCCGGCGATGCCGGCGGCGTCTGTCCTGCACGGCCGGACCCGTCCGACCGCAAAAGCATAGCCAAACGCAGGGCGGCGACAGGGGGTAAGACATATGGCAACGAGTGCCGACATCCCGAAGCCCGGCTTCCGGCTGAGCATGCTTGTCTACGACACCCGGTATCGGTCGCTGACCATACAGGTGGTGTTCCTGATCCTGTTCATGGCCGGGGCGGCGTGGCTGGTGGACAACACCATCCGAAACCTCGCGACCCTGGGCAAGGACTTCGACTACAGTTTCCTCGGCGTCCGTGCCGGGTATGACATCAACCAGCGCCTGATCGAGTATTCGAACAATTCGACCCATGCCCGGGCCCTGCTGGTGGGGCTGCTGAACACCATCCTGGTGTCGGCCCTGGCCTGCGCGCTCGCGACGGTGCTGGGGGTGATCGCCGGGGTGCTGCGACTGACGAAGAACTGGGTCGTGGCGCGGTTGATGACGGTCTACATCGAGACCTTCCGCAACGTGCCGGTGCTGCTGTGGATCATCCTGATCTTTGCGATCATGACCGAAAGCATGCCCGCGCCCTCGGCCTTCCGGGGCGACGATCCGGCGGCCTCGATGCTGCTGTTCGATTCGGTGGCGGTGACCAACCGCGGCGTCTACGTGCCCGAGCCGCTGTTCTCGCGCAGCCTGGGCGACATCAACCTCGGCATCTTCATGGTCAGCGCCGACCTGCTGGCGATCGTGGCGGTGCTGGTGGCCAGCTTCAAGGCCAACGGCATGATCCTGCGCCACGCCACCGCGGTGCAGTTCGCCACCGGCGAGCGGCCGGTGACGTGGTGGAAAAGCGTCGCCGTGCTGGTGCTGCCGATCGTGGCGCTGCTGGCGGCGCTGGGCTTTCACCTCGGGATGCCGTCGTTGCAGGGGTTCAACTTCCAGGGCGGGGTGCATTTGCGCAACTCGCTCATCGCGCTGTGGCTGGCGCTGGCGATCTACACCGGCGCCTTCATCGCCGAGAACGTGCGCGCCGGCATCCTTGCGGTGTCGAAGGGCCAGACCGAGGCCGCCTATGCGCTGGGCCTGCGGCCGAGCCGCACCATGAACCTGGTGATCCTGCCGCAGGCGCTGCGGGTGATCGTGCCGCCGCTGATCTCGCAATACCTCAACATCACCAAGAACTCGTCGCTGGCGATCGCGGTGGGCTACATGGACCTGCGCTCGACGCTGGGCGGGATCACGCTGAACCAGACCGGGCGCGAGCTCGAGGCGATGCTGCTGATGATGCTGATCTACCTGATCCTGTCGCTGATGATCTCGTCGGCGATGAACCTCTACAACCGCAGCGTCAAGCTCAAGGAGCGGTGAGATGGCCGGGAATTTCGCCTTCGTCCGCGCCGAGATCATCCCCGAGCGATCGCCGCCGGTGTCGCAGATCGGCCCGATCCGCTGGGCGCGCGAGAACCTGTTCTCGTCATGGCTGAACGGCATCCTCACGGTGCTGTCGCTGGCCTTCGTGTGGTTCGTGCTCAGCCATATCGGCGCGTGGTTCCTGAACGCGATGTGGGCCCCCGCCTCGTTGGCCGAGTGCCGGCAGGTGCTGGCCGCTACGGTGGGCGAGGGGGCGCATGGCGCGTGCTTCGGCGTCATCCGCGAGCGCTGGCCGCAACTGCTGTTCGGGTTCTACCCGTCCGAGCTTTACTGGCGCCCGGTGCTGGCCTTCGTGCTGATGGGCGTGGCGCTGGCGCCGGTGCTGTTCACCGGCTTGCCGCGCAAGATGCTGTGGTTCAGCGCGGTCTATCCCGGGGTGATGTTCTGGCTGCTGTGGGGCGGGACGGTGTGGTTTCCGATCGCGGCGCTGGCCGGCTTCGTGGTGGCCGCCTTCGTGTTCCGTGCGGTGCTGCCGTTCGCGGGGCTGGCCGCGCCGGTCGCCGCGGTGCTGGCGGCGGTGGTGTGGTGGATCGTGCTGGCCGGTCCGGCGGCGCGGGCCGTGGATACGATCATCCCCATCGGGCTTGCAGGGGTGTCGTCGGACCAGTTCGGCGGCTTCATGCTGTCGCTGGTGATCGGGATCACCGGGGTTTCGCTGTCGTTGCCGATCGGGGTGCTGCTGGCGCTGGGGCGGCAGTCGGACATGTTCCTGGTCAAGACGATCTGCGTCGGCTTCATCGAGTTCATCCGCGGGGTGCCGCTGATCACGCTGCTGTTCACCGCGTCGCTGCTGCTCAACTACTTCCTGCCGCCGGGCACCAACTTCGACATCATCCTGCGGGTCATCATCATGGTGACGCTTTTCGCCGCGGCCTATCAGGCCGAGACGATCCGCGGCGGCCTGGCCGCCCTGCCGCGCGGGCAATACGAGGCCGCCGACGCGCTGGGCCTCGACTACTGGAAGGCGCAGCGGCTGATCGTGATGCCGCAGGCGCTCAAGATCGCGATCCCGGGCATCGTCGGCAACTTCATCGGCCTGTTCAAGGATACCACGCTGGTGGTGTTCATCGGCCTGCTCGACCCGATCGGGTTGTCGAACGCGATCCGGGCCGACACCGCCTGGAACGGCATCTACTGGGAGCTGTTCCTGTTCATCGGCGCGCTGTTCTGGATCGTGTGCTTCGGCATGTCGCGCTATTCGCAATACCTCGAGCGCAAGCTGCGCACCGACCATCGCTGAGGAGATCAATATGGCGGACGTTGCCGTCGAGCGCGAGATCAAACGCAGCCAGTTGCAGGTCTCGGACGAGATCGCGGTCGAGATCGTCAAGATGAACAAGTGGTTCGGCACCTTCCACGTGCTGCGCGACATCGACCTGACGGTGAACCGGGGCGAGCGGATCGTGATCGCCGGGCCTTCCGGCTCGGGCAAGTCGACGCTGATCCGCTGCATCAACCGGCTGGAGGAACACCAGTCGGGCAAGATCGTGGTCGACGGAACCGAGCTGACCTCCGACCTCAAGAACATCGACAAGGTGCGCTCCGAGGTCGGGATGGTGTTCCAGCATTTCAACCTGTTCCCGCACCTGACGATCCTCGAGAACCTGACGCTGGCACCGATCTGGGTGCGCAAGATGTCCAAGCGCGATGCCGACGAGATCGCGATGCACTACCTCGAAAAGGTCAAGATCCCCGAGCAGGCGCAGAAATACCCCGGCCAGTTGTCGGGAGGCCAACAGCAGCGGGTGGCGATCGCGCGCTCGCTGTGCATGAAACCGCGGATCATGCTGTTCGACGAACCCACCTCGGCGCTCGACCCCGAGATGATCAAGGAGGTGCTCGACACCATGATCGAGCTTGCCGAGGACGGGATGACGATGCTGGTGGTGACCCACGAGATGGGCTTTGCCCGGCAGGTCGCGAACCGGGTGATCTTCATGGACCAGGGCCAGATCGTCGAGCAGAACGAGCCCGAGGAATTCTTCAACAACCCGCAGTCCGACCGCACCAAGCTGTTTCTCAGCCAGATTCTCGGCCACTGAGCGCGGCGGGGGCGGGCGCCGTGAAACCCGCCTCGGCCATCAGCCGGTTCGAGGCCGCCTCGATCGTTTCCTCAAGCTCGGCCATGAACGCCGCGCGCGGGCGCCCCGGCGGGATCGGCGGCAGGAACTCGACCACCGCGAGGCCGGGCTTGCGGTAGATGCCCAGCCGCGGCCAGAACACGCCGACGTTGGTCGCCGCCGGGACGCAGGGCTGGCCAAGCTGTTCGTAAAGCACCGCCGCGCCCACCTTGTAGGGCCGCGTCGCGCCGGGCGCCACGCGGGTGCCCTGCGGGTAGATCACAAGCTGCCCGGGCCGGGCGCTGCCGCGCGCGACGCCGTCCATCATCTGGCGGATCGCCTCGGCGCGCTTGCCGCGGTCGACCGGCACACAGCCCATGCGCAGCGCGTACCAGCCAAGGAACGGTGCCCAGCGAAGCGAGCTTTTCATGATGAACTTCGGCTGCGGCAGGGCCGAGAACAGCACGATGATGTCGAAGAACGACTGGTGCTTGGAGGCGACCAGCACCTCGCCCACGGGCGGTGTGCCCCGCACCTCCGAGCGCAGCCCGACGATCGCCGCCGCCGCCCACCGCACCAGCCGGCAATAAAGATGCGCGGCCTTCTGCGCGCCGTCGGGCCGCAGCAGCGCCCACGGCGCACACGCCACCGCCATCACCGCCATCGCACCATACATCACCACCAGGAACACCAGCGAACGCAACCATTGCAGGGCATGGGCCATCAGGTGATCTCCTTCAGGCGGACGCGCACCGCCAGATGGGTGGCGAGGAACGCCAGCACCGCGACGACGGGGGGCACCGCCAGCGCCAGCGCCACCGCCCCGGCGCCCAGCGCGGTGGCGCCCGGCAGCCCCAGCGCCGCGCCGATGTCGGGCAGGAACGCCGCCGCCGCAAGCCCCAGCGCGGTGCCCGCCAGCGCCCCGCCCAGCGCGCGCAGGGTGAAGCGGCGCACGAAGGCCCGCGCGATGAAGGCGTCGCGCGCGCCCACCAGCCGCAGCACCTCGATCACCTGCGCGTGCGCCGCCAGCGCCGATTGCGCCGCCAGCACCACCACCGCGGCCAGCGTGACCAGCGTCAGCGCCCCCGCCGTTGCGGCGATCGCGCGCAGCCGCGCGGCGGCGGTGGCCAGCGGCGCGCGCCAGCGGCCGTGATCGTCCAGCACCGCGCCCGGCGTCTCGGCCGACAGCCGCAGTTGCAGCCCGGCGGCGTCGAAGCCCTCGGGCGCTGTGGTGACCGCGATCAGGTGCGGCAGCGGCAGGTCGGCCAGCGGCAGGTCGGGGCCGAACCACGGCGCGAGCAGCGCCTGCGTCTCGGCCGCATCAAGCACCCGCGCCGAGGCGACGCCGGCGGTGGTGCGCAGCACCTCGAGCACGGCCTCGGTCTGCGCCGCAAGCTGCGCCTCGGGGGCGGCCACGCGCACCGTGGCGGTATCGGCCAGCGCCGCGTCCCAGCCGCCGGCCAGCCGCCCCGCGGCGACGCCCAGCGCCAGCGCCAGCACCGCCAGGAACGCCATCGCCGCCGCCGAGACGATCACCAGCCGCGCGGTGAAGCCGGTGGGCGGCACCAGCCGGCCCGCCGGCCCCTCGGCCGTCGCCAGGAGCGCGCCCGGGCCCTTCACAGATCGCTCCCCGCGACCTGTAGCCTGCGCCCGGCGATGCGCAGCACCCGCGCCGGGATCAGCGACTTGGCGGCGCGGATCAGGTTGAGGTCGTGGGTGGCGATCACGACCGCGGTGCCCATGCGGTTCAGCTCGACCAGCAGGTTCAGCAGCCGCATCGCCATCTCCCAGTCGATGTTGCCGGTGGGCTCGTCGGCGAGGATCACCTCGGGCGACAGGATCACCGCGCGGGCCAGCGCCGCGCGCTGCCGCTCGCCGCCCGACAGGGTGGGCGGCAGCGCGCCGGCGCGCGCCTCGAGGCCGACCCAGCCCAGCAGCGCGCGCAGGTCGTCGCCGGATTCGGACGGGCTGCGCCCCGCCGCCAGCAGCGGCAGCGCGACGTTGTCGGCCAGGCTGAGGTGGTCGAGGAACCGGCAATCCTGGTGCACCACCCCGATCCGCCGCCGTGCCCGGGCCAGATCGTCGCGGCGCATCTTGCGCAGATCCTGGCCGAACAACGTCACCTCGCCGGCGGTGGGCACCATCTCGCCGTAGCACATCCGCAGGAACGTCGTCTTGCCGGCGCCCGACGGCCCGGTGAGGAAGTGGAACGACCCCGGCGCCAGCTCGAGCGTGATGTCCGAGAGCAGTTCGCCCCCGCCATAGCTGTGTGCGACCCCTTGCAGCGCGATCAAGCCCGTTGTCCCTTCCTGATGCGCGCGCAGTCTCGCGCAGCGCTGCGGCCGATTCAATGGCCCGGCACAAAGCCTTGGATAAGCCACCGCGCCCTGATACAACATCGGGAAAACGCGCGGGACCCTGTGATGCGGTTGACATGCCCGAATTGTGACGCGCAGTACGAAGTGGACGCGCGCGCGATCCCCCCCGAGGGGCGCGACGTGCAGTGTTCGAGCTGCGGCCACCTGTGGTTCGAACCGGGGGCCGAGGCCCTGCCAGACGAGGCGTCCGACGAGGCCGACGACATGAGCGCCGTCGCCACGCCCGATCCCGGCCCCGCCCCCACCGTCGCAGACAGTCCCTCCGAAGCGCCGGCCGCCCCGGCCGATGCGCCCGTGGCCGACGCGATCGCCGGGGCCGCGCCCGAAGCGCCCCGCGAACCGGCGCCCGAACCCGCACCGCGCCGCGAGCTTGACGCCTCGGTCACCGCGCTGCTGCGCGAGGAAGCCGAGCGCGAGGCCCGGGCCCGCCGGGCCGAGCGGGCGGGGCTTGAAACGCAGGCCGATCTCGGGCTCGACCGGCCCGTGGAGCCGGCGCGCGTGACCCCTCGCCGCGCCACGTTGCCGCCGGTGGAGGAGCCGGTGCATCGCAGCGCCATGCTGCCCGACATCGACGCCACCGACGCCACCTTGCGCGGCGATGTGGCCCCCATGCCGCCGCCCTCGGCCGAGGGCGATGCGCCGGCACCGGCGCCGAAACGCTCGGGCGGGTTCATGCGTGGTTTCGCGCTGGTGCTGGTGCTGGGGGCGCTGCTGTTCGCGGCCTATGTCCAGGCCCCGGCGCTGCGCGCGCAGGTGCCCGCCGCCGGCCCCACGCTTGACGTCTATGTCGCGACGGTGGACGGCCTGCGGCGCCGCCTCGACGCGCTGGTGCGCGATCTGCGTCAGTCGTCCGGGGGTGCCGGAAACTCGTAGCGGAAGGTGCAGCACGGCGCGCCGCCAAGGATCGTCTGCGCCCGCTCCAGCCGCGCGCCGGGGTTGAAGCCCTCGATCAGCGCGTTGTCGCGGTTGCACGACAGCAGCGCGCCCAGATCGGCGATCCCCAGCGCGCGATACATCTCGGCGTAGCGGCAGCGGGTGACGTCGAAGTGCAGCCGCGTCGGGCCCTGTTCCAGCACCTCGATCGTCAGCGCGTCGTCGCGGGTCCAGTGCCGGAGCGTGCCGGCGAAGGCATCGGCGGTGTCGCCGTTGGCCTCGGCCAGCGCCGCGCCCTGTTCGCGCGCGATCGCGACGATGGTGTCGCGCACCACCGGCAGCACCGCGTCGTTGCCGAAGCGCGCGCACAGCGCCTCGATCAGCGGCGCGAGGACGCGTGCCTCGACCTCGCGGCGGGCAAGCACGCCGATGGCTTCGGTCAGCGTGTCGGGGGGCGGGTTGCGGGGGGGATCGTTGGTCATGGCGCCCGAGCGTAACCGCGACCTGCCGCAATGCAAGCCCTGGCCGCAACGCAAGCGTCGGCGGCGGCGGCCGGCGCGCCGTGCATTCACGCGGCGGTGGTCGCGGCGTCGTCGTCCAGCGCCGACAGCCCGTCGAGGAACGCCTCGCGCGAGGCGGCATAGACGGCGGCGATGGCGGCGGTGTCGACCGCGTCCACCTCGCCCGCGTGCAGCGCCGTCTCGCCGGCATGGCATGTCTCGGCCAGCGCCGAGAACCCGAGGTTCAGCGCGCCGCCCTTGAGAAAGTGCAGCCCCGCGGCAACCTCGTCGCCGGCGGTGCGGCGGCAGAGGTCGTCGAGGGCCTCTTCCACCTCGTCCAGGAACATCGCCACAACGTCGTCGAAATCCTCGGCCCCGATCTCGGCGCGCAATGTTCTCGTTCTCGACCAATCGATCATCATAACCCCCGCACTCACGCGAACGCCTCGCAGGATCGTGCGACAGCGTTAAGGATTGGTGAGCGCGCCCGGCCCCGATCCGTCGAATTGCGCGTTTCATCAGGCGTTAACGCCGCCCGTGCGAGAGCGGTGGCATGAGCGCCCCGAGCCGCCCCCTGTTGGCCCGCGACGTCGCCAGCCCGGCGGGCACGGCGGCGATCCGTTGCGTGCTGGTGGTCGACGACAGCCGGGTGCAGCGGCGCATCCTGGCGGTGTCGCTGCTGCGCTGGGGCTTGCGGGTGATCGAGGCGGGCTCGGCGGAAGAGGCGCTGGCCCATCCGGCGGTGGCCGAGGTCGACCTGGTGCTGAGCGACTGGGTGATGCCGGGGATGGACGGGCTGGCGTTCTGCCGCGCCTTCCGGGCGCTGCCGCGCGCCACCTACGGCTATTTCATCCTGCTCACCTCGAAGGGCGAGAAGGCCGAGATCGCCCGCGGCCTCGACGCCGGCGCCGACGATTTCCTGACCAAGCCGGTGGCGGCCGACGAATTGCGCGCCCGCATCCTGGCGGGCGAGCGCATCTTGCGCATGGAACGCGAGGTGGGCGCCAAGAACCGCGCCCTGGCCGAGGCGCTGGACAAGCTGCAGGAGGTCTACGATTCGCTCGACCGCGACCTGATCGAGGCGCGCAAGCTGCAGCAGACCCTGGTGCACGAGCGTCACCGCGATTTCGGGGCCGGCGCGGTATCGCTGCTGCTGCGGCCCTCGGGCCATGTCGGCGGCGACCTGGTGGGATACTTTCCGGTCAACTCCCGGCGGCTCGCGATGTATGCGATCGACGTCTCGGGGCACGGCGTGGCCTCGGCGTTCATGGCGGCGCGGCTGGCGGGGCTCATGTCGACCGCCGCCAACAACCAGAACGTCGCGGTGGCGGTCGGCGCCTATGGCCAGCCCGAGGCGTGGCCGCCGGAACTGGTGGCGGCGCGGCTGAACCAGATGATGCTGCGCGACGTCGATATCGGGCAGTATTTCACCATGCTCTACGCCGAGGCCGATCTGGTTACCGGACGGGTTTCGCTGGTGCAGGCCGGCCACCCCCACCCGGCGCTGATCCGCGCCGACGGAAGGGTTGAAAGCGTGGGCGAAGGCGGTCTGCCGATCGGGCTGATCGAGGGTGCGGAATATTCCCGCGTCACGATCGACATGGCGCCCGGCGACCGGCTCTTGATGATGAGCGACGGGATGACCGAGGCCGACGGGCCGTCCGGCGAACTGGGCGACGAGGGGCTGGCCGCGATGATCGCGCGCAACGCCGGGCTGTCGGGCCCGGACCTGCTCGAGGCGCTGGTGTGGGAACTTGCGGCCTTCCACGGCTCGGACGAGTTTCGCGACGATGTTTCGGGGGTGCTGTTCTCGTTCGCCGGGGCCGTGCCGTCTACGCGCGCACCACCCGAAGCGTGAGGTTGATCCGCCCGCCCTGCGCCAGCAACGTGGACGAGCCCGGGCGGATGCGGTCGATCCCGTGCCACGCCAGCCGCGACGGGCCGGCCAGCGCCAGCACGTCGCCCGAATGCAGCCAGACGCTGCGGGTCGGATCGCGCCGGGCGGTGCCGCCGATGCGGAACAGCGCCGAATCGCCCAGCGAGATCGAGATCACGGGAAAGCCGAAATCGCCCTCGTCGCGGTCCTGATGCAGGCCCATCCGCGCGCCCGGGCCGTAGAAATTCACGAGGCAGCAATCGGGCGGGGTGTCGGTGCCGGCCACAGCCCGCCACAATGCCAGCACCGCCGGCGGGATCGGTGGCCACGGGGTGCCCTGCGGATGGTGCGCCTCGTAGCGGTAGCCGGCGCGGTCGGTGATCCAGCCAAGCCGGCCGGCGGCGGTCATCCGCACCGACATCGCCCGCCCGCCGGGCGTGACCGGCGAGATCAGCGGCGCGGCCGCGACCACCCCGCGCAGATCCGCGACCAGCGCCGCCTGCGCCTCGGGCGCGAGGTATCCGGGCCACAGCCACGCCCCGCCCACCGCCACGGCGCCCGCCGGAACCTTTGCATTGCCGTTACTTTCCTTCATGACACGCGCTTGCAGCCCCCAACCCCCCTCCTTATATAGCCGGCGAGACAGGCCGGGCCATTCCGGCCACCCCATCGGGATCGGGGCAGGGGCCGACGCGGACCTGCGCCCGCAGACATCGCCGCAAGAAGAGGTGACACAATGGCCAAAGTAATCGGGATCGACCTCGGGACCACCAACTCGTGCGTCGCGATCATGGACGGCTCGCAGCCGCGCGTGATCGAGAACGCCGAGGGTGCCCGCACGACACCCTCCATCGTCGGGTTCACCGACTCGGAACGTCTGGTCGGCCAGTCGGCCAAGCGCCAGGCCGTGACCAACCCCTCGAACACGGTTTTCGCCGTCAAGCGGCTGATCGGCCGCCGTCTGGGCGACGCCGAGGTCGAGAAGGACAAGAAGCTGGTGCCCTATGCCATCGTCGATGGCGGCAACGGCGACGCCTGGGTCGAGGTTCGGGGCGAGAAATACAGCCCCTCGCAGATTTCCGCCTTCATCCTGCAGAAGATGAAGGAAACCGCCGAAAGCTATCTGGGCGAGGAGGTGAAGCAGGCCGTCATCACCGTGCCGGCCTATTTCAACGATGCCCAGCGCCAGGCGACCAAGGACGCCGGCAAGATCGCCGGCCTCGAGGTGCTGCGCATCATCAACGAGCCGACGGCGGCCGCCCTTGCCTATGGGCTCGACAAGAAGGACGCCAAGACGATCGCGGTCTATGACCTTGGCGGCGGCACCTTCGACATCACCATCCTCGAGATCGACGACGGCCTGTTCGAGGTGAAGTCGACCAACGGCGACACCTTCCTCGGCGGCGAAGACTTCGACATGCGGATCGTCAACTACCTCGCCGACGAGTTCAAGAAAGAGCACGGGGTCGACCTGACGCTCGACAAGATGGCGCTCCAGCGCCTCAAGGAGGCCGCCGAGAAGGCCAAGATCGAGCTGTCGTCGGCCAGCCAGACCGAGATCAACCAGCCGTTCATCTCGATGGACCGCAACACCGGCCAGCCGCTGCACATGGTCATGAAGCTCACCCGCGCCAAGCTGGAAAGCCTGGTGGGCGACCTGATCAAGCGGTCGATGAAACCGTGCGAGGCGGCGCTGAAGGATGCCGGCCTGTCGAAGGGCGACATCGACGAGGTGGTGCTTGTCGGCGGCATGACGCGGATGCCCAAGGTCATCGAAGAGGTGACCAAGTTCTTCGGGAAGGAGCCGCACAAGGGCGTCAACCCCGACGAGGTGGTGGCGCTGGGCGCGGCGATCCAGGCCGGCGTGCTGCAGGGCGACGTCAAGGACGTGGTGCTGCTGGACGTTACCCCGCTGAGCCTTGGCATCGAGACGCTGGGCGGCGTGTTCACCCGGCTGATCGACCGCAACACCACCATCCCGACCAAGAAGAGCCAGATCTTCTCGACCGCCGAGGACAACCAGAACGCGGTGACGATCCGGGTCTTCCAGGGCGAACGCGAGATGGCGGCCGACAACAAGCTGCTTGGCCAGTTCAACCTCGAGGACATCCCGCCCGCCCCGCGCGGCGTGCCGCAGATCGAGGTGACGTTCGACATCGACGCCAACGGCATCGTGTCGGTCTCGGCCCGCGACAAGGGCACCGGCAAGGAGCAGAAGATCACCATCCAGGCCTCGGGCGGGTTGTCGGAGGACGAGATCGAGAAGATGGTCAAGGACGCTGAGGCCAACGCCGAGGCCGACAAGACCCGCCGCGAACTGGTCGAAACCCGCAACCAGGCCGAAAGCCTGATCCACTCCACGCGGAAATCGCTGGAAGAGCACGGCGAAAAGGTCGATTCCTCGACCGTCGAGGCGATCGAACTGGCGGTTGGCGCGCTGGAAGAGGCGCTCAAGACCGAGGACGCCGGCAAGATCCGCGGCGGCATCCAGAACCTGACCGAGGCCTCGATGAAACTGGGCGAGGCGATCTACAAGGCGCAGCAGGACAGCGAGGGTGCGAGCGCGCCCGAGGATGGCCCGCGCGACGTCGACGACGAGATCGTGGATGCCGACTTCGAGGATCTGGACGACGACAAGCGGCGCTAAGGGCGCAGGGAAGCCGTGTTCGGGCCGGTCCGGGATTGCCGGGCCGGCCTGACGCGTGAAGGGGTCACTCGATGGCAAAGCGCGATTATTATGAGGTTCTCGGGGTCGATCGCGGCGCCTCGGCGGACGAGATCAAGAAGGCCTATCGCATCAAGGCCAAGCAGCTTCACCCCGACCGCAATTCCGACAACCCCGACGCCGAGGCCCAGTTCAAGGAGGTGAACGAGGCCTACGACGCGCTCAAGGATCCCGACCGCAAGGCCGCCTACGACCGCTTCGGCCATGCCGCCTTCGACGGTTCGATGGGCGGTGGCGGGCCGCGGCCGGGTGCGCAGCAGGGGGCCGACTTCGCCTCGGCGTTCTCGGACGTGTTCGAGGATCTGTTCGGCGATTTCATGGGCGGCGCGCGCGGCGGAAGGGCAACCCGCGCCACCCGCGGCTCGGACCTGCGCTACAACCTGCGCGTGACGCTGGAAGAGGCATTCGCGGGGGTGCAGAAAACCATCACCGTGCCCGGCTCGGTCGCGTGTTCCAAGTGCAACGGCACCGGCGCCGAGGGTGGCGCGGAGCCGGTCACCTGCCCGACCTGCTCGGGGATGGGCAAGGTGCGTGCGCAGCAGGGTTTCTTCACCGTCGAGCGCACCTGCCCGACCTGCGCGGGGCTGGGCCAGATCGTCAAGAACCCCTGCACCGCCTGTGCCGGTGCCGGACGGGTGAACCGCGACCGCTCGCTGTCGGTGAACATCCCCGCCGGGGTCGAGACCGGCACCCGCATCCGGCTGTCGGGCGAGGGCGAGGCGGGCGCGCGCGGCGGCCCGCCGGGCGATCTGTATATCTTCATCGAGGTGCGCGAGCATCCGCTGTTCCAGCGCGACGGCGTCAACCTCTATTGCCGGGTGCCGGTGTCGATCGCCGCGGCGGCGCTGGGCGGCGAGATCGAGGTGCCCTCGATCGACGGCGGCCGCGCCCGCGTCAAGATCCCCTCCGGCAGCCAGACCGGCAAGCAATTGCGCCTGCGCGGCAAGGGCATGCCCGCGCTGCGCGGCGGCGGCGCCGGCGACATGGTGATCGAACTGGCGGTCGAGACCCCGGTCAACCTGACCGCGCGCCAGAAAGACCTGCTGCGCGAGTTCGAGCGGCTGAGCGAAGACAACAATCCCGAATCGACCAGCTTCTTCTCCAAGGTCCGCCACTTCTGGGACGGGATGAAGGGCTGAGCGATCGCGGCAGGATGGGCACTATTGCCCATCCCGCGCGCCTCAGGGCCTGGGGCGGGCCAGCGTCTGGTTGCCCTCGCCGCGGCGCAGCTCGAACTTGCCGGTTTTCTGCAACAGGTCGCTGAGTTTGGCGCTGCCGTAGCTGCGGCTGTCGAAATCGGGGTTGGCGGCGGTGATGAACTGGCCGATCTGGCCCAGCGAATACCAGTCCTCGTCCTCGCCGATGGCGCGCATCGCCGCCTCGATCAACGGCACCGCCTTCGACGGCGGCATCTTGCGCGCCGGGCGCTCGGGCTCGGCCCGCTCGTCGGGCTCGGCGTCGGGCACCGCCAGCAGGTTCTCGACGAAGATGAAGCGCTTGCACGCCTTGCGGAAAGCCTCGGGCGTCTTCTGCTGGCCGATGCCGTAGACATCCAGCCCGTGCTCGCGGATGCGGCTGGCGAGGCGGGTGAAGTCGCTGTCGGACGAGATCAGCACGAAGCCGTCGAACCGGCCCGAATGCAGCAGGTCCATCGCGTCGATCACCAGCGCGATGTCGGAGGCGTTCTTGCCCACGGTGTTCGCCGGCTGGTGGTGCGGCACCAGCGCGAGGCTTGCCAGCCGGTCCGACCAGCCCTTCATCGCGGGCCGCGAGAAATCGCCGTAGATGCGGCGCACCGAGGCTTCGCCTAGGCTGGCGATCTCCTCGAAGATCGCTTCGGCCCAGGCGGGCGAGGAATTGTCGGCGTCCACGAGGACCGCCAGAAGCGGTATGCCGGCGCGTGCCATGGCGGCTCCTTCAAAGGCTGCGGAACATCACGAAGGCATCGACATAGCCCTCGGTCGGATGGGCGAACGCCTTGGGCAGGCGTCCGACGATGGCGAAATCGTATTTGAGCCAGAGGTCGATGGCCCGGCGATTGGTGGCGGCGACGAAGTTGAACTGCATCGCGCGGAAGCCGTGGGCGCGGGCCTGCGACAGCGCGTGCGCCACCATCGCCCGCGCGACGCCCTTCCCCTCGGCGCCATGGGCGGTGACGAAGCCGGCGTTGGCGACGTGGCTGCCGCCGCCGCCGCAGTTGCGGCAGAGGTAATAGGTGCCGACCGCGGCGCCGCTTTCGTCCTCGGCCACGAACACCCGGTGGTTGCCGCCCGTCCAGTGGGCCAGCGCCGCGTCGCGGCTGATGTCGCGGTCGACGGCATAGGTTGCTCCGGCGCGGAACACAGGTTCCAGCATTGCCCAGATCGTATCGGCGTCGGCATCTGTCGCGGTGCGCAGTTTCATGGTCCGATGGCTTGTTGCGCCGCCATGCTGCGCCATGGCGCCGGGGAGGGCAAGGTGCGAAGTTCCGGCCGGATCGATCGCCGCACGCGGGCCTGCCGCGCGCCGGCTCAGTAAAGCACGACGCTGCGGATCGATTCGCCCGCGTGCATCAGATCGAACCCCCTGTTGATGTCGTCCAAGCGCAGGGTGTGGGTGATCATCGGGTCGATCTCGATCTTGCCGTCCATGTACCAGTCGACGATCTTCGGCACATCGGTGCGCCCGCGCGCGCCGCCGAACGCGGTGCCCTTCCACACCCGCCCGGTGACAAGCTGGAACGGACGGGTGGCGATCTCGGCCCCCGCCGGCGCCACCCCGATGATGATAGACTGGCCCCAGCCGCGGTGGGTGCATTCCAGCGCGTCGCGCATCACCCGCACGTTGCCGGTGCAATCGAAGCTGTAGTCGGCACCGCCGATCCGGTCGAAGGGTGTCTTTGTCATCTCGACGATCTCGGCCACCACGTTGTCCACCTCGTTGGGGTTGAGGAAGTGGGTCATCCCGAAGCGCTCGGCCATCGGCACCTTGGCGGGGTTGAGGTCGACCCCGATGATCATGTCGGCGCCGGCCAGCCGCAGCCCCTGGATGACGTTCAGCCCGATGCCGCCCAGCCCGAACACCACCGCCTTGGCCCCGACCTCGACCTTGGCGGTGTTGATCACCGCGCCGACGCCGGTCGTCACGCCGCAGCCGATGTAGCAGATCTTGTCGAAGGGCGCGTCCTCGCGCACCTTGGCCACCGCGATCTCGGGCAGGACGGTGAAGTTCGAGAAGGTCGAACAACCCATGTAATGCAGGATCGGGTCGCCATCGAGGGTGGAGAAGCGCGAGGAGCCGTCGGGCATCACGCCCTGGCCTTGCGTGCCGCGGATCGCGGTGCACAGGTTGGTCTTGCGCGACAGGCACGACGGGCATTCGCGGCATTCGGGGGTGTAGAGCGGGATCACATGGTCGCCCGGCTTGACGCTGGTCACGCCGGCGCCGACCTCGACCACCACGCCCGCGCCCTCGTGCCCGAGGATGGCGGGAAACAGCCCCTCGGGGTCGGCGCCCGAAAGGGTGAATTCGTCGGTATGGCAGATGCCGGTGGCCTTGATCTCGACCATCACCTCGCCGGGTTTCGGCCCGTCAAGGTTCACCTCCATGATCTCCAGCGGCTTTCCGGCCTCGATGGCGACGGCGGCGCGGGTGCGCATGTGTTCCCTCCCCCCACGATGATGGCGTGGCGAGACTGCGGCAAAGCCGGGGGCGATGCAAGCCGGGCGGGCACGCGGGCAATGGCCGGGCCGTGCGTATCCGGGGCAGGATGAAAGGGCGGCGATCTGACATCGCGATCAGCAGCCGGAGCCTGGGCGGGCAGCGCGCCCAGGGTGGACGATCACCGTGAGGCGATGGGGGCTGCGACGATGATCATCAGGCTTCCGACGAAGGTCTGGATGACATGCCAGAGCGCCCTTCACCTCGCGAGCGCCTTCTCGGCCACGCGCAGATCGCCATCCCGCGCCCGCTCGACGGCATCTGTCCACGACGTGCAACGGCCATGGATGTTCCCCCCTCTCCGGTCAGAGCCGGACCCGCCGCAGCCTCAGCGCGTTCGAGATGACGGAGACCGACGACAGGCTCATCGCCGCGGCCGCGATCATGGGGGAAAGCAGCAGGCCGATCACCGGGTAGAGAATGCCGGCCGCAATCGGAATGCCCGCGGCGTTGTAGGCGAAGGCGAAGAACAGGTTCTGCCGGATATTGCGCAGTGTCGCCGTCGCAAGTTTCCGGGCCCGCACCAGCCCCACCAGATCGCCGCGCATCAGCGTGATGCCGGCGCTTTCCACGGCCACGTCGGCGCCGGTGCTCATGGCGATGCCGACGTCGGCCGCGGCAAGGGCGGGGGCATCGTTCACGCCGTCGCCGGCCATGGCGACCAGCCTGCCCTGGGCGTGAAGTTCATCCACCAGGGTCTTCTTGTCCTCGGGAAGAACACCGGCGCGCACCTCGTCGATCCCGAGTTGTCGCGCGACGGCCTCTGCCGTGCGCTGGTTGTCGCCGGTCGCCATGATGATGGTCAGGCCCAGCGCGTGCAGGTCGCGGATCGCGTCCGCGGTGCTTTCCTTGATCGGGTCGGCCACGGCGACGATCCCGGCGAGCGCCCCGTCGACGGCGACGAACATCGCCGTCTTGCCTTCGGTGCGCAGCGTATCGGCGGTGTCGTCCGAGGCGTCCGTCGCGATGCCGAGATCCTCCATCATCGCGCGGTTGCCGAGCGCCACGGAGCGGCCATCGACGGTGCCGCGCACGCCCTTGCCGGTCACCGCCTCGAAGTCGTCGGTGCGTCCGGGGTCGATACCGCGCGCCCGCGCGCCCGCGACGATGGCTTCGGCGAGGGGATGCTCGGAGCCGCGCTCGAGGGTGGCGCCCAGCGACAGGACCGCTTCCTCGTCATATCCATCGAACGCCACGACATCGGTGAGTTTCGGCTTGCCCTCGGTCAGCGTGCCGGTCTTGTCCACGATCACGGTATCGACGCGGGCCATGCGTTCCAGCGCTTCGGCGTCCTTGATCAGAACGCCCACCTGTGCCCCGCGTCCGGCGGCGGTGGTGATCGAGATCGGCGTGGCCAGGCCCAGGGCGCAGGGGCACGCGATGATCAGCACCGACACCGCCGAGGCGATGGCAAAGGCCAGCGCGGGATCGGGGCCTATGGCAAGCCACGTGAAGAACGCGATGACGGCAACCGCCACGACGGTTGGCACGAAGAACGCCGACACGCGATCCGCGAGGCCCTGGATCGGTGCGCGCGAGCGGCGCGCGCCCGCCACCATCTCGACGATCTGGGCCAGCACCGTGTCCGAGCCCACCTGCGTCGCCCGGATCGCCAGCGTGCCGTTCTTGTTGATCGTGCCGCCGGTCACGCGGTCGCCCTCGGTCTTCTCGATCGGCACGGGCTCGCCCGTGATCATGCTTTCGTCGATGGCAGAGCGCCCTTCGACCACTTCGCCGTCGACGGGAACGCTGTCGCCCGGGCGCACGCGCAGCAGGTCGCCTTCGACGATGTTTTCAAGCGGCGCGTCATATTCGCTGCCGTCGGGAAGGATGCGCCGCGCGGTCCTGGGCGCGAGGTCCATCAGCGCGCGGATGGCGTCGCCGGTCCGTTCGCGGGCGCGCAGTTCCAGCACCTGGCCCACGAAGACCAGCGCGACGATGACGACGGCGGCCTCGTAATAGGTGCCGACCCCGTCGGCGCCGCGATATTGCTCGGGGAACACGCCCGGTGCGAAGGTCGCGAAGAGCGAATAGATGTAGGCTGCCCCCACGCCCAGCGAGATCAGCGTCCACATGTTGGGCGAAAGGTTCCGGATCGAGTTCCAGCCCCGCTTGAAGAACGGCTGCGCCGCCCACAGCAGGATCGGCGTGGCGAGGATGAATTCGACATAGGCCGAAAGCTGATGGCCAAGCCAGTCGCGCACCGGCAGGCCGACAAGTTCGCCCATGGTCAGGATCACCAGCGGCACGGCCGCCGCCGCGCTGATCCACATCCGCCGCGTGAAATCGGTCAGTTCCTCGCTGGGTTCGTCCGAGGGCACAACCGGCTCCAGCGCCATGCCGCAGATCGGGCAGCTTCCCGGTTCGTCGCGGACGATCTCGGGGTGCATCGGGCAGGTCCATTGCGCGCCCGAGGGGGCCTGCTGCTTGACGTTCGCGGCGTTTCCCGAGGCGTAGAAATAGGGGTCGGCGTCGAACCTGGTCTGGCAGCCCTCGGAGCAGAACCAGAAGGTTTCGTCGCCATAGGCGCGGGTGCGTGCGCCGTCGCGCATTTCCACATGCATGCCGCACACCGGGTCGGTGGCAGTCGCGCCGCCGGAGGCGGGTTGGGGGGCGTGATCGTGATGGTGATCGTGATGGGCGTGATCGGACATCGGTTGTTCCCTTCGAGGCAGCAAGTAGGGGTTCCAGCAGCGGGAAGGTCAAGGTGCACTGCCGTTGCAATTCGAAGGTTGCGATGGCGTCCGGGCGTGGCGCGCCCCGCCATTGCCGTGTCCGGGGCACACCGTCGCGCCGTTTCGGCAGGCGTGCGGATGGGCCCTGCGTCCGCGGGCCGGATGCCGGCGCTGGTGGCCGTCGGCATGGCCTGCCGCGCCGGACGAGACGAAGCGGAGAGGGCGGCCGACGAACATGGCAAGCGTCGGGGCGTTCCGAGACCCGGCCAGCGCGAAACCGGACTGGCCCCGTTCGCGGTGATCGCACTCGTGACAGGCGGGCCGGACCGAACGCTTGACGCGGTTGGTGCCGCAACCTATCTGTCGCCGGGCCTCGACCGATCGGACGGCACGGCAGTGACAGGGCGCACGCACCGCGCGGGATCCGGAAACGGCCCGGGGAGAAGGCTCTGCCAGCCGGGCCGTATGGATCTGGTGCTTTCCGTGCACCGGGCGGTTCTTGAAACAACGCCGGAGCGGCACTCGACGCGGCATCTCGAAACGGCTCTGCATTCGGAAAACGTGGACGATGACCTGTCCATGGCGATACGCGCGGTCGCCGCAACGGATACGCGGCGGCGCGCCCCGCAAAGAGGTGAACCGATCGGTGGCCTCGTGCGTATCCTGTCCGACAGGCAAGACGCTCGGGCTGCCATGGGTGCCTTCCTGGCGATCCCGGGGGCTGCGGCTCCAGAGACATCTGGCCTTCCGGACGGCGGCGCAGAAATCAGAGACGGCGTCATCGAACGCTGGAGGACCATGACAGATGAACTCGAACACAAAGAAACGTAGCTGGAACCGGATCGCGTCAGTTGTCGTGATCGCGGCTTTGGCGGCGCTGGCGATGCCGTTTCTTCCGGCGCTCCTGTCCGATGTCCTGGCCCAGACGACGCAGGCCGTGGAGGCCGATGCCGACACCCGGGCGGCGCCGGACACCGATCAACCTGTCACCGTCGAGGTGACCCGTGCGCTCAGCCGCGTCATCAACCAATCCCGCACCGTTGCCGGCCGCGTCGAACCTGCCCGAACGGTGGACCTCGCGTTCCAGATACCGGGGCAGATCGTTCGTCTTGCGGTTGAACCGGGCGACAACATCCGCGAGGGCGACGTCATCGCGGAACTCGACCGGGTCGATTTCGAACTTGCCGTCAGTCGGGCTCGGGCCTCCTACGACCTTGCGAATTCCGAACTTCAGCGCGCGTCTGGTCTTGCCGAACGGGGCGTCGCGGCCGATGCCCGGCTCGATACCGCGCGCGCCCAGTTCGCCCAGGCAGAGGTTGCGCTGCGCGAGGCCGAGCGGCGTCTTTCGCAGACGCAGATCGTTGCGCCCTTCGACGCGATCGTGGCGCGCACCTTCGTCGAGGAATACGTCAACGTGACGTCGGCCGCGCCCGTCGCCCGCCTGCAGGACGTCAGCGAGATGCGGATCATGATCTCCTTGCCGGAAGAGCTTGCGGCCGTTGCGCGCGTGGAGCCCGACGCCTTTGACATCGTGGCGAGTTTTCCCGCCGTGCCGGGTTATACGGCGCCGCTGGTGCTGCGATCCTTCGCGACCGATGCCGACAGGACGGCACAGACCTACGACGTGGAATTCGCGATCACGGGCGATGTCGATCCGCGTATGCTGCCCGGGATGACGGCGGATGTGCGCATCACGATGGCGTCGGAGGGGAACAGCCTGCAATCGGTTATCGTTCCGGTTTCGGCGGTGGACACGACCAGCCGAACCGACCCGACCATCTGGGTCTACGAGGAATCGTCCGGCCAGGTCGCACGCAGGACGGTTCGGCTGGGCCTTCCGGTCGACAGCGAGATCGTGGTTCTGGAAGGGCTGGAGGGTAACGAACTGGTCGTTTCCGGCGGCTGGTGGCGTCTCAGAGACAATCAGGCAGTGGCGGTTTCGGGGCTCTGATCCCGTTCCTTTGGCAAGACAAGAAGCGATTCATGACACTCAGCATCTCGCGCGCAAGCATCCAGCGCCCCGTGGCGGTCTGGCTCGCCATCATCTTCTGCCTTGTGGGCGGGTATTGGGGGCTGAACACGGTCGGTCGCCTTGAAGACCCGAGCTTTACGCTCAAGACCGCGCTCGTCTTCGTGCCCTATCCCGGCGCCACGGCCGTCGAGGTTGAAGAAGAGGTCTCGGACGTCATCGAAGATGCGCTGCAGCAGATGAAGCAGCTTGACCGGGTCGAATCCAAGTCGATGCCGGGGATGGCGCAGATCACCGTCGAGATCGAGATGACCTACGGGCCGGACGAGATCCCGCAGGTCTGGGACGAGATGCGCCGCCGCATCAGCGATGTGGCCGGAGAGCTTCCCGCCGGGGCAAGGCCGCCGATCATCAACGACGATTTCGGCGACGTCTACGGCATGTTCTACGCGGTGACAACCGACGGTCTGAGCCCGCGCGAGCAGCGCGATCTGGCCACGCGATTGCGGCTTGGGCTGGTGACAGTCGACGGTGTTGCCAAGGTCGAGGTTCAGGGCATCACCGAAGAGGTGATCAACATCACGGTTCCGTCCGCACGGCTTACGGAACTGGGCCTTCCGCCGACACAGGTTCTGGGCGTTCTGACCGACGAGAACCAGGTTTTCGCGAATGGCGAGGTCACCGAGGATCCTGCCCGGATCGGCCTGTCGGTGCCGCCGGGGTATGTGACCCCGGAAGGGATCGAGGAACTGCGGCTTGGCGTGGCCGGAGAGGTCGGGCAGGTGGCGGTCCATGACATCGCCCATGTCACCCGCGACGAGGCGGAACAGCCCAGCCAGGTGATCCGGCACAACGGAACCGCGGCCTTCACCCTCGGGGTTTCGGCGCTGACGAACCGAAATGTCGTCGAGGTCGGCAAGGCGGTCTCGGCCCGGATGGACCAGCTGAGGGCCGCGCTGCCGGAGGGGGTCGAGATCACCCCGATCTACGAACAGCACGTCGTTGTCGATCAGGCTGTCTCGAGCTTTCTGATCAGCCTCGGGCAGTCGGTCGCCATCGTCATCGGGGCGCTGATGCTGACCATGGGCTGGCGCGCGGGCCTTGTGGTGGGCGCGACCCTCGCGCTTACCGTTTTCGCCACGCTGTTCTTCATGTCGGTCTTCGGGATCCAGATGGAACGGATCAGCCTGGGCGCCCTGATCATCGCCATGGGGATGCTGGTGGATAACGCCATCGTCATCGCCGAGGGGATGGTGATCGGCATGGCGCGCGGGAAAAGCGCGGAAGACGCCGCCGCGGAAACGGAAGGCGCCACGTCGTTTCCGCTGCTTGGGGCGACCGTGATCGGGATCATGGCCTTTTCCGGGATCGGCCTGTCGCCGGATGCCACGGGCGAGTTCCTGTTCTCGCTTTTCGCGGTGATCGCCATCTCGTTGCTGTTGAGCTGGGTTCTGGCCGTCACGGTCACGCCCTATCTTGGCAAGCTGCTGCTCAAGGCCCCCAAAGAATTCTCGGACGATCCCTACAAGGGCGCGTTCTATGGCGTCTATCGCGGGTTTCTCTGGGCGGCGCTGCGCATGCGTGTGCCGGTCGTGCTGACCATCGTGGGGATCACCGTCTGGTCGGTGATGGCCTTCGGGCAGGTCAAGCAGGCCTTTTTCCCGGCATCGAACACCCCGATCTTCTATGTCGAGTTCCAGATGCCGCAGGGCACCGACATCAACGTCACCGACCGTGAGATGCGACGGCTGGAACAGATGTTTCTGGCAGAGGACGGCGTGACGGACGTGACGACCCTGGTGGGGCGTGGGGCAAGCCGCTTCATGCTGACCTACAACCCCGAGCAGGCGGATGACAGCTATGGCCAGCTTATCGTCCGGGTTGCCGACGCCGAGGCGATCCCGTCCATCGCCGGCCGGCTCAACCGGGATCTGCCCGCCCAGTTTCCCCACGCGCTGATCCGCGTCGAAGAGATCGTGTTCGGACCGCCGGCCGGTGCGGATGTTGCCGTTCGTTTCTCGGGGCCAGATCCGGTCATCCTGCGCCAGCTCGCGGACGATGCGACACGGATTTTCGAGCAGGCCGGCACGATCACCAATCCGCGCACCAACTGGCGCCAGCGCGAGATACTCATCGAACCCGTCGTCGATGAATCGCGCATGCGGCTGTCCGGCGCCACGCGCAGCGCGATCGCCGACACCATCCGTTATGGAACCTCGGGCTTGCGTGTGGGCGAATTGCGCGAGGGCGACGAGGTGATCCCGATCCTTCTTCGGCTGCCCGAGAGCGAGCGCGACGGCGTTGACCGGATCCGCGACCTGTCGGTGTGGTCCGATGGGGCAGGGGCCTATGTTCCCATGTCCAACCTTGTGGAACGTTTCGAGACACGCCTTGTCGAGGCGCTCATCCACCGGCGCGACCGCGAGCGGACGATCACCGCCCTGGGCGGTGCCCGCGGCGACCTGACCGCGGATGAAGCCTTCCGAAGCGTCCGGGCCGAGATCGAGGCGATCCCGCTTCCCGACGGGTATTCGATGGAATGGGGCGGCGAGTTCGAAAGTGCCCAGATGGCGCAGGAAAGCCTTGGCAAGCAGCTTCCCCTGGGTTTCCTCGTCATGCTGACGATTTCGATCCTGATGTTCAACAAGGTCCGCCAGCCGCTCATCCTGTGGCTCGTGGTGCCGATGTCGGTGACGGGCATGGTGCTGGGGCTGTTGTTCACGGGGCTGCCGTTTACCTTCACGGCGCTGCTCGGCTTCCTGTCGCTTTCGGGGATGCTGATGAAGAACGCGATCGTCCTGGTCGAAGAGATCGACTTGCAACGGGCCGAGGGTGTGCCGGATTACAAGGCGGTGGTCGACGGCTCGGTCAGCCGTCTGCGCCCGGTGGTGCTTGCCGCGGGAACGACGATCTTCGGCATGATCCCGCTGTTGCCGGATGCCTTCTTCGCGTCGATGGCGGTGACGATCATGGGCGGGCTGGCGTTTGCCTCGGTGCTGACCCTTGTCGCCGTGCCGGTGCTGTATGCGCTTCTCTTCCGCATTCGTCCTCCGAAGCCGGAGAACGCGCCGAACGGTTCGGGAACCGAGGCGGCCACCGTCTGACGCTGTGTGCCGGCATGCGCCAACCCCCCGCTTGCCGTGGCGATCCAGCGGGGGGTGCTGTCAGCGTTCTCCGGCAGACGCCCCCGGTCGCATCCGGGGCGAGACGCTCAGGCCGGGCGCTTCCGCATCAGCCCGGTGCGCACGCAGTCCAGCACCACGTCGCCGTGCTGGTTGATGCCTTCGTGGTAGAACACCACGATGCCGTCGTTGGGCCGCGACTTGCTTTCGCGCTTGCTGCGGATGGTGGTGCGCGCCCGCAGCGTGTCGCCATGGAAGACCGGCCGCGGAAAATTGATGTCGGTCATGGCGAGGTTGCCGACGGTGGTGCCGAGCGTGGTCTCGGTCACGGACATTCCGATCACCAGTCCGAGCGTGAACAGGCTGTTGACGAGGGGCTTGCCGAACTCGCTCTGGGCGGCCTTGTGAAAATCGATGTGCAGAGGTTGCGTGTTCAGCGTTGCATTGCTGAACCACATATTGTCGGCTTCCGTCACGGTGCGGGAAAGCTCGTGCTCAAACACCTGACCGACCTCGAATTCCTCAAACCACAGCCCCGCCATTCCTGCCTCTCCCTGCAATGCCGTCACGGCACGCTTGCGTCGCCCGTGACGATGGTGATAGACGTATATTCGCACGAAGTACGTTTACACGAACAATAGGCGATCACCAACACGGTGTCAACGCGCCAATTCGGCAAGCCGAACCGCGCCGCGAACGACATGCGATCGCCAGCGGAGGATTGGCATGGACTGCGAAACGAATGACGACTGGGCGCCGCTGAAGGGGGTCAGGATCATCGATTTTTCGATGCTTCTGCCGGGGCCGTTGGCGACGCAGATCTTCGCCGATCTCGGCGCCGAGGTGATCAAGGTGGAGGCGCCCGGCGGCGACTATGCCCGCCACATGAAAAGTGCCATCTTCGCCGGGGCCAACCGCAACAAGAAAAGCATCGTGCTCGACCTCAAGGTGCCCGAAGCCGCCGCCGTCGTCAGGCGCCTCGCCGCCTATGGCGACGTCGCGATCGAAGGGTTTCGCCCGGGCGTGGCCGCCAGGCTGGGCTGCGACGCGGAAACGCTTCAGGCGATCAATCCGCGTCTGGTCTGCTGCTCGCTGTCGGGCTTCGGCCAGACCGGCCCGCTGCGCGCGAAGGCGGGCCACGACCTGGCCTTCGTGGCCATGGGGGGCGGCTTGGCCATGAAGGGCCAGCTTCGCCATCCGCCCAGCCGCGGCTCGCTGCCGGTCGCCGACATAGCCGGCGGCGCCTTCGCGGCGATCGCCATTCTGGCCGCGCTGCACGAACGCGACCGGCGCGCCGTCGCGGCCACATTGGACATGAGCCTCTATGAAGCGGTGCTTTTCGCCAGCGCCGTCCGCTTCGGTTTCACCACAGATCCCGATTCGACCGAGCACCTCTATCCGGGGAACGACCTGTTCCGCTGCGCCGACGGACGCATGCTGGCGCTGGCCGTGGTGGAGGAGAAGTTCTGGGACAACCTTGTGGCCGCGACCGGCAAGATCGCGCCGGAACTGGGCGAGGCGGCATTCGCAACGGAAGCCGGGCGCGCCGCAAACGCGGAGCGCCTGATGTCGATCCTCGACACGATGTTCGCCGGCCGACCGGCGGCGGATTGGGTGTCATATCTCGACCGTTACGATGTCCCGGCAACGGTGTGCGTCACCAACCAGGAGGCGTTGCGCACCGACCACGCACGGGCGCGCGCGCTGCATACAGGCGAGGGCGAGAACGCCGCGCTGCCGTTTCCGGTGATCGCCAGCGGCCGGCGTGTCGCCCGCAAGAGCACGCCCGCCCCGGCGCTGGGCGCCGATGGCGCCGCGATCCTGTCCACGATCGGCTTTACCGACAGCGAGGCCGCGGATCTCCTGGCGCGGGGCGCGATACGCCTGCCGGAGCACGCCTGATGCCGCCGCGCAGCGCCGATCTTGCCACGCTGGAACTCGAGACGCTTCTGCGGCCGGGCGACGGCGTGATCTGGGGGCAGGCGCTGGCCGCGCCCATCGGCCTTGTCAGGCGGCTGATCGACGAGGCCGAGCGCATTGGCGGCATCGGCGCGTTCATCGGCGTGGCCCTTGGAGATACGCTCGATGCGGCCGCTCGGGGCCAGATCGCCTTTTCCAGCTTCGGTGCCATGAACGCCGCCCGCCGCCTGCACAAGGCCGGGGTTCTCGACGTGGTGCCGATGCTGTATTCGGCCCTGCCCAAGGCTCTGGCCTCGGGCAAGGTGGCCTGTGACGTGGTCTTCGTGCAACTGAGCCCCCCCGGACGGGACGGCAGCCACAGCCTCGGCTTCTGCAACGACCTGCTGCCATACGCCATGGCCAACGCGCGGCTGGTGATCGCGGAGGTCAATCCGCATGTGCCATGGTCAAGGATGGACCGCCCGCTGGACATGTCGCAAATCGACATCATCGTCGAATCCGACGACCCGCCGCCATGGCAGCCGGCTGCATCTCCGGGGCCGGTGGAGGAGGCGATCGCCGCCCACCTTGCCGCGCTCATCGAGGATGGCGCAACCCTGCAATACGGCATCGGCGGGGTGCCTACGGCAATGCTGCGCGCGCTTGGCGGCCATCGTGACATTGGCGTCCATTCGGGCCTGCTGACGGACGATCTGGTCGACCTTGTCGAGAAGGGCGTCGTCACCAACGCGCGCAAGGAAGTGCTTGCGGGCCGGTCTGTCGGCGGGGTGGCGATCGGCAGTCGTCGTCTGCGCGATTTCCTGCATGACAATCCCGCCGTCGAACTGCACCCGATCGCGACCACCCACGGCGCGGGCGTGCTGTCGCGCCTGTCGAGCCTTGTCGCGGTGAACTCTGCGCTGGAGGTCGATATCCACGGCCAGGTCAATGCCGAGATGGCGGGCGGGCGCTATGTGGGCGGCATCGGAGGGCAGCTTGACTACATGCACGCCGCGGCTGCGGCCGAGCGCGGCCTTTCGGTCATCGCACTTCCGTCGACGGCCCAGCCCTCGGGCGCCAGCCGTATCGTTGCATCGCTTTCGGGCCATTGCGTCACCACCTGCCGTTCGGCGGTGGATGTCATCGTCACCGAGCATGGGGTTGCCGATCTGCGCGGCCGTTCGCAGGCGCAGCGCGTGCACGACATCATCGCGATCGCCGATCCGGCCCATCGCGCCGCGCTCGAGGCGGCCGATCCGTACCGCGCGTAGCTGCGCGACGGCGCTGGGCGGCATGGCTCCGGGAACCCGATTGCCCTGATGCCACGGTCCAGCCACCGCCACGGCACGCCATGAACCGCATGGCCTGCCGTGGCGCTGTCTTCGCGGGATCGGCACAAGACATGCTGCCGCGCGCGGAACTCGCACGTCATCGTCTCATGTCTTGAGCTTTGTCCGCCACGACGCTAATAATCTAACATGTGTTCGATTGTTGGCGTGGAGAGCGGATGGCGGGCCCACTTCATCACCTGAAGATCATCGAACTCGGGCATGTCATCGCCGGGCCGCTTTCGGCTGCCCTGCTTTCCGATTTCGGGGCGGATGTCGTCAAGATCGAGGCCCCCGACCGCACCGACATGATGCGCGACCTCGGGCCAAGGGCGGACGACGGGGTTGGCGCCTGGTGGAAGACGCTGGGCCGCAACAAGAGGATTCTGAGCCTCGACTGGAAGTCGGATGAAGGCCGGGACATCCTGCGCAGGCTGGTGGAAGGTGCCGACGTGCTTGTCGAAAACTTCCGGCCCGGGGTGCTTGAGCGGGCGGGGGTCGGGCCGGAAACCCTGCACGAGTGGAACCCGGATCTGGTGATCCTGCGGGTGTCGGGCTACGGGCAGGAGGGCCCGATGCGGGACGTGCCCGCGTTCGGGCGCGCCGCCGAGGCGATGAGCGGTCTCGCCCATCTGACCGGCTTTGCCGACGGGCCGCCGATGCATCCCGGGTTTCCGGCGGCCGACAGCACGACAGGGCTGATGGGCGCCCTGGGGATCATGATCGCGCTGTTTGCCCGGGAAAAGGGGATCGCGCGCGGCCAGGTTGTCGATCTTGCGGTGTTCGAGGCGCTGCTTCGGCTGATGGATTATCCGGTTCCCGCGTTGACGGGCGCCAACCTCTCGCCCCGGCGGAACGGGCTGCGCCAGCCGATGGATTTTGCGCCGGGGGGCATGTTCCGCACCTCTGATGGGGTGTGGCTGACCGTTTCCGCGGGCAGCGCGGAGACGGCGCAGCGGCTGCTGCGGGCGGTAGGTGGAAACGCTCTGGCCGATGACCCGCGCTTCGCGACCCTCGCCCTGATGTCGCAGCATATGGCCGTGGTCTTCGATGCCATCAACGATTTCGTCACGCAGCGCACGCTTGCCGAGGTCGAGGCCGAATTCGCCCGTCATGACGCGGTTGCCGCGCGGGTGCTGAGCGTGGAGGAGATCACGACGAACGCGCAGATACGCCATCGCGGCGACATCGTGTCGGTCGACGGCGAGCGGACGCAGGTGATCGGCCCGGTTCCGCATCTGAGCGCCACGCCCGGCGAAGTTCGCTGGCTGGGGCGGGCGCCGGGGGCGGACACCCGCAACATCCTGCGCGATCTTGGTTTTGAGGATGAACGCATTACCGCTTTGCATGAGGCCGGGCTTGTCGGTCTGGGCGGAGAGGGGGAAACAGAGTGACCTTTCGGATGACGGACGATCAGAAGGAAATCGCGACTCGGGGGCGGGTGCCAGCCGAGCCTCTGCGATTCACATGAACATATTCGGCCGGAACCAGGGCGTTCAGCATCCGCTGGCGCAGGCCTGGGCGCGGGTGGAAGCCGCCAATCTCATGGTGATGCATGCCGCCGCCCTCTACGATTCGGGAGAGGCGTGCGGAGTGGAAGCCAACGCCGCCTAGAGCGGATCGCGTTCATTCGCATGCACGCGACCCACTCCAACCTTCTGATTTCGCATGTCCGAGAAGCGCAAAACCGGTTCCCACTTTTGCGCGACATGCTCTGGCTATTGGCCGCAGATGCCGCGGTCAAGGCGACCGAAGCCGCGCAGATTACCCTTGGCGGGTTTGGATACGCCCGGGAATATCATGTGGAGCGTCCGGTAAGGGAAGCGCTGCTGTTTCGCATCGTGCCCGTGACGCCCCAGATGCTTCTGTCGTTCATCGCGGGAAAAGCGCTCGGTATTGCAAGGACTTACTGAGCCGGAGTGACGGGGCGGAGCCTCGCGCATTCTTGTCTTGATTATTTTTCTAACGCACGTTAGATTATCCCCAACGAACCCGAATGGGGCACAGGGAGGAAGCGTCATGAACAAGGCGCGGTTCGGGTCTTCGCGAGAAGACCTGGCAGCACGCCCGACGGTTTTTGCAAGCGATTTGTTCGCGGGCAAGACCGCCGTTGTCACCGGCGCAGGTGGTGGTTTGGGGCTGGCGATTGCGACGCTGTTCGCCCGGTTGGGTGCCAACATCGCAATCAATGGACGCGACGCGGAAAAGCTGGAGTCGGCCAGCGCGTTCCTCGAAAGCCTGGGCGCCACGGTCTTTGCCAGGTCCATGACCATCCGGGATCCCGAACAGGTCGAGGATTTCGTCGGTGCGGTGAACCGGGAATTCGGGGCGATCGACGTTCTGGTGAACAATGCGGGCGGCCAGTTTCCGCAGGCCGCGCTGGAATTCTCGCCCAAGGGCTGGAACGCGGTCATCGACACCAACCTCAACGGCACCTGGTGGATGATGCAATCCACCGCGCGCCACTGGGTTGCCCACAGGCAGCCCGGCGCGATCGTGAACATCGTGGCCGACATCTGGCGCGGCATGCCCGGCATCGCGCATACCTGTGCGGCCCGGGCGGGGGTGATATACCTGTCGAAGTCGGTCGCGGTGGAGTGGGCGCCGCATGACATCCGTGTGAACTGCGTGGCACCGGGCTGTTGCGAGAGCACCGGATTCAGCCGCTATCCCGAGGATGGCGCGGCAACCTTTCAGGATTCGAACCCGATGCGGCACGCGGGGGACGAATGGGACGTCGCCGAAGGCGTTGTCTATATGGCGGCCGATTCGGGAAAATTCGTTACCGGTGAAGTTCTGAACATCGACGGCGGGCAGCAATTGTGGGGGGACCCCTGGCCAACAGGGCGGCCGGATTACTTCCGGATCGCCTGACATGCGCGACGAAACCATTCAAGACAACAGGGTCCAGATGGCGACAAAAAGCAGATCAGCAATCGGTGCCGGTGAAGGGGCGATACTGGAGTGCAGCGGGATCGAGCGCCGGTTCGGCGGCATCGTCGCTGTCACGGGGGTGGATCTTGTCATTCGACCGGGGGAAATTTTCGGCCTCGTCGGTCCGAATGGCAGTGGCAAGACAACGCTGACGAACGCGATCACCGGGTTCTACCCGCCAAACGCGGGAACCGTCCGGCTGGCGGGAAAGGACATCACCGGCACCGCACCCCACAAGGTTGCAAAGCTCGGGGTCGCGCGGACGTTCCAGAACCTTGCCCTGTTCAACGGGATGAGCGTTCTCGACAACATCCTGCTCGGTCGGCACATCCACATGAATCCCGGCGTTCTGCGCACCGCGCTTTACTGGTGGGCCGCCCGGCGGGAAGAAATCGAGAACCGCATGATCGTCGAGGAGGTGATCGAGTTTCTGCAACTCGAGAGCATCCGGCACGAGATGGTCGACGGGCTTCCGATCGGGCTGAAAAAGCGGGTCGAGCTTGCCCGCGCACTGGTGGCCGAGCCGCAGATGCTGATCCTCGACGAGCCGATGGCCGGCATGAACCAGGAAGAGAAGGGGTATATGGCGCGCTTCATTCTCGACGCGCGGGCCGAACGCGGCGTCAGCGTTCTGCTGATCGAGCACCACATGGATGTCATCGTCGGCATTTGCGACCGGATGCTGGCGCTGAACTACGGCGAAATGATCGCCAGTGGCATTCCAAAGGACGTCGTGAAGAACCCGAGGGTCATCGAGGCATATATCGGAGGGTCGCATGGCTGAAGGGGCAACATCGGATATCTCCACCAGCGAGACGCTCGGCGCCTTGCTGGCGCGGAACGCGTCGAGGTACGGGGCGGATATTGCGGTTCGCGAAAAGGAACGCGGCATCTGGAAGGAAACCACCTGGGCCGATTACACCGAAGAGGTTCTCGAATGCGCGGCCGGTCTTGAACAGCTTGGTGTCGCGCCGGGAAAGGCCGTGCTGATCCTGGGCGACAACCGCGCCCGGCTTTACGGCGGGATGCTGGCGGTTGCGCTGCTTGGGGGCTATGCGATGCCTGCCTATCCGGGGGCGACGATTGAAGAGCTTCAGCATTTTCTTGGCGAGGTCGAGATCGTCGCGGCCATCGCGGAAGATCAGGAGCAGGTGGACAAGATCCTCGAGCTGAAGGAAGCCGGCGCTGGCGGCATCGCCCACATCATCTATGACGAAGCGCGCGGACTTGGGTTCTATGAGGTCGATGGCCTCATGTCCTGGGATCATCTGATCGAGGTCGGTCGGCACCACCTCAACGAGGATCCGCAGCGGCGCGAAGAACTGCTGCATCGGACAAAGCCCGACGATCCGGCCATTTTTCTGCATTCTTCGGGGACAACCGGCAAGCCGAAGGGCATCGTTCTGAGCCAGAAGAATGTTCTGGCCGCGGCGCACAACGGTCATGCCGCCGGGGCATTCGACGAGAAAGAGGAAATCCTCGCCTATCTGCCGATGGCCTGGGTGGGCGATTACGCCATCACCGTCGCGGCGGCGGTCCTGCTGCGGTTTACCGTGAACGTGCCGGAGCGGCAGGAAACGGTCGTTCGGGACATGCGCGAAATCGCGCCGACGTTCTATCTGGCGGCCCCCCGAAGCTGGGACCAGATGCTGACGACGATCCAGGTGGGAATGGAGGATTCAACCCCATTGAAGAAGTGGCTCTATCACTTCTTCATGGACCGGGCGATTGCCGCCGAAACACGCAAGCTGAACGGCAAGAGCGGCGGCCTGCTGGAGCCATTGGGCCGACTGTTGGGCGAGGCGCTTGTCTTCGGCCCGATCAAGGATCAGTTCGGCATGAGCCGCCTGAAGAATGCGTTCAGCGGCGGCGAGGCGATCGGCGAAGACACCTTCGTCTTTTATCGCGCCCTGGGAATCAAGCTGCGCCAGTTCTACGGACAGACCGAGATCAGCGCGATCAGCGCAATCCAGGCCCCGGACGAGGTGCGCCTTCATACGGTTGGCAAGCCGGCGCCGGGTGTCGAGGTGAAGATCTCCGATGATGGCGAGATCCTGTTGCGCTCGGAGAGCGTTTTCAGCGGCTACTTCAACAAGCCCGAAACGAGCGCCGAGGCGCTTCAGGGCGGGTGGCTGCATACCGGCGACGCCGGCTATATCGAGGATGACGGACACCTTGTCGTTCTGGGGCGCGTGTCCGAGGTCATGCACACGGCCGGCGGCGAACGCTATGTGCCCAACTATATCGAGAACCGGCTGAAATTCAGCCCGTACATCAAGGACGCCGCCGTGATCGGCGCCGGACTGGATGAATTGACCGCGATGGTCTGCGTGGATTTCGAATCGGTGGGGCACTGGGCCGAGGTGCATGGCGTGCCCTACGTTTCCTATGCGGATCTGTCGCAGCGCGACGAGGTGGCCGAGCTTCTGCGCGAGGCGTTCCAGCGGGTCAACAAGGTCATCCCCGAGCCGCTGCGCATGAAGCGTTTCGTCAGCCTGCCGAAAGAATTCGACCCGGACGATGGTGAGATCACGCGAACCCGGAAACTGCGTCGCAAGGTCGTTCAGGAACGCTATGCCGACGTTATCGCGGCACTCTACGACGGTTCGAGCGAGGTTCATGTGAGCGCGCTGGTGAGCTACGAGACCGGGGAAACAGGGAAGGTCGAAAGAAGCCTTCCCATCAGGGAGGTTTGAATGGATTGGGTATTTCTCGCAGAGCTTGCGATCAACGGTGCCCTGACGGGTCTGCTCTATTCACTTTTCGCCATCGGCCTTGTGCTGATCTACAAGGCATCCTCGGTGCCCAATCTGGCGCAGGGCGGGCTGACGATGGTTGGGGCCTATGTGGTTCTGGCCCTGGCGCGCGACGCGGGGATGCCGCTCTGGCTGGCAATTCCGCTTGCCGCGGTCATCATGTTCGGACTGGGTTTCGGCATCGAGCGTGTTGCGCTGCGCCGCCTCGCCGGCCGTCCGGTGGTGATGATCCTGATGCTGACGCTTGGCCTCGACATTTTCCTGCGGGGCACGACGCTTGCGATCTGGGGCGGGACGTCGCGTTCGATGGAGCTGGGGGTCAGCTATGAACCGTTTTTCCTGGGCGACATCTTCATAAGTCGCATCCACCTCGTCGGCGCCGGCGTTGCGCTGGCGCTGTTTGTCGCCTTCATGCTGTTCTTTCGAACCCGGACCGGGATCAAGTTGCGGGCGATCGCGGATGATTACATGGCGTCGTGGTCGGTCGGGATATCGGTCGAACGCGGCGTCGGGCTGTCCTGGGCGCTGGCGTCGGTCGTGGCCGTCGCGGCAGGTGTCATCTGGGGCGAGATTCAGGGTGTCGATCAGGCGCTGTCGCTGCTGCTGCTCAAGGGCCTGGCGGTGGCCGTTCTGGGCGGGCTCGACAGCATTCTCGGCGCGGTTCTCGCAGGGATCATTCTCGGCATCGTGGAAAATGTCGGAGCCGACTTTCTCGACCCGCTCGTCGGCGGCGGCAGCCGTGAGCTCATCGTCGCGGCGGTTCTCATCCTGACCGTCATGATCCGTCCGCACGGATTGTTCGGCCGTCACGACATCGAAAGGGTCTAGGCGATGTTCTATCGACTTTCCGGTGTCCATCACGCCAGTTACGCCTCGGACAGCCGCATGTTCACGGTTCCGGCCGACCGGAACCTGGCGGTGTTCTTCCTTCTGTTCGGACTGGCGGCACCGTTCATCATCCCGTCGCTTTACCTGAACAGTTACATGCTGCCCTGGCTGATCTGGACGGCGGCGGCCCTGGGGCTGAACCTGGTGACGGGATGGGCCGGGCAGCTTCATCTGGGTTATGCCGCGGTCATGGCCGTCGGCGCCTATTCGGCGATTCACGCCGCGCGGTTCGGGGTGCCTTGGGAATTCGCGCTGATCATCGGCGGGCTGGCATCGTCGGTGATCGGCAGCCTGTTCGCCTTTGCCGCCCTGCGGGTGAAAGGCCTCTATCTCGCGCTCACGACGCTGGCGATGCAGTTCGTGATGGACTGGGTGCTGAACCATACGCCGGCGATTTCGGGGGGCTCGCATGCCTCGCTCCAGTCGCCGACGCTGGCGCTGCTGGGGCAGGAGATCACCTCCGATGCCGGCTATTATTACGTCGCCTTCGGATGGTGCGTGCTGGTGACGATCTTCATGCTGAACCTCAAGCGCACGGGGCTGGGGCGCGCCCTGGTCGCCGTGCGGGAAAAGGACTTTGCCGCCGCGATCCTGGGCGTGAACAGTTTCTACTACAAGATCCTGGCCTTCGCGACATCGTCGTTCATCGCGGGCGTCAGCGGCGCCTTGCTGGTTGCGACCTTCTTCTTCCTCGCGGCCCCGGAACAGTTCTCGGTGAACGTGTCGATCCAGGTGCTGGCGATGGTGATCGTCGGCGGATTGTCGAGCATCATCGGATCCTATTTCGGGGTTGCCCTGATCCTGCTCGTGCCGGGGCTGGTGAACGCGTTTGTCGTCACGGCAAGCCAGTCGCTCGGGATGCAGATCAATGTCGAAACGCTCGCCCACATCCCGAATGCCGTTTACGGCGCGCTGATCGTCATCGTTCTTCTGATCGAACCACTCGGTCTCGGAAAGCTCTACGGCAACATCAGGGATTATCTGATGGTCTGGCCCTTCGATCAGATGAGAAAGTGAACGGATATGCCCATGCAGGAAAACGTCGAAGCCCCGGCCATTCTGTCGATGAACAGTGTCGAGGTGCTGTATGACAACGTGATGCTGGCGATAAAGGGTGTTTCGGTTCAGGTTCCCGAGGGCGAGATGATCGCGCTTCTGGGTTCGAACGGAGCCGGAAAAAGCACAACCCTGAAAGCGATCAGCGGTCTTTTGAAGGCCGAACGCGGGCGTATCAGTCGGGGGGAAATCCGGTTCGAAGGCACGGATATCACCGAAATGCTTGCACAGAACCGCGTTGCCATGGGGATCTGTCACGTCATCGAAGGGCGGCGTGTCTTCGAACATCTGACTCCGGACGAGAACCTGACCGCAGCCGCACCGATGGGAATGTCCCGATCGGCGCTGAATGTGGAAAAGCAAAAGATCTACACCTATTTCCCCCGCCTCGCCGAGCGGCGCAATTCGCAGGCGGGCTATCTGTCTGGCGGCGAGCAGCAGATGCTTGCCATCGGCCGGGCGCTGGTGACCCAGCCGCGCCTGCTGATGCTGGACGAGCCGAGCCTTGGACTTGCGCCATTCCTGGTGGAGGAAATCTTCGGCATCCTTCAGAAGATCAACCATGAGCAGGGCCTGTCGGTCCTGCTGGTGGAACAGAACGCCCTGGCGGCGCTGGAGATCGTTTCGGAAGGTTATCTGATCGAGAACGGCCGCGTCGTGATGCACGGCACGGCCGAGGCCCTCAAATCGAATTCCGACATCCAGGAATTCTATCTTGGCGGCGGAGAAGGCACCGATTTCCACAACGTCAAGCACTACAGCCGGCGCAAGCGCTGGCTGAGCTGAGGTTCCAAATCGAGAGTGTTCAGGGAGGACGTGATGAAACAGGTTACAAAGGCGTTGGCCGCCATTTCGCTGATGGCCGGATTGATATCCGGAAGCCAGGCTTTCGCCGAGCCATTCAGGGTTGGCGTCTGCTACGACCTCAGCAAGGCCTATACCTTTGCCACGCCGCAGGTCTCGCAGGCGGCGATGGATCTGGCGAAGCTGATCAACATGAGGGGCGGGATCGGCGGCGAACCGGTCGAGGTGATCGTCCGTGACCACGGCAACGAGCCGCAGCGCGGCATCGAATGCTACTCGCGGCTGAGCCGCGAGGGCGTGTTCGTGTTCGATACCCTGTCGACGCCGGTGTCGCTGGCGATCCTGCCGCGCGCGATGGAAGACGAACGCATTCTCATGCAGTCGCTGGTCGGGCGTGGCGATGCGGTGGACGGCACCGTTTTCGAATGGGTCTATCCGGCCGGCCCGACCTATTGGGGGCAGGTCGCGAACGATATCGGCTACATCAAGCAACTGCACGATGGCGATCTTGCGGGCGTCAAGGTCGGCTACATCTATTTCGATTACCCGTTCGGGCAGGAGCCGATCGAGATTCTCGAAACGCTGGCGGAAAAGGAGGGCTTCGAGCTTCTGCTCTACCCGGTGCCGCTGCCCGGCAGCGATCAGGCGGGCGCCTGGTCGAAGATGCGCCGCGACAATCCCGATCACGTGATCTCGTGGATGCTCGGCGGCGCCCATGTCGTCGCGTCAAAAGAGATGCAGCGCAATCGCATCCCGATGGACAAGTACATTTCGGTCAACTGGCTGAACGAAGTGGATATTGCCAATATCGGTGCCGAGGCGGCCACCGGCCTCAAGCGCGGCACGAATGTCGTGGGCGGTCTGGATGTGCCCCTGCGCCTGGAAATCATCCGGGAGCTCTACGACACCGGGCAGGGCTCCGGTCCGCTGGTGAATACGCAGGACGTCTACTACAACACCGGCCTGGCGATGTATTCGATCATCTTCGAGGCCGCGCGCAAGGCCGCGGAACTTCACGGACTGCCGATCACGGCGCAAACCTACAAGGCCGGCCTCGAATCGCTGGAAGACTTCGATGCGAATGGTCTGATGGCACCGATAACGGTGACAGCGGAAGACCACGGCGGTGGCGGCAGGACGCGCATCGAGATGTGGGATGGTGAAACCTGGGTTCCGCAGACCGACTGGATCGCGGAATATACCGACATCGTCTGGGACGTGGTCCGGGAAAGTTCCTCGAAATACGGGCAATGACGGCATGATGCCGGCAGGCGCCGTGCAACGCGGGGCGGCGCGTCCGGAAAACAAGAAATCGCCCCGCACCTGTTCCAAAGGGAGAAAGAGAAATGAAGATCAGACAGCCCATCAAGGCGGCGGCGCTTGCCGCTGCGTTGGCGACAGGCGCGACGGTCGCCTCCGCCCAGTCCGCGGAGCCGATCCGTTTCGGACTCTGCTTCGACCTCAGCAAGTCGTACACGTTCGTCTCGCCCCAGGTGGCGCAGGCAGCGCAGGATCTTGCGATGTATACCAACGACAACGGGGGCATCGAGGGCCATCCCGTCGAACTCATCGTGCGCGACCACGGCAACGAACCGCAGCGCGGCGTGGAATGCTATGAGCAGCTCAAGCGCGAAGGTGTTTTCAACTTCTACTTCCTGTCCACGCCGGTTACCAACGCGGCTTTGCCGCGCGTCATGAAGGACGGCAATATCCTGTTGCAATCCTTCGTTGGCCGCGGTGACGCGGTGGATGGCGAGGTGTTCGATTGGGTCTTCCCGGTGGGCCCGACCTACTGGCAGCAGGCGGCTAACGATGTCGCCTTCATCAAGGAGCAGATGGGGGGCGATCTCGGCAACGCCAAGATCGGTTTCATCTATCTTGATTACCCGTTCGGGCAGGAGCCGATCGAGATTCTGAAGACGCTGGCCGAAAGAGAGGGCTTCCAACTGGAGCTTTATCCGGTTCCGCTGCCGGGGTCTGACCAGTCCGGCGCATGGAGCAATATCCGCCGCGACAAGCCGGACTATGTGATCAGCTGGCTTCTGGCCGGCGGGCATGTGGTCGCGTCCAAGGAAATGCGCCGCAACGGCTTCCCGATCGACCGCTACCTGTCGGTGAACTGGATGAACGAGGTCGATATCCGCAACATCGGCGAAGAAGAGGCCAAGGGCATCCTTCGCGGCACGAACGTCGCGGGTGGCCAGGACGTGCCGATGGTCCGGACGATGCTGGACACCTACTATGCCAACGGCACCGGCAGCGGCCCCGAGAGCCTGGTTTACGATGTCTACTACAATACCGGGCTCGCGACCTATTCGCTTGCTTTTGAAGCCGCGCGTATCGCGATCGTCCAGAATGGCTGGCCGATCACCCCGGAAACCATGAAAGCCGCATTTGAATCGCTCTCCGACTTCGATGGCAATGGCATCATGGCCCCCGTGACGGTGACACCGGAGGATCACGGCGGCGGCGGCAAGACCCGCGTCGAACAGTGGGATGGCACGACGTGGGTTCCGCTGACCGACTGGAGCGCCGAATATACCGATGTGGTGTGGGAAGTGATCAAGGAAAGCTCGGCGCAGTTCACCGTCGAATGAGGATCGACTCCCCCGCGGCCTTCAAACCGCGGGGGAGGCCTCGACGCGCATTCGAATTGAAACGATTCCAGAAAACGAAGCAGGAAACATGAGCCCGATCGACGTGACGATTGACGACGGCATCGCGACCGTCTGCATCAACCGGCCCGAACGCAAGAATGCGCTGTCCGTGGCCGCTACGAACGGGCTGGCCGATGCCTGGGAAAGGATCGGCACCGATGACAGCATTCGCGTGGCAATATTGACCTCGGCCGATTGCGGCGTGTTCTGCGCCGGGATGGACCTCAAGGAAGCCGCGCAGATCGCGCGGGATGAGGGGGTCGATATTCTGTCGAAAATGCGCGACCCGTTTCACGACACGATGCGCGCATGCAAAAAGCCCATCATCGCCGCCATGACCGGATCGCTGATGGCGGGGGGCATGATGCTGACGCTGAACTGCGATCTTCGCGTCGGCCTCAGGGGCACCAGGGTTGGCATCACCGAGGTCAAGATCGGGCGCGGCTCGCCCTGGGCGGCCCCGGCGCTGTCGATGCTGCCGCAACCGATCCTGATGGAGATAGTGCTGACCGGCGATCTGATGCCGATCGAACGGCTGCACGATTACGGGTTCACCAACTATCTCGAGGACACGCCCGACGCGGTGCGCGCGCGGGCGCTGGATCTGGCCAGACGCATCGCCAGCGCCGCCCCGCTCTCGGTGGTGGCCGCCAAGGCCAGCGTGCGCGCCACCATGGATCTGGGCTGCGCCGGCGGCCTGGAAGAGGGCAAGCGCCTCCACAAGGGCGTTTACGCCAGCAATGACGCGATCGAGGGCCCCAGGGCCTTCGCCGAAAAGCGCGAGCCGGTCTGGACCGGAACCTGAGGGAGACCGGCATGATCGAATTGATGCGTCTGGAGTGCGACGGCCCCATCGGCATCCTGCGCTTTCTTCAGCCCGCGAAACGCAACCCCTACAGCATCGCGTTCGTCGAGGAATTGGTCGCGTATCTGCGCGAGGCCGAACGCGACGACACGATCCGCGCCGTGATCATGACCGGCGGCGACCATTTCAGCAGCGGCGGGGATCTGGTCGGCTTTCAGACCGAGGTGGCCCGGGGCGCGCGGGCCACATCCGACATGGTCGAGCGTGTGCATGATGGCGGCCGCGCGGCCTATCTGTTTCGCAAACCGCTGATTTCGGCGGTCTGCGGCGTTGCCTTCGGGGCCGGTCTGAGCCTTGCCCTGTCGGCCGATATCGTCGTGGCCGCCGAGGATGCGCGCCTGTGCGAGGTGTTCGCCCGCGTCGGCGGCTGTCCCGACACCGGGTCGAGCTGGCTTTTGCAGCAGCGCGCCGGGGCGGGGGTGGCGCGGATGCTTGTGCTCACCGGCCGCGAGATCGACGGGCGCACCGCGAAGGAACTGCGGGTTGTGGAAGAGTGCGTTCCGGCCGCGCAGGTCGAGGAACGCGCGCTCGGGATCGCCCGCGAGATCGCCGCGCATCCGATGTTCGGCATCGAGATGGCCAAGCGCGTGATGCGGGCCTCGGCGGAATGCAGCTATCTCGAAGCCCTGGATATCGAGCGCGACGCCCAAAGCGTTCTGCTGTGTGCGCACGATTTTCCCGAGGCCATGAAGGCGTTTTCCGAAAAACGGAAACCCGAATTCCAGGACCGGTAAGCCGGTCGAAACCATGTCGAAGAACCAGGGAGCGCGGGTATTGAACCCGGGCGCAGGCGCGGAGCCATGAATAGCTCGAGCGACTGCGCCCAAAGCGTTTGACGAAGGCTTTCGTGCCTATGCCTTCCCCGGCGGTTTTCCGGCGGCGCGGCTGTCAGCGATGGGCACGCCGGCCACGGAGTAGTGCATGGTGGGAATTTCCTTCAGCATCACGCGCACCCGCTCGGGCTCTGCATCCATGGAGCGCACCAGCGCGTCGGTGACTTCGCGCAGGATCTTGCGTTTCTGATCGTCGGTGCGCCCCTCGAAGATCAGGATTTCGGCTATGGGCATGAGGTTTCCTCCTCTGGTCTGGTTCAGTTATCGAGGGCCCCCGTCCGTCAGCACCGAACGCCTGCCGGACCAGCGATCCGTATTCGGCGATGACGTGGCGGGGCCGGTGAAGGCGGCGCCGCAGCGGTGGCGGCAGCGGCCAGCACGGCGTCGCCTGCACGGGCGGCGATGCCGCGTGCGGCGGGCCCCGCAAGCGCGTTCAGCGGGTGGCCGGGGTTGGCGGTGCGGGGGGCTGGATCGCTCATCCGGATGATCTCGTTCCAGGTCGGAAAGGACGGGATGGCGGCGATGTATCCCGACCGCACCTCATGCCAGGAGTTCGACGAGCCAGAGCGAGATGGCTGGAAATGCGATCAGCAGGACCATGCGAAAGATATCGGCAGCGAGGAAGGGCATGACCCCGCGGAAGATCGTGGAAATCTTCACCCGGTCGCCCACGACCGCCTTCATCACGAACACGTTCATTCCGATCGGAGGCGAGATCATGCCGATCTCGACCAGGGTGAGCGTGACGATGCCCCACCAGATCGGATCGAAGCCCATCGAAAGGATGATCGGCAGCACGAACGGCACGGTGACGACCACGGCGGCCACGGCATCGAAGATGCTGCCAAGCACCAGATACATCACGGCAAGCAGCACCAGCACCGCCCAGACGGGAAGGATCTCGGGGTCGATCACTGCCGCCAGTGCCTGGGCCATTCCCGCAAAGTTCAGATGGCTGCCGAAGATATTGGCGCCGATGACCAGAATATAGAGGCCGGCGCTTGTGCCGGCCGCATCGCGCAGCGCCTCGAACATGCCCGTGACCGAGGCGCGGCCTGAAATCAGCCAGGCCAGGAAGGAAAAGCCGGCCCCCACCGCAGCGGCTTCCTGTGCCGTGAAGACACCGCCATAAAGCCCGCCCAGCACGGCAAGGAACAGGAGGATCGGCCGCCAGGCGATGCGCAGGGCATGGAGCGGCGCGAAACGTTCGCTGCCGTCGGGCTCCGGCGCAATCTCGGGGCGAAGCCGCACCTGGACCAGGACCGAGGCCGCGTAGAGCGCCAGGGCCAGCATTCCCGGCACGAGCGCGGCCGTGAACGCGTGGGCGATCGAGACTTCCGCTATCACGCAGTAGATGATCAGGATCACCGACGGAGGGATCAGGGCACCGAGGGTTCCGCCGGCTGCGATGCTGCCGGTGGAAAGTGTGGGTGCATACCCGCGGGTCTGCATCTCGCGGAAGGCGACGCCGCCAAGCGTGGCGGTGGTGGCAACCGAGGAGCCGCTGATCGCGCCGAAGCCGCCGCAGCCCATCAACGTCGCCAGGGCGTGGCCACCGCGCATGCGGCCGAAGATCAACGTGGCCGCCTTGAAGATATCGTCGGCGAAGCCGGCCCGGATCGCGAAATTGCCCATCATCAGGAACAGCGGCACCGCCGCCAGATCCACACTGGAAAGGCTTCCGGTAAGGTTGTTGGTGCCCACCAGCAGGGCCGGGCGCAGCCCCATCTGCAACAGCACCGCACCGAGGCCGGCAAGCGCCAGCGCGACTCCGATCGGCACATGGGCCAGCGCCAGCAGGTAGAGGATGGCGAAGGATGCCAGGATCGTCGGCCCCGCGCCGAGCGTCGGAGCGTATTGCGCCGTGACCAGAAGCAGCGCCAGTGCAGCGGCCACCATCAGGGCCGGCGCAGCCATGTCGTGCAACCTCTGGCCCGCGCCGCGCATGTAGGCGATGAGTTCCGATACGAAAACGGCTAGCTGAGTCAGGGTGGCAAGCACCATCGCCGCGGCCGCCGCGCTCCAGAACGGGGCGCCGGGCAGGCCAAGAACCAGGGTCGTCTCGCCGCGGCGTGCGCTTGTCCCGGCATGGCGCACGAGAAACCACACGAACAGGCAGAGCACCACCAGGGTGAGCCCCGACGCGACCAGGCGCGGCGCGGCGTCACGGCCGGTGATCTGGGCAAGGATCCCCATCGAGACATGGCTTTGCCGCGCATTGGTCCAGACCAGCGACAGCGCCATGACCACGGCGAAGCCCAGTTCGGCAACCTCGTAGAGGCCGAGGATCGGTGCCGAGAACGTCCAGCGCAGCAGCACGTCAAGGGTGAAGGCCAGCGCCAGAAAAAGCAGCATGACACCCGCCACATTCGCCAGCAGGCGGGCTGCGTTTTCACGCAGCCCTTCTGCCACCCTTGCGGATGGAGGGATGTTGGTGGTTGTCGTCACCTTCATGCGCACGTCACTGTGTTGCGCGCGCTGTTTCGATTGCGCTGCGATAGGCATCGAGCACGGCGGCCCCGTTGGGCGTTGCCTCGACCCAGTCGGCGATCACCTTGTCGGCGGTCTCACTCCACTCCGCCAGTTCGGCGTCGGTCGGAATGATGATCCGGTGGCCCGGCGTCGCTTCGATCACGCTGCGGACACGGTTGCTCTCTTCCTCGAGGCGCGCGCCCCAGAAGGCGGCGAATGCGGAGGACGGATTGTCGTCGAAGACCTTGCGGACCTCGGGCGGCAGCCGGTCGTAGACATCCTGATTCATGATCAGGTAAGCCGGCGTGGTGCCGAGCGGGATATCCACATGGGTGCGCGTCACGTCGAGCAGCGAGAAGCCCTCGACAGCGAACCAGTCGGCAGCAGCGGCATCGACGACGTTTCTGGACAGCGCTTCGGCGATGGACGGCGCGGGCATCCCGACCGGGGTTCCACCGACAGCCGAAATCATGGCCGAAAGAACACTGCCCGCGGCGCGCACCTTTGCCCCCCTGAAGTCGGCCAGACCGGAGATCTCGCCCGAATGGTGCAACCGCGCGATATCGGCGGTGGCGATGCCGAGAACCTTCACATCTTCGAAACCCGGGATGAGGCCCTGGTCATAAAGTGCCGCGATGGCGACGGAGGTTTCCGTGGAACCGGTGCCGAGCAGCGGAAGTTCGGTGACGCTTGCGGCACGAAAACGACCGGGATTGTAGGAACTTATGCTCCAGCCGATGTCGATCAGGCCCGCTTCGACCGAATCGAACACCTGGTCCGGCGCGGCGGCCGAGCCGCCGGTGAGGAACTCGACCTTGAGCATCCCGCCCGATTCGTCTTCGAGCTTCTTGAACCACGGCTCGAAAATGCCGGTATTCAGAAAGTTGGTCGGGCCGGGAAAGCTGGCGAAGCGAAGCGTGACGTCCTGTGCAAGGACGGGGGAATAAGCGGTGGCCGACAGGGCAACGCCCAAGGCAGCCGCCGCGAGTCGGCGGGAAATCGTGGCAAAGTACATCTAGTCCTCCCTACGTTGATGTAGTGCTGGTGGTGTCTGATTTGTGGTGACAGCACACGCACGGGCGAGAGCGCAACTCTCGCGCACGCCATGCCACAATTCCAGAGAGCTAGAGGTTCCCGCAGGATTCCCGCAGCGCAAAATGTAAAGTATTCGCCTGGTGAACGCCCGCTTGGTTCCGGCCTCAGGACCGCGTCTGCATCGCGGCCTCGGCCCGGGCAATGCATTCACGAAGCGGTGTCAGGCAGGTCGAGGCGGCTTCGGCGGGCGACATCGCGCTTCGGAAGAAGGCGATGTTGACGGCGCCGATCGGCTTTCGCCCAAGCCTGACCGGCAGCGCGATGGCGCTGATATTCGCCTCGACCAGCCCCACCGATGAGGCGTAGCCGCGCAGATGCATCTCTTCGAGGCGGCGATCCAGATTGGCCATAACCGCCATATCCTGCGCGTCGAGCGTGCCGATCCGGCACGCCACATCGAGGGTGCGCTCCATCTCCGCGCGGCCGAGCGCGCCGAGATAGGCAAGCCCCAGCGCCGACCGCAGAAGCGGCCTTGTCTTGCCCACCAGCCGGCGGTGGATGGAAACGGGGCTGTACTTGTGGCTCGAGGCCTGGATCACCATGCGGCCGGCCACCGGCGTGGCGAAATCGCTTGGCCACATCACCTGAGCAGTGAGTTCGCGAAGAACCTGCGACATCACCTGGGTGGCGACGTCTTCGTGGCGGACGCCGTCGCCGAGTTGAAGGATGCGCCCGGTGAGCGACACGGCGCCATCCTCGGCGCGGCGCACCAGGTAGCCCTTCAACTCGAGCGTGTGGATCAGCCTGTAGAGCGTTCCACGGTCGATGCCGGTATAGGTGGCAAGCTCACCCACTTTCGCCCATCCCAGGTCGCCCGCGGCCTCGAGCAGATCGAAGGCCCGCGTCACCGCGCGGATCTCCTTGTAGGGCGAGGCGGTCTCGTTCGCGGGTCGTTCGGTCATCGGATCCCCGTGTTCGATCTGTGAACAATATTGAGCGCTTCGTTGCGGAGTTTCAAGGTGGGCGTCATTTCCTGTGTGTCGGATGGCTGGTGGCGAGCCTTGCCCGGCACACAGCGGTGTCGCCTGACCAGGTATGGCGAGCGCGGCCGCCAATCAGAGAGAGGGGGGAGGCAAAGATGATCGTCGGAAGCGTCTGCATGTCGCATAGCCCGATCATGGATCGCAATCGCGCGGCACCGGATTCCGAGAAGCGGTTCTGGGAGGCGATCGAGAAGGCGGCCGACTACGTCGCCGAAGCCGAGCCGGATCTGGTGGTCGTATTCTATCCCGACCATGTGAACGGGTTTTTCTACAAGCTCCTGCCGTCTTTCTGCGTCGGCATAGATGGCGCCTCGGTCGGCGATTTCGGAACCGTGGCGGGCAAGCTCGACATTCCCGAGAACCGGGCCTTGTCCTGCGCCGAGCACACGCTGAAGGAAGGCGTGGATGTCGCGATCTCTTACCGCATGGACGTGGATCATGGCGCGGCGCAGCCGATCGAGTTGCTGTCGGCCAAGGTTCCGCTGACGCGCATGATCCCGATCTTCGTGAACTGCGCCCTGGCGCCGCGGCCGACGATGGCGCGCGTGCGCGCACTGGGTGCGGCGGTGGGCCGCTGGGCGGCCGCTTGCCCCGAAAGGGTGCTGATCGTGGGTTCGGGCGGGCTGTCGCACGATCCGCCGATCGCTTCGCTGGCGACGGCGACGCCCGAGGTGCGCCAACGCCTGATCGAGGGCGGTCCGCTGCCCCATTCGGCCCGCATGATGCGCCAGAACACAGTTACGGGCGAGGGGCCGCGTCTCGCTGCCGGGCAGTCGAAATTGCTGCCAATCGACACGGCGTGGGACAAGCGGCTTCTCGACGGTTTCGCATCCGGCGATCTGAACATGCTGGACGGGTCCGACGACGAGACGATCTCCCGGACCGGCGGTCGCGGCGGCCACGAAGTGCGCTGCTGGATCGCTGCGCTGGCGGCCCTGGGCCAGGGCTACAGCGCGGAGGTTCTGTTCTACGATCCCATCCCGGAATGGCTGACGGGCATGGGGATGATGACGGCTACGCCGGCCTGACGCATCGGTTTCAATCAGACGGCCAGCGCCCGTGGCGAAAGCCGGGTGGGGCGAATGCCGGCACAAAAAAGCAGGAGTGCGAGATGGGAGTCCGCAACGGACAGCAATTCATCGACGGGTTGAAGGCCAACCCGCGCGAGGTCTGGATCAACGGAGAGAGGATCGAGGATGTGACGACACATCCCGCGTTCTCGCGGATCGTGCGCCAGTTGGCGCGGCTTTACGACGCCCAGGTTGACCCCGCCACCCGCGACACGCTGACCTATGAGGTTCCCGAGACGGGGCAGCGGGCCGGGATGGCGTTCATGCCGGCGAAGACGGCCGAAGACCTGCGCCGCCGCCGCGATGCCTTTTATCACTGGGCGTCGATGAACTTCGGGCTGATGGGCCGCTCGCCCGACTTTCTCAACGTCAGCCTGCTGGCCTTTGCCGAGGCGCGCGAGGTATTCGGCCGCGGCGGTCAGCGCTATGCCGACAACATCGTGAACTACTACGAATACGTCCGCGACAATGACCTGTTCCTCAGCCATGCGCTGATCACCCCGCAGAACGACCGCACCAAATCGTCGGCCGAACAGAAGAATCTGCACATGCGGGTGGTCAAGGAAACCGACAGCGGTATCTATGTGCAGGGTGCGCGGATGGTGGCCACGCTCGGCGCGGTGGCGGACGAGATGCTGATGTATTGCCTGCCCGGGATTCCGGAAAGCGATGCCGACCACGCGCTGTCGTTCGCGGTCAAGGTTTCCGATCCCGGCGTGCGCCAGATCTGTCGCGAGCCCTACACGCTCGACGGTCAGCGGTCGGACTTCGATCATCCGCTGTCGAACAACTTCGAGGAGAACGACTCGCTCCTGATCTTCGACAACGTCTTCGTTCCCTGGGAGCGGGTGTTCATGTATCGCGACGTCGCGCTGAACAACGCGCTCTATACCGAGACGGCGCTGCGCAACTACTCGGCGCATCAGACCAACACCCGCGCGCTGGTGAAGATGCAGTTCGCCGTGGGCGTGGCCATGGCGGTGGCGCGCTCGATCGGTGCGGACAAGTTCCTGCATGTGCAGCGGATGCTGGGCGAGGCGCTGAACGGCGTGGAGTTCCTCAAGAGCGGTCTGGTGCGTTCGGAGGTGGAATGCGAGCCCACGGCCTACGGCACGGTGCGGCCGTCGCTGCCGCCGCTTCAGGCGCTTCGCACCTTCCTTCCGGCGGCCTATCCGAAGGTGGTGGAAACCATCCAGACCATCGCGGCCGGCGGGTTCATGATGATGCCCTCGGGCGCGGATTTCACCGTGTCCGACCTGTCCGAGGACACCGGCCTTTACTATCAGGGTGCCGGCGGGATGTCTTCGCTCGACCGGGCGCGGCTGTTCAAGCTCGCCTGGGATCTGTCGGGCGAGGCGTTCGGCACCCGGCTGCTTCAGTACGAGCGCTACTATGCCGGTGACCCGGTTCGCACGACCGCCTCCAACTATCTCCAGGTGCAGGACGACGAGATGATGCGGCTGGTGAACGAGGCGCTGGCGCTGGCCGGCGATCCCGAACCCGCGCGCGGCACGCAGCGCGACGCGGCCGAGTGACCACCACGGAGACAGAGATGACCACATCGCAACATGCGTCCATCTGGACCGATCTGACACGGGTGCCCTTCACGCAGGGCTATCTGGATGCCGGCGGCACCCGCACCCGCTATCTCGCGGCCGGCGACAGGGACAAGCCGCTGCTGATCCTGATCCACGGCACCGGCGGCCATGCCGAGGCCTACAGCCGCAACCTTGCCGCCCATGCCGAGCATTTCAACACCTGCGCGATCGACCTGGTCGGCCACGGCTGGAGCGACAAGCCGAAGCTTGATTACGAGATCGCCGACTATGCGCGGCATGTGATCGCGGTGATCAAGGCTCTGGGCTATGAAAAGGCGCATGTGTCGGGCGAAAGCCTCGGCGGCTGGGTGGCCGCGTGGATGGCGGTGCACCATCCCGAATGGCTGGATCGCGTGGTGCTGAACACCGCCGGCGGCTGGACCGCCTATCCCGAGGTGATGGAGCGCATCAAGCGGCTGAGCATGGAGGCGGTGAACGATCCTTCGCCCGCCCGCATCCGCGCCCGGCTGGAATTCCTGATGCACGACCATTCGAAGGTGAACGACGATCTTGTCGAGGTGCGCCGCGCGATCTACGCCCAGCCCGGCTTTGCCGAAATCATGGAGCGCATCCTGTGCCTGCAGGACATGGAGATCCGCCGGCGCAACATGTTCAGCCCCGAGGACAGCGCCCGCATCAAGGCCCCGACGCTGGTTCTGTGGACCTCGCACGATCCCACCGCCGCCCCCGAGGAGGGCCGCAAGATCGCCGATGCGATCCCCGGCGCGCGGTTCGAGGTGATGAACGAATGCGGGCACTGGCCCCAGTTCGAGGATCCGGAAACCTTCAACCGCATTCACCTCGACTTCCTGCTGGGACGCTGAGCGCAGCGGATTTCCGGGGGTGCGGTTCAGCTATACCCCCGGTTTCCGAACGCCATGGAAGGCAATGTCATGACAATGTTCAGCCAAGCAGACAGCTTCTCCGGTCCCGGGGCGCCTGCGCCGATCGCGCCGGCGGTGTTTCGCGAGGCCATGGGCCGCTTCGCCACCGGCATCACGGTAATGACCACGATGGATTCGGAAGAGGGGCGATACGGGGTGACGGCCACGTCCTTCTCTTCGCTCTCGCTCGATCCGCCACTGGTGCAATGGAGCTTGCGCAACGATGCCTATTCGCTGCCGATCTTCCTTCGTTCGGGCGGGTTCGCGGTGAACATCCTTGCCGCCGACCAGGAAGCGGTGTCGCGCCGCTTCGCGACGCCCGATGTGGACCGTTTCGCCGGTCTGGACCTTGAAGAGGGCCTGTCGGAGATGCCGCTGATCCGCGGCGCCGCGGCGTGGGTCGAGTGCACCCTCGAAACGACGCTTCCCGGCGGAGATCATACGATTCTGGTGGGGCGCGTGCTGCGCGCGCGGACCTTTGCGCGGCTGCCCCTTCTTCACTGGCGAGGCGACTATCTGCCGATCGAGAGCGATGCGCATCTTGACGGAGGCGCTGCGTGAAGGCGTCATGCCCCGCGGACGATCCCGGCGGTGCCGAGGGGGTTGACGCGGTTCATGGCTGAGCAGGCGAACGCCACCTGTCCGAGAGAGGCTGCGAAGGATGAGGGTGTGGATTTCCGCGGACTGGCGGCCGGGGTAAGCCATTGGAACGCCACCGGTCCGACCGACAATGGCGAGCGCGCCGCCCCTGAACGCCGTGTTTGCGGGCGCGCCATTCGCCGTCGCCCAGAAACCTGATCCCGGTGCTGTCCATCAGCAGGTTGAGCGGCACGGCGACAGGGGATCTGCACCGCCGGGCTCTTTTGACGGCGGTCTGCCGCCCGAGCGGCAGCTTGAGCAGAACCTTGATCGACGGGCAGACCTGAATCGCCGCGTTCGGGAAGACCGCTGGTCGCCCGAGGCGCCCCTCACGAGGCGCGTGCCAGGTCATCTCGCTCAACAACGACCATGCAAACACAACGGGGAGGAGTCTTGTTGACAATCCCGAGGTTCCCCTCATTATTCGGAAAAATGCAAGGAATTTCGGAAATGCGAACGACAACGCCGCGCGATACGGAACCAAAGGCCCGCTCCGAGGGGCCGATGGTGCTGTCGCGCGTGTTCGCATTGCTGCGGCTGCTGGCCGAGAACAAGCGCGGGATGACCCTTTCGGAAATCGCCGTTCAAACGTCGGTTCCCAAGAGCTCGCTGTCGGCGACCCTGAAGGCGCTGGACGAGCAGGGCCTGCTGGTCAGGGACGGCAGGAACTACAGTCTCGGATCGGAAGCCTACGCGATCGCATCGCTGATCATGGCGGGTAGCACGCTCAGCCGGGTCGCCCATCACACGCTGGTGGAGACGATGGAGGAAACCGGCGAGACGGTTCTTCTGGCAACGCTCGACCGAGACGAGGATTATCTTGTCTACATGGACATCGTCGAGACGCCCAATCCGATCCGCTACTCGGTCTCCATCGGGACGCGGAGGCCGCTCTACCCGTCGGCCGCCGGCCGGGTGCTGCTTGCCTACCAGCGGCCTGAGGAGATCAAGGCCTACCTCGATCGGGTGAAGCTGGAGCGATTCACCGAGCACACGGTCATCGACAAGGACGAGATCGAGAAGGCGCTGACCGCGGTGCGCGAAAGCGGGTTGTCGATGAGCTCGGGCGAGTTCTCGGCTGACTCGTCGGGTTTTGCCGCGCCGGTGTTCAATCATTCCGGCGCAGTCATCGCGGCGCTGACCGTTGCGCTGCCAACCAACCGCGCCGTGATCAAGCGCGAACACTTGATCGAGCAGGTTCGCAGCGGCGCGGCGAAACTTTCGCGCATCGTCGGTCACACCGGCGGGCGGGCCGCGCGTTGACGTTTGCGCCCCGGATGATCCCGGGGCTGGCGGGCCAGCACGGCAAGCAAGGCCGCTGCAAGAGAAGCCGGTGAAGCGGAACCCTCGCAGCGGCCCGGCGGCCGTTTGATGGCCCGGTGCGTCCGGGGCTCCGCGGGGGGATGTTCCCTGGGGCGCGAATCGCTGCACCGCCTCCCTAGAGCGGATCGCGTTCATTCGCATTCACGCGACCCACCCTAACCTTCTGATTTCGCATGTCCGAGAAGCGCAAAACCGGTTCCCACTTTTGCGCGACATGCTCTAACCCGCGGCCCCAGAGGCAGCGGGATCGTCGCGTGCTCGGGGCGGGCGCGCCGAACCTGTCATCTGGCGTGATCTCGCGGCTCGACGCGGGGGCTCCCTGCGGACCGGCGCGATCGACAGACTCGTGGCCACCGCAAGCCCGGAACCGCCGCCAACCCGAGATCGGAGCCGTGGCGCCACCGTGGTTTTCCTTGACGTCGGGCTCGTCGTTCGTATAATCGGTAACAGTCTGTATATGCGTATTCTGGTCGAGGGGGAGGAGACAGGATGCTGCTGCAAGGCAGAACACGTTGGCTCAACGTGCCGGACATCATCTGCCCGGCCGCCGGCCGCGCGCCGGCCGTTTCATGAACTGGTTCGACACGACCAGCCGTATGCTTCGCTGGCTCGAATGGATCGCCATAGCCGGTGGGGCGGTGTGCTCCGTCGCCATCATGACGATCGTCGGCGCCGACGTTTTCGCCCGCTACGCGCTGAACCGGCCGATCGCGTGGTCTTACGATCTGATCTCGCTGTTTCTGCTGACCGGCGTCTTCTACCTGTCGCTGGCCGACACGCAGCGGTCCGGCGAGCACATGGCGGTCGACATCGTGCACAACCTGGCGAGTTCACGGCAACGCCACGCGATGTACGCCATCTCCTACGCGCTTGCCCTGCCGGTCGTATGGCTGATGATGATGGGCAACATCCGCAGTGCGCGGCGCGCCTTTCTCAACAATGAAGTTCTGATGGGCGCCGTCGCCTGGCCGACCTGGGTCGCCTCGTTCATCGTCGCCGTCGGCCTTGCCTTGCTGCTTCTGCGGCTTGCCCATTCCTTTGCCGGTCATGCCCTGTCCGTCGCAGTCCGGGCGGACTTGATCCCGCTGCCGCAGAAAACAGGTTCGCAGGAAGGATCGGGATTATGACGACCCTCGCCATCGTCGCGCTGCTGCTTGTCCTGATCGCGCTGGGTGCGCCGATCGGGTTGGCGCTGCTGGTCTCCGGCGCGACCGGGCTTGCCATGGTCGGCGGGGCCAACGTCGCCCAGGGCATCCTGTCGACCGCGCCGCTCTCGGCCGCCAAGTCCTATGAGCTGATCACGATTCCCATGTTCCTGCTGATGGCGGAACTGATCATCGTAAGCGGCGTCGCGAAACAATTGTTCGACAGCGCGGTTGCGTGGGTCGGCCGGATGCCTGCCGGCCTGGCCATAGCCACCAGCCTTGCCGGGGCGGGCTTCGGCGCGATCTCCGGGTCGAGCACGGCGTCGGCCGCGACGCTCGCATCCACCACCGTGCCGGGCATGCTTGAGCGCGGCTACGAGCCGAAACTGGCCTGTGGCGCCGTCGCGATCTCGGGCACGGTCGCCATGCTGATACCGCCGAGCATTGCGCTTATCCTCTACGGCATCGTCGCCGATGTCAGCATCAGCCGGCTTCTGATCGCCGGTATCGTTCCCGGCATCCTGGTGGTGATCACGATCATACTCACCGTTCTGTTGCTGGTGTGGCAAGACCCGAGCCGTGCGCCGAGTGGGCGGGCCTACAGCTGGCGCGAAAAGGTCGTGGCGCTGCCCGGCGTCCTGCCGGTGCTGGGGCTGTTCTTCGTCGTCACCGGGCTGATCTATACCGGCATCGCCACGCCAACGGAATCGTCCGCGCTCGGCGCGATCGGCGCCCTTGTGCTGGCGCTGGCCTCCGGCAACACCACGCGCAAGAACCTCGTCCATGCGATCATCCGCGCGGGCCGCACCACCTGCATGATCCTGCTGATCATCCTGGGTGCGCATATCTTCGGCTATTTCATGGCCTTCACGCGCCTGCCGCACAATCTGGCAGGCTGGGTCGGCAGCCTGGAGATGGCGCCAGTGGCCGTGATGGTCATCATCCTGACGGTGATCATCCTGCTCGGCACGATCATGGATCAGGCCGCGATCATCATCCTCACGGTGCCCATCACGCTGCCGCTGGTTCTGGATCTCGGCTACGATCCCGTCTGGTTCGGCGTCATGATGGTCATCACCGCCGAGATCGGCCTGGTCACGCCGCCCGTCGGGCTCAATTCATTTGTCGTCGCCCGCTACACAGGCCGCTCCCTGGAAGAAGTGTTCCGCGGTGTCTGGCCGCATGTCGTGGCGCATATCCTGCTCGTCGCCGTGATGCTGGCGCTGCCGCAGGTCATCCTGTGGCTGCCGTCCACCATGTAGACGCCGCAGACCATCATCCGAAAACACACCACCAGGGAGGAAGCTATGCCGAGGACATCAACACGAAGCACGCCCGCACTGTTCGGCGCCACGCTTGCCGCATGGGCACTGCTCATGGGCAGCGCACAGGCGCAGGACAAGCTGACATTGCGCGTCGCCGATTCACTGCCGGTCGACCATTACATCGCGCGCGCGGCGACCACGAACTGGATGGAGGCCGTGACCCGGCTGACGGACGGACGGGTCGAATTCGAGTACTTCCCGGCCGGTCAACTGGGCGGTGCCAGCGACATGCTGTCGATGCTGGAAGCCGGGGTGGCCGACGTCACCTACATGGTGCCGGCCTACCTGTCGCAGCGGCTTCCGCTGTCGATGGTCGCCAACCTGCCGGCCGACTATACCCATCCGTGCGTCGGCACGCAGGCGTACTGGACGCTCGCGCAGGAAGGCGGCGCGCTGTGGGAAAACGAACTGAAGCCGCTCGGCATCCGGCCGGTCTTCGCGCTGATGCTGCCGCCCAACCAGATCGTGACGGCACAGCCGTTCTCCACCCTCGCCGAACTCGAGGGCCTGAAGCTGCGCACGTCGAGCGCGATGGTGGATCTCTATGTCCGCGCGCTGAACGGCGTGCCGCTTCAGATCCCGGCCGCCGAGATGTACCAGGCACTATCGCGCAGAACCATCGACGGGCTGGTGATGCCCCCGATCAGCATGGTGCCTTACGACCTTCAGACCGTGACCAGGTCCGCCACCTTCGAAGCCAATCTCGGCGGCTTCATCGTCACCTACGCGATCATGGAAAAGACCTGGGCGGCGTTGCCTGACGACATCCGCGAGGCGATGGCCGAGGCCGGGCGCGAGACCACAGAGCGCGCCTGCGAGATCGTGGCGGATGAATCCGAGGCCGTGCGCACGCGCATCATCGAGGCGGGCGTCGCGCCGGTCGAACTGAGCGACGAAGATCGTGCCGAACTGAACCGGGTGGCCGAGAATATCGGCGATCAGTGGGCCGCCGAAATGGAAGCCCTGGGCAAGCCCGGCACGCTGGTGCTGAACGCTTTCGAGGAGGCCCTGCAATGAACGCTGCGCAAATCTCCCGCTTCGCTTTCGCCTCCTTGCTCAGCGCGGCAGCGTCGATCGGCGTCAGTGGCCCGGCCGCGGCCGAGGTCAAGCTGCGCGTGGCCGACTCGCTTCCCGCCACGCATTTCTTCACCGAACAGGCGACGCAGTTCTGGATGGACGAGGTCACGCGCCTGGCTGGATCCGAGGTCTCATTCGAGCACTTTCCGGCCAGCCAGCTCGGCAAGGCGGGCGATCTCTTTGCCCTGACGGTGTCGGGCGTGGTCGACATCGGTTATGTGGTGCCGTCCTATGCGGCCGACAAACTGCCGCTGACATCGGTGGCGGAACTGCCGGGCACATACGAGTCGTCGTGCCAGGGCACGATGGCGTTCTGGCAACTCGCGCACGACGACGGCCTGCTGGCAACCAGGGAATACGAGCCCGCGGGTGTGAGGGTGCTCTACGCCGTGGTCATGCCGCCCTATCAGGCCTATGTGCGCGGTCCGTTGGGCACGCTCGAAGATCTCGAAGGCAAGAAGCTGCGGACCAGCAGTTCCGGGCAGGACGCGATCGTCCGCCGGCTCGGGGCCGTGCCGGTGCGCATCACCGCGCCGGAGGTCTACGACGGGCTATCGCGTGGCACGATCGACGGCGTGATCTTTCCGGCGTCGAGCCTGCTGGCCTACGACCTTGCCGGCCTTGTCGATTCCGCGACAACGGGCGTCAATTTCGGCAGCGCCGTGCTGACGATGATGATCTCGCAGGAGCGCTGGGACACGTTGTCTCCCGCGCTGCAGGCGGCCATGACCGAGGCAGGGGAAGCCACGACAAGGCGCATCTGCGCCTATGCCGACGGCGCCCTCGAGCAGGACATGAACACGATCGCCGAAGCCGGCGTCGAGTTCGTCGAACTCAACGAAGGGTCCGAGCAGCGTCTCGCGGCCGAGATGCTCGGCGCGCGACAGGAATGGGCAGGAACGGTGGACGGGATGAATTTCCCGGGCTCCGAAATCCTGGAGGCCTTCGAGGCGGCGATCGCAGCCGAGTAGCGTTCCCGCCAGCCGGGCAGGTCGAACCGGCCCGCCCGGCTGGCAACGCGATTTCCGGATATCGCGCACACATTTGTCCGAAGCCGCTGCTGCGGCTTCGACAGGTTGTCGGCGGCGGAATGGCGGATTTGTTGCGCGAATGGACCGAGGCGAGTCAACTCGCGATCGAGGCGCCGTGGGTTCGCGCGCGATTGCGCGCGAAGCTGCCCCCGCCGGCACCCGCGGCCATCCCCCGCCCCGCAGGAACGCCAGGTCGGGCTTCACGCGACGGATTGCAATCGGCGGCAGAATGTGGTTGCGTATATGCGTATAGTATTCGTATATCGACACAAACGGCTCGAGAGACGCCAACTGCCTGGAAGGGTAGGAGCGGTCTGCTCATGACGAACCGGATGGGGCCTGGGCGGACGCGACACCATCGCCACCAGCGCAGGTCAGGGGATCGGCGGTGCCGTGGCGCCGGTCGCGTACGTGGAACAGCCTTCGGTGCGCCGGGAAGATCCTAGGTCCGGCCGAAGGCCTCTGGGAGGATATGAGATGGCAAAATTCTTCAGCGACGACCAGGCGGCGATCCGCGACAGCGTTTCGAAGCTCTGCGCCAGGTTCGGCGATCCATACTGGCTGGAGCGCGACCGTGACGGCAAGTTCCCGCACGAGTTCTGCAACGCGATCGCCGAGGCGGGCTGGATGGGCGTGGCCATGCCGCAGGAATTCGGCGGCAGCGGGCTGGGCATCGGCGAGGCGGCGGCCATGGTGCAGGCGATTTCCGAATCGGGCGCCGGCAATGCCGGCTTCACCTCGATCGCCATCAACATATTCGGGCTGCATCCCGTCGTCGTTTTCGGCACGGAAGAGCAGAAGAAGGCATGGCTGCCACGCATCATCAGCCGCGAGGATGTGGCCTGCTTTGCCGTGACCGAACCCAACACCGGCCTCGACACGACGCGGCTCACGACCATGGCGGTCAACAAGGGCGACCACTATATCGTGCGCGGCCAGAAGACCTGGACGTCGACGGCGCAAGTCGCGAACAAGTTGCTGCTCATCGCCCGCACCAAGGCGATCGGCGAGACGGCCAAGCCGATGGACGGCCTCTCGCTTTTCTATACCGACCTCGACCGCCGCTACATCGAGGTGCGCGAGATCGAGAAGATGGGCCGCAAGAGCGTCGACTCGAACCAGCTTTTCATCGAGGATCTTCCGGTTCCGCGCGAGCATCTGATCGGCGAGGAGGGCAAGGGCTTCCGCTATCTGCTTCACGGCCTCAACGCGGAGCGGATACTCATCTCGGCCTCGCTGGTCGGACTCGGGCGCAGCGCGCTGCGTCGGGCCGCAGCCTATGCGCGCGAGCGCATCGTCTTCGGCCGGCCGATCGGCCAGAACCAGGGCGTCCAGCATCCGCTGGCGCAGAACTGGGCCGAACTCGAGGCGGCCAACCTCATGGCGTTCAACGCCGCGGCCCTCTACGACGAGGGCAAGCCCTGCGGCGTGGAGGCGAACGCGGCCAAGTACCTCGCCGCCGAGGCGGCCTTCAGGGCTTGCACCAATGCGGTCATGACGCTGGGCGGCATGGGCTACGCCAAGGAGTATCACGTCGAGCGCTACTTCCGCGAATGCCTGATCCACCGCATCGCGCCGATCAGCCCCCAACTCGCGCTGTGCTACATTGCCGAGCGGGCGCTCGACCTGCCCAAATCCTACTGATGTGCAGAGCGTGGGAGAGCATCCTATGACGCGGGCCTGCAAGCCATATTCCGCGGAAGGGGCCGCGACATGACCAGACCACTTGACGGCGTGCGGATCATCGACCTGTCCAACATGCTGATGGCGCCCTACACGTCGCAGATCCTGGGCGACCTCGGCGCCGACGTCATCAAGCTCGAGCCGCCGGAGGGCGATCCGGTTCGGCTGATCGGGCCGTCCCGAAATCGCGGCATGGGCGCGCTGTTTCTCAACTGCAACCGCTCGAAGCGCAGCGTCGTGCTCGATCTGAAGCAGAAGGAAGCGCAGGCCGCCGCGCTCGACATGATCGCGACCGCCGACGTGCTGTTATACAATCGCAGGCCGCAGGTCATGGCGCGGCTCGGGTTGAGCTATGAAGCGGTGCGGGCCCGCAACCCGCGCATCATCTATGCCGGTCTGTTCGGCTACGGGCAGACCGGCCCCTATGCGCACAAGCCGGCCTTCGACGATCTGATCCAGGGTGCCGTCGCGATTCCCTCGCTGGCGGCGCAGGCGAACGACGACGGCCAGCCGCGCTACGCGCCGACCGCGATCGTCGATCGCGGCGTGGCCCTGTGGGCGGTAGCCCAGATCAACGCCGCGCTCTACCATCAGGCGCGCACGGGCGAGGGACAGCGGGTCGACATGCCGATGTTCGAGATGATGGCGAGCTTCGTGCTCGGCGACCACCTTCAGGGTGCCACCTTCGAGCCGGCCATCGGCCCGACCGGTTACAGCCGCCTCATCGCGCGGGATCGCCGTCCGTATCGGACCAGCGACGGATATATCTGCGTCGTGGCCTATACCGATCGGCACTGGCAGTCGCTGATGCGCGGCCTCGGGCGCGAGCGCGAGTTGATCGAGGATCAGCGCTACGCGTCGATCACGTCGAGAACCGAGAACATCAACGCGCTCTATGCCGATCTCGCCAAGGTGCTGCTGACGCGCACGACCGAGGAATGGCTCGACTTCTTCGACGAAGCGGATATTCCGGCGATGCCGCTGAACACCACCGACACGCTTATCGAAGATCCGCATCTGCGCTCGGTCGGCTTCTTCAGCCTCGAGCAGCATCCGACGGAGGGCACCATCCGACGCATGAACTATCCCGCCTACTGGAGCGCCACGCAGCCCGCGCCCTCGCGCCCTGCCCCCCTGCTTGGCGAGCATAGCCTGGAGGTGCTGCGCGAGGTCGGCGTCGACCAGGCCCGGGTGGATGCGCTGAAAGCCAGCGGAGCGCTGGGCGTGCGGGCGGCGCCGGCAGCCGGCGATGAAGTGGAGGGGCCAATCCCATGACCATCATCCGTTCACGGCCGTTCGTGCCCGACGACGGCGACCGCGCGGTGGCGCAGGGGCGCACCGACAGCGCCGACCCGTCGATGCCGGCTATCGCGGATTCGGTCGCCGGCAGCCGGCACAAGGCCGGCGGCGCCTTGCTGCGCGCCGATCGAGGGCACCGACGCCCGCTTCGCCCCGGTTCCTGCGGACTGGGAAGCCACGGACCATCCCGTCACCCCGCCAGGCGGAGCGCTGCGTGATGCGTTCGTTCCTGTTCGTTCCCGGCGACAGCGCGCGCAAGTTCGAGAAGGCGCGCGCCGGCAACGCCGATGCACTGATCATCGATCTCGAGGATTCCGTTTCCGCAGAAGCGAAGCAGACGGCGCGCGAAACCACGCGCGCGATGCTGGAAATGCCCCGCACCTCGCAGAAATGGTTCGTGCGCGTCAACGCGCTCGATACGGGCCTGACACTCGCCGATCTGACGGCGGTGATGCCGCGGCGCCCGGACGGGATCGTGCTGCCGAAATGCGTCAGTGCGACCGACGTCGAGAAACTGGGGTTCTTTCTCGATGCTTTCGAGGCGGCGTCCGGGCTTGAGGCGGGCTCCACGCGCATCATCGCGGTTGCCACGGAGACGGCCGAATCCATCTTCGGCCTGTCCGGCTACAGGAATGCCGGACCGCGCCTGTGGGGCCTGATGTGGGGTGCGGAAGACCTTGCCGCCTCGCTCGGCGCGACCGAGAACAGCGCCGGCGGCGTCTACTCCGAGCCGTTCCGGCTGGCGCGCAACCTGTGCCTGATGGGCGCGGCGGCGGCCGGGCTTGCCGCCATCGACACGGTCTGCACCAATATCGGCGATCTCGACTTTGTCGAGGCGGAAGCCAGCGCCGCCCGGCGTGACGGTTTCGCCGCCAAGGCGGTCATTCATCCGAGCCATGTCGACCCCGTAAACGCCGCCTTCACACCCCGCCCGGAGGAGGTTGCCTGGGCGGAGCGCGTGCTTTCCGCCTTCGCGGCCGACCCGCTGGCGGGCGTCGTGAAGATCGACGGCAAGATGATCGACAAGCCGCACGAGCGTGCGGCACGGAAGATCATGGCGATGGTGAACCACCCCGGCGGGCGTGCCGGGGCGGTTTTTCCCGGCAGTTGACGCATGTCCCCTCGCAACGAGCCTGAGATCAAGCCCGCTGATCCGGGCGGATTGACAAGCCAGGCTACGCTTGCCGGATTGGTCGTTGGCGTCGGTTTCCTGTTCAATTTCATCGCGCGCGGCGTGGTCGATACCTTCATGGTGTTCATGTTGCCGCTGGAGGCCGAGTTCGGCTGGAGCCGCTCGACGCTGACCGGCGTCTACTCGGTCTATCTCATCACCGTCGGCCTGATGGCGCCGCTGTCCGGCATGATGCTCGACAGGTTCGGGCCGCGCGCCAGCTACGGTCTCGGGCTTTGCGTTCTCATCGCCGCAACCTGGGCAGCGTCGACCACCACGGCGCTGTGGCAGATCTATCTCTTCATCGGCGGCCTTTGCGGCATCGCCGCTTCGACCCTCGGCATGGTGCCGGCCGCGGCCCTGATCGGTCGCTGGTTCGACCGCAACATGAGCCTTGCGATCGGCATCGCCTATGCCGGCTTCGGCTCGGGCATCCTCGTCATCGTGCCGCTGGCGCAGGCAGGCATAGATGCCTATGGCTGGCGCGAGACCTATCGGCTGATTGCCATCACGCTCGTCGGCGTCCTGCCGCTGATGCTGTTGCCATGGGGGCGCATCCGTCAGGGCCGCATGCTGTCGACAAACGCCGAACCCCTGGCCGACCAACCGACGATGGTCGTTTCGCAGGCACGCGGCTGGACCATCCGCAGCGCGGTGCGCACGCCCGAATTCTGGCTTCTGGTGCAGGTCTTCTTCTTCACCGCTTGCGGTGTCTACAGCGTCGTCGTCCAGACGCTGCCCTATCTTGTGGAGCAGGGGTATCCATCCATCGAGGCCGCGCTTGCCTTCGGGGCTTCCGGCATGCTGTCGATCTTCGGCGTCGTGTTCGCCGGCTGGCTCTGCGCGCGCTTCGGCAATCGCTTTACGGCGACCTTGTCTTTCGCCGGCACCTTCGTGGGCGTCGCCGCGCTGTTCGCGTATTCGGCCGTGGCGAGGCCGTTCCTCATCCTGATCTATGTCCTTGCCTTCGGCCTCAGCCAGGGCGCGCGGGGGCCGATCGTGTCCACCCTCACGGCGCGCATCTTTGCAAGGGGTGCGGTGGCATCGATCTTCGGCACCATCTTCATGATAATGTCCTTCGGCTCGGCGTTCGGCGCCTGGATATCGGGCTTTCTTCACGATCTGACGGGCGACTATCGCGCCGCCTTCATCTTCTCCGGCGTTTCGATCATGCTGGCATGTTCGCCGTTCTGGATATCGACGCGCCTGAGCCATCCGGAAACGCTGCCGCCGCCATCGACAGACCGACCATCGGGGAGGACCGAATGAAACTGCTTGGAGAAGGATTCTGCTGGAACGACCTTTCTGTCGGCCAGCAGTTCCGCACCTTTGGCCGCACCATAACCGAGACCGACATCATCAACTTCATATCCTGCACCGGCATGCTGGAGTCGCTTTTCGTCGACAGGGAATACCGCGCGCAGCACTCGGCCATTGCCGGACGTCCCGCCCCGGCGGCGCTGGTCTATGCCTTGGCCGAGGGGCTCGTGCTCAACGCAACCGGGCAGGGCACGGGGCTTGCATTCCTGCATATGGAGTTGAATGTGGAAAGGCCCGTTCTGGAAGGCGACACGATCCACGTCGAGATCGAGGTGATGGAAGTGCGCGCGGCAAGCAAGGGTGGCCGCGGCCTTGTGCGAACGCGCAATCGCATCGTCAACCAGCGGGGCGATACTGCCATCACCTATACCCCCCTGCGGCTGATGGAAGGGCGGGCGACGGATGGAAGCGGTGGCAGCCGCAAGGTGGAAACCCCATGATTCCAGATGCTGTTCCGGTTTGGAAGGCCTTTCGGCGTTCGATATGTGGACCGTAGCGAACCCGAAATTCACGCAGCCAGCAGCAACCTGCAGGGAGGACGGACATGAATCTTGCCGAATGGCTCGATGCCACGGCCCGGGCAAAGCCCGAAGCGCCGGCGATCTTCGAGGGCACACGCCTCTACGCGACATATGCGGGCTTCGCGGCGCGCGTCCGTGCGCTGGCGGCGGGCCTTCAGAAAATCCACGGCGTCGAACGTGGCACCCGCGTCGCGATCTTCATGAAGAACTGCCCGGCCTATCTCGAGGTGTTCTACGCGGTGTGGTGGATCGGCGGCACCGTGGTGCCGATCAACAGCAAGCTGCACCCGCGCGAGGCGGCATGGATCGTCGGCAATTCCGGCGCGTCGTTGCTGGTCTGCGACGGCGACGGGCCTGGCCCTGACGCCGGCCTGCCGAAGGAATGCGCCGAGCTTCTCGTGGGTTCGCCGCAATGGTCTGCCCTCTTCGAGCAGGGGGAAGGCGCCGCCGCGCCGGTTCGCGTGTCGCGCGACGATATCGCCTGGCTGTTCTACACCTCCGGCACAACCGGCCGCCCGAAGGGCGTGATGCTCTCGCACTGGAACATGCGCATGGCGACACTCGCCTATGCGCTCGATGTCGACCAGGCCGCGCCCGACCAGGCGACGATCTATGCCGCGCCGATCTCTCACGGCGCAGGCATCTACAACTTCATCTTCGTGCGCGTCGGCGGGCGGCATGTGTTTCCGACGTCGAGCGGGTTCGATCCCGCCGAGATCGAGGCGCTTTCGCGCCATTTCGGCGAGACGGTGATGTTCGCGGCACCCACCATGGTCAAGCGCATGATCGAGGCAGCCAAGGTGTCGGGCTATCGCGGCGAGGGCATACGCACGCTCGTCTACGGCGGTGGGCCGATGTATGCGGCGGATATCGACGAGGCTCTGTCGCTCTTCGGGCCGCGCTTCGTCCAGATCTACGGGCAAGGCGAAACGCCGATGACGATCACGTCGCTGCGCCGGGAACTGGTGGCCGACGAAACCCACCCGCACTGGCGCGAGCGGCGGGCTTCGGTGGGGCAGGCGATGTCCTGCGTCGAGATCCGCATCGCGGACGATGGCAAGGATGTTCCGCCGGGCGAGGCCGGCGAGATCCTGGTCAGGGGCCCGGCGGTGATGAAGGGGTATTGGAGCAACGAAAAGGCAACGGCCGAGACGCTGCGCGACGGATGGCTTCATACCGGCGATATCGGCCGCCTGGACGAAGACGGGTTCCTGACCCTCACCGACCGCGCCAAGGACATGATCATCTCCGGCGGCATCAACATCTACCCGCGAGAGGTCGAGGAGGTGATCGCGCGCCATCCCGGCGTGCTCGAGGTTTCCGTCGTCGGCCGGCCGAGTGCGGAATGGGGTGAAGATGTCGTCGCGTTCGTGGTCCCGCGCGGCACGGGGGCATGCGACGCGGTTGCGCTGGAAGCGTGGTGCCGTGCCGAAATGGCCTCGTTCAAGAAACCGAAGCACTACGTCTTTTGCAGCGAATTGCCGAAGAACAGCTACGGCAAGGTGCTCAAGACGGAACTGCGCGAGCGGCTGGGATCCACCTGAACGGATCGGATGGCGCCGCGCCTTCCGGGATGGCGCGGGGCGCGGCGAATTTCGCGCCTTGCGGCGGCATGACACATGTCCGTCACAACCGCATGACAAGGCAGGGCTGTGAACCGCCGAGCGGTAGAACCGAAGAGTCGTTCAATGCAGCGCTTTGCGATCTATTACGCCCCGCCGCCGGGCCCCCTGGCCGAGTTCGCCGCGGCCTGGCTTGGATGGGACGCCGCCGCGGGCCGTGAGCGGGCGCACCCGGAGCTCTCCGGTCTGCCGCTGTCCGTCGCCGAAATAACCGCAACCCCGCACAAATACGGCTTTCACGGCACGCTCAAGCCGCCGTTCCGGCTGGCCCGGGGCTGCACCGAAGCCGATCTGCGGGCCGGTTGCGCGGCGCTCGCCAACCGTCTTGCGCCGGTCAGCCTTCCGGGGCTCGGGCTGAAGCGGCTTGGCGGGTTTCTGGCGCTGGTGCCCGAGGGCGACGCCGCCCCCCTCGATGCGCTCGCCGCCGAGGTGGTCGTCGCGCTCGACGGCTTTCGCGCCCCGCCTGACGCCGCCGAGATCGCCCGCCGCCGCCCCGAGCGGTTGAGCGAGGGTCAACGCGCTTTGCTGGCGCGCTGGGGCTACCCCTACGTTCTGGACGAGTTCCGCTTTCACCTCACGCTCAGCGGCAATCTTGCGCCGGACATCGCCGAGGAAGTGGCCGAGGCGCTGGCACCACACCTCGCGCCGATCCTGCCCAAGCCTTTCGTGGTGGCCGACATCTGCCTGTTCGGCGAAGCCGCTGACGGCCGCTTCCGGCTTTTGCACCGCTACCCGCTTGGCGGCTGAAGCGCCGCCAGAAAGTTCGCAACTCCTTCGGCCAGCGTGCCACCGTTCTGCACCTCGATCGCCGCGATGCCTTCGGGCAGCGCGAAGCCCGCGCGCGTGAGCCTGCGGGCGATATCCTCGGCGGTTTCGCGCCCACGCCCGGCAAGGCGTTGCGCCAGCACCGCGGGTGGGGCCGTCACAAGGATAACCCGCAGGTCGGCAAACCGCGCCAGGGCCAGCGGCAGCGCCGCGCGCGAGCCGTTGAAAACCACGTCGCGCCCCTCGGCGCGTGCGGTCAGGATATCGGCCGGGATGCCGTAGCTGAGCCCATGCGCCCGCCAGACCAGCGCGAAGGCCCCCGCCGCTTGCATCTGCGCGAAGCGCTCCGCGTCGACGCCCACGAAATCCTCGCCGCCCGCGCCTGTCGGCCGGGTGATGACGCGCCGGGCCACGAAAAGATCGGGGCGCGCGGCCTTCGCTGCGGCGATCAGCGTATCCTTGCCCGCGCCCGAAGGCCCCACCACCGCGAAAAGCCGCCCCTGCATCAGCCGCGCCGCGGCGCACATGCCGCCGCCTCCCACCCACGACAGGCCCGGCGCGCCTGCGTATGGTGCGCGGGCCCAAGCGCGTTCGGGCGCGCAGCCGGGGCGTGCACCGGGTTGCCGATCCACGCCCCCCGCTTGCGCGGCGTATCGGTTACGGTATTGGCGGGACGGTGCATTCGACCTGTTGCTCCTGACAACCAGAAATCTGGTAGCCGCACGAGGTGACGGCCCTGTGACGAAGCCGCCCGGATGCCGCCGCGCAACGCCATATTGTCGCGGCCCGGCATGCCCTGCCGATTGCGCACAGAAGGGCGGATGCCCTCGCGGCCGGTGTTGCTCTGGGTCGTTGCCAGAGAACGGAACACTTGTTAGATTTTCCGGGATGCAGGCAAGGCTTACAGGTGCCGGACATGTCTCTGATCAAGAACTCCCCACGCTGGGCTTCCGACGAGCACAAGATGTTCGCGGACAGCACCCGCAAGCTTTTCGACGCTGAAATGGCCCCGAATATCGAGAAGTGGGCAGAGCAGGGCATTGTCGACCGGGAATTCTGGAAGACGGTCGGCGCACAGGGCGTCATGGGCGGCGCGATTGCCGAGGAATATGGCGGGTTCGGGGGCGGCATCGGGTTCGACGCGATCACCGTCTATGAACAGGGGCGGACCGGCGATACCGGCTGGGGCTATGGCATCCAGAGCATCGTGATTCATTATCTGAACGCCTATGCCAGCGAAGAGCAGAAGAAGAAATGGTTGCCGCGGCTGATCAGCGGCGAGAGCGTCGCCGCGATCGCGATGACCGAACCGGGCACCGGATCTGACCTTCAGAATGTCCAGACCCATGCTGAAAAGGACGGCAATCATTACAAGATCAACGGCTCGAAGATCTTCATCACCAATGGGCATACCGCCGATATCATCGTTGTGGTGGCCAAGACGGATCGAAACGCCGGGGCGAAAGGCGTGTCCCTGATCGTTCTGGAGACCGAAGGCGCGGAAGGGTTCCGTCGCGGGCGCAACCTGAAAAAGCTGGGCATGAAGGGATCGGACACGGCAGAGCTGTTCTTCGAGGATGTGCGTGTGCCCACGGCCAACCTGCTTGGCCCCGAGGAAGGGCAGGGATTCTATCAGTTGATGAAGCAATTGCCATGGGAACGGCTGTTGATCGGCATCACCGCACTTGGTTTCATCGACTTCGCCATCGCGGAGACCGTGAAATACGTTCAGGATCGAAAGGCGTTCGGCAAGCGGATCATGGATTTCCAGAACACCCGGTTCAAACTGGCGGAATGCAAGACCAAGGCCGAATTGCTGCGCAGCTTTGTCAATGACGGGATTACGCGGCTCGAAGCGGGCGAGCTTGACGCGGCCACGGCTTCGATGGCGAAATGGTGGGGCAGCCAGACGCAGAACGAGGTCATGCATGAATGCCTGCAACTGCATGGCGGTTACGGCTTCATGATGGAATTCCCGATTGCGCGGCTTTACGCCGACAGCCGGGTGCAGATGATCTATGGCGGCACCAACGAGATCATGAAGGAACTGATCGCGCGTTCGTTGGATATCTGAACGGTCCGGCGCCGGGTAAGGTTAGTCTTCGCCCGGCTCCAGGATTTCGTTGCTGTGCTCGCCCAGGCGCGGGGCCGGGCGGAAGTCGTGTCGCGCGGGGGTTGCGGAAAATCGAACCGGCGGGCGTGTCGTCCAGATGGCGCCTTCCGTTGGATGATTGATTTGCTGAAAGAAACCGGTCGCGGCAAGATGGGGATCGCCGGGCAGGTCCGACAGGTTTCGCACCGGCATGGCGGGAATGTCGGCCTGTTCCATCAGGGCAAGCCATTGCTCTGTTGTCCGTGTCAGTGCGATCTGCGCCACCAGATCGTAAAGCGCGCCAATGTTCCGGCTGCGGGTTTCCATATCGGTAACCCATGGGTGGGAGATCATGTCATCCCGCCCGACCGCCCTGAAGAACCGTGCCCATTGCGCGTTGGTGTAGGGCAGGATCGTGATGAACCCGTCCGATGTCTGAACCGGGCGGCGGTGGGGGACCAGCATGCGGGCGTAGCCGAAATCCTGCGGGGTGTCCTCGAACGTGGCGCCATCCATGTGTTCGACCAGCAGGAACGCCGAAAGCGTTTCGAACATGGGCACCTCGACATGCTGGGCTTCGCCCGTGCGTTCTCGGTGGAACAGGGCGGCCATGATGGCATAGGCCGCTGTTACACCGCCAAGCTTGTCGGCAAGGATCGTTGGGGCATAGGCGGGTGCGGCCTCGGGGTCGCGCAATGATGCCAGGCTGGCGAACCCCGAGACCGACTGCACGATATCGTCGAAGGCAGGTTTGGCCGCATAGGGCCCGTCCTGGCCGTAGCCGGTGGCGGATACCGTGATAAGCTTCGGGTTCTCGCGCCGCAACGTTTCGGGATCGAGCGACAATCGGGCAAGGGCCGCGGGCCGGATGCTGGAAATCATCACATCGGCATCGGCCAGCAGCTTGCGCAGCCGGTCGCGATCGGCTGGCGTTTTAAGGTCGAGGACGACACTGCGCTTGTTGCGGTTGGCCCCCAGAAAGGCGGCCCCCATCAGCTTGTTGCGTGCCGGCTGGACCTGGCGCAACAGATCGCCTTCGGGGCTTTCCACCTTGATCACATCCGCCCCCAGATCGCCCAGCATTTGCGTCGCCAGGGGGCCGAAAACCACCGACGTCAGGTCGATGATCTTAACGTCATCAAGGATCGCGGGTTTCTGCGCGGTGGTCATTTACGGGCGTATCCTGTCTTGTGAACGGGCCGCGAACTCGGCGCGGATGGCTTCGCCGTCCGCGTCGAGGGCCGGGCATGGGCCAAGCGTCGTCTCGCCGGTGCTGCGCCGGATCGGGGGCGCGGGGACGTCGATTTCGCCAGACGGCGTGGCGATGGTGGAGCGGTCGAGTTGCGGATGGCCGGAAAGGGCCGCCACGTCGTTCACCGCCGCGAACGCAATGCCCGCAGCATCGAGCAGCTTCAGCATCTCGGCGCGGTCATGAGAGGCGAACACCGCCCTGATGAGCGTTTCGAGTTCGGGCTTGTTTCCAAGGCGCGCCGAATTGTCGTGAAAACGCGGATCGGTCGCAAGGGCGGGATCCCCGAGGATATTCTCGCAAAAGCGCATCCATTCACCCTGGTGCTGCACGGCTATGACGACAAGCTGGCCGTCCCGGCACGCGTAGGCACCATAGGGGCAGATCACCGCGTGGTTCAGCCCGACGCGCGGCGTCGGTTTGCCCAGATAGTCGTGATAGAGCAGCGGAACCGCCATCCAGTCGGCCATCACGTCGAACATGGCCACCGAAACGCCGCTGCCCTTGCCGGTGCGCGCGCGCCCGATCAGGGCCTCGCAGATCGCGGCATGGGCGGTCATGCCGGTGGCGATATCGCAGACCGAAACGCCGACGCGCCCCGGTGCGTCCGGCGTGCCGGTGACCGAGGCCAGCCCGCTTTCGCATTGCACCAGAAGGTCATAGGCCTTGGCGTTGCGCATCGGGCCGTCTTCGCCATAGCCGGTGATGTCGCAGGTCACGAGGCGCGGAAATCGCTCTCGCAGAGTGGCCGAATCGAGCCCGAGTTTGGCCAGCGCGCCGGGCAGCAGGTTCTGGATGAACACATCTGCGTTTTCCAGCATCCTCAGCAGGATTGCACGGTCTTCTTCGGCCTTGATATCCAGCGCAACCGATTCCTTGCCCCGGTTCAGCCATGTGAAATAGGCGCTTTCGCCGTTCGCGGCGGTATCGTAGGCGCGCGCGAAATCGCCCGCGCCCTTGCGCTCGACCTTGATCACGCGCGCGCCGGCATCGGCCAGCCGCGACGAGCAGAACGGCGCGGCCACCGCCTGTTCGAGTGTGACAACCAGCGTGCCGGAGAGGGGGGCTGAATTTGAACCTGACATGGCATTCTCGCAAGTGATCCTGTGGGCTTGACAAAATCTAACAGACGTTAGAAACAACATCAACACGCTAAACCATTGAACTGATCGCTTGAGGGAGAACGCAGATGCCGGACATCGCAGGACCAGACCAGATTTTCCAGCGCGCCCTCGCCAATCAGGAAATCCTGCTTCCCAGGTGCGATGACTGCGGGGAATATCACTTCTTCCCCAGGGTTCTGTGTCCGCATTGTCACGGGGTCTCGATCTCCTGGCATCGCGCCAGCGGCAAGGGCCGGGTTCACACCACCACCGTCGTGCGTCAGAAGCCCGAGCGCGGCGGCGACTACAACATATGCATGGTCGAACTGGAAGAAGGCGTTCGGATGATGAGCCGGGTCGAGGGAATCGCCCCCGGCGAGGTTGTCATCGACATGGCCGTGACCGCTTTCGTGGGCGAGGCCGGGGGCGCGCCGGTCGTGCTTTTCAAGCCGGCGGAGGTATGAATCGTGACCACTGATCTTCGGGGAACATCCGCCATCGTGGGAACCGGGCACGCCGGTTTCGGCGAGGCGCATGGCCTGACCGCCTATGATGTCATGGCGCAATCCGCGCTTGCGGCGCTTGGCGATGCCGGGCTGAAACTGTCCGACGTGGACGGGCTGTTCTGCACCATGATGGAAGACGCCATGCCGGCCCTCATGGCGGCCGAATATCTGGGCATTCAGCCCCGGTTCATCGACGGCACCATGACGGGCGGGTCGTCTTTCGTGAATTACCTGACATCCGCGACCATGGCGCTTGACGCCGGGCTTTGCGATGTCGCGCTGATCGTTTACGGCTCCAACCAGAGAACCGCATCGGGAAAACTGGTGACGGTCTCGCGCCCGCCAGCCTATGAGTCGCCCTACAATCCGCGCTATCCGATTTCCGCCTATGCGATGGCCGCAGCGCGGCACATGCATGAATATGGCACCACCCGCGCGCAACTGGCCGATGTGGCCGTGGCGGCGCGGGCCTGGGCGCAGCACAACCCCGAGGCATTCGAGCGCGGCCAGCTCAGCCGCGAGGACGTGCTGGGCGCGCGCATGGTGGGCGACCCGCTGACCGTGCGCGACTGTTGCCTGGTCACGGACGGCGGCGGCGCGATCGTGATGGTCCGTGCTGACCGCGCGCGGGATTTCCCGAAGGCCCCGGTCTATGTGCTGGGCAGCGCCGCCGAAAGCTCGCATCGCCAGATATCACAGATGAAGGATTTCACCGTCACCGCCGCCCGCGAGTCGGGCAAGCGCGCCTTTGCGGCGGCGGGGGTGTCGCCCTCGGATATTCAGGTAATCGAGCTTTATGACGCATTTACGATCAATACGATCCTGTTTCTGGAAGACCTCGGCTTTTGTGCCAAGGGCGAGGGCGGCGCCTTTGTGGAAGGTGGGCGCATCGCGCCGGGCGGGGCCTTGCCGGTGAATACCAATGGCGGGGGCCTGTCCTGCGTGCACCCCGGCATGTATGGTATCTTCACCGTGATCGAGGCCGCGCGCCAGATCCGCGGCGATGCACCGGGCCTGCAACTGGACGGCATCGACCTCGCGCTGGCGCATGGCAATGGCGGGGTGCTGTCCAGCCAGGTCACGGCAATTCTGGGGTCGCAGGCAACGCTCTGAGTGCGATCAAGGGGGGATGGATCATGGCATTGGACTTCGATGCACTGTCGAACTGGGACTTCGAAGAGATCGAACAGACGTTGACGGAGCGCGACACGATCCTTTACGCGCTCGGTCTCGGTTTCGGCGAAGACCCGACCGACAGGAAGGAACTGGCCTACGTCTATGAAGACGGGCTCAGGGCGGTGCCGTCCATGGCGGTCGTTCTGGGCTATCCGGGGTTCTGGCTGCGCGATTCCAGAACCGGGGTGAACTGGCAGAAGGTCCTGCATGGCGAGCAATGGCTGGACATCTACAAACCGCTGCCGGTGAAGGGCAACATCATAGGGCGCAGCCGGATCGACTTCATTTCCGACAAGGGCGAGGGCAAGGGCGCCGTCATCTATCAGAGCCGCGACATCATCGACGCGGACAGCGGTGAAAAGCTGGCGCGCGTGGCAATGTCGGCCTTCTGCCGCGGCGATGGCGGGTTCGGCGGCGAAAACCGGCCCGGCCCGGCCCCGGCGGCCCTGCCCGACCGCGCGCCCGATCATGTCGTCGATATCGAAACCCTGCCGCGCCAGGCGCTGATCTACCGCCTCAGCGGTGACATGAACCCGCTTCACGCCGACCCGGATGTGGCGCGTGCGGCCGGGTTCGACCGCCCGATCCTGCACGGCCTTGCGACCTATGGCCTGGCGGCGCGGGCGATCCTCAGGTCGCTGCTCGACTATGACGCCGCCCGGCTTGTCGGGCTGGACGTGCGGTTCTCCGCCCCGGTCTATCCCGGCGAGACCGTGCGTTTCGACATCTGGGAAGAGGGCGGCGAGGCCCGGTTCCGCGCCTCGGTCCCGTCGCGCGACGTGGTGGTTCTCAACAATGGCGCAGCGCGTTTCGCGTGAGGGAGGGAAGATGACACAGCCGCTCAAGGATATCCTGGTGCTGGATTTCAGCACCCTTCTTCCCGGTCCGATGGCCACGCTCATGCTGTCTGAGGCCGGGGGCGAGGTGATCAAGTTCGAGCGCCCCGGAACCGGCGAGGACGCGCGCCTGACCGAGCCGAAGATCGACGGCGAGAGCATCGGCTTTGCCGTGCTGAACCACGGCAAGCGGTCGGTGGCGCTCGACCTCAAGTCGGACGCGGCCATGGATATCCTGCGCCCCCTGCTGGAAAAGGCCGATGTCCTGGTGGAACAGTTCCGCCCCGGCGTGATGGACCGGCTGGGCCTGGGATATGAGGCGGTCCGCGCGATCAATCCCGGCATCATCTATTGTTCGATCACCGGCTACGGCCAGACCGGCCCCAAGGCCATGGCGGCGGGCCATGACCTCAATTACGTGGGCGGTTCTGGCATCCTGTCGCTCAGCCGGGGGCCGGACGCGCGGCCGACCATGCCGTTCGCGCTGGTCGCCGATATCGGCGGCGGCACCTATCCGGCGGTGGTGAACATCCTTCTCGCGCTGATCGCGCGGCAGCAGGGCGGGCAGGGCACCCATCTGGATATCGCCATGGCCGAGGGGGCGTTCGCCTTTGCCTATTGGGCCCATGCCGCGGGTGTCATCGCGGGGCAAGACATCGAAAGCGGGGGCAGCCGATTGACGGGCGGCCTTGCGCGCTACCGGCTTTACACGGCCTCGGATGGCCGGCAGATCGCGGTGGGCGCGCTGGAAGAAAAGTTCTGGCAGGCGTTTTGCGACGTGATCGGCCAGCCGCCGGAGCTTCGCGATGACCGCGCCAACCCCGAACCCTGCGCCGCAGAAGTGGCGCGGCGTCTGGGAAGCCAGCCTTCGAGCTATTGGGAACCGTTGCTGGCGGCGGCGGATTGCTGCTGCTCGGTGGTGAAAACCCCCGCCGAAGCCGCAACCGATCCGCATTTCGCAGCGCGGGGCGTGTTCGGGCGCAAACTGAACATATCCGGTCGGGTCGTGCCCGCACTGCCGCTGCCGATCGCGCCGGAGTTCCGCTCCCCCGAAGGCTCGGTCGGACGTGCGGCCGCCCTGGGAGAGGACAATGTTCGCTTTGCTCCGGGCGTGCGGGAAACGAAATGAATCTCGTTGACGGGCAGGCTTGGGATCATTAATCTAACAGTTGTTAGAAAGCGGGGGAGCAATGGCAAAGTCCGAAGACGACCTGCCGACAGAGGCGGAACGCTATGTCATGCCGTCGCATTTTGTGGAAAGCGACAGCCTTGAAGTGCAGGACTTCGTGTCCTCTGCGTTGCGCGATCTTCCGCCGGATGCGTCCAGGCGTGACAAGGCGATCCGCCTGTTCGAGGCGGTTCGCGATGGTATCCGTTACGATCCCTATCGTTTCGCGCTGGATGAAGACTCCTATCGCGCCAGCCGGATCGCCGGGGCAGAGGCGGCGTTCTGCGTTCCCAAGGCGATCCTGCTTGCCGCCTGCCTGCGCGCCGTCGGCATCCCCGCCGCCCTGGGGTTTGCGGATGTGCGCAACCACCTGAATACGCCCAAGTTGCAGGAGTTGATGGAGAGCGACCTCTTCATCTATCACGGCTACGTTCAACTGTGGCTGGACGGCAAGCCCTGCAAGGTCACGCCGGCGTTCAACATCGAGTTGTGCGAGCGCTTCGGGGTCAAGCCGCTGGTCTTCGACGGGTATCACGACGCCCTGTTCCACGAGTTCGATGAACAGAACCACCGGCACATGGAATATGTGAATGACCGGGGGCTCTATTTCGACGCGCCGATAGCGGAATTCCTGGCCGCCTTCAGGGAAACCTACCCGAAACTGGAAGAGTTCAACCGCGTGCGGATTTCCGCGGATTCGAGCGGATACGATTCCGGTTTCGCGAAGGAGGGGACCTCTTGAAGTACCTCGATGATTTCGCGCCGGGGCAGGTCTTTCGCTTTCGCAGCGCCCCGATGAGCGCGGACGCCATAAAGGCTTTCGCCCGGGAATGGGATCCGCAACGGCTGCACACCGACGAGGATTATGCGATTTCCATCCACGGCAGCCTGATCGCCTCGGGCTTCCAGACGCTGCTGGAGGTGTTCAGGCCGATCATGGCGGAAATGATGGTCGATGTCGCCAATATCGGCGGCATGGGCTTCGACAATCTGCGCTGGCTGCGGCCTGTTCGTCCGGATGAACCCCTCGATATCGAGATGACGATCAACTCGGTCACCCCATCCAGAAGCAAGCTCGACCGGGGCGTCATGCACTACACCGTCAAGGCCTGCAATCCCGATGGCGAGGTCGTTTTTTCAACCGATACCCCGGTGATGATCCAGCGAAGAATGAAATGACACAGACCGACATGCTTTCCAGCGACCAGGAAGACCTTCGCCTGCTGCGCGAAAGCGCGCGCACCCTGTTTGACCGTGCCGGCGGCAGCAGCCGGGCCAGAAAGCTGCGTGATGCCGGTGGCGGCTGGGATCCGAAGATGGTTCGCGAACTGGCCGAGGCCGGCGTTTTCGGCGTGACGGTGCCCGAAGCGAATGGCGGGCTTGGCATGGGCCTGGCCGCCGGCGGCGTCATCGCCGAGGAAGTCGGCCGCGTGATAGCCCCGGAACCGGTGGTGGCGACGATCGGGCTGAGCCTTGGCCTTCTGCGCCGGCTGTGCCCGGATCACCCGAAGATGGCGCAGCTCATCAGCGGCGAAACTGTCCTGGCGGTGGCCTGGCAGGAACGCGGCCCGAACGGGGCCCCCGCCGAGACGACCTGCCGCTATGCTGACGGCAAACTGACCGGCAGCAAGGCCTGGGTTGTCGGTGCCGCCGGGGCGCATGGATTTCTTGTCGTGGCAGAAGGCGACGATGGCCCGGTTCTGGCCATGGTCGAGGCCGCCGCAGAGGGGCTTTCGGTTGTCAAGCGCACCCAGGCCGATGGCAGCGCGATGGGAGAGCTTTCCTTTTCGGGAACCCCGGCCGAGGAACTGGCCCGGGGCGCCAGGGTAAGCAACGCGCTTGCCGAGGCGATCAGCGACGCAACGGCGCTGGCCGCGGCAGAACTTGTCGGCCTGAGCGAGCGCGCGCTGGAAATCACCCTCGATTACATCAAGACCCGTGAGCAATTCGACAAGCCCATCGGTTCCTTCCAGGTCATTCAGCACCGCGCCGTGGATCTGCATGTCATGCGTGAGGTGGCCCAGGCGGGCGTGCGCGAGGTGCTTGCGCTGATGGACCGCGAAACGGATCCGAAGATCCGCGCCCGGCTCGCCAGCCGTGCCAAGGCCCGCGCCGTCACGGCCGCAAAGAAGATCACGCGCGACGCGATTCAGCTACACGGTGCGGTGGGTTACACCGACGAGTATGAAATCGGGCTTTATCTGAACCGGGCGCTGGTGCTGTCGGCCTGGCTGGGCGACGACGCCTATCACCGGCGGCTTTGGTTCGAGGCGCGCGAGGAAGAGGGGGCCGCACAATGACGGACTGGAACGCCATGAGCGATGCGGAATTCCGCAAGGAAGTGCGCGGGTTCTTCGAGGCGGAATACCCCGAAGAGCTGCGCCACCTGCCGCACCGCCCGAAATTCGCCGAGATCGAGCATTGGCACCGCAAGCTCCACGCCAGGGGTTGGGTGGCCCCGGCTTGGCCCACGGAATATGGCGGCATGGGGCTGAACGCGGCCAAGCTGCTGATATTCTATGAGGAACAACAGCGCTGGGGCGTGACCCGCGGGCGCGACATGGGCGTTCAGATGGTCGGCCCGCTGATCATCAAGTTCGGCACCCGGAAGCAAAAGGATTACTGGCTGCCGCGCATTCTCAGTTGCGAAGACATCTGGTGCCAGGGCTATTCCGAACCCGGGGCCGGCTCGGATCTGGCCAACCTGCGCACCCGCGCCGAGGTTGACGGGGACGATTTCGTCATCAACGGCCAGAAGATCTGGACCACGATGGCGCATGACGCCACCCATATCTTCATGCTGGTGCGCACCGATCCGAACGCGCCGAAGAAACAGCAGGGCATCAGCTTTCTTCTGGCGCCGATGGATCAGCCCGGCGTCGACGTGCGCACCATCGCAACGCTTTCCGGAGAAACGGAGTTCTGCGAAGTCTTCTTCGACAACGCCCGCACCCCGCGCGAGAACCTCGTGGGCGAGTTGAACAAGGGCTGGACGATGGCCAAGGCGCTCCTGAGTTTCGAGCGTATCTTCATCGGGGCGCCAAACCTTGCCCAGAACGCTTTGGGGCAGCTTGAAAGTTTTGCCCGCGGCCGCGGCGCGTTCGACGATCCGGTGTTTCGCGACCGTTTCGCCCAGGCGGCTCTCGACGTTGAAGACCACGCGGCGCTCTATGCCCGTTTTGCCGACCAGCTCAAGCGCGGTGAAACGCTGGGCGCGGATGTCTCGATGCTCAAGATCTGGGTGACCGAGTGCTTCCAGCGCATCACCGAACTTATGATCGAGGCCGCCGGCCCGGACGGCGGCACCATTGGTCCTCTTCAGGTCGGCAACGTAGGCGTGGATGTCCTGTCGAGCTTCTACAAGGCACGGCCGACAACGATCTACGGCGGATCGAACGAGATCCAGCGCAATATCCTGTCCAAGGCCGTTCTCGGATTGCCTGGCTGAACCGACACCTGAGTAAAGGGAGGAACCCCACAATGTCAGACCGTTATGCAAAATACGACAAACTGAAATTCGACTATCCGGCGGATCGCGTCCTGCGCATCACCTTCAGCCGGCCCGAAACCTTCAACTCGGTCGATGCCGAAACCCACACCCAGATGACGGACATGTGGATCGACATCGACCGTGACCCCGACATCAACGCGGTAATCGTCACCGGCGAGGGCAAGGCATTCTCGGCCGGCGGCGATTTCAGCCTGATCGAGAACATGATCGGCAATTCCTACGAGATCATGAAAACGTGGAAAGAGGCCAAGGGCCTCGTCTACAACATCATCAACTGCAACAAGCCGATCATTTCCGCCATCAACGGCCCGGCCGCGGGCGCGGGGTTGGTGGTTGCCCTCCTCGCCGACATCTCGATCGCCGGCAAGAAGGCCAAGATCGTCGATGGCCACCCGCGCCTCGGCGTTGCCGCCGGCGACGTCGCCGCGATCATCTGGCCGCTGCTGACCTCGATGGCCAAGGCGAAATACTATCTGATGACCTGCAAGCCGGTTTCCGGCGAAGAGGCCGAGCGCATCGGCCTCGTGTCGATGTGCGTCGAGGATGACGAGTTGCAGAAAATCGCGCTGGACACGGCGGTGGAACTGTCCAACGGCTCGCAAAGCGCCATCCGCTGGACCAAGTATTCGCTCAACAACTGGCTGCGCCAGGCCGGGCCGATCTTCGATGCCTCGACGGCGCTCGAAATGCTCGGCTTCATGGGCGAGGACGTCAAGGAAGGCGTGCTGTCGCACCGCGAGAAGCGCGCGCCGAACTTCCGCAAGGATTGCCCGCTTTAATCCACGAAAGGTCAGGGAGGCATGGTCATGTCCGCAAGCATCTATCAGGACATTGCGCGGGCCTATGCCGCCGCGGCCGAAAAGGCCCCGGGCCTGAAAGCGCGATTCGAGGCGGCCGGGTTCGATCCGACCGCCGTAAGGTCGCTGGCGGATCTGTCGCGTCTGCCGGTGATGAAGAAGGAAGAGCTTCTCAAGCTCCAGCGCGACAACCCGCCCTTTGGCGGGTTCCTCGCCTCGGATCTCAAGGATGTCGGGCGGATCTATGTCTCGCCCGGCCCGATCTTCGAACCGGCGCTTTCCGGTGGCGCCGGGCACGGCCTCGACCTGCTGTTCAAGGCGGCGGGCGTGGGCGCGGGCGACATCATCCTCAACACCTGGATGTATCACCTCGTGCCGGCGGGGCTTCTGTTCGACGAAGCGGCACAGGCCGCCGGTGCCACGGTGATTCCCGGCGGCGTCGGCAATACCGAGCTTCAGGCGCAGATCATCGTCGAGGCCGGCGTGACCGCGATCTGCGCCTCGACCGCGTTCTTCCTGACGCTGGCGGACAAGGTGATCGAAACCCAAGGCCGCAACGCCTGGAAGGTGAAATCCGCGTTTCTGGGCGGCGAGATGGGCGACTGGATGGCCAAGCGCCGCCGGATCGAGGCCGACTATGGCGTGTCGACCTGGGCCGCCTATGCCACCGCCGATCTGGGCCTGGTTGCCTATGAGGATGGCGGCGAGGGCTATGTGGTCCATCCCGACCGGGTGGTGCAGATCTGCGATCCGGTCAGCGGCGCGCAGGTGGCCCATGGCGAGCCGGGCGAGGTTGTCGTGACCGCGCGCGATGCCACCTGGCCGATGATCCGCTTCGGCACCGGCGACAGCGCCTTTGCGCTGGAAAGCAACGCCGATGGCAGCGTCCGCCGCCTTTCCGCCTTGCAGGGGCGGGTTGGTGCGGCGGTGAAGGTGCGCGAGATTTTCGTTTACCCCCGCGTGATCGAGGAAGTCGTCATCGCCACCCCCGGCGCCAAGGCCGCTCAGGCCGTGGTGACGCGCGAGAATGACCGAGACATGATCCGCATCTCCCTTGTGCTGGAAGACGGTGCCGATGCCGCCGCCGCCGAGGCCGCTGCGGCCGAAGCCTTCAAGCAGCATTCGAGGATCCGTGCCGACGCGGTAAGCGTGGTTGCGGCCCTGCCGGAAGGGGCGGCGCTGATCGTGAACAAGAAGGACGGCTGATCCTTCACGGCGTTGCTTTGCCTCGGTCTGAACGCCCCAAGCCTGCGGCCCGGGGAGGCAACGCCACCCTTCATCCCGGTTTCAACATCGGTCCGGACATTCCCAAGCCCAACCCGGCGTCGCATTGCCCGGCCCGGGCGGCAGTGCGGTGCAAGGGCGGCCCTTCCGACAGCAGGAGCATCGGGGCAATGCGTGCAATCGGCCGGGCCGGTTCGGCCCCGGGGCGATCAGTGCAGGTGCGCGGGCACCCGGCGGCTGCCGGCGGTGCGGTGCCAGAAGCCGTTCGACAGCGGCGCCGGCAGGTTCAGCGCCCCAAGCCGGGCCGAGGCTTCGGCGCCGTCGACCCGGCCGGCAAGGCGGGCGGCGAACACCTCGGCCACCGCAACCATGTCGACCGCCTGCGGCATCAGGCGGAAGGCGCGCACACCGGCTTCGGCCGCCGCCGCCATCTCGTCCGGCAGGGCGATGTAGGTTTCCGACTGGGTCTGGATGCCGTTCACGCGCAGGAAGGGCTGGCCGGCGACGGTGGCAAGCGGCATGCCGTCGGGGTCGTTCTTGCACACGAACTGGCAATTGTCCTTGGTGCGGCCGTGGGCGCGGGCGTGGTAGCAGCGCGCCGACACCGCCAGCCCGGCGCGGCCGAAGGCCTGCACCTCGACCCCGACGCCGATCTCGGCCGCGGCGCGCGCCAGCGCGGCCACCGCGGTGCCCGGCATCTCGGGCGGCAGGGTGACATGGGTGGCGCCGCGGGCGGCAAGGTGGGCCAGCGTGGTTTCGTTGTAGACGTTGAGGAACGGCCCGATCCGGTGCGCCCGCCCGCCCAGGTGCAGAAGGCCGGCGGCGTTGTTGATCTCGACCTCGCGGCGCCCCGCGTCGGCGGCGAAGGACAGCGCCGCCTTGCGCTCGCGCTTCAGCACTACCTCGGCCAGCGAGGTCAGCACCACGCGCTTGCCGGCGCGCTCCAGCCGCTCGGCCACCGCGGCCAGATGGTCGTCGAAGAACGGGCTGCGCTTGGAGCAGATCACCTCGCCCAGGTAGACGGTATCCACCGGCGCCTCGTCGGCGATGCGGGCGTAGAAATCGCGCTTGGTGGCAGCGTCCCAATGATAGGCGATGGGGCCGAGGGTGAGGATGCCGTCTATCGCCATTTCTTCGTCCTGAATGCGCCTTCGGTCTGTTTCTGGCCCTCGGTCAGGGCCACGAGGTCGGCCAGTTCGGGGCTGCCGCCGGCCAGCACCTCGTCCACCGCGCGGCGGAACGCCGAGACGACGCTGCGCACATAGGCGCGCGAGCGCTGGCGGCCCTCGATCTTGAACGCATCCACCCCGGCGTCGATCAGCGCCGGCAGCATCGCCGAAAGGTTCAGCGAGACCGGCTCCTCGAACGCATAGAAGGCGTCGTCGCGGTGGGGGGCGTGGTAGCGGCCCTTGCAGATGGTGGGATAGCCGGCCTGATCGCCGGGGGCGAAGCGGTCGATGGTGACATCGGCCAGCCGGGTGGCGACCGAGCCGTCGGCCTCGCGATCGTAGTGCACGTCGCCGGCGGGCGAGCAGACGCCGTCCATGTTGGTCGACAGCCCGGTGACGTAGTTGGTCAGGCTGCAGCGCCCTTCCACCATCAGGCCGTGGTTGCCGAAGATGAAGGTTTCGATCTCGCACGGGATCTCGGCCTTGATCTCGCGGATCTCGGGGATGGTCAGGATGCGCGGCAGCACCACGCGCTTGACCCCGAATTCGCGCGCGTAATAGCAGATCGCCTCGGGCGACGAGGCCGCGGCCTGCACCGACAGGTGCAGCCGGGTGTTCGGGTGATTGTCGGCGATGTAGTCGGCCACGCCCATGTCGGCGACGATGAAGGCGTCGATGCCCATCGCAGCGCCCATGTCGGCCCCCTCGCGCCACAGGGCGACCTCGCCGGCGCGCGGGAAGGTGTTGAGCGCGAGCAGCACCTTGGCGCCATGGGCGTGGGCATGTTCGACCGCGGCGGCAAGCTCGTCGGGGGTGAAGTTCAGGCCGGGAAAGTTGCGCGCGTTGGTGGCGTTGCGAAAGCCGCAATAGACAGCGTCGGCGCCGGCCTCGACGGCGGTGCGCAGGGCGGCGGGGGTGCCCGCCGGGCAGACCAGCTCGGGGCGGATCATCGGGCCTCCGGGTGTGGGTTGGGGCGTTTCATCGCGCGGCCGCGCGGTCTTGCGCGCGCCGCAGCGAAGCCAGCGCAAGCCGGCCGGGCGGGCCGAACATGCCGGCGACGTCCTCGGCGATCGAGCCCTCGACATCGTCGAGCGCGTTGCGCAGGCAGACCACCGCCTCGGTATCGCCCGAGATGTCGAGATCGCGCGAGAAGAACAGCGCGTCGCCGTCGGCGCCACCGTCGATCAGGCCCAGCAGGTCGAGGAAGCGGCCGGCGATGCGCGCCTCGTGTGGCGGAACCGGGCCGGCGCGGCGCAGCGCCTGAAGGCGCGGGGCGGCCGGGTCGGGCACCAGCAGCAGCAGGAACGGCAGGCCGCCGACATCGAGCAGGAAGCGGTCGCGCGCGTGCGGGCCGAGGCGGTCGAACAACGCTGGGTGCAGGGCGGCGACGCGCCGCACCACGCGGGCAAGCAGGGGTTGGAGCAGGAACAGGGGCGGCGGCGGCATCAGCCGCACCAGCCCCTGCCCCGGGAGCGTCCGTGAGTGGCGGAGATCCTCCATCCCTTTCCTCTAGCACGGCACCGGGGCGGCGGACTTGATGCAGGTCAAACCCTCGCGCGCGGGGCGGCGATGTGCGATCAACGACGATGTGGGAACCGGAGGAACGCCATGCCCCTTTACCGTCTTGAAACCATCGCCCCGCGCCTGCCCGACGACGGCAATTTCTGGGTCGCGCCCGACGCGCAGGTGATCGGCGACGTGCGCATCGGTGCCGGCGTCGGGATCTGGTTCGGCGCGGTGCTGCGCGGCGACAACGAGCCGATCACGCTTGGTGCCGGAACCAACGTGCAGGAGCATGTGGTGATGCACACCGATCCCGGCTGCCCGGCGGAGGTGGGCGCCAATGTCACCATCGGGCACCGGGCGCTGCTGCACGGTTGCATCGTGGGCGACGGCAGCCTGATCGGGATGGGGGCGATCGTGCTCAACCGGGCGCGGATCGGGCGGCACTGCCTGATCGGCGCCGGCGCGCTGGTGACAGAGGGCAAGGAGATCCCCGACCGTTCGCTGGTGATGGGCGCGCCGGGCCGCGTCGTGCGCACGCTGGACGACGGCGAGGTGGCGGCGCTGGAGGCGTCGGCTGCGCGCTACGTCGCCAACGCGCGGCGCTTCGCCGCGGGGTTGGCGGCGCTGGGCTGAAGCCGGCGTTCCGGGCCGCCGGCTGCGCCGTGGTCAGTAGCTGAATTCGGCGTAGATGCGGGTCAGGTCGCCGTGCCAGTCGCCATGGTAATGCTCCAGCAATTCGTCGGCGGGGGTGCGGCCGGTCTCGACGCTTTCGCGCAGCGCGTTGAGGAAATGGGTCTCGTCGGCCAGCAGCCCGCCGGTGCCGGTGCGGGCGCGGGCGCGCAACCCCTCGTCGGCGATCGCGACCACTTCGCGCGCGAGGTCGAGCATGTCGATGTCGCCCACCCGCGCCTGCAGGCCGTCGACGCTGGCCGCGACGCGCAGCGCCTCGCGGGTCTCGGCGGTCCAGCCCTTCGCCAGATCCCACGCGGCATCGAGCGCGCCCTGGTCATACAGCAGCCCGACCCAAAGCGCCGGCAGCGCGCATAGCCGCCGCCACGGGCCGCCGTCGGCGCCGCGCATCTCGATGTATTTCTTGACCCGCGCCTCGGGGAAGGCGGTGGTCATGTGGTCGGCCCAGTCGCTCAGCGTCGGCACCTCGCCCGGCAGCGCGGGCAGGCGGCCCTTCAGGAAGTCGCGGAACGACTGGCCGAGCGCGTCGATGTAATGCCCGTCGCGGTAGACGAAATACATCGGCACATCGAGGATGTAGTCGACATAGCGCTCGAACCCCATGCCGTCCTCGAACGCGAACGGCAGCATGCCCGTCCGCGCCGGGTCGAGATCGCGCCAGATGCGCGAGCGCCACGACTTGTGGCCGTTGGGCTTGCCCTCGAAGAACGGCGAGTTGGCGAAAAGTGCCGTGGCCACCGGTTGCAGCGCCAGGCCGACGCGCAGCTTCTGCACCATGTCGGCCTCGGACGCGAAGTCGAGGTTCACCTGCACGGTGCAGGTGCGATACATCATCTGCGTGCCGTGGGTGCCGACCCGGCCCATGTAGTCGGTCATCAGCCGGTAGCGGCCCTTGGGCATCACCGGCATGTCTTCGTGCCGCCAGAGCGGCGCCGCGCCGAGGCCGATGAAACCTGCGCCGATCGTGTCGGCCACCTCGTGCACGTCGCGCAGGTGGTCGTTCACCTCGTCGCAGGTCTGGTGGATGTTCTCGAGCGGGGCGCCGGAAAGCTCCAGTTGCCCGCCGGGTTCGAGGCTGATGTTGGCGCCGTCCTTGGTCAGGCCGATGATGTTGCCCTGCTCGAGGATCGGCTGCCAGGCGAAGCGGTCGCGCAGCCCCTCGAGCATGGCGCGAATCGAGCGTGGGCCGTCATAGGGCAGCGGCTTCAGCGTGTCCTTGCAGTAGCCGAACTTCTCGTGCTCGGTGCCGATGCGCCAGTCGGGCTTCGGCTTGCAGCCCGAGGCGATGTATTCGGCCAGTTGCTCGGGCCGCTCGATGGGGCCGCCGCCCGATTGGGGAATGGACATGCGCGCCTCGGTCCTGATGGGGTCTGCGGGGCCTGTGGTGTCGCGCGGGCGCGGTCAAGTCAAGGCCGGGGCGGTGCGCCTTGTCCAGATCATCTGTGCGCCGGTGCGCGGGCGGGCCAGCGCGCGGGCGGCGCGGCCCATGTCGATGCCGGGCAGCGCGGCGAAGGCGTCGTGCAACGCCTCGGCGCCGCGCGCGGCCACCGGGATCGCCAGGCGGGTGCCGGTCTCGGCGGTCAGCACCCAGGTCTGGCTGCCGTCGGAGGTGGTCAGAAGGCGCAGCTCGACGATGTCGCGCACCGCCGCGACGCCGCCGCTCATCGGGCCGAAATAGGCCACCTGCCCCTCGACCACCTGCACCACGCCGGGATCGAGCCGGGCGCGGGCGAAGCGCGCGCGTCGCCAGCCGTCCAGCCCGAGGCCGGCGGCGGCCAGCCCTGCCAGCGCGGCCAGCGTCAGGTAGAACAGCCCGCCGCGCCCCGCCAGCCACAGGGCCAGCGCGCCAATCGCTGCGGCCGCGATCACCGCGCGCCAGCGGCGCAGCGTGGCCGCGACCTCGGGGCGGAGGAAGCTCATCGCCAGTCCCCCAGCGTTGCCTGCCACAGTGCCAGCGCGGCCACGGCGGCGGTGTCGGCGCGCAGGATGCGGGGACCGAGGCTGCACGGCACCACGAAGGGCAGCGCCGAAAGCCGCGCCCGCTCGGCCGCCGAAAAGCCGCCCACCGGCCCGATCAGGATCGCCCACGGCCCGGGCGCGGCGCCCGACAGCGCCACCGGCGCGCCCACCCGCGCCTCGTCGGCCCAGAGGATGCGGCGGGTGCCGTCCCAGCCGTCCAGCACGCGGGCAAGCGGCGCCATGTCGGCCACCTCGGGCACGAAGGTGCCGCCGCATTGCTCGGCCGCCTCGACAGCGTGGGCCTGAAGCCGGTCGCGGCGCAGGCTGCGGGCCTCGGTGAAATCGGTCTGGACCGGCACGATGCGCGCGGCGCCCATCTCGGCCGCCTTCTCGACGATGAAATCGGTGCGTTCCTTGCGGATCGGTGCGAACAGCAGCCACAGGTCTGGCGGCATCTGCACCGGCCGCGTCTGCGCCGCGCACACCAGCGTGCCGCCGCGCTTGCCGGCCTCGGCCACCTCGGCCGTGAACTCTCCATTGCGGCCGTTGAACAGCGCCACCACGGCGCCGGGGCCAAGGCGCATCACCGCGAACAGGTAATGCGCCTGCGCGCGGCCGAGGGGAACGGTTTGCCCCGGGGCCAGCGGATGATCTACAAAGAGCCTGACCTTCGCACCCGACATGAGAGGTTTCTATGGCCCCCGCCGCACGAACGCCAGAGCCCGCCGCCGCCGCCGCAGGCACCGTCGCCGACGCGGTGCGCGGCAACTGGGTGGACCGGCGCGCCCCGGCCTTCGCGCGGCCCTACCTGCGCCTCAGCCGCGCCGACCGGCCGATCGGCACCTGGCTTTTGCTGCTGCCGTGCTGGTGGGGGGTGGGGCTTTCGGCGGCGGCGTGGGGCTGGCGGCTGGCCGATCTGTGGATCGTCGTGGGCTGTGGCCTTGGCGCGTGGCTGATGCGCGGGGCCGGCTGCACCTGGAACGACATCACCGACCGGCACATCGACGCGGCGGTGGCGCGCACCCGCTCGCGCCCGATCCCGTCGGGGCAGGTGAGCGTGGCGCAGGCGGCGGCGTGGATGGTGGCGCAGGCGCTGGTGGCCTTCGCGATCCTGCTGACGTTCAACAATGCCGCGATCACGCTGGGCGTGGCCTCGCTGGGGCTGGTGGCGATCTATCCGTTCGCCAAGCGCTTCACCTGGTGGCCGCAGATCTTCCTCGGCCTCGCCTTCAACTGGGGCGCGCTGCTGGCGTGGACGGCGCAATCGGGCAGCCTGCGATGGCCGGCGATCCTGCTCTATCTGGCGGGCATCGCCTGGACGCTGTTCTACGACACCATCTATGCCCATCAGGACAAGGAGGACGACGCGCTGATCGGCGTGAAGTCCACCGCGCGCCTGTTCGGCGCACGCACCAGGGGGTGGTTGCAGGGGTTCCTTGTCGCCGCGGTGGTGCTGATGTCGGCGGCGGCGGCGCTGGCGCTGGTGCCCGGGGGCAACCCGCTGGCGCTGGTGCTGGGGCTGGCCGGGGCGTGGGGCTTCGGGGTGCATCTGTGGTGGCAGCTTGCGCGGCTGGACATCGACGACAACGACACCTGCCTGCGGCTGTTCCGCTCGAACCGCGACGCCGGCCTCATCCCTGCGCTGTTTCTTGCCGCCGCGGTGCTGGCGTGATTGCGCCCCGCCGGACCCGGCCGTAAGAGTGCCGCGTCGCAATCGCCCCGGACCCCGATGCGCCTTTCGCAGACACTTGTCGCAGCTGCCACCTTCGCCGCCGTCGCCGCGGCCTGTTTCGGTGGTGCCGTGGTCGCGGTGAACGTGATCGAGGCGCGCTCCGAATCCGCGGTCGACCGCGCTCTGTTCGCCGCCGGGCACGACTGGGCCGAGGTCGACGCCGACGGGCTGCGGCTGGTGCTGACCGGCACCGCCGCGTCCGAGGCCGACCGCTTCGCGGCGCTGACCTCCGCCGGCAAGGTGGCCGATTCCACCCGGCTGGTGGACGCGATGCGTGTGGCGGCGCCGGCGCCGGTCGAGCCGCCGCGGTTCTCGGTCGAACTGTTGCGCAACGAGGACGGGGTTTCGGCCATCGGCCTCGTGCCGGCGCCGGACGAGGCCGGGCGCGAGGCGCTGATGGGGCGCATCCGTGCCCGCGCCGCCGGCCTCGAGGTGACCGACATGATCGAGGCGGCGAACCATCCCGCCCCGCCCACCTGGGCCTCGGCGCTGGCCTTCGGGCTCGAGGCGCTCGAGATGCTGCCGCGGGCGCGGATCTCGATCGCGGCCGACCGCATCGAGGTGACGGCGATCTCGGACAGCGCCGCCGAAAAGCGCCGGCTCGAGGCCGAACTGGCCCGCCGCGTGCCCGAGGGCGTGCGCCTCGTGCACGACATCTCGGCGCCGCGGCCGGTGATCACGCCGTTCACGCTGCGCTTCATCATCGACCCGGCGGGCGCGCGGTTCGACGCTTGCGCCGCCGACAACGAGCGTGGGCGCGCCCGCATCCTGGCCGCCGCCCGTGCCGCCGGTGCGCCGGCGTCGGCAGGCTGCACGCTGGCGCTGGGCGTGCCCTCGCCAACCTGGGCCGAGGCCACCTCGACCGCCATCGCGGCGCTGGCCGAGCTTGGGGCGGGCGCGGTCACCTTCTCGGATGCCGACGTCAGCCTGGTGGTGCCGGCGCATGTGCCGGGCGAGGCGTTCGACCGCGTCGCGGGCGATCTCAAGGCGCGGCTGCCGGAGGTATTCTCGCTGTCGGCGGTGCAGGAAGAGCCGCCGGCGGCGCCGACGACGCCCGAAAGCGGGGCCCCTACCTTCACCGCCACGCTGTCGCCCGAGGGGATGGTGCAACTGCGCGGCCGGCTGCCCGACGACCTCGTGCGCGAGGCGGTGGACAGTTTCGCGCGCGCCCATTTCGGGGCCGCGGCGGTCTATACCGCCACCCGCAACGACCCCGACCTGCCCGAGGGCTGGCCGGTGCGCGCGCTGGCCGGCCTCGAGGCGCTGGCCGAACTGGAAAACGGCGCGCTGCTGATGCGCGCCGACCGGCTGGAACTGCGCGGGGTGTCGGGCAACCCCGAGGTGTCGGACGTCGTCTCGCGCATCCTGTCGTCGCGGCTGGGGCAGGGACAGGCCTTCGCCATCGACGTGCGCTACGACGAGGCGCTGGATCCCGCCGCCGCGCTGCCGACGCCTCAGGAATGCGTTGCGCGGGTGAACGCGGCGCTGTCGGCGAACAAGATCACCTTCGCGCCGGGCTCGGCCGAGATCGACGCCGATGCTGCGCGCACGCTGGATGCCGTGGCCGAGGTGCTGCGCGACTGCCCCGACGTGCCGATGGAGATCGGCGGGCATACCGACAGCCAGGGGCGCGCGGCGATGAACCTCGACCTCAGCCAGCAGCGCGCGGACGCGGTGCTGGCCGGGCTGATGGCGCGCCGGGTGCTGGTGGGCAGCCTGACCGCGCGCGGCTACGGCGCCGAACGGCCGGTGGCCGACAACGACACCGAAGCGGGGCGCGAGGCCAACCGCCGGATCGAGGTGCGCCTGCTGGTGCCCGAGGACGAAGCCCCGGCGGATGCCGTGGGCGAGGGTGCGGAAGCACCCGCCGAGGGGGCCGCGGCCGCCGATGCGCTTGCCGCCGCCGGGGCCGATGGCGATGTGGCCGCGGCTGGGGCCGATGGCGATGCTACCCTCGCCGGGGCCGATGGTGATGTGGCCGCCGCCGGGGCCGATGGCGGCGCGGCGCCCGTGGCGCCCGACGCGGTGCCGCCGCCGCGCCCCGGGGCCGAACCCGCAACGGTTGCGGAGAACGACGCTTCCACCGCCGCCGATGGCGCGGCGCCCCCCGACGATGCCCCCGACGGCGCTGCTCATGGGGCTGCTGACGGGGCCTCGCCGGACGAGGGCGAACCGCCCGCGGATGTTCCCGCCGCGGCCGCCGCCCCGGACGGCCCGCCAGCCGCGACAGCCGAAGGCCCGCCCGCCGACGCCGCCCCCGCCGCAGCCCCCGCCGTGGCCCCCGCCGGGGCCGACACGCCGCGCCCGCGTGCCCGCCCGGCCCAGACCGGAGACGCCAGCCCGTGAACCGCCTAGAATTCATCGTCGTCACCGCCGTTGTGCTGTTCGTGGCCTTCGCGATGGGCTGGTTCACCTACTGGCTGATCCACCGCTTCTCGCGCATCCCCCACGCCGCGATGGGCGAGTTCGAGACGATGGCGGCCGAACTGCACGACGCCGAAGAGGCGCGCGACCAGGCGATCGCCTACATCCAGAGCCGCGAGGCCGAGCTGACCAGCCGGCTGATGCAGACCGAGGCCGAGTTGCGCGCCGCCATGGAGGGCCTGCGCGAAGCCCGCCTCGAGGCCGAGGAACTGCGCATGCGGCTGGAGCGGACGGCCGACCTCTGAGGCGCCCGCCCGCGGCCCTTCCGCCGCAGCGCCTGCTGCGCTAGAAGGGCGCCAAACCTGCGCGAACGGAAAGGACGCCGCGATGAAATTCTTCGTCGATACCGCCGACGTGGCGGCGATCAGGGAACTGAACGACCTTGGCATGGTCGACGGGGTGACCACCAATCCCTCGCTGATCCTGAAGTCGGGGCGCGACATCCTCGAGGTCACCCGCGAGATCTGCGGCATCGTCGCCGGCCCGGTCTCGGCCGAGGTGGTGGCGCTGAAGGCTGACGAGATGATCGCCGAGGGCCGCAAGCTGGCCGACATCGCCCCCAACATCGCGGTCAAGGTGCCGCTGACGTGGGACGGGCTGAAGGCGTGCAAGGTGCTGACCGGCGAGGGCCACATGGTCAACGTCACGCTGTGCTTCTCGGTCAACCAGGCGCTGATCGCGGCCAAGGCGGGGGCCACCTTCATCTCGCCTTTCGTCGGGCGGCTGGACGACATCAACCTCGACGGGATGGAACTGATCTCGGACATCCGCACCGTCTACGACAATTACGACTTCGCGACGCAGATCCTCACGGCCTCGGTGCGCAGCCCCAACCATGTCGCCGAGGCGGCGCGAATCGGGGCCGACGTGATCACCGCGCCGCCCGACGTGATCCGCAAGCTGGCCGCCCACCCGCTCACCGACAAGGGGCTCGAGGCGTTCCTCAAGGACTGGGAAAAAACCGGGCAGAAAATCCTCTGATCTCGTGTAGGATCGCGGCCAAGGCCCGGAACGGGCGACAGGACGGGGCAGGCAATGGCGGAGCAGGCGATCGGGGCCGAGACACGCGCGCGCATCATCAGCGAACCCGACGTGATCCTCGACGATGCCGAGGTGATGCGGGCGCTGGTGGCGGCGAACGAACGCGCGATGGGTGCCAACGTGGTCGATCTGCGCGGGATCGCGATGCAGCGGCTTGAGGCGCGGCTGGACCGGCTGGAAGACACCCACCGCGCGGTGATCGCCGCCGCCTACGACAACCTTGCCGGCATGAACCAGGTGCACCGGGCGGTGCTGTGCCTGCTCGAGGCCGCCACCTTCGCGGCGTTTCTCGAACGGCTGGCCGGCAGTGTGCCCGACATGCTGCAGGTCGACGCGGTGCGGCTGGTGCTGGAAACCGCGGTGGTCGAGGACGAGGCGCCGGCGCTGCACCGGATCGTGCGCACGGCGGAGCCGGGCTTCGTGGCCGCCTGCCTTGCCGCGGGGCGTGGCGGGCCGCGGCGGGCGGTGCTGCTGCGGCAGGGCGCGCCGGTCGGGCCGATCTACGGCGAGGGTGCGGCCTGGGTGCAGTCCGAGGCGCTGATGCCGCTGGATCTGGGCGCGGGGCGGCTGCCGGCGCTGCTGGCGCTGGCGTCGGAGGATCCGCACCAGTTCAAGCCGGGGCAGGGCACCGACCTGCTGGCGTTCTTCGCGGGCGTGTTCGAACGGGCGATGCGCCGCTGGCTGTCGTGACGCCCGGCCCGAATACCGCCGCGTCGCTTGGCGCGGTGTCGCCGGCCGCGCGCGACGCGCTGGCCCGCTGGCAGGCGCGGATGCGCGGGGTCGAGGGCAAGGCCGCGGCCACCGTCGCGGCCTATGGCGCCGATGTCGCGCGGTTCCTGGCCTTCCTGGCCGACCATCGCGGCGGCGCCGAGGGGCTGGGGCCGCTGGCCCGGATCGAGCCTTCCGACATGCGCGCCTTCATGGCGCGCGAGAACGGCCGCGGGCTGTCGGCGCGGGCGCTGGCGCGGGCGCTGTCGGCGGTGCGCGCCTTCGCGCGGTTCCTGTCGCACGAGGCGGGGGTGGAGCCGACGGCGGTGCTGGCCGCGCGCAGCCCGCGGTTCCGCGCCAGCCTGCCGCGGCCACTGTCGCCCGAGGCGGCGGCCGACGTTCTGGGCGCGCTCGAGGACGGGATCGGGGCCTCGGCTGGCGCCGACGACTGGGTGGCGCTGCGCGACTGCGCGGTGGCGACGCTGCTGTACGGCTGCGGGCTGCGGATCTCCGAGGCGCTGGGCCTGACCGGCGGCGACCTGCCCCTGCCCGAGACGCTGCGCATCGCCGGCAAGGGCGGCAAGGAGCGGCTGGTGCCGGTGATCCCCCCTGCCCGGGCCGCCGTCGCGCGCTATGTCGCCGCCTGCCCGTGGCCGCCCGAACCGGGGCAGCCGCTGTTCCGGGGGGTGCGCGGCGGGCCGCTCAACCCCCGCATCGTCGCGCTGGCGATGGAGCGGGTGCGCGCCGCGCTGGGCCTGCCGGCCACCGCCACGCCGCACGCGCTGCGCCATTCGTTCGCGACGCATCTGCTGTCGGCGGGGGGCGATCTGCGGGCGATCCAGGAACTGCTGGGCCATGCCTCGCTGTCGTCCACGCAGGTCTATACCGCCGTCGACGCGGCGCGGCTGATGGATGTCTACGAGGCCGCCCACCCCCGCGCCCGCACCGCCGCCACACCGCAGGAGCCGCAACCATGACCGACCTGACCCCGCGCGAGATCGTTTCCGAGCTTGACCGCTTCATCATCGGCCAGGCCGCGGCCAAGCGGGCGGTCGCGGTGGCGCTGCGCTCGCGCTGGCGGCGCCAGCAGCTCAAGGACGACCTGCGCGACGAGGTGTTTCCCAAGAACATCCTGATGATCGGCCCGACCGGCGTCGGCAAGACCGAGATCAGCCGCCGGCTGGCCAAGCTGGCGCGCGCGCCGTTCCTCAAGGTCGAGGCGACCAAGTTCACCGAGGTCGGCTATGTCGGTCGCGACGTCGAGCAGATCGTGCGCGATCTGACCGATTCCGCCGTGGCGATGACCCGTGCGGCGATGCGCGAAGGGGTCAAGGCCCGCGCCCATGCCGCCGCCGAGGAACGGGTGATCACCGCCCTTGCCGGCGACGCCGCGCGCGAGCAGACCCGCGAGATGTTCCGCCGCAAGCTGCGCGCGGGCGACCTGGACGATACCGAGATCGAGGTCGAGGTGGCCGATGCCGGCCCCGCGATGCCGATGCTGGAACTTCCCGGCCAGCCCGGCATGGGGATGCCGAACCTTGGCGACATCCTGGGCAAGGCGTTCGGCGGGCGGCGCACGCGGCGGCGGATGCGGGTGATCGACAGCTACGAGGTGCTGATCGCGGACGAGGCCGACAAGCTGCTCGACGACGAGGCGGTGACGCGCGCGGCGCTCGATGCGGTGCAGGAGAACGGCATCGTGTTCCTCGACGAGATCGACAAGCTGTGCGCCCGCGCCGAGATGCGCGGCGGCGATGTCAGCCGCGAGGGGGTGCAGCGCGACCTGCTGCCGCTGATCGAGGGCACGGTGGTTTCGACCAGGCACGGGCCGGTGCACACCGACCACATCCTGTTCATCGCCTCGGGGGCGTTCCACATCGCCAAGCCGTCCGACCTGCTGCCAGAACTGCAGGGCCGGCTGCCGATCCGGGTCGAGTTGCAGCCGCTGACCGAGGACGATTTCGTCCGCATCCTGACCGAGACCGACAATGCGCTGACGCGGCAGTACACCGCCCTGATGGCCACCGAGGAGGTGACGGTGAGTTTCACCGACGAGGGCATCGCGGCGCTGGCGCGGATCGCCGCCGAGGTCAACCGCGCGGTCGAGAACATCGGCGCGCGGCGGCTTTACACGGTGATGGAGCGGGTGTTCGAGGAACTGTCGTTCACCGCGCCCGACCGCGGCGGCGAGGCGGTGGTAGTCGATGCCGCCTTCGTCGAGAAGAACCTGGGCGACCTGTCGCGTTCGGCCGACCTGTCGCGCTACGTCCTGTGAGGGCGGGCGATATCGCCCGACCTACGGGGCGATGAGCGCCGCCGCCGCGGCATCGAGCGCGCCGGCCCCGTGCGGGACGTCCAGCGCCTGAAGCCCGGCCTCGATCACCGCCAGCGCGCCAAGGGTCATGTGCGCATTGACGTGGCCCATGTGGGCGATGCGGAAGAAGCCGTGCCAGGCCGGGTCGTCGGGCTCGGCCATGCCGAGGCCGATGCCCAGCGTCACGCCGGCCTCGCGTTCGCACCACTCGCGCAGGGCGGTGCCGTGCGGCGGGGCAATGCGCACCGAGGTCACGGAATGGCCGCGGTGGGCGGCCTCGGCGACGTTGAGGGCAAGCGAGCCGCCCCGCCCCCAGGCCTCGCACGCCGCCCAGACCGCGCCGGCAAGGCGGGCGTGGCGCGCCCAGGCGGCCTCGACCCCTTCCTCGTGCACCAGCATGTCCAGCGACTCGCGCAGGCCATAGAGGTGGTGGGTGGGCGCGGTGCCGCAGAAATACTGGTAGAACTGATCGGGCGCGGCGCGCGGCCCCCAGTCCCAGTAGGGGGTGCGCAGGTCGGCCGTGGCCCCGGCGGCGCGGGCCTTGTCCGAGAACCACGCGAAGGCCAGGCCCGGCGGCACCATCAGCCCCTTCTGGCTGGCCGCGATCATCACGTCGACGCCCCAGGCGTCCATCTCGAAGCGGTCGCAGCCAAGCGAGGCGATGCAATCGACCATCAGCAGTGCCGGGTGGCCGGCGGCGTCGATCGCGGCGCGCAGGGCCGCGATGTCGTTGCGCACGGTCGAGGCGGTGTCGGTATGGGTGACCAGCACGGCGCGGATGGTGTGTGCGGTGTCGGCGGCCAGCGCCTCGGCCAGCCGCGCCGGGTCGGCCGGGCTGCGGCGGCCGAAGTCGATGGTGTCGACCGCGATGCCAAGCCGGCCGGCGGCGTCCGCCCAACCCTGCCCGAACCGGCCGGTGACCAGCACCAGCGCCCGGTCGCCGCGCGAGAAGATGTTGGTATTGGCCGCCTCCCACGCCGCGTGGCCGTTGCCGATGTAGATCGCGACATGGCCCGCCGCGGTGCGGGCGACGGCGCGCAGGTCGGGGATCAGGCTGTCCACGAGATCGTGCAGCGCGCCGGCGTAGATGTTGGGCGAGGGCCGGTGCATCGCGGCCAGCACCCGGTCGGGCACCACCGAGGGGCCGGGGATGGCAAGGTAGGGGCGGCCGTGCGACAGGCTCATGGGCGGGCACTCAGAGGGGCGGCACGAATGCCTATGCCGCCGCCATGGCGCCGTCAATCGGCCGCGTGCGTGCCTTGCCGCGGGCCGGCCCCGGTCCTATCGTGGCGCCCCGGGGCGCGATCCCGCACCGCCCGCCACCCAGCCGCCGGAGCCCCGCCTTGGCCAGCCTTCTGTATATCTGTTATGGCAACAACCCGCTCTACCTGCTCGAGATGTCGTATTCCGTCGTCTCGGCGGTGCAGGCGGCGCGCCGGGCGGGCGAGGCGCCGCCGCACATCCTGCTGCTGGCCGAGCCGCACAACCTGCGCCCCGACCTGCCGGTCGAGTCGGTGGCGGTCGATGCCGCGACCACGCGCGCGTGGCAGCTTGGCGGGCGGTTTCACTTCGCCTTCAAGCTGCACGCCCTGCGGGCCGCGCTGGCGCGCACCGGCGGGCCGGTGGTGCTGATCGACAACGACACGATCTTTCGCGCCCCCCCCTCGGCGCTGTTCGCGCGGGTCGGGCCGGGGCGGTCATTGCTGCATGTCGACGAGGGGCCGGTGCGCGCCGTGCCCGAAGGCGCCGCGCTGGTCGAGCTGCTGGCGCGGCCGGGGCGGGTGCCGGAGGTCTATCCCACGCCGGAGACGCACATGTTCAACTCGGGCATCACCGGCGTCGATCCCGCCGACGCCGCCACCGTCGACGCCGCAATCGACCTGGTGGGCGCGCTGCTCGACCGGGGCGAGGTGTTCACGCTGGAGCAATTGTCGATCTCGGCGGTGCTGGCGGCGCGCACCCGGGTCGCCTTTGCCGACGACCTGGTGGAGCATTACTGGAGCGGCGCGCGGCGGTGGTATCACTATCAGCTTGCGCGCATGTTTCCGGCCGACGAGCCCGGGCGGCTGGCCGCGCTGCTGGCGGCCGACAGCCTGCCACCGCTGACCGCGGCGCCCGCGGCCGGGCTGCGGCCGCGGCTGGCCGCGCGGCTGGCGCGGCTGCGGCGCGGTGGCGACGGGGCCTACGGGCATGCGGTGATGGCGGCCCGCGCGGCGCTGGCCGCGCGCGCGCGCGACGGCGCGCTGGCCGAGGTCTGGGCCGGGATCGCGGCCGATACGTTGCTGTTCGGGCAATCGCGCCCGCTACCCTCGGGCGCGCGGGCCGATTTCGCCGCCTTCGCCCCCGGGCGCATCGCGGCGACCGGGGACGGATGGCTGCGCGAGGCGACGCGGCGGCGCTGGTCCGACGCCTGGGCGCGGCTGGACGGCGCTCAGGCGACGGCGGGCGGTGTGGCGTCCTCGGGGTCGACCTCGGCCTGAAGCGGGCGCAGGACGCGCAGATAGTCGCGCGGCTCGACCAGTTCGTAGCTTGCCGCCGCCTCGGGCGATTCGAGATCGTGGCCGGGCATCAGCAGCAGGTCGTCACCCGGCTGCCAGTCGGCCGGAGTCACGACGCCAAGTTCTTCGGCCGCGCGCAGCGCGTCGAGGATGCGCAGCAACTCGTCGGTGTTGCGCCCCACTTCGGTGGGATATTCCAGGATCATCCGCACCCGCAGCGCGGGGTCGATGATGAAGGTCTTGCGGATCGTGCAGGCCACGTTCTGGTGCGGGTGGATCATGCCGAACGCGCTGGAAAGGATCCCGCTTTCGTCCGAGACCGACGGGAAGCCGACGTCCACCCCGAACAGGTCGCGGATATCGCGGTTCCACGCCTGCAACTTGGTGATGCTGTCGTGCGAGAGGCCAAGCAGGCGCGCGTCGCGGGCCGCGAACTCGTCCGCGGCCGAGGCAAGGCCGGCCATCTCGGTGGTGCACACCGGGGTGAACGCTCCAGGAAGGCTGAACAACACGCACCAATGGCCTTCGGCCCAGTCGTGAAAGTGCAGCGGCCCTTCGGTTGTGCCGGCCTGGAAATCTGGAAAGATGTCGCCGATGTGCGGCAACCACTTGACATGCGCACGATAGGACAGCGGCAGATTAACGGATTCGCCGTTGCGACCCCGCCCCGAGAAAATCTGCATCGTCATCGCATTTCCGCTCCGGTTGGCCGCGGCCTGAGGAACAGTCCACGGGCTAGAGGGGCATATGGCCCACGCAGCGGGGCGAAATTGTGGCGATGGTGTTGAAAGTTGTAGGAACTCAGCCGCAAGGTGTCGTTCGCGCAGCCTGCGGCTGTGCCGTTCAGGCGGCGAGGCCGCGGGTTCCCATCTCGACGAACTTCTGGCGGCGGCTGCGCACCAGCGTCTCGGGTTTCTTGCCCGAAAGCTCCTTGAGCATGGCGCCAAGCGCCTTGCCGACGGCCGCGATGGTGGCCCCGGGATCGCGTTGCGCGCCGCCCGCGGGCTCGGCGATCACGCGGTCGATGACGCCGAGTTTCTCGAGGTCCTGCGCCGTCAGCCGCAGCGCGCCGGCGGCCTCGCGCATCTTCTCGGCGTCCTTCCACAGGATCGAGGCGCAACCTTCGGGCGAGATCACGGAATAGACCGAGTGCTCCAGCATCGCGATGCGGTTGGCGGTGGCGAAGGCGACGGCGCCGCCCGAGCCGCCCTCGCCGATGATCACCGAGATCAGCGGCACCGACAGCGACAGGCATTTCTGCGTCGCCCGCGCGATCGCCTCGGACTGGCCGCGTTCCTCGGCGCCCTTGCCGGGATAGGCGCCGGGGGTGTCGACCAGCGTGATCACCGGCAGCCCGAAACGGTCGGCCAGGTCCATCAGGCGGATCGCCTTGCGGTAGCCCTCGGGGCGGGCCATGCCGAAGTTGCGCGCGATCCGGCTTTTGGTGTCGTCGCCCTTCTCGTGGCCGATCACCATCACCGGCCGGTCTTCGAACCGCGCCAGGCCGCCCATCACGGCGTTGTCCTCGGCGAAGTTGCGGTCGCCGGCGAGGGGGGTGTATTCGGAGAACAGCGTCTCGATATAGGCGCTGCAATGGGGCCGGTCGGGGTGGCGGGCGACCTGGCATTTCTGCCACGGGGTCAGCGCGCGGTAGAGGTCGCGGCGCATCGACTCGGCCTTGCGGTCAAGGGCCGCGGCCTCTTTCTCGACATCCATGCCGGACGATTGGCGGGCAAGGGCGCGCAATTCCTCGGCCTTGCCCTCGATCTCGGCCAGCGGCTTCTCGAACTCCAGATAGTGCATGCGACCTCCGGTGCGGCTCGGGGGTATATGCCCCGTCGGCGGGGCTATTGCAACGGAGCGCGGGCGGGTCCGCGGCGCGTCCGCGCACCGGCTTGCGCCGGGCGGGGCGGGGGGCGAGAACGGTCCGCAGGCTGACGGGGCAGGGGGCAGCGACATGGCCGGAACGCTCGACGTGCGGGTGATGGGGGCGGGCATCTTCGGGCTGGCGGCGGCGCATGCCCTGGCGATGCGCGGCGCGCGGGTCGAGGTGGTCGACCCGGCAGGGCCGGGGGCGGGGGCCTCGGGCGGGCTGGTGGGGGCGCTGGCGCCGCATGTGCCCGAGGCGCCGTGGTCGGCGATCAAGGCGTTCCAGCTTGCCGCGTTGGTGGCGGCCGGGCGCTTCTGGGAGCGGGTGGGCGCGGTTTCGGGCCGGCCCACCGGCTATGGCCGCACCGGGCGGCTGGTGGTGCTGGAGGGCGCGCAGGCGGTGGCAAGGGCCGAGGCGCGGGCCGAGGGCGCGGCGCGGTTCTGGCCGGGCTGGGCCGGCTGGCGGGTGGCCGCGCTGGCCACGGCGCCGGGCGCGGCGGGCTGGGGGCTGGCCACGCCCGGGGGGCAGGCCGTCGTCGATACGCTGGCGGCGCGGCTGGCCCCGCGCGCGGCCGGCGCGGCGCTGGTGGCGGCACTGGCGCGGGCGGGCGCGGCGATGGTGCCCGAGGCACGGGCCGGGGCCGCGGGGGCGACGCTGTGGGCCACCGGCCCGGCCGGCCTTGCGGCGCTGGCTGAATCGCTGGGGCGCCCCGACAGCGGCTTTGCCGTCAAGGGGCAGGCGGCGCTGTTGCGGCCGGCGCAGCCGCTGCCGGCCGACCTGCCGCAGCTTTCGGTGGCGGGGCTGTTCGTGGTCGGCCACCATGACGGGACGGTGGCGGTCGGCTCGACCTCCGAGCGCGACTACGCAAGCGCGGGCGCCACCGATGCGCAGCTCGAGGCGCTGATCGAGCGGGCCCGCGCCAGCGTGCCGGCGCTGGCGGGCGCCGAGGTGATCGAGCGTTGGGCCGGGCTGCGGCCGCGCAGCCCCTCGCGCGGGCCGGTGCTGGGGGCGTGGCCGGGGCGGGCGGGGCATTATGTTGCCAACGGCGGGTTCCGCATCGGTTTCGCGCTGGCGCCGCTGGTGGCCGAGCGGATGGCGGCGCTGATCCTCGACGGCCACGCCGACATCCCCGAGGAATTCGCCCCCGAGGCGGCCTTTGCCGGAAAGGGCGGCGGGGCGGGCTAGGGCATGTCGCGCAAAAGTGGGAACCGGTTTTGCGCTTCTCGGACATGCGAAATCAAAAGGTTGGAGTGGGTCGCGTGAATGCGGATGAAGGCGATCCGCCCCAGGGGCGGGCGCCGAAGGCCGCGCGCTGGGCGGCGAGGAAGCCGGAATGATCGGTGTTGAAGCCCCTCGCCATCCCGCCCGCCGGTCAGTGCGCTGCGGGCGAGCGCAAGGCGGGGATGCTGCCGCCGGTCGGCCCGAGGCCCAGCGCAAGCCCCAGCGCCGGCGTGGCGGCCGATGCGGCGGCCATCAGGCCGCGGCGGGAAATCCCGGTGGTCATTGCGTGTTCCCCCCTGATCCGCGCCGCCTCCCGGGGCGCAAGGCGGAAACCCCGGCACGGTCGCGCGCCCGGAACAACCGCGCCACCGGCCGCCATGGCCGGGCCAACCTACCGGATACGCACCAATATCCGCGCGACCTGCGGGCGGTGTCGCGAAAGGGCCTTGCACGCCGGCGAAGCCGCGTCCACCCTGCCGGCGCCCTGCCCGAGAGAGTGCCCGCGATGCCTGCGACGATCCTTCTGCTGAACGGCCCCAACCTCAACCTGCTTGGCCGCCGCCAACCCGAGATCTACGGCCACGAGACGCTGGCCGATGTCGAGGCCCAGTGCCGCGAGGTTCTGGCCGGTGCCGGGCTGGCGCTGGAGGCGCGCCAGTCGAACCACGAGGGGCAACTGGTCGACTGGATCCACGAGGCGCGCGAGGGGGCGGTGGGGATCGTGATCAACCCCGGGGCGTATTCGCACACGTCCGTTGCGATCCTCGACGCGCTCAACGCCTTCGAGGGGCCCGTGCTGGAGGTGCATGTCAGCAACATCCACAGACGCGAGGCATTCCGCCATCATTCCTTCGTCTCGGGGCGGGCCGACGGGGTGATCGCGGGGTTCGGGGTGCAGGGCTACGCGCTGGCGATGCAGCGGATGGCGGCGCTGGTGGTGTCGTGATGGCGCGCGTCGGTCTGGCCGGCGCCGGGCTGATCGGGTGCCGCCACGCCGAGGCGCTGGCCGCGGCCGAGGGGCTTGTGAACCGGCGCGTGATCGCCGCCATCCGCGCCTTGGCCGCCAGCGGGCAGACGGTGGCCCCCGACGCCGGCTGAGCGCGCCGTTGCGCGGCGCCGCCCCTGGGCGCGCGCCGGGCACGGCGGGTGTTAACGCTGCGCGCCTAATCCTCTCGCCCGGGGCCGATGGCCCGCGCGGAGCGGCGACAGGAGGGTTCGCACATGAACAAAGCAATCACCGACGGTCTGGCTCTGATGCCGCCGCCGTTCGCGGCGGGGCTCGACCAGTGGTCGAGCGGCGACGGCACCCCGGGCGCGCCCGGCTACGACGGCGCGCCGAACGCGGCCTTCGTGCCGGCCGACCAGGATTTCGGCGGCGCGCTGGAACTGCTCAAGACCCAGTCGGTGCAGAAGCTGCGCTATTTCGGGCAAACCCCGATCCTGCCCGGCTGCTACCTGCAGGTGCGGGTGCGGGTGAAGGCGATCAGCGGCAACCTGCCCTCGGTGCGGATCGCCGGCTGGGCCGGGGATGCCGGCGGCGGCCACGTCGCGGGCCTGCCCGAAACCGCCGCCGCGGTTCCGCTGACCACCTATGGCGAGGTGGTGACGGTCGAGGCGATCGTCGGCAGCGGCGCGCGCACCGGCGTCGACATGGCCTGGGGCATGGCGCCGGCGTTCGGCCATTTCGGGATCGACCTGACCGGGCCCGACGGCGGCGTGGTGCGCATCGACGATGTCGAGATCGACGACGTGACGGCCGTTTTCCACCGCAAGATGATGGATTGGGTCGATGTGCGCGACTATGGCGCGATCGGCGACGGCGTGGCCGACGACCGCGCCGCCTTCGTGGCCGCCGACGCCGCCGCGGCGGGGCGTGCGGTGCTGGTGCCGGCGGGCACCTTCCACATCGCGTCCAGCCTGTCGATGGAGGCGCCGATGCGCTTCGAGGGCACGCTGAGCATGCCCGCCGACGCGCGGCTGGAACTCAACCGCAGCTTCGACTTTCCCACCTACGCCGCCGCCTTCGGCGACGAGGCCGAGGGGCTTCGGCGCGGGCTTCAGGCGCTGTTCAACGCCACCGACCACCAGACCTTCGACCTGCGTGGCCGGCGGGTGCAGCTTGCCGCGCCGATCGACGTGCACGCCGCGGTGGGCAACAAGGACAGCTTCGCCATCCGCCGCGGCCTGACCAACGGCCAGATCGAGCTGATGGACGGCCCCGCGTGGGATACCGGCACCGTCACCTCGCAGGCGACCTATTCGCCAGGCCAGCCGTTCCGGCTGTCGGGCGTGGCCAACGTCGCCAACATCCCCGTCGGCGCGCTGGTCGAGGGCAGCGGCGTCGGGCGCGAGGTGTATGTGACCGAGCGCAACGTCGGCGCCGGCACCCTGTCGCTCAGCCAGCCGCTGTTCGACGCCACCGGCACCCAGACCTTCACCTTCCGCCGCTTCCGCTATGCGCTGGATTTCTCGGGCTTCACCTCGCTGTCGTCGTTCGAGATCACCAATATCGAGTTCCTGTGCAAGGGCGTCGGCAGCGCGATCATGCTGGCGCCCGAGGGGCTGATCTTCCGGCTGGCCGATTGCGTGATCTCCAAGCCGAAGGACCGGGGCGTGACCTCGATCGGGCGCGGGTGTCAGGGGATGTTCCTCGACCGTTGCCAGTTCCTGTCCAACGAACAGCCGCAGCCGGCCCAGAGCCGCACCACCATCGCCTTCAACGTCAACGCCAACGACGTCAAGGTTCGCGACTGCCGCGCGGTGCGGTTCCTGCACTTCGGGGTGATGGGCGGGGCCGGCCACATCCTGAACGGCAACCACTTCTTCCAGGGCGACGAGGAGAACCAGGCGCTGCGCACCGCCGGCATCGTGCTGACCTCGACCAATCCGCGGGTGACGATCACCGGCAACTACATCGACAATTGCTGGATCGAATGGGGCAACGAGCATGACGAGGCGCCCGACATGTCGAACGAGTTCTCGTTCGGGGCGCTGACGATCACCGGCAACAACTTCGTGTCGATCAATGTCGCGCCGTGGTTCCGGTGGCTGAAGGTGCGGCCCTATGGGCCCGGGCACTTCATCCAGGGCCTGTCGGTGACGGGCAACGTGTTCCGCACCATCAACGGCAACATCGACCGCATCGAGGAGGTGGACGAGGCGATCTCGGGCCTCGACATGACGCGGATGCGCAATGTCGTGTTCCTGGGCAACACCTTCAACGGCGTTCTCCAGATCACCCAGAACCCGGTGACGCTGATCCACGACCAGGCCGGCGAGGCCGCGACGTGGAGCCATGGCCCCGGCGCGTTCCTGCCCTTCGGCGGGCTTGCGCGCACCGTCGAGGCGGTGGTGGCCGAGGGGCCGGTGACCGATGCCGCCGGCGCAAACCGCCACGAGGCGCCCTTCGTGCGAGTGCGCCAGGGGGTGGACGAGCGGCAGTTTTCCCTGCACTGGCCGGTGCCGGTGAAGGGACGGGTCCAGGTTACCTCGCGCGCGGATGCGCCGATCTGACCGGGCTCAGGCGGGGGCGGCAAGGTCGGCGGCGTCCAGCGCATAGGCCTTGCCGAACCCGCCATTGAGCGCCCCCGACAACGGGCGCAACCGGACAAAGCCGAAGTCCGTGAAATCGACGTAGAGGCGCGCCTTCGGGTGCGCCTCGAGCCACCGGGCGCGCAGCGCGGCATGTTCGGGCGCGTCGCGGGCCACCGCCTCGGGGGTGGCCTGAAACGTCAGGCGGGGGTGGGTCAGCGGATCGCCGCGCGGCCCCGGCTCGCCCACCAGCACCGACACCTCGCCGCCGGCGGCCAGCGCGGCCGCGTGCTGCGACAGCGACGAGACCAGTGTCAGAGGCACGCCCGCGGCGTCGGTGCCGAGGGCGATGCGGCTGACGAAGGGCGCGGCGGTGCCCGGCCGGATCACCGCGAGCGCCGCGAACCGGGCGCCGGAAATCAGCGACCGGGCAAGCGCGCGCGATTCGGCGTCGGCGGGGCGGACGGGATCGGAGGTGGGGGGCATGGGCTTGACATCCCTCGTGCAGGGGCATTCTGTCGCATCCGACATTGTAGCGGCCATCATGAAGACCTCAATCCCGCAGCAACGGCCCAGCGTGGCCGAGCTGTTCCTGCCGAAACTTCTTACCGTGCTGCGCGAAGGCTACGACGCCCGCGCGCTGCGCGCCGATGCGCTGGCCGGGCTGACCGTCGCCATCGTCGCGCTGCCGTTGTCGATGGCGATCGCCATCGCCTCCGGGGTGGGGCCCGAGCGCGGGCTTTATACCGCCATCGTCGGCGGTTTCCTGGTGTCGGCGCTGGGCGGCAGCCGGTTCCAGGTGGGCGGGCCGGCGGGGGCGTTCATCGTGCTCGTGGCCGCGTGCGTGGCGCAGATCGGGGTGGGCGGGCTGATCCTGGCCACGATCCTGTCGGGCGCCATGCTGATGGTGGCCGGGGCGCTGCGGCTGGGCAGCTACATCCGCTTCATTCCCTATCCGGTGACGGTGGGCTTCACCGCCGGGATCGGCGTCATCATCTTCGCGAGCCAGCTTACCGGCCTCTTCGGCCTGACGCTGGCAGGGCCCGAGCCGGGGCCGCTGATCGACAAGCTGGGCGCGATCTGGACGGCGCGGGGCAGCGTGACCTGGGCCGCGGTGGCGGTGGCGGCGGGCACCATCGCGATCATCGAGGCGCTCAAGCGCTGGCGGCCGCGCTGGCCGTCGCTGCTGATCGGGGTGGCGGCGGCGACATTGGCGACGGCGCTGCTGGGCCTGCCGGTCGAGACCATCGGCAGCCGTTTCGGCGCCCTGCCACGGCTGCCGCCCCTGCCGGGCCTGCCCGCGGTCGATGCCGCGCTGGTCGCCGCGGCGCTGCCGTGGGCGGCGCAGTTCACGCTGCTGGGGGCCATCGAATCGTTGCTGTCGGCGGTGGTCGCCGACGGCATGAGCGGGCGCCACCACCGCGCCAACGCCGAACTGGTGGCGCAGGGTGTCGCCAATATCGGCGCCGGGTTGTTCGGCGGCTTCTGCGTCACCGGCACCATCGCGCGCACCGCGACCAACGTGCGCGCCGGCGCCCGCGGGCCGGTGGCGGGGATGCTGCATTCGGTGTTCCTGCTGGGCTTCCTGCTGTTGGCGGCGCCGCTGGCCTCGGGCATTCCGCTGGCGGCGCTGGCCGGGGTGCTGGCGATCGTGGCCTGGGGCATGATCGAGCGCGAGGCGATGGTGGCGCTGGCGCGCGCCTCGCGCGGCGAGGCGGCGGTGCTGGCCGTCACCTTCCTGCTGGTGGTGCTGCGCGACCTGACCGAGGGCATCGTGATCGGTTTCGCCATGGGTAGCCTGCTGTTCATCGGCCGGATGTCGCGCGCGGTCGAGGTGCGGGCGGGCCACCCGCTGATGCCCGACGACCGGCCCGATACCCGCGGCCCCATCGGCGACGGGCTGCCGGACGACGCCGGGGTGATGGTGTGGCATCTGCGCGGGGCGGTGTTCTTCGGCGCCGCCGGCACGCTGGCCTCGGCGCTCGATCGGATCGCGGAGCGGCCGCGCGCGCTGGTGCTCGACCTGTCGGAAACCCCGTTCGTCGACACCTCGGGGGCGCGGATGCTGGCGGTGCTGGCCGACAGGATGGTGCACCAGGGCTGCCGGGTGTGGATCAGCAGTGCCACGCCCGAAGTGCGGCGGATGCTGCTGCTGGCGGGGATGCGCCCGCCGGCGATTCGCTACAAGGCGCGAATCACCGACGCGGTGGCCGCGGCACGTGCGGCGCCGCCGGCCACCTGACGCGGCGGCCCCCCCCGCCGGTCGGTGCGGAATTCCGGCATGGCGCAATTACAGGCAATCATCTGAAAATACGCCTGAAACCTGGGCGTTTGCTGGGGCAATTTACAAAATTGCACGTTCAGGTGTAAAAGAATTTACACAAAAACACATTCACAAAAAGGGGTTACGCGATTCTGATGAACTGGTTTACAATGGGGGCAACAACCGGCCCGATCGGGTGCGCGATGGCTCGTCGCGCGCCACGCCGGGCGACACGAAGATCGCGTTTTCGAGGAGGATCCCCATGGCCGACACCGCCCAGTCCGCGACCCAGCCGGACATCACCTATTCCGCGCCCGAGTCGTTCGTCGCCAAGGCCCATGTGAACGCCGCGCAATACGACGCGATGTATGCCGATTCGATCAACGACCCCGAGGCGTTCTGGGGCGAGCAGGGCAAGCGGCTGGAGTGGATCGCGCCCTACTCCAGGGTCAAGAACACCACCTTCGAGTTCGGCAAGGTCGACATCCGCTGGTACGAGGACGGAATCCTCAACGTCGCCGCCAACTGCATCGACCGCCACCTCGAGACCCGCGGCAACCAGACCGCGATCATCTGGGAGCCCGACGATCCGACGACGCCGGCGCGGCACATCAGCTATCGCCAGCTTTACGAGAACGTCAATCGCGTCGCCAACGCGCTGCTGGCGCAGGGCGTGATGCGCGGCGACCGGGTGGTGATCTATCTGCCGATGATCCCCGAGGCGGCCTATGCGATGCTGGCCTGCGCGCGGATCGGGGCGATCCACTCGGTGGTCTTCGCGGGGTTCTCGCCCGACGCGCTGGCCAACCGGATCAACGATTGCGGCGCCAAGGTGGTGATCACCGCCGACACCGCCCCGCGCGGCGGCCGGCGCACGCCGCTCAAGTCCAACACCGACGCGGCGCTGCTGCATTGCTCGGACAAGGTGCGCTGCCTCGTGGTCAAGCACACCGGCGACCAGACGACATGGATCCAGGGCCGCGACGTCGACCTGCACGCGCTGATGGAGCATGTCTCGCCCGAATGCCCGCCGCGGCCGATGGGGGCGGAGGATCCGCTGTTCGTCCTTTACACCTCGGGCTCGACCGGGCGGCCGAAGGGGGTGGTGCACACCTCGGGCGGCTACCTCGTCTATGCCGCGATGACGCATCAATACACCTTCGACTATCACGACGGAGACGTGTTCTGGTGCACCGCCGATGTCGGCTGGGTCACCGGGCACACCTACATCGTCTATGGCCCGCTTGCGAACGGCGCGACCACCCTGATGTTCGAGGGCGTGCCGACGTGGCCCGATGCCGGCCGCTTCTGGGAGGTGTGCGAAAAGCACCGGGTGACGCAGTTCTACACCGCGCCTACCGCGATCCGCGCGCTGATGGCGCACGGCACCGCGCCGGTGGAAAAGCACGACCTGTCGTCGCTGCGGCTGCTGGGCAGCGTGGGCGAGCCGATCAACCCCGAGGCCTGGCTGTGGTACAACGAGCATGTCGGCAAGGGCCGTTGCCCGATCGTCGACACCTGGTGGCAGACCGAAACCGGCGGCCACATGATCACGCCGCTGCCCGGCGCCACGCCCACCAAGCCCGGTTCGGCCACGCGGCCCTTCTTCGGGGTGCAGCCGATCGTGCTCGAACCCGAAAGCGGCAAGCCGATCGAAACCACCGAGGCCGAGGGCGTGCTGTGCATCGCCGATAGCTGGCCGGGGCAGATGCGCACCGTCTGGGGCGATCACGAGCGCTTTCAGGAAACCTACTTCCAGCAATACAAGGGGTATTACTTTACCGGCGATGGTTGCCGTCGCGACAAGGACGGCTATTACTGGATCACCGGACGGGTGGACGACGTGATCAACGTCTCGGGCCACCGCATGGGCACCGCCGAGGTGGAATCGGCGCTGGTCGCCCATGCCAAGGTCGCCGAGGCCGCGGTGGTCGGCTATCCGCACGACCTCAAGGGCCAGGGCATCTATGCCTATGTCACCCTGATGAACGGCGTCGAACCCACGGACGAATTGCGCGACGAGCTGATCAAGTGGGTGCGCACCGAGATCGGCCCGATCGCCAGCCCCGACCTGATCCAGTGGGCGCCGGGCCTGCCCAAGACCCGCTCGGGCAAGATCATGCGCCGCATCCTGCGAAAGATCGCCGAGAACGACCACGGCAGCCTTGGCGACACCTCGACGCTGGCCGATCCGTCGGTGGTCGACGACCTGATCGCCAACCGGATGAACCGGGGGTGAGCGCGATGGACGCGACAACGCCGCAGGGCGGCGCGCCGGTGCTGATCCTGCTCGGGCCGCCGGGCGCGGGCAAGGGCACACAGGCGCGGATCCTGGAGGAACGTTTCGGGCTGGTGCAGCTTTCCACCGGCGACCTGCTGCGCGCCGCGGTCGCCGCCGGAACCGAGGCCGGGCGCGCCGCAAAGGCGGCGATGGAGGCCGGCGCGCTGGTCTCGGACGAGATCGTGCTGGCGATCCTGCGCGACCGGATGGCGGCGCCCGATGTCGCCGCCGGCGTCATCCTTGACGGCTTCCCGCGCACCGCCGGGCAGGCGCAGGCGCTCGACGCGCTGCTGGCCGGCAACGGGCAGGCGGTGACGGCGGCGATCAGCCTCGAGGTGGACGATGCCGCGATGGTCGCGCGCGTCACCGGCCGCTACACCTGCGCCGATTGCGGCGAGGGATATCATGACGTCTTCAAGCAGCCCGCCACCGCGGGTGTTTGCGACAAGTGCGCCGGCACGGCGTTCAGCCGCCGCGCCGACGACAACGCCGAAACCGTGGGCGAGCGGCTGCGCGCCTATCACGCGCAGACGGCACCGCTGATCGCCTATTACGACGGGCGCGGCGTGCTTCGGCGCATCGACGCGATGGGCGGGATTGCAACGATCGCCGGGGCTCTGGCCACGGTCGTGACCGGCGTTTCGGCCTGACACGGAAAGGCCGGTTTCCCGTGCGCGGGGCACCGGAAAATGAAACGGAACAACCTAGGGAGGGACATCCATGACGGACAAATCATCGTCGAATGCCTACTGGGCCGCGAACAAGAAGATCATCCTGATCTTCCTTGTGATCTGGTTCGTGGTCTCGTTCGGCTTCGGCATCATCCTGCGCCCGATGCTGTCGGGTATCGCGGTCGGCGGCACCGACCTCGGCTTCTGGTTCGCGCAACAGGGCTCGATCCTCGTCTTTATTGTGCTGATCTTCCTCTACGCGATCATCATGAACCGCCTCGACGCCGAACACGGCGTGAACGAGCAGTAAGGGACCGGCGACATGGATCAGTTTACCCTCAACCTGGTGGTGGTGGGCGCGACCTTCGCGCTTTACATCGGCATCGCGATCTGGGCCCGCGCCGGGTCCACGTCGGAATTCTATGCTGCGAACCGCGGCGTCAACCCGGTGGTCAACGGCATGGCCACCGCGGCCGACTGGATGTCGGCCGCCTCGTTCATCTCGATGGCCGGCCTGATCGCCTTCGTCGGCTACGACAACTCGACCTACCTGATGGGCTGGACCGGGGGGTTCGTGCTGCTGGCGTTGCTGCTGGCGCCCTACCTGCGCAAGTTCGGCAAGTTCACCGTGCCCGAGTTCATCGGCGACCGGTTCTACAGCCAGTCGGCGCGCCTGGTGGCGGTGCTGTGCCTGATCGTCGCCTCGGTGACCTACGTGATCGGGCAGATGACCGGCGTCGGCGTGGCGTTCTCGCGCTTCCTCGAGGTCGATGTCTCGACCGGCCTCTATATCGGCGCGGCGATCGTGTTCCTGTATGCCGTGCTCGGCGGGATGAAGGGGATCACCTATACCCAGGTGGCGCAATACTGCGTGCTGATCACCGCCTACACCATCCCGGCGATCTTCATCTCGCTGCAACTGACCGGCGTCGCGCTGCCGCCGATCGGCCTGTTCTCCGAGCATACCGCCTCGGGGATGCCGCTGCTCGAGCGGCTGGACGCGATGGTGACCGACCTCGGCTTTCGCGAATACACCAGCCACGACGGCAACACGCTGAACATGTTCCTGTTCACGATGTCGCTGATGATCGGCACCGCGGGCCTGCCGCATGTCATCATCCGCTTCTTCACGGTGCCGCGGGTGGCCGATGCGCGCTGGTCGGCGGGCTGGGCGCTGGTGTTCATCGCGCTGCTGTACCTGACCGCCCCGGCGGTCGGTGCGATGGCGCGGCTGAACATCATGGAAACCATGTGGCCGAACGGCGGGCTCAACGGCGGCGCGGTTCAGCTTGAATCGATCCGCAACGACGACGAGCTGTCGTGGATGCGCAACTGGGAAGTTACCGGCCTGCTCAAGTTCGAGGACAAGAACGGCGACGGGATGATCCAGTACTACAACGACCGCAGCGAAGCGATGACGGCCCTGGCCGATCAGCGCGGCTGGGCCGGCAACGAACTGACGGTGAACAACGACATCCTCGTGCTCGCCAACCCCGAGATCGCGCAGCTTCCGGGCTGGGTGATCGCGCTGGTCGCCGCCGGCGGTCTGGCGGCGGCGCTGTCGACCGCGGCGGGCCTGCTGCTGGCCATCGCCTCGGCCATCAGCCACGACCTGATCAAGGGCACGATCAACCCCGACATCTCGGAGCGGGGCGAGCTTCTGTCCGCGCGGATCGCGATGGCGGGGGCGATCGTGGTGGCGACCTATCTGGGCCTCAACCCGCCGGGCTTCGCCGCGCAGACGGTGGCGCTGGCCTTCGGCCTTGCCGCGGCCTCGATCTTCCCGGCGCTGATGATGGGCATCTTCTCGAAGCGCATCAACAATGCCGGTGCGGTCGCGGGCATGCTCGTGGGCCTCGGGTTCACGCTGGTCTACATCTTCCTGCACAAGGGCTGGTTCTTCATCCCCGGCACCAACTCGTTCCCCGACACGGTGGCGGATTCGCTGTTCGGCATCCAGTCGACGGCGATCGGGGCGGTGGGCGCGGTGCTCAACTTCGCGGTCGCCTATGTCGTCTCGGGCATGACCAAGGAGCCGCCGCAGGAAATCCAGGAGCTGGTGGAAAGCATCCGCGTGCCGCGTGGCGCCGGGGCGGCCACCGGCCACTGACACCGACGACGGCGCGCCCCTTCGGGGCGCGCCAGCCAACGCCGGCCGAGGGGCGCAGGATGGACGACGCGGACCGCGACACGATCATCGCCTTCCTTCATACGGTGCACCCCTACGACAGCCTGCCGCAGGACGAACTGGTGCGTGTCGCCGGTTGCTTCGGCCGCAGGGAATACGCCGCCGGAAGCGCGATCTATGCCGTGGGCGAGGCGCTTGCCGGCCTCTACCTCGTCAAGCGCGGCGCGATCGAGGTGACCGACCGCGACGGCGGCCTCGTCTCGGTGCTGGGCCCGCGCAACTCGTTCGGCGAGCGGGGGCTGCTGCGCGACGGGCTGGCGGTGACCAACGCGCGCGCCAGCGCCGATGCGGTGGTGCTGCTGCTGCCAAAGGACGAGTTCCGCCGCCTGATTGCCGATTCGCCGGCGTTCGAGCGGTTCTTCAACCGCGGCCGCGGATCGGCCGAGGCCCGCCGCTCGGACCTGGCGACGATGAAGGTGGCCGACCTGCTGGTGCGCAACCCGGTCACCTGCCCGCCCGACGCCCCGATCCGCGAGGCCGCGCGGATCATGACCGAGCGGCATATCTCGAGCCTCGGGGTCGTGGCCGAGGGGCGGCTGGTGGGCATCCTGACCACCCGCGACCTGACCGGGCGCGTTGTGGCCGCCGGGGTCGACCCGGCGCGCCCGGTGGCCGACGTGATGACCCGCGATCCGCTGGCGCTGCCGCCCACCGCGCTGGGCTCGGACATCCTGCATACCATGCTCGAGCGGCGCATCGGCCATGTCCCGGTGGTCGAGGATGGCCGGCTGATCGGCATCGTCACCCAGACCGACCTGACGCGCTATCAGGCGGTCTCCGCGGCGCTGCTGGTGCGCGACATCGCCGCCGCCGAGGCCGTGGAAGAGATGGCGGGGGTGACCGCGCGCATCCCGCAACTGCTGGTCCAGCTTGTCGGCGCCAACCACGGCCACGAGGTGGTGACGCGGCTGGTCACCGACGTTGCCGACGCGGTGACGCGGCGGCTGCTGAAACTGGCCGAGGCTGAACTGGGCGCGCCGCCGGTGCCCTATCTGTGGCTGGCCTGCGGCAGCCAGGGGCGGCAGGAGCAGACCGGGGTTTCCGACCAGGACAATTGCCTGTTCATCGACGACGGCGCCGGCGACGGCGACATGGCCTATTTCGAGGCCCTGGCGCGGTTCGTCTCGGACGGGCTGAACGCGGCGGGCTATTACTTCTGCCCGGGCGAGATGATGGCGACCAATCCGCGCTGGCGTCAGCGGGTGGCGGTGTGGCGCGACTATTTCGCCGGCTGGATCGCGCGCCCGGTGCCCGAGGCGCAGATGCTGGCCAGCGTGATGTTCGACCTGCGCCCGATCGGCGGCGACACAAGGCTGTTTCGCGACCTTCAGGAAGAGACGCTGGCGATGGCGGCGAAGAACTCGATCTTCGTGGCCCACATGATCGCCAATTCGCTCAAGCATCAGCCGCCGCTGGGGCTGATCCGCGGTTTTGCCACGATCCGCTCGGGCGAGCATCGCAACCACATCGACATGAAGCTGAGCGGGGTGGTGCCGGTGGCCGATCTGGGGCGGATCTACGCGCTCAGGGGCCGGCTGACCGAGGTCAACACCCGCGCCCGGCTCGAGGGGGCCGAGGCCGCGGGGGTGGTTTCGGTCTCGGGCGCGCGCGACCTGATCGAGGCCTATGACGTGATCGCCACCATGCGGCTGGAAAGCCAGGCCGCGCTGATCCGCTCTGGGCGCAAGCCCGACAACTTCATGGCGCCCTCCGACCTTTCGGATTTCGAGCGCAGCCACCTGCGCGATGCCTTCGTCGTCGTGCGCACCATGCAATCGGCGCTTGGCCACGGCCGCGCCACCACAAGCTGAGGGCCGATGTTCTACGAATTCGTCGCCACCATCGTCGCCGGCTTCGGCGTTGCCGGGCTGGTGATCCTGGCCAACAGGCTGTTGCGGGGACGGCTGCCGCGGTGGCTGATGCCGGTCGCCGCCGGGCTGGCGATGATCGCCTTCACCATCTGGGCGGAATACAACTGGCTCGACCGGGTGCGCGCCGGCCTGCCCGAGGGGGTGACGATCGTCGCCGAAAGCCGCGAGCGGATGGCCTACCGGCCGTGGACCTATCTCTGGCCGCTGACCCTGCGCGCGGTGGCCGTCGACACCCGCCGGCTGCGCAAGAACCCCGCCCAGCCCGATCTGCGGATGGTGCCGGTGGTGGCGCTGGGGCGCTGGAAGGCGGGGATCGAGATCAACTCGGTGGTCGATTGCGCGGCGGGCCAGCGCGCCGACATGGTCGAGGGCGTGAGCATTGCCGAGGACGGCAGCCTGACCGGGGCGACCTGGTACGTGCTGCCCGAGGGGGACCGTCTGCTGCGGGCGGTGTGCGGGGAGGGTTGAGCGATGGCGGGCGGGCAACGGGTTCTGGTGGTCGAGGACGAGGACAACATCGCCGTCGCGCTGGACTATCTGCTGACGCGCGAGGGGTATGACCATGACCGCGTCGCCAGTGGCGGCGAGGCGATGGCGCGCATCCGCGCCACCCGGCCCGACCTGGTGCTGCTTGACGTGATGCTGCCCGAGGTCTCGGGTTACGAGATCTGCGAGGACGTGCGCCGCGACCCGGCGCTGGCCGGCGTCAAGATCCTGATGATGACCGCACGGGGCAGCGCGATGGAGCGGCGCAAGGGGCTGGCGCTGGGCGCCGACGGCTTCATCTCGAAACCGTTCGAGCTTTCGGAACTGCGCGACGCGGTGCGCGCGGCGCTGGACGGGGCGCGGGGCTAGAGCATGTCGCGCAAGAGTGGGAACCGGTTTTGCGCTTCTCGGACATGCGAAATCAGAAGGTTAGGGTGGGTCGCGTGAATGCGGATGAACGCGACCCGCTCTAGGTCCGGTGGGGCGGGGGGCGAGATGCTCGAAAAGCTGAGCCTGCGGTTGCGCGTGTTCCTGTTCTTCGCCGCGCTGGCGGTGGGGGTGGCGGGGGCGCTGATCCTGGGGCTGTGGGTGGGCTATGACCGCGCCGGCACCCCGGCCGCGCTGCCGGGCTTCGTGCAGGCGGGGCTGGTGGCGGGGTTCGCGGCGCTCGGGCTGATCGTGTGGGTGTGGTATCTGTTCGACATCAACGTCGCCCGCGCCATCGACATTCTGGCCGGCACCATCCGCGCCCGTGCCCATGCCGAGGTTTCCGGCGGCATGGACACCGCGCCGGCCCGCTACCTGGGCGATCTTGCCCCCGCCGCCGCGGCGGTGACGGAAACGCTTGCCGAAACCCGCAGCGCGCTGGTCGAGGCGGTGGCGCGCGAGACGACGCGGCTTTCGCAGGAGAAGGCGCGCCTCGAGGCGCTGCTGTCCGACGTGCCGGTGGGTGTGCTGCTGTGCTCGGGCCGTCACCAGCTGGTGTTCTACAACGGCCACGCGGTCGACCTTCTGGCCGCGGGCCACGCGCCGGGGCTGAACCGCACGCTGTTCGACTACCTGCGCGAAGGCCCGGTGCGCCACGCCTTCGCCCGCTTGGGCGAGGCCGCGGCGGCCGGCGAGCCCGACCTCGCGGCCGACCTTCTGTGCGCGACCGTCACCGGGGCGCGGGTGCTGGCGGGGCGGATGCGCCTGCTGGACCGTGTCGGCGACGAGGCCGCGCCGGGCTATGTTCTGACGCTGCGCGACGTGACCGCCGACATGGCCGCCCACGCAAGGCGCGAGGCGCTGCTGGACGAGGTGTTCGACCGGCTGCGACGCGGGGCGGCCAACGTCGCGTCGCTGGTCGCGGTGCAGGCCGAGGGCGGCGCGGCGGCGGTTTCGCCGGCGCTGGCGGACGAGGCGGCGACGCTGGCGCGCGCGGTGGTCGAGCTGGCCGACCGCCACGACCGCGGCCGCACCGAGGCCTGGCCGCTGAACCCGACCCGGGCCTCGGACCTGTTCGACAGCCTGCGGGCGCGGATCGAGGGCGCCGGGCTGACCCTGGGTGTCGAGGCGCCGGCGCTGATCCTGCGCTGCGACGGTTTCGCGCTGGTGGCGCTGCTGGGCGCGCTGGCCGAGCGGCTGGCCGGGCAGGGCGCGCACGACTTCCACCTGCGCCTGACGGATGAGCCCGGGCCGGGCGCGCTGTTCACCCTGTCGTGGGAGGGGCCGGCGCTCGGGGTCGGCGCGCTCGACCGCTGGCTGGACGGGCCGCTCGAGGTCGGGCTGGCGGACATGACCGGGCGCGGGGTGCTGGCGCGCCACGGGGTCGAGATGTGGCCCGGCCGCGACGCCGGCCGCCCGGCGCTGTGCCTGCCGATCCGCGAGGCGCGGGTGGCCGGCCACCGCCCGCCGCCGGTGGCGCGCGCGGTGGTCTACGACTTCGAGCTTCTGGGCAAGGCGCCGGCGGGCGCGGTGGCCGAGGCGAAGCTGCGCGATCTGACCTTCGTGGTGTTCGACACCGAGACCACCGGCCTCAACCCCGCAAGCGACGAGATCGTGCAGATCGCCGCGGTGCGGCTGGTCAACGGCCGCCGGATCGAGGGCGAGGTGTTCGATACCCTGGTGGATCCGGGCCGCAAGATCCCGCCCGCCTCGACCGAGGTGCACGGGATCACCGACGCAATGGTGGCCGGGGCGCCGGACATCGCCGAGGCCGGCCGCGCCTTTCACCGCTTTGCCGAGGGGGCGGTGCTGGTCGCCCATAACGCGCCGTTCGATCTGGCGTTCCTGCACCGCCACGCCGGCGCCATCGGCGCGCGGTTCGATCATCCGGTGCTGGACACGGTGCTGCTGTCGGCGGTGGTGTTCGGCCAGCACGAGCGCCACACCCTGGACGCGCTGTGCCACCGGCTGGGGATCGTGATCCCCGAAGAGGCGCGCCACACCGCCATCGGCGACACGGTGGCGACGGCGGATGCGTTCCTCAAGCTGATGCCGATGCTGGAGGGCCGCGGGATGTCCACCTTCACCGAGGTGCTGGCCGAGGTGCGCCGGCACGGGCGGCTTCTGCGCGACATGAACTGACCGGCGGGCGGGGGGGG